>ONZV01000001.1_pt1 | contig 593882 bp, 541 predicted proteins | sample 1671561 | NCBI WGS metagenome assembly ONZV01 (sample SAMN06348169, study PRJEB24527) | human gut metagenome | reverse complement strand
CCTCCGACCGCTCGGTTCGTAGCCGAGTACTCTATCCAGCTGAGCTACGGATGCATCGGGAAACTTGCTTTACTACGCGTCAGTGTCACAACTAACACATGCCACACTGAGTATGATGGCCTAATCGGTAGAGTGACTCGATTATGCCTCGCACTGCGGGCCGCTGCTTTCACAGCGCTCTTCTCTCTTAATTCAGAAAGAAGATGGTGCATCCGGGAGGATTCGAACCTCCGACCGCTCGGTTCGTAGCCGAGTACTCTATCCAGCTGAGCTACGGATGCAAATGGCGGTGAGGCGGGGATTCGAACCCCGGATGCAGCTTTTGACCGCATACTCCCTTAGCAGGGGAGCGCCTTCAGCCTCTCGGCCACCTCACCACACACGCCTCTTTCGAGTGCTTCGAAGAACTTGTTTCTGCTCTTCGTCGCTGCGATGGCGCACATATTACTTTCTGGTACTTATAAGTCAAACACTTTTTCGAGACCTTTTTTCGTTTGCACACTTCGCACGCAATTCGCGTGCAAAAACGGCAAAAAGGGCAATTTATCAACAGGAAATCAGCCCTGACGCTGGCATAACGCCAAACGACCAAAGCGGCAAAGGGTAATGAAAAGCGGTATGGCGCAGGGGGAAAAAACAGAAAAAGGGAAAAAGCGGCGGTAAGTGATGCGCCTCACTGCACAGCGAGGCGCGGAAACCTTAGTAACTGGACTGCTGGGATTTTTCAGCCTGAATACGCTGGTAGATCTCTTCACGGTGAACAGACACTTCTTTAGGGGCGTTTACGCCAATACGAACCTGGTTACCCTTCACCCCTAAAACTGTCACAGTGACCTCATCTCCAATCATGAGGGTCTCACCAACTCGACGAGTCAGAATCAGCATTCTTTGCTCCTTGAAAGATTAAAAGAGTCGGGTCTCTCGTATCCCGGCATTATCCATCATATAACGCCAAAAAGTAAGCGATGACAAATACCTTAGGGTATAAGCAGTCATGGCATCACATTCTGTTAAACCTAAGTTTAGCCGATATACACAATTTCAACCCGACTTTATCGTTATCAGTGTTTCTGACGCAAGGTGCCATAACCCTCTGGTTATGGCACCTATACCCCTCATACTTAAAGTTGCATGTGTGTTGGCTTTCCTCGCTCACCCCAGTCACTTACTTGAGTAAGCTCCTGGGGATTCGCTGCGTCGCCGCCTTCCTGCAACTCGAATTATTTAGGGTAAATGCGTTTATAGTTATTACAGTTTTGCGCTGACCCAGCCTTTCACACTGGCTAACGCTGCAGGGAGAGCAGACGCATCGGTACCACCGGCCTGCGCCATATCCGGACGACCGCCCCCTTTACCGCCCACCTGCTGGGCGACCATACCAACCAGCTCCCCTGCTTTCACGCGGTCTGTCACATCCTTAGACACACCTGCAATCAGAGAAACCTTACCATCCGCTACCGTAGCTAATACAACGATCGTCGAACCGAGCTGGTTCTTCAGATCGTCAACCATGGTACGCAGCATTTTCGGCTCAACGCCGGTCAGTTCGCTGACCAGCAGCTTAACGCCGTTAATCTCTTCCGCTTTGCTGGAGAGGTTTGCGCTCTCCTGCGCCGCAGCCTGCTCTTTCAGCTGCTGCAGCTCTTTTTCCAGCTGACGGGTACGCTCCAGCGCGGCGCGAACCTTCTCGCCGAGATTGTGGCTGTCACCCTTCAGCAGCTGAGCGATATCATTGAGCTGATCGCTCTGCGCATGCAGGATGGCCATCGCGCCTTCGCCAGTCACCGCTTCGATACGGCGCACGCCAGCAGCGGTGCCGGACTCTGACGTGATGCGGAACAGGCCGATATCGCCGGTACGCGCCGCGTGAGTCCCGCCGCACAGCTCCGTGGAGAAGTCGCCCATCCGCAGAACGCGCACGCGATCGTCGTATTTCTCGCCAAACAGCGCCATGGCGCCGGATGCGCGCGCGGCATCGATATCCATAATGTTGGTTTCGATAGCCAGGTTACGACGGATCTGCGCGTTGACCAGGTCTTCCACCGCACGAATTTCTTCCGGCTTCATCGCTTCAAAATGCGAGAAGTCAAAGCGCAGCGCTTTATCATTGACCAGCGAACCTTTCTGCGCCACATGGGTGCCGAGCACCTGGCGCAGCGCCGCGTGCATCAGGTGCGTCGCGGAGTGGTTGAGACGGATACGCTGACGGCGAGCCTCATCTACGTCGGCCTGCACCGCGTCACCCACTTTCAGTGTGCCGCTGGCGACTTTACCGATATGACCAATAGCCTGGCCGTACTTCTGCGTGTCGCTGACTGCGAAGGAGAAGCCCGCGCCTTTTAATTCGCCTTTATCGCCCACCTGGCCGCCGGACTCCGCATAGAACGGGGTCTGGTCAAGGATCACCACCGCTTCCTGGCCAGCGCTAACGCTATCCACCGCTTTGCCGTCGATAAACAGGGCGGTAACCTTGCCGTTCAGCTCCAGATGATCGTAGCCTTTAAATTCAGAGGCGCCGTCAACGCGGATCATCGCATTATAGTCGGCGCCGAAACCGCTGGACTCGCGCGCGCGGCGGCGCTGCTCTTCCATCGCGGCTTCAAAACCAGCTTCGTCAACCTTGATGTTGCGCTCGCGGCACACATCGGCGGTCAGGTCGACCGGGAAGCCGTAGGTGTCGTACAGACGGAAGGCGGTTTCGCCGTCCAGGGTGTCGCCTTTCAGCTTCGACAGCTCCTCATCCAGCAGCGCCAGGCCGCGCTCGAGGGTGCGGGCAAACTGCTCTTCTTCGGTTTTCAGCACCTGCTCAACCTGAGCCTGCTGCTGCTTCAGCTCGTCGCCGGCGGAGCCCATCACATCGATCAGCGGGGCAACCAGTTTCCAGAAGAAGGTGTCCTTCGCGCCCAGCATGTTGCCGTGACGGATCGCGCGGCGAATGATACGACGCAGCACGTAGCCGCGGTTTTCATTCGACGGGATCACGCCGTCGGCAACCAGGAAGGCGCAGGAGCGAATGTGGTCGGCGATAACGCGCAGTGACTTGTTCGTCAGATCGGTCGCGCCGGTGACTTTCGCCACGCTGGCGATCAGATCGCGGAACAGGTCGATGTCATAGTTGGAGTTAACGTGCTGCAGCACCGCAGCAATACGCTCCAGACCCATACCGGTGTCGACGGACGGCTTCGGCAGCGGCTCCATGGTACCGTCAGCCTGACGGTTGAACTGCATGAAGACGATGTTCCAAATCTCAATGTAACGGTCGCCATCTTCTTCCGGGCTTCCCGGAGGGCCGCCCCAGATGTGATCGCCGTGGTCAAAGAAGATTTCGGTGCACGGGCCGCACGGACCGGTGTCGCCCATCTGCCAGAAGTTGTCAGAAGCAAACGGCGCGCCTTTGTTGTCGCCGATGCGGATAATACGCTCGCGCGGAACGCCTACTTCATTGGCCCAGATGTCGAAAGCTTCGTCATCGGTCTCGTAAACGGTAACCCACAGTTTTTCTTTCGGCAGCGCGAACCAGTTCTCACCGGTCAGCAGTTCCCACGCGTATTTGATGGCATCCTGCTTGAAGTAATCGCCAAAGCTGAAGTTGCCCAGCATTTCAAAAAAGGTGTGGTGACGCGCGGTGTAACCGACGTTTTCCAGATCGTTGTGTTTACCACCCGCACGCACGCAACGCTGTGCGGTGGTCGCACGCGAATAATTACGTTTGTCGAGACCAAGGAAGACATCCTTGAACTGGTTCATCCCTGCATTGGTAAACAGCAGGGTCGGATCGTTGTGCGGCACCAGGGAGCTGCTGGCAACTACCTGATGTCCCTTGCTATGGAAAAAGTCGAGAAACGCCTGACGGATCTCAGCGGTGCTCTTGCTCATAATTATCCTGAAATCAAGCTACACGTCATCCTTCAAGTCGCCTCTGTCCTGGCTGCGCTTGCTCTTCCGGCACCGAACTGACGTACGTTGCGAAAGAGAGTCTCTCTTGCCGCCCTGATGCAGCTTGAATGATTTTGTGTAAAGGAATAATCGCCCAGGCCGCTGCCTGCACAGTCACAACCAGCGGCCCGACGGAATAAAGTGGGAATAAGATAAGTTTTCTTTACGGCGAAGTAAAATCCCGGATGGGTCAATCTGCAAAATTTCGCCAGATTTCCTGGATATCTTCCATCAGGTAGCCGCGGTAAAGCAGGAATCGCTGAACTTTCACTTTTTCAGTAAAGGCGGAAGGTAACGGTTCGCCGTATTTACGCTGTGCCTGCTCCCTGGCAAGGCTCACCCAGTCGATATCGCATTCGCGCATCGCCTGGTCAACGACCTGGCGCGCAATGCCTTTCTGGCTGAGCTCCTGGCGAATGCGCGCCGGACCATAGCCCTTGCGACTCCGGCTGGCGATGAACTGGCCGACGAAGCGGTTGTCGTCAAGGTAGCGGTTTTCGATACACCAGGCGACAACCTGCTCCAGCTCGTCGGGGGTGGCGTCCAGCGCCTCAGGACCGTTTTTGCTCATCACCGGAGCGACCAGCTTGCGTCGCAGCTCCTGCTCGCTGTGGTCGCGCATCGCCAGAATGCGGATAGCACGGTCCAGCAGGCGGGCGTAGCCGGAGCGGCGTGATGAAGGTTCAGTCACAGGCACCTCGATAATCTCACAAAGCAAAAGGGCTGCCTAAGCAGCCCTGTCAGTCTTGCAGACGATATCAGAAATCCTGTTCGGTTTCTTCTGCGTCGTTGCCGTCAACAACGAAGTCTGGCTTCGCATCCTGATTGTTGAGCAGCAGTTCGCGCACTTTCTTCTCAATCTCTTTCGCCGCCGCCGGGTTCTCTTTCAGCCAGGTGATCGCGTTCGCTTTACCCTGACCGATTTTGTCGCCGTTGTAGCTATACCAGGCACCCGCTTTCTCAATCAGCTTCTCTTTTACGCCGAGGTCTACCAGCTCGCCGTAGAAGTTGATGCCTTCGCCGTAGAGGATCTGGAATTCGGCCTGTTTAAACGGCGCGGCAATCTTGTTTTTCACCACTTTGACGCGGGTTTCGCTGCCGACGACGTTGTCGCCCTCTTTCACCGCGCCGATGCGGCGAATGTCCAGACGCACAGAGGCGTAGAACTTCAGCGCGTTACCACCGGTAGTGGTTTCCGGGTTACCGAACATCACGCCAATTTTCATACGGATCTGGTTGATAAAGATCAGCAGCGTGTTGGACTGCTTCAGGTTACCCGCCAGCTTACGCATCGCCTGGCTCATCATACGTGCCGCAAGGCCCATGTGAGAGTCGCCGATTTCGCCTTCGATTTCCGCTTTCGGCGTCAACGCCGCGACGGAGTCGACGACGATAACATCAACCGCGCCGGAGCGCGCCAGCGCGTCACAGATCTCCAGCGCCTGCTCGCCGGTGTCCGGCTGAGAACACAGCAGGTTGTCGATATCGACGCCCAGTTTGCGTGCATAGACCGGATCCAGCGCATGTTCAGCATCGATGAACGCACAGGTTTTACCTTCGCGCTGCGCTGCGGCGATAACCTGCAGCGTCAGGGTGGTTTTACCGGAGGATTCCGGACCGTAGATCTCGACGATACGGCCCATTGGCAGACCGCCGGCGCCCAGCGCGATATCCAGAGAAAGCGAGCCGGTGGAGATGGTTTCCACATCCATGGTGCGGTCTTCACCCAGGCGCATGATGGAGCCTTTACCGAATTGCTTTTCGATCTGGCCCAGTGCAGCCGCCAACGCTTTCTGTTTGTTTTCGTCGATCGCCATTGTTACTCCTAATCATGCAGGGTAAAGCGTGTTCGCTTCGCCGTTAATATTTGTTCAGTTGAGGCAATTATACTGTATGGTCATACAGTATCAAGTGTTTTGTAGAAATTGTTGCCAGAGCAGATTTAGCGCATAGGCCGTCGCCTGACGACGCACCGCTTCGCGGTCTCCGGCAAAGCATTCCCGCCGCGTCACCCCTTGCCCGCTCACGCTGGCGACGCCGAACCATACCGTGCCGACCGGCTTTTCGACGCTGCCGCCATCCGGCCCGGCGACGCCGCTAACGGAGATGGCATAATCCGCACGCGCCGCGCGCAGCGCGCCAATCGCCATCTCCACCACCACCGGTTCGCTTACCGCGCCGTTGTCGCGCAGCGTCGCTTCGCTGACGCCGATCATTTGCGATTTAGCTTCGTTGCTGTAGGTGACAAAGCCGCGTTCAAACCACGCCGAGCTGCCGGCAATATCGGTGATCGCTTTCGCAATCCAGCCGCCGGTACAGGATTCCGCCGTGGTCACCGTCGCCCCACGCGCCTTCAGCGCCCGGCCAATCTTCTCGCTTAGCTGCATTAATTCTGAATCGGTCATTATCGCCCCGCTTTGCTCTGGATAAAGAGGCCATCAAAGATAGCACTTTCGACAGAGATATGGGGATGAAGTGGCGATTTTACGAGGGGGGATCCAGAAATGGGTCGTCCTGTGATAACCAGGACGACCAGACAACCTGTTACTTCATGCTTTTAGCGATAAGCTCAACGTTGTGACGCATCATTTTGACGTAACTATCGGCGACGCCGCCCGGCTTAGACAGCGCTTCCGGATAGAGTTCGCCCCCCGGCTGCGCGCCGGTGGCGCTGGCAATCTGCTTCACCAGCCGCGGGTCAAGCTGGTTCTCCATAAACCAGGTATGGACGCCATCCGCTTTGATTTGCTTAATCAGCGCCGCCACCTGCGCCGCGCTGGCCTCGCTCTCTGAAGAGAGCCCCTGTGGCGCGAGGAAGGTCACGTGGTAAGCCCGGCCAAAATAGCCGAAAGCGTCATGGCTGGTCAGGACCTTGCGCTTGGCCAGCGGAATGGCGCTGAACTGCGCTTTCGCCCAGCCGTCGAGAGACGTCAGCTGGTCGATATAGCGCTTGCCGCTGCTGGTCAACGCCGCTTTATCTTCCGGGTCGGCTTTCACCAGACCATCGAGGATATTCTGCGCATACAATGCGCCGTTCGCTGCGCTGTTCCAGGCGTGGGGATCGGTCACCGTTTTACCCTCTTCATCAAGGGTATGGGTCTTGACGCCTTTCGATGCCACCACCAGCTCGCCCTTAAAACCAGAGGCCTTAATCAGGCGATCCAGCCACCCTTCCAGCCCCAGGCCGTTAACCACCACCACGTCGGCCTTGCTGAGCAGCGCGCTATCCTTCGGCGACGGTTCGAAGGTGTGCGGATCGCCGTCCGGGCCGACCAGGGTATCCACATGGACATGCTCCCCGCCGACCTGCTGCGCTATATCACCCAACACCGAAAAACTGCTTACCACATTCAGCGTTTTCGCCATGGCCCCCTGCGCCATCAGGCCGAGGGCCAGCGCGACCACTATTGCACTACGTTTCATCATTTCCTTACCCCATCAATGTGCGCCAACCGACCAGCAGCCGGCTGCGCGTGCCAAAAAATAGCGAAACAAAAAACAGTGCGCTGGCGGTCAGCACAATAGCGGGCCCGGCGGGAAGACTAATCGCCCAGGAGAGGCTTAATCCCAGCCAGGCGCAGAGCGCGCCCATTCCCGCCGCCAGCAGCAGAATGCCCGGCAGCGTGCGCGCCCAGCAGCGTGCGGCGACCGCCGGGAGCATCATTACCCCTACCGCCATCAGCGTGCCGAGCACCTGAAACCCGGCCACCAGATTAAGCACCAGCAGCGCCAGAAAAAGCCCATGCAGCAGCGCAGGCAGCCGCCGGTGATTCACCTGCAGCCAGGCGCTGTCGAACGCCTCGCAGACCAGACCGCGGTAGCACAGCGCAATGCACAATAGCGTCAGGCTGGCGACGCCGCTGACAAACAGCGCCGCATCGCGGTCGACCGCCAGAATGGAGCCAAACAGCAGATGCAGGAGGTCCACGCTGGAGCCGCGCAGCGACACCAGGGTGACGCCCAGGGCCAGCGAGCCCAGATAAAATCCGGCAAAACTGGCGTCCTCTTTTAACGGTGTCCGCCGGCTCACCCACCCGGCCACCAGGGCAACCACGATGCCGGCGATGAAGCCGCCGAGGGTCATGGCCAGCAGCGACATGCCGCTCAGCAGATACCCCACCGCCACGCCGGGGAGAATGGCGTGCGACAGCGCATCGCCCATCAGGCTCATGCGCCGCAGCAGCAGGAAGACGCCCAGCATGGTGGTGCTCAGCGACAGCGCCAGACACACCACGAGGGCCCGACGCATAAAGCCGAATTCAATGAAAGGCTGAAAGAAGGTGTGCCAGATCATGCCGACCTCACATGACTGAAGGCCGGGAGCACCGCCCGGGTAGCGCCCCAGCAGGCGCGCTGGGGAGTCAGCAGCAGCGTCTCGGGGAAAAAGTCGGCCACCCGCTGGTTATCATGCAGCACCGCCAGGATGGTCTGTCCCTGCCAGTGCATCTCGAGGATCAAATCCATTAGTTCGCGACTGGTCGCTTCGTCGATACCGGTGAAGGGCTCGTCGAGCATCACCAGCGGCGCCTGCTGCACCATCACCCGGGCAAATAGCATGCGCTGAAACTGGCCGCCGGAGAGCGCTTCGATCGGCGTTTTCGCCAGGCCCGCCAGCCCGACCCGCTCCAGCACCGCGCCGATGCGTCGCCGGGTGCCGCCCCCCAGACCGCGCAGCAGCGACACGCCAGGCCATGCGCCCTGGCTTACCACATCCTGCACGTTGAGAGGAAACTGCGACTCGAGGGCATGGCGCTGCGCCAGCCAGCCGATCACCGGCCGTTTTCCCTGCCAGCGCAGGCGGCCACTGACCGGCGGAAGAAACCCGGCGAGGGTTTTCAGCAGCGTTGATTTTCCGCAGCCATTGAGGCCAACAATTGCCGTCAGGCTGCCGGGGCATATCATCCCGCTCAGCGGAGGGGTGATCGCTACCCCGTCATAGCCGGCGACCAGCTGCTCCAGTTCAATCATGGCAGCGTCACCGCCCACCAGGTTGCTAACCATAGCGCCGCCAGCAGCACGCCTGCGATAGCCGCGCGCACCGCGCCGGATGCCATAAAAATCGATGTGAACATATCCCCGCCTCAATTTAATGTTATAACATAACAATAACGAAGCGAAGAAAGAATGTAAATCAGCGTCATTCAGCGGAAATGTAACAAAGGTCAACAAGAGGCATGGAGACGGGAAAAAACGGGAAGATAAGCGCGGCCTCCCCGGCGTCATCCCCCGGTCGCGCTGCGCTTACCGGGGCTAGCAACCGGATACCAGACCGTAGCCCGGATAAGGCGCTACGCGCCGCTATCCGGGGAGGCTGGGAAATTGTCAGCCGGATGAAAGGATTAATAACCGCCGCGGGCCTGCGCAACCGCCAGGCCCAGCTGCCAGACAGCCATCGCGTAGTGGGTGCTGTGGTTGTAGCGGGTGATGGTGTAGAAGTTCGGCAGCCCGTACCAGTACTCATAGCCGGTGCCGACGTCCAGCCGCAGCAGGCTGGCCTGCTGATGGTTACCCAGCGGCTGGGTCGGGGTCAGCCCTGCGGCCGCCAGCTGCGAAACGCTGTATTTAGTCTTGAAACCATTCTCCAGCCCCGGGGCCTGCCCCAGCGCCTGCACCGCCACCAGATCGCCGCTCACCCAGCCATGCTGTTTGAAGTAGTTGGCCACGCTGCCGATAGCATCCACCGGGTCCCACAGGTTGATATGTCCGTCACCGTTAAAATCGACCGCATACTGCTTATAGGAGGACGGCATAAACTGACCGTAGCCCATCGCCCCGGCGAAAGAGCCTTTCAGATCCAGCGGGTCGTCGCTTTCGCTGCGCGCCATTAGCAGGAAAGTTTCCAGCTCCGACGAGAAGTATTCGGCGCGGCGCGGGTAGCTAAACGACAGCGTCGCCAGCGCGTCGAGGATCCGGGTTTTGCCCATCACCCGGCCCCAGCGAGTCTCCACGCCGATAATGCCGACGATGATTTCCGGCGGCACGCCGTAAACCTGATAAGCGCGGTTAAGCGCGTCCTGATACTGATTCCAGAACACCACGCCGTTCTGCACATTATCCGGGGTAATGAACTGTTTCTTGTAGCGCAGCCAGGCGCCGGTCGGCCCGGTTGGCGGCAGGCCGGTCGGCGCCTGACGATCCATCAGCCGCAGGACGTAATCCAGGCGCTTTGCCTGCGACAGGATCTCCTGCAGCTGCTGCCTGTCGAAGCCGTGCTTCGCCACCATCTTATCGATAAACTGCGCCGCCGCCGGGTTGTTGGCGAAGTCGCCGCCCATCTGCATCACGTTATGCTGCGGTTCCAGCAAAAAGCCGCCGGTTCCACTCGCCATCTCCGTTTCCGCGGGGGTCTTGGGTTTGCTGCTGCAGGCAGCGAGGAGCACACAAAGGGGAAGTAAAGCCAGATAGCGACGCTTCAACATGGGAATTCCGTTTAACAAATTCAGCAAGGGATAATTATGGTAAAGCATGCGACGACCAACAAGAAAGCGACAATCTGTTTGTAGACAAAATAGTCCTTCAACGGCTCCTCCCCTGCGTGCTTTTATGCCCTGCAACATTTCATCTCGCCTGCATCACCTTTCAAAATAAAATATTTATCTTTCATTTTGCGATCCATTTAACACTTTTAAACCTTTCAAAATGATTAAAATCAGCCTGCGATTAGCAAGAAAAATAACATGCTGAAGGAGAGAACAATGATTGACGTCGTGACCCACGGCGCGGAGTGGTTTATCGGCCTGTTTCAGAAAGGCGGCGAGGTATTTACCGGCATGGTGACCGGGATCCTCCCCTTGCTGATCAGCCTGCTGGTGATCATGAACGCGCTGATTAACTTTATCGGCCAGCAGCGGATCGAGAAGCTGGCGCAGCGCTGCGCCGGAAACCCAATCTCCCGTTACCTGCTGCTACCCTGCATCGGCACCTTCGTGTTTTGTAACCCAATGACGTTAAGCCTCGGCCGGTTTATGCCAGAGAAGTACAAGCCCAGCTATTACGCGGCGGCGTCGTATAGCTGCCACTCAATGAACGGGCTGTTTCCACATATCAACCCCGGCGAGCTGTTCGTCTATCTCGGCATCGCCAACGGCCTCACTACCCTCGGCCTGCCGCTCGGTCCGCTGGCGGTGAGCTACCTGCTGGTCGGGCTGGTGACTAACTTCTTCCGCGGCTGGGTCACCGACCTGACCACCTCGATTTTCGAGAGAAAAATGGCGATTCAGCTTTCCCAGAAAGTGCATCTGTCAGGAGCGACATCATGACCCGTATTCGTATAGAGAAAGGCACCGGCGGCTGGGGCGGCCCGCTTGAGCTCGACGCCGTCAAAGGCAAAAAGATCGTCTATATCACCGCCGGCACCCGCCCGGCGATCGTTGACCGCATCGCCAGCCTGACCGGCTGGCAGCCGGTGGACGGGTTTAAAGAGGGGGAACCAGCGGAAAGCGACATCGGCGTGGCGATTATCGACTGCGGGGGCACCCTGCGCTGCGGGCTCTATCCTAAGCGCCGCATCCCGACGGTGAATATCCATGCCACCGGCAAATCAGGGCCGCTGGCCCAGTACATCACGGAAGATATTTATGTCTCCGGCGTCAAAGAGGACAACATCCAGTGCATCGCTCCCGACAGCGCAGGGGTTTCCGAGCCGCCGGCGGAAAACAAGAGCGCGGGTCGCGATTACGACACCAGCAAGAAGATTACTGAACAGAGCGATGGCCTGCTGGCGAAGGTCGGGATGGGCATGGGTTCGGTGGTGGCGGTGCTGTTCCAGGCCGGGCGCGACACCATTGATACGGTGCTGAAAACCATTCTGCCGTTTATGGCTTTCGTCTCGGCGCTGATCGGCATCATCATGGCCTCCGGCATCGGCGACTGGATCGCCCACGGCCTGGCGCCGCTCGCCAGCCATCCGCTGGGGCTGGTAACCCTGGCGCTGATTTGCTCTTTCCCGCTGCTGTCGCCGTTTCTCGGCCCCGGCGCGGTGATAGCTCAGGTGATCGGCGTGCTGATCGGCGTTCAAATCGGCCTCGGCAACATTCCGCCGCACCTCGCCCTGCCCGCCCTATTCGCCATTAACGCCCAGGCCGCCTGCGATTTTATTCCGGTAGGCCTGTCGCTAGCCGAAGCCCGCCAGGATACCGTGCGTGTCGGCGTGCCGTCGGTGCTGGTCAGCCGCTTTCTGACCGGCGCACCAACGGTGCTGATCGCGTGGTTCGTTTCCGGATTTATTTACCAGTAAGAGGTTCCTGCAGATGACTGTGATTTACCAGACCACCATTACGCACATCGGCGCCTGCGCGACGATGGCGCTGGAAGAGCAAATGCTGATCACCTTCCGCGAGGGCGCCCCGGCGGATATCGAAGAGTACTGCTTTATTCACAACCACGGCGAGCTTGCTGGCACGCTGCAGCCGGGGGCAGAGCTGCAGCTTGGCGAACAGCGCTACCCGGTGACCGCCGTCGGCGAGGTCGCTGAACAAAACCTGCGCGAGCTGGGCCACATCACCCTGCGCTTTGACGGCCATCGTGAAGCGGAGTTCCCAGGTACCGTCCATGTGGCGGGCCCGGTGCCGGACGCCATCGCGCCCGGCTGCGTACTGAAGTTTGTTGCTTAAAAGGAGAGAGAGATGAATCAGGTTGCTGTTGTCATTGGCGGTGGACAAACCTTAGGAGAGTTTCTGTGCCGCGGGCTGGCCGCCGAGGGCTACCGCGTGGCGGTGGTCGATATTCAAAGTGAAAAAGCCAGCCGCGTCGCCCAGGAGATTAACGCTGAATATGGCGAAGGTATGGCGTACGGCTTCGGCGCCGACGCCACCAGCGAGGCCAGCGTCACCGCCCTGGCCCACGGGGTGGATGAGATTTTTTCGCGCGTCGACCTGCTGGTATACAGCGCCGGGATCGCCAAGGCGGCGTTTATTAGCGACTTCGCGCTGGGGGATTTCGACCGCTCGCTGCAGGTCAATCTGGTGGGCTATTTTCTCTGCGCCCGCGAGTTCTCGCGGTTGATGATCCGCGACGGCATTAAGGGGCGGATCATTCAGATCAACTCGAAATCCGGCAAAGTCGGCAGTAAGCACAACTCCGGCTACAGCGCGGCGAAGTTCGGCGGCGTCGGGCTGACCCAGTCGCTGGCGCTGGATCTGGCGGAATATGGCATTACCGTGCATTCGCTGATGCTCGGCAATCTGCTGAAGTCGCCGATGTTCCAGTCGCTGCTGCCGCAGTATGCCACCAAGCTCGGTATCGATGAGAGCGAAGTCGAGCAGTACTACATCGACAAGGTGCCGCTGAAGCGCGGCTGCGAATATCAGGATGTGCTGAACGTATTGATGTTTTACGCTAGCCCACAGGCGTCGTACTGCACCGGGCAGTCGATCAACGTCACCGGCGGCCAGGTGATGTTTTAACAGGTTCCCGGATGGCGCTGCGCTTATCCGGGCTACAAAACTGTAGGTCGGGTAAGGCGTTAGCCGCCACCCGACAAAAAAACGGCACCGCGGGTCGCTCGGGTTAGGCGCTCGCGCCGTGACCTGGGCTGTTCCCGCCCCCCTTAAGGAGAGACCTATGGTTACTGCATTAATCATCGTCGCCGCCATCGCCTGGCTTACCCAGCTGGCCTTTGGCGGCTGGCAGATCCGCCGCTTCAATCGCGCCTTTGATAGCCTGTGCCAGCAGGGGCGGGTGGGCGTCGGCCGCTCCGCCGGGCGCTTTCAACCGCGCGCCATCGTCGCCATCGCCGTCGATGATAACGACCGCATTAGCGACACGCTGCTGATGAAAGGCTTCACCATTTTCGCCAGTCCGCAAAAGATCCCGGCTCTGGCAGGCAAACATATTGCGGAATTGCAGCCTGATGTGATCTTTCCCCATGATCCGCGCTGTCAGAATGCACTATCATTAGCGCTTAATCCGAAACATGGATAATTTCGTTGTAAAAGTAAATATCTTGCGAAATTATCACTTCGAAACTTAAACGCAGGATAGACGCCTATGAAACCACGTCAGCGCCAGGCAGCCATTCTCGAGTTCCTGCAGTCGCAGGGAAAATGCTCGGTCGAAGAGCTGGCGCAACACTTCGATACCACTGGCACCACCATCCGCAAGGATCTGGTCACGCTGGAAAACGCCGGCACCGTCATTCGCACCTACGGTGGCGTGGTACTCAACAAGGATGAAGCCGATCCGCCGATTGACCATAAGACGCTGATCAACACCCATAAAAAAGCGCAGATTGCTGAGGCCGCCGTGCGATACATCCACGATGGCGATTCAATTATCCTCGACGCCGGCAGCACCGTGCTGCAGATGGTGCCATTGCTGAGTCACTTTAATAACATCACGGTGATGACCAACAGCCTGCATATCGTCAACGCGCTATCAGAGTTCGATAACGAGCAGACCATCCTGATGCCGGGCGGCACCTTCCGTAAAAAATCGGCCTCTTTTCACGGCCAGCTGGCGGAAAACGCCTTCGAACAGTTCAGCTTCGACAAGCTGTTTATGGGCACCGACGGTATCGATCTGAACGCCGGAGTCACTACCTTTAATGAGGTCTATACCGTCAGCAAAGCGATGTGCAACGCCGCCCGCGAAGTGATCCTGATGGCCGACTCATCCAAGTTTGGTCGTAAAAGCCCCAATATTGTCTGCGGCCTTGAACGCGTGGATAAATTGATTACCGATGCCGATATTGACCCGGAATTCCAGCGGGCGCTGGAAGCCAAAGGCATTGAAGTCATTATTACTGGAGAACATCATGAGTAACTTTTTGTTAGAGGCCGGACGCCAGACCCTGATGCTTGAGCTGCAGGAGGCGAGCCGCCTGCCGGAGCGCCTGGGCGACGACTTCATCCGCGCGGCGGAAACCATTATCCACTGCGAGGGCAAACTGATTGTCTCCGGTATCGGTAAATCCGGCCACATCGGTAAAAAGCTGGCGGCAACCTTCGCCAGCACCGGCACCCCGGCCTTTTTCGTCCATCCGGCGGAAGCCCTGCACGGCGATCTCGGCATGCTCGATAGCCGCGACGTGATGCTGTTTATCTCCTACTCCGGTAGCGCGAAAGAGCTGGATCTCATCGTGCCGCGGCTGGAAGAAAAAGGCATTCCGCTGCTGGCGATGACCGGCAAATCCACCTCGCCGCTGGCGCTGGCGGCGAAAGCGGTGCTGGATATCGCCGTGGAGCGCGAGGCCTGCCCGATGCATCTGGCGCCAACCTCCAGCACCGTCAATACGCTGATGCTGGGCGACGCGTTGGCGATGGCGGTGATGCAGGCGCGCGGTTTCAATGAAGAGGATTTCGCCCGTTCCCACCCGGCGGGCGCCCTCGGCGCGCGGCTGCTGAACAAAGTGCATCACCTGATGCGTCGTGATGAAGAAGTGCCGCGGGTCAATACCGAGGCTAACGTCATGGACGCCATGCTCGAACTAAGCCGAACCGGACTCGGCCTGGTGGCGGTCTGCGATGAAGCCAACCGCGTGCAGGGCGTTTTCACCGACGGCGACCTGCGCCGCTGGCTGGTTGCTGGCGGTACGCTCAACGATGGCGTCACTCAGGCGATGACCCGCAACGGCGTAACGCTGCAGGCGGATAGCCGCGCGGTGGAAGCCAAAGAGCGGCTGATGAAACACAAAATCAGCGCCGCGCCGGTAGTGGATGAGAACGGCCAACTGGTCGGCGCCATTAACCTGCAGAACTTTTACCAGGCGGGGATCCTTTAAGCCCCAGACGTTTCGCCAGCCGATGCAGGTTGGCGACGTCCAGTTCCAGCGCTCGGGCGGTCGCCGCCCAGTTGCCCTGGTTCGCCTCCAGCGCGCGGCTAATGGCTTCTCGCTGAAAAGAGTCGGTCGCCTCGCGCAGATTGATGTTTCCCGTCGCGGGCGCCGCTGCCGCCGTCTCAGTCGGCAACATCGGCGCCGCCACCGCAAACTGGAAATGCTGCGGCTCCAGGACCACTTCATCACCGGCCTGGGTGGCCCGCGCCAGCACCACCGCCCGATGGATAGCATGCTCCAGTTCGCGCACGTTGCCCGGCCAGGACCACTGCTGCAGCCGGTTTCGCGCCGCCTCAGCCAAAATGACCCGCGCCAGCCCCATCCGCAGGCGGCACTGCTCGCAGAAATAGCCCGCCAGCAGCACCACGTCACTTTCCCGCTCGCGTAGCGGCGGAACCGACAGCGGGAAGACGCTCAGCCGATGGTACAGATCGGCGCGAAAGCGCCCTTCCACCACCTCCTGGCGCAGATCGCGGTTCGTCGCCGCCAGCACCCGCACATCGACCCGCAGGCTGCGGTCATCGCCGACGCGCTGAATATCGCCATACTGCAGCACGCGCAGCAGTTTGGCCTGCAGCGCCAGCGACAGTTCGCCGATTTCGTCAAGAAACAGGGTGCCGTTATCCGCCATCTCAAATTTACCGCTGCGGTTGCTGATAGCCCCGGTAAATGCCCCTTTCACATGCCCGAACAGCTCGCTCTCCGCTACGCTTTCCGGCAGCGCCGCGCAGTTGAGGTACACCAGAGGGTTGGCGGCTCGCGGTGACCCCTGATGCACCGCCTTCGCCACCAGCTCTTTGCCGGTGCCGGTTTCGCCGCTGATCAGCACGTTTAAATCCGAGGCGGCGACGATATCGATCTCTTTTTTCAGCTGCAGCATGGGCCCCGACAGGCCGATGATCTCCTGGCGCTCCGGCAGCGGGTAATTCACCGCCTGCGCCGGCAGGACGTTTTGCGCTTCAAGGCGGGCGATAAGCAGCGCATTATTCAGCGCCCCGGCCACCAGCGCGGCAATCAGCCGCAGCTCTTCATCGCTGAAGCTATCGAAACGATCGGCATCCATGCCGTCCAGGGTCAGCGCGCCAATCAGCGTCTGCCCGGCAAACAGCGGCAGTCCCACGCAGGCATGGACTTTGAGGCTCTCATGACCGGGGATCAGCCCGTCATAGGGGTCGGGCAGGTCGCTATCCGCCGGGAAGCGCACCACATCCCCGGCGCGCGCAATCGCCTCCAGCCGCGGGTGTCCTTCCAGGGCAAAGCGCCGACCGAGCACATCCTGCGCCAGGCCATCGATCGCCAGCGGCACAAACTGATGCGCCTCATAGCGCAGCAGCGCCGAGGCATCGCAGCCAAGAATTTGCCGCAGGGTAGTAATCAGGCGCGAAAAGCGGTCGGTGTGACCAATATCACTTTGTAAATCTATGGCGATTCTCGCCAGCTCGTCGACGGAAAAACTCATTGCCGCTCCATTGTCATTTTGACAATACGCATTGTCATATCGACTATTTTAACCATTGTCATTTTGACAACAACCAAAATCAGAAAAAATTAAAAACAGATAATTATCAATGAATTAAAAAGTTGGCACGCAACTTGATATAAGCCAGTCAACTGAGTTTAAACACACTGTATTGATTGAGGTTGCTATGTCTATTGTGGTGAAAAATAACATTCTTTGGGTTGGCCAACGTGACTGGGAAGTGCGTGATTTCCACGGCACCGAATATAAAACGCTGCGCGGCAGCAGCTACAACAGCTATCTCATCCGCGAAGAGAAAAACGTGCTGATCGATACCGTCGATCATAAATTCAGCCGCGAGTTCGTACAGAACCTGCGCCGCGAAATCGACCTCGCCGACCTCGACTATATCGTCATTAACCACGCCGAAGAGGACCATGCCGGCGCGCTGACCGAACTGATGATGCAGATCCCGGATACGCCGATCTACTGCACTGCCAACGCCATCGACTCGATCAACGGCCACCATCATCATCCGGAGTGGAACTTCCACGTGGTGAAAACCGGCGATACTCTCGACATCGGTAACGGTAAACAGCTGATCTTCGTGGAAACGCCGATGCTGCACTGGCCGGACAGCATGATGACCTACCTGTCCGGCGACGCGGTGCTGTTCAGCAACGACGCCTTCGGCCAGCACTATTGCGACGAACACCTGTTCAACGACGAAGTGGACCAGACTGAACTGTACGAACAGTGCCAGCGCTACTACGCCAACATCCTGACGCCCTTCAGCCGCCTGGTGACGCCGAAAATTACTGAAATCCTCGGCTTCAACCTGCCGGTGGAGATGATTGCCACCTCCCACGGCGTGGTCTGGCGCGATAACCCGACGCAAATCGTCGAGAAATACCTCGAATGGGCGGCGGATTATCAGGAAGATCGCATCACCATCTTCTACGACACCATGTCCAATAATACCCGCATGATGGCGGACGCCATTGCCCAGGGGATCACCGAGGTTGACCCACGGGTAGCGGTGAAAATCTTTAACGTCGCCCGCAGCGACAAAAACGACATCCTCACCAATGTTTTCCGCTCGAAAGGCGTACTTGTCGGCACGTCCACCATGAACAACGTGATGATGCCGAAAATCGCCGGGCTGGTGGAAGAGATGACCGGGCTGCGTTTTCGCAATAAACGCGCCAGCGCCTTTGGCTCGCACGGCTGGAGCGGCGGCGCGGTAGACCGCCTGTCCACCCGCCTGCAGGATGCCGGCTTTGAGATGTCGCTGAGCCTGAAAGCCAAATGGCGCCCGGATATCGACGCGCTGGAGCTGTGCCGCCAACACGGTCGCGACATCGCTCGCCAATGGGCCCTCTCGCCGCTGCCGGTTGCTGAAGCAGCGACAACGCCGGAACCACAGGACTGCGCCTGTGCCGCGGCCGCGGCCGCCGATCTCGGTCCCATGATGCAGTGCAGCGTGTGCCAGTGGGTCTATGACCCGGCGAAAGGCGAACCTAATCAGGATGTACAGCCGGGTACGCCGTGGAGCGAAGTGCCGGACAATTTCCTCTGCCCTGAGTGTTCTCTTGGCAAAGATGTCTTTGACGTACTGGCGACGGAGGCAAAATGAGTGATGGCATCGTCATCATCGGCTCGGGTTTCGCGGCCCGCCAGCTGGTGAAAAATATTCGTAAGCAGGATGCGCAAATCCCGCTGACCCTCATCGCCGCCGATAGCATGGATGAATACAACAAACCGGACCTCAGCCATGTCATCAGCCGCGGACAGAAGGCCGACGATCTGACCCTGCAAAGTGCCGGCGAGTTCGCCGAGCAGTACACTCTGTGTCTGTTTCCTCATACCTGGGTAAGCGATATCGACGCCGAAAACCGGTTAGTGAAGAGCCAGGATAACCAGTGGCGCTACGACAAACTGGTGCTGGCCACCGGCGCGACGCCGTTTATCCCGTCGGTGCCGGGGCGCGAGCTGATGCTAACGCTCAATAGCCAGCGCGAATATGGCGCGGCGCAGAGCCGGCTGCACGACGCGAAGCGCGTGCTGATCGTCGGCGGCGGCCTGATTGGCTGCGAACTGGCGATGGATTTCTGCCGCGCCGGTAAAGCGGTAACGGTAGTCGATAACTCCGCCAGCGTGCTGGCGGCGCTGATGCCGCCGGAGGCCAGCAGCCGCCTGCAGCATCGGCTCACCGAGATGGGCGTACATCTGATGCTGAAAACGCAGCTGGAGGGGCTGGAGCAAACCGCCGACGGCATTCGCGTCAGTCTCGATCGCCAGCGCGCGATAACCGTCGATGCGGTGGTGGCCGCCGCCGGCCTGCGCCCGGAAACGTCGCTGGCGCGCCACGCCGGACTGCAGATTAACCGCGGTATTGTGGTCAATAGCCAGCTGCAAACCAGCGACCCGGCGATTTATGCGCTCGGCGACTGTGCGGAAATCAACGGCGTGGTACTGCCGTTCCTGCAGCCGATTTTACTCAGCGCCATGTGCCTGAGTAAAAATCTGCTGGCGCAGGCGGGAGAACTCAAGCTGCCGCCAATGCTGGTGAAGGTGAAAACCCCGGATCTGCCGCTGTATCTGGCCGGCGACACCCGCCGCGACGATCTGACGTGGAACATCGTGGCCGCCAAAGAGGGGCTGGTGGCGAAAGGCGTGGATGCCGAAAACCAGCTGCGCGCCTTTGTGGTGAGTGAAGACAAAATGAAGGAAGCCTTTGCGCTGCTCAAACAACTGGTAAGTTGATGGTTTTCCCGGCTTGCGGCGTAAACGCCTTAGCCGGGCTACGGTATTGTTCTGGTAGCCCGGCTAAGCGCAGCGCAAGCCGGGAACATATCCAGCCTAGCGCGCCAGATTGTCGTAGCCGCGCCAGCGATAGTTAAGCACCGATAGCGCCCAACAGGCGACAAACAACCCGACCACCACAAATCCGGCGTCGCCGAGGTTGTCGTTTAACGCCCCTACCCAGCGCCATATTCCGCCGCTGAGCGCAAACTTATCCATCAGCAGACCCAGCGCTTCCAGGCCGCCGATAAACAGCGCCACCACCACCGAGGTGCCGGTGATGGTCATGTTGTAATAGAGCTTGCGCTGCGGCTTGCTGAACGCCCAGCCGTAGGCGCCGACCATCAGCACATTATCAAGCGTATCCACCAGCGCCATACCGCTGGCGAACAGCGCCGGAAAGACCATAATCGACCAGACGGAAATCCCGCTCGACGCGCCGGCGGCGGAGATACCCAGTACGCCGATTTCGGTGGCGGTATCAAAACCGAGGCCAAACAGGAAACCGACCAGGTACATCTGCCAGCTGCGGCTTATCAGACGGAAGGTCTTGCCAAACAGCCAGCTCATCACCCCGCCGCCGCCGACGATTTCGTCGCTCACCGGCTCCCCGCGCTTCCATGCCCGAAAGCTGCGCCACACGCTGCGTAAAATCACCAGGTTGATAAAGGCCATCGCCAGTAAAAACAGGGCCGACACCGCGGTGCCAATGACGCTGCCGGTATCATGCAGCCAGCTCATCTGCGTGCTGAAGGCGGTGGCGGTCGCGGCAATCGCCGCCGAGGCCAGCACCACAATCGATGAGTGGCCCAGCGAAAACCACGCCCCGACGGCGAAAGGCCGCCGCCCCTGCTGCATCATCTTGCGGGTCACGTTATCAATCGCCGCAATATGGTCGGCGTCCACCGCGTGGCGCAGGCCGTAGCCCCAGGCCAGCAGGCTGGCGGCCATCAGCGCGCCGCTGTCGCCAAAGGCCTGCAGCGCCCAGCACCAGGCCAGTAAATTCGCCGCGATCAACCCCAGCACCAGACCCGCGGCGCGCGGCTGCTGGCGTAAAACTGTCATTATCATGGTTGTATTCCTTGAGCCTGCCAGCGGGCGGCGGCGATCACCGCCTGACCATAGGCGATTGCGCCGTCGCCGGCCGGCAACTGCTGTGCAAACAGCAGAGTAAAATCCGCCAGATAAAAGGTCAATCGCGCCGCCAGCAGGCGGTTATGCAGCACCCCGCCGCTGCAGACCATCGTGTCGATGCCGCGGACGGTGGCGCAGTCGCGGGCCATCGCCGCCAGCCCACAGGCCAGGGCGTCGTGGAATGCCCAGGCTTTCTGCGCCGGAGTCGCCTGCCAGCTCAGCCATTGCCGCCAGAAGGTCGCTAAATCCAGCGCGTCGTCGCGCCACGGCAGCGTAACCGGGTGGCTGACGCCGGGGCAGCTGGCGGCCAGCGCCTCCAGCCGACAGGCCGCTTCGCCTTCATAGCTCAGACTCTCCGGCGCGCAATCCAGGGCGCAGGCAACGGCATCAAACAGCCGTCCGCAGGATGAGGCGCGCGGCGCGTTAATCCCGCGCTCGATGGCCTGCGCCAGCAGCGGCCAGTTGCGCTGGCGCAGGGTGGCGGCCTGCGGATAATCCTGCCAGTCAGGGACAAAGGCCAAACAGTGGGCCAGCAAATTTCGCCACGGCTGGCGTGCCGCCAGGTCCCCCCCTGGCAGCGCGACGGCCGGCAGCCCGCCAAGATGTTCGCATTCGCGATAGTTGACCCGCAGGCACTCCCCGCCCCACAGCGCGCCGTTCTCCCCCATACCAATACCGTCGAGTGTCAGGGCGATAACGTCCCCGCCGTCAAGCGGCCAGCGGTGCTCCGCCAGGCATGCCGCGGCGTGGGCATGGTGATGCAGCACTGTCTCCAGCGGCAGGGGCAGGGAGGCCGCCCACTGCGTTGAGCGATAGCCGGGATGGGCATCAACCACCACCCGCTGCGGCACAAACGCGTAAATGCTCTGCATCAGCTGCAGGGCGCTGCGCCACTGCTGTTCAACACCTTCCTCGCCAAGATCGCCAAAGTGCTGGCTCAGCACCGCTTCGCTGCCGCGCGCCAGGCAGAAGGTATTTTTCATATCCGCGCCGAGAGCCAGCAGCGGCGGGATGTCTCCTAGCCCCGGCGGCAGCGGCAGCGCGTCCGGGACGTAGCCCCGGGCGCGGCGCAGCATTTCACCGCTTGAGCGCACCAGTGAATCATCCATCCGCTGTACGATGTCGCGATTATGCAAGAGAAAGCCGTCGGCAATGTCGGCTAACTCATTGAGCGCCTGAGCATTACTTAACGCCGGCGGACGGCCGCTAAGGTTGCCGGAGGTCATTACGATGGGGCGCGCCAGGCCCTGCAGAAGCAAATGCTGCAGCGGATTAGACGGCAGCATCACCCCAACTTCCGCAAGCCCTGGCGCTATTTCGTCGCACAGGCCGGAGACCTGCGCTTTGGCAATCAGTACGATGGGCGCCGCCGGGGAGCCCATCAGCGCCGCAGCGGCGGCGGGTAAGCCCGTTGCCGTCGGCAGCATTACCGCCAGCGGTTTTGCCGGGCGGTGTTTTCGCGCCCGCAGCGTGGCAACGGCTGCGGGGTTACCGGCATCGCAGGCCAGATGAAAGCCGCCGATGCCTTTTATCGCCACGATGTCGCCCGCCGCCAGCCGGGCGATAGCCGCCTGCAGCGCCGCCTCGCCGTCCAGCGCTTCCCCCTCTGCCCGCCATTCCAGTCGCGGCCCGCAGTCGGGGCAGGCCACCGGCTGGGCGTGAAAACGGCGATCGGCAGGATCGCGGAATTCCGCTTCACAAGGGGAACAGAGCGGGAACGGCGCCATTGCGGTGAAGGGCCGGTCGTAGGGCATGGCGCGAATAATGGTTAACCGCGGGCCGCAGTGGGTACAGTTGATAAAGGGGTAGCGGTAGCGGCGTGCCCGGGGATCGTTCATCTCCGCGAGGCACGCCGGGCAGGTCGCGGCATCGGGCACAATCTGAGTCCGCATCCGTCCCGCCCCGCTCTCGCGGATGGTGAAATCCTGCGGCGTGGCCGCCCAGCGATAGGGAATGCAGGCGGTACTGTCGATCCGCGCCAGCGGCGGGCAGTGGTCAGCCAGAGCGGCTGTAAAACCGTCGTCGCCCCCGACCAGCCGCACCAGTACGCCGTCGCCGTCGTTACAGACATCGCCGCAGCGGGCCTGCGCCCGGGCCAGCTGCCAGACAAAGGGGCGGAAACCGACCCCCTGCACTTTACCGCGAATGCGGATTTGCACCCCGTTCATGCCTTGACTTACCAGGCCAGCGCCGTACGGCGACGTTTCTCGATATTCATCTGCTCAAGTTTGTTGCGGTCAACGCACACGAGGGCATGCGTCGGGCAGACTTCCATGCAGGCCGGGCCGCTCTCGCGGTGGAAGCAGAGATCGCACTTGTTGGCTTCGGCTTTTTCCGCCACGACGTTCAGTCCGGCGCCGCTATGGCGGATCACCGGGCGCACCACCACCTCCATCGCCCCGTACGGGCAGGCGACGACGCAGGTTTTGCAGCCAATGCAACGCTCCTGCATCACATGGACAAAGCCTTTATCGCGGCTGATGGCGCCGTTCGGGCAGACATTGGCGCAGGGGGCGTCTTCACACTGACGGCAGGCGGTCGCCGTGGAAACATTGACCCCTTTGATCACGTGAATACGCGGCTGAAAGGTGTGAGGCGTCAGGGAGGCGCAGTCCTGATGTTCCTGATGGGATACCACGCAGGCCACTTCGCAAGTGCGACAGCCGATACATTTGCTCGCATCGGCGATAATGAAACGGTTCATCCATTTCTCCAGCAGTAAGAAGGTTACGCGCCGGAGTATGCATAATACGTTCCAATTTTTTAATATATTGATTATAAAGACTATTATAGCTGCGGTTTGCTGTCATCGTCAGTAGTGACGATGACAGCTGACGACGTCAGGCACAGGGGCCCGCCACCAGCGACTCGCGTTCAATCAGCGCTCCGGGAAAGCTTTGCTGAAAGTTGAATTCCCCGCCATCCAGCATAAAGATCAGCCGATTGATGCTCTCTTTAATCATCTCCGTGACCGGCACCCGGACGCTGGCGAGCGACGGCACCATATACGGCGCAAGAGCAATATCGTCAAACCCCACCACCGAGACCTGTTCCGGCACCTTAACGCCCAGCTGGTGAAGCTGCTTCATCGCCCCGATGGCCATATCGTCATTGCTCGCCACCAGCGCGCTGTAGGTAACCCCGCGCTGACGCAGGCTCTCCACCCCCGCCGCCCCGGTTTCCGGCGTCCAGCGCCCTTCGGCGATAAGCGCCTCGTTCAGGACGATGCCGTGGCCAGCCAGCGCGTCTTTGTAGCCGGCGAGGCGTTCGACGCCGGTGGGCGAGTCAAGGGAGCCGGTAATAAAGGCGATATCGCGGTGGCCAAGCGCAATCAGCCGCTCCACTACCCGCATCGCCGAGGCTTTTTGATCGGACCAGACGCAGTGGCTGGCGTGGCGGCGCAGGCGGCGATTAAGCACCATGATCGGCTGCGAGTGGTTCTCAACGATCTCGTCCATCTCATCAACGGTGAGAAAGCGCGGGTAGATGATGATCGCATCGCAGCGTAGATCCAGCAGGTACTGGATCGCCTCCCGCTCCTCTTGCGCGCTGTGCTTGCCGTCGGCCAGGATCAGCTGCCGCCCTTTATCCTCCGTCATCCGCGCCACGTGATACAGCAGTTCGCTAAAATAGACGCCGTGGTACAGGGTATTGGTCACCACCAGGCCGAGGGTTTGCGTGGTTTTGGTCGCCAGGTTGCGCGCCAGCAGATTAGGCCGGTAGCCGCTCTCCGCCACCGCCTTAAACACCCGGTCTTTGGTCTCCTGGCTGACATAGCCGTTGCCCGACAGCACCCGCGAAACGGTCGCCTTCGATACCCCCGCGCGCTTTGCGACCTCCAGCATCGTTGCCATGTGATTCTTCCTGTTGCAAAAGTTGCAGGCAGTGTACTGCACGTTTCCCGCTTTTACAGCATTCCCCTGTTCACCAACGCGATCCGGCTCACGGCGACGCTTAGCGATCAAAATCACAAAATTGAGATCATCTTTTTTTATTTCTTGTGAAATTAAATGAAACTCACCATGATTTTGTGGAACCGGTTTCCTATAAAAACATGGTATCGCCCGGCGATGCGGGGCGGTGGCAGATCAGTACCCTATTGATAAACAGGATAAAATCCGATGTCGAAAAATTATGCAGCCCTGGCGCAACAGATAGTCGCGGCAATCGGCGGGGTCGACAACGTCGCCGCCGTTACCCACTGCATGACCCGTCTGCGCTTCGTGGTTAAAGACGACGTACAGGTCGATAGCTCTACCCTGAAAGGCCTGGCCGGGGTGCTCGGCGTCGTGCGCAGCGATAACCAGTGCCAGGTGATCATCGGCAACACTGTCTCCCAGGCCTACCGCGAGGTGGTGAATCTGCTGCCAGGCGACCTGCGCCCGGCTGAGCCGCAGGGCAAAGCGCCGCTGACCCTGAAACGCATCGGCGCCGGGATCCTCGACGCGCTGATCGGCACCATGTCTCCGCTGATCCCGGCGATTATCGGCGGATCGATGGTCAAGCTGCTGGCGATGATCCTCGAGATGAGCGGCGCGTTGCCGAAAGGCTCGCCGACGCTGACCCTGCTGGCGCTTATCGGCGACGGCGCATTTTTCTTCCTGCCGCTGATGGTGGCCGCCTCCGCGGCGGTGAAATTCAAAACTAATATGTCGCTGGCTATCGCCATCGCCGGGGTGCTGGTGCATCCTGGGTTTATCGAATTGATGGCCAAAGCCGCCCAGGGAGAACACGTTGAATTCGCCTTTATTCCGGTTACCGCGGTGAAATACACCTATACGGTGATCCCGGCGCTGGTGATGACCTGGTGCCTGTCGTATATCGAGCGCTGGGTGGATCGCATTACCCCGGCGGTGACGAAAAACTTTCTGAAGCCGATGCTGATCGTGCTGATCGCCGCCCCGCTGGCGATCCTGCTGATTGGCCCGCTGGGCATCTGGATCGGCAGCGCCATTTCCGCGCTGGTGTATACGATCCACAGCTATCTCGGCTGGCTGTCGGTGGCGATCATGGGCGGGCTGTGGCCGCTGTTGGTGATGACCGGTATGCACCGCGTCTTTACGCCGACCATCATTCAGACCATCGCCGAAACCGGCAAAGAGGGTATGGTGATGCCATCGGAGATCGGCGCCAACCTGTCGCTCGGCGGCTCTTCGCTGGCGGTAGCGTGGAAAACCAAAAACCCGGAGCTGCGCCAGACGGCGCTGGCCGCCGCGGCATCGGCGATTCTGGCCGGGATTTCCGAACCGGCACTGTACGGCGTGGCGGTGCGCCTGAAGCGCCCGCTGATCGCCAGCTTAATCAGCGGCTTTATCTGCGGCGCGGTGGCAGGCATTGCCGGACTGGCCAGCCATTCGATGGCGGCGCCGGGGCTGTTTACCAGCGTGCAGTTTTTCGATCCGGCCAATCCAATGACCATCGTCTGGGTGTTTGGCGTGATGGCGCTGTCGGTGGTGCTGTCGTTTGCCCTGACGCTGATCCTTGGCTTTGAGGACATTCCCGTTGAGCAGGCCGCTGCCGACGCCAGAGCGCGCCAGGCCCGGGCCCAGGCATCCCACGCCTGAATACACTATTGATAATGAGGTAATGCATGGCGAGTTTCCCACAGGGATTTTTATGGGGCGGCGCACTGGCCGCCAACCAGTCTGAAGGCGCTTATCTTGAAGGCGGTAAGGGGCTGACCACCGTGGATACCCTTCCCCACGGCGCCCATCGCCTGCCGGTAAAATTAGGCCTGGAGAAGCGCTTTACGCTGCGTGAAGACGAATTTTACCCCAGCCACCAGGCGATCGATTTTTACCATCGCTATAAAGAAGATATCGCCCTGATGGCCGAGATGGGGTTCAGCGTCTTTCGCACCTCCATCGCCTGGAGCCGCCTGTTCCCACGCGGCGACGAACAGCAGCCGAATCCGCAGGGCATCGCCTTCTATCGCTCACTGTTCGAGGAGTGCAAAAAGCACGGTATCGAGCCGCTGGTCACCCTGTGTCATTTCGACGTGCCGATGCATCTGGTGATGGAGTACGGCTCCTGGCGCAACCGCAAAATGGTGGATTTTTTCAGCCACTACGCCCGCACCTGCTTTGAAGCTTTTGACGGCCTGGTGAAATACTGGCTCACCTTCAATGAAATCAACATCATGCTGCACAGCCCCTACTCCGGCGCCGGTCTGGTGTTTGAAGAGGGTGAAAACCAGGAGCAGGTGAAGTATCAGGCCGCGCATCACGAGCTGGTGGCCAGCGCGCTGGCGACGAAAATCGCCCATGAGATTAACCCGCAAAATCAGGTCGGCTGTATGCTGGCCGGCGGTAATTTCTACCCTTACTCCTGCAAGCCGGAAGATGTATGGATGGCGCTGGAGAAGGACCGCGAAAACCTGTTCTTTATCGATGTCCAGGCCCGCGGCGCCTATCCGGTGTGGGCCGCACGGGTGTTCCGGGAAAAAGGGGTCACGATTGCGAAACAGCCGGGCGATGACGAGATCCTCAAAAACACCGTCGATTTCGTCTCCTTTAGCTACTACGCGTCGCGCTGCGCCTCGGCGGAGATGAACGCCAGCAACACCAATGCCGCCAACATCGTCAAGTCGCTGAAGAACCCGCACATTCCGGCCAGCGAATGGGGCTGGGGCATCGACCCGCTGGGCCTGCGCATCACCATGAACATGATGTACGACCGCTATCAGAAACCGCTGTTCCTGGTGGAAAACGGGCTTGGCGCCCGCGATGAGATCGATGCCAATGGGGACATCAATGACGACTATCGCATCAGCTACCTGCGCGAGCACATCAGGGCAATGCGCGATGCTATCGGCGACGGCATTCCGGTGATGGGCTACACCAGCTGGGGCTGCATCGATCTGGTCTCGGCGTCCACCGGCGAGATGAGCAAGCGCTACGGCTTTGTCTATGTCGATCGCGACGATGCCGGCAACGGCACCCTGGCGCGTAAGCGTAAAAAGTCATTCTTCTGGTACCAGAAGGTGATAGCCAGTAACGGCGCCGATCTCGACTAAGCACCCTCGCCCACGCGCGCCCGTTCCCCGCGATAACCGGGGGACGGACGTCGGCTATCTGTTGCATCCATTACATGCTTTTTTCTCGAGCCTGATTCCAGTTTCTGGTTTGCCACCTGTTTACAATAACTGGTATTTTATCCAGTACTTTTACAGGGGTATCTTCAGCAAGGAGCACATCATGAGCGCACAGCACCCTACCGCAGCCAGAGGGATAGCCAGGGCCATTCGCCAGTTAACCGTGGGATATGTCAGAAAACGCCATGAGGATCGCAAAACGCGGGAGACGCGGCGCTACACCCGCCACGCGGCATTAAGCTTAAACGGCGACTGGCTGGAGCAGGCGGGGTTTCCGGTCGGCACGCAGGTCAGAGTCTCGGTGTCGCCCGGTAAATTAGTGATAGAGAATCTTGAGCTGGCAGCGCCGGGAACGGGGCTCCCTTCCGGCCAGTCGTGCGCCGGCGGAGAGCCCGGTTCGCCGCAGGGCTAGTCGTCCGCGGCCTCCAGCTGAGTAAAGCCGCCCTTGCCCTGCCAGCCTGCCAGCTGCTGATACACCCGGGCAACGGCCTCTTTCACCGGCTGGGTCATCGGATAATAAAAACCGACGATATCCGGCTGAATGCCGAGGAAAATCACCTCGCCGACGTCTTCTTTCAGCTGATCGACCAGATAGTTGAGCGGCATGTTATGGGTGGTCATCATAAACATCTCGGCGATGTCGTCGGGATCGATGATGCGAATGTCGCCGGGGTTTAGGCCCATATCGGTGGCATCGACAATCAGCAGGCGTTCGGGGCGTAATTCGCGGATCGCCACGATGTCGTTTTCCGGCGCGCTGCCGCCGTCGATGACCACCCACTGGCCGGCCGGGTTAGCCGCGCACATCTCCGCCAGCAGCGGGCCGGCGCCGTCGTCGCCCATCATGCTGTTGCCGACACAGAGTAAAACGTCAGTCACGTAATCTCCTCACCATCAGGTAGATGGCGCTCTCCTGGTGAATATCATGCAGCATGCTGAGCAGGGTTTTGCTCCACGCCTGCTGCTGCGGGGTCTGCGCAGACTGCGCTTTATCAAAGGCGTTGGCCAGCATCGCCACATGACTGCTGTCGATGACGATTTCGCCATACTTCGGCACGCCCTCCATTTTGCGCCGCGCGGCGCTTCCGGCCTCAAGGGTGGCGATCCATGCCAGATACGCGTCCCACGGGCAGCTCAGCGCCGCCTCCAGACAGTCGATGACGCCGAGGTGGTGGCCAATCGCCAGGCTGTAATAGACCACCTGCTGCGCCTGATCCGGCGTGGCGTCGTTCTCATCAATAAATTTACGGCTCAGCTGACTGAACACCACCGTCTCGCTCATCGGATACGCGCCCCCTCGACCACCTGGTTGAGATGGGTGACGATCTCGGTCAGACGCGGATCTTTCTCCGCCTCCAGCCAGCGCAGCACCTGGCTGTCGCCCTGGCCAAGCAGACGCATATAGTCATCGGCAATCTGCCGTCCATAGCGATAGCCCGCCAGACGCCGCGCTTCGCGATCGATGCGCACCCGCAGAGGCTGCACCATATCGGCATGCAGCAGCTCGGTCGGCTGTTCGTCGAGCTCACCCGGCAGACGGGCATGAATTTTCTGCTCCAGCAGGCCAAGCGCCATGGCGAAGCCGTACAGCGTGGCGGCTGGCGTCGGCGGGCAGCCCGGAATATAGACGTCGACCGGTACGATTTTATCGGTACCGCCCCAGACGCAGTACAGGTCGTGGAAGATGCCGCCGCTGTTGCCGCAGGCGCCGTAGGAGATACAGATCTTCGGATCCGGCGCCGACTGCCAGGCGCGCAGCGCCGGGGAGCGCATCGCGCGAGTCACTGCCCCGGTAAACAACAGAATATCGGCATGGCGCGGCGAAGGCACCACCTTAATCCCGAAGCGTTCAGCGTCGAACAGCGGCGAAAGGGTGGCGAAAATTTCGATTTCGCAGCCGTTGCAGCCGCCACAGTCGACGCGGTAGACGTAGGCCGAACGTTTAATCTTCTTCAGTAGCGAGGCCTTCATGCTGGCGATGGATTCATCCACCGTCATCGGCACGGGAATGCCGTTTTCATCGCGCGGGCCAAGTAAAGTACTCATCAGCTGGCCTCCCTCATGTGGCGGGTCAGTTCAATACGATCGGACGGCACCAGGCATTTCTGGCGCTTGCATTCCGGGCAGGTTTCGAAGCTTTCGCGGTGCAGCTCGGCGCGGGTATCGCCGTTATGCTTGAGCAGCGCTATGGCGTAGTCGATCTCCTTCTGCACCGCGAACGGACGCTGGCACTCCCGGCAGTGGCAGATAGCGAAGCGCGACTGCTGGAGGAAATCCTCTTTCTTCCACACCGCCAGCTCATACTCCGGCGACAGCTTAATGGCCGCCGTCGGGCACACCTCTTCACAGCGACCGCAGAAGATACAGCGCCCGAGGTTGAACTGCCACGCCAGCTGGTTAGTGGCCAGATCGATCTCGACCGTCAGGGCGTTCGACGGGCAGACGTTCATGCAGGCCGCGCAGCCGATACACTGCTGTGGCGTATGCTCCGGCTTGCCGCGAAAGTTTTTGTCTACCGGCATCGGCTCCAGCGGGTAGGCGTGCGTCGCGGTGCCGGTCTTAATAACTTTTTTAATAAAGGTAAACATGGCGATTCCTTATTTCAGCGGCGAGTTTTTACGCTCGATGCTGTAGCGCTCCAGCTCTTTGTATGGCACCACTTTGCTCTTCTTCTTGCGTACATCGACCACGGTCATGCGGTCAGTACAGGAGTAGCACGGGTCGAGGCTGCCGATGATCAGCGGCGCATCGGAAACGGTGTTGCCGCGCAGCATATAGCGCAGGGTTGGCCAGTTGGCGTAAGTCGCCGCCCGGCAGCGCCAGCGGTACAGTTTCTGGTTGTCGCCGGTCATGCTCCAGTGGATATCGTCGCCGCGCGGCGCCTCGGAGAAGCCCAGCGCGAAGCGGTGCGGAATATAGGTGAACCCCTCCACCATCAGCGGGCCGCCCGGCAGGTTATCGAGACCGAAATCAATCATATTCAGCGCGGTGTAAACCTCGTTGATCCGCACCTTGAGGCGAGATATCACGTCGCAGCCCTGTTCGCTGTGAACTTCCATCGGCAGCAGGCCGTAACCGACAAACGGGTGGTCGGCGCGGGTGTCGCGGGCGTGGCCGCTGGCGCGCACCATCGGGCCGACGTTGCTGAAGTCACGGGCGATTTCCGGGTCCAGACGGCCAATACCGACGGTACGCTGTTCCATATTCGGCGTGCTGAGCAGCATATCCACCAGCTCCTGCACGTCGCGACGCATCTGCTGCGCCAGCTGACGGGTCTGGATCATGTCCTCTTTCAGCAGGTCGCGGCGGATCCCGCCGATCAGGTTCAGGCCGTAGGTTTTACGCGCGCCGGTAAGGATCTCTGCCATCTTCATCGAGGTTTCGCGCACGCGGAAGAACTGCATAAAGCCGGAGTCAAAGCCGGTAAAGTGGCAGGCCAGACCGAGGTTCAGCAGGTGCGAGTGCAGGCGTTCCACCTCCAGCAGAATGGCGCGGATCATCTGCGCCCGCTCCGGCACCACGATGCCCATCGCGTTCTCCACCGAGGTGGTGTAAGCGGTGCTGTGGGCGAAGCCGCAGATGCCGCACACCCGGTCCGACAGGAAGGTCACTTCGTTATAACCCATGCGGGTTTCCGCCAGCTTTTCCATTCCGCGATGGACGTAGAACAGGCGGTAGTCGGCGTCGATAATGTTCTCGCCGTCAACGAACAGGCGGAAGTGGCCAGGTTCATCAGAGGTGACGTGCAGCGGGCCGATCGGCACCACGTTGTTTTTCTTGCTGCCGAGCTCGTTAATAAACTCGTAGGTTTCGGCGTCGGTGGTCGGCGCCGGACGCTGGCGATAATCCATGCTGTCTTTGCGCAGCGGATAGAGTTCGTCCGGCCAGTCGTCCGGCAGCACCAGCCGGCGTTCGTCCGGCAGGCCGACCGGCACCAGGCCGTACATATCACGCACTTCGCGCTCGCCCCATACCGCCGCCGGGACGCGCGGCGTCACCGACGGGTATTCCGGTTTGTTGGCGTCCACTTCCACGCGCACGGTGATCCAGCATTTGGTGCCCTGCTCCATCGACAGCACGTAATAGACCGCGTAGTGGCCGTTGAGCTTACGTTCATCGTTGCCGAACAGCACCGACAGCCAGCCGCCCTGCTGGTAGTAGAGAAACTCCACCACTTCCGGCAGGTAGTTGACCTTCACGGTGATTGTTAACTGGTCTTTAGTCTGCCAGGCTTCGTCCAGCACCACGCCGGGAAAGGCCTGGTGCAGCGCCGCAAGGTAGTGTTGACCGATTTTTTCTTCAGACATGCTCAAACTCTCTTAATCACGCCACCAGCAAGGAGACGAAAGCTAAAAAGGCGAAACCAAACCCGGCCCAGGTGACGCGGGAGGTGGCACAAAAACGCAGACGCGCCATGCTGTTTTCAAACAGCGCGATAATTAGCACCCCAACCACCAGCTTAACGATGGCGACCACCAGCGCCAGCAGCAGGCCGCCGACGCTGAAGCTGGTCATCTGGCCCCACGGAAAGAAGACCCCGACAAACATCTGCAGCACCACCAGCTGTTTGAGGCTGATGCCCCACTTCAGGATGCCAAAGCCGCTGCCGCTGTATTCCGACAGCGGCCCTTCCTGCAGCTCCTGCTCCGCTTCCGCCAGATCGAACGGCAGTTTGCCCATCTCGATAAAGGTGGCGAAGGCGCAGGCGCATAACGCCAGAATCAGTGGAATGCTGCGCGCCGCCGGCCAGTGGTAAAGGGTATCGGTGATGGCGCTGATATGGGTCGAGCCGGCGACCTGCGCCGCCACCCACAGGCCCAACAGCAGGATCGGCTCCACCAGCACGCCGAGCATCGCTTCGCGACTGCTGCCCAGCGCGGTAAACGGGCTGCCGGTGTCCAGACCGGAAATGGCAAAGAAGAAACGGGCGATGGCGAACAGGTAGATCAGGGTGATGAGATCCCCCAGCACCGGCAGCGGGGAGTCTACCGTCACCACCGGCAGCGCGGTGGCGATGGTCAGCATCACGCCCACCATGACGTACGGCGTCAGGCGAAACACCCAGCCCGAGGCGTCAGGACCGACGCTCTGGCGGCCCAGCAGTTTCAGGATATCGCGATACTCCTGCAGTACCCCCGGTCCACGGCGGTTATGCAGCCGCGCGCGGGCGACGCGAACGATCCCGGACAACAGCGGCGCGACGGCAAACAGCACCAGCGCCTGTAGCAATGCAATTAACAGACTCATTCTCAGGCTCCTCGCGAAATGACAATCACCACCAGCACCGCCAGCTCAACCAGCGCGATCCCGCGCAGCAGCGCCGGCGCCGAGGCCGATTGCCAGCCCGGCACCAGACGCACCGGGTTCAGCCAGTGACGCAGCTTCAGCAACGGCGCAAAGGCCTCTTTCACCGGCATGGCAAAGCCGTGGGCCGTTACCACCATCGACTGCTCGTGGTCGTAACCGCAGACCCACGCCGCGCCGCGCGAGCGCGCCGCCAGGCGATCGCCTTTAAAGAAGATCATCAGCAGGAACGGCAGCAGCGGGCAGGCGATAAGCAGCAGCGCGATCATCGGCTGCGACACCACGCTCGATACCTGAGCCTGCACCGGGAAGGCGCCGCTCACCAGCGGCAGCAGCCACGGCGCGGCGATGCCGCCAACGAGGCAGAACACCGCCGCCAGCACCACGCTCAGGGTCATCAGCCAGGGGGCGCAGGTAGCGTTTTCCGCCTCTTTCGTCCGCGGCGCGCCGAGGAAGGTCACGCCGTAGACTTTCGCCATACACATCACCGCCAGTGCGCCAGTGATCGCCAGGCCAACGGCCAGTAGCGGCCCCAGCAGACGGCCGATAAACAGGTCGCCAGTGCTCATTTTGAAGAAGGATTGATAGATAACCCACTCGCCGGCGAAGCCGTTCAGCGGCGGCAGGGCCGCCATTGCCATCAGCCCCACCAGCATGGCGAGGGAGATCAGCGGCATTTTTTTACCGATGCCGCCCAGCTTCTCGATATCGCGATGACCGGTGCGGAACCACACCGCTCCGGCACCGAGGAACAGCGTGGTTTTGAACAGGCTGTGGTTAATCAGGTGATACATGCCGCCGATAAAGCCCAGCACCATCAGCGTGCTGTTGCGGGTCGCCACGCCGGTGACGAAGGCGCCCAGCCCCAGCAGGATAATGCCGATATTCTCCAGGGTGTGATAGGCCAGCAGGCGCTGAATGTTATGCTCCATCAGCGCATACAGTCCGCCGATAAAGGCGGTGATCATCCCCAGCGCCAGCAGCATCACGCCCCACCACAGCGGCGGCACGCCGCCGGCCAGCGAAACGGTCAGCATGCCGTACAGACCAACCTTCATTACCACCGTGGAAAACAGCGCGGCGGCCGGCGCGCTGGCCCCGGCGTGAGCCTGCGGCGCCCAGCCGTGCAGCGGGATCGCCCCGGCCAGCAGGGCGAACCCCACCAGACCCGGCAGCCAGAGCAGCGGGTTCTGCATCATATCCACCGCCTGAAGGTTGATCTGCGCCAGCTCGAGGGTGCCGTAGGTTGACCACACCAGCCAGCAGGTCCAGGCCATCAGCAGAGTACCGAGACGCCCCAGGGCAAACCACAGCTTACCGGAGGCGGCGCAGCCGGTGAGAAACGCCGCGCAGAGCGCCATGATCTCCGCCATCACCACCAGTGAACCGATATTGGTCACCACCACCGCGCAGGTCGCGGCGGCCAGCAGCAGGTTGACCAGCGGGCCGTTGGCCTTCACCTGCGGGTGGCGATGCCAGCTAATATTAAACAGCGACACCGGCAGCGCCGACAGGCCGATGGCCAGCAGCCACAGCGCGTTGACGCCCCCCACCCGTATCGTCAGGTGGAGAAACTGCAGCATGCCGCCGTGGATCCGCTCCGGCATCAGCAGCGCGGCGCCGCCGGCGACCACCAGCATGGCGCTGGCCACCGCGCCGCCGATCCCGGCAATGGCGCCGCTGAGCGGTTTGCGCATGGCAAACAGAAAGGCCAGTACGGCGCTGGCGGCATACCACGCCACCGCCTGATTCACTAATCCAATTACACTCATTCCCTCTCCCCCTGTTGCGCCTGGAACAGCGACAAGTCGCCAAGGTCGGTATTAAAGGTCAGCCGGCGTTTACGCTTGCTGGCCTGGGCGATATCACGGCTATCCACCAGCATCAGCGCGTTGGTCGGACAGGTCCGCACGCAGGCCGGGCCCTGGTCATCGAAGTGGCAGAGGTCGCATTTCACGGCAATAGCGCGCACGCCCGGTACCCAGTCGAGCAGCGAGCTGACGCGCGCCGGCGCCGGCGGCGCGGGGGGCGCCAGCCGGGTATTGGCATTCGCCGGGATATCCAGCGGGCGGCTGCCGGAAAATTCAATGGCGCCGAACGGGCAGGCAATGCCGCACAGTTTGCAGCTTACGCACAGGCTCTCGTTGAGCTGGACCGCGCCATCGACGCGCTGGATGGCGTTAACCGGGCAGACGGTGGCGCAGGGAGCATCTTCACAGTGGTGGCACATCTGCGGTGCCGATTCTTTTTCATTACGCATCACCTGCAGCCGCGGCATAGCCTGCAGGCCGTGCTGGCGATGCGTCTCAGAGCAGGCGGCTTCGCAGGTGCGGCAGCCGATACAGACAGTTGAGTCAGCAATTACAAAACGGTTCACCGGGTCATCCTCGGGTGAAAGTCATTTTTGACGAAATCAGGTTGCGCAGGTGTCATTTTCGACACGTGTCGACACCTTACGATCAGTGGGTCAGCGCCAGATGGCTTAAATCCACCGGTTGGTCTTGTTCCATGGCGTCATACAGACGGTCATAGACGGTGGCGATAATCGCCAGATAGTGCTCCAGCACCTGGTCGCGGGAGCGGTTGCTGATGCGGCCGTCCACCGTGCCATCCATTGCGAGGGTGGCCTGAGCAATCAGATACTTATCACCGCCGTTTTTGTTTTCGACGTAGTACTCGATGGTGTGGCTGTTGAAGCCTTCCGCGAGGGCGACGAACACCTGAAAATGGCCGAACAGCACGAAGCACAGCTCTTTGTCCGGCGCGCAGCTCATCGCGTGATGCAGGCGGGCCTTCGACAAGGTGATCCCCTGAACCAGCGAGTTACAGTAGATGTGCCACTGCTCCTGCTGCTGCCGGTGACGGTCGGCGATGTAATCCGCCTTTTCACTTATTTCCCAAATAGTCATATCGGTTTCTCCGTAGCATGAGATGCACCCTCTAAGCATTTTTCATGCCAGATTTTATTTAATTGATTTAACTATGTTTTTATATCGCCCTCTGCCGATACGACATGTCGATGACAGCCCCGGGGCGTCGACATCGACATTGACTGCCACGACGATTTCATTCTGGCATCGTTATTGCATAGAAGGCGCATCGCGATACGGAGGCGACTATGCACGAAATCACCCTCAGCCAGCGGGCGCTGGAAATTATTGAACAACAGGCGCAGCAGGCCGGCGCGCGGCGGGTTACCGGCGTGTGGCTTAAGGTCGGCGCATTTTCCTGCGTGGAAGCCAGCGCCCTGACCTTCTGTTTTGAGCTGGTCTGCCGCGGCACGCTGGCGGAGGGGTGCGAACTGCATATCACCGAACAACAGGCTGAATGCTGGTGCGATCGCTGTCAGCAGTACGTCCATCTTGTCTCGCAGCACGTTCGCCGCTGCCCGCACTGCAATAACGACCAGCTGCAGATCGTGGCGGATGACGGCTTACAGATTCAGCGTTTAGAATTGGAGTAAATTATGTGTACAACATGCGGCTGTGGCGAAGGCAACCTCTATATTGAAGGAGACGAACGAAACCCGCATTCCGCGTTCCGCAGCGCCCCCTTCGCGCCCGCCCCACGCCAGACGATGACCATCACCGGTGTCAAAATCGACCACTTCGCCCCCACCCGCACGCCAGAGGGCGACCTGCATTACGGCCACGGCGAAGCGGGTACCCACGCCCCGGGGCAGAGCCAGCGGCGGATGCTGGAAGTGGAGATCGACGTGCTGGATAAAAACAACCGCCTGGCGGCACGCAACCGCGCACGCTTCGCAGCAAAACAGCAGCTGGTGCTGAATCTGGTTTCCAGCCCCGGCTCCGGCAAAACCACCCTGCTCACCGAAACCCTCACCCGGCTGAAAGGACGCGCCGACTGCGCGGTGATTGAAGGCGATCAGCAAACGGTCAATGACGCCGCCCGCATTCGCGCCACCGGCACCCCGGCGATTCAGGTCAATACCGGGAAAGGCTGCCATCTCGACGCCCAGATGATCGCCGACGCCGCCCCGCGCCTGCCGCTGGCTGACCGCGGCATTCTGTTTATCGAAAACGTCGGCAACCTGGTCTGCCCGGCCAGCTTTGATCTCGGCGAGCGCCATAAGGTGGCGGTGCTGTCGGTCACCGAAGGCGAAGACAAACCGCTGAAGTATCCGCATATGTTCGCCGCCGCCAGCCTGATGCTGCTCAACAAAGTCGACCTGCTGCCGTATCTCAATTTCGACGTTGAGCGGTGCCTGGCCTGCGCCCGCGAGGTCAATCCGCATATTGAAATTATTCTTGTCTCCGCCACCAGCGGCGAAGGCATGGAGCAGTGGCTCACCTGGCTGGAGACGCAGCGATGTGCATAGGCATTCCGGGACAAATTTGCGCCATCGACGGCGTGCTGGCGAAGGTGGAAGTTTGCGGTATTCAGCGCGACGTCGACCTGACGCTGGTCGGCGCCATAGATGAGCAGGGCCAGCCGCGGCTCGGCCAGTGGGTGCTGGTGCACGTCGGCTTCGCCATGAGCGTCATTAATGAAGCCGAAGCTCGCGACACCCTCGAGGCGCTGCAAAATATGTTTGACGTGGAGCCGGACGTCGGCGCGCTGCTGTACGGCGAGGAGCGATAATGCGTTACGTAGATGAATACCGCGCCCCCGAACAGGTGATGCAGCTGGTGGCCCATCTTCAGCAGCGTGCGCGTCTGCTGCCGCACACCGCCGCGCGACCGCTGCGCATCATGGAGGTCTGCGGCGGCCATACCCATGCCATTTTTAAATTCGGGCTCGACCAGCTGTTACCGGAGAACATCGAATTTATTCATGGTCCCGGCTGCCCGGTGTGCGTCCTGCCGATGGGGCGCATCGACGCCTGCATTGAGATTGCCAGCCGCCCGGGAGTGATCTTCTGCACCTTCGGCGACGCCATGCGCGTGCCGGGTAAAAACGGCTCGCTTCTGCAGGCGAAAGCCCGCGGCGCCGATGTCCGCATCGTTTACTCGCCGATGGACGCTCTGCGGCTGGCGCAGCAAAATCCGCAGCGCGAGGTGGTCTTTTTTGGTCTTGGTTTCGAAACCACCATGCCCGCTACCGCCCTGACCCTGCGTCAGGCGCGAGAGCGCAACGTCGATAACTTCTACTTTTTCTGCCAGCACATCACCCTGCTGCCGACCCTGCGCAGCCTGCTGGACCAGCCGGAGAACGGAATCGACGCCTTTCTCGCCCCGGGCCACGTCAGTATGGTGATCGGCACCGAGGCCTACGGCTTTATCGCCAGCGACTATCACCGTCCTTTAGTGGTCGCCGGTTTCGAACCGCTTGATCTACTGCAAGGCGCGGTGATGCTGGTTGAGCAGACAATAGCGCAGCGCAGCGATGTGGAAAATCAGTACCGTCGCGTGGTGCCGGATGAGGGCAACCCGCTGGCGCAGGCGGCGATGGCCGACGTCTTCCGCCTGGATGGCGACAGCGAATGGCGCGGCCTGGGGGTCATCAGCGACTCCGGCGTGCAGCTTACGCCAGCCTATCAGCGCTTCGATGCCGAGGCGCATTTTCGCCCGGCGCCGCAGCGCGTGTGCGACGACCCGCGCGCCCGCTGCGGCGAGGTGCTGACCGGCCGCTGTAAACCGCACCAGTGCCCGCTCTTCGCCAGCACCTGCAATCCGCAAAGCGCCTTTGGCGCGCTAATGGTCTCCTCTGAAGGGGCCTGCGCCGCCTGGTATCAATATCGCAGTCAGGAAAATGAAGTATGAAAAGCGTCCAGTTAGCCCACGGTAGCGGGGGACAGGCAATGCAGCAGCTGATCGGCGACCTGTTTATGCAGGCCTTCGCCAACCCCTGGCTGGCGGAGCAGGAGGATCAGGCGCGCCTCGATCTGGCGGCGCTCGCCGCCCAGGGGGACCGCCTCGCCTTCTCCACCGACAGCTACGTGATTGACCCGCTGTTCTTTCCCGGCGGCAATATCGGCAAGCTTGCCGTCTGCGGTACCGCCAACGATGTGGCGGTCAGCGGCGCCATCCCGCGCTATCTTTCCTGCGGCTTTATTCTCGAAGAGGGGCTGGAGATGGCCACCCTGGAAGCGGTGGTCGCCAGCATGGCCGACACCGCCCGGGCGGCAGGGATCGCCATCGTCACCGGCGACACTAAAGTGGTGCCGCGCGGCGCGGCGGATAAGCTGTTTATTAACACCGCCGGCATCGGCGCCATCCCGGCGGACATTCGCTGGGGGACGCAGCAGATTAGCGCCGGTGATGTGCTGCTGGTCAGCGGCACGCTGGGGGATCATGGCGCCACCATCCTTAACCTGCGCGAGCAGATGGGGCTGGACGGCGCGCTGTCCAGCGACTGCGCGGTGCTGACGCCGCTTATCCAGACCCTGCGCCCGCTGAGCGGAGTGAAAGCCCTGCGCGACGCCACCCGCGGCGGGGTTAACGCGGTCGCCCATGAGTTCGCCGCCGCCAGCGGCTGCGGCATCGAACTGCAGGAGGCAACGCTGCCGGTCAACGACACGGTGCGCGGCGTCTGCGAGCTGCTTGGTCTGGACGCCCTGAACTTCGCCAATGAAGGCAAGCTGGTGCTCGCCGTCGCCCGCGACGAGGCGGAAAACGTGCTGGCGCATTTGCGGTCTCACGCGTTAGGACGCGATGCGGCGATAATCGGCGAAGTGGTCGTCCGCCCGGGCGTACGTTCCGTTGGGCTGTACGGCGTGAAGCGGACGCTCGATCTTCCCCACGCCGAACCGCTGCCGAGAATTTGTTAACGACGGCGTCGGGTCCCGGATAGCGGCTGGCGCCTTATCCGGGCTACAAAACTGCGCGCACATGTAGCCCGGCTAAGAGCAGCGCGAGCCGGGAAAAAGCCAGCGTAATTATTTTGCCCAAATCAGCGGGCGCCCATGGATGGGTTAAAGCGGCAATAACCGCTTTATTAACATACTATTATTTGTACCATCATTTTCTTATGCGCCGCGTTGTCGGCGCGTTTTGGACGTAAGCAATGTCGTATACACCGATGAGCGATCTCGGCCAGCAGGGGCTGTTCGATATCACCCGGCTTTTATTACAGCAGCCCGATCTGGCCGCGCTAAGCGAAACCCTGACCCGTCTGGTGCAACAGTCCGCGCTGGCCGATGAGGCGGCCATCATCCTGTGGAACGCGGGTAATCACCGCGCGGCCAGGTACGCCTGCGATGAGGCCGGCCATCCGGTAAGCTACGAGGATGAAACCGTCCTGGCCCACGGTCCGGTGCGTCGCTTACTCTCCCGGCCGGATGCCCTGCATTGCGATCATGAAACCTTTGCCGACACCTGGCCGCAGCTTATCCGCAGCGGACTGTATCGTCCGTTCGGATACTACTCGCTGCTGCCGCTGGCGGCGGACGGGCGGATCTTCGGCGGCTGCGAATTCCTCCGCCGTGACAACCGGCCGTGGAGCGAGAAAGAGTTCCAGCGGCTGCATACCTTCGCGCAGATCGTCGCCGTCGTCACCGAACAGATTCAGAACCGGGTCAGCAATAACGTCGATTACGATCTGCTGTGCCACGAGCGCGACAACTTTCGCATCCTGGTGGCGATCACCAACGCGGTGCTCTCGCGACTGGATATCGACGAGCTGGTCAGCGAGGTGGCGAAAGAGATCCATCGCTACTTCCGGATCGACGCCATCAGCGTGGTGCTGCGCAGCGACCGCAAGGGGAAGCTCAACATCTATTCCACGCATTATCTTGACGCCAGCCACCCGGTTCACGACCAGAGCGAGGTGGATGAAGCCGGCACCCTCACCGAGCGCGTGTTCAAAAGCAAAGAGATGCTGCTGCTTAATCTGCACGAACATGACACTCTCGCGCCGTATGAGAAAATGCTCTTCGAGATGTGGGGCAATAAGATCCAGACCCTGTGCCTGCTGCCGCTGATGTCCGGCAATACCCTGCTCGGGGTGCTTAAGCTGGCGCAGTGCGACGAACAGGTTTTCACCACCACCAATCTCAAACTGCTGCGGCAGATCGCCGAGCGGGTGTCGATCGCTATCGATAACGCCCTCGCCTACCGCGAAATTCAGCGCCTGAAAGAGCGGCTGGTGGATGAGAACCTCGCGCTCACCGAGCAGCTCAATAATGTCGAGAGCGAATTCGGCGAGATTATCGGCCGCAGCGAGGCGATGAACAATGTGCTCAAGCAGGTCGAGATGGTGGCGCAGAGCGACAGCACCGTGCTGATCCTCGGCGAAACCGGCACCGGCAAAGAGCTTATCGCCCGCGCTATCCACAACCTCAGCGGACGCAACGGTCGGCGGATGGTGAAGATGAACTGCGCGGCGATGCCCGCCGGGCTGCTGGAGAGCGATCTGTTCGGCCACGAACGCGGCGCATTCACCGGGGCCAGCGCCCAGCGTATCGGCCGCTTCGAACTGGCGGACAAAAGCTCCCTGTTCCTCGATGAAGTGGGCGATATGCCGCTGGAACTGCAGCCCAAACTGCTGCGCGTCCTCCAGGAGCAGGAGTTCGAACGTCTGGGGAGCAACAAGCTGATTCAGACCGACGTTCGATTGATCGCCGCCACCAACCGCGATCTCAAGCAGATGGTTATCGACAGGGAATTCCGTAGCGATCTCTACTACCGGCTCAACGTGTTCCCGATCCATCTGCCGCCGCTGCGTGAACGTCCCGACGATATCCCGCTGCTGGTGAAGGCGTTTACCTTTAAAATCGCCCGCCGCATGGGGCGCAATATCGACAGCATTCCGGCGGAAACCCTGCGCACTCTGACGCGTATGGAGTGGCCGGGCAACGTGCGCGAGCTGGAAAACGTTATCGAACGGGCGGTATTGCTCACCCGCGGCAACGTACTGCAGCTCTCCCTGCCGGAGCGGGATATCGTGGAAGCCCCGCGGACGCCGGCGGTCCTGCCTGAGGAAGGTGAGGATGAATATCAGCTGATCGTCCGGGTGCTGAAGGAGAGCAACGGCGTGGTGGCCGGGCCGAAAGGCGCCGCCCAGCGGCTGGGGCTCAAGCGCACCACGCTCCTGTCACGCATGAAGCGGCTGGGTATTAATAAAGACGAACTGGTGTAACCTCGCGCGCTCCCCCTTTCCGCGCCGGAGAGAGGGAGCGCTGGCGCAGCGCGCTATTTATCGCTGGTAAAACCGTTGCTGGACGCCAGTTCGGCAAACCACAGCGCATTGCGTTTTATCTGTCGCTCGCCGGTCTCCAGATCCAGTCGCCAGAAGCCGTAGCGCCGTTTGAAGGCATTGATCCACGACCAGTTGTCGATAAACGTCCACTGGTGCACGCCAAAGCAGTTCGCGCCGTCGGCTATCGCCCGATGCAGCTGCACCAGATGCTCCTCCATCAGCTGGATGCGGAAAGTATCGTCTATCACCCCGTCCGCCCCGGGCTCGCCCTCTGATTGTCGATCCATCGCGATGCCGATTTCCGCGAGATACCACTTAATATTGCCGTAGTTATCGCGAATATTGGCGGCAATGTCATAGATCGCCTGCGGCAGGATCTCGTTGTTATCACGATAAGGATTAAAGCGGCCCTGCGGGTTCACCGCGTTTTCGAAATAGTATTCCGGGGTGAAATAATCGAGGTCATATTCGCTCTCACGCGCTTTTACCCGCCGCGGCACGTAATAGTTTACCCCAAGAAAATCGATATCCGCGCTGAGGATCAACGCCGCGTCGTCTTTGCTGGTCGTCGGTAGGCAGTCGTGGGCGGCAAGGATCTCGCACAGCGCTTTGGGGAATTCATGTTTTACCAGCGGGTCAAGGAAGCTGCGGTTAAAAAACAGGTCGGCATACCCGGCGGCTTTTTTATCCGCGTCGCTGTCGGTGAGGGTATAGCTCGGGGTCAGGTTGAGCACCACGCCGATCTCGCCCGCCAGCGCCAGTTCACGATAAGCCGTTACCGCTTTGGCGTGCGCCAGCATAATGTTAAACGCCACCTGCGCCGCCAGCCGACCATCTTTCTTACACGGATAGTGGAAGTCGTACAGGTAGCCTCCCTCAACCGGCACAATCGGCTCGTTGAAGGTTATCCAGTATTTAACCTTATGGCCAAACAGGCTAAAGGCGGTGTGGGCAAAGCGGGCAAACAGCTCGGCTACGTGCGCCGATTCAAAGCCGCCGTACTGTTTCTGCAGCGCTTCCGGCATATCAAAGTGGTAGAGATTGATCATCGGCTCAATGCCGTTGGCGATCATCTCATCCAGATAGGCGTGATAAAAACGCACCGCGTCCGGGTCCGGCGCGCCGGTTTCCAAATCAGCGATCAGTCGTGACCACTGTATCGAGGTACGAAATGAGTTGAAGCCGGTCTGTTTCATCAGCGCCACGTCCTGCGGATACTGATGATAAGTATCACACACGGTCTGCGGCCCTACCTGCTGATAAAATCGCTCCGGCTGTTCGGCAAACCAACTGTCCCAGATGGAACGATGGCGCTTATTGGTGACCCCTTCCGTTTGCGGGCCGGACGCCGCCGCCCCCCACAGGAACCCTTGCGGAAACTGATACTGCTGCATAACCTCTCCTTCGAAAAAAGGCTGCGCCCGTCTGGCGCAGCCTGAACGTACTACTCAGCGACCACTTCGATCGATTTAATGAACATATAGCCCCAGTCGCCGGCGAAGCGGCCGAAGTCAATCTGATTGCTCCCGGCTTTAAGCGTCACCGGTATCCGCAGCTGCTGGCCCTGCTCATCCGTCTGCGGGAAGGCCACGGTCTGCGGAGCGCCCCCGTTGACGACAAATGAGTTCTGCTTACCGCCCCATTTGCCGTTGAAGGTTACATTGAGCAGGAACTGACCGCTCCACGGCGCCTGCACCTGCCAGCTGACCTTATCCCCCTCGTTGGCAAATGGGCCGAGGAAGCCGTCCTCACCAACTGCCAGCGCGTCTTTATCACTCTTCATCACCGTCAGCCGCCCCTCAGCCACGCCATAAACTTCGCCGTGATAACGACAGAAATCCGCTGGCGCTTTCCCCGCCGCCTCGCCCACCGTCACGGTCACGGTTTTGCTGCTTTTCAACAGCCCATCGTCCGCCGTGAACGTCAGCGCATAGGTACCTGGCGTCGTAAACCAGGCCCGGGTTTGAGCCCGATCGGCATGGCAGAAATGCACCTGGCCATCGCCGGCGTGCTGCCAGCCCACCTTAACCTCTCGCGACGGCAGGCCATCGTCCTGCCAGCTGGCCGTAAGCTCGACGCCCTGGTCCTGCGTGGTGGTTAGGGCCGGTTCCAGCGTGACAACCGGTGGCTGATTCTCCTCGCTATGCTGCACGCTAATCACATTGGAAGGGGCCGAACGACCACTCTCGTTTTTCGCCGTCACCCGGTAGTAATACGTGTGCCCGAGCTGAAGCTGACGATAATCGTCGCGGAACAGAACCATGGTTTCCGGATTCCATTCGTTAACGCCATCGGAGATATCCCGGCCCACCACCGTCCACGGCCCGGTCGGTGAGGCGGCGCGTTCGACATCGTAGCTGCGTCCCACCGCAGCGCCCATCCAGTTGATCGCGAAGGGCGAGGTGGTTTCGCGCAGCAAAGGCGCGTCCGGCTTCGGCAGCGGTGCCATCGTCTGCTGCCCGGCCATCTGCGCCGCGGCGGTGCGCACCAGATCGACCACCGCCTGCTCCTGGTTCGCTTCGCCTTCTTTGGCAAACCCCGGCAGGTGGTAGCTATAGTGCCCGGTCGACTCCTTATGCCAGTAGAAGCCGCCGTCGTGACGATGGCCGCGGAAGCCCCAGATAAGCCCGCCGGCGGCTTGCGCCCCGTTGACCTCGCTGTGAACAATCGACTGCATAATGGCGTTCAGTTGATCCGCCGGCAGCAGGCCAAACTCGCCGACGAAATAGACTTTTTGCCCGCCGACGGCGCGCAGATCCTGCGTCACCTGCCCGGGATGGTTATTATCGGCATTGGTGTAATAGTGATTGCTGACGATATCCACATTGGGGTCGGTCAGCGCAAAGGAATTGATTTTCTTATAGGTACCATCTACCACCAGCTGATGAGGGGCCCATTTTTTAATCCACGCCGCGGTCTGATGCAGGAAATCGGCGTTGGTATCCTCCAGCTCGTTACCGGTTTCCCAGGCCATGATCGCCTTTTCATCATAATAGGCGCGGCCGGTGACGGTATTTGTCCGGGTGATGACCTGGCGGATCACATCCAGATAGGCTTTGAAGGTCTTGCTATCGGTCCGATAAAAGTCTTCCGCTTTTTCATGATAGAACGCCGCCAGCTGCTCGCGCCCGCCCCACCACCACCAGTGGTCGATAAACGGCAGGATCAGACGCAATCCCTGTTTATCCGCTTCGGCAATCATGTTGTCATACACCCGCATGGCTTTCTCATTCAGCCGCGGCATGCCGTCCGCCGTTTCCGGCGCCAGAATATGGGTCTCGCGCCCGCAGGCCTTATCAAATTCCTGCTGCACCGACAGCACGTAGACGCGCTGGGCTTTCGCCCCGGTTTGCACCATCGCCTGGATCCAGTTTTGCTGCTCCTGGGCCGTTGGCCATTTAAAGTATTGCCCCCAGCCGCGCGGGTCTGCCCTGCAGGGGCCGCGGGCGTCGTCTTCAATGCGGTGTAGCTCCGGCGCGTGGATCCCGGCGAAACGAAACACCTTGTCGCCGTCCTTGAGGGTGGCGCCGTCGCGAGTGATAAAGTGCGTAAAGTGCGAGCGCTCGGCGGCCAGCGCCCCGCCGGCCCCCAGCGCGGACAGCAGCCCCATCAGCAGCAGGTTTTTCATCGGCTTCATCGTTGTCTCTCCTTAGAACCAGACCTCGGCCTGTACGCCGAAGTTAACGGTGTCGGTAGAGCCACTGCGGGAATACCCGCCGGCGGTGATGGTATTGGTATCCCAGTTGTAGTTACCGTCTAATGCATCGGAGACACCTTTATCCCACTTCGCGTAGGTGACGAAGAAGCGCAGCTGCGGACGCGCCCAGAAACCGGAGTCAAAGGTCAGCGTTGGCGCAACGGTGACTTTGGTCAGGCCGCCTTTGCCTTTGCCGTTTACTCCTTTGTAGTTTTTGTCATCCAGGTATTCGTAGCCCAGCTCGTACTGCATGGCAAAGTTGCGGGTGATCTGATGATAAGGGCGGATACCAGCGACCCACATCGAGCGTCCCCAGCCATTTTCATCTTCTGTCCACCAGCGGTAGTTTTTATCTTTCTGCCAGAAAGCGAAGGTCGAGATCTCCAGGTCGCCCATCGAGGCCACGCTATCCAGCACCACTCGCCAGGACTGGGTGTTTTCCAGGTTGGCCCAGCCCCAGCCGTTTTTACCCAGCGAGTCACCCGCCGCCAGCCCTTTCCCGTACTGCAATGCGAGGCGGGAGTATCCTCCGGTCAGACCATAGAAGCCGTCAAAGTTATAAATACCGGTCACGCCATAGCCCTTCTCGGCGGAAGTCGGATGGTTTTCGTTACGGTTCATGTGGTGGCCGATCAGCTCCAGATCGAAGCCTGTCCCCGCGATCTTTTTCAGCCACAGGTTGAGGGAATAGTCATCCGGGTAGCCCTGATCTCCCTTATCCACCGGGTATGCTTTGGTTTCATCGGTGGGTGAAAAGGCGTACACCCCGGCGTCGAAGCGGGCGAAGCCGAGATCCATGTTGTCGAAGCCGCCGCCGGTGCCGTTGTACTGAATGTACTCCCAGTCGAACTGATGGCTGGAGGTGTTGGAGCTGCTATAGCGCTTACCGGCCCAGAAGGTCATCTCCGGCGCAAAATCCAGATTGCTCAGCTCGGCGAACCCTTCACGAAACTGTACGTCATGGCCATCGTCATCCTGACAGTTCCAGTCGGAGGTGCATTTCGACTGGTGAGTGAGGTTGGCCTGCACTTTCGCCACCACGCCGCTGTCCGCCGTCAGCGTCACGGTGGGGATCAGTTCGATCTTGGTGTCTTCTTCGTTGCCCAGTCGCCACTTACCGTCTGGCATCAGGCCGACGGAGTCCGCGCGGTTGCCATCGGAGTTCGCCAGGATCCCGGAGCGGATATAGCCATGCAGCGCAAAATCATACTTCGGATCGGCGCAGGCCGGGCTGCTGGCCCCTGCCAGCGAGAGGAGAGCCAGAGGTATTGAGTGTTTCAGCTTTATCATTATTTTTTTCCCACGTTATGTTTGTTAACACGAACCGATAACGGAGGGGAAATTTACGGATCAAAAACGGAAATGTACATCCACTTACGGAAAGCGCTTTCCATAATTGCCTATCTGGTTCACAAAATTAGCTCTGCGACGAATATATTCGTGAGACTGATCACATAAAACTACAAGAATGCCGCCGGGAGCCGGCAGTGGAGCGGAAGGAGGAGGAGATGAGCAGGTGCCGCCGGGGGATAAGCCGCCGACGGCGAGGGGGGTCAGCGTTCGGTTTCCGCGAGCTGGCGTTCGTACACTTTGAAGAAGGGGCGATAGAGCATCCAGGCGTTAAACATCGCGAACAGGCTCATGCACAAATTTTTCCAGCTGCCGTTCGCCGACCATGCTGCCCCCAGCGGGGAAGGCATCGACCATGGCAGCATCGCCACCGCGCGGTCGAGGATACCCAGCTGAGTTAAATACCATGCGATACAGGCATTTATCAGCGGAACAAAGAGAAACGGCAGTAAAAAAACCGGGTTCATGATCACCGGAAAACCAAACAGTATCGGCTCGTTGATATTAAACAGCGACGGCAGCAGGCCAATCTTGGCCACGCTTTTCAGCTGCCGCGAGCGGCTGCGCATCGCCATCAGCACCAGCGGCAAAGTGGAGCCAATACCGCCGATCAGCAGGTAAAAATCCCAGAACCCCTGCAGATAAATATGCGGCAGCGTTGGCGAACCCGCCGCCAGCGCCTGCTGATTTTCAAACAGATAGGTCATCCAGAAGGGGTTCATGATCCCGGTGATGATCAGCGCGCCGTGGATACCGATAAACCAGAGTAAGTTACAGATAAATAAAGAGATAAGTACCGCCATCAGCGTGTCGGACGCCAGCACCAGCGGCCGCACCGCTTCGCTGATCAACTCCGGTACGATGCGTCCGGTGGTCTGCAGCAGTATGGCATTCATCACGCTTATCGACAGCATCACCACCAGCAGCGGGATCAGCAGTTGAAAGCCATTGCGGGTCATCAGCGGCACTTCATCAGGCAAGCGAATGCACCAGCCTTTTTTGTAGAAAAAGCGAATTATCTCAATGGAATAGGTGCTGGATATCAGGGCGGTAAATATCCCCATACCGCCGAGATAAACATTGCTCACCGCAGTCTCGCGAAAGCCGATAAACAGCAGAAAAGCCAGACACCCGGTTAAACCGCAGAGCCGTTCCGGCAGACGGTACTGCTTGGCGAGACTGGCGCTGGCGCCGAAGGCGACAATCAGCGCCACCAGGCCAATAGTTAGCTGAAAGGTCGGCAGCAGGATAGGCCGCAGCAGCAAATAGACCTGGCCGAAACGCGAGGCGCCGTCGATGGAAACGGGCGGAAACAAAATGGGAACTAACAGGCTGCCAACAATCACAAAGGGCATAGCCAGCGCAAAGCTATCGCGCATCGCCGTAATGTGGTTGTTGCGCGTCAGAACGTTCGCCAGCGGCGCCAGCCGCTGCTCGATGATGTCCACGGCCACATTCATTAACTGAATGTTCATACTCCTACCTTTGCGAATGGTTGTCTCGCCGGGATGATCGCCCACAACACCGGAAAGTGAAAGCCTGCCATAGGTGATCATGGTCACAATTAATAAATCCACAAACGGAAAGCGCTTTCCGTAATGCATCCATTTTGACTATAGTCCGCTCATCCAACCTCATCAGGAGCGGTAATTATGAAAAAAATTATGTTGTGTTGTTCAGCAGGCATGTCCACCAGCCTGCTGATGAAAAAAATGATTGCGGAAGCCGAACAGCGGGGCCTGCCGGTAGAGATCAACGCCTATGGCGTAGCGGAGTTCGCCGAACAGGTCGGCCATTATCAGGTGGTGCTGTTGGGGCCGCAGGTGAAATACATGCAGCAGGATCTGCAAAAACAGGCGGATAAATACGGTATCCGCGTCGAACCCATCAATATGATGGACTACGGCATGCAAAAAGGCGCCGCGGTCCTTGATTTCGCCCTTTCCCTTATCGAAAACAAGAACTAAGGAAAGATCATGAGCTCTCTGTACGCTAAACTGATCGACGTGATCGAACGGCAGATCACGCCGCTGGCCGGCGCGATCGGCCAGCAAAAATATGTCACCTCGATCCGCGATGGCTTTATCACTGCCCTGCCCTTTATGATCGTCGGCTCGTTCCTGTTGGTGTTTATCTTCCCGCCGTTTTCTCCGGATACGACGTGGGGGTTTGCCCGCGCCTGGCTGCAATTTTCGCTCGATCATCGCGATGCGCTGATGCTGCCGTTCAACTTCAGCATGGGGGTGATGACCCTGTTTATCGCCGTCGGGATCGCCGCCAGCCTCGCCAAACACCATCATCTGGACTCGCTGACCGCCGGGATGCTGTCGCTGATGTCGTTTCTGCTGGTAGCCGCGCCGCTGAAAGATGGCCAGATCTCTACTGCCTACTTCTCCGGTCAGGGGATCTTTACCGCCATTTTGGTGGCCATCTATTCCACCGAGCTGTACGCCTTCCTCAAACGGCATAACATCACCATTCGCCTGCCGCCGGAAGTGCCTGCCGGGGTGGCGCGCTCGTTTGAAATCCTGATCCCGGTGCTGGCGATCATTCTGACGCTGCATCCGCTGAACCTGTTTATCGAAGCCCAGCTGGGGATGATCATTCCGGAAGCGATCATGTCGCTGGTGAAGCCGCTGGTCGCGGCTTCCGATACGCTGCCGGCGATCCTGCTGTCGGTGCTGGTCTGTCAGGTGCTGTGGTTCGCCGGGATCCACGGCGCTCTGATCGTCACCGGGATCATGAACCCGTTCTGGATGGCCAACCTGTCGGTCAATCAGGCGGCCATGGCCGCTGGCACCGCTATCCCGCACATCTATGTCCAGGGCTTCTGGGATCACTATCTGCTGATCGGCGGCGTCGGCTCCACCCTGCCGCTGGCGCTGATGCTGCTGCGCAGCAAGGCCGTGCATCTGCGGACGATCGGCCGGATGGGGGTCGTGCCTGGGGTATTCAATATTAACGAACCGATCCTCTTCGGCGCGCCGATCATCATGAACCCGCTGTTTTTCCTGCCGTTCGTGCTGGTGCCGATGGTCAACGCGACCCTGGCGTACTTCGCGCTGAAGCTGGACCTGGTCAGCCGCGTAGTGTCGATGACGCCATGGACAACGCCGGCGCCTATCGGCGCCTCGTGGGCGGCGAACTGGAGCTTTAGCCCGGTGATCCTGTGCCTCATTTGTATGGCCACCGCCATGGTGATGTACCTGCCATTTCTCAAAGCTTACGAAAAACAGCTGCTGGCCCAGGAGCGTGAAAACGCCGTCGGCCAGGCTGACAACGCGGCGCAAACCGCTTAACGCTAACGATTCAGAGGATAATCATGGAATTAGAAGAACAGGTGATGGGGATCATCATCAATGCCGGCCAGTCACGTAGCCTGTGCTACGAAGCGCTGCACGCCGCTAAAGCGGGTGATTTCGCCACCGCCGACGCCAAAATGCAGGAAGCGGCGCACTATTCCCGCGAAGCTCACCTTGTACAGACCCAGCTTATCGAAGCTGACGAAGGCGAGGGAAAAACCAAAATGACGCTGGTAATGGTCCATGCTCAGGATCACCTGATGACATCCATTCTGGCGAAAGAGCTGATTGCCGAACTGATTGCGATTTACCGCGCGCAGCCGCTTCACGCCTAGCGCCTTGCCCGGCCAGACGCGCTGGCCGGGCCTGATTCCCCGAGGTCACTATGTTACATCTTGGAATAGATATTGGCGGCACCAAAATGGAAGCCGTACTGCTGGACCCGGCGGGCGAATGCGTCCAGCGCCTGCGCCGGCCGACCCACAAAGAGAGCTATGACGCCTTTATGCGTCAGCTGCTGACCCTGATTGCCGATATTCGCGCGGTCAGCCCGCAGCCGTTCACCCTGGGGATCGGCCTGCCCGGGGCTATCGATCCGCAAAGCGGACGCATTAAAAACTGCAACTGCCTGGTGCTCAACGGTCACGATCTGCGCCGGGATATCATGCAGCAGCTTGGCCAGCCGGTGTGGATGGCAAACGATGCCGACTGCTTCACCCTTTCGGAGGCGGTGGATGGCGCCGGCGCCGGAGCTACCACCGTCTTCGGGGTGATTATCGGTACCGGCTGCGGCGGCGGGATCGCCGTTCATCAACAGCTGCTCAGCGGCCCCAACGCTATCGCCGGGGAGTGGGGGCATAATCCGCTGCCGGGCTATACTCCTGAGCGCGATGGCCCGCCGCAGCCCTGCTACTGCGGCAAAACGAACTGCATCGAAAGCTTTCTCTCCGGTACCGGCTTCGCCCGCCGCTATGGGGAACAAGCCCGTGCGGAAGCCATTGTCGCCGCGGCGCAAAACGGCGATCCGCGCGCGCTGGCCCACTGGCGACACTTTATCGATGCCTTTGCCCGCAGCCTGGCGTCGGTGATCAATATTCTCGACCCGCAGGTGATTGTGCTGGGCGGCGGTCTGTCCAACGTCAGCCAGATCTATCGCGATCTGCCTGCCGCCATCGTGCCGTGGATCTTCTCCGACACCTGCCGCACGCAGATCAAACCGGCCCGTTTCGGCGACGCCAGCGGCGTGCGCGGCGCGGCCTGGCTGCCCCGGCTTCCCGGCGCCGCGCAAGGGCCGCGGTAGACACTTTTTTCAGCAGGTATGTTAAGCTAGGCGAAAATGTTCAGACAGAAAAAGCCATGCCAACGATTGATGATGTTTCAAGATTAGCGAATGTCTCAAGAGCGACGGTATCCCGCGTGCTGACCGGCACCCGGGGCGTGCGCGAAGAGAGCCGGGAAGCTGTGCTGCGGGCCGTTGAAGAACTCAACTATCGCCCGAGCTTTGCCGCGCAAAACCTCGCCAGTCAGACATCCAGCCACGTTGGTCTGGTGATTTCCGCGCAGGACGAAAGCCACGGCGCACGTCTGCTGCCGCTGCTCTCTCAGGCGCTGAAAGGGCTGAATAAAAGCCTGCTGGTCCAGTACGTCAGCGACCCGGTAGAGCAGGCGGCGGTAATCGACGATCTGCAGCGCCAGTGCGTGGCGGTGGTGGTGCTGGGCGCCGTTGCCGCCGACGCGCCGCGCAACGTTATCGCCTTTGACCGCTTCGGCGTCGCCGGGAGCAACAGCCAGGGCTATGACTTCGCCTTTGCCACCGAAAGCGCCTGCCGCTATGTGATTGGCAAGGGACACCGCAACATCGCCCTGCTGGTGGACAGCGATAGCGACGATGCCAGCCGTCAGATGCTGGAAGGCTACCGCAACGTCCTGCAGAACTACTCCATTCCTTTTAACCGTCAGCTGGTGCTGACGGCCAACGATGACGTCGAGCAGGCGCTGCTGACCTTAATTAACAGCTTCAGTAAATACTCAGTCATTATCGTTAAACGAGACCGCTACGCGGCTGAGGCGATGCGTCTGCTGCGCGAATTCACCATCGCCGTCCCGCAGGAGGTCTCCCTGCTGAGCCTTGAGGATTCCCCGCTCGCCTCGCTGCTCTACCCGCCGCTGACCTGCATCTCCTGGCCACTGGAGGCGCTGCTGGATAACTGTATTCAGCGTATTCGCAGCCTGATTGACGACCGGCCAACCTTCACCGCCGAGGGCCGCTCGCTGGCTGGCCGCCTGATCCCGCGCCAGTCGGTCGCCGATATCTCTTGATCTTCGCCCGGTTGGCGCCGGGCCAGACTTACCTCCCCTTTTCGCGCTTTCGTTTCCCGGCTCATTATTACCCACGCATGCAAATAAGAATTATTTTCATTTATAAATAGCTTGTGCTATATAACATAGCAATGGCTATAAATGCTGGGAAATTAACCACACCATTGCGAGGGATCCTATGCTACACCTGACACCGCTGAAATCATTGCTGCTGGCCAGCGCGCTGGCTCTGCTGGCCGCGACGCCGGCCTCGGCGCAGGAGAAATTCAGGGTTATCACCACCTTCACGGTTATCGCCGATATGGCGCAGAACGTGGCCGGCGACGCCGCCGACGTGAGCTCCATTACTAAACCGGGCGCGGAGATCCATGATTACCAGCCCACGCCCGGCGATATCAAACGCGCGCAGGGGGCGCAGCTGATCCTCAGCAATGGGCTTAATCTCGAACGGTGGTTTGCCCGTTTTTATCAGCACTTACAGGGCGTTCCGGAGGTGGTGGTCAGCGAGGGGATCCAGCCGATGGGCATCAGCGCGGGCCCCTATAGCGGGAAGCCCAATCCCCATGCCTGGATGTCGGCAGATAACGCCCTGATCTATGTCGATAACATTCGCGATGCGCTGGTGAAGTACGATCCGCCTCACGCCGACACCTATCGCCGTAACGCCGAGGCCTACAAAGAGAAGATCCGTCAGACGATGGCGCCGCTGCAGGCCAGACTGGCGCAGCTGCCGGCGGATAAGCGCTGGCTGGTCACCAGCGAGGGAGCCTTCTCCTATCTGGCCCGCGACTATGGCCTGCGCGAACTGTATCTGTGGCCGATCAATGCCGACCAGCAGGGCACCCCGCAACAGGTGCGCAAGGTTATCGACACCATGAAGAAAGAACGCATCCCGACCATCTTCAGCGAAAGCACCATCTCCGATAAACCGGCGCGTCAGGTGGCGCGGGAAGCCGGGGCCCACTACGGCGGCGTGCTGTATGTCGATTCGCTGAGCGCCGCCGACGGCCCGGTGCCGACCTGGCTCGACCTGCTGCGCGTCACCACCGAAACCATCGTCAACGGTATCCAGGACGGGATGAGGAAGCAGCCATGAATGCAGCGCAAGCGGGACTGTATGTCAACCAGCTCACCGTCACCTGGCGCAACGGCCACACTGCCCTGCGCGACGCCTCGTTCAGCGTGCCGCGCGGCTCCATTGCCGCGCTGGTAGGCGTTAACGGCTCGGGTAAATCCACGCTGTTTAAAGCGCTGATGGGCTTTGTGCGCGTCGGCCACGGCGAGATCGCCATACTCGGCCAGCCGGTCAACCGCGCACTGCGCCAAAACCTGGTCGCCTATGTCCCGCAGTCGGAAGAGGTGGACTGGTCCTTCCCGGTGCTGGTGGAGGATGTGGTGATGATGGGCCGCTACGGCCATATGGGCTGGCTGCGGCGGGCAAAGCCGCGCGATCGCGAGATTGTCGATGCCGCGCTGGCCCGCGTGGGCATGAGCGAGTACCGCCATCGGCAGATTGGCGAGCTCTCCGGCGGGCAGAAAAAGCGCGTTTTCCTTGCCCGCGCTATCGCTCAGCAGGGTCAGGTGATCCTGCTGGATGAACCTTTCACCGGCGTCGATGTGCAGACCGAAGCGCGGATCATCAGCCTGCTGCGCGAGCTCCGCGATGAGGGCTGTACCATGCTGGTCTCCACCCACAACCTCGGGTCAGTGAGCGAATTTTGCGATTACACGGTGATGGTGAAAGGCACCGTGCTGGCCAGCGGCCCGACAGAAACCACCTTCACCGCCGAGAATCTGGAGCGGGCTTTCAGCGGCGTGCTGCGCCACGTCCCGCTCACCGGCGGGGAAGCGCAGGTTATCACCGATGACGAGCGGCCGTTTATCAGCCGGCGCGCGGCGGGAGGCCCACGATGAGCTGGCTGCTGGAGCCGTTTGGCTATCACTATATGCTCAATGCGATGTGGGTGTCGGCGCTGGTGGGCGGCGTCTGCGCGTTTCTTTCCTGCTACCTGATGCTCAAAGGCTGGTCGCTGATTGGCGACGCCCTCTCCCACTCGATTGTACCCGGCGTCGCCGGGGCCTATATGCTCGGCCTGCCTTTCGCGCTCGGCGCATTTCTCTCCGGCGGTCTGGCGGCAGGCAGCATGCTGTTTTTGCAACAGCGCTCGCGGCTAAAAGAGGATGCCATTATCGGGCTGATCTTCTCCTCCTTCTTCGGGATCGGGCTGTTTATGGTGTCGCTGAATCCGACGTCGGTGAATATCCAGACCATCATCCTCGGCAATATTCTGGCCATCGCCCCGGAGGATATTATCCAGCTGGCGGCGATCGGCTTTATCTCAATGGCGATTCTGCTGCTGAAGTGGAAAGACCTGATGGTGACCTTCTTTGATGAACACCACGCCCGCTCGATTGGCCTGAACACCCGCGGCCTGAAGCTGCTGTTCTTTACCCTGCTGGCCGCCTGCACCGTGGCGGCGCTGCAGACCGTCGGCGCCTTTCTGGTCATCTGCCTGGTGGTCACTCCCGGGGCCACCGCGTGGCTGTTAACCGATCGCTTCCCGCGCCTGCTGGCCATCGCCGTGGCTATCGGCAGCCTGACCAGTTTCTTCGGCGCCTGGCTCAGCTACTATCTCGACGGCGCCACCGGCGGCATTATCGTGGTCGCGCAAACGCTGCTGTTCCTCATCACCTTTATCTTCGCGCCGAAGCACGGCCTGCTGGCCAGCCGCCGCCGCGCCAGGGAGGCCGCATGCTGAACCTGTTCCTGGCCCCGTTCCAGTTTCCTTTTATGGTCAATGCGATAGCGATATCGATCGTCGTCGCCATTCCCTGCGCGCTGCTGTCGGTGTTTCTGGTGCTCAAAGGCTGGGCGCTGATGGGCGACGCCATGAGCCACGCGGTCTTTCCGGGCGTGGTGCTGGCCTACATTATCGGCATCCCCTTCGCCATCGGCGCGTTTATCGCTGGTCTGCTGTGCGCCGTGACGACCGGTTTTCTCGACGATAACAGCCGACTCAAGCGCGATACCATCATGGGGATTGTCTTCTCCGGCATGTTTGGCGCCGGACTGGTGCTGTACGTAGCGATCCAGTCCGATGTTCATCTCGACCATATTCTGTTCGGCGATATGCTGGGAATATCCCTCCGCGATATTGGGCAAACGACGGCGATCGCGCTGGTGATTGCGTTGATTATCGGTCTCAAATGGCGGGATTTTTTGCTGCACGCCTTCGATCCAACGCAGGCTAAAGCCAGCGGCCTGCGCAGCGGACTGCTGCACTACGGCCTGCTGTGCATGATCGCCCTGACCATCGTCGCGACGCTGCAGTCGGTGGGGATTATTCTGTCGATTTCGCTGCTGATTGCCCCCGGGGCGATCGCGCTTCTGCTGGTGAGACGCTTTATCCACGCCCTGCTGCTGGCGGTAGCGGTGGCCATCGGCTGCTCGGCGGGAGGGGTGTGGCTGGCGTTTTATCTCGACAGCGCGCCAGCGCCGACTATCGTGGTGCTGTTTACCGCGCTGTTTGTGGTCGCCTTTGTCGCAAGCACGATCCGCGATAGTCAGAAACAGAAAACTTCAGCAATTATCCCCGGTGGCGGCTAACGCCTTGCCGGGGCTACAAGAGCACGACTTGTCGCCCGGCTGCGCAGCGCTGACCAGGGAAAGCCGCTATTTTTTCGGTCGATATTTTTCCGGCAGCGGCGGCACCGGGCGCCTGTCGTCCAGCAGATGGCGAATAGTGAGGATCGGGTGGCGCCAGAGCATCCGCGGCCCGGCCCAGCGCATAATCTGCTTCATCTCCTCGCGCTTCGCCGGCTGGTAGCAATGCACCGGACACTGCTTGCAGGCCGGTTTGTTCTCGCCAAACACGCACTTATCAAGGCGCTTGTCAGCGTAGGCGTTCAGCGCCTGATAGTGCGCATTATCGGCCTGCGCCTCGGGACAGCGCCGCTGGTAGAGGGCAATCATCCGCTGAATCGTCATTTTTTCCCGTTCGATACGCTTCCCCATCTCCCTGCCTTTCGTCTTTTTTAAGATGCATTTATCATACACCTTAATATCCATACCCGACCAGACTCACTGCTTCAGATGCTGAATCAACTGCAGGGCTGCCCCGGACAGAACCCCGAAATGGCTGTAGGCATAGAAATCCCGAATAAAAACGCTGCCCTCGAGCTCAAACGGGCGCAGCAGGCCAAGCGCTTCTTCGTGTCGGTAAACCGGGGCCGGCATTGACGTTAACAGATCGCTCTCGCACAGAAAGGCCTTAATGGCCGAGGATGAGGCGCACTCAATAACCGGTTGCGGACAGGGCAACTGCCGGGCGCGAAAGATATCCGCCAGGATGTTCATTGGCGTACTAGACGGCGGCGGCATGATCCACGGATAGTCCAGCATCGCCTCCAGGGTGACGTCCGCCGCCTGATGCAGCGGGTGGTGCTGCCTGGCGACGATGCAGATCCGGTCCTGCCAATTAATTTTGCCCCGCACCACGATTTTCTCATCATGCGGTAAGGGACCGCAGAGGGCGATATCGATGTCGTGCATCAGCAACAGCTTATACAGCTCGGAGTCAATGCGGTCGACGATCCGCAGATGGATCTGGGGATGGTGCTGATGGAAAGCCGCCAGCTTATCGATGAAATGGCTGGTCAGCAGACTGGAAACGCAGCCAATCCGCAGAATGCCTTTCCCGGCGCCGCGGATGAGCTCAATTTCCTCGCGCGCCTTTTGTTCGGTATTCAGCATCGTCAGCGCGTAGGGTAAAAAGGCGCTGCCATATTCGCTCAACGCCATGCCGTGCTTATGTCGTTCGAATAAGGATGCGCTCAAGTCCGCTTCCAGGCTCAATAGCAGTCGGCTCAGTCCCGACTGGGTGATCCCCATTTTCTCTGCGGCCAGGGTCATATTGCCTTCGCGGGCGACGGTAATAAATGCCTGAATCTGCTTAAATTTCATTGGCATGATATTTACTCATTGAATAAACGGTTTTTGCATTTCCCCTGCGCCCTTTTTTAGCGAATAAATATCGCTATCAATACGCTCAAAAATCACCGGAACGCATACTTCAAAAGGATTTATTTATCTCACCACCCACGGCAAAACACATTTCTGAACCGAAGATAATTTATAATGAGAATATATCACCATGACACAGAACAATATTCTATTAATTTCAGGCGCTATATTACCGGTTATCATTACCGTCATCATCGGCTATATTAGCGGTAAACGAAAAGACTTTAACTGGCAGCAGGCGGGAGACATCAATAAAATTGTGATGCTCTACGCATTGCCGCTAAGTATTTTCAGCAATATGGTGATGACGCCGCGACACATCGTCATGACCATGGGCCCGGTCGCCGTGGCTATCATCCTGGCGCTGATTCTCAGCTTCGTCATTCCCTTACTGGTCGCCCGCTATCTGTTTCGACGCGACCTCGCCCTCAGTACGCTGCAGGCGCTGGCCATCGGCTCGCCGGCAGTCCCGTTTATCGGCACCTCAGTGCTGGCCTTTTTATTTGGCACCGTCAGCGCGTCGCTGATCACCGTGTCCAGCATCACGCAAAACGTCTTCCAGCTGCCGCTGGTGATGATACTGATGTCGGTCGCCACCGGCGATAAGAGCCAGCATATTTCCTTTGGCGCAAGGGTGGTGAACGCCATTAAACAACCCGTGGTCTGGTCGCCGGTAATCGCCCTGATCATCGTGCTGGCGGATATCCATATTCCGCAGACTATCTCGATGTCGCTGGGTCTGCTGGGCAAAGCCTCTGGCGGGCTGGCGCTGTTTGCCGCCGGGATCGTGCTCTATACGCGCAGCATTGTTATCACCACCGCTACCATTATCACCGTTATCGCCCGCAATATTCTGGTCCCCGGCGCCTGCTATCTCATTTTATTAAAAATGGGCTTCAGCATGGAGCAAATAAAGGAAGTCGTATTGACGATGGCTATCCCGGTAGGCTCCATCGCGATAATTATTGCTATGCAGTATAAAACCGGCGAGCAGGAAATGGCCTCGACGATGGCGCTGAGTATTATTGCCTCCATCATTACGATGGGCGGAATTATTTTCTTAACCTTTTAATTACCGCGATTACACCGCGTGAATACGGAGAGAATATGGCCTCTATCACATTATCGGCTGCTGAACTGTTACTGCATCGGCTACAGGCGCTGGACGTGGCGTATATTTTTATCAACTCGGGCACCGATTATCCTCCAGTCATTGAAGCCTGGGCAAAGGCCCGGGCGACCGGGCAAAAGGTACCGGAGTTAGTGATCTGCCCGCATGAAAACGCCGCCATCGGCATGGCCCATGGCTATTACCTCGGCACCGGCAAGGTGCAGGCGGTGATGGTTCACACCAACGTCGGGCTAGCCAACGCCGCCTGCGGCGTCATCAATCTGGCGAACAGCAATATTCCGGTGCTGATTTTTGGCGGCCGCACGCCGATAAGCGAACATTCCCACTTCGGCTGCCGTAATACGCCGATTGGCTACGGCCAGGAGATGCGCGACCAGGCGGCGCTGATCCGTGAATCCGTGAAGTGGGATTTTGAACTGCGGCTGGCCGATCAGATCGGCGAGCATGTTGACCGGGCCTGGGCGATCGCCAGCTCCCTGCCGAAAGGGCCGGTCTACCTGAGCTTACCGCGTGAGCCACTGTGCGAAACCTTTGCCGTCGATGAGGCCGCGCTGCAGGCTGGCCCTTCGCAGCAGCCGGTCCGCTATGCGCCAGTCCGGGAAGATATCGCCCGCGCAGCCGAGGCAATCGCCTGCGCCAGACACCCGGTCATCTTCGCCCAGCGCGGCGCCCGAACGGCGGAAGGCTTTGCGCGCCTCGATAGTCTGGTGCGCGAATGGGCGATCCCTCTGGTGGAATACTGGGGCACCGAGGTTACCCTGAGCGCCGATAATCCCCTGCTCGCCGGGGCTGATCCCAGCGTCTGGCTCGCTGACGCCGATGTGATTCTGGTGGTCGACTCGCAGGCGCCATGGATGATCGCCGAGGGCGACTGTCGCCAGGACTGCACCGTGATCCAGATGGGGCCCGATCCGCTCTTCTCCCGCTACCCGGTGCGCGGCTATCGCGCGGACATCAACCTGGCGGGCGAGACCGATGAAGTCTTCAGCCTGCTGGAAGAGGCGCTGCGCCCGCTGCAGGCCGCCCGCCAGCAGCATGTGGCGGAGCGGGCGGCATATACGCAGAGCCGCATCCAGCAACAGAAAAACCAGCGCGACGCGCTTCTCCATGCCAGCCAGACCGGGGCCATTACCAAACCCTGGCTCAGCTACTGCCTCGGTCATCTGGCGAATCAACACCGTGGCCGGATCGTTTCTGAACTGACCACGCTGCCGCAGTTTGCCGGACTGACCCATGCCGAGAGCTATTACCAGGAAGCGCTGGCCGGCGGCCTGGGCGAAGCCCTGCCCATCGCACTGGGGCTGCAGCTTGCGCGCCGGGAAGAGCTGATTATTGCCGCCGTCGGCGACGGGTCGTACCTGTTCGCCAACCCTGCGGTCTGCCACCATATTGCGGAGGTAATGAAGCTTCCTGTCCTCGTTGTGGTCGGAAATAACGGCGGATGGGGCGCCGTCGCGGGCGGCACCAAAGCGCTCTACCCGGACGGCTACGCGGCCCGCGCGGAAACCATTCCGGCCACCGCCTTTACCACCTCGCCGGATTTCGCCGCGATCGCCGCCTCCAGCCGCGCGGCGGCCCTCTCGGTTTCCCGGGCCGAAGATCTCCCCGGCGTGCTGGAAGAAGCGGTATCCCTCATACGCACCCGCCGACAAAGCGTGCTGGTTGACGTGCAGTTAGCCCGCTAACGGTTTATCCTCCGGGCGCTTGTCGTCCGGAGGGGGTTGTCACCCCTTCTGGTCACCTTTATCCACATGGCCCAGCGGCTTCTCCGGGAAGCAGACATCGCGCACCCGGCGTTTCAGCTCGGCCGCATCCGGAAAACCGCCATCCTGCTTGCGCTCCCAGATCTGCTGACCGTCGACATCGATCGTGAAGATCCCACCGGTCCCCGGCACCAGCGTCACCGAGGCGATGTCGGTGCTGAAGGTATGTAACAGCTCCTGCGCCATCCAGCTGGCGCGCAGCATCCAGTTGCACTGGGAACAGTAGGTGATGGTGATGGCCGCTTTTGAGTTCATCGTCGTCTCGCTAAGTCTGAAAGGGCAAATTGTAAACAAAGTGCAGTTTAAATGAAGAACACATGATTATTTTGTTGCAAACGATAATACCTATCATTACCATTCGCAATCAACAAATGGAGTAAGACCCCATCCGCAACGGAAAAGACGGAGCAACCTGCAACTCTGGAAGTAACGCGTGAGCCGATACTAATAACGATCAAGGCGTGGCGACTATGTACAAATCGACTCCGTCAGCAGCATGGTGTAAAAAACGCCTGCTGGTGACCTCTTTGTTTGCAGCAATTTATCAGACTTCTGCCATCGCAGCAGATACTTCCGCCGTTAGCGGCGAGGCGGTGGATGACACCTCGGAACAAATGACCGTCACCGCCCCCGCGCCGGTGCAGAAAGCCGGTAGCGAACACAGCATCAGCGCCCGGGAGCTGGAGAATAAAGGCGCTAACGATTTTGGCTCGATCATGCGCTATGAGCCGCTCATCAGCGCCACCGGGGCCAGCGGCGGCTCCGGCAACGGTAAAAGCGGATTCGACCGCGGAGGTTACACCGGCTACAACATTCGCGGTATGGAGAGCAACCGCGTCGGTATCGACGTGGACGGTATCGCGCAACCCAACGCCACCGGCCGCGGCTACGTCGGCCGCGCCGGGCTCAACACCTTCGGCATCGGCCGCGATTATATCGACCCGTATATGTACGGCAGCGTGGATATCCAGTCCGGCGCCACCTCGACGGAAACGGTCAACAGCGCTATCGGGGGGAATGTCTCCTTCCGCCCGAAATCAGCGGATGATTACCTGCGTCCGGGCAAGACCAGCGCCTTCGGCTACCGCAGCGGTTACGACTCTGCGGATCGCAGCTGGCACAACGGGGTGACCGTCGCCGGCGGCGATGAGTTCCTGCGCGGGATTTTGGTCTATAGCCGCCGTGACGGCCAGGAAACCGAAAACAACAGCGGCACCGTCGACGCCTACCCGGCGAACTGGCACTCCGATGCTTTTCTGGCCTCCGGGATCTGGCAGCCTAACGATGAGCACAAGCTGACCAGCACCTTCGACTATTACCATAAAACCAACCACACCCACTACGATACCTGGGACTCCAGCGGCAACAGCACCATCGGCACCGCCAACCAGACCAGCCAGACCCGGCGCTGGGGCCTGAGCCTGAAGGATGACTGGACGCCGATGAACGACTACCTCGACAGCGTCTCCACAAAAATCTACTACCAGCATACCGAAGCCCATGACTGGACTTATATGCCGGACAGCGTCACCCGCAGAATGCAGACGGTGAACTCTAACTACGATACCGACACCTGGGGCCTGCAGACTGCGCTGGCGAAAACCCTGCGCCGCCACGATCTAAGCGCCGGTTTCAACGCCAGCACCAGCAAAACCCAGCGGCCGTTCAGCCAGTCGCCGATCCCCAGCGTTTACAGCGAGATCATGCAGCCGGAGGCAGACAGCCGCAGCTACACCCTCGGCGGCTTTGTCCAGGATAAGATCAACTTCGATCTCGACAGCCACAACTTCGCCGTTATTCCCGGCGTGCGCGTGGTGCATCAATCGACTAAGCCGGAAAATCTGTCCGATCTCGCCGCCAACAGCAGCGTGCTGAGCGAATCGTCGGTGGCGAATCTGTACGGCAAAAACAGCGATACCCAGGTTCTGCCGTCGTTGACCTTCCAGTACGACCTCACCCCGCGCCTGATGACCTACCTGCAGTACCAGCGCGGGGCGCAGTTCCCCAACGCCAGCCAGCTGTATGGCTCCTGGAACCTCGGCTCCAGCTACGCCGGCAGCCAGCAGTATGCCCTGATCGGCAATACCGATCTGAAGACGGAAACCAGCGATAATCTCGAGTGGGGGCTGAAAGGGGAAGTTACCGAAGGCATCACCCTGCGCACGGCGCTGTTCTACAACAGCTATAAGAACTTTATCGCCTATACCCGCTATACCCGCGCCAACAATCCGGGCCAGTTCACGAATGTGCCGTCGAACATCTACACCATTTATCAGGCGGAAAACCGCGATAAAGCCTATATCTACGGCGGTGAGATTAGCACCAAATTTAACTTTGGCACCTGGTTTGAGCAGGTGGACGGCCTGAGCGCCACCCTCGCCCTCGGCTATAGCGAAGGGAAATCGAAATCCAGCTACAGCGGCGATAAATACGTCGACCTCGACAGCGTGGCGCCAATGAAAGCCATCGTCGGCGTGGCGTGGGACGATCCGGCGAAACGCTACGGCACCGCCCTGACGGCGACCTTTGTCAAAGGGAAACAGGCGACCGCCACCAACCGCGAAAGCTACAGCAACAGCGGATCCGCCATCACCGATGCCAGTAGCGACTATATGCGCGTGCCGGGCTACGGCATGCTGGACTGGACCGCGTACTGGCAGGTGGCGAAAAACGTGCGCCTCAATGGCGGGGTCTACAACCTCACCGATCGTAAATACTGGGATTATCTGAGCAGCCGCAATATCGAGACCGGCACCAACCAGGACGCCAACGATAAAGCGCTGGCGGTGATGCCGGGCCGCACCTGGCAGCTGGGCGTCAACGTCGACTTCTGATTGCCCGAATAATAACGCACCTGCCCCCGGCCCGCCGGCCGGGGATATTCATCGTCGAGAAGGATATGATTATGCCAAATGCACACCCTGACCTGTGGCAGCGCTACCAGGCCACCAAAGCGGCCAGTACCGCGAAATATGCCCGCGATATCGCCGCGGAAATGGGGATCAGCGAAGCCGAGCTGACCGCCGCCCGCCTCGGTCATGATGCCGTGCGCCTGAGCGATGACGCCCGGGCGCTGATTGCCGCCCTGGAGCGCGTCGGCGAAACCAAATGCATCTGCCGCAACGAGTATGCCGTGCATGAGCAGGTGGGCCAGTTCACGCACCAGCACCTCAGCGGCCACGCCGGGCTGGTGCTGAACCCGCGCGCGCTCGACCTGCGTCTGTTCCTCAGCCAGTGGGCCAGCGCCTTCCATCTGAACGATAATGGCCGTCAGAGCATCCAGTTTTTCGACCACCACGGCGACGCCCTGCTGAAAGTCTATGCGACCACGCAGACCGACATGGCGGCCTGGGAGACCCTGATCGCGGAATATCGGGTGACGGCGCCGGCACCGCTGACCCTGCGCCCGCTGGAGCCGGTGAAATATGCCGATACCGCCGACGGCGCCGCCCTGGAGAACGACTGGCGCGCGATGACCGACGTTCACCAGTTCTTCGGTCTGCTGCGTAAATATCAGCTTTCCCGCCAGCAGGCCTTCCGTCTGGTGAGCGACGACCTCGCCTGCCGCGTGGATCGCCATGCGCTGCCGTCGCTGCTGGAGACGGTGCGCCAGGAGGGCAATGAAATCATGATTTTCGTCGGCAATCGCGGCTGCGTGCAGATCTTTACCGGCGCCCTGGAAAAGCTGGCCCCCATGCGCGGCTGGCTGAATATCTTCAATACTACTTTTACCCTGCATCTGCGCGAAGAGAGCGTCGATGAAGTGTGGGTGACCCGCAAGCCGACTTCGGACGGACACGTCACCAGCGTCGAACTGTTCGCTAAAGACGGCACCCAGATTGCCCAGCTCTACGGCCAGCGCAGCGAGGGGCACCCCGAGCAGACGCAATGGCGCCAGCAGGTAGACCGCCTGACCCGTGAAGGGCAGCCCGCATGATGCGCTGGTTACTGCTCTTGATCGCTTTCCCGCTGCTGAGTCACGCCGCCGTTGAGCGGCTCGTCACACTCGGCGGAGATGTCACTGAGATCGTTTATGCCCTTCACGCGGAGGAGAGCCTGGTGGCGCGGGACAGCACCAGCAGCTGGCCCCCGGCGGCGCAAAAGTTGCCGGACGTCGGCTACCTGCGACAGCTGAACGCCGAGGGGATCCTCGCGTTACGCCCGCAGCTGGTGTTAGCGAGCGCCCAGGCGCAGCCCTCGCTGGTCTTACACAAAGTGCAGGCGAGCGGGGTGAAGGTGGTGAACGTGCCGGGCGGCGAAAGTCTGTCCGCGATCGATAACAAAGTGGCCGTCATTGCCGAAGCGTTAGGCAAAACGGCGGCAGGCGACGCGCTGCGCCAGCAGCTTCAGCAGCAGATCGCCGCCATTCCAACGCAGCCGGTTGCTAAGCGGGTGCTGTTTATTCTCAGCCACGGCGGAATGAATACCCTGGTGGCCGGACAGCATACCGCGGCCGATGGCGCCATTCGCGCCGCCGGATTGCAGAACGCGATGCAGGGCTTCGACCACTATCGCGCCATGTCGCAGGAAGGGGTCGCCGCCAGCCAGGCGGATCTGGTGGTGATCTCCGCCGATGGTCTCAAAGGGATGGGCGGCGAAGCCGGGCTGTGGAAACTGCCCGGCCTGGCGCAGACCCCGGCGGGGCGTCATAAACAGCTGCTGACGATCGACGATATGGCCCTGCTGGGCTTCGGGCCGCGCACACCGCAGGCGATAATCGCGCTGCGAAACAAAGCGGAGCAGTTGCCCTGATGCGCCCTGCCCTCGCTCGCCGTTTGCTGCTGATGACGCTGCTGCTGGTCTCCCTGACGTTGTTTGCCACCACCCTCGGCGCCATGCGCTTGCCGCTGGTCAACCTGCTGCCTTCCGGGGATGACATGCTGCGCCATATCTGGCTGACCATCCGTCTGCCGCGGGTGCTGCTGGCCCTGCTGGTGGGCGCGGCGCTGGCCCTCTCCGGCTGCGTGATGCAGGGGCTGTTTCGCAACCCGCTTGCCGACCCGGGCCTGCTGGGCATCAGCAGCGGCGCCGCGCTGGCGGTGGCCAGCTGGCTGGTGCTCCCGTTCTCCGCTGCGGGGCTGATCGCTCTGTATATGCCGATGCTGGCGGCGTTTATTGGCAGCCTGGCGGTGATGGTGGTGATTTTCATCCTCAGTCGGGCGGAGGAGGGTTCGCTGTCGCGCCTGCTGCTGGTGGGGATCGCCATCAACGCGCTGTGCGGCGCGCTGGTCGGCGTCCTGTCCTGGCTGAGCAATGACGCCCAGCTGCGCCAGCTGTCGCTGTGGGGAATGGGCAGTCTGGGCCAGGCCGAATGGCCGACGCTGCTGGTGGCCGCGACCTTGATTATCCCGGCTGCGCTGGCGGTGTGGTGGATGGCGTCCCGCCTCAATCTGCTGCAGCTTGGCGATGAAGAGGCGCACTATCTCGGGATCAACGTGCAGGCGCTGCAGCGCTGGCTGCTGCTGTGCAGCGCGGTCCTGGTGGCCGTCGCGGTGGCCATCAGCGGAGTCATCGGCTTTATCGGCCTGGTGGTGCCGCACCTGATGCGCCTGTGGCTGGGACCGGACCATCGCGGACTGATCCCCGGCTCGCTGCTGGCCGGCGCGATCCTGCTTCTGCTGGCCGACACCCTGGCCCGCACCGTGGCGACGCCGGCGGAGATACCGGTCGGTCTGCTCACCAGCCTGCTGGGCGCCCCCTGGTTTCTGTGGCTGGTCTTTCGTCGGGAGAACTCCAGACATGGTTAATGAATACTGCGCCCAGGGGCTGTCACTTCACCTTGGTAAACGACAGATTATCGACAACGTCTCCGTCGCGCTGCGCGGCGGCGAGATGACGGCGCTTATCGGGCCGAACGGCGCCGGGAAATCCACTCTGCTGCGCCTGTTGACCGGCTATCTGACTCCGGACAGCGGCACCCGCCATCTTGCAGGCAAGCCGCTGGAAGCCTGGTCCCCCGAGGCGCTGTCGCGCCGGCGGGCGGTCATGCTGCAGCGAACGGCCCTGCAGGCCGACTGGACGGTGGAAACGGTCATTGCCATGGGACGCTCACCGTGGGGCGCGACGGCGGATCCGGCGGTGCTGGCGGCGGTGATGGCCGTCACCGGCTGCGATGGCCTTGCCGGTCGCCGCTATCCCGGCCTCTCCGGCGGCGAGCAGCAGCGGGTGCAGCTGGCCCGCTGTCTGGCGCAGCTATGGCGCGACGGCGCGCCGCAGGGCTGGCTGTTTCTCGATGAGCCCACCTCGGCGCTGGACCTTTACTATCAGCAGCACCTGCTGCGCTTGCTCAAACGGCTCACCGCCGGCGGGCAACTGCATGTCTGCGTGGTGCTGCATGACCTTAACCTCGCCGCCCTGTGGGCCGACCGCATTCTGTTGCTTCACCAGGGACATCTGGTCGCCCAGGGCACGCCGCAGGAGGTGATCCAGCAGCCGATTATCTATCGCTGGTACGGGGCGGATGTCCGCCTCGTCCAGCACCCGGACAACGCGGTCCCCCAGGTTTATCTGGCGCCATAATCCCCGCGCGGCGCAACTGGAATCCGGATCGCGCCGCGCTTACGCTTTCTGGCAATAATTGCCTGCATTATATTATTGAGGGTCATTTATATTTAAAATCTATACCAATGGCGTAATAACCCAATGAAATATTTACGACAGCTATTTTTAAATATAAACCATCATTACAGAGAAGATATTTCCCGTATTAATCCAAAAACGACACATTGATTATTTACTGCGCTTAATCAACTCGATACACTGTTTTCTTACTAATGATAATAGAGGGAAGAAGAAGCATGGCTATTCCAGGTAATATGTGGATATACGACGACGGTGGGGCACTAATCAAAGGTGGTTGTGATGTTGCAGACAGGGAGTTCAGCATCGAATTTAAAGGGTTTCATCACAATCTCTCCATTCCCACTGATAATGCCACTGGCAAGCCTACCGGCACTCGTCAGCACTCACCAATGATCATCGTTAAAGAATTCGACTATTCCAGTCCATACCTCTACAAAGCAGTAGCTACTGGTCAGAACCTGAAATCTGCTGAAATCAAATGGTATAAAATCAGCGATGCTGGTCAAGAAGTGGAATACTTCAATATGCTACTTGAAGGCGTCCGAATCGTATCAATATCTCCTACAATGGCTTCCCCAGAAGACAAGAACAACAACCATCTTGAATCTGTCGAACTTAGATATGAGAAGATCACCTGGAAACATTGTGACGGAAATATAATTTTCACCGATGCCTGGAATGAAAGACAAACAGCATAATAGATGAGCAAATGGATACGACAGAAGAACTAAATGGAACCTATTTCTATCACGGACAATCCAATCTTTCGGCTGGTGAACTTTTTGATGTCATTTTTCTTGAACAATTTTGTGACGAACTTGGCATTGGTATTGAATCTGGTGCCGCTATCCTCGCCGGGCAACCTTGGCTAAAAACCAGAACAAAGCCAGGAGAGGCAATAAAAGGAACAAGTGTTGTTTCTAAATATGGAAGGATGCTTCTGAGAAATGCAAAAACTCCATTTGGTATTAGGGTTCCTACACCCGTTGGTGTAAGAATGAGAAAAACGAATAGTCTTGCTGCTGTTATCGCCCGTTATGTTCCGTGGTTAGGTTGGATAGGACTTGTAAACTCAATTTATCAAGTTTCAAGAAAAACTCAGAAAAAATACAACCTAATAGCTCGCCCCAAAGACCGTATACAATGGACATCCTTTTAATGAAAAGCATTCAAGATCAGGTTTTAGACTTGTTTAAAGATGAGATCTCAACCCGTTTAGATAAAAATTGGAAAGAAATCCCATTGGAACTTGATTATGACTTATTTGATGCTCCCGGCGACGATCTGCATGACGCTTTAAATAAATTTGAACAAAAATTTAATGTTGATCTTTCCAGTGTTAAATGGTCGTGTTATTTCCCTTGGGAGAATACTCCAATGCTAACTCGGTGGTTTAAAGTAAAACGAGAAGATGTAGAAAAAACGCGTAAACCTTTAACTATCAAAATGTTTGCCGAATCAGCAAAAGCAGGTAAATGGCTTTACGACTAGCAACCACAAGCCGTTGTCGTAACGAGGTCTACGGCCAGAAGGCAGAACAACATCGACGGCGAACGTAATGTATGAAGACGATCGCGTGGCGGCGGTTCAATTACTGTGACGGTACCCCGCCCCCTCTGCAACTGGAATCCGGATCGCGCCGCGTGCTTTCATCGGTTTCCCTCACCTGCCCATCTCCGTTATTATGTCTCATCCATGTGATAACGACGACAACTACAAAATCGCAGCCATTTAAAATCAGGGATCTGGATAACACCCCATGAGCACAATTGACAATCTCGACGCCCACACGCCGATGATGCAGCAGTATCTCAAGCTAAAGGCGCAACATCCTGACATTCTGCTGTTTTACCGGATGGGGGATTTTTACGAGCTATTTTATGACGATGCGAAACGCGCCTCGCAGCTGCTCGATATCTCGCTGACCAAGCGCGGCGCCTCCGCGGGCGAACCGATACCCATGGCCGGCATCCCCCACCACGCCGTAGAGAACTACCTCGCCAAACTGGTCAATCAGGGCGAGTCGGTGGCCATTTGCGAGCAGATTGGCGACCCGGCCACCACCAAGGGGCCGGTCGAGCGTAAAGTGGTGCGTATCGTCACCCCGGGCACCATTAGCGATGAAGCGCTGCTGCAGGAGCGCCAGGACAACCTGCTGGCCGCCATCTGGCAGGACAGCAAAGGCTTCGGCTACGCGACGCTGGATATCAGCTCCGGGCGCTTTCGTCTGAGCGAACCGGCCGACCGCGAAACCATGGCGGCAGAGCTGCAGCGCACCAACCCGGCGGAACTGCTGTATGCGGAAGATTTTGCCGAATCGTCGCTGATCGAGGGCCGCCGCGGTCTGCGCCGTCGCCCGCTGTGGGAATTTGAAATCGACACCGCACGCCAGCAGCTAAACCTGCAGTTCGGCACCCGCGATCTGGTCGGCTTCGGCGTCGAAAACGCCCCGCGCGGCCTGTGCGCCGCCGGCTGCCTGCTGCAGTATGTCAAAGACACCCAGCGTACCTCGCTGCCGCACATCCGCTCCATCACCATGGAACGCCAGCAGGACAGCATCATTATGGATGCCGCCACCCGCCGTAACCTCGAGATCACCCAGAATCTGGCCGGCGGCACCGACAACACCCTGGCCTCGGTACTCGACTGTACGGTGACGCCGATGGGTAGCCGGATGCTCAAGCGCTGGCTGCATATGCCGGTCCGCGATACCGCCGTGCTGGTGGAGCGCCAGCAGACCATCGGCGCGCTGCAGGAGCGCTATACCGAGCTGCAGCCGGTGCTGCGCCAGGTCGGCGATCTGGAGCGTATTCTGGCGCGTCTGGCGCTGCGTACCGCCCGGCCGCGCGATCTTGCCCGCATGCGTCATGCCCTGCAGCAACTGCCTCTGCTGCGTGAGCTGCTGGCCGACGTTGACAGTCAGCCGGTGCAAAAATTGCGCGAGAAAATGGGCGAGTTCACCGAACTGCGCGAACTGCTGGAGCGCGCGGTGATCGACGCCCCGCCGGTGTTGGTCCGCGACGGCGGAGTCATCGCTCCAGGCTATAGCGAAGAGCTGGACGAGTGGCGGGCGCTGGCCGATGGCGCCACCGATTATCTCGATAAGCTGGAGATCCGCGAGCGCGAGCGGCTGGGCCTCGATACCCTGAAAGTCGGCTACAACGCCGTCCACGGCTACTACATCCAGATCAGCCGCGGCCAGAGCCACCTCGCGCCGATCCACTACGTGCGCCGCCAGACGCTGAAAAACGCCGAACGCTACATTATTCCTGAGCTGAAGGAATACGAAGATAAGGTGCTGACCTCCAAGGGCAAAGCGCTGGCGCTGGAAAAACAGCTTTATGACGAACTGTTCGACCTGCTGCTGCCGCATCTCGCCGATCTGCAAACCAGCGCCAGCGCGCTGGCCGAGCTGGACGTGCTGGTCAACCTGGCGGAACGCGCGGAAACCCTGAACTACTGCTGCCCGACCTTTAGCGATAAGCCAGGCATTCGCATCAGCGAAGGCCGCCATCCAGTGGTCGAGCAGGTGCTGAAAGAGCCGTTTATCGCTAACCCGCTGCAGCTGGCGCCGCAGCGGCGGATGCTGATTATCACCGGGCCGAATATGGGCGGTAAAAGTACCTATATGCGCCAGACCGCGCTGATTGCGCTGCTGGCCTATATCGGCAGCTACGTCCCGGCGCAGAAGGTGGAGATCGGGCCCATCGATCGCATCTTCACCCGCGTCGGCGCGGCGGATGACCTGGCCAGCGGCCGCTCGACCTTTATGGTGGAGATGACTGAAACCGCCAATATCCTGCACAATGCCACCGAGCATAGCCTGGTGCTGATGGATGAGATTGGCCGCGGCACGTCCACCTACGACGGGCTATCGCTGGCGTGGGCCTGTGCGGAAAATCTGGCCAACAAAATCAAGGCGCTGACGCTGTTCGCCACCCACTACTTCGAGCTCACCCAGCTGCCGGAGAAAATGGAAGGCGTCGCCAACGTCCACCTCGACGCGCTGGAGCACGGCGATACCATCGCCTTTATGCACAGCGTGCAGGACGGCGCGGCCAGCAAGAGCTATGGCCTGGCGGTCGCCGCGCTGGCGGGGGTGCCGAAAGAGGTGATCAAGCGCGCGCGGCAGAAACTGCGCGAGCTGGAGAGTATCTCGCCCAACGCGGCGGCGACCCAGGTCGACGGCACGCAGATGTCGCTACTCGCCGCCCCGGAAGAGACCTCGCCTGCGGTTGAGGCGCTGGAGAATCTTGATCCGGACTCCCTGACCCCGCGTCAGGCGCTGGAGTGGATCTACCGTCTGAAAAGCCTGGTCTAGCCACCCATTAAGGTGAAAAACGGCAGCGCTGTGAAGCGCTGCCGTTTTAGTAAACAAAAAAATGGGTGCTAGAGGATGCGTCCTGACAACCCATACGCGGGGTTGCCCTCGCGCGGATGCTACTTCTTCGATTCGTAAGCGAGAACAGCTTTAAACTCAATATTACGCTCTTTAATACTCAGCTCGCATAGTGAGCTGTGCACCAACAGCGTAAATCCCAGTACCGTAATACAGAGTACGATGATTGCCACAAGGGCATATTTTGTCAGCATATCTTGCCTCCCTGCAAAGAAGAGACTAACATCTGAATTGTCTATGTTCATTCGCTAGCCTCAGTTGATAGAAATATCTCCTGGGGCTTTCGTCTGTCTGGGGGCCTGGTAATGCTCAAGGCCAGACAGCCTCAAGCACCCGCCGCAATTCTCCACTCGTCAGGGCGTGAAATTTATCTGCAAGGAATTAATCAGACGAATTTTATAATAATCTGGATGCAGGCTCGCAAAGTCATCCCGGTATATTAACCCTTCACGTAATTTTTTAATTTAATGAAAAAATAATTTCCATAATTGTACTAAATATAAAAAAGGCCCGACTTAGCGGGCCCCTTTCATTAACGCTTATCTTCCGGCAATAGCGGCGGTACGTGCGGCACCTGCGGCGCCTCATCGATATCTTTCTGCGTCATGCGGAACGCTTCCGGATAGTGTTCGCGGCTGGTGCGGCGCAGCGGCTCGGTATCTCGCCAGGTGTAAAGACAGTGCTGGCACTGATACACGGTCCAGACCCCTTTCACCGGCGAGGTCGCCATGACTTCAATCTTTTCATCGGCGCAACGTGGACAAATCATCTTCTTCTCCTTATTTACGGTTGGCCAGCATAGCGGTCAGTTTTTCAGCCCAGGCTTTGGTTTCCGGCAGATCCTGCACCGGCTGGCTGTAGTGACCGCGAAGGTCCGGCGCAACCGGGGTGGTGGCGTCGATAATCAGTTTGTCGGTAATGCCTGCCGGGCTGGAGCCTGGGTCAAGTTCAAGGACCGACATGTTCGGCAACTGCACCAGGTCTCCCGCCGGGTTAACCTTCGAGGAGAGCGCCCACATCACCTGCGGCAGGTTGAACGGGTCGACGTCTTCATCAACCATGATCACCATCTTCACATAGCCGAGGCCGTGGGGAGTGGTCATCGCCCGCAGGCCCACCGCGCGGGCAAAACCGCCGTAGCGTTTTTTGGTGGAGATGATCGCCAGCAGACCATGGGTGTACATGGCGTTGACCGCCTGCACCTCCGGAAATTCGGCCTTCAGCTGCTGATACAGCGGTACGCAGGTCGCCGGGCCCATCAGATAGTCAATCTCGGTCCACGGCATACCGAGGTAGAGCGATTCAAAAATCGGTTTGCTGCGATAAGAGACTTTGTCGATACGCACTACCGTCATGTTACGACCGCCGGAGTAGTGACCGGTAAATTCACCGAACGGCCCCTCGATCTCACGCTTACGCCCTTCAATGACCCCTTCGAGGATCACTTCCGAACCCCAGGGCACGTCAAAGCCGGTCAGCGGCGCGGTAGCGATGGGATACGGGCTCTCGCGCAGCGCGCCAGCCATCTCATATTCAGACTGATCGTATTTCAGCGGCGTGGCGCCCATCAGGGTAATAATCGGGTCGTTACCGAGGGTAATGGCGATCGGCAGATCTTCCCCACGCTCTTCCGCTTTGTGCAGATGCAGCGCGATATCGTGCATCGGTACCGGCTGCAGGCCGAGCTTGCGCTTGCCTTTCACTTCCATGCGGTAGATACCGACGTTTTGCTTACCGAAGTTATCTTTATCCAGCGGATCGCGCGAAACGACACAGGCTTTATCGAGGTAGAAACCGCCGTCACCATCGTTGATGGCGGAACAGCGGCAGAATATCGAACAGGTTGATATCATCGCCATCAACAGTATTTTCTGCCCACGCCGGGTTGGCGCGGCGCTCTGGCGTCACCGGGAAGTTATCCCAGCGGCGAATGAACTCATCAATCTGCTTTTTCACCGGCGTGTTAGGCGGCAGGCCCAGCGAGATGGCATGGTTCTGCCACGAGCCGATGGTGTTCATCGTCACGCGAGCGTCGTTAAAGCCGCGAATATTATCGAACCACAGCGCCGGGGCACCGTCGCCGATGCGTCCGGTCGCATTGGCGGCCGCCGCCAGATCGGGCTCAGCGTTCACCTCTTCACTGATTTTCAGCAGTTGTCCCTGGTCATCCAGCGCCTGCAAAAAGCTGCGCAAATCATCAAAAGCCATTATTCGATCTCCTGTGCAAATTGTTCTGCCGTGCGCAAGCCGTTCCAGCGGCGCGCTTTGTGATAGTCGAGGCCAAACTGATCCAGCACCCGGGTGACGATATGATTGGTGATATCGTCAACCGTCTCCGGGTGGTTGTAGTAAGCTGGCATCGGCGGGACCATCGCCACGCCCATGCGGGACAGCGCCAGCATGTTCTCCAGATGGATCGTGCTGAGCGGCATTTCCCGCGGGACCAACACCAGCTTGCGCCCCTCTTTGAGCACCACGTCCGCCGCGCGGCCCACCAGCCCTTCGGCATAACCCGCGCGAATGCCTGCAAGCGTTTTCATACTGCAGGGAATAACGATCATGCCGTCGGTACGAAATGAACCGGATGAGATGGTGGCGGCCTGGTCTGCCGGGCTGTGGGAAAAGTCCGCCAGCGCGGCCACTTCGCGCGCCGTCCAGGGCGTTTCCAGCTCGATGGTGGTTTTGGCCCATTTCGACATCACCAGATGGGTTTCCACCTCCGGCATATCGCGCAGCGCCTGCAGCAATGCGACCCCAAGCGGTGCCCCGGTGGCCCCCGTCATCCCAATAATCAGTTTCATTCCAGACCTCATTACTTTTGTTCGTGTACGAACTTTATATTTAAACTACCCCCTCCAGCCCTTATTGGCAAGATCGTTCGTATACGTGCGCATTTTTAATCAAAACGCAGAAAGGGTATAAAAAGGCGTACGAACGGCTATCATAGAGGTGACAGTTTTGTTACGGAGTATTCATGGAGTTACGAAACGAAGCATTCCACCTGCTGCGCCAGCTTTTTCAACAGCATACCGCCCGCTGGCAGCAGGCGTTGCCGGACCTGACTAAACCTCAGTATGCGGTGATGCGCTCGGTAGCGGAGCACCCCGGGATCGAACAGGTGGCGCTGATTGAAGCGGCGGTCAGCACCAAGGCTACGCTGGCGGAGATGCTCAGCCGAATGGAAGCGCGCGGCCTGGTGCGCCGGGAGCACGATCCGGCCGATAAACGCCGCCGTTTTGTCTATCTGACCGACGAAGGCGAGGCGTTGCTTAACCGTTCCATTCCGCAGGGCAATGAGGTCGATGACGAGTTTCTCGGCCGCCTGAGCGATGACGAGCGCGAGCAGTTCTCCCGGCTGGTGCACAAAATGATGGCGCCCTGAACGGGCGCTTAACCGACCTTCTCGCGCAGGAAGTCAATAAATGCCCGCACCCGGGTCGGCAAATGCTGCGAGTCGGGATAAAGGGCATACACGCCCTGCTGTGGGAAATGGTATTCCGGCAGGAGCGGCACCAGCTCCCGCTGCGCCACCTTTTTGGCTACCAGCCATGCGGGCAGCAAGGCGACGCCGCATCCCGCCAGAGCAAAGCTCATCAGCGCCGTAGCGCTATCAGCAGAAAACCGCGGCGCGCTGGCTATCGAGAAATCCACCTCTGTCTGGTGATCCGTGCGCAGCTGCCAGCGCAGCGGCGTCGGCAGGCGCTCGTGAATAATCCACTCAGCTTGCGCCAGATCGGACAGCGTCTGCACCGGATGGCTTGCCAGCCAGGCCGGAGAGGCGACGGGCAGGATCGCGAAACTGGCTATCCGCGTCGCCCGATAGCGGGAATCGGCCAGCGTACCGAGGCGTATCGCCACATCAAATCGTTCTGAAATGAGGTCGGCATGATGGGAGGAGGAGACGTGGCGCACCCGCAGCGCCGGATGACGACAGGCGAACGCGGCCAGCGCTGGAATGATAACCTGCGCGCCATACTCCGGCGTGGTGGTGATCCGGAGCTCCCCGCTTAAGCCGCTATGGCTGGCCCGCACTTCATCCTGGAGATTTTCCGCCGCGTTCAGGAGCGCTACCCCGCGCTGATAGAACAGCACCCCGGCGTCAGTGAGCCGCAAACGCCGCGTCGAACGCAGCAGCAGCGTCACCCCCAGCTCATTTTCCAGCTGCCGTACGTTAAAGCTGACCACCGCCTTGGTCTGCCCCAGCGCCGCTGCGGCCAGGGTGAAACTGCCGGCATCTACCACGGCGATAAACATGGTCACGCGCTGAAGATTAAGCATCGTCGTCCGGATGATTGTCAAAAATATTCAGACAGTATATCCCGATTAGTCCCGTTTATCCCTCGCTGCGGCAGGTTTACAGTAGCCGCCTGTCTGAGGGAGTGAACCATGACCTACCGCCACCGCGTTGCCACCGTTTTTCTGTTCGGCTTTTTTCTCGATTTGATCAATATGTTTATCGCCAGCATCGCCTTTCCGGCAATCAGCCGCGCGCTGGCGGTTTCCGTCTCGCAGCTGGCGTGGGTCAGTAATGCCTATATTCTCGGTCTGACGGTCGTTGTGCCGTTCAGCGCCTGGCTCAGCGAGCGCTGGGGGGCGAAACGGCTGTTTTTACTCTCGCTGGGGCTGTTCAGCCTCGGCGCGCTGGCGGCAGGACTTGCCAACAGCCTGAGCGAACTGATTTTATGGCGGACGCTGCAGGGGATGGGCGGCGGGCTGTTAATCCCCCTCGGCCAGGCGCTGACGTGGCCGCTGTTTCAGCCGCATGAGCGGGCGAAGCTGTCGGCGGCGGTGATGCTGGTCGGCCTGCTGGCCCCCGCCTGCTCGCCGGCGATCGGCGGCCTGTTAGTCGAGGCGTTCAGCTGGCGCTGGATCTTTTTCGCCAGCCTGCCTGTGGCTCTGCTAACCTTTGTGCTGGCGGTGCGATGGCTGAACGACACCCCCGGTCCGGTTCGCCCGACTCGCTTTCTTCCACTGTCGCTGCTGGCCGATCCCCTGCTGCGCTTCGCGATGCTGATCTACCTCTGCGTGCCGGGGATGTTTATTGGCGTCAACGTGGTGGGGATGTACTACCTGCAACGCGTCACCGGGATGGCGCCGGGGGCAATCGGTGCCCTGATGGTGCCCTGGTCGCTGGCCTCGTTTGCCGCCATCACTTTTACCGGCAGATATTTCAACCGCTTCGGGCCCCGGCCGCTGGTCGTCATCGGCTGCCTGCTTCAGGCGATGGGGATCATGCTGCTGCTGAAGATCGATGCGGACAGCCCGCTGGCGCTGTTGATTCTGGCCTTTACGCTGATGGGCGGCGGAGGCAGCTTATGCAGCAGCACCGCGCAAAGCAGCGCTTTCCTGCATACGCCTGCCGAAGAGATGCCTGACGCCAGCGCGCTATGGAATCTTAACCGCCAGCTCAGCTTCTTGGCCGGCAGCGCCCTGCTCGCCCTGCTGCTGAGGGTATTCCCGCCGGCCTACGCCTGGCAGGGGGTATTTATCAGCGCCGCTGTCATTACCCTGTTGCCGCTGCTGTTTTGCCTGCGGCTGAATAATCGGGCGATTATCCATCGCCTGCACACCACTCTGGAGAAGTCATGAATCCTTATCTGCAGGAAGTCCTCGATGCCCATGTCCTTATCGAACGCTGGTTAAGCCATGGCGAAGGAAGCGCTGAGGCGCTGATGAAGCGTTTTGCCGCCGATTTTACCATGATCCCCTTGAGCGGTGAGAAGATGGACTACCCAACGGTGAGCCGTTTTTTCCATCACGCCGGCGGCAGCCGTCCGGGGTTAGATATCGTAGTGGATCAGATGGAAATCATCAGCGAGTGGCACGACGGTGCCGCAGTGCTATATCGTGAAAGCCAAACGCTGGCGGATAGCAGTCAGAACGTTCGCTGGTCGACGGCGATTTTTCAGCAAGCGGAAGGGAAAATTGTCTGGCGCCATCTGCAGGAAACCCGCCTCGGCTAGCCCAAAGAAAAAGGCCCCGACTTTCGAGGGGGCCTTTTTGACAGAAAACGTCTTATTCGCGGAAGAGCGCTTCGATATTCAGCCCCTGTCCCTGCAGAATTTCCCGCAGGCGACGCAGACCTTCCACCTGGATCTGCCGCACGCGTTCGCGGGTCAGGCCAATTTCACGGCCCACATCCTCCAGCGTGGCAGCTTCATAACCCAGCAGACCAAAACGACGTGCCAGAACTTCACGCTGCTTGGCGTTCAGTTCGAACAGCCATTTGACGATACTTTGCTTCATATCATCGTCCTGCGTGGTGTCTTCCGGGCCGTTCTCTTTCTCATCGGCCAGAATATCCAGCAGCGCTTTTTCTGAATCGCCACCCAGCGGAGTATCCACGGAGGTGATGCGCTCGTTCAGACGCAGCATACGGCTGACGTCATCGACCGGTTTGTCCAGCTGTTCGGCGATCTCTTCCGCGCTAGGCTCGTGGTCCAGCTTATGGGACAACTCGCGCGCGGTACGCAGATAGACGTTCAGCTCTTTAACAATATGGATCGGCAAACGGATCGTACGGGTTTGGTTCATGATCGCCCGTTCAATAGTCTGGCGGATCCACCAGGTCGCGTAGGTCGAAAAACGGAACCCACGTTCCGGGTCAAACTTCTCAACGGCGCGGATCAGGCCGAGGTTACCTTCTTCAATCAGATCCAGCAGCGCCAGACCACGATTGCTGTAACGACGGGCAATCTTCACCACCAGACGCAAGTTACTTTCAATCATGCGACGGCGTGAAGCGACATCACCACGCAGTGCGCGACGCGCGAAATAGACTTCCTCTTCCGCGGTCAGCAGTGGGGAATAACCAATCTCTCCAAGATAAAGCTGAGTGGCGTCAAGTACGCGCTGGGTTGCGCCTTGCGACAGCAGCTCTTCCTCAGCCAGATCGCTATCACTGGGTTCCTCTTCTACTAAGGCTTTCTCGTCGAAAACCTCAATTCCGTTCTCATCAAATTCCGCGTCTTCATTTAAATCATGAACTTTCAGCGTATTCTGACTCATAAAGGTGGCTCCTACCCGTGATCCCTGAGCAAAGCACCTTCCACGGCACATCAACAAACGACGCCTGGACGATTTCCCCTGCCCTCTCTGCGAGAGGAACGTAGACACCGCCCTGGCGCCTGTTAGCTGATGCTTCGCTTATCCGTACTTTGCCAAATTATCGCTGCGGTAAGTACTGCAGCGGGTTGACGGATTTCCCCTTGTAACGAATTTCAAAATGTAATCTTGTTGAGCTGGTTCCGGTGCTACCCATGGTAGCGATTTTCTGCCCCGCTTTGACTTCCTGTTGCTCCCGAACCAGCATGGTATCGTTATGAGCGTAGGCACTCAGGTAATCATCGTTGTGTTTGATGATAATAAGATTACCGTAGCCGCGCAGTGCGTTACCGGCATAGACGACGCGCCCATCGGCGGTCGCGACAATAGCCTGTCCCTTACTGCCTGCAATATCGATACCTTTATTGCCGCCTTCCGCGCCGCTAAAGTTCTCGATAACCTTGCCATCAGTCGGCCAGCGCCATGCTGAGATCGGCGAACTGGTTGACGTACTGCTTGCAGTCGGCTGGGTTGTGCTCACCGTTGTTGGTGCCGTCACCGGCGCGACAACCGTTGTGGTTGTGGTCGCTGGTTTATTATTAGGCAACATCTTGGTAGCACTCTGTTCACCTGAAGATTCAGAATACGTAATAGTCGGTTGTGAAGCAACCACCGCGGTCGATTTTTGTGCAGAAGTTGTGCTGGTCGTCGCACCGCCGCTCGCTCTGGCGCTGGCCTGAGAAACGGCGTTTTCGCCGGTGATCGGCTGGCCTGAGGCGTTACCGACCTGCAGTACCTGCCCCACGTTCAGCGCGTACGGGGCCGGGATGTTGTTGCGTTGCGCCAGGTCGCGGAAATCGTTGCCGGTGACCCAGGCGATATAGAATAGCGTGTCGCCGCGTTTTACCGTATAGGTACTGCCGCCGGTATAGCTACCTTTCGGAATATCGCCATATTTGCGGTTGTAAACGATCCGGCCATTTACCGTCTGTACCGGCTCCTGCGCCACCGGCGCCGGCTGCGGCTGAATGGTCTGGGTCTGCATCGGCTGAATCGGCTGCGCCTGAGGAGCGGACTTGACGCCGGAGGGTGGCGGCGTAATCAGCATGCCGGAGTTGGTGCTAGAAGAGGCGGCGCCGCCGGCAGAGCTAACCGGCGCAGGCGGATTATTGGTGTTGGTACACCCGGCCAGCCAGAGTGAAACCAGTGAAAGAGCCGCAATACGGCTGACGGTAAATTTGGTGCTTCCCGCGCTCATTTATCCCCCAGGAATATGTTAACTGCCAATATCTTGCTTACCGGGCGGCGCCCGGCCAGGACACTGAAAAATGTGTCCACCCTACGCCTAAAGTCAGGCAAAAAAAACCTGGAATAATCCGGGTCTCAGGCCAGCTCCCCCTTCACCAGGGGAACAAAGCGAACGGCCTCGACGGTATCAATGATAAATTCGTTGCCCCGACGACGGATCCGTTTGAGAAACTGATGCTCTTCGCCGACCGGCAGCACCAGCACGCCGTCATCATCCAGCTGCGCCAGCAGCGCGGTCGGTATTTCCGGCGGCGCCGCCGTCACAATAATGGCATCAAACGGCGCCCGCGCCTGCCAACCTTGCCACCCATCGCCATGACGGGTTGAAACATTATGTAAATCAAGTTGTTTCAGGCGACGACGCGCCTGCCACTGTAAACTCTTAATTCGCTCTACCGAGCATACGTGATGCACCAGATGCGCCAGGATGGCCGTCTGGTAGCCGGAACCGGTGCCGATCTCCAGCACCCGCGACTCCGGCGTCAGCGTCAGCAGCTCGGTCATCCGCGCCACCATATACGGCTGGGAGATGGTCTGCCCCTGGCCAATCGGCAGCGCGGTGTTTTCCCACGCTTTATGTTCAAAGGCTTCATCAACAAACTTTTCGCGCGGGACCAGCGCGATCGCCTCGAGGACACGTTCATCGACGATGCCCTGCGTGCGCAGTTGATTCAACAAACTTTCAACACGTTTACTTACCATTGCCTGTCAACCCCGACACGTTCCAGCCAATCGGTGACCACCTCATGCGCCTGATGGGCGGTTAAATCGACGTGCAATGGCGTCACGGAAACATAGCCTTCATCCACTGCCGCAAAATCGGTGCCCGGCCCGGCATCGCGCTTATCGCCCGGCGGGCCAATCCAGTACAGGGTGTTGCCGCGCGGATCTTGTTGCGGGATCACCTGGTCGGCCGGATGGCGGTTGCCGCAGCGGGTCACGCGAATACCCTTGATTTGATCAAGCGGGAGATCCGGCACGTTGATGTTAAGGATCCGCCCGGTACGCAGCGGCTCGCGGCTTAAGGCGCGCAGAATGGTGCAGGTTACCGCCGCGGCGGTATCGTAATGCTGATAGCCGTTCAGCGACACGGCCAGCGCGGGGAACCCCAGATGACGGCCTTCCATCGCCGCGGCCACGGTGCCGGAATAGATGACGTCGTCGCCCAGGTTGGGGCCGGCATTAATGCCGGAAACCACGATGTCCGGACGCGGGCGCATCAGCGCGTTCACGCCGAGATAGACACAGTCGGTCGGGGTGCCCATCTGGACGGCGATGTCGCCATTTTCAAAGGTAAACGTACGCAGGGACGATTCCAGCGTCAGCGAATTTGAGGCCCCGCTGCGGTTACGATCGGGTGCAACCACCTGGACCTCGGCAAACTCCCTTAAGGCCTTCGCCAGGGTCTGTATCCCCGGCGCATGGATCCCGTCATCGTTACTCAGCAATATTCGCATAGTCACCCGTTGTATTGATAAGCTCCCTGACCACGCTGGTGGCGAAGCTGCCCGCCGGCAGCCAGAAACGCAGTTCAACGGTTACGTCATCCCACCAGTTCCAGCTGAGCCGCTGTGGATAGAGAAGCATCGTCCGGCGCGCCGCCTCGACTTTCTCCCGTACCAGCAGCGCCTGCAACGCGGTTTCCTCGGCGATCGCGGCCTGCTCGAAAGCCAGGGCGTCGCGCTGGCTTCCCCAGTCGCCGCTGCCCGGCAGCGTGGCCGTAATCATCAGTTCGCGGTTATGCACCCGCGCCTGCGAAACCTCGAGTTCTTCCGGTGTGACGACAAACCAGCTCCCGCGCCCCGCTAATTGTAGCGCATCGCCATCAACGACCTGATTAAATTCCGTTTTTTTTAATCTAATACTCACTTGCTGATTAAACAACGCGCTGCGGGCTGCCGACAACCAAAAACTGCGCTTATTGCGATCGCGCACTGGCGCGCCGCTCTCCGCCCAGCGCAGGGCGCCCTGCAGGTTACTGCCGCCAATGCCGAAGCGCTGCGCGCCGAAATAGTTCGGCACTCCCCGTTCAGCGATGGCCTGCAGACGCGTCTCCACGTCCTGGCGATCGCTAATCTCGCGCAGGATCACGGTAAACTGGTTGCCTTTCAGCGCGCCTAAACGCAGCTTACGCTTATGGCGAGCATATTCCAGTACCTGGCAGCCCTCGAGCTGAAATTTGCTCAGGTCCGGCATCTCTTTGCCGGGCACCCGGGCGCACAGCCACTGCTCGGTGACCGCGTGCTTATCTTTTTGCCCGGCGAAGCTCACTTCACGGGCGTGGATCTTAAGGAATTTCGCCAGCGCGTCGGCGACAAAGCGCGTATTGCAGCCGTTTTTCAGGATCCGCACCAGCACGTGTTCGCCTTCGCCGTCCGGGGCAAATCCCAGATCTTCCACCACCAGAAAATCTTCCGGATTGGCTTTCAGCAGCCCACTGCTCTGCGGTTTGCCGTGCAGCCAGGTCAGTTGGTCAAAGGCGATCATTTGTCGGCCTTACGCAGCAGCGCAACCGCTTCGCAGGCGATCCCTTCCCCGCGGCCGGTGAAGCCGAGCTTCTCGGTGGTGGTCGCTTTCACGTTGACGTCGTCCATATGGCAGCCGAGATCCTCAGCGATAAAGACGCGCATCTGCGGAATATGCGGCAGCATTTTCGGCGCCTGGGCAATAATCGTGACGTCGACGTTGCCGAGCGTATAGCCCCTGGCCTGAATGCGGCGCCATGCTTCGCGCAGCAGTTCGCGGCTATCGGCGCCTTTAAACGCCGGATCGGTATCGGGGAACAGCTTGCCGATATCGCCCAGCGCCGCGGCGCCAAGCAGCGCGTCGGTCAGCGCATGCAGCGCTACGTCGCCGTCGGAGTGGGCCAGCAGCCCTTTTTCATAAGGAATGCGTACCCCGCCAATGATGATTGGGCCTTCACCGCCAAAAGCGTGTACGTCAAAACCATGTCCAATTCGCATTAAGCTTTCTCCTGGTGTCGGGAACGGGTGAGGTAAAATTCAGCCAGCGCCAGGTCTTCCGGGCGCGTCACTTTAATATTATCCGCGCGTCCGGCGACCAGCTGCGGATGGAAGCCGCAGTACTCCAGCGCCGAGGCTTCATCGGTGATAGTGGCTCCCTCGTTTAGCGCGCGAGTGAGGCAATCCACCAGCAGCTCGCGAGGGAAAAATTGCGGGGTGAGCGCATGCCACAGGTCATTGCGGTCGACGGTATGGGCGATAGCGGTTTTGCCCGGCTCGGCGCGCTTCATGGTGTCGCGCACTGGCGCCGCAAGGATCCCGCCGACGCGGCTGGTTTCGCAGAGCGACAGCAGGCGGCTGAGGTCGTCCTGATGCAGGCAGGGGCGCGCGGCGTCATGCACCAGCACCCACTGCGCCTCCGGCAACGCCTGCAGGCCGGCGAGTACCGAATCGGCGCGCTCTGCGCCGCCATCCACCACGGTAATCTGCGGATGCTGCGCCAGCGGCAGCTGGCTGAAGCGGCGATCGCCGGGGCTGACGGCAATCACCACCCGCTGGACGCGCGCATCCGCCAGCAGCGCGGCGACCGCGTGTTCGAGAATCGTTTTGTTACCGATTGAGAGATATTGTTTCGGGCATTCCGTTTGCATGCGGCGGCCGAAACCGGCTGCCGGCACCACGGCGCAAACGCCCGGAAAAGTGGCTGCCATGTTGTAATCCTGGGCCTGGTTATCGATTGTTCTGCTGTTGCCCCGATGCCTGATTGCGTTTAGACGCATCCGGTACCAGACGATAGAAGGTTTCGCCCGGGCGGGTCATGCTGAGTTCATTGCGCGCACGCTCCTCAATCGCTTCCTGCCCGCCGTTGAGGTCGTCAATTTCGGCAAAGAGCTGATCGTTGCGTGCTTTTAATTTGGCGTTAGTCGCCTGCTGGGCGGTGACGTCGTCGTTAACCCGCGTGTAGTCGTGCAGGCCGTTTTTACCGAACCACAGCGAATACTGTAGCCAGACCAGCAAAGCTAATAATAGCAGCGTTAGTTTACCCATCCTGCCCCCTGAAAAACGGCATCATCATCCCAAAACTCGCCCGGGTACGCTACCGGGGCGCGCGGACGATGCCGCGTAACGCGGGGACTGTACCATATTTTTGCTGTCGATACCCATGCTTGATTCATACCAGCAACGGGTTATCCCAACAGCCAGAGGAAGAGTAGCGCAAACATCAGCCCAACGGTCAGGATGGTCGCGCTGACGCTATAGAGCAGTTTGCCATTGAGCAGAGAGTGCAGCGCAATACCGACCACCACCGCCACCGGCATCAACGCAAGGAAGAATGGCCAGGTGTAGAGGAGAAAGAAGAGTGTATTACTGCCATAGAGAAGGAAGGGAATACCCAGCGCCAGCAGCCACGAAATAAAGCCCACGGCAGCGCCCGACAAAGACCAGGTGGTCTCGTCGCCGATCGCCGGAGGCGGTTCTGAACGAATAATACTGAGGTTCTGGGTATTGCGCATATCGAATCCTGTAGACCGGGCAACCGGCACCCCTCGATGCCGCTGCCGTTTCAGGATCTGATAATATCGCTCTGTTGCAGCAGGTCTAATAGTTGGTGCACCAAATTTGTTACCAATTGTTCACCATCCAGATGAATTTCCGCCTTTTCCGGTGCCTCATAGACCGAGTCTATGCCGGTGAAATTGCGTAATTCCCCTGCCCGCGCTTTCTTATACAATCCTTTCGGATCCCGCGCCTCGCAGATGGCCAGCGGGGTATCGACGAACACTTCGATAAAGCGTCCTTCCCCGAGGCGCTCGCGCACCATCTGCCGTTCCGCACGGTGCGGAGATATAAATGCCGTCAATACCACCAGCCCGGCATCGACCATCAGCCTGGCCACTTCCCCGACGCGGCGAATGTTCTCTTTGCGATCCTCATCGCTGAATCCCAGGTCGCTGCACAGGCCATGGCGCACGTTATCGCCGTCCAGCAGATAGGTGCTGACGCCGCGCTCATGCAGGGCCTCCTCCAGCGCCCCGGCGACGGTGGATTTACCCGACCCCGAAAGGCCGGTAAACCACAGCACCACGCCGCGATGACCGTGATGCTGTTCCCGCTGCTGTTGGGTCACAGGGTGGGCATGCCAGACGACGTTTTCGTCATGCTGGGCCATTATTTGCCTCCCAGCAGGTCGCGGGCGTCCCAGTGCGGGAAATGTTTACGGATCAGCTGGTTCAGCTCCAGCTCGAAGGCGCTGTACTGTGATGCCGACGTCGATGCCTGCAGGTGCGGCTCGTTGACCATCCCGGCGCCGACGGTGACGTTGGTCAGGCGACCGATAAAGATAAGCCCGCCGGTCACCGGGTTTTGCTGATACGGATCCAGCACTAAAGGTTCGTCAAAGGTCAGCTCCACCAGGCCGATGCCGTTCAGCGGCAGAGACTCGACTTCACGCTGGGTCAGGTTGTTAATATCGACCTGGTAGCGGATAGCGTCGACGCGAGCGCGGGTCTTCTTGCCGGCGATTTTGATGTCATAGCTCTGACCCGGGGTCAGCGGCTGCTCGGCCATCCACACCACGTCGATGCTGGCGCTTTGCACCGCCGGCAGCGAAGCTTGCGCGTCAACCAGCAGGTCGCCGCGACTGATGTCGATTTCATCTTTCAGCACAAGGGTAATGGCTTCGCCGGCGGCGGCTTCCTGCAGGTCGCCGTCGAAGGTGACGATACGCGCCACGCTCGATTCGACGCCCGACGGCAGCACCTTCAGACGCTGGCCAACCTGCACGGTACCGGAGGCGACCGTGCCGGAGAAGCCGCGGAAATCAAGGTTCGGACGGTTAACATACTGCACCGGGAAGCGCAGCGGCTGGCTCTCGACCACCCGCTGGATCTCCACGGTTTCGAGGACTTCCAGCAGCGTCGGGCCACTGTACCACGGCATATTCGCGCTCTGGCTGGCGACATTATCGCCTTCCAGCGCCGACAACGGCACAAAGCGGATATCAAGGTTGCCCGGCAGCTGCTCGGCAAAGGTCAGATAATCTTCCCGGATCTCGTTGAAGCGCGCTTCGCTAAACTCGACGAGATCCATTTTGTTGACCGCCACTACCAGGTGTTTAATGCCCAGCAGCGTCGAGATGAAGCTGTGACGGCGGGTCTGGTCGAGCACCCCTTTGCGCGCATCGATCAGCAGGATCGCCAGGTCGCAGGTGGACGCGCCGGTGGCCATATTGCGCGTGTACTGCTCGTGCCCCGGGGTGTCGGCGATGATAAATTTGCGCTTTTCGGTCGAGAAGTAGCGATAGGCCACGTCGATGGTGATGCCCTGCTCGCGCTCAGCCTGCAGGCCGTCCACCAACAGCGCCAGGTCCAGTTTTTCGCCCTGGGTGCCGTGACGCTTGCTGTCGTTGTGCAGCGAAGAGAGCTGGTCTTCATAGATCTGGCGCGTATCGTGCAGCAGGCGGCCAATTAAGGTGCTTTTGCCGTCATCGACGCTGCCGCAGGTCAAAAAACGCAGCAGGCTCTTGTGCTGTTGCGCGTGCAGGTAAGCTTCTACGCCGCCTTCGTTGGCAATTTGTTGGGCAATGGTCGTGTTCATGGCGGCTCCTTAGAAATACCCCTGACGTTTCTTCAGCTCCATCGAGCCGGCCTGGTCGCGGTCAATGACGCGCCCCTGACGTTCGCTGGTGGTCGATACCAGCATCTCTTCAATAATTTCCGGCAGCGTCTGCGCTTCAGACTCCACCGCGCCGGTCAGCGGCCAGCAGCCGAGGGTACGGAAACGCACCATCCGTTTTTCAATCACCTCGCCCGGCTGCAGATCGATACGGTCGTCATCGATCATCATCAGCATACCGTCGCGCTCCAGCACCGGGCGCTCAGCGGCCAGATACAGCGGCACGATTTCAATATTTTCCAGATAGATGTACTGCCAGATATCCAGCTCGGTCCAGTTGGAGAGCGGGAAGACGCGGATGCTTTCGCCTTTGTTAATCTGGCCGTTGTAGTTGTGCCACAGCTCCGGACGCTGATTTTTCGGGTCCCAGCGGTGGAAGCGGTCGCGGAAGGAGTAGATGCGCTCTTTCGCGCGGGATTTCTCTTCGTCGCGACGCGCGCCGCCGAACGCGGCGTCAAAGCCGTATTTGTTCAGCGCCTGCTTCAGGCCTTCGGTTTTCATGATATCGGTATGCTTGGCGCTGCCGTGGACAAACGGGTTGATGCCCATCGCCACCCCTTCCGGGTTTTTATGCACCAGCAGTTCACAGCCGTAGGCTTTAGCGGTCCGGTCGCGGAACTCATACATCTCACGGAATTTCCAGCCGGTATCGACGTGCAGCAGCGGGAACGGCAGGGTTCCCGGATAAAACGCTTTGCGCGCCAGATGCAGCATTACGCTGGAATCTTTCCCGATGGAGTACATCATTACCGGGTTAGAAAATTCGGCGGCCACCTCACGAATAATATGGATGCTTTCCGCCTCCAGTTGCCGCAGGTGAGTGAGTCGTTTTTGGTCCATAACCGTTCCTTAAGCCAGATTGACCACCGAAGCGTTAAACCCCTCGGCGGATGATGTATGTTGAAACCAGGCGAGCTGCTGATGCAGCTGCACCACTTCGCCTACCACCAGCAGGGCGGGCATCGGGGCGTCTTTCGCCAGGTGTTCGAGTTGTTGCAATGTGCCGGTTATCGTCTGCTGATCGTCACGGGTGCCGCGGGAAATTACCGCCACCGGCGTGTCGCTGTCGCGACCGTGGGCGATCAGCTGGGCGCTGATTTCCGCTGCCTTCATGGTGCCCATGTAGATCGCCAACGTCTGTTGGCTCTTCGCCAGCAGCGACCAGTCGAAGGGGGCGCTGTCCGGCTTATAGTGGCCGGTGACAAAGACGGCGCTTTGCGCATAATCGCGATGGGTCAGCGGAATACCGGCGTAGGCTGTCGCTCCGGCGGCGGCGGTGACGCCCGGCACCACCTGGAACGGGATCCCCGCCTCGGCGGCAGCCTGCAGCTCTTCTGCGCCGCGGCCAAAAATAAACGGATCGCCGCCCTTCAGACGCACGACGGTTTTCCCCGCCTTCGCCGCCTCCACCAGCAGCTGATTGGTTTCATGCTGCGGCACCGAATGCTCGCCGGCGCGTTTGCCGACGCAAATAAGTTCGGCATCGCGGCGCACCAGCTCGAGAACCGGCTGAGTCACCAGATGGTCGTGGAAAACCACGTCCGCCTGCTGGATCGCCTGCAGACCGCGAAGGGTCAGCAGCCCGGCATCGCCCGGTCCGGCGCCGACCAGAATAATTTCTCCCGTCTCGCGTTCGGGCTTATCCAGCTCATCCTGCAGCGCTTTTTCCGCCTCCGCAGAGTTGCCCGCCACCATCAGGCTGGCGAAGCGGCCGGTAAAGACGCGCTCCCAGAAGCGGCGACGCGCTTCGGTAGTCGTCAGGCGGGTTTTCAGATGGTTGCGCCAGTAGCTTGCTGATTCCGCCAGCCGACCGAGATTCGTCGGCAGCAGCGCTTCGATTTTTTCACGCAGAATGCGCGACAGTACCGGCGCTTTACCGCTGGAGGAGATCGCCACCAGCAGCGGCGAACGGTCGACGATAGAAGGGAAAACAAACGAGCACAGCGCCTGGTTATCCACCACGTTGACCAACCGGTAGCGCGCGTTAGCTGCCGCAAATACCCGCTGGTTAAGCGCCTCATCCTCGGTGGCCGCAATCACCAGAAAGACATCATCCACCAGCGAGTCGCTGAATTCCGTCGCCCGCCAGCTGAGTGCCTGGCGCGCAGCCAGATCGGCCAGCGCTGGTGACAGCGTTTCAGCGACCACCTGCACCTGCGCCTGGGCGCGCAGCAGGAACTTGATCTTACGTTCAGCAATCTCGCCGCCGCCGATCACCAGCACGGGCCTTTGTTTCAGTTCGGCAAAAAGGGGCAAGTAATCCACGGTGCAACAACTCTCTTACATTCAGCGATACTGCGACTATAGGGTGCGCCTTAGAGCAAATGAAATTACGAAATGGAATGAGTTGTGACACAAAGGAATAACGCGGCGGAAATACAAATATCAAAAAGTGCTTAACGCGCTATTTTTCCGCTATTTAAGAGCAATTGAAATTGTTTAACCGCGGTCACAGTTTCATACTGTAGCCGTCAAATTGTCTTGTTCGTGTAAGGACCCCTTATGTTTTCCGCGTTGTGCCGCCGTCTGCTTCCGCTGGCGCTCGGCACCGGTTTTGTTTTTGCCGCCGCCCCCGCATTCAGCGCGCTGGGCGACACCGCCAGTAGCCAGGCCCGCCATATCGCCACCGTCTTCCCGGGACGAATGACCGGAACGCCGCCGGAAATGCTCTCAGCTGACTATCTGCGCCAGCAGTTCGCCCTGATGGGGTATCAGAGCGACGTGCGAAGCTTCAATACCCGCTATATCTATACCGACAGCAATGAGCGCAAGAACTGGCATAACGCCACCGGCAGTACGGTGATCGCCGCCCATGAAGGTAAAGTGCGCCAGCAGATTATTATCATGGCACACCTCGACACCTATGCGCCGCAGAGCGATAAAGACGTGGAGAACAACCTCGGCGGCCTGACGCTGCAGGGCATCGACGACAACGCGATGGGACTTGGCGTATTGCTGGAGCTGGCGGAGCATTTAAAGAACGTCCCTACCCGCTATGGCATCCGCTTTATCGCCACCAGCGGTGAAGAGGAAGGCCGTCTCGGCGCGCAAAACCTGCTGCAGCGGATGAGCGAAGCGGAAAAGAAAAATACCCTGCTGGTGATCAATCTCGATAATCTGGTGGTGGGCGATAAGCTTTACTTCAACAGCGGCCGCAGCACGCCGGCCTCGGTGCGCAAGCTGACCCGCGATCGCGCGCTGGCTATCGCTCGCAGCAAGGGCATCGCCGCCTACACCAACCCGGGACTCAACCCGGCTTATCCGAAAGGCACCAGCTGCTGCAATGACGCCAGCGTCTTCGACAACGCCGGGATCCCGGTGCTGTCGGTCGAGGCGACTAACTGGTCACTCGGCAAAAAAGATGGCTATCAGCAGCGGAGCAAATCGGCCAGTTTCCCGCAGGGAACCAGTTGGCATGACGTCCAGCTGGATAATCAGCAGTATATCGACCACGCGCTGCCGGGGCGCATCGAACACCGCGGACGCGAGGTAGTGAAAGTCATGCTGCCGCTGGTGAAAGAGCTGGCGAAAGTGGAGAAGAAAAGCTAATACGCACAAAAGAACGCGCGGTATCGCCCGCGTGTTCTTTTTGAATTATCACTCAGAGGAAGAGCTAACAGCTTAACCCTCGTGCAATCCGCACTCGCGTTTAAGCCCGAAGAACCGGGTCTCTTCTTCTGCCATGCCCGGCTCCCACTTGCGGGTGGTGTGGGTATCGCCTACCGACAGATAGCCCTGATCCCACAGCGGGTGGTACTTCAGCCCGTGCTTTTGCAGGTACTGATACACCGTGCGGTTATCCCAGTCGATAATCGGTAGCACCTTGAACACCCCGCGCTGGACCGCCAGCACCGGAAGCGTTGCCCGGCTGCCCGACTGCTCGCGGCGCAGACCGGCAAACCACGTCTGCGCGTTGAGCTCTTTCAGCGCCCGGTTCATCGGCTCAACCTTGTTGATCTCATTGTATTTCTCAATGCCCTCAACGCCCTGCTCCCACAGCTTGCCGTAGCGCGCCTCCTGCCAGGCCGCGCTTTCAGCCGCGCGGTAGACCTTCAGGTTCAGCTTGAGCTTGTCCGTCAGCTCGTCAATAAACTGATAGGTTTCCGGGAACAGGTAGCCGGTATCGGTGAGGATCACCGGAATATCCGGGCGGATCTGATTCACCAGATGCAAACTGACCGCCGCCTGAATGCCAAAGCTCGACGACAGCACATAGTTTCCCGGCAGATTTTCCAGCGCCCACGCCACACGCCCTTCGGCGTCAAGCTTTTCCAGTTGGGCGTTGGTTTCCGCGAGTGCCAGAATGCGTTCCACTTTCGGCAATGCATTAAGCGCGTTTAGATCGAGTACGGACATATGAACCTCGTTTGCCTGTTTTGCCGGACGACACTGCGTTCGTCCGGCCTACGGGTTTCGCTGGCCCGGATCGCTACGCGCCACCGGGCACCAGGATGTTATTCCCAGAAATCGCGGGCTGGGTCGAGCACCGGGCGAATGATGCCCGCACGCACCGTAAAATCGCCGAAGCCTTCACCCGCTTCGCGCTCTTTCGCCCAGCGCCCTACCAGTTCGTCTAGCGAGTCGAGAATTTCCGACTCGGTAATATTCTCACGGTACATCCGCGGGATGCGGGTGCCGTTGCGGTTACCGCCGATGTGCAGGTTATAGCGGCCCGGCGCTTTGCCCACCAGTCCCACTTCCGCCAGCATCGCGCGGCCGCAGCCGTTCGGGCAGCCGGTGACGCGGGTGACGATATGCTCATCGCTCACGCCGTGCTTGCTCATCACCCCTTCCACCTTGTCGATAAACGACGGCAGGAAACGCTCGGCTTCCGCCATCGCCAGCGGACAGGTCGGGAAGGAGACGCAGGCCATCGAGTTTTCGCGCTGCGGGGTGACGGCATTCATCAGGCCATGATCCCGCGCGAGCTTCTCGATCCGCGCCTTCTGATCTTCCGGTACGCTGGCGACAATCAGGTTTTGGTTAGCGGTGATGCGGAATTCGCCTTGATGGACCTTAGCAATCTCCAGCAGGCCAGTCTTCAGCGGACGACCCGGATAATCGAGAATGCGGCCGTTTTCAATAAACAGCGTCAGGTGCCACTTATCATCAATCCCCTTCACCCAGCCGATGCGATCGCCGCGGCCGGTAAATTCGTACGGGCGGATCGGCTCAAACTTAATGCCTGCCCGGCGCTCCACTTCCGCTTTGAAGGTTTCGACACCGACGCGCTCAAGGGTGTACTTGGTTTTCGCATTCTTACGGTCGGTACGGTTGCCCCAGTCGCGCTGAGTGGTCACAACCGCTTCCGCCACCGCCAGAGTATGCTCCAGCGGCAGATAACCGAATTCGCTCGCCGTGCGGGCGTAGGTTTTTTTGTTACCATGTTCGATAGAGAGACCGCCGCCCACCAGCAGGTTAAAGCCCACCAGCTTGCCGTTTTCGGCGATCGCCACGAAGTTCATGTCGTTGGCGTGCAGATCGATATCGTTCTGCGGCGGGATCACCACCGTGGTTTTAAACTTACGCGGCAGATAGGTCTGGCCGAGGATCGGCTCTTCGTCGGTAGTGGCGACCTTTTTCTGATCCAGCCAGATCTCGGCATAAGCGCGGGTACGCGGCAGCAGATGCTCAGAGATCTTTTTCGCCCACTCGTAGGCCTCAGCGTGCAGCTGCGACTCGTACGGGTTGGAGGTGCACAGCACGTTACGGTTCATATCGTTGGCGGTGGCCAGCGCGTCCAGCCCCACCGAGTGCAGCATCTGATGCACCGGCTTGACGTTCTTTTTCAGAATGCCGTGGAACTGAAAGGTCTGCCGGTTGGTCAGGCGAATACTGCCGTAAATGGTGTTCTCAGCGGCAAACTTATCGATCGCCTTCCACTGGGTGGTGGTGATCACCCCGCCCGGCAGACGGCAGCGGAGCAGCATCGCATGACGCGGCTCCAGCTTCTGGGCGGCGCGCTCCGCGCGGATATCGCGATCGTCCTGCTGGTACATGCCGTGGAAACGGATCAGCAGGAAGTTATCGCCTTTAAAACCGCCGGTCAGACCGTCGTTTAAATCTTCCGCAATGGTGCCGCGCAGGTAGTTGCTCTCAAGCTTCATGCGCTCGGCATCGCTCAGTTTACCTTCGACCACTAAAGGCCCCGGATGTTTTTCGCTCATTAGTAGACATCTCGCTGATAACGGCGCTCAACGCGCAGCTCACTTAAAAATTCGTCCGCCGCTTCGGCGTCCATCGCGCCGTATTCGGCAATCACTTCCAGTAAGGTGTTTTCCACGTCCTTCGCCATACGATTGGCGTCGCCGCAGACATAAATGTGGGCGCCGTCATTGATCCAGCGCCACAGCTCGGCCCCCTGCTCGCGCAGTTTGTCCTGCACATAGATTTTTTGTTGTTGATCGCGGGACCAGGCCAGATCGATACGGGTCAGCAGACCTTCCTTCACATAGCTCTGCCACTCCACCTGATAGAGGAAATCTTCGGTGAAGTGCGGGTTGCCGAAGAACAACCAGTTCTTGCCTTGCGCTCCGTCCGCAGCGCGCTGCTGCATAAAGGCGCGGAACGGCGCAATACCGGTGCCCGGGCCAATCATGATCACCGGGGTCTCCGGATTGGCTGGCAGACGGAAGTTGTCGTTGTGTTCGATAAAGACACGGACTTCGCCATCCTCTTCCACGCGGTCGGCGAGGAAGCTGGAGGCGCCGCCAGCCCGGGCGCGGCCTTCAATTTCATAGCGCACCACGCCCACGGTGACATGCACCTCGCTCTCCACTTCCGCCTGTGAGGAAGCAATGGAGTACAGGCGCGGCGTCAGCGGACGCAGCAGACCGATTAACGCCTCGGCGTCCAGCTGCGCCGGAGAGAAACGGACCATATCGACGATCGGCGTCGCGGCGGCATACTGCTGCAACTGAGCTTTATCGCCCACCAGCGGCAGCAGCGATTCGCTGCGCGTCAGGGTGGCGTAGTTTTCAACGATAGTCGCGGTGTTAACCGTCAGCTCAAAATGCCACTGCAGGGCTTCCGACAACGGCAGAGTTTTACCCTCAACGGTCACCGGCTCGTCGCCTTTCAGCCACAGCAGCTCCACCAGCTCTTTCACCAGCTGAGGATCGTTCTGGTACCAGACGCCCAGGGCGTCGCCCGGCTGATAGCGCAGACCGGAATCACCGAGGTCTATTTCGATATGGCGCACATCTTTTTCTGAATTGCGGCCGGTGATTTTCTGATTGACCGACAGGGTCGCCGTCAGGGGCGCTTCTTTGGTATATGGGCTGGTGTGAATATCGTTCACCGCGCCGCTGGTGGCCAGCTGAGCGGGCGCAGCGACCGGCGCACGGGCCTTCAGCGCCTCAACCACGCGCGCGCGCCATTCAGCGGCCGCGGCCTGATATTCAACGTCGGCATCAACGCGATCGAGCAGACGTTCCGCGCCGAGCTCGGCCAGCTTGTTGTCGAAATCTTTGCCGGACTGACAGAAAAATTCATAAGAGGTATCGCCGAGACCAAAGACGGCGAACGCGGTCCCGTCCAGCTTCGGCGCTTTCTTAGAGAATAGGAACTTATGCAATGCGACCGCTTCTTCCGGCGGCTCTCCTTCCCCCTGGGTGGACGTCACTACCACCAGCAGTTTTTCCGCAGCAATTTGTTTGAATTTATAATCGCCTGCATTCACCAGCTTCACGTTCAGCTTCGCCGCCAGCAGATCGTCACGCAGCGCTTCGGCGACGCGGCGGGCGTTGCCGGTTTGCGAGGCGGAAATCAGCGTGATCGTCGGTACCTCGGCGGCCGGGGCGGGGGCGGCTACCGCCGCGCCGGACTGCTGATTCAGCACGCCCCAGAAATAGCCAGATACCCAGGCGAGCTGAGTGGGCGTGAAGTCAGTGGTGGCCGCCTGAAGGCGCGCCAGTTGCTCCGGGTTGAGCGGCAGCAAGTTGGAAGGTGGGGCCTGTGTCGTCATGCGTCGTTTGTTCCAGTAAGCAAAGCTGTTATTCGCACCCTGTCAGCGCGACAAAAACAGAAGAGAATAGAAGGTTAACGGCGGGCATAGTAACAATTAAAGAAGGGATGGAAATAATAAATAACCAAATGGACTAACCTGTTTTAGTTGTAGTTATTAACAACAAAATCGATTAAATAAGCAATTGAAATATAAGAGATTAAATCAAATAAAGCAGATAAACATGTCCATTTTCTGTTCACGGCCGTTTTAGTTAATGCGAAAAAATGTACTTTCCGGTACCCTACGGCGGTTTTTTTCGTCCTGTTGAGAGTCAATGATGTCCACCACGCTGTTTAAAGATTTCACCTTCGAAGCCGCCCACCACCTGCCGCACGTCCCGGAAGGACACAAATGCGGTCGCCTGCATGGCCACTCCTTTATGGTGCGTCTGGAGATCACCGGTGAAGTCGATCCCCATACCGGGTGGATCATGGATTTTGCCGAGCTGAAGGCCGCCTTTAAGCCGACATACGATCGCCTCGACCACTATTATCTGAACGATATTCCTGGTCTGGAAAACCCCACCAGCGAAGTGCTGGCCAAATGGATCTGGGATGAGATGAAACCGCGGGTGCCGCTGCTGAGCGCCGTGATGGTCAAAGAGACCTGCACCGCCGGCTGCGTCTATCGCGGCGAGTAAGCGAAAAAAAGCCCGGTCAGTACGCTGCCGGGCTTTTTTATCAGGCAATATTCAGATACTTGTGCGTCTGCATAGACAGGCGCCAGTTGCGGGCGATGCAGGTGTCGATACACAGGCGCGTCGCATCTTCTTTCTGACTGATCGGCTGCAGGGCGATGATCCGCGGTTTGTCATCGCTCAGCGTTTCCAGCAGTTCGTCCAGCGCTTCTATGTCGCGGACGCGCCCTACCGGATGCTTGATCTCATCCGCCCGCTGCAGGGCCTGAGACAGCACGTCATAGCCACCGCGCATGTTGACCTTCGGGGAAACCGTCACCCAGGTATTGGGGCTGCAGCGTACTTCATGGGTGCCGCTGGTTTCAATCTGACAGCTAAAGCCGTTTTGTTCCAGAAGCGAGGTTAACGGCGTTAAATCATGAATGCAGGGCTCACCGCCGGTAATAACCACGTGGCGGGCTGTCCACCCCTGCCGCCCAATAATCGCCAGCAGATCCTCGCTGCTTGCCGGGCCCCACTTGTCGCTCTCTTTGGTTTTCGCCAGGATGCTGAACAACGACACTTCCCGATCGGCCAGCTTGTCCCAGGTATGCTTGGTGTCACACCACGCGCATCCTACCGGGCATCCCTGCAGACGAATAAAGATGGCAGGCACGCCGGTGAAGTAACCCTCGCCTTGCAGGGTCTGGAACATCTCGTTAATCGGGTACTGCATAGTCATCTCTGTTTAGGGTGATAAACGTTCATTATCGCAGATTTCGCTGCCCAGGTCTTGTCCTGCGCTGCGATCGCTTTTTTACCCCTCCGTCAATATCCGTGTCGGGAATAATATTATTGATTAAAAAAGCAATCTTTTCTTTTGGCTTAGTTTATTAGCATGGTAAGAATTAAAATAAATAGCATTCTGACGCGCGGGGGGAAATATGTAACAGAAAATGTTATTCCTGTCATTCAGGATAAAATAAAAGGTCCAAGAACCAAAATAAAAAACCTTAAAATACAGTAATGTACAAACTGATACATGAAAGAGTGAATTATCTGGCCGATCTGCGAGTCCAATTCTATCCCCCGGTAATAATAACCTTAAACTGGTCTTAATAAAGCCCTGATCGGGCCCCTTTTTTATTTAATTGTCGTTTACTTTTGCCCGCCTAGAATCCCGCAGACCAACCATAATGAGATAGCGTTTATGACCACATTATTAATTACCGGCGTTACGGGGTTTCTGGGCGGTGCCGCGTTAGAGAAAATACTCCATCAGGAAACCCGGTTAGATCTGCTGCTGCTGGTACGTGCTGATAGCCCCGAGGCTGGCCTCGAACGGGTCAAAGAGAACATGCGTAAGTTCAACATCGCCGAGGAGAAGCTGGCGATGTTGCGCCAGCAGCATATCCTGCTGGGCGATCTCGCCTCTCCGGAGCATTTTCTTAACGATCCGCGCCTCGATCAGGTCACGCACATCCTCAACTGCGCCGCTGTCGCCTCATTTGGCAGCAACCCGCTTATCTGGAAGGTTAACGTTGAGGGCACGCTGCGCCTGGCGCAACGTATGGCGCAGGTGACGGGTCTGCAGCGCTTTCTGCACGTCGGTACGGCGATGTCATGTTCGCCTGAACCGGATTCACTGGTCGCCGAAAGCGCGGAGTTTCGGGAACGCGCTGAGCACCTGGTGGAATATACCCACTCGAAGTCGACCATCGAGCAGCTGATGCAGCAGCAGTGCCCTACGCTACCGCTGGTAATTGCCCGCCCCTCTATCGTGGTGGGTCATACCCATCACGGCTGCCGGCCTTCCAGCAGTATTTTCTGGGTGTTCAGCATGGGGCTGATGCTGCAGAAATTCATGTGCTCCATGGAGGACCGAATTGACGTTATCCCGGTGGACTACTGCGCCGACGCCCTGCTAATGCTGCTTAACCAGCCTCTGGCTCACGGCGAGGTGGTGCATATCTCTGCTGGCGAAGAGAACAGCGTGAAGTTTGCCGAAATCGACCTGGCGATGGCTCAGGCCCTGGAGCAGGCGCCGGTGGGGGATAAGTACGCCCAGGTGAGCTATGAAACGCTGGTCAAAATGAGACGCGAACTGAAAGGGATATTTGGGCCATGCAATGAGCGGCTGATGCTGAAAGCCATGCGCTTATACGGCGCGTTCGCCACCCTGAACGTGCGCTTTAGTAACGACAAGCTGCTGAGCATGGGGATGCCAAAACCGCCGCGCTTTACCGATTACATCGACCGCTGCGTGGAAACCACCCGCGGGTTGTCGATCCCTCAGCAAATGGCCGTCGACTTTAAATAATGGCCGCAGGCGTAAAAAAAATGCCAGCCCGAAGGCTGGCATGATTATTTCACAAGGACAGGATTAAGCCTGACCTTTGATCTCTTTACGACCGTTGAACGGCGCTTGCTCACCCAGCGCTTCTTCGATACGAATCAGCTGGTTGTATTTAGCAACGCGGTCAGAACGGCTCATAGAACCAGTTTTGATCTGGCCTGCAGCAGTACCAACAGCCAGGTCAGCGATGGTAGCGTCTTCAGTTTCGCCAGAACGGTGAGAGATAACTGCAGTGTAGCCAGCATCTTTCGCCATCTTGATTGCAGCCAGAGTTTCGGTCAGAGAACCGATCTGGTTGAATTTGATCAGGATGGAGTTAGCGATACCTTTTTCGATACCTTCTTTCAGGATCTTGGTGTTGGTTACGAACAGGTCGTCACCAACCAGCTGGATTTTGTCGCCCAGTACTTTAGTCTGGTAAGCGAAACCTTCCCAGTCAGATTCGTCCAGACCATCTTCGATGGAGACGATCGGGTACTGTTTGGTCAGCTCTTCCAGGAAGTGAGTGAACTCTTCAGAGGTGAACGCTTTGTTGCCTTCGCCAGCCAGAACGTATTTACCGTCTTTGTAGAATTCAGACGCCGCGCAGTCCATCGCCAGGGTGATGTCTTTGCCCAGCTCGTAGCCTGCAGCTTTAACCGCTTCAGCGATAACAGCCAGCGCTTCGGCGTTGGAACCCAGGTTCGGCGCGTAGCCGCCTTCGTCACCAACGGCAGTGTTCATGCCTTTGGACTTCAGCACTTTCGCCAGGTGATGGAACACTTCAGAACCCATGCGTACTGCTTCTTTCAGGGTCGGCGCGCCAACCGGCTGAATCATGAATTCCTGGATGTCGACGTTGTTGTCAGCGTGCTCACCGCCGTTGATGATGTTCATCATCGGAACCGGCATGGAGTATTTGCCCGGAGTGCCGTTCAGTTCAGCGATGTGCTCGTACAGCGGCATACCTTTAGCAGCTGCAGCAGCTTTGGCGTTAGCCAGAGATACAGCCAGGATTGCGTTCGCGCCGAATTTGGATTTGTTTTCGGTGCCGTCCAGGTCGATCATGATCTTGTCAATGCCAGCCTGATCTTTGGCATCTTTGCCAATCAGTGCCTGAGCGATCGGGCCGTTTACCGCAGCAACAGCTTTGGTTACGCCTTTACCCAGGAAACGGGATTTGTCGCCATCGCGCAGTTCCAGAGCTTCACGGGAACCAGTAGAAGCACCTGACGGAGCAGCTGCCATACCGACGAAACCACCCTCCAGATGTACTTCGGCTTCAACAGTCGGGTTACCACGGGAGTCGATGATTTCACGACCGATGATTTTTACGATTTTGGACATTAGGTTTTCCTCAAGTCACTAGTTAAACTGAAACTCCAGACAAACAACGCGTACCCAGGGTACGCGTTGCCGTTCTAACTTTTTTACTTACTTCGCCTGACGTTTCTGGAACTCGCTGGCGGCTTTCACAAAGCCTGCAAACAGCGGGTGACCATCACGTGGAGTAGAAGTAAACTCCGGATGGAACTGGCAAGCCACGAACCACGGGTGATTCGGAACTTCGATGATCTCGACCAACTGATCATCCCCGGAACGGCCCGCAACGCGCAGACCTGCATCTTCAATCTGTTTCAACAGCATGTTGTTGACTTCGTAACGGTGACGATGACGCTCAACAATTGTCGGCGCATTGTACAGCTGGCGAACCAGGCTATCGTCAACCAACTGGCACTGCTGTGCGCCGAGACGCATGGTACCGCCGAGATCGCTCTTCTCGCTACGAACTTCAACGTTGCCGTTTTCATCGCGCCACTCGGTAATCAGCGCCACAACCGGGTACTTACAGTCTGGCACAAATTCCGTAGAGTTGGCGTTCTCCATGTTGGCAACATGGCGAGCGTAATCAATTAACGCCACCTGCATACCCAGGCAAATGCCCAGATAAGGAATATTGTTCTCACGCGCAAAACGCGCGGTCGTAATCATGCCTTCTACGCCACGATAGCCGAAACCGCCAGGTACGAGGATTGCGTCCAGACCTTTAAGAATTTCAACGCCGCGCGTTTCAACATCTTGTGAATCGATCAGTTTGATGTTGACGCTGACACGATTCTTCAGCCCACCGTGTTTCAGTGCTTCGATCACGGATTTGTAAGCGTCCGGCAGTTCAATGTACTTGCCGACCATACCAATGGTGACTTCACTTACCGGATTCGCTTCTTCGAAGATAACCTGTTCCCATTCGGACAGATTCGCTTCCGGGCAGTTTAAGCTGAATCGTTTACAAATATAATCGTCCAGCCCCTGAGATTTCAACAGGCCCGGAATTTTATAGATGGAATCGACGTCTTTCAGAGAAATAACCGCTTTTTCCGGAACATTACAGAACAATGCAATCTTCGCACGTTCGTTCGCCGGAACAGCGCGATCTGAACGACAAATCAGGATGTCAGGCTGGATACCGATGGAGAGCAGCTCTTTTACAGAGTGCTGAGTCGGTTTGGTTTTGACTTCACCAGACGCTGCCATGTACGGCACCAGCGTCAGGTGCATAAACAGGGTGTGCTCACGGCCAATTTCAACAGCCATCTGGCGAATCGCTTCGAGGAACGGCAGGGATTCGATATCACCTACTGTACCGCCGATTTCGACCAGTACTACGTCATGACCTTCGCCGCCTTCCAGCACGCGCTCTTTGATAGCGTTAGTGATGTGCGGAATAACCTGTACGGTTGCGCCGAGGTAGTCGCCACGGCGTTCTTTACGCAGAACGTCAGAGTAGATACGACCCGTGGTGAAGTTGTTGCGGCGGCTCATTTTGGTACGAATGAAACGCTCGTAGTGCCCCAGGTCCAGGTCGGTTTCAGCGCCGTCTTCAGTAACGAACACTTCCCCGTGTTGGATTGGGCTCATAGTACCTGGATCGACGTTGATGTACGGATCCAGTTTCATGATGGTCACATTGAGGCCACGGGCTTCAAGAATGGCTGCGAGGGAGGCTGCGGCAATGCCTTTACCCAGAGAGGATACGACCCCGCCGGTCACAAAAATATAGTTCGTTGTCATGCTGAACCTGAGAAGTTAGGGTAAAACGATGGAATAACCAGGACGGGAAAGTAGTATACCCGAACATGCGTGACGCCACAAACTTTCATTCTTCCCCTCCCCTTCGTTCTTCAAGTTGCACCTGTGTTGCGACTCGAACAACTCGAAGAGGCAGGCTACATGGTGTTTCAACGACATAACGGAAAGAGAAAATAGACGCTTTTGGCGAAATGTTTTTGACGTAAATCAAGCGCTTGTTATTTATAAAATCACACAAATCGCGCTTGATCACGAAAATCCGTTAGAGATCAGTTTCCTGGCGTTTTACTTCCTGCCACACTTCTTCCATGGTATCGAGGTCGACGCCGGTCATTTCCAGGCCTCGGGCGGCGACAATACGCTCGACCTCGCGGAAACGACGCTCAAACTTGAGGTTTGCTTTCTGCAGCGCCACCTCGGCTTTGACGCCCAAATGACGGGATAAATTCACCGTGGCAAACAGCAGATCGCCCACTTCCTCTTCCAGTTTTGCTTCATCCACCACCGCCTGCTGCGCTTCATGCATCACTTCATCAATTTCTTCATGCACTTTGTCGAGCACCGGGCCCAGCGAGGTCCAGTCGAAACCCACTGCCGAGCAGCGGCGCTGGATTTTATGCGCGCGCATCAGCGCCGGCAGGCTATGGGGAATATCGTCCAGTGCCGAATGCTGGGCTTTTTCCGCCCGCTCCGCGCTTTTGATTTGCTCCCAGCGAGCCAGGACTTCCGTGCTATTGCCCGCCGATGCCTCGCCGAAGATATGCGGGTGGCGACGCTCCAGCTTGTCGCTGATGGCGGCGCAGATATCGTCAAAGTTAAAGCGTCCCTCTTCCTGCGCCATTTGCGCATAGAACACCACCTGGAACAGCAGATCGCCCAGCTCACCGCGCAGATCGTCAAAATCTTCCCGCTGGATAGCATCGAGGACCTCATAGGTCTCCTCAAGGGTGTAAGGGGCGATAGTGGCAAAGGTCTGCTCTTTATCCCACGGGCAGCCGTTTTCCGGGTCGCGCAGGCGGCGCATGATGCCGAGCAAGCGGTCAATTTGAGTCATGTGACAATCCTGGAAATTTAAAAAATAGTCGGCCGGATAAGGCGTTTAGACCTTATCCGACGTTGCGAAATTGCCGGATGGCGGCTTCGCCTTATCCGGCCTACAGACGAATTAACCGCCGTGCAGACGGCGCGCGTCGATCACATCCGGCACCTGGTTGAGCTTACCGAGCACCCGGCCCAGCACCTGCAGGTTGTAAATCTCGATGGTCATATCGATGGTTGCCAGCTGCTGACGGGTATCGCTGCGGCTGGCGACGCCCAGCACGTTCACCTTCTCATTGGCGAGGATGGTAGTGATATCGCGCAGTAAACCGCTGCGATCGTTCGCCTCCACCCTGACCACCAGCGAGTAGCCCGCCGAGTAGCTTTCGCCCCATACCGCATCGACGATGCGCTCCGGGGCATGCGACTGCAGTTCTGCCAGCTGATCGCAGTCCGCGCGATGCACGGAGATCCCGCGCCCCTGGGTGATAAAGCCGACGATCTCGTCGCCCGGGATTGGCTGGCAGCAGCGGGCAATATGGTGCATCAGGTTGCCTACCCCTTCCACCACTACCCGGCCATTGTCCTTGGTGCGATTTTGCGGCGTGTAGGTTTTCTGCTGCAGTTGCTTCAGCGCGGCCGCATCCTGCTCGGCGGCGCTAGGTTTATTGAACTGCGCCTGCAGGAAGTTGACCATCTGGTTGAGACGGATATCGCCACCGCCGATGGCGGCCAGCAGTTCATCGAGCTCGTTGAAGTTATAGCGCGGCAGCAGGTGCTTTTCCGCATCCTTCAGGCTGATGCCCAAATGCTCCAGCTCGTCGTCGAGGATCTGCCGACCGGCGAGAATGTTCTTGTCGCGATCCTGCTTACGGAACCAGGCGTGGATCTTCGAACGTCCGCGGCTGGTGGTCACATAGCCGAGGTTAGGGTTCAGCCAGTCACGGCTCGGGTTCGGCTGCTTCTGGGTAATAATTTCGATCTGATCGCCCATCTGCAGCTGGTAGGTGAATGGCACGATGCGGCCGCCAATTTTGGCGCCGATGCAGCGATGGCCGACATCGCTGTGAATATGATAGGCAAAGTCGAGCGGCGTCGACCCCGCAGGCAGGTCCACCACGTCGCCTTTCGGCGTAAAGACATACACCCGGTCGTCGAAGACCTGGCTGCGCACTTCGTCGAGCATCTCGCCGGAGTCGGCCATCTCTTCCTGCCAGGCAATCAGCTTACGCAGCCAGGCGATACGGTCTTCATAGCCGCGGCCGCCGCTGGTGCCGGCTCCCGCGCCCTCTTTGTACTTCCAGTGTGCGGCCACGCCCAGCTCGGCATCTTCATGCATCTGCCGGGTGCGGATCTGAATCTCCACCGTCTTGCCGCTCGGCCCCAGCACCACGGTATGGATAGACTGGTAACCGTTGGGTTTCGGGTTGGCCACGTAGTCGTCGAATTCATCCGGCAGATGGCGGTAGTGAGTATGGACGATCCCCAGCGCGGCATAGCAATCCTGCAAACGCTCAGCCACAATACGCACCGCGCGAACGTCAAACAGCTCGTCGAAAGCGAGGTGTTTTTTCTGCATTTTGCGCCAGATACTGTAGATATGCTTCGGCCGGCCATAGACTTCCGCCTTGACGCCTTCGGCTTTCATCTCTGAGCGCAGGTGGCCGACAAACTCTTCGATGTAATGCTCGCGGTCGATACGGCGCTCGTGGAGCAGTTTGGCAATGCGCTTGTATTCCGCCGGGTGCAGATAGCGGAAGCAGTAATCTTCCAGCTCCCACTTCAGCTGGCCGATACCTAAGCGGTTCGCCAGGGGAGCATAGATATTGGTGCACTCTTTCGCCGCAAGAACGCGCTCATCTTCCGGCGCGTCTTTGACCTCGCGCAGATGCGCGATACGCTCAGCAAGTTTGATGACCACGCAGCGGAAATCGTCAACCATCGCCAGCAGCATACGGCGAATGTTATCCACCTGCTCGGAAGAGACCGAGTCGGTATGGGTAGCCTTCAGCTGGCGGATAGCGGCCATGTCCCGCACCCCGTGAATCAGGGTCACGACCGATTTACCTACGCTCTCCTGCATCACCTCTTCGCTGACAACTTCGCCGTCGGCCAGCGGGAACAGCAGCGCCGCGCGCAGCGTATCGATGTCCATACTTAGGGTGGAGAGGATCTCCACCATTTCGACGCCCCGCCACAGCAGCAGGTCCGCCTGCGGGTGTCCTTGCGTTTTTTCGCGACAATAATCCCAGGTTTCGGCTAAGCGCTCACACGACTGCTGGCTGGAAATTCCCAGACTCGCGATCCATTTCTTCGGGTCAAATTCACCAGCTTTATTAAGATGTGCACTTCTTACCGCAACCATTGTCCTCTCCTTAAGGGACCGGCCTGCCGAAGTCGGCAAGCCTCAACTTTCTACATGTCATCCTGCAGGTCGCGTCAGCATTCATGGCCAGGGTGGCTCTTCTGCGACGTTGTGAATGACCTTATGTAAGCCTGCGCTCAAACAACACCATTGATTCCAGATGGCCGGTATGCGGGAACATATCCAGCATCGCCAGGCGTTGAATCTGATATCCAGCCTGCAACAGGGTTTCGCTGTCTCGCGCCAGCGTCGCCGGGTTGCAGGAAACATACACCACCCGCCGCGGTGCCAGTTTTATTATATGCGGCATCACGCCCGGCGCGCCGGCGCGGGCCGGGTCCAGCAGCACTTTATCAAAGCCGTGCTTCGCCCAGGCCTGACGGGTGACGTCTTCTTCCAGATTTTCATGGAAGAAAGTAACATTTGATAAACCATTGCGGGCGGCGTTTTCCCGCCCCTTCTCCACCAGCGCCGGCACCCCTTCCACGCCCACCACATGGGCGGCGCGTGTCGCCAGCGGCAGGGTAAAGTTGCCCATCCCGCAGAACAGATCCAGCACCCGGTCCTCTGGCCGCAGATCCAGCCACTCCAGTGCGGTACGCACCATCTGCTGATTTACGCCGTCGTTGACCTGGATAAAATCCCGCGGGCTGAACACTAAGCGTAGTCCGTCTGAGGTATACCATGGCGCTTCGCCATGAATATGCTCCAGTATCTCGCTTTGTGGCGCGAGGTACAGGGAAAGACCGTGAGTTTGCGAAAAGCGTTCCAGTTTTTCCCTGTCTGTCGCCGGCAGGGCTGCGGTATGGCGCAGCACCATCAGCGGACCGTTGTCCGCCTGCACCAGCTCGACGTGGCCGAGATGGCGTAATGCGCTCAGCGCGCTTAAGCACTCGCGCACAGCGGGCAGCAATGCCTCAAGTTGGGGCACCAAAACAGGGCACTGCACCACATCGACGATCGCTTTGGCGTTGGCCTGGCGAAAACCCATCTGCAATTGTTGGGTCTTCGGCTGATAATTCAAGCTCAAGCGTGCGCGACGGCGGTAGCCCCACGGCGCGCCGGCGATGACGTCATCTACCTCGCGCTTCATCAGTCGCCCCAGCGCGGCGCGTTTACTTTGCTGCTGAAGCGGAACGCTGGCATGTTGTTGTTGGCATCCGCCGCAGACGCCAAAATGGGGGCAGCGCGGCGCCTGGCGCTGCGGGCTGTCGGTCAGTCGGCGTTTCACCTCGGCGCGGGCGTACTGTTTTTTATCTTCCACCAGCACCACCTCGGCCTGCTCGTGGGGCAGCACGCCGCTCACGAACAGCGCCTTCCCCTGGTGGCGGGCAACACCCTGACCAAAGGGATCGAGGTCGTTGACTGTAACGGTTATGATCTGGCGCGTCGTCACACGCCGTTTTGCAGAGTAGAATTGCGCCATCGTAGAGAGTTGTCTCAATCAAATAAAACGAGCTCGTTCAGAGCGGCAGCGCCGCGAGGCGCAGCGACGCTGCACAGAACGATGATGTCTATATTCTCCCATAATGGAACCGCATGACCAACTACAGCCTGCGTGCTCGCATGATGATTCTGATTCTGGCGCCAACCGTCCTGATAGGACTGTTGCTCAGTATTTTCTTTGTCGCTCATCGTTATAACGACCTGCAACGCCAGCTGGAGGACGCTGGCGCCAGTATTATCGAACCGCTGGCGGTCTCCAGCGAATACGGCATGAACTTGCAAAACCGCGAATCCATCGGCCAGCTGATCAGCGTTCTGCATCGTCGCCACTCGGAGATCGTGCGGGCCATCTCGGTGTACGATTCGCATAACCGCTTATTTGTCACCTCCAATTACCAGCTCAATCCCAGCGAACTGCAGATCCCGAAAGGCGAGGCATTCCCCCGTCACCTCAGCGTCATCCGCGATGGCGACATGATGATCCTGCGCACGCCTATTGTCTCGGAAAGCTATTCTCCGGATGAATCACCCGAATCTGACGCTAAAATGCCGGGCAATATGCTGGGCTACGTCGCCCTGGAGCTGGATCTAAAATCGGTTCGCCTCCAGCAGTACAAAGAGATTTTTATCTCCAGCGTAATGATGCTGTTCTGTATCGGCATCGCGTTAATCTTCGGCTGGAGGCTGATGCGCGACGTCACCGGGCCAATCCGCAATATGGTTAACACTGTCGACCGCATCCGCCGCGGACAGCTGGACAGCCGGGTCGAAGGCTTTATGCTCGGCGAACTGGATATGCTGAAAAATGGCATTAACTCGATGGCCATGTCGCTGGCAGCATACCACGAAGAGATGCAACACAACGTCGACCAGGCGACCTCCGATCTACGGGAAACGCTTGAGCAGATGGAGATCCAGAACGTCGAGCTGGACCTGGCGAAAAAGCGCGCCCAGGAGGCGGCGCGCATTAAGTCTGAGTTCCTGGCCAATATGTCTCACGAGCTGCGCACCCCGCTCAATGGGGTGATCGGCTTTACCCGCCTGACGCTGAAAACCGATCTCAACGCTACGCAGCGCGACCACCTGACCACCATCGAACGTTCGGCCAACAATCTGCTGGCGATCATCAATGACGTGCTCGACTTTTCCAAGCTGGAAGCCGGGAAGCTGATCCTGGAGAGCATTCCGTTCCTGCTGCGCACTTCGCTTGATGAAGTGGTCACCCTTCTGGCGCATTCCGCGCACGATAAAGGGCTGGAGCTGACGCTGAATATTAAGAACAATGTACCGGACAACGTTATCGGCGACCCGCTGCGTCTGCAGCAGATTGTGACCAACCTCGTGGGCAACGCCATCAAATTTACCGAGCACGGCAATATCGACGTACTGGTGGAGCAGCGGGCCATCAGTAATTCCCGGGTACAGATCGAAATTCAGATCCACGATACCGGCATCGGCATCCCCGAGCGCGACCAGTCCCGGCTATTCCAGGCCTTCCGTCAGGCCGATGCCAGTATTTCACGCCGCCACGGCGGCACCGGGCTCGGGCTGGTGATCACTCAGCGTCTGGTCAAAGAGATGGGCGGGGATATTTCGTTCCACAGCCAGCCGAACCGCGGCTCCACCTTCTGGTTCCATATCAGCCTCGATCTCAACCCGAACGCCATTCCGGATACGCTGAACACCGACGGGCTTGTCGGCAAACGTCTGGCCTATGTGGAAGCCAACGCGACGGCGGCGCAGTGTACCCTGGAGATGCTGGCCGCTACGCCGCTGGAGGTTATCTACAGCCCTACCTTCTCCTCGCTGGCGGAAGCGCAGTATGACATTCTGCTGGTCGGTATCCCGGTTTCAATGCGCGATTTGTCGCCGCATCGGGAAAAATTAGCCAAAGCCTGCGCGATGTCCGATAACGTACTGCTGGCCCTGCCGTGCCATGCCCAGGTCAGCGCCGAAGCCCTGAAGCGCGACGGCGTTGCCGCCTGCCTGTTAAAGCCGCTCACCACCACCCGTCTGCTACCGGCGCTGGTGGCTACCAGCCACGCGCTTGCCTCCGCGCCGCTGATGCAGATCGACAGTCATAAGTTGCCAATGACGGTAATGGCCGTCGACGACAACCCGGCTAACCTGAAGCTGATTGGCGCCCTGCTGGATGATCTTGTGCAGCAGGTGATCCTCTGCGACAGCGGCCAGCAGGCGGTGGACAAGGCCAAGCAGCTGCAGATGGATCTGATCCTGATGGATATTCAGATGCCGGATATGGACGGCATCCGCGCCTGCGAGCTTATCCATCACCTGTCCCATCATCAGCAAACCCCGGTTATTGCGGTCACCGCGCACGCCCTGGAGGGCCAGCGTGAGAAGTTACTGAGCGCCGGCATGAACGACTATCTGGCGAAGCCAATCGAAGAAGAGAAACTGCACGCACTGCTGCTGCGCTATCAGCCCGGCCTGCACAGCGTCGTTCCGGCGTCGCTACCGCCCGCAGAGCCGATCGTCGATCATAATCAAACGCTCGACTGGCAGCTGGCGCTGCGCCAGGCGGCCATGAAGCCGGACCTGGCGCGGGAGATGCTGCAAATGCTGATCGCCTTTATGCCGGAGGTGCGTAACAAAGTTGAGGAGCAGCTGGTGGGCGAGCAGCCGGAAGGGCTGGTGGATCTGATCCATAAACTGCACGGCAGCTGCAGCTATAGCGGCGTGCCGCGGCTGAAAAAGCTGTGCCATACCCTGGAAAGTCAGCTGCGGGCAGGCACCGCCGCCGAGGATCTGGAGCCGGAGCTGCTTGAGCTGTTAGATGAGATGGATAATGTGGCCCGCGAAGCGTGCCGGATGGGGGTGTAAACCCCGGATAGCGGCGCTACGCGCCTCATCCGGCCTACGCCCTACAGTCCGGTATTCGGTTGGTAGCCCCGGTAAGCGTAAGCGCCACCGGGGATGGTTCCCGGATCGCGGTGCTACGCACCTTATCCGGACTACAAATACCACTGCGCCAGCCGGGTTACCGCCTGTCGCCCATCTGCAAAACCGCGGCTACGTTACGCGCCGTCATTCGCAGGTTGGCGGCGGCATTGGCCAACGCTTCATCAAGGGTACAGATGGTATACAACACGCTGAATACCGCATCCAGCCCGTGCTGATGCACGACGCCAACATCGGCGGTAAGACTGCCGGCAATCCCGATCACCGGGACGTTAAAACGCTTCGCCACCCTCGCCACCCCCACCGGCACTTTGCCGTGGATCGTCTGGCTATCGATACGCCCTTCGCCGGTGATCACTAAATCGGCATCCGCCACCCGCTCAGCCAGCTGTAGCGCATCGGTGACAATCTCAATGCCCGGACGCAACTGAGCACCACAGAACGCATACAGCGCCGCACCCATGCCGCCCGCCGCGCCGCCGCCCTCAAGGCTCAGCACGTCGATATCTAAATCGCGGGCGATAATCCGGGCATAGTGCCGCAGGCCGGTGTCGAGCCGGTCGATCATCTGCGCTGTCGCCCCTTTTTGCGGGCCGAACACCGCGCTGGCGCCCTGCGGGCCGGTCAACGGGTTGGTGACGTCGCAGGCAACGTCAATCCGGCAATCTGCCAGCCGCGAATCGAGTTCGCTGAGATCGATGAGCGCCAGCGTCTCCAGCGCGCCGCCCCCGGAGGCAATTTGCTGGCCCTCGGCGGTCAGCAATTTCGCCCCCAGCGCCTGCGCCATCCCGGCGCCGCCGTCATTGGTCGCACTGCCGCCAATACCAATAATGATCTGTCTTACCCCGGCGTCCAGCGCATGGCGGATAAGCTCCCCGGTACCCCAGGAAGTGGTCAGCAGCGGGTTACGCTGCGCCGGCGGGACGCTCTCCAGGCCGCTGGCCGCCGCCATTTCGATAAAGGCGCACTGGCGATCGCCGGACAGCCCGTAAAATGCCTCAACCGGCTCGCCCAGCGGCCCGGTGACCGTCAGCGGAACCAGAAGCCCGCCGGTCGCCGCCACCATGGCTTCCACCGTCCCTTCCCCACCATCGGCAACCGGCAGCTTGACGTACTCGGCGTCAGGATAAATCTCGCGAAAGCCTTGCTCTATCGCACTGGCCACTTCCAGCGCGCTCAGGCTCTCCTTCCAGGAATCCGGTGCGATCACTATTTTCATCTGCTGTCCTTACTCTGAGCCAACCCCTGGCGCTGTCGCGCAATGCCGGCCCCCGCAGAGGCCGGCGGACTTTTAGCGCACCATGCATGGACGCTTGTTGTCAAAGGTCCAGCCCGGGATCAGATACTGCATCGCCATCGCATCGTCGCGGGCGCCAAGACCATGTTTCTTATATAGCTCATTTGCCTGCATCACGCGGTCCATATCCAGCTCAACCCCCAGGCCCGGGGCACTCGGTACCTGCACCATGCCGCCTTTGATTTCAAAAGGTTGTTTGGTCAGACGCTGGTTGCCCTCCTGCCAGATCCAGTGGGTATCGATAGCGGTGATCTTGCCCGGCGCCGCTGCCGCGACGTGGGTGAACATCGCCAGCGACACGTCGAAGTGATTATTAGAGTGCGAACCCCAGGTCAGACCGAACTCATGGCACATCTGCGCTACGCGCACCGACCCCTGCATGGTCCAGAAGTGCGGGTCCGCCAGCGGGATATCCACCGATTGTAGCGACAGCGTATGGCCCATCTGCCGCCAGTCGGTGGCGATCATATTGGTGGCGGTCGGCAGGCCCGTCGCGCGGCGGAACTCGGCCATCACTTCGCGGCCGGAGAAGCCCTGTTCGGCGCCGCACGGATCTTCCGCATAGGCCAGCACGCCCTTCAGCTGTTTACCAATCTGAATGGCCTCCTCAAGCAGCCAGGCGCCATTCGGGTCGAGAGTGACGCGAGCATTCGGGAAGCGCTTCGCCAGGGCGCTGATCGCTTCGGCTTCTTCAAAACCGGCCAGCACGCCGCCCTTCAGCTTAAAGTCGTTGAAACCATATTTTTCATACGCCGCTTCCGCCAGGCGGACCACCGCATCCGGCGTCATCGCCTCTTCATGGCGCAGGCGATACCACTCGCACTGCTCATCCGGCTGGCTCTGATAGGCCAGCGGCGTCGCATGGCGATTACCGACAAAGAACAGATAGCCCAGCATTTCGACTTCGCTGCGCTGCTGGCCATCGCCTAGCAGCGAGGCGACGTTGACCCCAAGGTGCTGGCCCAGCAGATCCAGTAGTGCCGCTTCGATGCCGGTCACCACGTGAATGGTGGTGCGCAGGTCAAAGGTCTGCAGGCCGCGGCCCCCGGCGTCGCGGTCGGCAAACTGATTGCGCACCGCGCCCAGCACGTTTTTATACTCGCCCAGCGTTTTGCCCACCACCAGCGGAATGGCATCCTCCAGGGTCTGGCGAATTTTTTCACCGCCCGGGATTTCACCGACGCCGGTATGGCCGGCGTTATCTTTGATAATTACGATATTGCGGGTGAAGTACGGGGCGTGCGCGCCGCTCAGGTTCATCAGCATGCTGTCATGGCCGGCAACCGGGATCACCTGCATGGTGGTGACAACGGGCGTTGAAGAGAAAGTCGTCATAGCATCATCCTTTTTAATTAGTGGCGGCCGAAAACGGGACGTTTGCGGTCGAATGTCCAGCCGGGGATCAGGTACTGCATCGGGCCCGCGTCGTTGCGCGCGCCGCCCGGCAGCGCTTTATAGGCCTCATGGGCTCTGCGCACCTGCTCCCAGTCAAGTTCCACGCCGAGTCCCGGCGCGTCTGGCACGGCAATGCTGCCGTTAATAATCTGCAGCGGATCTTTGGTCAGGCGCGCGTCGCCCTCCTGCCAGATCCAGTGGGTATCGATGGCGGTGGGGTTGCCCGGCGCGGCGGCGCCGACGTGGGTAAACATCGCCAGGGAAATATCAAAGTGGTTGTTGGAATGGCAGCCCCAGGTGAGCCCCCAGTCGTCGCACAGCTGCGCCACCCGCACCGCGCCGGAGAGCGTCCAGAAGTGCGGGTCCGCCAGCGGGATATCGACGGCGTTGAGCATCACCGCATGGCCCATTTCGCGCCAGTTAGTGGCTATCATATTGGTGGCGACCGGCAGCCCGGTGGCGCGGCGGAACTCGGCCATCACCTCCCGGCCGGAGAAACCCTGTTCGGCGCCGCACGGATCTTCGGCGTAGGTCAGAACATCCTGCAGCCCTTTACACAGCGCGATGGCCTCATCCAGCAGCCAGGCGCCGTTAGGGTCGACGGTGATGCGCGCATCCGGGAAACGCTTTTTCAGCGCCCGCGCGGTGTCGATCTCCTGCTCGCCGGGCAGCACGCCGCCTTTGAGCTTAAAGTCTTTGAAACCGTAGCGATCCTGGGCGGCTTCCGCCAGACGCACTACCGCCTCGCTGCTCAAAGCCTGCTGGTGGCGCAGGCGGTACCATTCGTGATCGCCCGGCGTATGGTCCAGATAGCCAAGGTCGGTTTTCTGCCGATCGCCGATATAGAACAGGTAGCCCAGCACGGTGACGGCATCACGCTGCTTACCCGGGCCCAGCAGCTCGCAGACCGGCACATTAAGCACCTGGCCGAGCAGGTCGAGCAGCGCCGCTTCCAGCGCCGCCACCGCGTTAACCTTCAGTTCGAAGGTCCACGCCCCTTTGCCGAAGGTGTCGAAATCCGCCGCCTGATTGCCTTTGTGCACCTGCTGCACCACGCGATTGAGTCGGGCGACCTCCTGGCCCACCACCTGCGGGATCGCCGCCAGCAGCGTCTGGTAGATGACCTCTCCGCCGGGCGCTTCGCCGACGCCGGTATGGCCGGCGTTATCGGTTAACACCACGATATTGCGGGTAAACCAGGCGTTATGCGCTCCGCCGATGTTCAGCAGCATGCTGTCGTGCCCAGCCACCGGAATGACCTTCATCTCTGTGATAATCGGGCTGGATTGAGTAGTCATGATTAACGTCCCGCTACAGGTTTCAGTTCGATACGTTTGATATCGCCCACCAGCACCAGATAGCTCAGTACCGCCACCAGGGCATGGATACCGACGTAGATCAGCGCGCCGTTGAACGAGCCGGTGGTGCCGACGATATAGCCGATGGCGATCGGGGTGACGATGCCGGAAATATTGCCGAACATATTGAACAGACCGCCGGAGAGACCGCTAATCTCTTTCGGCGCGGTATCCGCCATCACCGCCCAGCCGAGGGCGCCGATCCCTTTGCCGAAGAAGGCCATTGCCATAAAGCCGATCACCATCCACTCCACGTTGACATAGTTACACATCAGCATGGTCATGGAGAGCAGCATCCCCAGCACAATCGGCGTTTTGCGCGCAATATTCAGCGAGCCGGTGCGGCGCATTAACCAGTCGGAGATCACCCCGCCCAGCACCCCGCCGACAAAGCCGCACACCGCCGGAATGGAGGCGACAAAGCCGGCTTTGAGGATCGACATGCCGCGCGCCTGCACCAGATAAACCGGGAACCAGGTGATAAAGAAGTAGGTTAAGGCGTTGATGCAGTACTGACCGATATAGATGCCGATCATCATCCGCGAGCCGATCAGTTGCTTGATCTGTCCCATTTTGACGCTAAACGGCACTTTCTGCGCGCTGCTCTTCTGATCCATGTTGATCAGCGCCCCGCCTTCGGCGATATAGTCCAGCTCTTTCTGGTTCACGCCCGGGTGGTTGTTCGGATCGTGGATCACTTTCAGCCACACAAAGCTGATCACAATGCCCAGGCCGCCCATAAAGAAGAACACATGCGACCAACCCACCTCATGCGTCAGCCAGCCCATGATCGGCGCGAAAATAACGGTGGCAAAGTACTGGGCGGAGTTAAAAATCGATACCGCTGTCCCCCTCTCCTGCGCCGGGAACCAGGCGGCGACGATCCGGCTGTTGCCGGGGAATGACGGCGACTCGGCAAGGCCGACGAGGAAGCGCAGGGTAAACAGCGCAACGATAATGCCAAAGCCGCTGAAGATATCGACGAAGCCCTGCAGCAGGGTAAACATCGACCAGATGAAGATCGACCAGAAATAGACGCGCTTCGAGCCGAAGCGGTCGAGCAGCCAGCCGCCCGGGATCTGGCCGATGACATAAGCCCATGAGAAGGCGGAGAACACATACCCCATCCCCACCGGATCAAGGCCGATATCCCTGGCCATTTCCGAACCGGCGATCGACAGCGTCGCCCGGTCGCCATAGTTAAAAGAGGTGACGATAAACAGCATCACCACTATCCAGTAGCGGGCGTTGGTGCGCTTTTCAGCCGCCGTCGCCGCCTGACTTAATGAACTCATTGTTGTACTCCTGAATCATAGCGTTTAGCTACGTTCATTCTGAACAGCACAACCTGTAGGGTAATCAGAATGACGTGGTCGTGTTTTGATAGTTGTCGTTATATCTGGCACTGCATTTATCACTGGCTGGAGCAGTATATGAAGAGGCACACCGCGGCTCACCGTGCATCCACACAGCTTTTACGCCGCTATTGCAGGTGGTTTGTGGCGAATGCCTGAAAGAATGGGGGGAAGTTCACGGAAATGAAAAGCCAGCGTCGCTGGCGCCGCATAGCGCAGCAAAAAGGGCCGGAGTGTGAAATACCTCACTTGACCCGGTGAAACTGGCTGGCTTAAGCCATGATATTGCTAAGGATATTGTGGCGTTTGCCTAAAGGCGTGGCGCCTGGAAAGCGCTACTATTTTGACGTCCGCGTATCTGGCCGCGACGTATTGAAAGAGCGCCCTCTGCGTAGGGAGAGGGCAGCGCTTTTATGCGAGCAGGGTGGCCCACTGCTCAACCCACGGATTGGAGACGCTCTCCGGCTCCGGGTCTTCGCTGGCGTCAATCTTCAGCATCTCGCCGATGCGCTTCGCGCCCTGCTCCTGCAGCAGCTGATCGAACTTCAGGCCGCCGCCGCAAAAGTTGGCATAGGTGCTGTCGCCGAGCGCGATAATGCCGTACCGCAGGTGAGGCTGATACATATCTTTGATGCCCTCATACAGCGGGACGATGCTGTCCGGCAGATCGCCCTGCCCGGTGGTGGAGGTGACCACCAGCACATACTTACCCGTGTAGGATTCCCAGTCGTTGACCTGCGGATCCTCATACACGGTAGCCTTGTGTCCCAGTCCGCTGAGGATCGCTTCCGCTTCTTCCGCGACCAGCAGCGAGTTGCCGTACATGGTGCCGACAAAAATTCCGACTTCCGCCATGCTATTATCTCCCTGGATTGACCTTATTCTCTTCATCCTGACCGCTGTCGTCGGCAAACTCAACCCTTTCATTTAGCGGGAGAAGCCCGCGCCAGCCAAACTGCGACAGCGCGCGCATCCAGACGTCGTCAAAACCGGCGCGCAGGGTCAGCGGCTCGCCGGTAAAAGGATGGGTTAACGACAGCTCGCTGGCGTGCAGCATCAAGCGGTGACAGCCGAAATGTTCCGCGGCGCTGCGGTTTTGCCGCAGATCGCCGTGCTTGCTGTCGCCGAGGATCGGATGACGGAGGTGGGCCAGATGACGGCGCAGCTGGTGCTTGCGGCCGGTTTTCGGCTCCAGTTCCACCAGCCCATAGCGCGAGGTGGGATAGCGCCCAGTCGCCACTGGCATCTCCACTGTCGCCAGACCGCGGTAGTGGGTTACCGCTGGCTGCGGCCCTTTATCTTCGCGGGCGAACTTATCGGCGATTCTATCCAGCTCCTCCACCAGCGGGTAATCCAGCAGCGCCTCTTCCATCAGCCAGCCGCGGACGATCGCATGGTAGCGCTTCCGGATCTGGTGCTGCTCGAACTGTTGCGCCAGCAGCCGGCCCGCCTCGCTCGACAATCCCATCAGCAGCACGCCGGAGGTGGGCCGGTCGAGACGATGAGCGGTAAAAACGTGCTGACCGATCTGGTCGCGCACGGTCTGCATCACCACCACTTTCTCGTCGCGATCGAGCCAGCTGCGATGCACCAGCCAGCCCGAGGGTTTGTTGACCGCCACCAGCCAGTCGTCCTGGTAGATAATCTCCAGCATCAGGCCTGCTCACCGGCAAACAGCGCGTCTAACAGCAGAAGTTCCGCCAGCATGGATTCGCGGACCGGGTGGGCCTGATCCAGAGCCATCTCGTAATAAGGCGCAACGGCAAAATTTTGCGGCAGCGGCTGGCCGCTCTCCAGCAGCTGGTGCATACGCGGGATCAGGACCCACTGCAGCCACTCCAGCGGCTCCAGGGTATCCAGGCAAAACGGCTTATCGCTGGCGAAGGCGCTGCTGTCCGGCGCCGTCTCCTGCCAGTGCTCCGTTTCGCGCAGCAGGGCTTCAATGGCGCGCAGGCGATCGCGCACGCTATCGTGAAGAGTCATGGGGAAACCTCGATGAGTTAAAAACCGGGCGCAGGATAGCAAATCCGCAGGAGAAATAAAAAAAGGGAGCACTGTATAAACAGTGCTCCCGGTTCGTTTTGCAGCAGTCCCGCTACATTGGTGCTCCCTGCTCGTCCTTGAAAACTTTTCCTGAGGTCTCCTGACCATGTTCATCCATAAACACGTGCATCCTGCTTTCACACCACCCCGATGCGAAATGACTTATCCATAAGTTTGTCCCGATCTTCCTGATCCACCGTTCATCCTGAGCGGCTCTCGTTCTCCATCCTGGAGGTGTCCATTACGCGATCCTGCGTTATCCTTGCTTCATCCTGAAGCCTGTCCCTGCAACGCCGTCCTGGCGGGTCCTGCAGAAGCGCCATCATCCTGATGTTCGCTTCATTTCGCGACGTCCTGTCGACAGACATAGGATCACTGATTCTGCCCCTTCTTACAACCCTTCTTGAGACAATCTCTTAAGATTAGTCCCCACTCAAAAGGACGAAAAAATTAAGATCTGATTTAATACCAACAACTTATATAAAAAAGTATGGATTAAATTTACCTTAAATGATGACGATCTCTTACAGGTTTTGTAAGAGATCTCTCACAAACGATCTGGCAGACTGGATTACAGAACTGGCTCAAGGTGGTTGAGGAAACCCGCAAGTGAGGGAGAAAGCGTAATGCGTTTGGCGGTGCCGAGGGTCTCTTTGACTACCTCGCCGCTGAGATTACAGACGGATATCACATCCAGTTCACTCTCGAGGGTGGCGATAAACAGCGTCGGCGACAGCTTCAACCGCTTCTGCACCACCAAGTGCCCGATTAAATTTTCCTGCACCCGCTGGAAATCCTCTTCACTCCAGGTCTGCAGCAGCGTCAAGGTTTCGCCGGCAAACCGGCCGGACATATCGCCGGCAAACTGAGTGGTATAATAAGAATGAAGCGGCTGTTGTACCACAATGTCGAGGGCGCGTTCAACCGCGCTGATATTTTGCGCCAGCGAAAACGGCTGCGGCTGCCAGAAAACGGCCTCGCCCTGGGTGTCGACAACGCAAGGCGACGGGACGCCGTAAAGCTCTTCACTGCGCGGCAGGCTGTGGCGCTGCTGCTGCCAGACGGCGCAATATCGTTGGGTAAAAGCGCGTAGCGCTTCTGCTGTCTGATGGTCCACCGGTTTCTCTCTTCACGTTAGACAGGATACACTGGAGCAATAGTGTACCCGCTTTACTATGGTGAAACATGTCTTCTTACGATAATCATCAGGCGCTGGCCGGCCTGACGCTCGGTAAATCAACCGATTACCGCGATACCTATGACGCCTCGCTGCTGCAGGGCGTGCCGCGCAGTTTAAACCGCGACCCGCTGGGCCTGCATGCCGATAATCTGCCGTTTCACGGCGCCGATATCTGGACGCTGTACGAACTCTCCTGGCTGAACGGCAAAGGTCTGCCGCAGGTAGCTGTCGGCCACGTCGAGCTGCCCGATACCAGCCTCAATCTGGTGGAGTCGAAAAGCTTTAAGCTCTATCTCAACAGCTTTAACCAGACCCGTTTCGCTAGCTGGCAGGACGTTGCAGAGACGCTGACTCGCGATCTCAGCGCCTGCGCGCAGGGGAAGGTGAAGGTATCGCTCTACCGCCTGGATGAACTGGAAGGCCAGCCGATTGCCCGCCTGCACGGCACCTGCATCGACGATCAGGATATCGAGATCGATAACTATCAGTTCAGCGCCGATTACCTGCAGGGCGCCGCCAGCGGCAAAATCGTGGAGGAGACGCTGGTCAGCCACCTGCTGAAGTCTAATTGCCTTATCACTCATCAGCCGGACTGGGGCTCGGTGCAGATCCAGTATCGGGGGGCGAAAATCGACCGCGAGCAGCTCCTGCGCTATCTGGTTTCGTTCCGCCACCATAACGAATTCCATGAGCAGTGCGTCGAACGTATCTTTAACGATATTCTCCGTTTCTGCCAGCCGGAATCGCTTTCCGTTTACGCCCGCTATACGCGACGCGGCGGTCTGGATATCAACCCCTGGCGCAGCAATGGCGACTTTTCCCCCGCCACCGGCCGCCTCGCCCGTCAATAATAAACAATTTCACAATTTGCGTGCGTTTAGGCGCGCGCAAGGTTGTGGAAACGCCGTTCGCAGGGCTATTGTAATCACAGGAAGACCATAAGCGTCCTGTAAGGAGTTCACTTGATTACACATGTTAGCCCGCTTGGTTCAATGGATATGCTGTCGCAGCTGGAAGTGGATATGCTTAAGCGCACCGCCAGCAGCGACCTGTACCAACTCTTTCGCAACTGCTCGCTTGCTGTGCTCAACTCGGGGAGCCTGACCGATAACAGCAAGGAGCTCCTGTCCCGTTTCGAAAATTTCGAGATTAACGTGCTGCGGCGCGAACGCGGCGTGAAGCTGGAACTGATCAACCCGCCGGAAGACGCCTTCGTTGACGGGCGGATTATCCGCTCCCTGCAGGCCAACCTGTTCGCCGTGCTGCGCGATATCCTGTTTGTTTACGGCCAGATCCACAATACCGTTCGCTTCCCGAACCTCGATCTCGAAAGTTCGGTTCATATCACTAACCTGGTGTTCTCGATCCTGCGCAACGCCCGCGCGCTGCACGTCGGCGAGGCGCCGAACATGATCGTCTGCTGGGGCGGCCACTCCATCAACGAAAACGAATATCTCTACGCCCGCCGCGTCGGTACGCAGCTGGGCCTGCGGGAACTGAATATCTGTACCGGCTGCGGGCCTGGCGCAATGGAGGCGCCGATGAAAGGCGCCGCCGTCGGCCATGCGCAGCAGCGCTACAAAGACAGCCGCTTTATCGGCATGACCGAACCATCCATTATCGCTGCGGAACCACCGAACCCGCTGGTCAATGAACTGATCATCATGCCGGATATCGAAAAGCGTCTGGAGGCCTTCGTACGTATCGCCCACGGGATCATTATTTTCCCGGGCGGCGTCGGCACTGCCGAAGAGCTGCTCTACCTGCTGGGTATTCTGATGCACCCCGACAACAAAGCGCAGGTGCTGCCGCTGATCCTCACCGGGCCGAAGGAGAGCGCCGACTACTTCCGTGTACTGGACGAGTTTATCACCCATACCCTGGGCGAATCGGCCCGTCGCCACTACCGGATCATCATTGACGACCCGGCGGAAGTGGCGCGGCAGATGAAAAAAGCGATGCCGCTGGTGAAAGAGAGCCGTCGCGAGACCGATGACGCCTATAGCTTTAACTGGTCGATTCGCATCTCGCCGGACCTGCAGATGCCGTTTGATCCGACCCACGAGAACATGGCCAACCTCAAACTCTCCCCGGATCAGCCGGTGGAAGTGCTGGCCGCCGACCTGCGTCGCGCCTTCTCCGGGATTGTCGCGGGGAACGTCAAAGAGGTGGGCATCCAGGCCATTGAGCAGTACGGTCCTTACAAACTGCACGGCGATCCGGAGATGATGCGCCGTATGGACGATCTGCTGCAGGGCTTCGTCGCCCAGCACCGCATGAAGCTTCCGGGCGGCACCGCCTATATTCCTTGCTACGAAATCATCGCCTGATTTCCCCCTCTCCCGCCGGGGCATCGCCTGACGCCTGCCCCCGGCGGGCTCTCTTCCTCTGACTTCCAGAACGCGCTAAAAACCTTTCTGTTACTAATCAATCACCTGAATTATTTCTACATAGCCAAACGTTTGCGTTGGTAAAAACTGCGACAATTATCACTGCAAAAAATGGTTTTAAGCGCAAAAACGTCGACTAGTTCTCTTTTTTACAGTAAATCCCTCGTTATTACGCCGCTCCGCTTTTATCTCATATGCTGCAAATGGTAGCCTTCGCGCCACAAATCGCTGGCTGATCACCAGAAACAGGCTGTTGGACTAAAAATACGCACATTGAAAGTGGATTATTGCATTTGAGATCGCGATCACTGATGCATAAACCATATAAATGTATCTTTCCGGCCCAATTATTACGGAGAAAATTTCTAAAAAAACCGTAATTAAACGAATTTCATGTTACGCAATTGTATTTATTCATTAGATTTTGTTGATTCCTCCAGGAGATACAGATGGAAACCACTCAAACCAGCACCATCGTTTCGGGCGAAACCCGCAGCGGATGGCGTAAAACCGACACCATGTGGATGCTGGGCCTGTACGGTACAGCGATTGGCGCGGGCGTCTTGTTCCTGCCGATCAACGCCGGCGTTGGCGGCATGATCCCCCTGATCATCATGGCGATTCTGGCCTTCCCGATGACTTTCTTCGCCCACCGCGGCATGACCCGCTTCGTGCTCTCCGGGAAAAACCCGGGCGAAGACATCACCGAAGTAGTGGAAGAACACTTCGGCGTAGGCGCAGGTAAGCTGATTACCCTGCTTTATTTCTTCGCTATCTACCCGATCCTGCTGGTTTACAGCGTGGCGATCACTAACACCGTCGAAACCTTCATGGCGCACCAGCTGCACATGACGCCGCCGCCGCGCGCCATTCTGTCGCTGATCCTGATCGTCGGCATGATGACCATTGTGCGTTTCGGCGAGCAGATGATCGTTAAGGCAATGAGTGTGCTGGTGTTCCCGTTCGTTATCGCGCTGATGGTGCTGGCTCTGTATCTGATCCCGCAGTGGAACGGCGCGGCGCTGGAGACGCTCTCCCTGAGCGGCGCTTCCGTTACCGGCAACGGCCTGCTGATGACCCTGTGGCTGGCGATCCCGGTGATGGTCTTCTCCTTCAACCACTCGCCGATCATCTCTTCCTTCGCGGTAGCCAAACGTGAAGAGTACGGCGAAGGCGCTGAGAAGAAATGCTCCAGTATCCTCGCGCGCGCCCACATCATGATGGTGCTGACCGTGATGTTCTTCGTCTTCAGCTGCGTTCTGAGCCTCTCTCCGGCAGACCTGGCGGCGGCGAAAGAGCAGAACATCTCGATTCTGTCTTACCTGGCGAACCACTTTAACGCGCCAATCATTGCCTGGATGGCGCCGATCATCGCGATGATCGCCATCACCAAATCCTTCCTTGGCCACTATCTGGGCGCTCGCGAAGGCTTTAACGGCATGGTGATTAAATCCCTGCGCAGTAAAGGCAAATCGATTGAAATCAACAAACTGAACAAGCTGACCGCGCTGTTCATGCTGATCACCACCTGGATTGTGGCAACCCTGAACCCGAGCATCCTCGGTATGATCGAGACCCTTGGCGGCCCGATTATCGCGATGATCCTGTTCCTGATGCCGATGTACGCGATTCAGAAAGTCCCGGCGATGCGTAAATACAGCGGCCATATCAGCAACGTCTTCGTGGTGATTATGGGCCTGATTGCCATCTCCGCGATCTTCTACTCTCTGTTCAGCTAATTCATTCAACGCCTCCCCCCGCGCCGCTTTACGGCGGCGCGCTTTCCGACAGCACGGGAATACATATGATCAGCGTATTCGATATCTTTAAAATCGGCATTGGCCCTTCCAGCTCCCATACCGTTGGACCGATGAAAGCGGGCAAACAATTCACTGACGACCTGATCGCGCGCGGCCTGCTGGCCGAGGTGAGCAAAGTCGTCGTCGACGTCTACGGCTCCCTCTCCCTGACCGGTAAAGGCCACCATACCGATATCGCGATTATCATGGGACTCGCCGGCAACCTGCCGGACACCGTCGACATCGACGCCATTCCGGGCTTTATTCAGGACGTTAATACCCATGGCCGCCTGATGCTGGCCAACGGTCAGCACGAAGTGGACTTCCCGGTGGATCAGTGCATGAATTTCCATGCCGACAACCTGTCGCTGCATGAGAACGGCATGCGCATCACCGCCCTGGCCGGCGACAAGGTGCTCTACAGCCAGACGTATTACTCTATCGGCGGCGGCTTTATCGTTGATGAGGAGCACTTCGGCCAGACTACCGAGGCGCCGGTTGCCGTTCCTTACCCTTACAAAAACGCCGCCGACCTGCAGCGTCACTGCCGTGAAACCGGGCTGTCGCTCTCCGGCCTGATGATGCAGAACGAACTGGCGCTGCACAGCAAAGAAGCCCTTGAGCAACACTTCGCCGCGGTGTGGGAAGTGATGAGCGCCGGTATCGAGCGCGGCATCACCACCGAAGGCGTCCTGCCGGGCAAACTGCGCGTCCCGCGCCGCGCCGCCGCGCTGCGCCGTATGCTGGTGAGCCAGGACACCACCAACAGCGATCCGATGGCGGTGGTCGACTGGATCAATATGTTCGCCCTGGCGGTGAACGAAGAGAACGCCGCCGGCGGCCGGGTGGTGACCGCGCCAACCAACGGCGCCTGCGGTATCGTGCCGGCGGTGCTGGCCTACTACGACAAGTTTATCCGCAAGGTGAACAGCAACTCCCTGGCCCGCTATATGCTGGTCGCCAGCGCGATTGGTTCGCTGTATAAGATGAACGCCTCCATCTCCGGCGCCGAAGTCGGCTGCCAGGGTGAAGTGGGGGTCGCCTGCTCGATGGCGGCGGCCGGTCTGGCGGAACTGCTGGGCGGCAGCCCGGGTCAGGTGTGCATCGCGGCAGAGATCGCTATGGAGCATAACCTCGGCCTGACCTGCGACCCGGTCGCCGGCCAGGTGCAGGTGCCGTGCATCGAACGCAACGCTATCGCTGCCGTGAAAGCGGTCAACGCCGCGCGAATGGCGCTGCGCCGGACCAGCGAGCCGCGCGTGTGTCTCGATAAAGTGATCGAGACCATGTACGAAACCGGCAAAGACATGAACGCCAAGTACCGGGAAACCTCCCGCGGTGGTCTGGCGATGAAGATTGTTGCCTGCGATTAACCTGCTGGCCCGCCACGCGTCGGCGTGTCGGGCCATCGTCCTGCATAACTCTTTTTGTTATATCAATAAAATTTTAGTTATTTAATGGTTATAAGCGCTGTTTGTTACCTTACGCAAAACCGCTAAGGAGAACAGACAATGTCCAACCGATTCCGCCCCGCCTGGCTGCTGGTCCTCGCCGCCCTCTCTACCTCCGCGCTGGCCAAAGCGCCGGAAACCGTCAACATCGGCTATCAAAAGGCGAATATCTTCGCGCTGCTGAAGTACCGCGGCACACTGGATGAGAGCCTGAAAAAACAGGGCATTGCCGTACGCTGGGTCGAATTCCCCGCCGGGCCGCAAATGCTGGAGGGGCTGAACGTCGGTAGTATCGATCTGGCCGCGACCGGCGATGCACCTCCGGCCTTTGCCCAGGCGGCGCAAGCCGATCTGGTCTACCTTGCCCACTCCCCCGCTAACCCGAAAACGGAAGCGATTGTGGTGCCTGAACAGTCGGCAATCCACAGCGTGGCCGACCTGAAGGGCAAGCGCGTGGGGTTGAACAAGGGGTCTGACGTCAACTACCTGCTGGTTGCCGCACTGGAAAAAGCGGGCCTCAGCTATAAAGACATCACCCCGGTCTATCTGCCGCCGGCGGACGCCCGCGCCGCTTTCCAGCGCGGGGCGATTGATGCGTGGGTGATCTGGGATCCGTTCCTCGCAGAAGTGGAAACCAACGCGAAAGCCCGACAGATCCGCAATGCCGAGGGGCTGGTGCCGCACTACACCTTCTATCTCGCCAGCCGCAAGTTTGCAGATACCTACCCGGAGACAGCAAAGCAGGTGGTGGATGAGCTGGGTAAACTCAGCGCGTGGGCGAACAGCCATCAGGACGAGGCCGCCGGGCTGCTGTCGACCTCAACCGGACTGGATAAAGCCATCTGGCTGAAGACCCTGGCCCGCCTGCCCTACGGTGCCGAACGCATGACCCCGGCGGTGTATAACGAACAGCAGGCGCTGGCGGATACCTTTACGCGCATCGGCCTGCTGCCGGTGAAAGTCGACGTGCGCAGCGCCACCTGGTCGCTGGATAAACCTTGATTTTCCTGACGACGGGAAGCACTGCGCCTCCCGTCGCCGACAGGCTTACCCCGCCGTTTTCTCACCATTGCCTATCTGCCAGATAAAGGTGGGCGCTTCACCGTTCACCAGCCAGTTACCGATATTACGTGCCTTATAAATCACCGGATTATGCGAGGCAACCGTCCGCGCATTGCGCCAGTGGCGATCCAGCGCAAGGCGAGTTCGCGTATCCGACGCCCCGAGGGCATTAAACAGCTCCGTCGCCGCCCGCGGGATCCAGTCGCTGGCGATCACCTGCGCCTGCGCCGCTTCCACTTCCGCCAGCTGGTTACGCCGGGCAATCAATGCTTCGTCGTCGCTGACGTGCGCCACATAGGCCTGCTGCAGCGATTCCGCGGCCTGCAGGACCGCGGCCCGGGTCGCCCATGCCCAGCTGCTGATCTGCCCAACGACCTGCAGAACCTGGGCGTCATCGCGCGGCACGGCGGCGTTGCCGTGGCTGTACATCCGGGAGCGATGTTTGACGCCCTGCGCGGCATCCCGCTCAACCGCCAGGCCAATGCCCGCGAGGGTCGCCAGCAGCACATGCTGGTAGAAGGCGGTCTGATAGCGAAAGCGCTGGGCAAAATCATAGACATGTTCGGTTTCCACCCGAGCGCCGGTAAAGCGGGTGGTCCCGCTGCCGGTCAACCGCTGGCCAAAGCCATCCCAGTCATCTTCCCGCACCACGCCGGTCTGCTGTGTGCTGACCAGGGCTATCACATCGCTGGCGGTATCACTGCGCCGGGCAAACACATCGATCCAGTCGGCGTACAGCGCGCCGGTGCTGTAAAACTTCTCGCCGTCGAGTCGCCAGCCGCCCTCTGCCGGCGTCACTCTGGTGTTCACCTCTCCCAGCTTAACCGCGCCGATCTCCGTCCAGCCGCTGCCCACCAGCTCACCGTCGAGGAAGCGACGAAACCAGCGGTCGCGCCCGGCGGAATCCGGCTGATTCAGCTGATCTTCCACAAAGGCAAAGTGCGCGCGCAGGGCCTGCGGCAGGTTAGAGTCCGCTTGCGCCAGCTCGATCAGCAGCGCGCTGAGCTGCGGCAGCGAAGCGCCCCAGCCGCCCTTCTCGCGCGGGATACGCAGCGTGCCGAAGCCCGCTTCTTTCAGCCAGCGGATCGGCTCATCGGGCAGAATGCGCTGCTGTTCGCGCTCCGCAGCGCCCTGGGCGATACGGGTGAATATCGGGCGGAAGGCGGCCGCCAGCGCGTCATAATCGGTGCCAGTGGAGAGCAGGGTCATTGTCAGTTCCTTATTCATGAAGTGCGTCGATATCTTCTCGCGTCGGTTCATGACGGACCGCCAGCAGGAAGAAAATGGGAATAATGGCGGCAAGCGAGACCACCCAGAACATCTGCGTGCCGAGGGAGGCCTGCAGCAGCGGCAGAATAAACAACGCCAGCGCGCTGCCGATCCCGGAGAGTGCCCGGCTGAAACCGACCCCGGTGGCGCGAATGGCAGTAGGATAGGAGAGCGCCGGGTAGATCATCAGCTGCGCCCCCGGGCCAAACCCTTCGGCGAACAGCCACAGCCCCAGCATCGCGATAGCCAGCACGATACCTGCCGTCGCGTGCGGTTGCCCCACCAGCGCCAGCACAATCAGCGCCACAAACTGCAGGGCGAAGCCGGCTATCGCCACATGACGCGAAGGATATTTCCACGCCAGATGCATACCGAGCAGCCCACCGGTAAAAGCAAACAGGGCGTTCAGCCCCAGCGATGCCGAAATAGTTTCGAAGACGCCAGCCCCGAGGAACTGGGCAAGAATTGACGGCAGGAAAAAGGCAATCGCCGTGTACTCGAAGGAGATACAGATATTCATCACCCCGGCGACGATAGTCCGCTCGCGGTAGGGTTTTTCGAACAGCACGCGGAAGCTCACTTTCGGCGCTGGCGCGGGCTTCGCCGCCGGGACCTCATGGGCATGGATCCCCCAGGAGTCGCGTAAAATACGCACTGCAGAGGTCAGATCGCCCTGGTTGGCCGCCCACAGCGGGGATTCATTCATAAATCGACTGCGGACGGCAATAATCAGCAGTGCCGGCACGGCGCCGAACAGCAGGGAGGCGCGCCACAGCCAGTCAAGATGCTCCTGCGGCAGCAGGAAATAGAGGCCGAAGATAATGAGAAAGCAGACGGTTGAGGCGGCGTACCACATCGGGCACCATGCCGCGAGGCGAGCCGCTTTGTTGCCTTTGCCGGCAAAGCGGGAAAACTCGGCCAGATAGGACATCGCTACCGGCAGGTCGATGCCAACGCCGATGCCCATCAGGAAGCGGGCACCAATCAACACCCAGACGTTCGGCGCCAGCCCGGCGGCGATAGCCGAAATCACGAAAAAGAACATATCGGCCATAAAAACCGAATAGCGACCATATTTATCGGTCAGCCAGCCGCCGATAATATTGCCGACGATAGTCCCGACCATAATGGACGAAGTCACCAGGCCGGTCAGCAGCGGTGAGAGCTGAAATTCACGTACAACGTCATCAATACCGTAGGAGAGCGTGGTTAAGTCATATGCGTCGAGAAAAACGCCCCCCAGCGCGAGGAAGACAATCATCCGCGCATATTTCGCTTGTTCCTTGCCGGAATTAATTAGCCGCGCCACATCCCCGACGCTACTGACCGGTACCGAAGCGATACCGGGATTATCCACTGGTAATGTACTCATTTTTTCACCTTATTATTTTGTGCAGGTCATCAGCGGTTATAGACCGCGCGCGACGAGAATCAAAACAACAAATCATTCTATAAAAATTAATATAATCAATAAGTTAATAAATATAACCAGCACAAAAAGGACGCGCTTTCACGCATCCTCAAGGGAAATAAATAACAACGAAAATAGACGTCGTGCAGGACGCTTATTCCGCGGACACTGGAACTAATACGTCTTTTACCAGCGGGTCATCGGTGGTTTTTAACCACGTCTGGATCCGCGGATCAGAAAAAGCCTGTTTTAATTTGACGATATTTTCCTGCGATAAATACGGTGTACCAATCACTAATTGCGAAGCAAAGGTGCGCGGCGCCGGCGGGAATAATATGCCTTTCTCACGCGGCACTTTCCCGGCGTCAAATTGCGAGACATAGCCGATGGCGGCATCCACCGAATTTAACGCCCGCGGCATGGTCAGCAGATCCAGCTCTTTAAAGACAAACTGATGCGGGTTACCGACAATATTTTTCAGCTTCGCCGTGCGCGGCTCCACCGCCGGGTCGAGCGAGATCAACCCAATGCGCTGGAGCAGCCACAGGGCCTGCCCCTGATTGGCGCCATCGTCAGGCACGACAATGGTCGCGCCGTTGGGCAACGCCTGTACCGACGAGTAGCGGTCGGAATAGATGCCAAACGCCCACTGGAACACCGGCACCGTGGTCGACAGCGCAAAGCCGTTAGCGTCCACCACCTGTTTAAGCCACCACTGATGCTGATAGATCGTCCCGGCATACTGACCTTCCGCTACCGCGCGGTCAGCCTGGACCGGATCCTGCACCCCCACCGCCTCCAGTTTCAGACCGTAATCGGGCGCAATATGCTGATTAATATACTCAATGATCCGCTGCTCGCCGGCCATCGCCGGCTCGTAGTGAATTTTTAACGTGCTGCCGAAGACCACCTGCTGGCTTTGGGTATGTCCCCGCCACCACCAGAAGGCGATGGCGAGCAGGATAATCACCGCCAGCGCCGCCAGCCAGGGCCAGCGCCGCGCTTTACGTAACTCAAATTGCTCTGTTGTCATACAAGGTTCCCCTGCGTGTGGCGTAAACGGTTGACCAGACGGTCACCCAAAAATTGAATCAACTGGATCGTGGCGATCAGGGCAACGATCGTCGCGATCATGATGTGGTTGTCGAAGCGCTGATAGCCGTACACCACGGCCAGGTAGCCGATGCCGCCGGCGCCGATGGTCCCGGCGATAGCCGAATACTCGATCATCGAGACCAGGTTTAGCGTCACCGCCGCCACCAGCGCGGGCATGGCTTCACTGAGCTGCGCGCTGGCAATGATTTGCCAGCGCGACCCGCCGCAGACGACCCCCACCGCGGTGACCTCCGCCGGCAACTCGCGCAGCGCGTTCTCCACCAGACGGCCAAAGAACGGGACGCCGGCGGCGATCATCGGCACTACCGCGGCGGGGATGCCAATCGTGGTGCCGGTCAGCCAGTAAGTGAACGGGATAATGGCGGCCATCAGCACCAGAAACGGCAGCGAACGTCCCATATTGACCACCCAGTTCAGCAGCCGGTACAGCAGTGCGTGCGGAAACAAGCCCCGCGGCGAGGCATTAAACAACACCACCCCCACCAGCCCTCCCAGCGTGACGACAAACAGCATCACAATGGCCACCATCAGCCAGGTTTCGCCATAGGCGGGGAGCAGCAGCGAAGGGATTTCGCCCCAGGGGGTATCCTGAGTGATGACTGTCGGTTTCATACCGCCTCCCTGAGCAACGGCGCGCTGTCGAGGATCTCCGCCGTTATGCCGAGCTGCGCCAGCAGGCCCTGCAGTCGCGCGGGCGACAGGCGTTCGCCCTGAAAGCGCACTCCGGCCTGCAGGCGACCGGCCAGCCGACCATTAATCACCTCGACGTGACCGCCAAGGAGATCGATCTGCAGCGCCCACTGCTGGCTCAGGCGGCTGATCCAGTCGGTGGCCACCGGCACATCCCAGCGGTAGCTCAGACGCAGCAGCAGATCGCTGTGGGTAGCTGCCGCCGGCGTCAGCGGCAACAGCTGCTGGCCGAGCAGAGAATCGGGACGCGCCAGCAGATCTTCGATCCGCCCGTACTGGACGATCGTCCCGTCGCGGATCTCCGCCACCGCATCCGCCGCCGTGCGCACCGCGTCCATTTCATGGGTAATCAGGACGATCGCCAGCTGGTACTCATCACGCAGCCGCTTGAGCAGAGCCAGCACCGAGGCCGTGGCCTGAGGATCGAGGCCGGAGGTGGCTTCATCCGCCAGCAGAACGGACGGGCGCAGCGCCAGCGCGCGGGCAATGCCGATCCGCTGGCGCTGGCCGCCTGAGAGCTGGGCCGGCCAGGCATCCGCTTTGTGGCTCAGGCCGACGCTCTCCAGCAGCTCGCCAACCCGCGCCTTGATATCGCGCTCCACCACACCAAGCCACGCCAGCGGCAGGGCGACATTCTCCCAGGCGGTCCTGCGGCTCAACAGCGCCGAAGACTGGAAAACGGTGCCAATCGCCCGCCGTTCCCGGCGCAGCGCCTCGCCGGACAGCGCCGACAGATCCTGGCCATTGATACGAATGCTGCCGCTGTCCGGTTGCTCCAGCAGGCTGATGCAGCGCGCCAGGGTTGATTTACCGGCGCCGCTCGGCCCCACCACCGCGGTGATGGAGCGCTCAGGCACCTGCAGCGACAGCCCTTTCAGCACCGCGCTGAGCCGGCCATCCGCCGTGCGGTAACTTTTATGCAGGTCATCAATAGCGATCATGTCACCTTCTCCTCTACCGATGCCGCCGTGCGCGCATCGCGGCGGTAGCTGGCGCCCGGGTGAGGCGCGGCCAGACGCGGGCCGCCGCCGAACAGTTTTTCGCGCAGGGTCCCCTCGCGGTACTCCTGCTTAAAGACGCCGCGCTTTTGCAGCTCAGGCACTAGCAGCTCGACGACGTCGCGGAAGGTTTCGTGAGTGACGGCATAGGCGAGGTTAAAGCCATCGACGTCCGTCTCTTCGACCCAGGACTGCAGTTCGTCCGCCACGGTTTGCGCGCTGCCAACCACCAGCGGACCGAAGCCGCCGATCCCCGCCCAATCGGCCAGGGCCTGCACCGTCCACTGGCGGTTCGGATCAGCGGTCGAAAAGGCCTCCACCGCCGACTGAATGGCGTTGGTGTGCAGATACTTCAGCACCTGATCCGGCTGATACTGGCCGAAATCGATCCCCGTCCAGCCGGAGAGCAGCGCCAGCGCGCCTTCATAGCTGACGTACTGCTTATATTCCTGCCACTTCGCCTGTGCCTCGCGGTCGGTGTCGCCGACAATTACCGTCTGCAGGTTGAAGATCAGGATGCTGTGCGGATCGCGCCCCGCCTCAGCTGCTCGGCGGCGAATATCCGCCACCGTCTTCTTCAGCAGCACCTTCGACGGCGCTGCGACGAAGACGCATTCGGCATGGCCGGCGGCGAACTGTTTGCCGCGGCTGGACGCCCCCGCCTGATACAGCACCGGCGTGCGCTGCGGGGATGGCTCGCAGAGGTGGATCCCCGGCACGGAAAAGAACTGTCCCTGATGGTTAATGGGATGGATTTTCCGCGGATCGCTGAAGATCTTCCGCTCTCTGTCGCGCAGCACCGCCCCATCCTCCCAGCTTCCCTCCAGCAACTTATAGATCACCTGCAAATACTCATCGGCATAGTCATAGCGGGTGTCATGGTCGGTCTGGGTCTGCTGGCCGATATTGCGCGCCCCGCTCTCCAGATAGGAGGTGACGATATTCCAGCCCACCCGCCCTTTGGTCAGATGATCGAGCGTCGACAGACGACGAGCGAAGGGGTAAGGATGCTCAAACGACAGCGAGGCGGTCAGGCCGAAGCCCAGATGCTCCGTCACCAGCGCCATTGGGGTGATCAGAGCCAGCGGATCGTTGACCGGAACCTGCGTCGCCTGGCGGATCGCCGCATCGCCGCTGCCGTTCAGCACGTCATAGATCCCCAGCACGTCGGCGATAAACAGCCCGTCGAACTTGCCGCGCTCCAGCAGCCGCGCCAGATCCACCCAGTACTCCAAATCTTTATACTGCCAGGAGCGATCCCGGGGATGCGCCCACAGGCCCGGCGACTGATGGCCGACGCAGTTCATATCGAAAGCGTTAAGACGAATTTCACGTTGTGATGACATAGCAATCTCCATAGCGCGGCCCGTCGCCGGGGCGCACGCGGCAAAATGAATCAGGGAAAAGAAAGAGAGGTATTCAGTACGCAGGACATCGGGAGTCCTGCGGGATCCCGAGCGTGAGTAACGCTTGCGCCGCCACGTCAGCGGCATGGTCGGCTACCTGCGGCAGGCCCATCAGTTCGCCAAAACGCCCGCGGGCGGCCGGACCGGCCACCAGCACCGGCAGCGCCTCAACGTGCGGCTCAGCCACTGCCCGGGAACGGCTGTCCACCTCCAGGCCCATGCCGAGGGCATCGGCGCGAATCAGGCCGCGGCGGGCGAGGTCCTGTAAAAATGGCTGGCTGTCGGTCAGGGCGCGGTGTGCGGGTCCGGTGGTCAGGATCAGGTGATCGACGCTCAGCGTCTGCACGCCGCCGCCGCGCCGCGCCAGCGTCAGACGCAGCGTTTCGCCTTCACCGCTTATCGACAGTAGCCTGGCCGCCTGCACCTGCAGACTGCCCGTGCGCTGGCGCGCCTCCAGCACCTCGGCGACCTGCGGCGCCACGCGGTAGCGGTGGACATCCCAGTAATGGCGCAGATGGCGCAGAAAACGCTGGCGATCGGCGACGCTGAGCGCCTGCCAGATCCGCTGCCCCTGCTGACGAACCGCATCCAGCACCACCTGCCAGCTCAGGCCCTGCTGCGCCGCATACGCGACGTCGAGGCGGATCTGACGCAGGCGCTGACGCAGACTGCCCTGCTGATAGTCGCCAGGCCAGGTTGCCCCTGCGCCGCTCAGGTTGCCGCGCGACAGCAGGCCATGGCGCGAAAAGGCGACGATACTGCCGCGGTGGCCCAGCCGGTCCAGCGTCGCGACCGTATCGGCCATGGTTAATCCAGTGCCCATCACCGCCACCCGGGCGTGCGGGGCGATGGCATCGAGCGCGCCTGGCTGCCACGGGTTGGCAATCAGCGCCGGATGATGACGCCAGGCTTCGGCCTGCGGCGGCAGCGAAGGCGGTGGATGACTGATCGCCAGCACCAGCAGATCGGCCTTAAGCTGCAGGCCGCCGTCGGTGGTCACCGTCCCCTGATGAAAAGCGAGCGCCCGATCGCGCAGGTGGCGAAGCCGTCCGCCGCTGGACGCCGCGGCGTCGGCAAAACGCTGCGCCACATAGCGACCAAACTGGCCGCGCTGAGGGTAGACGGAACCGTCCGGGCGCAGCGCCTGCACATCGACGGTAAAGGCAGGCTGATGGCGGTACCAATGATCGAAGGCGCCCTCTTCGTCGCCGGCCAGCTGCATGCGAGCGGCTGGAACGTTAATCCGGTGCGTCGGCTCCGCAGTGGAGTAGGCCACCCCGGCCCCGGGGGACTGGCGCGGCTCCAGCAGCGTCACGCGCACCCCGTTCGGCGCCAGGCGCAGCAGCTCAATCGCCACCGCCGCGCCGCTAAAGCCGCCGCCGATAATCACGATATGCGGTTCTGCACTCATCGCTGCCCTCCTCCGGTATGCTGTCTCATGGTCGCGCTCCGGGCCATCAGCTGGCGCTGACCTGGCGCACCGGGCGCTTATCGCCGCCGATGGTTTCGCCAAACGGACCGGTGTTCACGCTACGCGCCTTCGACGAGGCCCCGTTTTCCAGCGGCAACAGAGGCATCACCAGCTCAGCAAAGCGGTGCGCTTCTTCCAGATGTGGGTAGCCGGAGAAGATAAAGTTGCTGATGCCGAGCGCCTGATATTCGCGGATGCGTTCCGCTACCTGCTGCGGATTACCTACCAGCGCGGTACCCGCGCCGCCGCGCACCAGTCCGACGCCGGCCCACAGATTGGGCGCAATGCGCAGATTATCGCGCGATCCCTGATGCAGGGCGCTCATCCGCGCCTGGCCGGCCGAGTCCATGCGGGCGAAGATCTTTTGCGCCTGGGCAATGGTATCGTCGTCAAGATGGGCAATCAGCCGGTCGGCGGCGGCCCATGCCTCTTCTTCCGTTTCGCGCACAATGACATGCAGACGAATGCCGTACTGCAGGGTGCGTCCGCGGGCCGCGGCGCGCTCGCGCACCACCGCCAGCTTCTCCGCCACCAGTTCCGGGGGTTCGCCCCACGTCAGATAGCTGTCGATCTGCTCGGCCGCCACATCAATAGCCGCATCAGAAGAGCCGCCGAAATAGAGCGGCGGGCCATTCTCCTGCACCGGCGGGAACAACACCTCAGCGCCTTCCACGTGAATATGCTCGCCGTGATAATCCACTTTTTCCCCGCGTAGCAGGCGGGTGTAAACATCAAGAAATTCGCGGGTCACCTGATAGCGCTCGCTGTGGCTGAGGAAGATACCGTCGCCTTTGTTTTCCACCGGGTCGCCGCCGGTAACGACGTTGATCAGCAGCCGACCTTCCGATAAACGGTCGAGGGTGGCCGCCATCCGCGCCGCCAGGGTTGGCGGCTGCAGGCCCGGCCTGACCGCCACCAGATAGCGCAGACGGCGGGTCAACGGCGCCAGCGCCGAGGCCACCAGCCACGAATCTTCACAGCTTTTACCGGTGGGGATCAGCACGCCGTAGTAGCCCAGGCTGTCGGCTGCCAGCGCCACCTGCTGCAGATAAGGTAAATCGACCGGGCGTCCACCCTCGGTGGTACCCAGATAACGGCCATCGCCATGGGTAGGTAAGAACCAGAAGACATTGATCTTGTCGGGAGCTTGCTGCGTCATTATCTATTTCCTATATAACCATATCCGATATTTATCGAAGAGATGTTTTAATTTGGTTATATGAGTGTTAGCGATAATCATGCCAATGGTGAATAAAAAATTAATCTTTTAAAATCAATGCACTGAAAACGGCTTCGCCGCGCCGCGCTGTTGCAAATCGCGCAGCCGCCGCGCATCCGCTGGCGCATTTGCAACAGCCGCGGGCCTTCCCCCTCTGGTTTCTGCGGCCGCCGCAGGATAAGTTCAGAGCATCAACGATCGGAGGCCCTCTATGCTGAACCCAGAATCCCCTTCCACCGCTCCCGCGCTGATCGACCCGGCGTCGAAGGCCTTCCAGAGCCTGCTGGACAAACTCGCGCCAACGGAGGCGACCGTGCTGATCGTGGGCGAAACCGGCACCGGCAAGGAGGTGGTGGCCCGCTATCTCCATCATCACAGCGCCCGTCGCCAGCAGCCGTTTCTGGCCGTTAACTGCGGCGCGCTGACCGAGAGCCTCGCCGAAGCCGAACTGTTCGGCCATGAGAAAGGCGCCTTCACCGGCGCGCAGCAGGGACAGCCCGGCTGGTTTGAAGCCGCGGAAGGGGGGACGCTGCTGCTGGACGAGATCGGCGAATTAAGCCTGCCGCTGCAGGTCAAGCTGCTGCGAGTGCTGCAGGAGCGTGAAATTACCCGCGTCGGCTCACGCAAAGCGATTAAAGTGAATGTCCGGGTGATTGCCGCCACCCACGTTGACCTGGCCCAGGCGATCCGCGAGCGCCGCTTTCGCGAGGATCTCTACTATCGACTGAATATCGCGGTGGTGCCGCTGCCGCCGCTGCGCCAGCGTCGGCAGGATATCCCGCTGCTGGCGCACCACTTTTTATCACTCTACGCCCGGCGCCTCGGGCGGCCAACCCTGCGTCTGGCGCCGGAATCACTGGCCCGGCTGATGGACTATTCGTGGCCGGGCAATATTCGCGAGCTGGAAAATACCCTGCACAACGCGGTGCTGCTCAGTAAAGAAGAGGAGATCAGTCCTGCCCAGCTGCGCCTGGCGACGCTCAACGACGCCCCGGGGCCGGCGAGCGATCATGAACTGGACGACTTTATTCGCCACCAGCTGGCGCTTCCCGGCGAGCCGCTGTGGCAGCGAGTGACCAGCGCCCTGATTCGCCACGCCATGGCGCATTGCGACGATAACCAGAGCCAGGCGGCCGCGCTGTTGGGGATCAGCCGGCATACCTTGCGCACCCAGCTCGCTAACCTCGGGCTGATCAAAAGCCGCCGCCGCCCGCCTGCGCCGCCGCGGGCGTTCGCCAACGCAGCCGGGGCCGATCGCGAACTGCGCATTGGCTACCAGCGCTTCGGCAGCCTCGGGATCCTGAAAGCCCGTCAGAGTCTGGAAACCGCCTTCGCCAGCCTCGGCGTCAACGTGCTGTGGAGTGAGTTTCCTGCCGGACCGCAGCTCCTCCACGCCCTCGCCTGCAACGAGATCGACTTCGGCACCACCGGAGAAGCGCCGCCGGTGTTTGCCCAGGCCAGCAATAGCGAACTGATGTACGTGGCGTGGGAGCCGCCGGCGCCGCGCAGCGTGGCGATGGTCGTCCCGCAGGAGAGCGACATTCGCCAGCTCAGCGATCTGCGCGGTAAACGCATCGCCCTCAATAAAGGGTCGAATGTCCACTGGCTGCTGCTGCAGATCCTCGAGGACGCCGGCCTGGGTCTGAACGATGTGCGGGTGGTCTATACCCCGCCGAAATATCCGCTGACCGCCAGCGACTATCTGGCGGTTGACGCCTGGATGATGTGGGATCCGCTGCTCAGCGACGCCGAACACACCGGCGAGCTGCGGGTGGTCGCCAGCGGCGAAGGCCGGGTCAACAACCATCAGTTTTATCTTTCGCGACGGGACTACCTCGCTCAGCATGGCGATATCATGCGCCGCCTGCTGACGGAGCTGACCCACACCGGGCAGTTTATCGACTCGCATCGCGGCGAAGCGGCCCGCTTACTCTCGGCAGAGCTGGGGATCGACGCCCGGTCGCTGAGCATGGCCCTCGCCCGCCGCAGCCATCGCCCGCGGCCGATGGATCTGTCGGTGATCCGCGCCCAGCAGACCATCGCCGATCGCTTTTACGCCCTCGGGCTTATCGCCAAACCGGTCCCGGTGCGCGAAGCGGTGTGGTACGGCGAACCCGCGCCGGACGTCATCAGACCGCTGATGGCGGTCAGTTAGCGAAATTTGCGCGTTATCTTCCTGATTGTTCAGGCGCAGATAGCCTCGATCTGATGGCGATGTTACCCTAAAGACGCTGAGAATAAGGGGGGTATCTGTGGCTGTTCATCTGTTAATCGTCGACGCGTTAAATCTAATCCGCCGCATTCACGCGGTGCAGGGTTCGCCCTGCGTCGATACCTGCCTGCATGCCCTGGAGCAGCTGATCGTCCACAGTCAGCCCACCCATGCGGTGGCGGTGTTCGACGATGAGGATCGCGCCCACGGTTGGCGTCACCAGCGCCTGCCGGAGTACAAAGCCGGACGCGCGCCGATGCCGGAGACGCTGGTGGCCGAGATGCCGGCGCTGCGGGCCGCTTTCGAACAGCGGGGGATCCGCTGCTGGGCCTCGCCGGGCAGCGAAGCAGACGATCTCGCCGCCACCCTGGCGGTGAAGGTGGCCCAGGCGGGCCATCAGGCCACCATTGTCTCCACCGACAAAGGCTACTGCCAGCTGCTGTCGCCCACCATCCGCATCCGCGACTACTTTCAGAAGCGCTGGCTGGACGCCCCCTTCATCGCCAGCGAGTTCGGCGTCACCCCGGAGCAGCTGGCGGATTACTGGGGGCTGGCGGGGATCAGCAGCTCGAAGGTGCCGGGCGTGGCGGGCATTGGACCCAAAAGCGCCGCCCAGCTGCTGAACGAGTTTCAGGACCTGGAGGGGCTGTACGCCCGTCTGGCCGAGGTCCCGGAGAAGTGGCGCAAAAAGCTGGCCGCGCATCAGGAGATGGCCTTCACCTGCCGGGAGGTGGCCCGCCTGCAGACCGACCTCCAGCTGGACGGCAATCTGCAGCAGCTGCGGCTGACGCGCTGACCTTCGTTAAGAGGTGCGCCGGTGCAGGGTGACTGCCTCCGGCACTGCCTGCTTTACCCGGGCCAGGCAATCACCAGGCCGCCTGATATAACCCGACGATATCCGCCAGGCTCGCCTCGCGCGGGTTGCCGCCGGTACACACATCCGCCAGCGCCGCCTGGGCCAGCGCCGGAATATCCTCTTTCCTGACGCCCACCTCGCGCAGATGGCCGGGAATACCGACATCGCGGTTAAGCTGGCAGACCGCCTCTACTGCCGCCTCGCGCGCGGCGGTCAGGCTTAACGCTTCCACCCTGACGCCCATCGCCCGGGCGATGTCGCGATATTTTTCCCCGGTCGCCTCAGCATTAAAGCGCATCACGTGCGGCAGCAGGATGGCATTCGCCACGCCGTGCGGCGTGTTGTAAAAAGCGCCGAGCGGATGCGCCATACCGTGTACCAGGCCAAGCCCAACGTTGGAAAATCCCATCCCCGCCACATACTGGCCGAGCGCCATAGCTTCCCCCGCGCCGGCGTCTCCGGCAACCGAGCCGCGCAGCGCGCCGGCGATGATCTCGATGGCCTTGAGGTGCAGAGCATCGGTCAAAGCCCAGGCGCCGCGAGTGAGGTACCCTTCGATAGCATGCGTCAGGGCGTCCACGCCGGTAGCCGCCTTCAGCGCCGGCGGCATAGCGTCCATCATATCGGCATCGATAAAGGCCACCTGCGGAATATCGTGCGGGTCGACACAGACGAATTTGCGCCGCTGTTCTTCATCGGTGATGACATAGTTAATCGTCACCTCCGCCGCGGTACCTGCGGTGGTCGGCACCGCGAAGATCGGCACGCTGGGCTGACGGGTGAGCGACAGCCCCTCGAGACTACGGACATCGGCGAATTCCGGGTTACGCTGAATAATACCGATCGCCTTACAGGTATCCTGCGGCGAACCGCCGCCGATGGCGATCAGGTAATCCGCCCCGCTGCGTTGAAAGGCCTGCAGCCCCTGCTGGACCACGGCGATGGTCGGGTTAGGGATCACGTCGCTGAACATATCCCATGCCAGCCCGGCGGCATCCAGTTTGTCGGTGACTTTCGCCGCCACGCCGCAGCGGGCGAGAGTGCTGTCGGTGACGATCAATGCTTTACGATAGCCGCGCCGCACCGCTTCATCGGTTAATGCGTTTATCGCCCCCCGGCCAAACCATGCCGTTTCATTGAGGATCATTCTGTTTGCCATCGTGGCTCTCCTGTTAGCGTTGCGGCATCACTCTTCAATGCGTAATCCGTAGGTTTTGAACTTCTCCAGCACGATGGCGATCGCCTCGTCATCCAGCACCGGGACCGGGTCGGTAATCGCCAGCGTACTGAGGTAGAGCTGGGCCAGGACCTCCACTTCATGCGCCAGCCAGAGCGCTTTCTCCAGGCTGGCCTCGCAGGCGATCAGGCCGTGATGCTGCAGCAGCGTGGCTTTGCGGTGCTTCAGCGCCACCGCGACATGCTCAGACAGTTCGCGGGTGCCGAAGGTGGCATAGGGCGCGCAGGGGATCGAATTCCCGCCGGCCGCGGCGATCATATAGTGGATGGCCGGGATGGGCCGGTTGAGGATCGACACCGCCGTACAATGGACAGCGTGATTGTGGACCACCGCCTGGGCATCGGGTCGCGTCTGGTAGGCCGCCTGATGAAAACGCCATTCGCTGGAGGGCAGTTTTCCCTGCTCATGCTGGCCGTCGGCATCAATAAAGACGATCTTGTCTTCCGTCAGCTTTTCATATGGAATACCGGTAGGGGTGATCAGCATTCCTCCCTGATAGCGCACGCTGACATTGCCGGCGGTCCCCTGATTTAACCCCAGGCGGGTCATTTCCAGGCAGGTATCGATAATCTGCCGGGCCAGTCTGTTTCTTTCCATTGCGTTCCTCTTTTGGTGACTCATCATCCATCAACGGCAGGGCAACAGAAATATCGTCGGCTACCGTGGGATAGGGTGAATAATGGTCTTCATCATCAACCTGAATATTCAAAGGGGAATTTTCATGATTATTTTTTGTGAGCCGCGTCAATTATTCCGCCATGAATAAAGCAACCATGCCCATTACGAGAGAGATTAAAATGCCCGTTCTTAATAATATTTCATCAAGCGGGCATTTTATTTCTTTGTAACATTTGCCCGTTTTCCACGATATATATTCATTCGGTCATTAGCGTTGTGGTTTTATGAATTTATTTTCTCAAACGGTCAGCGTTTTTGAAAAATTAAAGTGACAATAATCACATAAAATGGCCCACAGTACGTTAAGTGTGACCATCATCATATTAACAGACGGTTTTTATTTGAAAATGAAGCCATGAGTTCCGCCGTGACTTTCATTTCACTCACCGGCGCGTCACCTGAGCTCACTTAATTTTGCGGTCTGCTGCAGCACCAGACTGCGCCCTGAATGCTGTTGTAAATGCTTCTGAACTGATGAGGACGCTATGGGAAACACAACGATACCAACGCAAAGTTACCGCGCCATGGAGAGCGGGCAGAGTAAGAGCTACATTATTCCTTTCGCTCTGCTGTGCTCCCTCTTTTTTCTGTGGGCGGTGGCTAATAATCTGAATGATATTTTATTGCCGCAATTTCAACAGGCCTTTACCCTGACTAACTTCCAGGCCGGATTAATTCAATCGGCCTTTTACTTTGGCTATTTTATTATTCCCATCCCCGCCGGGATGTTGATGAAAAAATTCAGCTACAAAGCCGGCATCCTTACGGGGCTGTTTTTATATGCCTGCGGCGCCGCGCTGTTCTGGCCTGCCGCCGAAGTGATGAATTACACCTTATTTCTCATTGGATTATTTATTATCGCTGCCGGGCTTGGCTGTCTGGAAACCGCGGCCAACCCGTTTGTCACCGTCCTCGGTCCGGAAAGCGGCGGTCACTTCCGCCTTAATCTGGCCCAGACCTTTAACTCATTCGGCGCCATTATTGCCGTGGTATTTGGCCAGAGTCTTATTTTGTCTAACGTCCCGCATCAGCCGCAGGAGGTGCTGGATAAAATGACGCCGGAACAGCTCAGCGCCTGGAAGCACAGTCTGGTCCTGTCGGTACAAACCCCCTATATGATTATCGTGGCCATTGTCCTGCTGGTCGCCCTGTTGATCGTCTGCACCCGCTTCCCCGCCCTGCAAAGCGATGACCACAGCGACAGCGCGCAGAGCACTTTTTTCGCCTCGCTGACGCGCCTGATGCGCATCCGCCACTGGCGCTGGGCGGTACTGGCCCAGTTCTGCTACGTCGGCGCGCAAACCGCCTGCTGGAGCTACCTGATTCGCTACGCTATCGAAGAGATCCCGGGCATGACGGCCGGTTTCGCCGCCAACTACCTGACCGCCACCATGGTCTGCTTCTTTATCGGCCGTTTTACCGGCACCTGGCTTATCCGCCGCTTCGCGCCGCACAACGTGCTCGCTATCTATGCGTTTATCGCCATGCTGCTCTGCTTGCTCTCCGCCTTCAGCGGCGGCCACGTCGGTCTGCTGGCCCTGACCCTGTGCAGCGCCTTTATGTCCATTCAGTACCCGACCATCTTCTCGCTGGGGATTAAGCATCTGGGGCAGGACACCAAATATGGCTCGTCATTTATCGTCATGACCATTATCGGCGGCGGGATCGTTACCCCGGTGATGGGCTTTGTCAGCGACGCCGCCGGCAATATCCCGACCGCCGAACTGGTCCCGGCGCTGTGCTTCGCCATCATCTTTATTTTTGCCCGTTTCCGTTCACAAGCGGCGACGAACTAAACCTGTTATCCGCATAACCTGAGGGATCTGTAATGAAAAAAATCAGCTTACCGAAGATCGGTATTCGTCCGGTAATCGATGGTCGTCGCATGGGGGTCCGCGAGTCGCTGGAAGCGCAAACCATGAACATGGCGAAAGCCACCGCCGCGCTTATCAGCGAGAAACTGCGCCACGCCTGCGGCGCCCGGGTGGAGTGCGTGATTGCCGATACCTGCATCGCCGGCATGGCCGAGTCGGCCGCCTGTGAAGAGAAATTCAGCAGCCAGAACGTCGGCGTCACCATCACCGTCACCCCCTGCTGGTGCTACGGCAGCGAAACCATCGACATGGATCCGCTGCGCCCGAAGGCCATCTGGGGCTTTAACGGCACCGAGCGTCCGGGGGCGGTCTATCTGGCCGCGGCGCTGGCGGCCCATAGCCAGAAAGGGATCCCGGCGTTCTCCATCTACGGACATGACGTGCAGGATGCCGATGACACCTCGATCCCGGCGGATGTCGAAGAAAAGCTGTTGCGCTTCGCTCGCGCCGGCCTGGCTGTCGCCAGTATGAAAGGGAAAAGCTATCTGTCGCTGGGCGGCGTCTCAATGGGCATCGCCGGATCTATCGTCGACCACAACTTTTTTGAGTCCTGGCTCGGCATGAAGGTGCAGGCTGTCGACATGACGGAGCTGCGCCGGCGAATCGATCAAAAAATCTATGATGAAACCGAGCTGGAGATGGCGCTGGCGTGGGCGGATAAACACTTCCGCTACGGCGAAGATCAGAACGCTGAGCAGTATAAGCGCAATGAAACGCAGAGCCGCGCGGTGCTGAAAGAGAGCCTGCTGATGGCGATGTGCATCCGCGACATGATGCAGGGCAACCCGAAGCTCGCAGAAAAAGGGCTGGTGGAGGAGTCGCTGGGTTACAACGCCATCGCCGCCGGTTTCCAGGGTCAGCGCCACTGGACCGATCAATACCCCAATGGCGATACCGCCGAAGCGCTGCTCAACAGCTCTTTTGACTGGAACGGGGTGCGCGAACCGTTTGTCGTCGCTACCGAAAACGACAGCCTCAACGGCGTGGCCATGCTGATGGGCCATCAGCTCACCGGCACCGCCCAGGTGTTTGCCGACGTACGCACCTACTGGTCGCCGGATGCCGTTGAACGGGTCACCGGGCAGCCGCTCACCGGGCGGGCGGAGCACGGCATCATTCACCTGATTAACTCCGGCTCTGCGGCGCTGGACGGCTCCTGCCAGCAGCGCGACGCGCAGGGCAATCCGACGATGAAACCCCACTGGGAGATTGAGCAGAGCGAGGCGGATGCCTGCCTCGCGGCGACCGAATGGTGCCCGGCGATCCACGAATACTTCCGCGGCGGCGGCTTCTCTTCCCGCTTCCTGACCGAAGGCGGCGTGCCGTTCACCATGACCCGGGTGAACATCATCAAAGGTCTGGGGCCGGTGCTGCAAATTGCCGAAGGCTGGAGCGTGGCGCTGCCCAAAGCGATGCACGACCAGCTCGACGCCCGCACCAACTCCACCTGGCCCACCACCTGGTTTGCCCCACGCCTGACCGGCAAGGGCCCGTTCAGCGATGTGTACTCGGTGATGGCCAACTGGGGCGCCAACCACGGCGTGCTGACCATCGGCCACGTTGGCGCAGATTTCATTACCCTCGCCGCCATGCTGCGCATTCCGGTCTGCATGCACAACGTGGAAGAGGCGAAAATCTATCGCCCTTCCGCCTGGGCCGCGCACGGCATGGATATCGAGGGCCAGGACTACCGCGCCTGCCAGAACTACGGGCCGCTGTATAAGCGTTAACAGGTTGGTTTCGCCCGGAGGCGCAGGCTTACCTGGCCTACAGACGCGCGCGGTCTGTAGGTCGGATAAGCGCTGCGCCATCCGGCAATGTTGTTTCGGGAGTCACTATGAAGCAAGACGTTATCCTGGTCCTCGACTGCGGCGCCACGAACGTGCGGGCGATGGCCGTGGATCGACAAGGGAAAATTATCGCCCGCGCCGCAACGGCGAACGCCAGCGACATCGCGGCGGAAAAAAGCGACTGGCACCAGTGGTCGCTGGAGGCCATTATGCAGCGCTTTGCCGACTGCTGTCGGCAGATCCATGACCAGCTGGCCTCCTGCACGGTGCGCGGCATCACCGTCACGACCTTTGGCGTCGATGGCGCGCTGGTGGATGAGCAGGGCGCCCTGCTGTATCCGATCATCAGCTGGAAATGCCCGCGCACCGCGGCGGTGATGGAGAATATCAGCCAGTATATGCCCGCGCGTCAGCTGCAGCAGATAGCCGGCGTCGGCGCGTTTGCGTTCAATACCCTGTATAAGCTGGTGTGGCTGAAAGAGAACCACCCGCAGCTGCTGGCGCAGGCCCATGCCTGGCTGTTTATTTCATCGCTGATCAACCATCGGCTGACCGGGGAGTTCACCACCGACCTCACCATGGCGGGCACCAGCCAGATGCTCGATCTCCGGCAGCGCGATTTCAGCGCGCCGATCCTGCAGGCGACCGGCCTGCCGCGCCGCCTGTTCCCGCGGCTGGTTGAAGCAGGCCAGCCGATCGGCGCCCTGCTGCCGGAGGCCGCTGCGCTGCTGGGCCTCCCCGTCGGGATCCCGGTTATCTCGGCCGGGCATGACACCCAGTTCGCTCTGTTTGGCGCCGGCGCCGGGCAGGATGAGCCGGTGCTCTCCTCCGGGACCTGGGAGATCCTGATGGTGCGCAGCGCGCAGGTCGACACCTCGCTGCTCTGTGACTACAGCGGCTCCACCTGCGAGCTGGACAGCCAGCCGGGCCGCTATAACCCGGGGATGCAGTGGCTGGCCTCCGGCGTGCTCGAGTGGGTGCGCAAACTGCTGTATAGCGCTGACACCCCATGGCAGACGCTGATTGACGAAGCGCAGGCGATCCCGCCCGGCGCCCAGGGCGTCAGGATGCAGTGTGACCTGCTCGCCAGCCAGCACGCCGGCTGGCAGGGCGTCACGCTCAACACCACCCGCGGCCATTTTTACCGCGCCGCGCTGGAGGGGTTAAGCGATCAGCTGGCGCAGCATCTGCAAACCCTGGAAAAAATCGGCGGCTTCAGGGCGAAAGAGCTGCTGCTGGTGGGCGGCGGCAGCCGCAACGCGCTATGGAACCAGATCAAGGCCAACCGACTCGGGATACCGATCAAAGTCCTCGACGATGCCGAAACCACCGTGGCCGGCGCGGCGATGTTTGGCTGGTATGGCGTGGGCGAGTTCTCTTCGCCAGAACAGGCCAGAGCGCAGGTCGCGTACCGCTACCGCTATTTCTGGCCGCAAACTGAACCTGAACTGATAGAGGAAGCCTGAGATGCTCAAAACCATTTCCCCGCTGATATCGCCGGAACTGCTGAAAGTGCTGGCCGAAATGGGCCATGGGGATGAAATCATTTTTTCCGATGCCCATTTCCCGGCGCACAGCATGGGGCCGCAGGTGATCCGCGCCGATGGCCTGCGAGTCAGCGATCTGCTGCAGGCGATTATCCCGCTGTTCGAATTAGACAGCTATGCGCCGCCGGTGGTGATGATGGCCGCCGTCGAAGGCGATGCGCTCGACCCGACGGTGGAACAGCGCTATCGGCAGGCGCTCTCAGCGCAGGCCCCCTGCCCGGATATCGTGCGGATTGACCGCTTTGCCTTCTACGACCGGGCGCAAAAAGCCTTTGCGATCGTTATCACAGGAGAGTGCGCTAAGTACGGAAATATCCTTTTAAAAAAAGGAGTCACGCCGTAATCTCATGCCGGAGCGTCTGCCTGATGCAGACGCTCAATCAATGATGGGATGAGAATAAATGAAAGCAGCCCGCCAGCAGGCGATCGTCGATCTCCTGATCACCCACAGCAGCCTGACCACCGAAACGTTGTCAAAACAGCTCAACGTCAGCAGGGAAACTATTCGCCGCGATCTGAGCGAGCTGCAGGCGCAGGGCAAAGTGCTGCGTAACCACGGCCGGGCCAAAGTGATCCACCAGCGCAGCCAGGACAGCGGCGATCCTTTCCACATGCGCCTGAAAAGCCATTACGCGCATAAAGCCGACATCGCCCGCGAAGCGCTGGCCTGGATTGACGAAGGGATGGTGATCGCCCTCGATGCCAGCTCCACCTGCTGGTATCTCGCCCGCCAGCTGCCGGACCGCCCGCTGCACGTCTTTACCAACAGCCAGCCCATCTGCCAGGAGCTGGTCAAACGCGACCAGATCACGCTCACCTGCTCCGGCGGCACTCTGCAGCGGAAATATGGCTGCTACGTGAACCCGGCGCTGATTTCCCAGCTGAAATCGCTGGAGATCGATCTGTTTATTTTTTCCTGCGAAGGCATCGACCCGCAGGGCGCGCTGTGGGACTCCAATGCGTTCAATGCCGACTTCAAATCGATCCTGCTTAAGCGGGCGGCGCAGTCGCTACTGCTGATCGACAAAAGCAAGTTCAACCGCTCCGGCGAGGCGAGGATTGGTCATCTGGATGACGTGACGCATATTGTGTCGGATGCGCCGCAGCCTTAAGGGGAAGGCCGGAGGACGCGCACGCGTCTCCGGCCTGAGGGGGAAGGATTAACGCTCGTCGCGACGTCCGCCGACGGCGGCCCACAGGCGGCGCACGTGAACGGTCACCTCTTCACGATCGTGATACAGCTGACGCGCCTGGATCTGGGCGTTAACGCCGTGCTCGTCCAGCTGGGCCTGAATATAGGCCAGATTCTGCGACACCTCTTCATAGCGCTTTTTCATCGGCAGCTTGAGGTTGAAGATGGTCTCCCGGCACCAGCCGTTGACCAGCCACTGCGCCATCAGCGCCGCCACCTTCGCCGGTTTCTCCACCATATCGCAGACCATCCACGAGATGTTGTTGCGGTTCGGACGATAGCGGAAACCGTCTTCGCGCAGCCAGGTCACCTGGCCGGTATCCATCAGGCTCTGGGCCATCGGGCCGTTATCGACCGAAGAGACCCACATGTTGCGCTTCACCAGCTGATAGGTCCAGCCGCCCGGGCAGGCGCCGAGATCGACGGCATACATGCCGTTCGCCAGACGCTCGTCCCACTCGTCCGCCGGAATAAAGACGTGGAACGCCTCTTCCAGCTTGAGGGTGGAACGGCTCGGGGCGTCGGAAGGAAACTTCAGCCGCGGAATGCCCATATAGAACGGTGAGTTGTTGTTGCTGTATGAGTAGCCGGTATAGCAGCAGCCGGGGGCGATAAAGAACACATGCACCACCGGTCGCTTTGGCGTTTCATAGTTGGTCAGCACGCCCGCCTCGCGCAGCGCCGCGCGTAACGGCACCGTAAACTTGCGGCAGAACTTCATCAGCTCTTTGCTTTCGTTGGTATCCGCCACTTCCACACGCAGCTCGCCACCCTTCTCCACCACGCCCTGCAGCATGCCGACGATCGGGGTAATGCGATCCTCCGGCGGCAGGTCGCGCAGCAGTTCGCCGACCACAAACATCTGACGGGCGAAAATTAGCGAGCTGAACGGCAGATCGCGCACCAGCTTCTCGCCGTCGTCCTGCTGATAACCTTCAAAAATTACATAGCCAGAGTCTTCTTTGACCCGGGCAAAACCAAACACCTCAAGGCGGGCTGCCTTATCGGTAATTTCTGCTGCGCACTCTTTCTCAAACCCAGGGCGACAATAGAGGACAACCTTATTCATGAACAACGCCCTTACGTTTCAGACGAATTGCACCAATTAACATTAAAACCCAACCGGCGAGGAAGCTTACGCCGCCCACCGGGGTCACGAACGCCCACAGACGTAAATGAGAGAGCGCCAGACAATAGAGGCTGCCGCTGAACAGCACGGTCCCTAACGCCAGAAATACGCTGCTCCAGTAGAACCAGATACTGATCCGACGCTGCATCGCCACCGCCAGACCAAAAATCGCCAGGGTATGGAAGGCCTGGTACTCCAGGCCGGTATGGATCCAGGCCATCTCCGCCGCGCCGAGCGATTGACTTAAGACATGCGCGCCAAAGGCGCCCAAAGCCACAAAGATAAAGCCGCTAATCGCGGCGAATATCAGCATAAAACGGCTGGTCATGTTGTTACCCTACAAGTAATTATTGTTCATAACGAAAGCGGAATTTTTCTTGTTCACTTGCCGCTTTCGCCAGGATCCACTGCCGGAAAGCGGCTATTTTACCCAGTTCTGCCTGACTGTCATGGCAAACAAGGTAAAACGCATTCTTACTGACCAGAACATCATTAAACGGACACACCAGACGACCGGCTTCAATTTCGGACTGCGCCATCACGTTGTTGGCCAGCGCCACGCCCTGCCCGTGAATGGCCGCCTGCAGCACCATCGCGCTATGGCTGAAAATCGGCCCCTGCTGCACATTAATATGGCTTAGACCAAGCTGACGGGTATAAGTTTGCCAGTCGCGGCGGGACGCATCGTGAAGCAGGGTATGTTGCGCCAGATCGGCAGGCGTTTTCAATGCTTTGTCGCCGGTGAGCAAGAGCGGGGAACAGACCGGCAGCAGATACTCGGCGTACAATTTTTCCACACGCAGGCCCGGCCAGTTGCCGCGACCATAAAAAATCGCCACATCGACATCGTCCGCCAGCTTATCCTCCTGACGGTCCACCGCCTGGATCCTGACATCGATTCCCGGATAAGCTGAGTTAAAGCTTGTGAGTCTTGGCACCAGCCACTGAATGGCGAAACTTGGCAATAAACTGACCGTTAATGCCCCTTTGGCGCTGCGCGCCTGCAGTTTACGCGTCGCTTCCGTCAGTTGCGAAAAAATCTCTTTAATATCCTGAAAATAGCTCTGCCCTTCTTCCGTTAACAGCAGCGAACGATTGCGCCGACGGAACAGCTTAAGGCCCAGAAAATCCTCGAGAGACTTGATTTGATGGCTGACTGCGGCCTGCGTCACAAAAAGCTCATCGGCTGCCCGAGTGAAGCTGAGATGACGTGCGGCTGCATCAAAAACACGTAATGCATTCAGAGGTGGTAATCGCTTCGACATGGTTATTCTGGCTTAGATGTTAACTCAATTTAACAAATAGGAAACAATGATTAACCTATTAGTTTTTTTTATCTGAGCCATTATAAATTGTCCGTTGAGGTTCTACCAGCAAATACCTATAGTGGCGGCACTTCCTGAGCCGGAACGAGAAGCTTTTTTTGGAATGCGTGTTCCATCAAGCTTTTGGCTTACGGTTGTGATGTTGTGTTGTTGTGTTTGCAATTGGTCTGTTTTTGCAGACCCTGGTAGCAAAGCTACCCCTTTTCACTTCCTGTACATTTACCCTGTCTGTCCATAGTGATTTAATGTAGCACCGCAACGCGCGGTGCTTTTTTTTGCCTTTTTACTGCCTTACTCGTCCAGTTCACCCAGTTGTTTCACGTCAGAGCGATTGATCTGCTGTTTGTTGCCCCACGCGTCTTTATACGAGATCATGCCAGTGTCATTATCGGTTTGCGGTTTCCCGTCGGTAACGATGGTCCGCCCATCGTTGGTATGCATCACATAGTTAGAGGAACAGGCGCTCAGGCCTAAAGTCAGCATACAGGCAGAGATAATCGCAGCGGCCTTAGTCATTTTCATTCTTCTCTCCTTACGGCTATTTATACTATTCGTAACTCGTTAAGTAATAGGTTAAAACACAAACCCAACACTTTTCAGCATAACCCTCTTTGACCGACGTGGAGTCACATTCGGACAATTCCACAGGACGCAGAGACCTTGTCACGCCCGGCAAATTGCGCGACGATCGCGGTATTGATACGAGGAATTCCATGAACGCATTCAACCCGGCGCACTTTCGCGCGCAGTTTCCGGCTCTGGCCGATGCCGGCGTCTATCTCGACAGCGCGGCGACAGCGCTCAAACCGCTGGCGGTGATCGACGCCAGCGACCAGTTTTATCGCCTGAGCGCCGGCAATGTCCATCGCAGCCAGTTCGCCGCCGCCCAGCGGCTGACCGAGCGCTACGAGGCGGCCCGCGATCGCGTGGCGGCGTGGCTTAACGCCCCTTCCGGCAAAGATATCGTCTGGACGCGGGGGACCACCGAGGCCATCAATATGGTGGCGCAAAGCTACGTCCGGCCGCGCCTGCAGCCTGGCGATGAAATTATCGTTAGCGAAGCCGAGCATCATGCCAACCTCGTGCCCTGGCTGATGGTGGCCGGGCAGACCGGCGCCAGAGTGGTCAAGCTGCCGCTTGGCGCCGACCGCCTGCCGGATATCGCCAGCCTCAGCGCGCTGATTACCCCGCGCAGCCGGGTGCTGGCCATCGGTCAGATGTCCAACGTCACCGGCGGCTGCCCGGACCTGGCGCAGGCTATCCGCCTTGCTCACGCCGCCGGGATGGTGGTGATGGTCGATGGCGCCCAGGGAGCGGTGCATTTCCCCGCTGACGTGCAGGCGCTGGATATCGATTTTTACGCCTTTTCCGGCCATAAGCTGTATGGCCCGACCGGGATCGGCGCCCTGTACGGCAAAAGCGAGCTGCTGGCAGCGATGTCGCCCTGGCTCGGCGGCGGGAAAATGATCGCCGAGGTCAGCTTTGACGGCTTTACGCCGCAGCCGGCCCCCTATGGCCTCGAGGCCGGTACGCCGAATGTCGCCGGGGTTATCGGCCTCAGCGCCGCGCTGGAGTGGCTGGCGCAGAGCGATATCGGCCAGGCGGAAAACTGGAGCCGCAGTCTGGCGAGCCTGGCGGAAGAGGAACTGGCGAAACGGCCGGGCTTCCGCTCTTTCCGCTGCCAGCAGTCAAGCCTGCTGGCCTTTGAATTTGAGGGTATTCATCACAGCGATCTGGTGACGCTGCTGGCGGAGTCCGGCATTGCCCTGCGCGCCGGGCAACACTGCGCCCAGCCGCTGCTGGCGGCCTTAGGGGTCAGCGGCACCCTGCGGGCCTCTTTCGCCCCCTACAATACCCAAGACGATGTTGCGGCGCTGGTCCACGCGGTGGATCGCGCCCTGGAAATTTTGGTGGATTAATGACAACTCTGCACCCCTTCGGCACAACCATTACCGACGCTACGCTGCGCCAGATCTTCGCCCCGCTGAACCAGTGGGAGGATAAATACCGTCAGCTGATTTTATTGGGCAAAAAGCTGCCGACGCTGACCGACGAGCGCAAAGCGCAGGCCCATGAGATTGCCGGCTGTGAGAACCGCGTCTGGCTGGGCTATGAGGAGGACGCCGAGGGCAGGCTGCACTTCTTTGGCGACAGCGAAGGAAGGATTGTGCGCGGTCTGCTGGCGGTACTTTTAACCGCCGTGGAAGGAAAAACCCGCGCCGGGATCCTGGCGCAGGATCCGCTGGCGCTGTTCGACGAGCTGGGGCTGCGCGGCCAGCTCAGCGCCTCGCGCAGCCAGGGCCTCAGCGCCCTGAGCGAGGCGGTGCTCGCCGCCGCCCGCGAAAGGTAATCTCACGATTTCGCTTTCCCGCCGCCGCGCCCGGTGGGCAAACTACTTTCCGGCAGCCGCAGCGTCACGCTGCGCTTTCGCCAGCATCTTCTTCAGGGCATGCGACACCGCGACGAAGCCGAAGGTCGCGGTCACCATCGTCGCCGCGCCAAAGCCGGAAGCGCAGTCCATCCGCTTCGGCCCTTCCGCCGTGCTCTTCATTGCGCAGACGCTGCCGTCCGCCTGCGGGTAGACCAGCGCTTCCGTAGAGAAGACGCAGTCTACACCGAGCTTACCTTTGCTGTTTTTCACCACCCCAAACTGGCTTTTCAGCCGCTCGCGCAGTTTGGCCGCCAGCGGATCCTGGATGGTCTTCGCCAGGTCAGCGACCTGGATCTGCGTTGGGTCAATCTGACCACCCGCCCCGCCGGTAGTCACCAGCGGCACCTTGTAGCGGCGACACCAGGCGATAAGCGCCGCTTTCGGCCGGACGCTATCGATCGCGTCGATAACATAGCTAAAGCCGACGCCAAGATATTCCGCCACGTTTTCCGGGGTCACGAAATCATCCACCACCGTCACCCGACACTCCGGGTTGATCAGGCGAATACGCTCCGCCATCACCTCCGCTTTCGCCAGTCCGACGTTGCCGCTGAGGGCGTGGATCTGACGATTGGTGTTGGTGACGCAGACATCGTCCATATCAATAAGGGTGATCGCCCCGATGCCGGTCCTTGCCAGCGCTTCCGCCGCCCAGGAGCCGACCCCGCCGATCCCGACCACGCAGACGTGGGCGTCGGCAAAACATTGCAGCGCTTTTTCACCATATAAACGTGCCGTACCGCCAAAACGCTGGCGCCAGGCATCGCTGATTACAACAGACATAGAACCTCAGAACAAAATGACAGCGCCCGGAGGCCGCCGTAAACGGCGTCATCCGGGCGCCCTGGTCAACAGGCATGGCCAGGGGAGTTAGCCGCTAAAAACATTCCCCGCGCCCGGGGCGTTTTTCAGTACCCATACGCGGCCGTAGTGGTTATACCAGCCGGCACGGTGGCCCGCGTCAGGCCCAATGCCCTGATAGATGTCGAAATGCTGACCTTTGATGGCCCCGCCGACGTCGAGGGCGACCATCAGGCGCAGTTCGTACTGGCCGTTAAACTTGCCATTATTATCCAGCAGAGGCACCTCGGCCAGCAAGGTGGTTCCCGGCGGAATAATCGACCGGTCAGAGGCCACCGAGGCGCGGCCGATCAGCGGCACAGCGCTGGCCCCTTTCACCGGCGCGAAAGACTGTGGTTTAAAGAACACGAACGACGGGTTCTGCTCCAGCAGCTCGCGCACTTCCGCTTCGCTGTGCTTTTCACCCCACTCGCGGATCGCCTGCATCGACATATCTTCTTTCTTCACTTCCCCGCGGTCGATTAGCACTTTGCCGATGCTGCGATAGGGCCAGCCGTTTTTCCCGGCATAGCTAAAGAAGTTGAGCGGCGAACCATCGCCAAAGTCGATATAGCCGCTGCCCTGCACGTCCATGATGAAGTTATCCATCAACGAGTTGCTATACGCCAGCACATAGTTATCGCTCAGCGCGCCGGCATAGATGCTGGCGCGGGAAGGCAGCTTACCGCGCTTTGGCGGCATACGGTAAATGGGGTACTGGAATTCGCCCTGACGGGTGTGGCGCGCCTGCACCACCGGCGTGTAGTAGCCGGTAAACTGGACGTTGCCATAGTTGTCGACGCCCTGCATCTGCCAGGCGTCGATGCCAAACTGGCGCAGCGTACGGGTGTCGCCGCCGGCGCGCAGCCACTCCTGCAGCGCGTTATAGACGTTGCTCTGGCTATTATAGAGGCGTGGCGAGGCGTTACGAATTTGATTAACCTGCTCGGAGAAGTCGCCGGCGTTGATCGGCGCCCCGACGGCATCCGGCTGGTTTACCAGTGAAAACGGCTGGGTGAACTTGCCATCGCTATATTGCTGACCGCGGTCGGTCGGTTTTGAGGAACAGGCGGCGAGCATGGCCAGCATTGCCCCCGTCGCTACATATTTTGCCCAACGTCCTTTCATGGTGTCTCATCTTTTGCTGCGAAGCCTTAGTGCGTGTTGAAGATAACAAAGCGCCGGAGCTATTGAAATGCGCGATCTCATCGATGGCACAGATTTGTGTAAAAAAACACCACAACATGGCGTTTTATAAGCCAATTCTTACAAAAATGTCGATTTGGTCGAAAAAAGGTTGCATCATCTCGCTAGCGGAGTATAGTGCGCTTCCACGGACGCGGGGTGGAGCAGCCTGGTAGCTCGTCGGGCTCATAACCCGAAGGTCGTCGGTTCAAATCCGGCCCCCGCAACCAATTAAAATTTGATGAAGTAAAGCAGTACGGTGACGCGGGGTGGAGCAGCCTGGTAGCTCGTCGGGCTCATAACCCGAAGGTCGTCGGTTCAAATCCGGCCCCCGCAACCAACATTACAAACACCCTCAAGGGTGTTTTTTTGTTTCTGCCGCCGGCAAAACCTCTGCCGAAAACGGGAACGGCCATTGCCGCCCCCATCTCCTGCTTACCCCTTCGGTAACACAATATTGCTTGCCGCCAGCATGCCCATGCGATGGTACATCGCGCAGGCCGCCTCGACGATCGGCATCGCCAGCGCCGCGCCGCTGCCTTCTCCCAGACGCATGCCCATATTGAGGTACGGTTCGAGACCCAGGTGCGCCAACGCGATACGCGCCCCCTTCTCCGCCGAATAGTGGGACGGGATCAGATACGGTTTCACCTCCGGCGCTATCTGACACGCCGCCAGCGCCGCCGCGTAGGAGAGAAAGCCATCCAGCACCACCGGCAGCCCACAGGACGCCGCCCCCAGCATGACACCGGTCATCCCCAGCAGATCGAAACCACCGACTTTGCTCAGTACGTCGAGGCCATCATTCGGGTCGGGCTGATTGACGGCGATAGCCCGCCGCACCACCTCCACCTTGTTGCCAACCTTCGCCAGCGGCAGATTGGCGCCAATCCCGACCACCTCCTGCGCATCGCTGCCGGTCAAAACGCTGACGATCGCTGCCGCCGGCGTGGTATTGGCCATCCCCAGTTCGCCGACGCCAAACAGGGTAACGCCCTCCTGGGCCAGCGCGCGGGTGTAGCGCATCACCTCCAGCAACAGCTCCTGCCCCTGTTCACGGCTCATCGCCGGACCGCGGGCAATATTGCCGCAGCCCCGCGCCACCCGCATATTCACCACGCCGGGGAGCGGTTCGCTATCGATACCGACATCAATTACATGCACTTTCGCCCCGGCCTGGGCGGCGAGCACGCAGACGCCGGTGGTGCCGCGGGTCATATTTGCCGCCTGGATGGCGGTGACCGCCTTCGGCGAAATCGCCACCCCTTCGTCCCACACTCCATGGTCGGCGCACATCACCAGCAGGGCCTTTTTCGCCACCTGCGGCTGGCCGCCCAGGCCGGGCATTCCCGCCAGCTGCACCGCCAGCGCCTCCAGACGCCCGAGGCTGCCGGGGGGCTTGAGTAAGCCGTCGATGTGTTGCTTTGCCCGCGCCATGGCGTCGGCGTCCGGCGCGGGGATCGCCCGCAGAACCGTGTTTAAATTTTGCATACAGAATCCCTGCCAGGGCTGGCCCGGTCAGCCAGCGATTGAGTTATTTGATTTTGACGCCGATGCCGGAGACCACCAGCCAGACCGCATCCGCCGCGGCCGCCAGGCGCTGATTGACCCGCCCGGCAATATCGCGAAAATGCCGCGCCAGGCGGTTCTCCGGTACAATGCCCATCCCCACCTCGTTGGTCACCAGCACGACGTGCGCCGGACAGCGCTGACAGGCGGCAATCAGCACGCCAATTTCGTCATCAATAGCCTGTTCCATGGCGGCGTAATCCCAGCCGTCGGGGTCGCTGTCGCCGCCGAGCGCGAACAGCAGGTTGGTGACCATGGTGGTGATGCATTCCAGCAAAATCGCCTCCTCTGGTGCGATAGCCGGGGTGATCAGTTCATCAAGCTGCTGCCAGCGCTCGGCGGTGCGCCAGTGGGCGGGCCTGCCGTCGCGATGATGCTGGATCCTTGCGGCCATCTCGTCGTCAAAGATTTGCGAGGTGGCGATATATAACACCTGCGGCGCATCGGCAATCAGCGCCTCGGCATGGCGACTTTTGCCGCTGCGCGCGCCGCCGGTAACCAGAGTCAGCATAGGGGCTCCTGATGTTGGCGCATGATGGCGTAAATTTTATCGATGGCGATATGTTCGCGCATGGCCTCGGCCAGCCGATCAAACTGCCGGGTTTTATAGCGGGCATACTCCAGGGCGCTGTCCAGCGGCGCCAGCCCTTTGCGCTGGCGCAGGCCGTTGAGCAGCGCCCGGGTAAAGTCATCGCTGTCGAACAGGCCATGGAGATAGGTGCCGAACGCCAGGCCGTCGTCGCTTATCGCCCCGTCGTCCACTGCCTGCCCCGCTTTATGCAGCTGCAGCAGCGGCGGGCAGCCTGCCTCGCGGCGCGTCTCGCCCATATGAATTTCGTAGCCACTGACGCGCAGCCCCGCCGCGTCGGCTAACCAATCCGGGAGCGCAGACCCCAGGGTCGCCTGCACCTGGGTGGTGGTTTTGTGCTGGGCGAAGTGGGTCACGGTCTTCAGCACCCCCAGCGCGGGCTGGGCGCCAAGGCCAGACTCCACCTCATCGATAATGGTTTCGCCCAGCATCTGATAGCCGCCGCAGATCCCCAGCAGCGGCACCTTGCGCTGCCGGGCCTGCTCGACCGCGTGCGCCATGCCGCTCTCGCGCAGCCAGCACAGATCGCCGAGGGTATTTTTACTGCCCGGGAGAATGACCAGGTCGGCGTCGGCCAGCGCCTGCGGATCGCGGACATAGCGCACCCGGACGTCTGGCTGTGCCGCCAGGGCGTTAAAGTCGGTAAAATTGGCGATATGCGGCAGGTGAACCACGGCGATGTCGATATCGCGCCGGTCGGTGCGATGGTATTTCCCGGCCTGCAGCGCGACGCCGTCCTCATCCTCGAGATCCACGTCAAGCCATGGCATAACGCCCAGCACCGGCACCCCGGTCAACGCCTCGATTTGCTCTATCCCGGAGCGCAGGAGCGCCACATCGCCGCGGAATTTATTGATGATCACCCCTTTCACCCGCGCCCGCTCCTGAGGCTGCAGCAGCGCCAGCGTGCCGTAAATCGCGGCAAACACCCCGCCGCGGTCGATATCGGCCACCAGGATCACCGGGCATTGCGCCATCTCGGCCATGCCCATATTGACGATATCGCGGTCGCGCAGGTTAATCTCCGCCGGACTGCCGGCGCCTTCCAGCACCAGCGCCTCATACTCTCCGGCCAGGCTCTGGTAGACCGCGAGGATCTGCTCGCGCAGGCGCGGCTTGTACTGGTGATAGCTCACCGCATCCATGCTGGTCGCCACCTGCCCCATCAGCACCACCTGCGCCTGACGGTCGCTGGTGGGCTTGAGCAAAATCGGATTCATGCGGACATCCGGCGCAATCCCGGCCGCTTCGGCCTGGAAAATCTGCGCCCGGCCCATCTCTTTGCCATCCGGCGTAATGCCGGAGTTCAGCGCCATATTCTGTGATTTAAACGGCGCGGTACGCAGCCCATCCTGATGAAAAATGCGGCACAATCCCGCCACCAGCACGCTTTTCCCAACGTCGGAAGCCGTGCCCTGCAACATCACTGCCAGCGTCATGACGCCTCCTTTATCGCGCCTATCGCGTTGTTGTGCATCCGCTGAAAAAACTCCGCCTCGGTTTTACACAGCGGCAGCCCCAGTTCGCTATGAAGTTTCACCAGCCACGGCTGCGTCAATCCCGCCCTGTCCATCGTCTCCGCGCAGGCAAATACCTCGCCGGGATCCCCCGCGGCCAGTACTTCGCCGTGACGCAGCACGTAAACGGCGTCGCTCACCTCATAGATCAGATCGATATCGTGGCTGGAGATCACCACGCGCCGCCCCTGCCCGACAATGCGGCGGATGATGGCGATCATCTGCGCCCGCCCGCGTGGATCGAGGCCCGCGGTGGGCTCGTCAAGCAGCAGGTAGCGCGCCTGCAGCACCAGCGCCCCGGCGATTGCCACCCGTTTTTTCTGCCCATGGCTGAGGCACTGGATCGGCTGCTGGCGAAACCCCTGGGCATCGACGAGGGTCAACGCCTCATCCACCCGGCGGGCGATCTCCTCTTCCGCCACCCCGAGGTTACGCAGACTAAAAGCGATATCGCTGTCGATATCGGTATAGAAGATTTGCTGATCCGGATCCTGAAACACCGTCGCCACCTGCTGGCGCAGCGCCAGCAGACCGCGCTTGCTGTAATTCAGCGCCTCTCCCTGCCACAGCACCGCCCCCTGCTGCGGGCGCAGCAGGCCGCTCAGGTTCATAAACAGCGTCGACTTTCCGCAGCCGTTGGCCCCCACCAGGCCGGTCACCGCATGGCGGGAAAAATCCAGCGTCAGCCCTTTAAGTACCGGCTCATCCTGATAGCGAAACCAGAGATCGGTTGTGGCAAGCATACTTATCCTTAGAGGTGAAAATCACCCTGGTACAATTTGATATCCAGCGCCGTGCTCATCTGTTGATAGCGCAGGAGGACGCGGGTGAACAGCAGTCCCACCAGCATCGCCAGCGAGCGATAGCCCTGCGGCACGCTACCATAGCCAAAACGCAGGGTTTGCGCGCGGTGAATCGCCATCGCCTCGTCTAACAGAATAAAAATGAAGCGCCAGGTCAGCAGGATCTGCTCCGTCAACAGCTGCGGTACGCGACCGCGCTTGAGCAAGATAATCAACTGCGGGAAAGGCAGATTAAGCACCAGCCAGAGCGTCGCCGCCATCGCCGCCAGGCTGCGCCATAAGGTCTCCCCGGCCACGGCCAGCCCCGGGGCGGAAATCCCTATCGAGAAAGCGCCCAACCGAAAGCTCGCTAACAGCATCTGCGGATCGCGGCTGACGCTGAACACAATGGTCAGCACGCCGACCAGCAAAAAGCCAAAGGGTAGCGCCATCCAGCGGCACCAGCGCCAGAATGAGACCCGCAGCAGCCAGCAGGTCAGCGCGGCGGTCAGCGCCAGCGTCAGCGCCTGGCCCCACGCCGGCAGCGTAAAGGCCAGCGCCATCAGCAGTAGCCAGAGCAGAAACTTACGCTCTGGCGCCACCTGCAACCAGCGGCTCTGGTAGCTGAGTCGGTCAAACCCGGTCATCACGGCGCTGTCTGCCCCTCGCATATCCGAGAATGTAAAAAATCACCGCCGCGCCCAGCGAGCCCTGCAGGGTAAACAGCAGGCTCTCAATCTCGCCGCTCGCCGGTTCATATAGCGGCTGGAACCAGGGTTGATAATCCGGCGCCACCACCTGGATCTGGCTCTCCGCTTCGCCGTCCGAGCCGCCAAACTCGCCGCCGTGGTTAATAAAAAATGGCAGGATCATCAGGGCGGCCACCATCGCCAACAGGATCAGGGTCTTTTTCATATTAATGTCCCTCCGCGGCGATCAGTCGCCGTTTGGTTAGCTGATCGTAGATCATCACGGTGAGCAAGCCTTCCGCGATGGCGATCGGGATCTGCGTCAGGCAGAAGATGCCCATAAACTTGGCGATCGATCCGCCTGCCCCGGTTGCCGGATCGGGAAAAGCCACCCCGAGCTGGACGGAGGTGACAAAGTAGGTCATCAGATCCGCCAGCATGGCGCAGAGAAAGACCCCGACATCGCGACGGATCCCCGCCCGACAGGCCAGCTTCCACACCAGATAGCCGACCATCGGGCCGATCACCGCCATCGACATCCCGTTGGCGCCAAGGGTGGTCAGGCCGCCATGCGCCAGCAGCAGCGCCTGGAACAGCAGAACGATCGCCCCCAGCACCGCCACCACGCCCGGCCCGAAGAGGATCACCGCCAGACCGACGCCGGTCGGATGCGAGCAGCTGCCGGTCACCGACGGGATCTTCAGCGCCGAAAGAACAAAAATAAACGCCCCGCAGAGGGCCAGCAGCACCTTCTGATTGCTCTCTTCCTGAACGATACGCCGCAGGCGCACCAGGCCGTACCACAGGCAGGGTAAAAACAGCAGCCACCACGCCAGCGCCCACATCGGCGGCAAAAAGCCCTCCATGATATGCATGGCGAACGCCTCCTGCGGGACGATGATCAGCAGAACAGCGGCCGCCAGCCCCCCATACGAAAGCTGCTTCAGCGATTTCACCTGATTCATTACGCCTCCTCCCACTGTTTGTTAACCAGGATGGTCGAGAAATAGGGCAGCGGCTGGTCATCGCTGACCTCGCGCAGACGGCGCCAGCACTGCTCGCCCGGCAGGGTGGCCTCTGACATCATCAGCGCCGCATCCAGCAGCCCCGCCTGCGCCAGCAGCGCCTTAATGCGGGCGAAGCGGCCGTAGACTTTCATCAGCACCAGACTGTCATGCTGGCGCAGCGCCGCGGCAATGTCCGCTTCCGGCGCGGTGCAGGAGATCACCGCCAGCGACTGCTGCTCCATGGCCAGCGGGGTTTTCGCCCGTGCGGCAATGGCGGCGAAGGAGGTAACGCCAGGGACAATCTCCAGCCACTCCGGGCAGCCAATCCGCTGCAGCAGAAAGACCCAGGTGCTGAACAACATGGCGTCGCCGAGGGTGATAAACCCGACCTGCCTGCCCGCCGCCACCTCCTGGGCCAGCGCCGCGGCAACGTCGTTCCACACCGCCTCTTTTTCCGCGCTGTCGGCGCTCATCGGAAAATGGCAGCAGCGGACCTCCGTGTGTGCGCCCAGGTACTCGCGTACGATGGAGAGCGCCAGGCTGTCGCCGCCTTTGCGGCCGGCTGGCGCATACAGCACATCCAGCTGGCCGAGGATCCGCGCCGCACGCACGGTGATCAGATCGGCCGCCCCCGGCCCGCTGCTCAGGGCGTATAGTTTGCCGCTCATGCTGCTTTCTCCATCGTGTCGTTCAGCGCCTGCTGCAGATGAGCGACAAACATCGCCCGCACCGCCGGATTCTCCCCTAACCCGTTAAGCCATGGCGTGGCGGGGATACCGGCGGCATTGAAGCGGGTTTTCCACGAATCGTCTTCGTCGGAGGCCATATCATTAATGGCATGATCGCCGGCCACCAGCATCAGCGGCATCAGATGCACGCCGGTCACGCCCTGGCGGGAGAGTTCGTTAATGACGATGTCCACTTCGGGATAGCTTTCCACCGCCCCCACCCGCGCCGGAAAACCCTGCACCGCCATCATATGATCCAGACAGGCGTAGGCCGCGAAGGCGTGGTGGCTGGCGCCGTGCCCCATAAACACCACTCGCTCCGTCGCCGCCAGCGGCGGCATCTGCTGGCGCAGGGCCTGCATCAGCTGCACGTAATCGCCATGACCGCTCAACAGCGGCGCGCCCAGCGTCAGACGCTGAAAGCGCGGGCGCATGCTCTGCACTTCGCGAACGATCTTCTCGTACTCGTCGCCGTTGATAATGTGCAGGGACTGGATCGCCACATCCTGGTATCCCTGCTCGGCCAGCTTTTGCAGAGCCTGCAGCGGAGTATCGATATGAATACCGTCGCGCTGCTGCAGTTTGCGAATAATCATCCCCGAGGTGAAGGCGCGGAACAGCGTGCGGTCCGGGCAGCAGGCGGCCAGATCGCGCTCGCAGGCGGCGATGTTCTTTTCGCGGGTGTCGTGATAGCTGGTGCCAAAGCTCACCACCAGAAGTGCTTTTTTCATATCCTCTTCCTCAAGTCGCCGACAGCCAGCGCGTCAACCGCGCAGTGAAATCGGCCTGGCTTTGCAGTAGTTCATCGCCCGTCACCAGCGGCGCCGGACGGGTAATGACGATGCAGGGGATCCCCGCATCAAGACAGGGTTGTACTTTTTCCTGATAGCCTCCTTCCGCCCCCGAGGCTTTCGTCACCACAACATCGGCCCGGCACTGGCGATAAAAGGCGGCGTTAAATTCGGCGCTGAACGGCCCGCAGAGGGCGAAGATCTCCCCGACGCCAAACCCCAGATCGCTACAGTGCTGAACCACCTCCGGCACCGGCAGCACCCGGGCGAGCAGCGTTTTCTCCGCCAGTCCCGCCCGCCAGGCCGCCAGATCTTTGCTGCCGGTGGTCAGCAGGATCCGCTCGCCGAGGCGACGAGCCACCGCGCAGGCCTCGTTCAGATCGCCGACCACGTGAAGTAGCGGATGGCGCAGATCGCTCAGCTGCTCCGGCCTTTGATAGCGGCTGAGCAGAACCCCGACGCTGGCGCAGGCGCGCACAATATTCTGGCTGACCACCTCGGCGTAGGGGTGAGAGGCATCGATCACCCAGCGGGTGCTCTGCGCTCTGAGCCACTCCGCCATCTGCTGCCACTCCATTCGCCCGCAGCGTATCTGCCCGCGGATATCGCCGGCCAGCCGCTCGCCGGTAGGGGTAGCCACCGACAGGGTGTAGCGCACGTCGGCGGCGTCCAGCTGCTGGCAGATCGCCCGCGCATCGCTGGTGCCCCCGATAACCAGCACGTCGCCGTGATTCACAGCGCGTAGCCTCGCGGGGTGATCATCAGGCCGTTGTCGATGTAAGTCGCTTTGTTGCCAACGATCACCAGACTGGTCATATCCACTGGGGCAAAATCCATCTCCCCGAGGGTGGTCAGCCATTTCTCCTGCTTTTTGCGTCCGGCGGATTTGACTACGCCGACCGGCGTATCTGCGCTTTTACTGGCCGCCAGCAGCGCAAAGGCGCGCGCCAGATGTCCTTCGCGGCCGCGGCTGCGGGGGTTGTAGAAACAGATAACGAAGTCCGCTTCCCCGGCGGCGACTATGCGTTTTTCAATCACCGGCCAGGGCGTCAGCAGATCGCTAAGGCTGATATGGCAGAAATCATGCATCAGCGGCGCGCCGAGCAGCGAGGCGGCGGCGATACTGGCCGTCATCCCTGGGATCAGACGGACCTCAATGTCCAGCTGCTGCTTATTAACCAGCTCCAGCACCAGCCCCGCCATGCCGTAGATGCCGGCGTCGCCGCTGCTGATCAGCGCAACGTTGTGCCCGGCCTGCGCCAGCTCGATGGCCGCCTGGCAGCGCTCAATCTCTTTGCACATGCCGGTTTTGATCACCTGCTTGTCGCCGGTAAAGGCTTTTACCAGGTGGGTGTAGGTCTTGTAGCCCACCACGATCTCTGCCGCCTGCAGGGCCTCCACGGCTTCCATGGTCATCATCGCCTGCGAGCCAGGGCCAATTCCGATTACGCTTAACATCAGTGTGTTACTCCCAAAGTAATGGTCACGCCCTGCTCACGCAGGGTTTCGCCGGACAGGTTTCCCTGACTCAGCAGCCAGGCCACCGGGCCGGAGACGCTGCCGACGCCGACCGTCTCCCGGACAAAAGACGAGGCCGGAAAGCGGTGCTCGTGCTCGCGCAGCGCCTCGGCGCTGAAGGTTTCGAACGGCACCCGGCAGCGGTGAGCCAGCTGGCGCAACCCCGGCTCGTTTGCCTTCAGGCTCACGCTGCCGATCGCTTTCAGCGCCAGCGGGTCAAGACGCTGAGCGGCAAGCTGGCGATCCAGCAACGTACTGAGCAGCGCGCAGGGGGTGTCGCGCCGACAGCCGATCCCCGCCACCACCCGCTGGGGCACCAGCTTCCAGTGAGGCACCGGCAGCGGCGGCAGCGACCGGCGCAGGGTGACGCAGATCAGGGCGTCGAGCGCCGGCAAGCGCGCCAGGTCGCTTACCGGGATAAACCCGCGCCGGTCGCAGCGGCTTAGCGCTCCGGTGAATTCGCCGTCGCACCACAGCCCCACCCGCTTACCGCTCACCAGCATCTGGTTAACGGTTTTCACCGCCGCGCGAAAATCGGTCATCCGGGCGTTCAGCTGGAAGGCAAGCGTGTCGAGGGCGGCCAGCTCGTTGACGTCGGTGGCGGTGGTGATCACCGGGTCGGCGTCGAGCATCCCGGCGAGATAGCGGGTCAGCGCATTGGCCCCCCCGGCATGGCCGGAGAGCAAGCTGATGACGTGCCGGGCGCGCTCATCAATCACCACCACCGCCGGGTCGCTGAGCTTGTCATTCACCAGCGGGGCCAGCACCCGCACGGCAATCCCGGTGGCGCCGATAAAAATCAGCGCCGAGAAGCTGCTGAACGCCTCGCGGGCAGCGCTGGCAAAGCCGCCGTTGAAGGGGATAAACCCCTCTTCCTGCAGCGCTTCGCTGGTGTAACAGGTAAGCGGCAGCATGGCCGCCAGCCGTTTTGCCAGCCGCACGCCGCCGGGCGTCAGGCAAAACAGGGCAATGGATTCAGGCTTTACGGTATTCATGGCTAAAATCCGCTGCGTACAGTTTTGAGTAGTGATACTCATCGCCGAGGAAGGGGCCGACCAGGATCAGCGCCGTTTTGCGGATCCCGGCGTCGCGTACTTTGTCGCCGATGTCCGCGAGGGTACCGCGGACGGTCTGGCTTTCCGGCCAGGTGGCCTTGTAGATCACCGCGACCGGGGTGGTCGCGGGGTAGCCGCCCTCCACCAGCCGCTCCGCCACCCGGTGAATACGTTGCACCGACAGGTAAATCGCCATCGAGGTTTGATGGCTGGCAAAGGCTTCCAGCTGTTCGCGCGCGGGAACCGGCGTGCGCCCTTCCAGACGGGTAATAATCAGACTCTGCGAGACTTCGGGTACCGTGTACTCCACCCCCAGCTCCGCCGCCGCGCCGAGGAAAGCGCTGACGCCCGGCACCACCTGCCAGCGGATCCCGCGGCGGGTCAGCTCTTCGCCCTGCTCGCGCACCGAGCCATATAGCGAGACGTCGCCCGTCTGCAGACGCACCACCGTTTTTCCCGCCTTCACCCCCGACTCCATCAGGTCGAGGATCTGCTCCAGATGCAGCGCGGCGCTGTCGTGGCACTCCGCCTGTGGCGGACAGTAGGCCAGTAGCTCGGTGTTGATCAGCGACCCGGCGTAGATCACTACCTGCGCCTGCTGTAGCAGACGGTAGCCTTTGAGAGTAATCAGTTCGCGATCGCCCGGACCGGCGCCGACGAACCACACGCAATGGGGATCAAAAGTCTCAGCCATGGTTTTCTTCCTTCTGACAGGCGATGACAAAAACGGGATTATGGGGTTTGAAGTAGTGGCCGCTGCCCAGGGTAGCCAGGGTGGAGACCGCCAGCTGCTGGCAGTCCACCTCGTGGATGCCGCTCTGCCGCAGGTGCGCCAGGGCGCTATGAAGGTTTTCCTGCAAAATAAAAGTCATCACCAGCCGGCCGCCGGGATGCAGCTGCGCCAGCGACCAGTCGATCAGCGCCGTCAGGTGGCCGCCGCTGCCCCCCATAAAGATCGCGTCGGCTTTGTCGGCGACCGCCAGCGGCGCAACGCCCGCCACGATAGCGATGTTGTCGCAGCCAAAGCGCTGCCGGTTCTCCGCCAGCAGGCGCAGCGCGTCGGCCTGACGCTCAATCGCCGTCACCCGCAGCGCCGGGTTCTGTAGAGCAGCCTCAATGCTGACGCTGCCGGTACCCGCGCCGATATCAATCAGATGGCGCGCCCGGTGCAGCTCCAGCTTCGCCAGCGCCAGCGCGCGCACGGCCTCTTTGGTCATCGGCACCTGGGCGCCGCGCAAAAACAGCTCATCTTTCATCGAGGATCACCACCGCATTCATCTCATATTCGTCCTCCACGGCGCTGACCGGCAGCCAGTGGATCCGCTCGTTTTCCATCGCCAGGTTCTCGCCTATCACCATCCAGCGATGGCCTTTGCCGCGGGCCATCAGCTGGGCGGCTATCTCCCGCGGTCCGCAGCGGCCGTCGGTCACCATGGCGACTTTCCGGTGGGCGGCCAGAGCATCGAAGCTCACCGCCCGGCCATGGCTGCTGGTCAGCCACATATCGTTCATGTCGATGCCCGCCCGGGCGCAGAGGTACTGCACCGCGCTGATGCCGGGGATCACCTGCACTCGTTCCCGGCCAAAATGGGCAATCAGTCGGGTGCCAATGCCATAGAACAGCGGGTCGCCAGAGGCCAGCACCACGACGCGGCGCCCGGTACGGGCCTCAATCCACGCCAGCAGCGCCGGCATATCGGCCCCCAGCGCGAAGCGCTCGCCGGCGAAGTCGGGAAACTGCTGGAGATGGCGGCTGCCGCCCACCAGCGCCTCGGCGGCGGCGATTGCCTCGCGCGCGGCCGGGGTCAGCCACTGCAGCCCCGCCGGGCCCATTCCCACGACCGTCAACATGTCAGCTCCCGGGCAATCGCCGCCAGCGGACGGCTGCTGCCCAGTACCTGGTTATCAAAAGAAAACAGAACCGCGTCGCAGGTGGGCGGTTGTTGAGTGAAGCGCAGCATCTCAAGAACACGCTGGCAGATTCGCTCAGCCAGATGGTTATAGAGGCGCTGGTATCCCCAGGCGTCGATATGCTCCATTGCCGCTTCGGTAGTGTCGCACTCGCTGACCAGCGTCAGCAGCGGCAGCGGCGCGCCAAGCAGCGCCAGATGAGCGACGAGAGTTTCCATCCGCGCATCGGCGATATGGCTGTGGGTATGAAAGATCCCGGCGGCGATTTTGATCAGTTTGCCGGGATGGCCAATGAGCACAATCTGGCGGAAACCGAGCCGAACCGCCTCTTCAATCATGTAGCCGACGAAGTTGCTCATGGTGACCACCATCTGCGGGTCGATGCCCATCTGCTCGCGGACAAAGCGCTCACCGTGGTTGCCCGGCACCAGCACCACGCGCTCCAGCCCGGCGGCGCGTTTTATCTCCAGCTCGAGGGAGAGCGAGCGCTTCCAGCTCTCTTCCGACATCGGGGTAACGATCCCCGTGGTGCCGATAATCGAGATGCCGCCGAGGATCCCCAGCCGGGCGTTATAGGTTTTTTGCGCGCGAAGCGCGCCTTCCGGGGCAAAAATCTCCACCTGCGCGCCGCGGGTAGGACCTATCGCTTCGCGCACGGCGGTCTCGATGGTGTGCCGCGGAGTACGGTTTATCGCCGGGCTGCCTGTCGGCAGGCCGATCCCTTTGCGGGTCACCGTGCCGATGCCCTCCCCGCCCTGCAGGCTAATCTCTCCGCTGTCATTGAGGATGACCCGGGCAAAAATCAGCATGCCGTGGGTGGCGTCGACATCATCGCCGCCGTCTTTACGGATCGCGGCGACCGCCTGCTGCCCTTCGACGTGCGGAGACTCGACGTTCAGGCACAGGGTGACGCCGGAGGGGGTGACGATCGAGACCTGGTGGATCAGATGCTGGCGCATCACCATCAGCGCCGCCACTTTTGCCGCCGCTGTGGCGCAGGAGCCGGTGGTGTAGCCCTTGCGCAGCGCTTTGCCGTGATGCCACACCGGGGCGTCAAAGGTCTGATCGCTCATAGCGCCTCCCGCAGGTGGTAAAGCAGAGCGTTCACAATCGCTGCCGCCACGTTGCTTCCCCCTTTGCGGCCGAGCGCGGCGATGGCCGGCAGGCCGCTCTCGCTGAGCGCCGCTTTCGACTCCGCGGCGCCGACGAACCCGACCGGCACCCCCACCACGCCGCCGATGGCGGTCTCGCGATGTTCCAGCAGGCGAAACAGCGCGGTTGGCGCATTGCCGAAGACGAACACTTTCTCCCCGGGCTCCTGCACCGCAATATCCACCGCCGCCATCGAGCGGGTCATCCCCCGGCTTTGCGCCTCGCGCACCACCCGCGGGTCGCTGATATAGCAGCGGCATTCGCCGCCAAAGCGGGCCAGCAGGGTTTTGTTGATCCCGGACAGCGCCATGGTGGTATCGGTATACAGCGTGCAGGGCCGGCTCAAGGCCTCACTCAGCGCGATCAGGGCATCCGGAGAAAACCACAGAATATCCAGCCAGTCGAAGTCAGCGGTGGTGTGGATCACCCGCTTGATAATCGCCTCGTGCAGCGGGCTGGCGAAACGGTAGTCCGGTCGCGTTTCGGCGATGATCTCGCTGATGATGTCGAAGCTTTTCGCCTCGATCGCCTGCGGTTGTTGGATGTACTGCATCAGGTTCTCCTCAGGCCGCGCCGACCAGCCAGTAGCGCACGCCGATAAACAGCGCCAGCGCCAGGCTTGACGCCACCCACATTAATCGAATGGTTCGGGAAATATCGTCCACCGCGATGTCGCGGACGGCGTCGCCTATCCAGGGCTTTTCAACGCGCTGGCCGAAGTAATCGTTCGGGCCGCCAAGGCGGATCCCCAGCGCGCCGGCGACGGTCGCTTCCGGCCAGGCGCAGTTAGGACTGCTGTGCTGATAGCGATCGCGCCAGCCCGTACGCAGCGCCCGGGCGCCATCTTCCCGGCATAGCACCGCGGCAAGGCTGAGCAGCAGCCAGCTCAGCCGGGCGGGAAGGAAGTTGGCTACATCATCAAGACGAGCGCTGACCATGCCGATCGCCCGGTATTTTTCGTGTTTATAGCCGACCATGGAATCGAGGGTGTTGACCGCTTTATAGGCCATGGCCAGCGGCGCGCCGCCGAGGAGCAGGAAAAAGAGCGGCGCGATAATGCCATCCACCGTGTTCTCCGCCACGGTCTCCACCACCGCACGGTTGATCTGCGCTGGCTGGAGCTGAGAGGTATCGCGCCCGACAATCCAGGAGAGCTTATGCCGGCTTTCGGCGAGATCTCCGGCCTGCAGCGGCCGGGCCACCGCCATCGCCGACTGTGCCAGACAGCGTCCCGCCAGCGCGGTGAAGATCATCCACACTTCCACCAGCCATCCAAGCCAGGGGTGGATCCCGTGCGCCAGCGCCAGTACGCCCCAGGCCACGCCCCATGTCAGGCCGATAACCACCAGCCACATCACCCCGCCGCCGATGCGCAGCGCCCGGTCGCTATGGCAGACGCGTCGCACTACACGCTGGCTGACGGCGATCAGGCGACCTATCCAGCGCACCGGATGCGGCCAGTGCGGCGGATCGCCAATGACGACATCAAGTATCCAGGCTACACACCAGGCGAGAAGGGTCATAGCGCCCTCCTTGCTGCCCGCAACCAGTGGTTGAGCATGGTGGGACGCTGGGCAAAATGGACATGGAGATAGCTGGCAAAGGCGCTGCCGGACTGCCATCCTCCCTGCCACTGCTGGAGCGTCTTACCGTCTCGCTGTTTACGGCAGGCCAGTACGGCGGGGGTGGCGGGAGAAAAATCGGAGTAATGAAATTCATGGCCGCGCAGCCACTCGCCAGGGGCTGCCAGCAGCGTCTGCTGCTGCGCCTGCGCTTCGCAGTAGCCGAACCGGGTCAGACGCGTCCCCATTCGGCTGTGTCCGGGAATAATATCCGCCATCGTGTAGCGCTCGCCGCTGGTGACTTCCAGGGTCGTGCCCAGGTACATCAGGCCGCCGCACTCGGCGTAGATCGCCACCCCGCGCCGGTGCGCCGCGCGAAGCTGTGTCAGCATCTCGTGGTTAGCGGATAGCCCGGCCGCATGCAGCTCCGGATAGCCGCCGCCGAGCCAGATCATCTGGCAGGCCGGCAGCTGGCGATCGCGCAATGGGCTAAAGCGCACCATCTTCACGCCGCAGCGCGCCAGCAGCGCCAGGTTATCGGGGTAATAAAAATTGAAGGCCTCATCGTCGGCGAGGGCCAGCGTCAGTCCTTCGCCGGCATCGGCGGCAAGCTGTTCTCCCCACTCGCCGATCGGCATGGCGACCAGTTCGCTGAGGGCCAGCAGCCGGTCTATGTCGAGGGTGCGCCCCAGCAGGCTGGCAAAATCCCGCCATGCCTGCTGATTGACCACCGACTCGCGGGCGGTCACCAGTCCCAGATGTCGTTCGGGCAGCGCCACGCCTTCCACGCGCGGCACATAGCCGAGCACTGGCACCCGACAGTAGCGCTCAATGGCGCTTTTCAGCAGCTGGAAGTGCGCGTCGCTGTTGACCCGATTGACGATAACGCCAGCGATGTCGAGAGCCGGATCAAAATGTTGAAAACCCATCACCGTGGCGGCGATGGAGGTCGACACCGCTTTGCCATCGACCAGCAAAATCACCGGGCAGCCAAGCTGCTTAGCCATTGCCGCGCTGCTGCAGTAGTTGGGGTCGGTGCCGTAGCCGTCATACAGGCCCATCACCCCTTCGATAACCGCGATGTCGGCCTGCTGTAGCTGTTCGGTAAACAGCGCGTTGAGTATCGGGGCGGGAAGCATAAAGCTGTCGAGATTGCGGGAAGCGATGCCGCTGATGGCGGTGTGCCAGGCGGTATCCAGGTAGTCAGGCCCGACTTTACAGGGTTGCACCCGCATACCGCGCTGTTGGAGCAAGCTGAGCAGGCCGAGCGTAACGGTGGTTTTGCCACAACCGCTGCCGGTACCCGCAAGAATGAACGCACGCCTGGTTGCCATACCCTGTCCTGTTCTGGCGGTCAGGGTATAGCTACGCGCATGCCTGGTCCTGCGACCACGCACCGCTAAGCCACCCACTTCCCACCGAAGTTGTTGGTCAGTTACCGGCAGGCAGGTCTTCTGGCTTAGCCTCGTTCTCGCCCGCCCTTCCCAATCTTTCGATCAGTGGTTTTTGCGGGGTCGTCAGCATCACAGCAGCGGGGGCTGCGGGGGATTTACACCCCCTTCCCTGACACCAAACTGGTGTCGAACCTGTCGGTTTGTTTCGCCGATGCGCCCTGCATCGACGGGTATTACTTTATGTTTTCTTTTACCGTTTCATCACTCGTCACAATGACGTCAGTGAAGGAAAGCGGTGTTGTGATAATCAGCTGTCTCGTATTAACGGACACTCTATCTCATCACAAAAATAAAAACTGGTGTAGTTTATCCCTCGAATATCACTATTTTGTTGCGCTATGACAATTTATTGCTCTACTGTCGTTTTTTTCATTTTATATTGATGAGGATACTCGGGGATATCAAAAATCGGCAATAGCAAAATATTGTCATTTAAAAAGACTCAGTTTGTGATCCGGCATTAATTTGCTGACGAAATGCCTGCGGCGTTACCTGATAGGTCTGGCGAAACACTTTGCAAAAATAGCTGGTTTGCGAAAAACCTAAATTCCGCGCGATGCTGGCGATGCTCCAGTCGCTGTGGCATAGCAGCTCTTTTGCGCTCGCCATCCGCTGCTGATTGACCCAGGCGTTAAAACCGATCCCCTGATACTTTTTAAACAGTTTGCTGAAGTAGTACGGGCTGAGATAGACATGCGCCGCCACATCCTCCAGACGCAGCTCATCGGAGAGATGCGCGTCGATATAGCGCAGCGCCTTCTTCATTTTGCCATCGTGCGGCGAGGGCGCCCGGCTGGCCTGCGCCGGGTCGTTCTGCGACGGGTTATCTTTGATAACCACAAAGTTGAGCTGTTTTTTCAGGCAATTCTCGACGATCAGCTTCAGCAGATCCGCCGAAGCGATAACCCGCGAATAGTCCATCTCCGGCACATCGCGAAACGCCTGGACCAGCGCCGGATCGTCCTGCCAGCGGTCATCGACGTTCAAGATATCAACCAGTTCAACATCATTGCTCAGACGCACCTGCCCGCACAGCACGAAACCGACCAGGTGGCCGGCAATCACCAGCGGGATGGAAAAATCGGTTAACCCCGCATGACAGCGGTAGATACACAGCTGGTCTTTTTTCGAGGCTTCCAGCCCGCCGCAGCGGTCGCTCATGCGACAGCGTCCGCTGTGCTCCGGGTGCTGACGCATCAGCTGGCAAAACGGCGTGAAATTAAACAATTCAGAAATCTCATCACCGTGAATATTGACGACCACAACCGCCAGACTGGTGGCTTGCGCAAAATCCTGTGCGATTTTATTGATGAGTTCTGAGTTTAGGGTACTCGCAGAAATCATGATAAAACCCCTCAGTTAATTTTTTGTTATAAATAAAACATATTTTTCATATTTACCTTTTTTAGCATCAGATCCCATCGACGATAAAAAAGTGCATTGACAATAACAAAAGTCTCCCAACCCGGGGAGACTTTTTGAGCGGTTCGTGATATCGGTTCATGAAATTAGCCTGGCTATTTCACAGATACATTCCCCTTATGACGCTAACGCGTATTTTCTTCCTCCACGCAGGTATGACAGGGCAGATTATTGGCGATAAGAAAACGATAAATTGCGGCGCCGAGGCAGGCCCCTAACAACGGTGCGATAATGGGCACGATAAAATAGGGAATATCTCTTCCCCCGGTCATGGCGATATTGCCCCACCCGGCGAACCAGGTGAACAATTTCGGGCCAAAATCGCGTGCCGGATTCATCGCGAAGCCGGTAAGCGGCCCGGTCGAGGCGCCGATCACCGCCACCAGAATGCCAATCAACAGCGGCGCCAGTGGGCCCTTGGGTACGCCGTTGCCATCATCGGTGAGCGCCATGATCATCCCCATCAGCATCGAGGTGATCACCACCTCCACCAGCGCCGCATGCCAGATGCTGAGCTCAGGCGCCGGGTAAGTGCTGAATATACTGGCCAGCTGCAGGCTTTCCAGGCTGCCGCGCACCATATGATGCACCGTTTCAAATTGCGTAAACAGGGTGCTGTAAAGTATCCAGGCCAGCACGGCGCCGCCAAACGCGCCGGCGACCTGAGCCACGATATAGGGCACCACTTTTCTGCCCGGGAAGCAGGCAAACAGCCACAGGGCGACGGTGACCGCAGGGTTCAGATGTCCCCCCGAAATGCCGGCCGTCAGGTACACCGCCAGAGAAATACCCAGTCCCCAGATAATACAGATCTCCCACAGCCCCAGGCTGGCGCCGGTCAGTTTCAGGGCGCTCAGGCAGCAGATACCAAAAAACAGAAACAGCCCGGTGCCTAAAAACTCGGCGATACATTGCGCGCGTAAAGAACCATTCATTGTGACACCTCGTGACGAAGTTCGTGTCCAGGCCAGCCAACCATCCGCTGGCTCGTTGGGTACGGCGAGGCCCACTATAGAAACCGGCAGCGGCAAAGTGTTGGCATCCTGCGGAAATCGGGCGGCGTAAAGTCGCCGAAGAAGAATAATTTATTGCTATTTGTTCGCGAATCCATGCAGCAATGGCGGGCGTTCAGGAGGTATTTTAATTTCCAACTAAATGATAAAAAATTGCGAAAGCGCAGTGCTTATTTTCCAACAAATATCACATCACGCAAAATATCGCATAGCAAAAACAATTTAAAAAATCACCTCTTAAAATGTAAATACGGAGCGTGAATTGCAATATAATCACATTTATACAAACAATAAAATCAAATAAAAACAACGATATAAAATAAAATAAATCCATTTTATATTATATAAAAACCACTATTTTTTCGCTCTCCACCATCAACTCAGCCATTCTTTTTCGCCGCTCCGCCATATAGTTCCCTCACTGGCACATATCCTGCGAGGTCTTTATGCAACAAGAAGCATTAGGAATGGTAGAAACCAAAGGCTTAACCGCAGCCATAGAGGCCGCTGACGCAATGGTTAAGTCGGCCAACGTTTTATTAGTTGGCTATGAAAGGATCGGTTCAGGCCTGGTGACCGTCATCGTGCGTGGCGACGTGGGGGCAGTTAAAGCCGCCACCGACGCCGGTGCCGCCGCAGCCCGCCACGTGGGCGAAGTGAAAGCCGTACACGTCATTCCCCGCCCCCATACCGATGTTGAAAAAATCTTACCGAAGGGGAATAGCCAATGAGCAGCAATGAGCTGGTTGAACAGATCATGGCGCAAGTCATAGCCCGTGTAGCGACGCCAGAGCAGCAGGCGCTTCCCGATACCCCCCATCCCACAGGAGAGACGGCTATGGCAGAGAAAAGCTGCAGCTTAACGGAATTTGTCGGGACCGCCATTGGCGACACCCTCGGGCTGGTCATCGCCAACGTGGATGCCGCGTTGCTGGAGGCGATGAAGCTCGAAAAACGCTATCGCTCTATCGGCATCCTCGGCGCCCGCACCGGCGCCGGGCCGCACATCATGGCCGCCGATGAAGCGGTCAAAGCCACCAACACCGAAGTGGTCAGCATTGAGCTTCCTCGCGACACCAAAGGCGGCGCCGGCCATGGCTCGCTGATTGTGCTGGGCGGGAATGATGTTTCCGACGTCAAACGCGGGATTGAGGTCGCGCTGAAAGAGCTGGACCGTACCTTCGGCGATGTCTACGGCAACGAAGCGGGTCATATTGAGCTGCAGTATACCGCGCGCGCCAGTTATGCCCTGGAAAAAGCGTTCGGCGCCCCACTGGGCCGCGCCTGCGGCATTATCGTCGGCGCCCCGGCGTCCGTTGGCGTGCTGATGGCCGATACCGCGCTGAAATCAGCCAACGTCGAGGTGGTGGCTTACAGCTCACCGGCCCACGGCACCAGTTTCAGCAACGAAGCCATTCTGGTGATTTCCGGCGACTCCGGCGCGGTGCGCCAGGCGGTGATCTCCGCCCGGGAAATCGGCAAAACCGTACTGGCGACGCTGGGCGCCGAACCGAAAAACGATCGCCCCTCCTACATTTAATATCCGCGAGGCTGATTCATGAGATCGAAAAGATTTGAAGCACTGGCGAAACGCCCTGTGAATCAGGATGGTTTCGTTAAGGAGTGGATTGAAGAGGGCTTTATCGCGATGGAAAGTCCTAACGATCCCAAACCTTCTATCCGCATCGTCAACGGCGCGGTGACCGAACTCGACGGTAAACCGGTTGAGCAGTTCGACCTGATTGACCACTTTATCGCGCGCTACGGCATTAATCTCGCCCGGGCCGAAGAAGTGATGGCCATGGATTCGGTTAAGCTCGCCAACATGCTCTGCGACCCGAACGTTAAACGCAGCGACATCGTGCCGCTCACTACCGCGATGACCCCGGCGAAAATCGTGGAAGTGGTGTCGCATATGAACGTGGTCGAGATGATGATGGCGATGCAAAAAATGCGCGCCCGCCGCACGCCGTCCCAGCAGGCGCATGTCACTAATATCAAAGACAATCCGGTACAGATTGCCGCCGACGCCGCTGAAGGCGCATGGCGCGGCTTTGACGAGCAGGAGACCACCGTCGCCGTGGCGCGCTACGCGCCGTTCAACGCCATCGCCCTGCTGGTCGGTTCACAGGTTGGCCGTCCCGGCGTCCTCACCCAGTGTTCGCTGGAAGAAGCCACCGAGCTGAAACTGGGTATGCTGGGCCACACCTGCTATGCCGAAACCATTTCGGTGTACGGTACGGAACCGGTGTTTACCGATGGCGATGACACCCCGTGGTCGAAAGGCTTCCTCGCCTCCTCCTACGCCTCGCGCGGCCTGAAAATGCGCTTTACCTCCGGTTCCGGTTCTGAAGTACAGATGGGCTATGCCGAAGGCAAATCGATGCTTTATCTCGAAGCGCGCTGCATCTACATCACCAAAGCCGCCGGGGTGCAAGGCCTGCAGAATGGCTCCGTCAGCTGTATCGGCGTACCGTCCGCCGTGCCGTCCGGGATCCGCGCCGTACTGGCGGAAAACCTGATCTGCTCAGCGCTGGATCTGGAGTGCGCCTCCAGCAACGATCAAACCTTTACCCACTCGGATATGCGGCGTACCGCGCGTCTGCTGATGCAGTTCCTGCCAGGCACCGACTTCATCTCCTCCGGTTACTCGGCGGTGCCGAACTACGACAACATGTTCGCCGGTTCCAACGAAGATGCCGAAGACTTCGATGACTACAACGTGATCCAGCGCGACCTGAAGGTCGATGGCGGCCTGCGGCCGGTGCGTGAAGAGGACGTGATCGCCATTCGCAACAAAGCCGCCCGCGCGCTGCAGGCGGTATTTGCCGGCATGGGTTTGCCGCCTATTACGGATGAAGAAGTAGAAGCCGCCACCTACGCCCACGGTTCAAAAGATATGCCTGAGCGCAATATCGTCGAGGACATCAAGTTTGCTCAGGAGATCATCAACAAGAACCGCAACGGCCTGGAGGTGGTGAAAGCCCTGGCGAAAGGCGGCTTCCCCGATGTCGCCCAGGACATGCTCAATATTCAGAAAGCCAAGCTCACCGGCGACTACCTGCATACCTCCGCCATCATTGTTGGCGAGGGCCAGGTGCTCTCGGCCGTGAACGACGTGAACGATTATGCCGGTCCGGCAACAGGCTACCGCCTGCAAGGCGAGCGCTGGGAAGAGATTAAAAATATCCCGGGCGCGCTCGATCCCAATGAACTTGGCTAAGGGGTGAAAAATGGAAATTAACGAAACGCTGCTGCGCCAGATTATCGAAGAGGTGCTGGTGGAGATGAAATCAGGCGCAGATAAGCCGGTCTCCTTTAGCGCGCCTGCGGCTTCTGTCGCCTCTGCCGCGCCGGTCGCCGTTGCGCCTGTGTCCGGCGACAGCTTCCTGACGGAAATCGGCGAAGCCAAACCCGGCACGCAGCAGGATGAAGTCATTATTGCCGTCGGGCCAGCGTTTGGTCTGGCGCAAACCGCCAATATCGTCGGCATTTCGCATAAAAATATTCTGCGCGAAGTGATCGCCGGCATTGAGGAAGAAGGCATCAAAGCCCGGGTGATCCGCTGCTTTAAGTCTTCTGACGTCGCCTTCGTGGCAGTGGAAGGCAACCGCCTGAGCGGCTCCGGCATCTCGATCGGTATTCAGTCGAAAGGCACCACCGTCATCCACCAGCGCGGCCTGCCGCCGCTTTCCAACCTGGAACTCTTCCCGCAGGCGCCGCTGCTGACGCTGGAAACCTACCGTCAGATTGGCAAAAACGCCGCGCGCTACGCCAAACGCGAGTCGCCGCAGCCGGTGCCGACGCTTAACGATCAGATGGCTCGTCCCAAATACCAGGCGAAGTCGGCCATTTTGCACATTAAAGAGACCAAATACGTGGTGACGGGCAAAAACCCGCAGGAACTGCGCGTGGCGCTTTAACAAAGGATATCCCGATGAATACCGACGCAATTGAATCCATGGTACGCGACGTGCTGAGCCGGATGAACAGCCTACAGGACGGGATAACGCCCGCGCCAGCCGCGCCGACAAACGACACCGTTCGCCAGCCAAAAGTTAGCGACTACCCGTTAGCGACCCGCCATCCGGAGTGGGTCAAAACCGCTACCAATAAAACGCTCGATGACCTGACGCTGGAGAACGTATTAAGCGATCGCGTTACGGCGCAGGACATGCGCATCACTCCGGAAACGCTGCGTATGCAGGCGGCGATCGCCCAGGATGCCGGACGCGATCGGCTGGCGATGAACTTTGAGCGGGCCGCAGAGCTCACCGCGGTTCCCGACGACCGAATCCTTGAGATCTACAACGCCCTGCGCCCATACCGTTCCACCCAAGCGGAGCTACTGGCGATCGCTGATGACCTCGAGCATCGCTACCAGGCACGACTCTGTGCCGCCTTTGTTCGGGAAGCGGCCGGGCTGTACATCGAGCGTAAGAAACTCAAAGGCGACGATTAACAGGGGGGTAAGCATGCGCTATATCGCTGGCATTGATATTGGCAACTCCTCGACAGAAGTCGCCCTGGCGACGGTCGATGACGCAGGTGTGCTGAACATTCACCACAGCGCGTTGGCTGAAACCACGGGTATAAAAGGCACATTACGAAATGTGTTCGGTATCCAGGAGGCGCTAACGCAGGCGGCAAAAGCGGCCGGCATTCAGCTCAGCGATATTTCGCTTATTCGCATTAACGAAGCCACGCCGGTCATTGGCGATGTGGCGATGGAAACCATCACGGAAACCATCATCACCGAGTCCACCATGATCGGCCATAACCCGAAGACACCCGGCGGCGTCGGACTGGGGGTCGGCATCACCATCACACCAGAGGCGCTGCTGTCCTGCTCCGCGGACACTCCCTATATTCTGGTGGTCTCCTCGGCCTTTGACTTTGCCGATGTCGCCGCGATGGTCAATGCGGCAACGGCAGCGGGCTATCAGATAACCGGCATTATTTTGCAGCAGGATGACGGCGTGCTGGTCAATAACCGGCTACAGCAACCGCTACCGGTGATCGACGAAGTTCAGCATATCGACCGGATTCCACTTGGCATGCTGGCGGCCGTCGAGGTCGCTTTACCCGGTAAGATCATCGAAACGCTCTCCAACCCCTACGGTATTGCGACCGTTTTCGATCTCAACGCCGAGGAGACCAAAAATATCGTGCCAATGGCGCGGGCGCTGATTGGCAACCGCTCGGCCGTGGTGGTGAAAACCCCCTCCGGCGACGTCAAGGCCCGCGCTATTCCGGCAGGTAATCTGCTGCTCATCGCTCAGGGGCGCAGCGTACAGGTTGATGTAGCCGCCGGGGCGGAAGCCATCATGAAAGCGGTTGACGGCTGCGGCAAACTGGACAACGTCGCGGGAGAAGCGGGCACCAATATCGGCGGCATGCTAGAGCACGTGCGCCAGACCATGGCGGAGCTTACCAATAAGCCAGCTCAGGAGATCCGCATTCAGGATCTGCTGGCCGTTGATACGGCGGTGCCAGTCAGCGTGACCGGCGGTCTTGCGGGGGAGTTCTCGCTGGAGCAGGCGGTGGGTATCGCCTCGATGGTCAAGTCGGATCGCCTGCAGATGGCCCTCATCGCCCGTGAAATTGAGCACAAACTGCAGATTGCGGTTCAGGTGGGCGGCGCCGAAGCGGAGGCGGCCATTCTTGGGGCGCTCACCACTCCCGGCACCACGCGCCCGCTGGCGATCCTCGATCTGGGCGCCGGGTCGACCGACGCCTCCATTATCAATGCGCAGGGAGAGATCAGCGCCACTCACCTGGCCGGCGCCGGCGATATGGTCACGATGATCATCGCTCGCGAGCTGGGGCTTGAGGACCGCTACCTGGCGGAAGAGATCAAAAAATATCCGCTGGCAAAAGTCGAAAGCCTGTTTCATCTGCGTCATGAAGACGGCAGCGTCCAGTTTTTTCCATCGGCCTTACCACCGGCGGTATTTGCCCGCGTCTGCGTGGTGAAACCGGATGAACTGGTTCCCCTGCCCGGCGATCTGCCGCTGGAGAAAGTGCGCGCCATTCGCCGTAGCGCCAAATCACGCGTCTTTGTCACCAACGCCCTGCGAGCGTTACGCCAGGTGAGCCCTACCGGCAACATTCGCGACATCCCGTTCGTGGTGCTGGTGGGCGGCTCGTCCCTCGATTTCGAGATCCCCCAGCTGGTCACCGACGCGCTGGCGCACTACCGGCTGGTTGCCGGGCGCGGCAACATCCGCGGCTGTGAAGGCCCACGCAATGCGGTCGCCAGCGGATTACTCCTTTCCTGGCAAAAAGGAGGCACGCATGGAGAGTAGCGTAGTCGCCCCCGCCATCGTCATTGCCGTCACTGACGAATGCAGCGAACAGTGGCGCGATGTCCTGCTGGGCATTGAAGAGGAAGGCATTCCTTTTGTTCTGCAGCCGCAGACCGGCGGCGATCTTGTTCATCACGCCTGGCAGGCGGCGCAGCGTTCGCCGCTGCAGGTAGGCATCGCCTGCGACCGGGAACGGCTCATCGTGCACTACAAAAATTTACCCGCATCAACTCCGCTGTTTTCGCTGATGTATCACCAGAACAGGCTGGCCCGGCGAAACACTGGCAACAATGCGGCTCGTCTCGTCAAAGGGATCCCATTTCGGGATCGCCATGCTTAATCCACAGGAGAACGCAGTATGAATAACGCACTAGGACTGGTTGAAACGAAAGGCCTGGTTGGCGCCATTGAAGCCGCTGATGCAATGGTGAAATCCGCCAACGTGCAGTTGATTGGTTACGAAAAAATTGGCTCCGGGCTGATTACCGTGATGGTCCGCGGAGACGTCGGCGCGGTCAAAGCCGCCGTTGACGCCGGCAGCGCGGCGGCCAGCGTGGTCGGCGAGGTCAAGTCCAGCCATGTGATCCCGCGCCCGCATAGCGATGTTGAGGCCATTCTGCCGAAATCCGTCTGACCCTCAAAAAAGGAGCACCGCGTGAAGCAATCACTGGGATTACTTGAGGTCAGCGGTCTGGCCCTGGCCATCACCTGCGCCGACGCTATGGCGAAAGCGGCCGCCATCACGCTGCTCGCCCTGGAAAAGACCAACGGTTCCGGCTGGATGGTGGTGAAGATCGCCGGTGATGTGGCCTCTGTCCAGGCGGCGGTGATGACCGGGGCCGAACTCGCCGAACGGCAGCAGGGGCTGGTAGCGCAGAAGGTTATCGCCAGGCCCGGGGAAGGCCTGCTGCCGGCCCGCGTCCAGGCGCCTTCACCAGCGCCTGACGTCGCCGTGACGGAGGAGAACACGGCCCTCACAGACGCCCCCTCCCACTCTACGGAGCGGGTGACCTGCAACCTGTGCCTGGACCCACACTGCCCACGACAAAAAGGCGATCCCCGCTCGCAGTGCCTGCACGCCGGTAAACGAGGTGACGCGTAATGGATAAACAACAGCTGGCTTCGACAGTCAACAAAGTGCTGGATGAGATGCGCCAGCGTCCCATTCCAATCGGTATCTCCAGTCGCCATATCCATTTAGCGGCGGCTGACTATGCCAGGCTTTTTCCCGCGCAGCCCATCCAGCCGAAAAAAGCGCTGCTGCAGCCGGGACAATATGCTGCAGAGCAGACGGTGACCCTGGTTGGCCCCAAAGGGCGATTAAACAACGTGCGCCTGCTCGGCCCTTTGCGCCAGACCAGCCAGGTGGAAATCTCACGCACCGACGCCCGGATCCTCGGTATCGCCGCGCCGCTGCGCATGTCCGGCAATCTGCAGGGCACGCCGGGGATCCGCCTGATAAGCCCCTTTGCCGAACTGGAGTTGAGCGGCGGGACGATTGTTGCCCAGCGACATATTCATATGTCGCCACTTGATGCGTTGATCCTGCGCGTCTCCCATGGCGATAGCGTCGCGGTGGCGATCGAAGGCAGCGACAGGCGGCTTATCTTCGACAACGTGGCGGTCCGCGTTGCCCCGGATATGCGTCTTGAGATGCACATCGATACTGACGAGGCTAATGCGGCAGGCGCTGACGCTGCGCAAGCCTGGGCAACGCTGGTGACGAAGCCATGAACCACGCGATGCTGCAGCGTATCGTCGAAGAGGTCGCCGCCCGTCTGCGCCGTCGCGCCCTCAGCACGGCCACGCTCAGCGTGGCCCAGCTCGGCGAAGCGGATATCCGCAGCCTGCTGTGCCAGCACGCTTCGCTGCGCATCGTGCAGGTGGATTTACCGCTGCTGGAGCAGCTTGCCGGCCAGCGTGCGCTGGCGGCAGCCGGTTGCGCACTGCATGAGGCGATGGCCTGGGGCGTTCGGGTACAGCTAACGCTGCTTCCCGCCCTGCTCCCCGCGCTGGCGGTAAAAAAACTCGCCCGCTTGCCGCTGACGTTCAGCGATCCGCTTGGCCAGCCCGTCAGGCTTCACGCCGCGTCGGTGCTCACCTATGCCGACGTAGCCCGTTTCAGTGGCGGCTATCTGGTGCTGCGCCGCCGCCCCATTATCACCGCCCTCGCCCGCGAAGCGGCCGTCGCGCGGCATGTTCAATTGATTAAGCAGGAGTGAACTATGCATCTGGCACGCGTGACCGGCGCCGTCGTCTCGACGCAAAAATCGCCCTCTCTGAACGGCAAAAAACTGCTGCTGGTGCGCCGGGTAAGCGCGGACGACGATCGTCCGATTCTCCCCACGAGCGGCGATGAAGTGGCGGTAGATTCGGTTGGCGCTGGCGTCGGCGAGCTGGTGCTGCTCTGCAGCGGCTCGAGCGCACGCCACGTTTTCAGCGGCCCGAATGAGGCCATCGATCTTGCCGTCGTGGGCATTGTTGACTCACTTTCACGCTAAGGGGGCGCCTGTGGCTATCTATACCCGAACCGGCGATGCCGGCAGTACATCACTCTTTACCGGCCAGCGGGTCAGCAAGACGCATCCGCGCGTCGAAGCCTACGGCACCCTGGATGAACTGAACGCCATGCTGAGCCTGTGCGTCTGCGCCGTCGCTGAAGAGGAACAGCGCACCCTGCTCGAAGCCCTGCAGCAGCACATTTTTTGGTTCAGCGCGGAGCTCGCCAGCGACAGCGAACAGCCATCACCGGGTAAGCGCTATATCAGCAGCGAAGAGATTGCCCTGCTGGAGCAGACCATCGATCGCGAGATGGCCCGCGTGCCGGCGCTGCACCAGTTTGTATTGCCCGGACGCTGTGAAGCCGCCAGCCGTCTGCACCTGGCCCGCACCGTTGCCAGACGGGCGGAGCGCCGGCTGGTCGAGCTGGCGGCAGAGGTTACTATCCGTCAGATGCTGCTGCGTTATCTGAACCGCTTATCTGACTGCCTGTATGCCCTGGCGCGCAGCGAGGATCATGCCGCTCACCAGCGCCGCCTTGTGACGGAGATCGCGGCCCGCTATCTGGCCGCCAGCAGGTCGCCTGCGCCCGACGCGCCCAAAGCCCAGGCCGGGTCGCTCTCCTTTCACGAGCTGCATCAGCTCATCCGTCAGGCCATTGAACACGCCCGCCAGCTGCAGGTGCCGGTGGTGATCAGCATCGTTGACGCACACGGCACCGAAACCGTGACCTGGCGAATGCCCGATGCGCTGCTGGTCAGCAGCGAGCTGGCGCCGAAAAAAGCCTGGACCGCCGTCGCCATGAAAACCGCCACCCACGAGCTCGCGACGACCGTACAGCCAGGCGCTGCGCTGTACGGTCTGGAGAGCCATCTGCAGGGCAAAGTCGTCACCTTTGGCGGCGGATATCCGCTGTGGCGCGATGGCCAGCTAATAGCCGGCCTCGGCATTAGCGGCGGCAGCGTCGAGCAGGATATGGCTATTGCACAGGCTGCCATGGCGGCCATTAACGTGAGAACTCATCAATGAATACAGCAGAACTGGAAACCCTTATCCGCACCATCCTCAGTGAAAAGCTCGCGCCGACGCCCCCTGCCCCTCAGCAAGAGCAGGGCATTTTCTGCGATGTCGGCAGCGCCATCGACGCCGCTCATCAGGCTTTTCTCCGCTATCAGCAGTGTCCGCTAAAAACCCGCAGCGCCATTATCAGCGCCCTGCGGGAGACGCTGGCCCCCGAGCTGGCGACGTTGGCGGAAGAGAGCGCCACGGAAACCGGCATGGGCAACAAAGAAGATAAATATCTGAAAAATAAAGCCGCTCTTGAAAACACGCCGGGCATAGAGGATCTCACTACCAGCGCCCTCACCGGCGATGGCGGGATGGTGCTGTTTGAGTACTCGCCGTTCGGGGTTATTGGCGCCGTGGCGCCCAGCACCAACCCAACGGAAACCATTATCAACAACAGTATCAGCATGCTGGCGGCGGGTAACAGCGTCTATTTCAGCCCCCATCCCGGCGCGAAAAAGGTCTCGTTGAAGCTTATCGCCAGGATCGAAGAGATCGCCTACCGCTGCAGCGGGATCCGTAACCTGGTGGTGACCGTTGCCGAGCCGACCTTTGAAGCCACCCAGCAAATGATGTCCCACCCGCTGATTGCCGTTCTGGCTATCACCGGCGGCCCTGGCATTGTGGCGATGGGCATGAAAAGCGGTAAAAAAGTGATCGGCGCTGGCGCCGGCAATCCGCCGTGCATCGTTGATGAAACCGCCGATCTCGTCAAAGCCGCCGAAGATATCATCAGCGGCGCCGCCTTCGATTACAACCTGCCCTGTATCGCCGAAAAAAGCCTGATCGTCGTCGCCTCCGTCGCTGACCGCCTGATCCAGCAGATGCAGGATTTTGACGCGCTGCTGTTGAGCCGACAGGAGGCCGATACCCTGCGTGCCGTCTGCCTGCCCGACGGCGCGGCGAATAAAAAACTGGTCGGTAAAAGCCCGGCTGCGCTGCTGGCGGCGGCGGGTCTCGCCGTTCCGCCTCGCCCCCCTCGCCTGCTGATAGCCGAGGTGGAGGCGAACGACCCCTGGGTGACCTGCGAGCAGCTGATGCCGGTGCTGCCGATCGTCAGGGTCGCCGACTTTGACAGCGCCCTGGCGCTGGCCCTGCGCGTTGAGGAGGGTCTGCACCACACCGCCATTATGCACTCGCAGAATGTCTCGCGGCTCAATCTGGCGGCACGCACGCTGCAGACCTCCATTTTTGTCAAAAATGGCCCGTCTTACGCGGGAATCGGCGTCGGCGGCGAAGGGTTTACCACCTTCACCATCGCCACGCCAACCGGAGAAGGCACCACCTCCGCGCGGACGTTCGCCCGCCTGCGGCGCTGCGTGTTGACCAACGGTTTTTCCATTCGCTAACCGGGGGCGCCATGCATACCTTTTCTCTGCAAACGCGCCTCTACAGCGGCCCGGGCAGCCTGGCCGCGCTGCAGCGCTTTAGCCATCAGCACATCTGGATCGTCTGCGACGGCTTCCTGGCGCGCTCGCCGCTGCTTGACCGACTGCGCGCCGCGCTGCCCGCCAGCAACCGCGTCAGCGTGTTCAGCGATATTACACCGGATCCGACCATTCACACCGTGGCGAAAGGGATAGCGCAGATGCAGGCCCTGCGTCCGCAGGTGGTGATCGGCTTCGGCGGCGGCTCGGCGATGGATGCCGCCAAGGCTATCGTCTGGTTCAGCCAGCAGGGCGGTCTGCCTGTCGACACCTGCGTGGCGATCCCCACCACCAGCGGTACCGGTTCGGAAGTGACCAGCGCCTGCGTCATCAGCGACCCGGAAAAAGGGATCAAGTACCCGCTGTTCCATGAGGCGCTCTGTCCCGACATGGCGATCATCGACCCGACGCTGGTGGTTAGCGTACCGCCCACCATCACAGCCCATACCGGGCTGGACGCGCTGACCCACGCCCTGGAGGCATGGGTCTCGCCGCAGGCCACCGATTTTACCGATGCGCTGGCGGAAAAGGCCGCCAGGCTGGTGTTTCGCGCCCTGCCCGTTGCGATTCGTCAGGGCGACTGCATTGCGACCCGCAGCAAAATGCACAATGCATCAACCCTCGCCGGTATGGCCTTTAGCCAGGCTGGCCTTGGGCTCAATCATGCGATCGCCCATCAGCTTGGCGGCCAGTTTCACCTCCCCCATGGCCTGGCCAATGCGCTGCTGCTGACCGCGGTGATCCGCTTCAATGCCGGCGAGCCGCGAGCGGCTAAGCGCTATGCACGCCTGGCCAGGGCCTGCCGCTTCTGCCCGCCCGAAGCTGGCGAACAGGAGGCTTTCCAGGCGCTGCTTACCGCGGTGGAAACGCTGAAACAGCAGTGCGCCATTCCCACCCTCAAGGGCGCGCTGCAGGAAAAGTATCCCCTTTTCTTATCGCGAATTCCCGCCATGGTGCCGGCCGCGCTGGCCGACGCCACCCTGCGCACCAACCCGCGTCCGGTCGATGGCGCGGCCATCGCGCAACTGCTGGAGAACCTGCAATGAGTGAAGCGATAGTGCCACTATCAAGCATTGATGCGGCGGAGATCCGCGAACGCGTTCGGGCCGCTGGCGTCGTAGGAGCCGGTGGCGCAGGCTTTCCGACCCACATCAAACTGCAGGCCCGGGTGGACACCGTGCTGGTGAACGCCGCCGAATGCGAACCGATGCTGAAGGTTGACCAACAGCTGATGGCTCAGCAGGCTGACCGACTGATTCGCGGCCTGGGTTACGCGATGACCGCCACCGGCGCCCGGGAAGGGATCATTGCCCTGAAGGCGAAATATGCTCCGGCGATTGCGGCACTAACCCCACGACTCCCGGAATGGGCCCGGCTGCATATTCTGCCTGACGTCTATCCGGCCGGGGATGAGGTGCTCACTATCTGGCTGGCGACGGGACGCCGCGTACCACCTGCCGCGCTGCCGGTCAGCGTCGGCGTGGTGGTCAATAACGTGCAGACGGTGCTCAATATCGCCAGAGCCGTGGAACAGGGCAATCCGGTGACTCGCCGGACGTTGACCGTCAATGGCGCCGTCGCCCGTCCGCTGACGCTGGCCGTACCACTGGGTATATCGCTGCGCGAGGTGCTGGATCTGGCCGGCGGCGCGACGGTTGACGATCCGGGGTTTATCAACGGCGGTCCGATGATGGGCTCGCTTATTACCTCCCTCGAGACACCGGTCACCAAAACCACCGGCGGCCTGCTGGTGCTCCCGGGCAACCATCCATTGATCCAGCGACGGCGGCAGGATGAACGAACGCTGCTCGCCATCGCCCGCACCGTCTGTGAACAGTGCCGTTTATGCACAGATTTATGCCCCCGGCACCTGATCGGCCATGAGCTTTCCCCTCATCTGCTGGTGCGGGCGGTGAACTATCGCCAGGCGGCCACCCCGTCGCTGCTGCTCAGCGCCCTGACCTGTTCGGAGTGCAACGTTTGCGAGAGCGTCGCCTGCCCGGTGGGTATTTCCCCCATGCGCATCAACCGTCTGCTGAAACGTGAGCTGAGGGCGAAAAACCTGCGCTACGACGGACCGCTGCGTCCGGCGGACGAGATGGCGAAGCACCGCCTGGTGCCGGTCAAGCGGCTCATCAGCAAACTGGGACTTGATCCCTGGTATCAGGAAGCGCCGCTGACGGCGGTGGAGCCGGAGGTGGCCTGCGTCACCCTGCCCCTGCGCCAGCATATCGGCATCAGCGCCGTGCCCTGCGTCGCGCCGGGAGAGCGGGTAACGCGCGGCCAGCTACTGGCGGATATCCCCGCCGACGCCCTCGGCGCGCCGGTGCACGCCAGTATTGACGGCCTGGTCTCCGCCATCACGGAGCAGGCCATTACGCTTGTAAGAGGTTAATCATGACCCAGGCTATCGGAATTTTAGAACTGACCAGCATCGCCAGGGGGATGGAGCTGGGCGACGTCATGCTGAAAAGCGCGAACGTACAGCTCCTGCTCTGCAGAACCCTTTGCCCCGGGAAATTCCTGCTGATGCTCGGCGGCGACGTCGGCGCCGTGCAGCAGGCAATCGCCGCCGGCACCGCGCGCGCTGGGGAGATGCTGGTGGACAGCCTGGTGCTGGCCAACATTCACCCCAGCGTACTACCGGCGATCAGCGGTCTCAACGTGGTCGGGCAGCGGCAGGCGGCGGGGATCGTCGAAACCTGGAGCGTGGCGGCGTGCATCAGCGCCGCCGACCACGCGGTGAAAGCGGCCAACGTCACCCTGGTGCGGGTCCATATGGCGTTTGGTATCGGCGGCAAATGCTACATGGTGGTGGCGGGTGATATCGCCGATGTCGACAACGCCGTCACGGTGGCCAGCGACAGCGCAGGCGAGAAAGGATTACTGGTTCACCGGGCAGTGATCCCGCGACCGCACGATGCGCTGTGGCAACAGCTGATGGAGGGATAATGGAACCGCAAACCCCTACCGAACGCATGATCCAGGAGTATGTCCCGGGCAAACAGGTCACTCTGGCGCATCTCATTGCCAATCCTGGCAAAGATCTGTTCAAAAAGCTGGGTCTGCCGGACGCGGTCTCCGCCATCGGCATTCTTACCATTACCCCCAGTGAAGCATCGATTATCGCCTGCGACATCGCTACCAAGTCCGGCGCGGTGGAGATCGGTTTTCTCGATCGCTTCACCGGCGCGGTGGTGTTGACCGGCGATGTCTCCGCCGTGGAGTACGCGCTCAGGCAGGTCACCCGCACCCTCGGTGAGCTGATGCGCTTCACCGCCTGCCCAATTACCCGGACCTGAGCCCATGAAACGCCTGATGCTAATCGGACCCAGCCAGTGCGGCAAAACCTCGCTGACCCAGGTATTGCGTGGCGAAACCCTGCGCTATCAGAAAACCCAGGCCATCGTCTGGACGCCGGCCGCCATCGATACCCCCGGGGAATATCTGGAAAACCGCTGCCTGTACAGTGCACTGCTCACCAGCGCCTGCGAGGCCGATGTCATCGCGCTGGTACTAAATGCCGATGCGCCCTGGTCACCTTTTTCTCCGGGGTTTACCGCCCCGATGAACCGCCCGGTCATCGGGGTGATCACTAAAGCCGATTTGGCCGCCCCGCCCCGTCTGCAACAGGTCCGGACATGGCTCGAGACGGCGGGCGCCGGACATATCTTTATCACCAGCGCGTTAACCGGCGACGGGCTTGATGACCTGTTCGCCTGCCTGAATGCAGAGGAATATCAATGACCTATAAAATCATGGCGATTAACGCCGGCAGCTCCTCCCTGAAGTTTCAGCTGCTTAACATGCCGCAGGGGGCGTTGCTCTGTCAGGGGTTGATCGAACGTATCGGCCTGCCCGAGGCCCGCTTCACGCTGAAAACGTCGGCACAGAAATGGCAGGAGACGCTGCCCATCGCCGATCACCATGAGGCAGTGACCCTGCTGCTGGAGGCGCTGACCGGCCGCGGGATCCTGAGCAGCCTGCAGGAGATCGACGGCGTTGGCCACCGCGTCGCCCACGGCGGCGAACGCTTCAAAGACGCCGCGCTGGTCTGCGACGATACCCTGCGGGAGATCGAGCGCCTGGCGGAGCTGGCGCCGTTGCATAACCCGGTCAATGCGCTGGGCATACGTCTCTTTCGCCAGCTGTTACCCGCGGTACCGGCGGTGGCGGTTTTTGATACCGCCTTTCACCAGACCCTGGCGCCGGAGGCCTGGCTCTATCCCCTCCCCTGGCGCTATTACGCCGAGCTGGGCATTCGCCGCTACGGTTTTCACGGTACCAGCCATCACTATGTCAGCAGCGCGCTGGCGGAAAAGCTGGGCGTACCGCTGAGCGCCCTGCGGGTAGTAAGCTGCCATCTGGGCAATGGCTGTAGCGTCTGCGCCATCAAAGGCGGGCAGTCGGTGAATACCTCAATGGGCTTTACTCCCCAGTCCGGGGTGATGATGGGCACCCGCAGCGGCGATATCGACCCGTCGATCCTTCCCTGGCTGGTGGAGAAAGAAGGGAAATCCGCCCTGCAGCTCAGCCAGCTGCTGAATAATGAATCCGGGCTGCTGGGCGTCTCCGGCGTGTCCTCTGATTACCGCGACGTCGAACAGGCAGCCGACGCCGGCAACGAACGGGCGGCTCTGGCGCTGTCGCTGTTTGCCGAACGCATTCGCGCGACTATCGGCAGCTATATCATGCAGATGGGAGGTCTGGACGCGCTGATCTTTACCGGCGGCATAGGCGAGAATTCCGCCCGGGCGCGGGCGACGATCTGCCGCAATTTGCATTTTCTCGGCCTCGCGCTGGACGACGAGAAAAACCAGCGGAGCGCGACCTTTATTCAGGGGGATAATGCGCTGGTCAAAGTGGCGGTGATCAACACCAATGAAGAGCTTATGATTGCCCGCGACGTCATGCGTCTTGCATTGCCGCAGGCGCGCGAGCTGGCGGTGTCGGCATAAACGACGCGCCTCCTCTTGCGGAGAATCATGGTAACCGGCGGGTCGCCATGCCACTATGCGCCCTGGCGAAGGTAAGCGGAAAGGTGAAAACGTGGCTGTTGCACAATGTCCCGCCTCGTGCGGAGAACTTATCCAGGGCTGGATCCTCGGCAGCGAAAAGCTGGTCTCCTGTCCGGTGGACTGGTACAGCACCGTCGAGGTCGAGACAGGGGTACCGCGAAAAGACGAGCGGCCGCTGTCGCGGGCGATGGTCGACCAGCTGCTGGCCCACTGGGGCTACCCCCCAGCGCTGAGCCAGCAGATCCGCATCACCCTGCACTCAACGATCCCGGTGGCCAAAGGGATGGCCAGCAGCACCGCCGATATCGCTGCCACCGCCGTCGCCACCGCCCATCATCTGGGCCATCTACTGGATGAGCCGACGCTGGCGCGCCTGTGCGTCGCGCTGGAGCCCACCGACAGCACCCTGTTTCGCCAGCTGACGCTGTTCGACCATAATACCGCCGCCACGCAAATCGCCTGTCCCCCTCCGCCGGCGCTCGACCTGTTAGTGCTGGAGAGCCCGCTGACGCTGCGCACCACCGACTATCACCAGCTGCCGCGCGAGCCGGGCCTGTTGGCAAACGCCTCCCGGCTGCAGCTGGCGTGGGAGAAAGTACAGCAGGCCTGCCACTGCGGCAGCCCGCAGCTGCTGGGCGAAGCAGCAACCATCAGCGCCATTGCCAGCCAGCAGCTGTTGCCTAAGCCGGGGTTTGACGCGCTGCTGGACCTGGTGGAAAGCGCAGGGCTCTATGGTCTCAACGTGGCGCACAGCGGCAGCGTCGTCGGCCTGCTGCTGGACCGCCGTCGGCATGACGTCGAATTTCTGCAATGGCGGCTGGCAGACAGCGACATCGCCGCCCACTGGCCGCAGCAGCATCTGTTGGCGATGGTGCCCGGGGGCGTCATCCTGCAGTAGGCCTCAGGCCAGCACCCGGCGCAACGCCGCCAGCAGCTGGTCGTTTTCCTCGGCGCTGCGGATCGCCACCCGGAAATAGCGGCTATCCAGCCCCGGGTAGTTGGCGCAGCTGCGGATCAGCACATGCTGGCGCAGCAGGGCATATTGCAGGTCAAAATCGGCTCTGTCGCAGCGCAAGAACAGGTAGTTAGCACGCCCGGGCCATACGGTCAGCCCGGCCATCTCCTGCAGCTGCGCATAGAAACGCGCTCCCTCCTCCTGCAGCCACTGCCAGGTGGCCCGCTGATACGCCCGATCCTGGAGAATAATTTCCCCGGCCAGGGCGGCATAGGCGTTGATGGACCACGGCATTTGTCGCGCGCGCAGTCGGGCCACCGCCTGGGCATCAGCGTTCAGCAGGTAGCCGAGACGCAGCCCCGGAATGGCATAAAATTTGGTCAGCGATCGCAGAACCCAGACGTGCGGATGCTGCGCCAGCAGAGGAATAAACCCCGGCTGGTCGGGGATAAAGTCGAGGAAGGCCTCATCGAGGATCAGGCTGATGTTCAGCGCCCGGCAGCGCTGCGCAATGGCTTCCAGCAGGCCCCGCTCCGGCAGCAGGCCGGTGGGGTTGTTCGGAGTGCAGAGAAACAGGCAGTCCAGCGCCGGAGTCAGGGCATCGAGGATCGCGTCGGTCAGCTGCCAGCCATCGCGCTCCCGCAGGGCATACTCCACCACCTCGCAGTCCACCGTCTGCAGCGCCCGCCGGTACTCCGCGAAACCGGGAATGACGATCATCGCCCGCCGCGGCTTAAGGCCGTGGACGAGGGTGAAGATCGATTCAGTTTCGCCGTTGCCGGCGAGGATATGCGCCGCCGGCAACTGATGGTGGGCAGCCAGCGCCTGATGCAGCTGTTGATACTCGACGTCAGGGTAGCGTTCGGCGCAGCCTGGGTTGTCAACGATCGCCTGCCTGAGCGAGGCAGGCATCCCCAGCGGATTGATGTTGGCGCTAAAATCCAGCAGCTCGCCGGGGGCTATGCCCAGCAGGGCGGCGGCCTCGCGGATATTGCCGCCATGGGCGCTTTTCAGTAAGGCCATGTCCCTTTCCTGTGTGGTTATCCGCGGCGGGCCAGCGTCGCGCCGTCGGCGAAGTAGGCTTTAATCCCGGCGAGGATCGACTCGGCCACCTCCTGCTGGAATTTGGCCGTTTTCAGTTTCCGCTCTTCTTCCACGTTACTGATAAACGCCGTCTCCACCAGAATGGAGGGGATATCAGGCGCCTTCAGTACCGCAAAGCCCGCCTGCTCTACCCGATTCTTGTGCAAATTATTGATATTGCCCATTTTCTCCAGCACCGCCTTTCCGAATTTGAGGCTGTCGGCGATGGTGAGGGACTGCACCATATCGAACATGGTGTGGTCGACATAGCGGTCGCCGCTCTTGCTGACCCCACCGATCAGATCCGAGGCGTTCTGCGTCTGGGCGAGATATTTTGCCGCGGTACTGGTGGCCCCCTTGGTGGAGAGGGCAAACACCGAAGAGCCGCTGGGCTGGCGGCTGGTAAAGGCGTCGGCGTGAATCGACACGAACAGGTCGGCGCGCTGCTTCTGCGCCTTGGCGACACGCACTTTCAACGGGATAAACACGTCTTCGTTGCGGGTCATATAGGCCTTCATATTGCCTTCTTTGTCGATCAGCGCCCGCAGGCGACGGGCGATCTGTAGCACCACATCTTTCTCGCGGGTGCGATACTTCCCCACGGCGCCGGAGTCTTCGCCGCCGTGCCCGGGATCGAGCATGATGACAATCGGCCGGTCGCGCCCGGCTTTGCCCGGCTGCGGCCCGCTTTGCGCCGGCGGCACCTGCCGCTCCAGGTCGCCTTTGTTGTAATCCTCGAGCAGCGCCAGCAGCGGATCCTGAACATCGGTGGCGTTGGCGGGGTAGAGATCCATCACCAGACGCTCTTTAAAGCCAGCCACCGGCGCGAGGGCAAACAGCTGCGGCTTGACGTTCTGCTTGAGCTCAAAGACCATGCGCACGGTTTGCGGATCAAACTGGCCCACGCGGGCGGACTTAATAAAGGGATCGTCATCGCGGATCTGGCCGCCCATGCCTTTCAGCACAGAGTTCAGGTTAACCCCTTCCAGATCCACTACCACTCGTTCCGGATTACTGAGGGCAAACTGCCGGTATTTCAGCACATGATTCGATTCTACCGTGACACGCGTGTAGGTCGATGCTGGCCAGACGCGAACGGCGACCACCCGCGCGGCGGCGGCCAACCCGACAGGGCTCACGCTCATTAACCACATGGCGCCCGCGCCCTGCAACAGACGGCGACGGCTTAATCCTGAGTTGTTTCCCGACATGCCACTCCCAAGCAATAAAAACGCATTTGTACCCAAAACAAACAGATTGACCAGAAACTTTAACGAAAGGCATATAACCTGTCATCTATAAAAGGGTAAACATTCATTGACACCCTGCGCCGGGTCACATGTTTTTCGCGGCTTAGCCTCAAATTGGGGCTTGCGTTTAACGGCAAAACAGAATAAAAATACAATAATTACGAATAATCATGCATTGAGGGTTTGTCATGGTGAAGGAACGTCGCACTGAACTGGTAGAAGGATTCCGCCATTCTGTTCCCTATATTAATGCCCATCGGGGAAAAACGTTTGTCATCATGCTGGGCGGCGAAGCCATTGAGCATGAAAATTTCTCAAATATTGTCAATGACATAGGATTATTGCATAGCCTGGGCATTCGCCTGGTGGTGGTCTATGGCGCCCGCCCGCAGATTGACGCTAACCTCGCCGAGCACCATCACGAGCCGGTCTATCACAAGCAGACGCGAGTGACTGACGCCAAAACGCTGGAGCTGGTTAAGCAGGCGGCGGGGATGCTGCAGCTGGAGATCACCGCCCGTCTGTCGATGAGCCTCAACAACACCCCGCTGCAGGGGGCCCATATCAACGTTGTCAGCGGCAACTTTATCATTGCCCAGCCGCTGGGCGTCGATGACGGCGTCGATTATTGCCACAGCGGACGCATTCGCCGCATTGACGAAGAGGCGATTCATCGTCAGCTCGACAGCGGCGCCATTGTCCTGATGGGGCCGGTCGCGGTGTCGGTCACCGGCGAGAGCTTTAACCTGACTTCGGAAGAGATCGCTACCCAGCTGGCCATCAAGCTGAAGGCGGAGAAAATGATCGGCTTCTGTTCGTCGCAAGGGGTTTACAACCAGGCCGGGGAAATTGTCTCCGAACTGTTCCCTAATGAGGCGCAAGCCCGCGTCGAAGAGCTGGAAGCAGACGAAGACTATAACTCCGGCACCGTGCGCTTCCTGCGCGGGGCGGTGAAGGCCTGCCGCAGCGGCGTACGGCGCTGCCACCTGATCAGCTATCAGGAAAATGGCGCGCTGCTGCAGGAGCTGTTTTCACGCGACGGCATCGGCACCCAGATCGTCATGGAGAGCGCGGAGCAGATCCGTCGGGCGACCATCAATGATATCGGCGGTATTCTTGAGCTGATAAGCCCGCTCGAGCAGCAGGGCATTCTGGTACGCCGTTCCCGCGAACAGCTGGAGATGGAGATCGACAAATTCACCATTATTCAGCGCGATAACACCACCATCGCCTGCGCCGCCCTCTATCCTTTCCCGGAAGAGAAGATCGGCGAAATGGCCTGCGTGGCGGTGCATCCGGATTACCGGAGCTCGTCGCGGGGAGAGGTGCTGCTGGAGCGTATTGCCGCTCAGGCCAGGCAGATGGGACTGAGCAAGCTGTTCGTGTTAACCACCCGCAGCATCCACTGGTTCCAGGAGCGCGGCTTCACGCCGGTGGATATCGACCTGCTGCCGGAGAGTAAAAAGCAGATGTATAACTATCAGCGCCGGTCGAAGGTGCTGATGGCCGACCTCGCTTAAGCCCTTCTCCTCTCTATCTAACGGCCCGGGATAGCGCGACGCTTATCGCTTTATCCCCGGCCGGTCTCCCGCCCCTCTTCCCGCCAGCCTGGCGTACGCACGCGGGCGAAATTCCTGGTTTCCGCGCAGGCCATTTCTTTCTCGCTGGCTCACCGATATGCTATTGGCTGTCGACAGGACGTCGACTGGCGCCGCGGCCGCCACCCGCCCTGTAAGGATCGCTTAAAGAATGGAACCCAAACCGAACTGGCTGGTCAGACATATTAATCTCATTACCACCGCGGTCGCCCTCTATCCGTGGTTGCTGATGATACTGCTCCTCTGGGATAACCAGCGCCATCATCAGCATGGCTATGCCGCGCTCGGCGCCGCCATCGCGATATTATTTCTGCTGGCCCTGACGTCCGGCATGAATCTTCTCATCTCCTCGCTGGTGATTTTTTGTGCCCGCTGTTCCACCCCACCGCTGGCCGGCGGCGCAGCAGTCCGCTTTTTCGCCATGAACTCGATCTCGGCGCTCTGGCTTATCCCTCTGTTCTTCAGTTACTGATTTTTCCGCCAGCCCGGGCAACGGCTGCAGCATTTTCCATCGCCCGGACCCGGCGTCTCAGGGGGCTTCGCGCCCGGCGAAAATCTCCGCCAGGCCGCTGCGCCGTTCGGTGCGCGTCACAATGGCCTGGGAGAGCACCTGCTCGTCGGCATAGAGCGACAACCGCCGTTTCGCGCGGGTGATCGCCGTGTAGACCAGTTCGCGGGTCACCAGCGGGACGCTGCGCGCCGGCAGGATCAGCGCCGCGTGTTCGAACTCCGAGCCCTGCGATTTATGCACGGTCATCGCCCAGGCGGTATCATGCTCCGGCAGACGGCTCGGCTGCACCGACTTGATGGCGCCGTCGGGCATCAGGAACCACACCCGCAGCTCGCCGTTGCGCTCCAGGGCGATGCCGATATCGCCGTTAAACAGCCCCAGCGCGCTGTCGTTGCGCGATATCATGATCGGTCGGCCATCATACCAGCGAGAGTGGCGCGGCAGGGCGATCGCCCGCTGTCGGTTGAGCCGCTGCTCCAGCCGCTCATTGACGCCGCTCACGCCGTACGGCCCCTCGCGCAGCGCGCACAGCAGCTGGAATTCGCTGAAAGCGGCCAGCATGGCCTGCGGTTCGGCCCGCTCGCGGCGCAGCTGCAGGTAGCGCTCATAGCCCTGCTGAGCCGCGCCGAGCATGGCTTCGTACTCTTCGGTCGTGCTGAGGGGATGAAGCGCGATATCGTCAAACGGCTGGCGCAGCGTGGCCTTCACCTCCGCGCGCGCGCCAGCGTTCACCGCCCGCGCCAGGCTCCCGATGCCGGAGTGACTGCCGAAGCGATAGCTCTTTTGCAGCAGGCACAAACTGTCTCTCAGCTCGCCCGCGATAGCCCCCTCGCCCGCCGGCACCGGCGAACCGGTCAGCCGGGTCAGCTCCTGCGCCCGCGCGGCGGTATAGCCCGAACTCGCCCAGGCGCAGATATCCCCCAGCACCGCCCCCGCTTCTACGGAGGCCAGCTGGTCGCGATCGCCGAGGAAAATCACCCGCCCGTGGGCCGGCAGCGCGTCGATAAGCCGCGACATCATCGGCAGGTCGATCATCGAGGCTTCATCCACCACCAGCACGTCCAGATGCAGCGGGTTGCCGGCGTGATAGCGCATCCGCTGGCTGCCGGGCTGGGCGCCCAGCAGACGATGCAGCGTGCTGGCCTCGGTGGGAATCAACGCTTTCTGCGCGTCGGTCAGCGGCAATTTTCTCAGCGCCGCGCCCAGCGATTCGGTCAGACGCGCCGCCGCTTTCCCGGTTGGCGCCGCCAGGCGAATACGACAGCGCGGGCTGTCTTCGATCTGGATCAGCGCCGCCAGAAGCTTCGCCACGGTGGTGGTCTTCCCGGTCCCGGGACCGCCGGAGATCACTGAGATGCGGCGGGTCAGCGCCACCGCCGCGGCCACTTTTTGCCAGTCGGTTTCGCCGGTGGCAGGGAACAGGGCATTCAGGGTTGACGCCAGCCGGGCCTCATCCATCTCCAGCACCCGGTTGGCTTCATTGAAGAAGCGGGCGACGGTCAGCTCGTTGCGCCACATCCGGTTGAGATAGAGCCGGTCGCCGCACAAAATCATCGGCGCCGGAGCATCGCCGCAGCTCACCGCCGACGAAGCGAGCAGCAGTGCGGGCCAGTCCTCCGGCGCGCCGGCTTCGGCCAGCAGCCGATCGCGGATCTCCCCGGCTTTACCGCTCAGCGCCTCGTCGCCGCTCAACCGCGAGAGCGGCAGACAGACGTGCCCCTCGCCGGCATCCCGGCTCAGCAAGGCCGCCGCCAGCTTGACCGCCGGCGGGTCGTTTTGCGCCACCATCAGGGCAAACTGGACGTCCAGCGGCCGCAGCAGACGCTGCTCCACCGCCGCCAGCAGTAGTTGTTCGAAAGTCATGAGGCCTCCTCCTGAGTTTCTCCGGCAAAAAGCTGATCCAGACCGTCAATCAGCGGTCGCACCGGCCGGGTGGTGAAGATCCCCTGCCCCCCCTCCTGCCCGTCCATGCCGCGCAGGAAAAGATAAATCACGCCGCCGAAGTGGCGGTCATAGTCATAATCGGCCAGCCGGTGGCGCAGATAGCGGTGCAGCGCCAGGCTATACAGCTGATACTGTAGATCGTAGCGGTGGGCACGCATCGCCTGCTCCATCGCCGGCCGGGTGTAGGCCTCGCGATCTTCCCCCAGCCAGTTGGATTTGTAATCCAGCAGGTAATAACGGCCTTCGTGACGGAAGACCAGATCGATAAAGCCCTTCAGCATGCCGCGCACCTGGCGGAAATCCAGCGGCGGCGTGTCGGCAGAGAGGGGATCGTACTGGCGGATAAGCGCGTCAAGGCGCTCCGCCGTCAGCAGCTGGGCGATGGGCAGGTAAAATGCCATCTCCACCTGTTTATCCCGCGCCGCAAGCTGATTGAGCGCGATATCCGGCCCCGGCAGGCGGGTCTTCAGCACGCCGCCCAGCCAGTCGGTCAGCACCGGCGCCCACTGCGCGTCAAACCCGCTCAGCTGCAGCTTCTCCGCCATCCACCCTTCCGGCACCGGCTGGGTGAAGTCCAGCTCCTCAAACAGGCTGTGCAGGAAGGTCCCCGGCGCGGCGCCGCGCGGGAACTGGTGCGGAGTCAGCTGCGGCTCTTCCACGACTTCGCCGACGCCGGCGGCATCAACATCCAGACGCGGCAGCAAATCCTGCCCGCCGCTGAAACCATGCTGCTGCAGTCCGGAGTAACTGGTCACCCGCCAGTCGTCGGCGATGCGGCGCTGCAGCTCGCGCGCCGACAATCGCGGGATGGTCGCCGCGGGCGCCTGCCACGGGGTGAGATCCAGTTCGCCCGGAATCTGTAATGCAATATCGCCATGACAGAAGTCCGCCAGCCGCGCAGCCAGCCCGGCGGCGTCCATGGCTTCGCCCGCCTGCAGCAGCCGCCCCAGCGCGCTGAGGTGGAAATCGCTGTTGCCGGATTTCCGGCTGCTGAGCGGCGCCACGCCGAGGCTGCAGTGCCAGACCGCGCGGGTCAGGGCGACGTACAGCAGGCGCAGATCTTCCGCCAGTCGTTCCGCCTCCGCCAGCTCGAGGCTGGCCTCATCCTGGCCCAGATCCAGCACCGCCGCGAACGTCTCGCGATCGTGGTAAAACGCCTGGTCCTGTTTACGAAACCGGGCGATAAACGGCAGCCAGACCAGGGGGTATTCCAGCCCTTTTGACTTGTGAATGGTGACAATTTGCACCAGGTGCTTATCGCTTTCGAGACGCATCTGCTGGCTGGCGGCGTTGCTGTCCGGCTCGGCGATATGCTGCGCCAGCCAGCGCACCAGGGCATGCTCGCTTTCCAGCTGGCTGGCCGCCTCCTGCAGCAGTTCGCTGATGTGCAGAATGTCGGTTAAACGCCGCTCGCCACCGCGGGTCGCCAGCAGGTTCTCGGCGATATGCCGGGCTGTCATCAACGCCCGCAGCATCGGCATCACCCCGCGCTGCCGCCAAATCTGGCGGTATTCGCTGAACTCTTCCACCAGCGCGTCCCACGCCTGCTCGTCCTGGTTCAGGTTTTCAATATCCAGCGCGGTCAGGCCAAACATCGACGTCGCCAGCGCGCTGCGCAGGGTATTTTCCCGCTCCGGGGCCAGCACCGCCTGCAATAGCCAGAGCAGCTCCTGGGCCTCAAGCGTCTCAAAAACGCTGTCGCGGTTAGAGAGGTAGACCGAGGGAATGCCCAGCGTCTGCAGCGCTTCACGCACCTGCGCCGCCTCCAGCCGGTTGCGCACCAGCACGGTAATATCCGAAGCCTGTACCGGGCGCGAGGTTTCCCCGCGCCACAGCAGCGCGCGCCCCCGCTGACCGGCGCTCAGCCAGTCGCGGATCTGCGTGGCGCAGAGCTGCGCCATAAAGGTCTGATAATCGCCAGACCCGACAGTGTCGCCGGGCATCAGCCAGACGTTCATCGCCGGTACGTCCGCCGCGTCAACGGTAAAGCGCAGCCCCTTGTTCTTCGCCGCCGCCTTCACCGGCAGGAACGGGATCTCGTGGAACATGAAGGGGTTATCGCTGAGGCTGAACAGCCGATTGACGCTGCCCACCATGCCCGGCGAGGAGCGCCAGTTGGTATCGAGGGTGTAGTGCGCGGCAACGTCGCCGCGCGCTTTCATATAGGTAAAGATATCGGCGCCGCGAAAGGCGTAGATGGCCTGCTTCGGATCGCCGATCAGCAGCAGAGCCGTCTCCGGCTGCCGGCGCCAGATGCGGCGAAAAATCCGGTACTGCTGAGGGTCGGTGTCCTGAAATTCATCGATCATCGCCACCGGAAAACGCTGGCGAATGGCGCTGGCCAGCGTCTCGCCGCTGTCGCCGCGCAGCGCCTCGTCAAGCCGGCTGAGCATATCGTCAAACCCCAGCTCGCCGCGGCGGCGCTTTTCGCGGGCGACCGCATCGCGGATCTCGACCATCGCTCTCGCCAGCACCAGATCGGTGAGCGTCAGCGAGGAGGCCAGCAACGACTCTACGGCGCTAAACAGGGGATGCACCGGCGGTTCGCCACCGGCTTTGGTGCGCTCGAGCAGAAACGACTGGGCAAATTTCTCCAGCGCGTCGGGCAGTTGGTAGCTTAACGTCTCTTCCTGCGCCCAGGCGTTCACTTTCTCCATCCACTTGCCCTGGTTGCCGCGATTAAACTTCCGCCGGTCAAGGCCGGAATTTTCCAGCACGCCTTCGATCTCGCCCACCTGCTCGCGCCACTGCTGCTTGAGCGAGTCAATGCGGGCGATGATCTGCTGATGGCGTTCGGCCAGCGTCTCGTTAGGGGCTGGCGGCGACTTAAGCTGCGGCGCTTCGCCCTGCAGCCAGCGGTCAAGGGACTTCAGCAGATCGCGCGGCCCTTTCCAGACGTCGTGGATCACCGCCGCGATATCGCGGGTCAGGGGATAGCAGTGGCGGCGCCAGAAATCGGCGCAGGCCTGATAGCGCAGGCGGGATTCATCCTCGATCAGCTGTTGCTCGAACAGCATGCCCGACTCGAAGGCGTTAAGGCTCAGCATCCGTTGGCAAAAGCCGTGGATGGTGAATACCGCCGCCTCGTCCATCTGCCGTTCAGCCAGCAGCAGCGTCTTCGCGGCGTCGTCTTTATCGGCGATCTCCGCCAACAACGCGCTGTAGAGCGGATTGTCGGATTCGCCGCGCAGGCAAGCGATGCGCAGTTCGTGGATGTTGCTGCGGATACGGCCGCGCAGCTCTTCGGTCGCCGCCTCGGTAAAGGTCACCACCAGCAGTTCTTCAACGCTGATGGCGCGGGGATAGGCGGCCTCACCGCCCAGCCCCAACAGCAGCCGCAGATACAGCGCGGCGATGGTAAAGGTTTTTCCGGTGCCCGCAGAGGCTTCTATCAGGCGCTCGCCGATCAGGGGCAAGCGCAGGGGATCCAAAGACTCAGCGGTGTCGGTCATTCATTCTCTCGCATCAGGGGTAAGGATTGCTGCAATGCGCTGACGTTTTCCCACACTTTGCCGCCTTTCGGCTGGGCATAGTCCGCTTTGCCATTCTGGCTACCGGAAATCTGGGACAAGATCGTCATGCCCTGCGGATCCACCACCGTCTGATGGAAGAAGTCGGCAAGTTTTTGCGGCGTCAGCAGTTTAATCTGAGCCACTACTTTATCACGTGAATCAAAACGCATATTACCGCGATCGAAATCTTTGCTCAGTTTCGAGGCTTCATCGCCCAGCGTCTGCGGCGCCTGCAGCATCTGGCTTATCACCGCCTGCTGGAGCTGAGCAAACTCTTCCGGCTTCATCGCCCGCAGCTTCGCCTCCGCGGTGGGGAAGAAGGCCTGGAACCGCTGCCAGAGGAAGGCCGGCTGCTTATCGCTACTCTGCAGCAGGAAGCCCATGCCCCACTGGCGCCCCACGTTCATCGGGAAGGCAAAGACCGCGTAGCCGAGCTGCTCTTCAGTACGCAGCTGGTTGTAGAACCACGGCTGAATAATCTGTCCCAGCAGGGTGCTGGCGGCGGTGCTGCTGAACTCATCCACGTTGGGCGGCGCGAACACCGCGGCCAGCGCGGAGTCGGTGCTGTTGCCCGCTTTGTTGAAGATCGCCAGCTGCTGCCGGTTCACCACCACGTCTTTATTGCGGCACCATTCGTTGCCGTCAGCGCCCAGCTGCTGCTGGATCTGGCGGGCCAGCGTCGTGGCGGCATCGGCGGTCATATTGCCGATCACCATCAGTTCAGGACGCCCCCTGGTTTTCAGGTTGGCGCGGTAGTCGAGCACCTCTTTAAGAGTGATGGAGGGCAGCAGCGCCCGGCGCACTTCGCGCTGGAAGTACGGCACCTGCGAGACCATCTGGATCGGCATTATCGCCTGATCGTAGGCTTTGCCTTTCTCGGCGGAATCCATCATCTGCGCATACCAGGATTTGGCCTGCTCCAGCTGCTCCTCGGTCGGCGTATAGCTGAAGTATCCCTGCAGCAGATCGCTGAACAGCGCCGGAAGATGCTGGGTATAGCCGTTGGCATTGACCATTAATCCGTTATTAGCGCCGGTAGAGAACGAAATGCCGCCGACCGCCGCCTGGTTACTGAGCTGGTCGAGGGCGATGCCGGCGAGATAATCGTTGAGGGCAAACATCACCTGCCGGCGAGCGCTGTCCATCGCCTGGGGATTACGCAGCACCAGGGAGATGTCCGCCTTCGGCTCGCTGGCAAAATACTGGCTCGGGGCATACACCACCCGCAGCGTCGGTTCATCAAGGATCAGCTGCGGATGCGGCCAGGCTTTATCGCTTTTGATAAGGGTGAAGTCATCCGGAATATAGGGGTTGAGCGCCGGCAGCTGCAGCTGGATGGCCTGCGATTTGTGCTGCCAGTCAGCGAACGTCTGCTCGCTAATCTTATCCACCTGATACGGCGCATCGACAAAGTAAGCCGTCTTGTTATGCGGCTCCTGGGGGCTGATATACCAGATGCGGGCGTTCTGCGGGGTCATCATCGCCAGCCGGTCTTTGATCGCCTGCGGGTCGTACTGGTCGGCAATATTCACCAAGTCCAGCGCATGCTCGACCGGCACCCGGATCATGGTGTCCGCCAGCCATTCCACGTAGTCCATGTCGCGGTTGATCGACGGATAGCGGAAATCGAGCGCCAGCACATGCGCCAGTTCGTCGAAATAGCGTTTGTCGATGCCCTGAGTACGCAGGAGGTCGAGGTAGCTGAAAATGGCCGCCGTCACTTCATCGCGGTGCGCCAGGCCTTTGTCGGTGAGGGTGGCTGAGATCGCCAGTACGCCGCTGTTGCCGTTTACCACCGGATCGGAATCGGCGCGGATACCTTCCGCCAGGCCCTGTTTTTGCAACCAGTCAGAGAGCGTGCCCGGGCTGCGGTTGCCGATAAGATAGGTGACCAGCTCATCGGTTTTGCTGCGGAAGCGATCGCTGTTGTTGTCGATGCGAAACTCGACGCGCAGCACTTTACGCGGCATCGCCGGCACATAGTGAATAATGATGCCTTTTTGCGCATCCGTGACCACCGGGACGGTAATATCCGGCCTGCTGATCTGACGATTCGGCACGCGGCCAAAGGTGTCCGCAGCCATGCGCGCCAGCGCCGGCAACGGCTTGTTGCTGTAGATCACCGCTTTCATCAGATTGGCGGAGTACCAGCTATCGCGGAAGGTGTGCAGCGCATCAAGCACCGGGCTGCCGGGCTTATCGCTGAGCGTCTCGAGGTTGCCACCGGAGAAGTGGGCCGCCGGGTGAGCCGGGTTGATGGTCTCCGCGCTGACCTGGGCCATGCGCATCCCGTCTCGCGTCCGGGCCATCGTCAGCTCGGCGTTGACCGCGTTACGTTCGCGGTCGGCATATTTTTTATCCAGCAGCGGCGCGGCGATGGCGTCGGCCAGGCGATCTACGGCCCCGTCCAGCGCATCATTTTCCACTTCAAGATAAAACGCGGTGCGGTAGGGCGCGGTACTGGCGTTATGGCTGCCGCCGTGCAGCTTAAGAAACTCTGCAAGGCTGTCAGGCTGGGGATATTTTTGCGACCCCATCAGCGTCATATGTTCCAGAAAATGCGCCAGCCCCTGATGATCTGCCGGATCCTGCAGGGATCCCACCGGCACCACCAGCGCCGACAGCGATTTCACCGCCTGCGGATCGGAAACCAGCAGCACGACCATGTCGTTATCAAGGCGGATCGCCTGATACTGACGCGTATCTTTTTCGCTTTTGCGGATCGTCTCCTGAATCGGCTGCCATCCGGTGTCGGCCTGACTAAACGGCGCCCAGAGGGCGGCCAGCACAACAAAAACCTTGAACCATAAACTGCGGGGCATTCACGAACCTCATCATTAACAAACTTGCGCTGCACAGCGTGCAGCCTTTTATGTCCATCAGTCCGTGATACGTTGCGCATATTAAATGAACCGCCATTCAGTGCGCAATTTTTATACTATTTAAATTTGTGTGGACCGATGGTAACGATATAGCGGTAACAGATAACGCTGCGTCTGGGCAATGATTTCTTCGTAATGCGCCGGCTCCAGCGAACGCCACAGGCGTTGATACCAGATATCGGCGCCCTCCCCGCTGACCACCATGTTCCCTTCGTAGGTCTGCAGGAATTTGCTCCGCGCTTTCTGCTGCGTCTCTTCGTCCATTAAGATGACATCCTTTTCGGCGTCGTAACAGGCTTTCAGCCAGGCGCCACCGCTTTCCGGCAGCAGCAGCAGCGGCTGCGACATCCCCAGCAAATAGCCATCCACCAGCTCGTTAAGGTACGCCTGCGCCTCGGCGGGCGCCAGCGCCGGAAAGCGCCACTCTCCCTCTTTCCGCACAAACAGCCGGCTCTCGCCGGTGCCGCCGCTGGCGCAGTAGACAAGGTGTTCCAGCCAAAGTTGCATCCCCTGGGAGACGCTCAGCAGCGAAGGCCGCCAGCGCAGCAGACCGTCCGGCTGCACCTGCTGCAGCCAGCCGGTCAGGTTCACGCCGCCGCACTGCAGATCGATCTCCATGCTCTGCGCCTGCTGGCGCTCGGCCATCACCCGCTCGGCCAGCGCCTGCATCTCCAGGCGCTGCGTCTCCCAGACCAGCTCGCCAAAGGCGCCATACGGCAGCTCGCCGGCGGCGCGAAAGCGGCGGAACATAGCCGAGACGTCCTGCTCCTCAATAAGCGTATTGAGCAGTTGCTGATTCAGTTGATAACGGCTCAGCCCTTCAAGAGTGAACGGCTCGTCGTCTGGAATATCGTCCTCTTCGGCGCGGAAATTGACCCGCAAACGCTGCTGAATGAACGCGCGTACCGGGTGCTGCCAGAAGCGCAGAAGCTGATCGAACGGCAGGCTGTCAATCGGCGGTGCGGTGAGCGGCTGTATAAAATCGCTATGCGCCTCTCCCTGCTGGCCGGCGGCCGCCAGCCATTCACGAGCGTAGCTCTTGTTCTCGTCTTCCTGGAAATTGGCAACGTCGAACGGCATGCGCGTATGCAGATGGGTGATGTGGGCTTTAACCCGCGCTTCGCTGGCGTCGCAGTCAAGCTCTTCGTCACCGGCGAGACAGTGGCTCTGGCCGATATAATCCACCAGCTCCTGCACCAGCACCGAAGGAAAACGCTCGCTGTTGTCCTGGATCGAACGGCCGATATAGCTGATATACAGCGTCTGCTCGGCGGACATCAGCGCCTCGAGGAACAGATAGCGGTCATCATCGCGCCGGCTGCGGTCGCCGCGCTGCGGCTTCTGGCTCATTAAATCAAAGCCCAGCGGCGGTAGCGTGCGCGGATAAACCCCGTCATTCATCCCCAGCAGGCACACCACCTTAAAGGGGATCGAACGCATCGGCATCAGGGTACAGATATTGACCGGGCCGGCAAGAAAGCGCTGGCTGATCCGCTGCTGATCGAGGCGCTGGGCCAGCTCATCGCGCAGCAGCGTCAGCGGCACCTGCTCGCCATACTGCGCCTCCAGACCGCTATCAATAACCGCCAGCCACTGCTGCTCAATCAGCGCCAGCGCCGCTTCGGTCTCGCTGTCCGGCAGGAAAAAGTCATTCAGCAGATCGCGACAGACCGGCAGCCACTCCGCCAGCGGCCGCTGCTGGGCCAGGCCGCGTCGCCACAGATTAAGCTGCATCAGCAGCGATGCGAGGTTGCCCACCAGCTCGGCGATCAAACCGCTGGATTCGTCATACGGCAGCACCGACTGCCATTCTCCCTCGCGGCTGTCCATCGCGTAGCCCAACAGCATGCGGGTGAGGCCGAACCGCCAGGTATGCTGCCCGGTCGCCGGCAGATCCAGCTCACGGACGTTGTCGTCATCCATTCCCCAGCGGACGCCGGACTCGTTCACCCACTGGCGCAGGTAGCGCAGCCCTTCTTCCGTGATATTAAAGCGCGCCGCCAGCACCGGGACGTCCAGCAGCGCCAGCACATCTTCACTGGCGAAGCGGCTGTCCGGCAGCGAGAGCAGCGTGATAAACGCCTGCAGCACCGGGTGCGACTCTCGGGCGCGACGGTCGGAGATCGCCCACGGCAGCCAGCGATCGCCGCTGGCGGCGCCAAACACCGCCTGTATATAGGGGCTGTAGCTGTCGATATCCGCCACCATGACGATGATATCCCGCGGCGTGAGCGTCGGATCCGCCTCCAGCATCGCCAGTAGCCTATCGTGCAGAACCTCCACTTCGCGCTGCGGACTGTGGCAGACGTGAATGCTCAGACTGCGGTCATCCAGCGTCAGCGGACGTTTGTCGCGACTGTGGGCGAATGCCTCTGCGCTCTGCCCGGCCACCGCCGCGTTGCGTAGTTCAAGGATATCCGACTGCAGGTTATGCAACAGGTTATCGGGGGCGATGTCGACAAAAGCGTCCAGCTCCTCATAGCGCTCCAGCCCCGCCAGCAGGTAGATATAGTCGCGCCCCAGTTTCCCCCAGGAGGCGAGCAACGGGTTGCCGACATCCTGTTCCCCGGCGTCATTAAACAACCCCGGCGCCTGCTCGGTGTCGCGAAACAGAGGTAGCGCGCGCGCCTCGCGGTGATGGCGCCGCTGACGCGACAGCAGCTTCGCCAGAAACGCCGGATCCTTAATGTCTCCCCAGTAGTAGCGGCAGGGGTTGGTAAACAAGACATAGACATCGACATGCTTACCCAGCGCCTGCAGCGCCTGAAGATAGACCGGCGGCAGCGCGGAAATCCCGCAGATGAAGACGCGCGACGGCAGCCCGGCGGGCGGTTCGTCCGCTTTTTCCAGGGTACTGATAAAGCGCTGGTAGAGATTGGCGCGGTGCCACTGCGGCTGCCCCAGCTCGGCGGTGTAGCTCACCAGCGCCTGCCACAGCGGCGCCTGCCACTGCTGGGCATCGCCGAGACCTTCCACCCGCTGGCCGGCCTCCCAGCGCATCAGCCACTCCGGGCGATAGACGAGGTACTGGTCATAGAGGTCCGCCACCCGGGCGGCCAGCTGAAACAGCTTGCGCTTGTCGCCGTCATCGCTCAGATACTGGCGCAGCAGGATAAAATCGTCTTCCTCCAGGTGCTGCGGCAGGAGGGTCATCAGCTTCCAGCTCATGCTCTGCTTGCTGAAGGCGCTTTCGCCCGGAATATCTTTCAGGACGCGCACGAACATATCCCAGATAAAGCTCGCCGGCAGCGGGAACTCGATATTGGCGGCAATCCCGAAGCGCGCGGCCAGGGTCATCTGCAGCCACTGCGCCATGCCGGTACTCTGCACCAGCACCATTTCGGCCTGAAAAGGGTCATCCAGCCGCTGGCGCTCGACGATAAACTCCATCAACGCCTCGAGAACATCCAGCCGGTTTGAGTGGTATACCCTTAACATAATTGCTCCTGACTACTGGCTGACCGGGCAATGCAGCCGGGTCATCTGCACCCGCTTTGCAACGGGTCTACTGATCGTTACCGTGATGCTGACACATCTTTGCCTCGATGTCTGCATACGGCTTACCTGCCCGCGTGCCGGCGACGGCGGCGCGGAGAGCTGGCTATAGCGCCACGCGTCGCGCCACAGTTGACGGGTCTGGTTCAACTGGACAATTCCTTGCGCCATTCCGCGCTGATAGCCGCCCAGCGCGGTGACCGTCAGCACCATCAGCGCCATCGCCAGCACGGTCTCCGGCAGGCTAAACCCCCGCTGACGCTTCAGGGCATTTGACATAAGCTCGCCTCCCTGAGCGGGCAAAAATCGCTCCAGCCGTGGGCGGAAAAACGCACCTGCCCGCCGCGCACCTCGCCGGACTGCCAGACCTGCACCTCGCCGCTGGCGCTGCTGAGCACCAGTGAACCGTCGCCGAAGATACGCAGACAGGCGCGCCAGCCCTGCGGCGCCTGCTCCCGGCAGGCCAGCGCCACCTGCGCCGACCAGACCTGCTGTTTTCCCCACTGCAGCGCGGAATGGGCTATCGCCGTATCGCGGATCGCTTGCGTTTCGCTGGCGGTTTGCGCCAGCAGCGCCCGCTGCTGCAGGTTAAGCCCCTCGAGTAACAGGCTGCCGAGGGTCAGCAACAGGAGCACCATCAGCAGCGACGACATTCCACGCTGGCGGATCACAGGTTATACCCCGTCACCCGCTGCTCAACCTCGCTCGTCAGGCCCGTCTGTTGCGCGGAGCGCGCCGCCAGCGTCACGCTCAGCTCCGGCGCGAAGCCCGGGGTGACCTGACGTTGTACCGAGAAGCGCGTCACCACGATGGCGGCCGGGTTGGTGATTTTCTCCCATCCGCCGCCGCGGCAGTCGCTGGCCCCGCGCAGGGTCTCCAGCGCGCCGTCGTGCAGGCGAAAGCCGGTGCTCTCCGCCGCTGCCGCGGGGGAGGTTTCCCATCTCCCGTTGCTGTTCGCATCCCAGCGCACAATCAGACACTCGCCGCCAGCGGCTAGCTCCAGCCCGGCTCCGCCGCACGCTCCCCGGCAGTACCCGGCGCGCTGCAGATGTTTTCCCACGGCATGCACGCGCTGCCACAGCTCGTTCTCCAGGGCCAGCTGTTCGCCCTGGCGCAGAATATGACGCTGCAGGGCAGGCAGAAAGCGGCAGGCCCCCATCAGCAGCAGCGAGCCGATGGCCATGGCGATAAGCGCCTCCGCCAGGGAAAATCCGCGGCGGCTCACTGACACCCTCCTGCGCTGTCGCTGCGGCATAAACGAATCCGCCCCCAGTGTGAGATCACAATGCTCCAGCTGCCGGCCGCGCTCTGCAGCCGCAGATTCCCCGCCCAGGCGGTGCTGCGCAGACCATAAAACCCCAGACCAGGCGTAACGCCAGCCAGCGTGATCCCCGGCCAGCGCGGGCGCAGCGTGAAGGATGTCCCCGAGGCGCAGTCAGGCCCCTCCCCCTCCGCGCTCAGGCACCAGCCCACTTCGTCCTGGCCGACGCGAAGCACGCGGTCCCGGTTGTAGGCGTTGGCGTCATCGCGCAGAAAGAGCAGAAAATCCCGCACCTGGACGGCGGTTTGCCACAGTCGTTGCTGCTGCTGCCAGCGCTGCCAGCCGTACAGGCCGCCGACGCTGAGGATCATCATCAGTGTCAGCGTTACCAGGGTTTCCATCAGGGTGTAGCCATGTTCTCTGTTCATGGCGTCGAGTATGCCGCGGCGATTGGCTCTGGCGCGACGACGGAAAATAGCTTTCCCGGCCAGATACGCAAAAAAGCTTTGCATACTCGACAGAAGAACATTTTTTTGCGAACGTCTACCCAACTTCGCCCACCGCAACCACCTGTGGCCTGGGGGGCAGGAGAAAACAACCTTCTCCCGGTGGTAACGGAAAGCGCTCCCATCGGGTGGTGCGAAGGGCATAAAAAAACCGGCGCCATCGGGCGCCGGTTAGTCATCTCTGCTGGGGGGTTAAATCGCCACCGGCGCTTTAATGCCCGGGTGCGGATCGTAACCTTCAATCTCGAAGTCTTCAAAGCGGTAGTCGAAGATCGACGCCGGCTTGCGTTTGATGACCAGCTTCGGCAGCGGACGCGGTTCGCGGCTTAGCTGCAGGTTGGTCTGCTCAAGATGGTTGCTGTACAGATGGGTGTCTCCGCCGGTCCAGACGAAATCACCGACCTGCAGATCGCACTGCTGCGCCACCATATGCACCAGCAGCGCATAGCTGGCGATATTGAACGGCAGGCCGAGGAACACATCGCAGGAACGCTGATACAGCTGGCAGGAGAGCTTGCCGTCGGCGACGTAGAACTGGAAGAAGGCGTGGCACGGCGCCAGCGCCATTTTATCCAGCTCGCCGACGTTCCATGCCGAGACGATGATCCGGCGGGAGTCCGGGTCGTTTTTCAGCTGGTTCATCACCGTGCTGATCTGGTCGATATGGCGGCCGTCCGGCGCAGGCCAGGAACGCCACTGTTTGCCGTAGACCGGCCCCAGGTCGCCATTCTCATCCGCCCACTCGTCCCAGATGGTGACGTTGTTCTCGTGCAGATAGGCGATGTTGGTGTCGCCCTGCAGGAACCACAGCAGTTCATGGATGATGGAGCGTAAATGACAGCGCTTGGTGGTCACCAGCGGGAAGCCTTCCTGCAGGTTAAAACGCATCTGATGGCCGAAAATGGAGATCGTGCCAGTGCCGGTGCGGTCATTTTTTGGCGTGCCCTCGGTGAGCACTTTCTGCATCAAATCAAGATACTGTTTCATGGTTCCTCAAGAATTCTGTTGCTGCGGACGGTGGCGGTAAGCCCAAACCATCATAATGATACCCGCAAGCACCATCGGGATCGAAAGAATCTGCCCCATACTGATGTACTGCACCCAGCCGCCGGTGAACTGGGCGTCGGGCTGGCGGAAGAATTCCACGATGATGCGGAACAGGCCGTAGCCAATCAGGAACAGACCGGAAACGGAGCCGGTCGGGCGCGGTTTACGGATAAACAGGTTGAGGATCAGGAACAGTACCACGCCTTCCAGCGCCAGCTCGTACAGCTGCGACGCGTGACGCGGCAGCGCGCCGTAGGTATCGAACAGCGATTGCCATTCCGGATGCGTCGGCAGCAGCGCCAGGTCTTCGGCACGGGAGCCCGGGAAAATCATCGTGTAGTGGAAGCTCGGGTCTACGCGGCCCCACAGCTCGCCGTTGATAAAGTTGCCCAGACGCCCGGCGCCAAGACCAAACGGGATCAGCGGCGCGATAAAATCGGAGACCTGGAAGAAGGTGCGTTTGGTGCGTCTGGCGAAGATAATCATCACCAGGATCACGCCGATCAGGCCGCCGTGGAACGACATGCCGCCGTCCCAGACGCGGAACAGATACAGCGGATCGGCAAGAAATACCGGCAGGTTGTAAAACAGCACGTAGCCGATACGGCCGCCCAGGAAGACGCCGAGGAAGCCCGCGTAGAGCAGGTTTTCCACTTCATTTTTCGTCCAGCCGCTGCCCGGACGATTCGCCCGACGGGTGGCCAGCCACATCGCAAAGACAAAGCCCACCAGGTACATCAAACCGTACCAGTGGAGGGAGACCGGGCCTAGAGAAAAAATGACCGGATCGAACTCCGGAAAATGCAGGTAGCCACTATTCATCTGTCACCATAAAGACTTGTTATTCCGCCGAAAGTGGACAGCGGTGATGATCCATACCCGAACAAAACGGGCACGCCGAAGGAGGCGAATCATAGCATAAGCCACAAGAGCGATCCGCGCCGAACGTGTAAAAGATATGTATACGGATGCTAACAGAATGCCGTTTTCCCGGCGGTCCCCTACTTTGCCGGAGGGTGCGAGCAGAGGATCCCCGGGTTACGGCTTACGCCTCACCCGGGCTGGCGCTACCGCCCGCCGCGGATCAGGCCGCCGAGACCGCGACGCTCCATAAAGGCCGCCACCTGATGGCGCACCTCGGCGGTCATCTGCGCATCGAGGCTGCGACGCGACAGCTCCTGCGCCTCTTCGATATCAATGCGGCGCAGCAGATACTTCACCCTCGCCACCGAGCGGCCGTTCATCGACAGATGGCGGTAACCGAGGCCGATAAGGATCGTCACGCACATCGGGTCGCCCGCCATCTCGCCGCACAGGCGCAGATCGATGCCAAAGCGCTCCGCGTCATGGGCGATCATCGCCAGCGCCCGCAATACCGCAGGATGCAGGCTGTCATACATGCTGGCGACCCGGGTATTGTTGCGGTCGACGGCCAGCAGGTACTGGGTCAGGTCGTTCGTCCCTACCGAGATAAAATCGATCCGGCTGGCCAGCTGCGGCAGCATAAAGACCATCGACGGGACCTCCAGCATCACCCCCAGGCGCGGACGTGGGATGGCGTAGCCGATCATCTCTTCCACTTCCCGGCTGGCGCGATCGATCAGCCGACGGGCCTCATCCACCTCCTCCAGACTGGTCACCATCGGCAGCAAAATGCTGAGGTTGCCGGTGGCGGCGTTGGCGCGCAGCATCGCCCGCACCTGGATCAAAAAGATCTCCGGCTGATCGAGGGTGATGCGGATCCCGCGCCAGCCGAGGCACGGGTTCTCTTCGCTGATCGGCATATACGGCAGCTGTTTATCCGCGCCGATGTCCAGGGTACGCAGGGTCACCGGTTTGCTGTTAAACATCTGCAGCATGCCCTGATACTGGGCGACCTGCTCCTCTTCTGAGGGGAAGCCGCTCTGCAGCATAAAGGGAATTTCGGTGCGGTAGAGGCCAATGCCGTCAACAAAGCTGCCGAGCTTCTCTTCGTGCTCCGGGCTTAAGCCGGCGTTGAGCATGACTTTCACCCGCTCGCCGCTTTTCAGCTCCGACGCGCGCTGGAGATCGTCCTCCGCCAGGCGGCTGAGTTCGTTCTCTTCGCTGATAAGGCGCTGATACTCCTGCAACAGGACAGGTTCAGGATCCACCAGCAGTTCACCGCGATAGCCATCGACAATCAGCGTATGGCCATGCAGCAGCGAGGGCTGAATATCGGCGCCCATCACCGTTGGGATGCCGAGGGCCCGCACCATAATAGCGGCATGGGAGTTGGCGGCGCCATCGCGCACCACCACGCCGGCCAGGCGATCCTGCGGCACTTCGGCGAGGGTGGTGGCCGACAGCTCGTCCGCCACGAGGATAATGCGCGCCGGCCAGGTGTTGGGCCCCTGAATACTGTCGTCGAGATGGAACAGCAGACGCTGGCCCAGGGTACGCAGATCGCCGGCCCGCTCTTTCAAATAGCCGTCGCTCAGCGCGGCAAACTGTTCGGCGAACTTCTCAATGATCTTTTTGACGGCCCACTCGGCGACGGCGCCTTTGTCAACTTCGGCAAACAGCTCGCGACGCAGGCGGGCGTCAGAGAGCAGGTGCGAGTAGAGATCGAAGATCGCCGCCGTCTCTTTTTGCGCCCCGGCGGCGTAGCGTTTGCTGTAGCGACGAAACTCGTTGGCCGCCTCTTCCAGCGCACCGGTCAGGCGTTCGCGTTCCGAGGCGGTGTCCAGCGTCGAGGCTTCATACACCTGCTCCATCAGCGGCAGGCTGACGTCCATCCAGCCCTCGGCGATCGCCACCCCGGAAGAGGCCGGCAGAGCGCGAATGCGCGTTTGACGATACTGGCCGAACAGGGCGTTCAGCTGGGACTGGGAGAGGATCGCCGCCATCTGGGTGGCGAGGGTGACGAGGAAAGACTCTTCGCTTTCATCAAACTGACGCAGCTCGCGCTGCTGGACCACCAGCACGCCCAGCAGCTGGCGGCGCTGAATGATCGGCACGCCAAGGAAGGCGCGGAAGCGGTCCTCTTTGACGGCGGGGATATATTTGAAGCTGGGGTGTTTTTGCGCATCGGCGAGGTTGATGGGTTCCGCCAGGCGGCCAACCAGCCCACCAGGCCTTCATCGAACGCCAGCGCAACGGTGCGCCCGCGAGGTTTTTTTAACCCGCGGGTGGCCATCAGGTAATAGCAGCGTCGGTCATTGTCAGCCAGGTAAACCGAGCAGACTTCCGTCTCCATCGCCTGGCAGACATCCGTCACCAGAATATCCAGCGCCTCGTTTAAACGCGGCGCGCTCGCGACCTTCTCGACTATTTCTCGCAACCGAGTGAGCATAATGTGCGTGGCTTAACCTCTTTTACGTCGATAAGCAGGCGCGTTTTGCGGCTTAGGTGCGCTCTCCGCCAGCGACATGGTCACGCTGGCGAACTCTTTCATCACCCGGCGGTAGACGTCGCGCTTAAACGACACCACCTGGCGAACCGGGTACCAGTAACTCACCCAGCGCCAACCATCAAATTCAGGTGTACTGCTGGTTTGCATATTGATGTCCGCATCATTGCCGATCAACTGCAAAAGAAACCACTTTTGTTTCTGGCCGATACAAACCGGCTTTGTGTCCCAACGCACCAAACGTTTAGGCAACTTGTAACGCAGCCAGTTACGGGTTGAGGCCAGGATCCGCACATCTTTACGGCTTAACCCGACCTCTTCAAACAATTCCCGATACATCGCCTGCTCTGCGGATTCTCCTGGATTAATGCCCCCTTGCGGGAACTGCCACGAGTGCTGACCATAGCGCCGGGCCCACATCACCTGGCCCTGACGATTACAGATTACAATACCGACATTTGGGCGGTAGCCATCGTCATCAATCACCGGACTACCTCAAGATAAGCTTCAATGTGAATGATTGTTTCACACTCGCCGGAAACGGTAAACCACTCTGTTCGCACACTGAGAACGGATAACATTTGAATAACTCACAGTAATTGCCAGAGTTATAAACAATGAAAGCGCGTGACAGCCGATTTTATTCACTTTTTCTGTGGATAGAGTTGTGAAGAAGTACGGAATTAACCCGGGAAAACCCAGAGTAATCCGAACATCGCATCGCTAGCATCTGAAAATAATAGTATCATATTCATAAAGTTAGAATATATTCCTTTCACACATTACAGCATAACGTGACGATCATCACACATGCGATCCGCCGACTGATGAAAGATCGAGCAATGTCGATTTTATCCACAGATTACGCGCAGGCCACCGGCAGATTTTCTCTAAAAATTCGATTTTCGTCGCACGTCAAGGCTGTAAATCGAACCAGTAGTGAGTCTTTTCCCCAGTTATCCCACTTTTCTGTGGATAACATGGTGTAAGATCCTGTTTATTGTCAGTGACCAGTTCTGGAAAACCCGTTTACACCGTTTTCATAAGCCGCATGATGAGTTTAAAAAGCCATATAAATCATGAGATTGGTATAGTTACTCAGAAAACGGTAAACTCTATCCACAACGCGCAAAATTAGCGCTCACTTTTTAACCAAAGGTATTACCCTATGCCCGCTATCGCTCCGCTCGCCTCACCGCCGCAAAGTCAGGAACAGCTGCTGGCCCAGGCCCGCCAGCTGGCCGGCTATTCGCTGGGCGAGCTGGCGGCGCTGGCGGGGATCCCCATTCCGCGCGATCTGAAGCGCGATAAAGGCTGGACGGGCATTCTGCTGGAGCTGTGGCTGGGCGCCAGCGCAGGCAGTAAACCCGAGCAGGATTTCGCCGCGCTGGGGGTCGAGCTCAAAACGATCCCCATCGACAGCCGGGGACGCCCGCTGGAGACCACCTTCGTCTGCGTCGCCCCGTTAACCGGCAATAGCGGCGTCACCTGGGAGAGCAGCCATGTACGGCATAAGCTGCAGCGCGTCCTGTGGATCCCGGTGGAGGGTGAACGCACCATCCCGCTGGCGGCGCGGCGCGTCGGCGCACCGCTGCTGTGGAGCCCGGACGAAGACGAGGAGCGCCAGCTGCGCATGGACTGGGAAGAGCTGATGGATCTCATTGTTCTCGGTGAGGTCGAGCGCATTACCGCCCGCCACGGCGAGGTGCTGCAGTTAAGACCGAAAGCCGCCAACAGCAAGGCGCTGACCGAAGCCATCGGCGCCCGCGGGGAGACAATCCTCACGCTGCCGCGCGGTTTCTATCTGAAAAAGAATTTTACCGCCGCTCTGCTTGCCCGCCATTTCTTGTTACAACACGATTAATTTTTTGTTCTGCGTTGGGGGTTGCATATAATTGCTGCTTTCTATTTTGCAGGACTTTGAACAATGTTATTTGCATGGATAACCGATCCTAACGCCTGGCTGGCGCTGGGCACATTGACGTTGCTGGAGATCGTGCTCGGGATCGACAATATTATTTTCCTCTCTCTGGTCGTGGCTAAGCTCCCCACCGCCCAGCGCGCCCATGCGCGCCGGATCGGTTTGATGGGCGCGATGGTCATGCGTCTGGCGCTGCTGGCCTCAATCGCCTGGGTCGTTAAGCTTACCAACCCGCTCTTTACCGTTTTCGGTCAGGAGATCTCGTTTCGCGATCTGATCTTGCTACTCGGCGGGCTGTTCCTTATCTGGAAAGCCAGTAAAGAGATCCATGAATCTATCGAAGGTGAAGAGGAGGGGCTGAAGACCAACGTCCACTCCTTCCTCGGCGCCATCGTGCAGATCATGCTGCTGGATATCATCTTTAGCCTCGATTCCGTCATCACCGCCGTCGGCCTGTCGGATCATCTGTTCATCATGATGGCGGCGGTGGTGATCGCGGTGGGGGTGATGATGTTCGCCGCGCGACCTATCGGCGATTTTGTTGACCGCCATCCTTCGGTGAAAATGCTGGCGCTGTCGTTTCTGATCCTCGTCGGCTTTACCCTGATGCTGGAAAGCTTCGACGTCCATGTGCCGAAGGGATACATCTATTTCGCCATGTTCTTCTCTATCGCGGTGGAGAGCCTTAACCTGCTGCGTAATAAGAAAAACCCGCTGTAAACCACAAAATTGCAGCCTGGTCACAGGCTGCAACCCTTTTTCAGACTTTACTGCTTTTTATGTCTCACAAATCAGGCTATTAATAGACGGGTATGGGGTGCAGCTACTGAAGAGGTGTTGACGATGAAGAAATGGGCAGTATTGATTTCCGCCGTAGGACTGGCGTTCTCGGTTTCCGGTTGCAGCAGCGATTACGTCATGGCGACCAAAGATGGGCGAATGATCCTGACCGACGGTAAACCTACCGTGGATGACGATACCGGTTTAATCAGTTACGAAGATCAGCAGGGTAATAAAATGCAGATCAATCGTGACGACGTTTCGCAAATCATTAAGCGTTAATCTTTCCCTGTCGGCCCCAGCTTCTGTTGACGCTGCGCTTACCGACCACCAGTCTTTTGAGAAGAGTCGGGATATACCAGGACGCCGCGGGTTTCACCCACCGCCCCTCCTCGTCACCCGGCTTTTTTGATTTTTTACTTCCTCTTTTTCTCACCCTCTGCCATGTTGATACTCCTTTGTCGGGGAATGCCTGACCTTATAAATAAAAAGGAAGCTGGCTATGCAGTATCACCGTATCCCACACAGTTCTCTTGAAATCAGCACCCTCGGGCTGGGAACCATGACTTTTGGCGAACAGAATAGCGAGGCCGATGCCCACCAGCAGCTCGATTACGCGGTTGCCAACGGCATCAACCTGATCGATGTCGCTGAAATGTACCCGGTCCCGCCGCGCCCGGAAACCCAGGGGCTGACTGAAACCTACGTCGGCAACTGGCTGGCGAAACGCGGCAATCGCGAAAAGCTGGTGCTCGCCTCGAAAGTCAGCGGGCCCGCGCGCAATAACGACAGCAGCATTCGGCCCAATCACGTCCTGGACCGCAAAAATATCCGCGAGGCGCTGCACGCCAGCCTGAAGCGGCTGCAGACCGATTATCTCGATTTATATCAGGTTCACTGGCCGCAGCGGCCAACCAACTGCTTTGGCAAGCTGGGCTATACCTGGGCCGACGCCGCGCCCGCCGTGACGCTGCTGGATACCCTCGAAGCGCTGACCGAGTTCCAGCGCGCCGGGAAGATCCGCTACATCGGCGTGTCGAACGAAACCGCCTTCGGCGTGATGCGTTATCTGCACCTGGCGGATAAGCACGACCTCCCGCGGATCGTGACTATTCAGAATCCTTACAGCCTGCTGAACCGCAGCTTTGAAGTCGGCCTCGCGGAAGTGAGTCAGTTCGAAGGCGTGGAGCTGCTGGCCTACTCTTGTCTGGCTTTCGGCACACTGACCGGCAAGTATCTCAACGGTGCGAAGCCGGCAGGAGCGCGCAATACGCTGTTCAGCCGCTTTACGCGCTACAGCAGCGAGCAGTCGCAGAAAGCGGTAGCGGCCTATGTGGATATCGCCAAACGCCACGGCCTCGATCCGGCGCAAATGGCGCTGGCCTTTGTGCGTCGGCAGCCGTTTGTCGCCAGCACCCTGCTGGGGGCGACGACCATGACGCAGCTGCAGGCCAACGTGGAAAGTTTGCAGCTTGAGCTGAGCGAAGAGGTATTAGCGGAGATTGAGGCGGTGCATCAGGTTTATACCTACCCGGCGCCGTAAGAAAGCAAAGCCCCGGGTAAGGCTTATACGCCTTACCCGGGCTACTGAAGAGCAGATATTGGCGACCCCCTCGCCCAGTCAAGCGCAGCGCAAGCCGGGAGGTTATTTACGCCGCCCCCAGACCCACAGCGCGGCAATGGCCACGGCGAATACCGCGCCAAAGCCTATCCCCACGGCGACCGGTGGAACGCCCACGCTCACCGCCAGGGAATAGAGCCCCAGCATCAGCAGCATCGCCACGTTCTCACCGAGGTTCTGTACCGCAATGGCGTTACCTGCCCCGACCGAATGTTTCCCACGCTCCTGCAGCAGCGCGTTCAGCGGTACGATAAAGAACCCGCCGAACACCCCGAGCAGCAGCAGCAGACCGAACGCCGGCAGCAGCGACTGCTGCACCGCAAAGGCTATCACCGCGATACCGATCAAAATCCCGGCCGGCATACAGCGCGACACCGTCTCCAGGGTCACCAGCTTCGCCGCCGCCCCGGCACCCAGCACAATCCCCACCGCCACCATCGCATTAAGATAGGTGGGCATGGCGTTGCTGGTAATGCCCAGCGCCACCGGCACCCAGATCACCAGCAGGAAACGCAGGGTCACGCCAGCGCCCCAGAACAGGCTGGTGCCCATCAGCGAAAAGCGGGTTTCGCCGTTGCGCCACAGCGTCCGGCAGGCGCTGAAGAAGCTGTGCGTCATTGGCTTAAAACGCCACGACTGCCCCGGACGCGCCGCCGGTAGCCTGGGTATCCACAGGTTAGCCACTACCGCCCCGCCGTAGACCAGCGCGCAGACGATCAGCGCCGCCAGCACGTGCCAGTCGGCGAGGATCCCGCCGGCCATGGAGCCCAGCAGGATCGCCGCGATGGTCGAGGACTCCATCAGTCCGTTAGCCTTCACTAACTTATCGCCGGTGGTGAGTTCGCCGAGAATGCCATACTTGGCCGGCGAATAGGCGGCGGCGCCAATCCCCACCAGCGTATAGCCGATAAACGGATTGACGCCGAAGCAGATGCAGCCGGCGCCGAGCAGTTTCAGGCCGTTGGCCACCATCATCACCCGGCCTTTGGCAAAGCTATCGGCGAACTGGCCGACAAAGGGGGCAAAGAGGATGTAAGCGCCCACAAACAACATCTGCAGGACCGGCTGGCTCCACTCCGGATAATAGAGCTGCTTCATCAGCGCCAGGGTGGCGAAGAGAAGCGCATTGTCGCCGAAGGCCGACAGGAACTGGGCGCAGATCACCGCCACCATCCCTTTCGAGTACAGCGAAGGGTTAGTATGTACTGACTCACTCATGGGTTGTTTCCGCCTCGTCGACCATATTTTTCAGGGTGACATAGTCTGGCTTGCCGCTGCCGAGCACCGGTAGCTGTTTCAGCCAGCGTATATCTCGCGGCACCGCCAGCTCCGGTACGCCGTGCTGGCGAGCGTAGCGCAGCAGGGCTTCACGAGTCAGTTCATTATCGGTGGTAAACAGCACCAGCGCCTCGCCTTTGCTGGCGTCCTGTTTAATCGCCGTGGCGTGCATTTTGTCCGGCGACGCGCCGAGGGCCACCTGCTCCACCATCTCGAGGGAGATCATCTCGCCGGCGATTTTGGCGAAGCGCTTCGCGCGGCCCTGAATGCGGACATAGCCCTGCTCGTCGAAGGTAACGATATCCCCGGTGTCATACCAGCCCGCTTCCATCTCGCCGTGCTGGTTTTCCGCCGCAGGCGCTTCCAGCACGCCGGGGTTTTCCACCCGCAGGTAGCCTTTCATGATGTTCGGCCCTTTCAGCTGCAGCCGCCCCCCTTGCTCAATGCCTGGCATCGCCAGCAGGCGGGCGTCCATCCCCGGCAGGATGCGGCCCACGGTGCCGACCTTCGCCGCCATCGGCACGTTAATCGAGACCACCGGCGCGCACTCGGTCACGCCATAGCCTTCGAGAATGCGCAGGCCGAATTTATCCTGCCACAGCTGTTTGGTGCTCTCCTGCAGCTTCTCCGCCCCGGCGACCACGTAGCGCAGGCGGTAGAAATCGTACGGATTGGCGAAACGGGCATAGTTGGCGAGGAAGGTCGAAGTGCCGAACAGCACCGTACAGTTGCGATCGTAGACCAGCTCCGGCACCACGCGATAGTGCAGCGGGCTGGGATAGAGAAACACTTCCGCCCCGGTAAGCAGCGGCGTCAGCAGGCCGACGGTGAGGCCAAAAGAGTGGAACAGCGGCAGCGCCGACATAAAGCGGTCATTGGCGGTAAAGTCGGCGATAGTTTTGATCTGCTCGACGTTGGACAGCAGACTCTTATGGCTGTGCACCACCCCTTTCGGATTGCCCTCGGAACCGGAGGTGAAGAGGATCATCGCCGCGTCTTCCGGCTGCTGCTTAACCTGCGCCAGACGCGGCGCCAGCAGATGAGCAAAAATCCACAGTTTGTCAGCGAGGGTGATATCGCCTTTAAGATCTTCCAGGAATACCCAGCGCACCTGGGTCAGTTGCTCCGGCAGGTGCCAGAGTTTGCCTTTATCGAGGAAGGTGCGCGAGGTGAAAATGGTGTTGAGCTCCGCGGCGGCTATCGCGCTGCTGAGCCCTTTCACCCCGGCGGTATAGTTCATCATCGCCGGAATACGCCCGCGGGCGATAGCGCCGAAAATCACCGCCGCGCTGATGCCGGCGTTAGGCAGCATCAGGCCGATCTTCTCGCCCGGCTGGCTGTATTTTTCCAGAATGCGGGCGACAAACAGGGTTTTGGTCAGCAGCTTGCGATAGGTATCCGGCTGGAAGTTGATATCCTCCACGCAGGGTTTGCGCGCGCCGAAGCGGTCCTGCGCCGCCAGCAGCGACTCATACAGGGTTTCCCGCGGGCGCACCGCCATCCGGGCTTCCATCATGATCTGGTGCAGCATCTCCCCGGCGATCTTCCGCCGGTCGCGGGCGCGCGGCGCCTCGGGCATCGGCAGATGGGTGGGCGGCAGGAGATGCAGCTGAATACGCGGGAACAGGCGACGTTTCACCAGCCCCTTCAGCCGGCTGAAGGGTGTCAGTTCGGCGCCTTCAATACGCAGCGGCACAATGGTCGCCTGCGATTTGGCGGCGACAAAGGCGGCGCCGTCATAAATTTTCATCAGCGAGCCGCTGACCGAAATTCGCCCTTCCGGGAAAATAACCACCGGCCGCCCCTGCTCAATCAGGCGCACCAGATGTTTGATCGACATCGGCTTGGTCGGGTCCAGCGGCACAAAATCGATAATCGGCGTCAGCGCGCGCATAAACCAGCGCTGGCTGATTGAGGTATAGACCGCAAAAACCGGTCGGACCGGCAAAAACAGCGCCAGCAGAATGCCGTCGAGGAAAGAGACGTGGTTCGGGGTGATTAAGACCTTTTGCTGGTATAAAGCCTGCGTGTCGCCGGTCAGTCTGACCCGGTATAACCCCTTGAACAGCAGTCTGAAAAATCCCAAAAGCATAACAACTCCATGTGACCGGTTGATGAGTCAAAGCAGGTTACACGAGAAGGCATGGGAAAGCAGTGCAGCGGGGGGATTTTCGGAATAAAAAAAACCTGCGCATCCGCGCAGGTCGGTGTAAGACGTTCAGTACGAAGAGCGTACCTGAGAAACTCACCTATCAATACCTCTGGGATCTCGATTGTCACGTTTTTTGGCCGTAACGGGCCAGCGGGAAAACGCAAGGGAGTGAGCCTAAGTGCAACGAGTTATTACGATTTTCGCTATCTGTAACAACGCCGATAGCGGGCAAAAAAAAACCTGCGCATCTGCGCAGGCTGGTGTAAGTAAAGTGGTCAACGTGACGTTGACTCCACCTATCAATACCTCTGGGATAGCCAGAATATCAACCGGATCCGCGAACAAACCAGCGAACATTCGCAACAGCGCATCGCAAAGTGTAAGCAAAGGTTTGTATTTCCCTGCGCCGGTTTCAATTACCGATCGCGTCAATGTAAACAGGTCACCGATAAGCCCGCGCTGAATCACATTTGCGCCATTCCTTCGCCGCCGCGCCTTGAATCTGCCGCTCTTTCCCGTAACATAGCAGTATGTAAACGCTTACCCTAGAAAAGGCATGGTATGGCGACTATTAAGGATGTAGCCCGACTCGCAGGAGTCTCCGTCGCTACCGTCTCCCGCGTCATCAACAACTCTCCCAAAGCCAGCGAAGCCTCGCGTCAGTCCGTGGGCGCGGCGATGGAAACCCTGAACTATCACCCCAACGCGAACGCCCGGGCGCTGGCCCAGCAGTCAACGGAAACCGTCGGCCTGGTGGTGGGCGATGTCTCCGACCCCTTCTTCGGCGCGATGGTCAAAGCCGTCGAACAGGTGGCCTACCGCACCGGCAATTTTTTGCTGATTGGCAATGGCTACCACAACGTGCAGAAGGAGCGCCAGGCGATAGAGCAGCTGATCCGCCATCGCTGCGCGGCGCTGGTGGTGCACGCCAAAATGATCCCCGATGAGGAACTGGCGGGGTTAATGAAACAGATCCCCGGCATGGTGCTGATCAACCGCATCCTGCCCGGATATGAAACCCGCTGCGTCGCGCTGGACGACCGCTACGGCGCCTGGCTGGCGACCCGCCATTTGATCCAGCAGGGGCACACGCGTATCGGCTATCTGTGCTCAAACCATGATATCTCCGATGCGGAAGATCGGCTGCAGGGGTACTACGCGGCGCTGGAGGAGAGCGGCCTGCCGTGCAACGACCGGCTGGTCACGTTTGCCGAGCCGGATGAAAGCGGCGGCGAACAGGCGATGACCGAACTGCTTGGCCGCGGCCGCCACTTTAGCGCCGTCGCCTGCTATAACGACTCGATGGCCGCCGGCGCGATGGGGGTGCTGAATGACAACGGCATCGACGTTCCGCGGGAGATTTCGCTGATTGGCTTCGACGATGTCCTGATTTCGCGCTATGTCCGCCCGCGGTTGACTACCGTCCGCTATCCGATCGTCACGATGGCGACCCAGGCGGCCGAGCTGGCTTTAGCCCTGGCGGAGCAGCGGCCGGCGCCGGAGATCACCCATCTGTTCAGCCCGACGCTGGTCCGTCGTCACTCGGTGGTCGCCCCGCAGGAAGGCGATAAGTCATAGCGATAGAGGTGCACGGCGGTGGCCGGGTAATCCAGCCCCTCGCCGATGTAGCGCCAGCCGAAGCGTTCATAGAAATCCCGGCAGGCGGAGTAGAGATAGAGCTCCCGAAAGCCCGCGCGGCGGGCATAATCGATCACATGCCGCTGCAGTTTTCCGGACAGCCCCTGACCGCGGGCGGCGGGCGCGACGAACAGCGCCGCCAGCCAGGGAAACAGATCCTGGCGGCTGATCAAATCGCAGCGCCAGAGGCCAATCGTGCCGAGCAACTGCTCGCCTTCCACCGCAATAAAGGTCAACGGCAGCGCCTCCGCCGTCTGGCTATGCTGCACGATGCTGGCGAAGAATTGCCGCGGCAGCGTCTCGCCGCCAAAGGCCTGCCACAGCCAGTCGGTCACCTGCGGGGCGAACTGCGGCGCAGCGTACAGCGGCAGGATCGTCATACCAGCTTCCCCTGAAAAATCGGCACCGAGTCGAACAGATAGCCGTCAAAGTCGGGGGCGTCCTCATCGGACAGCTCCAGCAGGCTGTTTTTGACGTTTTCCAGATGCTGCCACATCGCCTGCCAGGCGCCCATCACATCGCGACGCCGCAGCGCGGCGAGCAGAGTCTGCCGGTCGCCGAGCCATTTCAGCCGCCAGGCGCGGCTGGCAATATGCACATTGAACTGCTGCCACAGCGGGCTGCTGTCCATCTGCAGCCAGATCCGCTCTACCGTCGCCAACAGCATCTGGTTCTGCGTCGCCCCGGCGAGCACCAGATGGAACAGACGAGCGTTATCCTGCGCGGTGTCGTTGAGAGCGATTGCCCGCTGCTCCTGTTCAATAATCCGCTTCAGATTGTCGATATCGGCGCGGGTGGCCATTTTCGCGGCAAAGGCGGCGATGTTGCTCTCCAGCAGCTGGCGCGCCTGGAGAATTTCAAACGGGCCGACGTCGCTGCTGAGCAGCTGCTCCTCTTCGCTGTCGTTCTCGTGGGGAATGCGCATGACATACACCCCGGATCCCTGACGAATATCCACCGTCCCCTGCAGCTCCAGCATCAGCAGCGCTTCGCGCACGATGGTCCGGCTGACGCCATAGGTTTCGGCAATATGGCGTTCCGGCGGCAAACGCGACCCGACCGGGTAGCGCCCCTGCGCGATCTGGGCGCGCAGGTCATCACCAATCTCCTGATAGGGCTTCTTTTCCGGCGGAACTATCGCTTTTTCCACAAAATCACCTGTGCGTTACATGCCTGCGAGTCAAATACGCCGCTATCTTAGCAAATATTGCCCCCGGCTAGCGGTATTCATCATCGATATCCAGCACCAGTTCACGCCGTTCGCCCAGTTGACGAAACCAGTGCGCCGAGGCTTTGGGTCGCCGGGCGCGATGGTTTTGCAGATCGATTTCGATAAGCCCGTAGCGGTTTTTAAAGGCGTTCATCGGCGATACGTTGTCGGTAAACGCCCACAGCATATAGCCCTGGCAGTTGGCCCCTGCCTCGCGGGCGCGCAGGGTGTGCCACAGATGTTCGCTGATAAAACGAATGCGGTAGCTGTCATCGATGACGCCTTCGCGGTTACGGAACTGGCCTTCGTTTTCCACCCCCATCCCGCTCTCCGCCACGAACCACGGGATGTTGCGATAGTCATTTTTTATCCGCATCGCCATATCAAAGATGATTTGCGGGTAGATTTCCCAGCCGCGGGAGGCGTTCATCCGCCGGCCGGGCAGCTCAAACGGCTCATAATACCAGGCCGGATGGAACGGGGTATGCGGATGCCAGGCCCGCGACGGGGCTTTGACCCGGTGCGGGTAGTAAAGATTAATCCCCAGCTCATCGACGGTGTGCTCGCGGATAACCGCCAGATCCTCCTCGCTGGTCTCCCACGTCACCTGATGCTGCTCAAGCAGCGCGAGAAGCTCCGGCGGCCAGACGCCGTGCACCAGCGGGTCGAGGAACATGCGGTTGTAGAACAGATCGTAGATCTCCGCCGCGCGCAGGTCATGGGGGGCGCGTGAGCGTGGGTAGGTCACCTCCGGATTGAGGATGCAGCCGACGGTCCCGGGATAGCCGAGCTCGCGAAACCGCTTCACGACGCTGGCGGTCGCCAGCACCTTATGATAGTTCCACTGCATCCAGGTGCTGGTGTTCTGCTCATAGGGCCAGCGCAGAGCATCCAGATAGACCCGAGTCTGAACCACAATTGGCTCATTAAAGGTAAACCAGCGCGTCACCTTCGGGTGGTAGCGGGCAAACACCTTCTCCGCATAGCGCACAAACAGCTCAACCACCGTTTTCGACCCCCAGCCGCCATACTTTTCCAGCAGATAGCCGGGCAATTCATAATGCTCAAGGCAGATCATCGGCGTGATGCCGTTGGCCAGCAGCGCATCGAACAGCTGGTCGTAATAGGCCGCATACTCCTCATCCACCGTGACGTTTTCATAGTCGGTCAGAAAGCGCGACCAGTTGATTGAGGTGCGGTAGTGGGTCAGCCCGGCCAGCTTCATCAGCTGCACATCTTCCTGAAAGCGGTTGATAAAATCGGTGGCCACCGCCGGGCCATAGCCGTTATGCCAGACGTGGCGATCGTTTTTGTACCAGAGATCGGGCCAGGAGTCCTGCCCTGGTTTTTTCCCGCTCCAGCCTTCGGTCTGCCAGGCGGAAGCCGCCGCGCCAAGGATAAAATCATCGGGAATGGTCATCCGTACGGTAGTCATAGGCTCCTCAGACAGGGTTGGCGGTTTGTTGATTGTCTACCTGACGCTGCGCGGCATCGGCACGGCGGGAGGCGATTTTGACGAAAGGCAGATAGATAAGCACTGCGACGACGATGCAGATAAGCTGGGTCACCACCGCCCCCATCGAGCCGGCGGTGGAGAGCCAGGCGTTGATCAGCGGCGGCGTGGTCCAGGGGACCATCACCACCGCCTTGCCGGCGAAGCCGGTCAGGGTGGCGAAATAGCCGATGCTGCCGGTCACTAGCGGGGTGATGATAAACGGGATGGCGAGGATCGGGTTAAGCATGATCGGCATCCCGAAGATCACCGGCTCGTTAATATTGAACAGCCCCGGGCCTATCGACAGCTTGGCGATCTCCTTCATCTCTTTGCGCCTGGTGGCGATCATCACCGCAATCAGCAGGCCGATGGTCAGCCCCGAGCCGCCGATGCTCATGTAGACATCCCAGAAGGGCATCGTGATGATGTTCGGTACCTCTTTCCCCTGCTCAAAAGCGCTCATATTGACGGTGATCGCTCCCAGCAGCAGCGGCTCGCGGATCGGCTTGATCATCTGGTTGCCGTGAATGCCGATCACCCAGAACAGCTGGGCGACGAACATCAGCAGCAGGATCCCCGGCAGGCTCTGCACCACCCGCTCCAGCGGCTGCTGCACCACCTGGTAGACCGCATCGTAGAGATACATTCCCGTCAGCTGGTGAAAGAGAAAACCAAAGGTGGCGATCGCGGTGGTAGTGATGATCGCCGGGATCAGCGCGGAAAAAGAGGCAGAGACGTTCGGCGGCACGGTATCCGGCATTTTGATCTTCAGTCCCTTGCGCCCTTCCAGCCAGCAGTAAATCTCCACTGACAGAATGGCGATGAACATCCCAAGGAACAGACTGCGGGTATCGGAAAACTGGCGCAGCAGGACATCTTTCACCACGTGCATCTGGCCATCGACCATCATCTCCACCGTGGTCGGCGTGACGCAGATAAAGCAGATCACCGCCAACAGGCCGGGAAACAGGCTTTTGATGCCGTTGATTCGCCCCAGCTCAATACCGATCAGAAACACGGCGCCGATATTGAGGAAGTTGAGCGTAGCGTAGTTAAGCGCGCTGGTGATCGGCTTCAGCGCCGCAAGAAAGGAGAGCGAGGAAAAGCTGGCGAGCCCATTCTTCGGATCCAGCACCATATTGGAGATCAGCACCGAAAAGGCCCCGACGATGATCACCGGCATCAGGGTAATAAACGCCGATTTGATCGCCATAATGTAGCGATAGCTGTTGAATGTCGTCGCGAAACGCCCCAGCGCGTCGATCAGTTTGTCCTGTAATGCCATAAAAGAGTACCTCAGTGTAAAGGGCTTAATGCGGCCAGGTGAACAGCCAGAGACTTTTGGCATACCAAAACATAGTCGCCAGGCAAAAATAGTTCTGTGACAGCGCTCGCAACGCGCACAGTGGTATCCCAAATATCCGATAAAATCGACATTGGCATACCAGAGTCTGTCGGCTCGTCAGTTCCTGCCAAAAGCGTGATCGCGATGGTTTTTCCGCCCCGCCCCGTCGATATGTCCCTTTTCGGTCTGTGATAAACTGCGCTTTACCACGTGAAATCAGGAATCGATGAATGGCTACAATGCTGGATGTCTCAATTCGCGCAGGCGTCTCGAAAGCGACGGTTTCCCGCGTGTTGAACGGCACAGGTCAGGTGAAAGAGAGCACCCGCCAACAGGTCTTTAAAGCGATGGAAGAGCTGGGCTACCGGCCCAATTTCCTTGCCCGCTCGCTGGCCAATCAGACCAGCAATAGTATCGGGCTGGTCGTCTCCACCTTTGACGGCTTCTACTTTGGCCGTCTGCTGCAGCAGGCGTCACGCCAGACCGAAGCCTGGGGAAAGCAGCTTATCGTCACCGACGGCCATGATACGCCGGAGCGCGAAGAGGAAGCGGTGCAGATGCTCGCCGACCGGCAGTGCGATGCGATCATCCTCTATACCCGGCACATGAGCGAGAAGGCGATCATGTCGCTGATTAACTCGATCGCCATGCCGCTGGTGGTGATTAACCGCGATGTGGCGCAGGCCCGCGAACGCTGCGTGTTCTTCGAACAGCAGGAAGCCGCCTTCCAGGCCGTGGAGTATCTGATTACCCAGGGCCACCGCGATATCGCCTGCATCACCGTCCCGATGCATACCCCTACCGGCCAGGCTCGCCTGCAGGGCTACCGCAACGCGCTGATAAAACATGGTATTGAGTGGGATCCGAGCCGGGTGAAGTATGGGGACTCGACGATGACCCGCGGCTACGAACTGTGCCGGGAACTGCTGGACGAGAAAGCCCGCTTCAGCGCGCTGTTTTCCTGTAACGATGATATGGCGCTGGGGGCGTCAAAGGCACTGCATCAGGCGGGGCTGCGTATTCCACAGGATGTGTCGCTGTTTGGCTTCGACGATGCGCCAAGCGCGAAATGGCTGGAGCCGGGGCTGTCGACGGTTTATCTGCCGATCGACAACATGATCACTACGGCTATCGACCAGGCGATCAAGCTTGCCAATCAGCAGCCGATAGAAACGATCCCGCCGTTTACCGGCACGCTGGTGCTTCGCGAGTCGGTGACGACGGGACCTTTTTTTAAATAAGCTCTAAGGCCAGCAGCTCCTGGATGGTCTGGCGACGGCGGATCAGCCGCGCCTTGCCGCCATCAAACAGCACCTCCGGCAGCAGCGGACGGCTGTTATAGTTGGACGACATCGAAGCCCCGTAGGCGCCGGTGTCATGGAGCACCAGATAATCCCCAGGCGCCACCGCCGGCAGCAGGCGGGTCTCGACTTTGCCCCCCTCCTGCTGGGTAAAGACATCCCCGGATTCGCACAGCGGCCCGGCCACCACGGTTTCGACCTGCGGCGCGGCGCTGAGATCCCGGCCATCCCCCGCCAGAGCGGTGATATGGTGATAGCTACCGTACATTGCCGGGCGCATCAGGTCGTTAAAGCCGGCGTCAATCAGCACGAAGTGACGGCTGCCCATCTCTTTCACGCTGCGCACCTGCGACACCAGCACGCCGGACTCGGCCACCAGGAAACGCCCGGGCTCAATCTCCAGTTTCACCGGGTGCCCCAGATGGGCCGCGATCTGCTCCCGGGCGCGGTTCCACAGGCCATAATAGTGGGCGGTGTCGATGGCCTCTTCACCTTCGCGGTAAGGAATCGACAGACCGCCGCCGGCGGAGATGGCCTGCAGATCCTGGCCAAAGTCGACGACCTGGCGCACCATCGCGCCGCACACCTGCTCCAGGTGACCATAGTCAACGCCAGAGCCGATATGCATATGGATCCCGACCAGCTGCAGCTGATAGCAACGCATCACTTCCAGCGCCGCCGGCAGGTGGCTGTACCAGATGCCATGCTTGCTGTTCTCACCGCCGGTATTGGTTTTCTGGCTGTGGCCGTGGCCAAAGCCCGGGTTGACGCGCAGCCAGACGCGATGGCCCGGCGACACCTCGCCCAGCTGGCTCAGCATGTCGATCGAGCCGGCGTTCACCGGGATCTGTAACGCCTTCACCCGATCGAGGGTGGCGTCGTCGATCAGATCGGCGGTGAAGACGATATCCTCGGGATTCTGCTGCGGATCGTAGCCTGCCGCCAGCGCCCGCTCGATCTCCCCCAGCGACACCGAGTCCACCTTCACCCCCTGCTCACGCATCAGACGCAGAATATGAATGTTAGAGCAGGCTTTTTGCGCAAAACGCACCACGTCGAACTGGCTGAGCTGGGCTATCTGGCGGCGAATAATCTGCGCATCATAGACCCAGACCGGGCAGCCAAATTCCGCCGGCAGGCGCAGCAGGTTGTCCGCGGTCAGGTCAGTATCGGTGGCGTAAAGCGAGTGTGGCATAAGAACTCCGGTGCAGTGCGTGTGTTGGTCGCTGTTTTTTCTGATTACGCCACAGTGACAGGCGAATAAAAAATATCGTTTTATCGCGACTCTATGCAAAAATGATATGGTTCCAGCCGAGCCTCACGGAGACCGCATGCCAGCCGTCAATTTGCGTCATATCGAAATCTTTCACGCGGTGATGACCACCGGCAACCTGACCGAAGCGGCGCGGATGCTGCACACCTCGCAACCCACCGTCAGTCGCGAGCTGGCGCGCTTTGAGAAGGTGCTCGGCCTGCAGCTGTTTGAGCGGACCCGCGGTCGCCTGCAGCCGACGGTGCAGGGCCTGCGTTTGTTTGAGGAGGTTCAGCGCTCCTGGTATGGCCTGGACCGTATCGTCAGCGCCGCCGAGAGCCTGCGCGAGTTCCGCCAGGGCGAGCTGTCGATCGCCTGTCTGCCGGTGTTTTCCCAGTCCTTTCTGCCGCTGCTGTTGCCGCCGTTTCTCTCTCGCTATCCGGAGGTCAGCCTGCAGATCGTCCCCCAGGAGTCGCCGCTGCTGGAGGAGTGGCTCTCCGCCCAGCGCCATGACCTTGGCCTGACGGAGACCCTGCATACCCCCGCGGGCACCGAACGCACCCCGCTGCTGACGCTGAATGAAGTCTGCGTGCTGCCCGCCGGCCATCCGCTGGCGGCGCAGGCGACGCTGACCCCCGCCGATTTTCAGGGCGAAAACTACATCAGCCTGTCGCGCACCGACAGCTATCGCCAGCTGCTCGACGCCCTGTTCCTTGAGCATCAGGTTAAACGGCGGATGGTGGTCGAAACCCACAGCGCGGCCTCGATCTGCGCCATGGTGCGCGCCGGCGCCGGGATCTCGGTGGTGAATCCGTTAACCGCCCTGGACTATGCCGATAGCGGCGTGGTGGTGCGCCGCTTCAGCGTCGAGGTGCCGTTTACCGTCAGCCTGATCCGCCCTCTCCACCGCCCGCGCTCGGCGCTGGTCGACGCCTTTGTTGCCCACCTGCAGCAGAGTCTGCCGCAGATCCTCACGCCGCTGGCGTCGGTCCTGCAGAGAGCATAAAGTTGACCGCGTCTTCCGCGTGGATCGCCGCGGTGTCAAAGACCGGCAGCGGGCTGAGCTCGGCAGGCACCAGCAGGCCAATCTCCGTACAGCCGAAAATAACCCCTTCCGCCCCCTGATCCGCCAGGGCGGCGATCGTCTGCAGATAATAATCCCGCGACGCCTCGCTGAAGGTGCCGAGACAAAGTTCGTCGAAGATGATCTGATTGATCTGCGCCCGATCGTCAGCCTCAGGGATCAGCGTCTCGATGGCAAACTGCTCCTGCAGACGACCGCGGTAAAAGGTCTGCTCCATGGTATAGCGGGTGCCCAGCAGCGCGACCCGGCGCTGACCTTTGGCGGCAATCGCCCGTCCGGTGGCATCGGCAATATGCAGGAAGGGAACCTGGCAGCGGGCGGCGATGGCATCTGCGACTTTATGCATAGTGTTGGTGCACAGGACAATGCCTTCGGCCCCCGCCTGCTGCAGCCCGACCGCGGCCTCAGCAAGGATCTCCCCGGCGCGATCCCAGTCGCCGGCGGACTGGCAGGCTTCGATGTCGTGAAAATCGACGCTGTGCAGCACCAGGCTGGCAGAGTGCAGGCCGCCCAGTCGCGCCTTAACGCCCTCATTGATCAACCGATAATAGGGGATCGTGGACTCCCAGCTCATGCCGCCTAACAGGCCAATGGTTTTCATCTTCTGCTCCTTATGTCGTTTCTGCCAGTGAAGCAAACTTGTGATCAACTTTCCACTTCTCTGGCCGCGTATTTCTTTTTCATGAAGAGTGGGATAAGTTAAATGAAACAGTGTTTCACTTTAACAACAGGATCGCCAGATGTTTATTTTTCATAAAGACACCACCCTTGAAGACCTCGGCAATGGCGTAACCCGCCGCATTCTGGCCCACGACGGCAAAATGATGGCCGTGGAGGTGAATTTTGCCGCCGGCGCCGTCGGCCCGATGCATAACCATCCTCACGAACAGCTCACCTATGTGCTTTCCGGCGAGTTCGAGTTCACCATCGGCGAGGAGACGCGCGTCGTCAGCGCCGGCGATACGTTGTATAAGCGGCCGGGGATTATGCACGGCTGCGTCTGCCTGCAGCCCGGCACGCTGCTCGATACCTTTACTCCCATTCGCGAAGATTTTCTTGAAGGCTAATCCATAACGGGGGCGTTCGCCGTCCCCGGTTACTGCCCGGCGCCCTTCAATAAAAAGATGCTGCCACAATCATTATCATGGTAATTATATTTCCCGCTCAGTTAAGCCTAATTTTTCATTCCTTTCAGACGCCCTTTACGGCCAAAATGCTTACCACCTCACCTTTTTGAAACATCGTTTCGACTTTGATCACATTTCCATCCTGATCTGCATGACGCAGAAACAAATCGCAATAAAATGAAATTAAAACGGTGTTTTATAAAAAACAGTTCAGCATAAAAAAAGGGCTGACAGCCCTTACCTGCTAGACCAGTCAAAGAATAACCCATTAATTAACAAGGACATGTTAAGCAGAGGAAGCGTTCAGACATTTTTGCGTTGTCAGGCGTAAAAGGCCGACAGCGCGGCGTCACCGGATCCGTATTACAACTCGTAAGCCAGGTAGGTATGTATGAATGAAAACAAGCTGCTGGGATTGGCATGGATATCGCCCTATATCATCGGGCTGATCGTCTTTACCGCTTTTCCCTTTGTTTCATCTTTCTTTCTCAGTTTTACCGAGTACGACTTGATGAGCCCGCCGGTATTTAACGGCATCGAAAACTATCGCTATATGTTGACCGAGGATAGCCTGTTCTGGAAATCGATGGGGGTGACCTTTGCCTACGTCTTTTTAACCATCCCCTTAAAACTGGCTTTCGCCCTCGGCATTGCTTTTGTGCTCAATTTCAAACTGCGCGGCATCGGCTTTTTCCGCACCGCCTATTACATCCCGTCGATCCTTGGCAGCTCGGTGGCGATTGCCGTGCTGTGGCGCGCCCTGTTCGCCATTGACGGCCTGCTGAACAGTTTTCTCGCCGTCTTTGGCATCGATGCCATCAACTGGCTGGGGGAACCCTCCCTGGCGCTGATGTCGGTCACCCTGCTGCGCGTCTGGCAGTTTGGCTCCGCGATGGTCATCTTCCTCGCCGCGCTGCAGAACGTTCCGCAGTCGCAGTATGAGGCGGCAATGATTGACGGCGCCTCAAAGTGGCAGATGTTCATGAAGGTCACCGTGCCGCTGATCACCCCGGTGATTTTCTTCAACTTTATTATGCAGACCACCCAGGCGTTCCAGGAGTTTACCGGCCCGTACGTGATAACCGGCGGCGGTCCGACCTATTACACCTACCTGTTCTCACTCTATATCTACGATACCGCCTTTAAGTACTTCGACATGGGCTATGGCGCCGCGCTGGCGTGGGTGCTGTTCCTCGTCGTGGCGGTCTTTGCGTCGATCGCCTTTAAGTCATCGAAATACTGGGTCTTCTACTCCGCCGATAAGGGAGGCAAAAATGGCTGATATTCAACAGATGGCGCCGGTGATGAGCGACGCCGATCGTGAGGTCGCCCGTACGCTGCGCCGGGAAAAGGTGAGCCGGGTGGTGCGCTACGTCGTGCTGATATTCGTCGGCCTGCTGATGCTCTACCCGCTGGCGTGGATGTTCTCCGCCTCGTTCAAGCCGAACCACGAGATCTTCACCACCCTCGGGCTGTGGCCTGCCCACGCCACCTGGGACGGGTTTATCAACGGCTGGAAGACCGGCACCGAATACCATTTCGGCCACTATATGCTGAACACCTTTAAGTATGTGATCCCGAAAGTGGTGTTAACGATCATTTCCTCCACCATCGTGGCGTACGGCTTCGCACGCTTTGAGATCCCGTGGAAGAAGTTCTGGTTCGCAACGCTTATCACCACCATGTTGCTGCCGAGCACCGTCCTGCTGATCCCGCAGTACCTGATGTTCCGCGAAATGGGGATGCTGAACAGCTATCTGCCGCTGTACCTGCCGCTGGCCTTCGCCACCCAGGGATTCTTCGTCTTCATGCTGATCCAGTTTCTGCGCGGCGTGCCGCGCGATATGGAAGAGGCGGCGCAGATCGACGGCTGCAACTCCATCCAGGTGCTGTGGTATGTGGTGGTGCCGATCCTCAAGCCGGCCATTATCTCGGTGGCGCTGTTCCAGTTTATGTGGTCGATGAACGACTTTATCGGTCCGCTGATCTACGTCTACAGCGTCGATAAGTATCCCATCGCGCTGGCGCTAAAAATGTCTATCGACGTCACGGAAGGCGCGCCGTGGAACGAAATTCTGGCAATGGCGAGCATCTCCATTCTGCCGTCCATCATTGTCTTCTTCCTGGCTCAACGCTACTTCGTGCAGGGCGTGACCAGCAGCGGAATCAAAGGTTAAGAGGGAAATATCATGGCTGAAGTGATTTTCAACAAACTGGAAAAAGTCTACTCCAACGGGTTTAAAGCGGTGCATGGTATCGACCTGAAGATTGCCGATGGCGAATTTATGGTGATCGTCGGCCCCTCCGGCTGCGCCAAATCGACCACCCTGCGCATGCTGGCGGGTCTGGAGACCATCAGCGGCGGCGAGGTGCGGATTGGGGACAAAATCGTCAACAACCTGGCGCCTAAATCCCGTGGCATCGCGATGGTGTTCCAGAACTACGCCCTCTATCCGCATATGACGGTGCGCGAAAACCTCGCCTTCGGCCTGAAGCTGAGCAAGCTGCCGAAGGCGCAAATCGACAGACAGGTGGAAGAAGCGGCGAAAATTCTCGAACTGGAAGAACTGCTCGATCGCCTGCCGCGCCAGCTCTCCGGCGGCCAGGCGCAGCGCGTGGCGGTGGGCCGGGCGATCGTCAAAAAACCGGACGTCTTCCTGTTCGACGAACCGCTCTCCAACCTTGACGCCAAGCTGCGCGCCTCGATGCGGATCCGCATTTCCGATCTGCATAAGCAGTTGAAAAAATCTGGCAAACCGGCGACCACCGTCTACGTCACCCACGATCAGACGGAAGCGATGACCATGGGCGACCGCATCTGCGTGATGAAGCTCGGCCACATTATGCAGGTTGATACCCCGGACAATCTCTACCACCAGCCGAAAAATATGTTTGTCGCCGGGTTTATCGGCGCGCCGGAGATGAATATTCGTCCCAGCCAGTTGGTTGAGCACGGTGGTCGCCTGCATTTGACGCTGGGCGATCAGCGGCTGCCGCTCAACGATCGGCTGCAAAGCAAAGTTGAAACCCATAAGAATCAGCAGGTGTTCTTTGGCGTGCGCCCGGAGTTTGTCTCTCTCTCCGATGAACCGTTTGCCGAAGGTTCCTGCGCGGGTGAAATGGTACGCGTAGAAAACATGGGACATGAATTCTTTGTTTATCTCAGGGTTGCTGATTATGAGCTGACCGCCCGCGTGCCGTCGGACGATGCGAAGCCGATGATTGCCAAGGGACTGAATCGCAAAGTCTATTTCACCTTTGATCTCAACAAGTGTCACATCTTTGACGCCAAAACCGAACAGAACCTCTCTCTGTGAACCCTGGAGCATAACAATGAAAAACGTGCTGATAAGCGCCACCCTCTCCGCCACCCTGGGCCTTAGCGCCTTCTCTTCGCTAGCGCAGGATGTCGACCTGCGTATGTCCTGGTGGGGGGGCAACGGCCGCCATCAGGTCACCCTCAAGGCGCTGGAGGAATTCCACAAACAACATCCCGACATCAACGTCAAAGCAGAATACACCGGCTGGGACGGCCATCTTTCACGCCTGACCACCCAGATTGCCGGCGGTACCGAGCCTGACGTGATGCAGACCAACTGGAACTGGCTGCCGATCTTTTCGAAAAATGGCGATGGTTTTTACGATCTGAATACCCTGAAAGACGAGATCGACCTCAGCCAGTTCGACGCCAAAGAACTGCAGTCCACCACGGTCAACGGCAAGCTTAACGGTATTCCAATTTCCGTCACCGCCCGCGTCTTCTACTTTAACGACGAAGCATGGAAAAAGGCGGGCATCCCCTTCCCGAAAACCTGGGATGAACTCATGGCGGCGGGAAAAACTTTCGAAAGCAAGCTCGGGAAACAGTACTACCCGGTGGTGCTCGAACACCAGGACGTGCTGGCCCTGCTCAACTCTTATATGGTGCAAAAATACAATCAGCCGGCCATCGATGAGAAAGGGCGAAAATTCTCCTACAGCAAAGCGCAGTGGGCGGATTTCTTCGGTATGTATAAGAAGCTTATCGACAGCCATGTGATGCCGGACACCCGCTACTATGCCTCCTTCGGCAAGAGCAACATGTACGAAATGAAGCCGTGGATCCAGGGCGAATGGGGCGGGACCTACATGTGGAACTCCACCATCAACAAATATTCCGATAACCTGAAGCCGCCGGCGAAGCTGGTGCTGGGGGAATACCCGATGCTGCCGGGCGCCACCGATGCCGGACTGTTCTTCAAGCCCGCGCAAATGTTGTCGATTGGCAAATCGACGAAAAACCCGCAGGCGGCGGCGAAAGTGATTAACTTCCTGCTGAACAGCAAAGAAGGGGTGGATATTCTTGGACTGGAGCGCGGCGTGCCGCTGAGTAAAGCGGCGGTCACCTACCTGACCGAGGATGGGGTAATCAAAGCCGACGATCCGGCGGTGTCCGGCCTGAAGCTGGCGCAATCCCTGCCCACCGCTCTGCCGGTCTCCCCGTACTTCGACGATCCGCAGATCGTCGCCCAGTTCGGCACCACCCTGCAGTACATCGACTACGGTAAAAAGTCGGTGGAAGAAGCGGCCGAGGACTTCCAGCGCCAGACCGACCGCATTCTGCGCCGCGCGATGCGCTAACCTGCCCGCCTGAACTCTCCCGCGGCGTCCGCCGCGGGAGAGCCTGCCTGAGTATCCTGTCAGAAGAAATATTTGAAGCGCACCCGGGCGCCGTAGCGTTCATCGGGATTCCCGCTCTTCGCTGCCGTGGAATCGAGCCACGAGGCATAGGCGCCAAGGTAAATATTGAAGTTCGGCATCGCCATGATATTCGGCAACTGCCAGGAGGTGTGCAGGGTATGGATGTCATAGCGCCCCGGCGCCAGGATAGCGCAATCGCCATCGCATTCGCTGGTCACCCCGGCCATATTGAACTGGTCGATTTTATTGTGCGCATAGATATAGCCCAGCTCCACGCGATGCCAAAGGGCGTTAATCCCGGCGCTGAAGTCGGTTTCGTCCGCCGCGTCCAGCAGGGCGGTACTCAGATTGACCACCGCCCCATCCTGCGGATCGCTTTTCAGGGTGTTCCAGCTCATAGTCAGCCCGTAGCCGGTGCGGTTTGACTGGTCGACCCAGCGTCCGCTCTGGCTCTGATAGCCGTAAGCATTGTTGACGAGATTGCTCTCTATCGCCGCGGCCGCCGACCAGACGCCGGACTGCCACGCCGCCACCGGCCGCACGTACACCACATTTTTGCGGTTTTCCAGCGCGTTACCATGATAGTTCTGATCGACAAACAGCGAACTGCCGTCCTCCACCAGGGTGTTAACTTCGAAATACCAGTTATCCACCGTTTTGCTAAACAGAAGGTTACCGCCGCTGCTGCTGCGCCCGCGCCCCTCTTTCATCATGTAAATATAGCCATAGCCATCGGAATAGAGATCGTTGGCGGTATTACCTGAATATTCAATAAAGGTATCCTGATTCAGCGGGAACATATCCCAGGCTTCAAAGCGGCCTATTTTTATTTTCCAGTCATCCTGCTGGCCGAAGAAAAATACCGCATCATCAAGATTCATTTTGCCATCCATATCCGCCAGAGGCTGCACGCTGAATCCGGCGTATTGCCCGTCGGCGCCATTCCGTCTGCCATCGAAACCCAGCAGAATACGACCGTTAATATCCCAGCGCTCTTTATCGCCGGGCGCCCAGCTTTTATTCGCGCTGGTTTTGACCGACGTCAGACTGCCGGTGCGACTGGCGCCATCGAGGTTAAATTCGACGTCGCCATAAAATTTTAATTCGCCATTGTCATTTAGCTGCAAACGCGGCGAAGCAGGCGCCGCGCGGGCGACCGTCGCGGCCTGCTGCTGGCCTTTCAGCGTCTTAATTTCCGCCTCTGCGCTGGCGGCGCGCGCCTCCGTCGCCTTTAGCCGCTGCTCCATTTGCGCCAGTCGCTCCTCCAGCGATAACGGCGCCTGCGCCATAACGGATGGCAGATACAGAGACGTCAGAAAACACCCGACCCAGATTTTATTCATCGGTAAACCCTTTTATTATGGAATGAACTGAATTTTTTATTAATGGGTAACGCACGACGATGCAGGCAATAATAACCCGCCCATCGTCAAAGACGGGTTATTAACGACAACAGCCTTATTATTATTCGAGCTGCCAGGCGCCGGCTTCGGTTAATGCCGCCGAGCCGCTCCAGGCAAATAACGCTAATTCACGGCGGGGAGCCTGCGGATAGATACGGCTGCTCAGGCAGGCTTCGCCGTCATTGACAAAAACCTCCACCGAAGAGCTATCGAAAAATATTCGCAGGTTGAGATCCGCCCCGGCGGTCAACGGCACGCTGCGCGTCCCGCACAGGCCATACTGCGGATAATGCCGCTCCAGCACCAGACGCTGCTGTTGGGCATCCACGTAGATGCGCAGGCCATCGCCAAAGCGCAGACCATACTGCTCGGCGCTGCTGCGGGCGCAGTCCCAGCTCAGATTCACCTCCATCGCCTCGCAGTTGTCGACCATCGTCGTCTGCTGGTTGTTCAGGGTGCTGACCGGCCACGGGAACCAGGCGCCGCGCAGGCTCTCCACTTCTTTCGCCGGGCGCATCTGCAGGCGGTCATCCGCGCTCAGGCTCAGCTCGCGCGGCAGGGAGAGCATGCCCGCCCAGCCGTCCTGCTGCTCCGGCAGCGGCGATTCCCACATATCCAGCCAGCCAATCACGATCCGCCGGCCATCGGGGGTGGCGAAGCTTTGCGGGGCATAGAAATCGTGGCCGTTATCCATCTCCCGGAATTCGCCATGGCGAATAAAACGCTGGCCTGGCTGCCACTCGCCGATCAGATAGCCGCTCTGGAACAGATTGCGGTTGCTGAACCCCGCGGCCTGCATCCCCTGTGGGGAAAACATCAGAACGCGTTTGCCGTTGAGGGTGAAGAAGTCCGGGCACTCCCACATATAGCCCATGGTGCTTTCCGCTTCATCCAGCACCCCCGCGTCCTGCCACTGGCGCAGATCGGCTGAACGGTACAGCCGCACCTGGCCGGTATCGCCTTCGCGCGCGCCGACGATCATGTACCAGCTGTCTCCTTCACGCCAGACCTTCGGGTCACGGAAGTGGTGCATACCCGGCGGGGTGTCGACCACCATCCCCTGGCGCTCAAAGTGGATCCCGTCGCGGCTGGTGGCCAGACACTGCACCTGATACAGATTGGCTTCGTCGCCAGGATCGCCGTGGAACTTATGCCCGGTGTAAATCAGCGCCAGGGTATCGCCATCGACCACCGCCGAGCCGGAAAAGCAGCCGTCTTTATCCTCCGGCCCCTCCGGCGCCAGGGCTACCGGCAAATGCTCCCAGTGCACCAGATCCTTACTGCGCGCGTGCCCCCAGTGCATCGGTCCCCACTGGGTGGAGTACGGGTGATGTTGATAAAAGGCATGGTACCAGCCGTCGAACCACACCAGACCGTTTGGGTCGTTGATCCACCCGGCGCGGGCCGCCAGGTGATAGTGCGGATACCAGCGCAGATTCAGCGCCTGGCGTTGTGTCTGGAGTACCTGTTCAGCCCGGGAGATTGTGTAAGTCATCATTTTCACTCTTTTTGATTCAGATAGCGGTAGGTTGCGACACCAGCGGATCGGCGGAGGATTTGCCGGAGCGCAACAAGAAGATGGAAATAAAGGTGGTGCAGAACACCAGCAGGCCCATGATCAGGTAGGACTGGGCGAAGCCATATTTTTCATAGCTGTAGCCCGCCAGCGGCGACAATACGCTGGCGATAATCGAGCTGGTGCAGGCGAAGCCCACCAGATAGAGGGTGGAGGAGAGACGTTTATCGAAGTTGAGGCTGTTGTACTTAAAGATAGCCACCAGCAGTATCGGCAACTCCACCGCGTGCAGCAGTTTGGTGATGGAGATCAGCAGCGGCCCCTCCACCAGACCGGAGGCCACCATGCGCATCGCCATCACCATGCCGGCGAAAATCAGACCGTTTTTGGCGCCGATGCGGTTCACCAGCCACGGCGCGCAGAACATGCCGGCCGCCTCGAGGAACACCTGGAAGGAGTTGAGGTAGCCATACATCTCATTACCTTCCTGCAGGGTCGCGAACTGCGATGAGAAATAGACCGGGAACTGCTGGTCATAGACGCCGTAAATGCAGGTGCCGATGACGAAGAAGACCAGCGCCCAAAAGCGCGGCAGCGTCAGCAGGCGTAGCGCATCTTCGAGGGTCACCTTACCGCCCGATACCGCCTCCTGCATCGCATGCGGCGCCGAGGAGACCCGCAGCCGCGCCAACAGGATAAAGAACACCAGCCCGGAACAGCTGGCGACGAGGAAGTTTAGCTGCGGATTGATGTTAAACAGCAGGCCGGCGAAGAAGGTGGCCACCGCCCAGCCCAGCGAGCCCCACATCCGCGCCCTGCCGAATTCAAACTGGCTCTGACGCGCCACCCTCTCGGTGTAAGATTCCAGCACGCCGATGCCGCCGTTAAAGGTCAAACCGATATAGATCCCGCCAAAGATGCTGCCCAGCAGGACGTTGATTTTCAGCAGGTGGCCGAACAGCAGATACGCCGGACCAGAGAGGATCAGCAGCGCGGTGATATACCAGAGCAGATGTTTGCGCAGCCCCAGCTTGTCCTGGATAAATCCATAGCAAACTTGCGCAAACAGCGCGGAAACCGACAGTACGGCATAGATAATACCGGTATCGCCTGCCTTCAGCCCAACCTCCTGGTGAAGCCAGATAGAGAGCAAGGAGCCGGATGACGACCAGGTCACGAAAAAGAAAAACAGTAAGGCACTGAGCAACGGGTAGCTGTGTGAGTGAGGCGCTTTCATCATGACATTCTCGTGTTAGAGGAATGCAATTATGGTAACGTTAACAAAAAACAAAACGCAGGTGGATTCGCTGCGATATATGATGTTAATCACAAAAGTTAACGTTAACATAATTAAGATGCGATCGCGATCAAAAATCAACCGCAACATAGCTCACGACGGCGATAGCAGAAAATCGTTTCACTCTTTTACATCAGCGACTTAGTTGTATAGCCTGTACTCTGCGGCAATGGCGGAGGAAAAAATGGCGTCCCTGAAAGATGTAGCAAAACTGGCGAATGTATCTCTGATGACCGTCTCACGGGCGCTGAACACCCCGGAGCGGCTGAAGCCCGAGACACTGGCCCGCGTGCAGGCCGCCATCGCCGAGACCAACTACGTCCCCGACTTGTCGGCGAAGAAGATCCGCGGGGCGCGCGCCACCCCCAGCACCATCGGCGTGCTGGCGCTGGATACCGTCACCACGCCCTTTTCGGTGGAGATCACCCTCTCGATCGAAGAGACGGCCCGCGCCCACGGCTGGAACAGCTTTGTGGTCAATATGTTTTCTGACGATCGTCCGGAAGCGGTGGTCGACCTGCTCCTCTCCCACCGTCCGGACGGCATTATCTTTACCACCATGGGCCTGCGCCAGGTACCGCTGCCGGAGAAACTGCTGACTCTGCCCTGCGTGCTGGCCAACTGCGAAAGCCTCAGCCAGCCGGTGGCCAGCTATATCCCGGACGATGAACAGGGGCAGTACGACGCGGTGAAAGCCCTGCTTGCCGCTGGCTATCGTCGTCCGCTGTGCCTGCACTTACCCGCCAGCCAGCCGGCGACGATCCGCCGCCGCCGGGGGCTGGAGCGCGCCTGCCGGGAGGCCGGTATCGAACCGGACCATCTGAGCCATTCGTATATGGGCCAGGGCGATGAGCATTACCACGATATCCCGGCGGTGGTGCTGGCGCATATCCGCGAGGGTAAACCTGGCTTTGACTCAGTGATCTGCGGCAACGATCGCATCGCGTTTATGGTCTATCAGACGCTGCTGGGCCAGGGGTTACGCATTCCACAGGACGTGGCGGTAGTGGGATACGACAACATGGTGGGCATTGGCGATCTGTTTCTACCGCCGCTCTCCACAGTGCAATTGCCGCATTATGACATCGGGCGCCTGAGCGCCCTGCATATCATTCACGGCGACAACCATCGGGAGACGCGCAAAGTCGCCAGCCCGTGGTTGCCGCGCGCCTCACATTAACGATTACCGATGTTGCGCAGCTTCTCGCCCGCCATCAGGTTGCGCTCAATGTGCTCGAGGGTGACATTCTTGGTTTCCGGGATCAGCCAGAAGGTGATGCCGATAAAGGCCACGTTGAGCGCCGTGTAGAGCCAGAAGGTGCCGGCGGCGCCAATTGCGTCAAGCAGCGTCAGGAAAGTGGCGCCGATGATCATGTTCGACACCCAGTTGGTGGTGGTCGAGCAGGTGATGCCGAAGTCGCGGCATTTTAGCGGCTGGATCTCGGAGCAGAGGATCCACACCACCGGCGCCGCGCTCATCGCATACCCGGCAATACACATCATGGTCATGCCGACGGAGAGCCAGGAGAGGCCGCTGGATGCGGTGCCATTGTCGAACTGCATCAGGCAGTAGCCCAGCACCAGAGTGCCCAGCGCCATCACGCTAAAGCCGATTTTCAGCGCTGGCTTGCGGCCCGCTTTATCCACTGTGAACACCGCAATAAAGGTGGCAAACATAAAGGTCAGGCCCACCACCAGGGTGGCGATCATCTGCTGTTCAGTAGTGGTAAAGCCCGCCATTTTAAAGATACGCGGCGCATAGTACATGATGATGTTCATGCCGGTGAACTGCTGCATCGCCTGCAGCAGCATGCCCAGGAACACCGCCCGGCGCACGTTACGATTGACCTTAAACAACGCCCAACCGCCCTGCTTCAGCTTGAGGCTCTCACGGATCTCGTTAAGCTCGTCGCGCGCCTTTTCCGAAGTATCGCGCAGCATCCGCAGCACTTCTTCCGCTTCGATATGGCGTCCCTTCTCCGCCAGCCAGCGCGGGCTGTTCGGCAAAAAGACGACCAGAATGATCAGGATCACCGCCGGCAGCGCCAGCACGCCCAGCATGGCGCGCCAGTTACCGCTGTAGCTAAAGGCGGTATCGGAAAGAAACGCCAGCACAATGCCAAGGGTGACCATCAGCTGATACATACTGATCATTTTCCCGCGCACGTTCTCGCTGGCCATCTCGGAGAGGTACAGCGGCGCGGTATAAGAGGCAATCCCGACTGCCACGCCCAACACCACGCGGGCCACCAGCAGCACCTCCACGCTGGCGGCAAAAGCGGATCCGATAGAGCCGGCCACAAAGAGTACGGCCCCCGCCATCAGGCTGTATTTACGGCCAAGGCGGAAAGACAGCCAGCCGTTAAACAGCGCGCCTATCGCCGCCCCCAACATCATGCTGCTAACCACCCACTCCTGAAGCTGGCTGGATAAGGTGAAATGGTCGGTTATAAAGGGCAACGCTCCGGATATCACGCCGATATCCAGGCCAAAGAGCAAGCCAGCCACCGCCGCGGCGATGGAAACAAACCAGTTCATCCGCCGGGTATCACGTTGCGTCCGCGGCGATAATGTAGAGTCGTTACTGATTGAAGTCATTTTTTTCCTGCCACACAGAGTAAGACATAAGACGAAAGTACGTGACTGGTGGATGAATGGGTCAGGCAGGATAAGCCAAAGATATGGACTATATTGCTGGCAGGATGGGTTTTGTGATGGACATTAAACTTTCAAAGTAACAAAAAATGCGTTTCCAATAGTTAATAACCCTGTTTATACAGAGCGGTAACATTATACCCGTGTTCCGGAGTATGGACGATCCGCACTTTGCCGTATGGACAATAATTGCTCAGATGGCCGGAGCGATACCACAGACTCCGGCCATCGCGGACGGTTAGCGCGCCAGCCAGCCGCCGTCCACCGCCACCGTGTAGCCATTGATGTAATCGGAGGCTGAGGAGGCAAGGAACACGACTGGCCCCATCAGATCGGCCGGTAGCCCCCAGCGCCCGGCGGGAATGCGATCGAGGATTTCGCTGCTACGCTGCTCGTCGGCGCGCAGCTGCTGGGTGTTGTTGGTCGCCATATACCCCGGGGCGATGGCGTTGACGTTGATGTTGTGTTTGGCCCACTCGTTGGCCAGCAGGCGGGTGACGCCCATCACCGCGCTTTTGGATGCGGTATACGACGGCACGCGGATCCCCCCCTGGAACGACAGCATGGAGGCGATGTTAATGATCTTCCCGCCGCTGCCCTGGGCGATAAAGTGTTTCGCCGCCGCCTGGGACATAAAAAATACGCTCTTGATGTTGAGGTTCATCACGTCGTCCCAGTCTTTTTCGCTGAACGCCAGCGCGTCCTCGCGGCGAATCAGGCCGGCATTGTTGACCAGAATATCAATATGGCCGAACTCCGCCACCGCCCGCTCCAGAAGCTGAGGAATACCGTCGATCTGGCGCAGGTCGGCGGTCAGGCTGAGAAAACGGCGTCCCAGCGCGGTTACCCGCTCGATAGTCTCCACCGGTTCGACGATATTGATACCGACAATATCGCAGCCCGCTTCCGCCAGCCCGAGGGCCATCCCCTGACCTAAACCGGTATCGCATCCGCTCACGACGGCCACTTTTCCCTGCAGGGAGAATGCATCAAGAATCATATTATGTTCCTTAGTCGTTCAGAGCCTGCTGTTTGCAGGCAAGGTTCTCTCGGCCCGGTCCGCGCCGGCGGCGCGACTGAGCGTGGGGCGAACTCTCGGGCATAGCCCACCATAATGAAAATAAAACAGAGTTCCGTTTTGCTGATGGGTGCCATCTTAGCCCCGCCCCCAGCCATTTTCAATATTATTTAAAACGATGTTTCATTTTTTATGATGATGATTACAAAAAAAGAAAAAGCGAAGGAGCCTCCCGGCACGCGCCAGGCCGGAAAAGGTTTTGAAAAGATGAAGATTCAACCGATTGTCTGCAGAGGTGCCGAAGCGAAGCCAGCAGCCCGCTGAAAACGCGGGAATTACGCTGAACTGCGTGAGCCATCACAAATAATGAAACAATGTTTTGATAAATTAACACCTGTCTTTTAAAACATATCACTCAGCGACACGCCTCTGGTCCAGCGGCATCGCAGGAAAGAAAGGAGCACTACATGGCTAAAGGCATGCGGGTCAAACTGAATTATCACGTCAGCCACGATCCGGATACCGGGGCGGAAGTCACCCGCTTAACCCCCCCGGAGGTCACCTGTCATCGCAACTACTTCTATCAGAAGTGCTTTTTTAACGATGGCAGCCATTTACTGTTCGCCGGCGAGTTTGACGGCCACTGGAACTACTATCTGCTGAATATCGCCAGCGCCGAGGCCGTCCAGCTAACCGAAGGCGCCGGGGATAACACCTTCGGCGGCTTCCTCTCCCCGGACGATAAGTCGCTTTATTACGTGAAAAATGACCGTATCCTGCTGGAAGTCAACCTGACCACCCTCGCCGAGCGCGAAGTTTATCGCGTTAGCGATGACTGGGTAGGGTATGGCACCTGGGTGGCAAACAGCGATTGCAGCAAACTGGTGGGCATTGAGATTGCCAAAAGCGACTGGACGCCACTCAACGACTGGCAGATTTTCCATGATTTCTTCCATAAAGGACCGCACTGCCGCCTGCTGCGCGTCGACCTGCGCAGCGGTGCGAGCCAGGTGATCCATGAGGAAAAAATCTGGCTGGGACACCCGATCTATCGTCCCTTCGACGACCATACCGTCGCCTTCTGCCATGAAGGGCCGCACGATCTGGTGGACGCCCGCATGTGGCTGGTCAACGAGGATGGCAGCCATGTTCGCAAAGTCAAAGCGCATGCTCCAGGCGAAAGCTGTACTCATGAATTTTGGGTGCCGGACGGTTCGGCGCTGATCTACGTCTCCTATCTGAAAGGCCAGCAGGGGCGGACGATCTATCGCTTTGATCCCGAAAGCGGCGTCAACGAGGCCCTGATGACGATGCCGGCCTGCTCGCATCTGATGAGCAATTTCGATGGCACGCTGCTGGTAGGCGATGGCTCAGGTACACCGGTGGATGTCAAGGATACCGGCGGCTACTCCATTGATAACGATCCCTGGCTGTATGTCTTTAACGTGGCGGAAAAGCGCTACTTCCGCGTCGCGCGCCATGATACCTCGTGGGCGACGGTGGCCAACAGCCGCCAGGTAACGCACCCGCACCCCTCATTTACCCCGGACGATAGCGCCATTCTGTTCAGCTCCGATAAAGACGGTAAACCGGCCATCTATATCGCGAAATTACCCGCGCACCCGTCAATGCTGAGCGCCTGATCCACGCCACACTTCTTTCTGTAACTGGCCTTGCCCTCCTTCATGGAGGGCTTTTTTTGTCCCTTCTCTTTCCCCCATAAAAAAACCCCGGCTGACGGCGCCGGGGAAAACAAACGATGAGGGATGAATGGTCGGTCAGAACGAGTAAGCCACCCCAACGCGGAAGCGGGTCTGGCGATCGCTGCGGTCATTGACCCCGACGTTGCCAATTTCGCCATACGGCGACCAGTTATTATCCAGCTTATAGGCCACCTTCACGTTATATTCCTGCGAGTAGGGTTTATTGTCGTTGCGGCTGACCCCTTCCGAGCTGCGGGCATAGACATAGTTCAGCTCTGTACGCCAGTCGCCGAGGACAAATCCGGCCCACGCGTCGCCGCGGTTAACTTTGTCATCATCTTTGCCGGCGTTGTTCGGGTAGCGGGTGTATTCATAGCGATAGCGAGCGGCGACATAGAAGCCGTTGTCGAAACTGTACTGCGCGTGCAGGTGCGGCTTGTAGATGGAGCGGCTGTCGTTGCTCTCAATGGTAAACCCGGGAGTGAGGAACAGGTTCGACGTCGCTTTCCAGCGCCAGCTGATGGTGTCTTCATGGCCATTGCCCACCACGTCCGAATAGGGTTGCGAACCGTTGTCGCCGCCTGAGCGCCATTTGGCCTCGACGGTAAAGCCTAAGCCGTTGGCAAAGCGGTGAGAAACGGAGACGCGGTCAGCATTACTTTTATCACTCTTTCCGCCATCAATAAATTCATGACGTAAATCTATCGTTACCGCGGTTGCTGCAAAAGACATACCGCAGAGGGCGGCGAGAACCAGAGAGCGTTTTAACATAGGGTACCCTTACAATAAATAAAATGACATTTCGTTTTTATGAAACATCATTTTATTTTTTAGGCACCATAGTTTTAGTGACCAGGATCGTAGTTATTTGTTTCAAAAAAGGTGGCACAACAAGACGTGACGAAGCTCAATAATTTCGCCGGGGAGAGTGAAAGAGGGAGGGAAAAATAAGGGTTCGGCAAAGCACGGCGCATAAAAAAGGCCTCCCGCAGGAGGCCATGGAAATCGAGGTATAGCGCTATGCGCGTTCTACCGCCAGCGCCACGCCCTGACCGCCGCCAATGCACAGCGTCGCCAGACCTTTGCGGGCATCGCGCTTGATCATTTCATGCACCAGCGACACCAGAATCCGGCAGCCGGAGGCGCCGATGGGGTGGCCGAGGGCGATCGCGCCGCCGTTGACGTTGACCCGGCGCTCATCCCACTCCAGTACCCGGCCAACCGAGATCGCCTGAGCGGCAAAGGCCTCATTGGCTTCGATCAGATCGACGTCGTCCAGCCGCCAGCCGGCCCGCTCCAGACAGCGACGGGTGGCATGCACCGGGGCAATGCCCATCAGCGCCGGATCGACGCCGACGCTTGCGAAGGCGCGGATCCGCGCAAGGATCGGCAGCCCCAGCTCCAGCGCTTTAGCCTCGCTCATCATCATTACCGCCGCCGCGCCGTCATTGATGCTTGAGGCGTTACCGGCTGTCACCGATCCAAGGCGATCGAAGGTGGGCTGCAGGCTGGCCAGCCCTTCCGCGCTGGCATCCACCCGCGGTTGTTCATCGGTATCCACGGTGCGCGCCGCGCCGTTATGCTCGGTGACAACCGGGACGATCTCATCGCGAAAGCGACCGGAATCAATCGCCTTGCGCGCCTTATGCTGTGAGCTGAGCGCCCAGGCGTCCTGCAGCTCGCGACTGATGCCAAATTCCCGGGCCAGGTTTTCCGCCGTGACGCCCATATGATAATCGTTGAAAGCATCCCACAGCCCATCATGCACCAGACTGTCAATCAGCTGGCTGTTGCCCAGCTGGGCGCCGGTGCGGCTGTCGGTAAGCACATGCGGAGCGCGGCTCATATTCTCCTGGCCGCCAGCGATCACCACGTCCGCTTCCCCGCACTGGATCGCCTGGGTAGCGAGGTGCAGAGCCTTCAGGCCGGAACCGCAGACATCGTTAATGGTGATAGCCGATACGGTGTTAGGCAGCCCACCGCGAATAGCGGACTGACGCGCCGGATTTTGTCCGGTCCCCGCGGTCAGCACCTGGCCGAGGATCACCTCATCCACGCTGTGCGGATCGATTCCCGTTTTCTCCACCAGCGCCTTCACCACCACGCTCCCCAGCTCGACGGCTGAATGGCGCGATAATGCGCCCTGAAAGCAGCCAATCGGCGTTCGCAGCGCGCCGACGATCACGACATCCTTCATCCTCTACCCCTGCCCATGCATTTGCGCAAAGAAACAGCGATATACTAGATAATTGTTATCAAAAAACTTTGTAATTGTTTAAAAAAAGTGAAGCCAATCACAAAGAAATAGCTATTCGTTAACGTTCACGCCGCTGCAGATGCTGACGCAGCCAGCTGCCGGCCGCTCCCGGCGGCGCTTTCTTATTCCACAGCAGATCGACTGAAATCGCCCGCGGCCAGCCGGGGATATCGAGCGCCACCAGCCCGCCCTGCGGCGCAAACTCCGCCACCAGCGCGCTGGGCAGAATGCACCAGCCGAACCCCTGCGCCGCCATGCTGAGCAGCAGCAGGTAGTTTGGCGCCGACCAGACCTGGCCTGCGGCAGGTTCGGTGGCGCTGGCCAGAAAGGTGCTCAAACGCAGCTCGCGCCAGCTGCGCAGCTCATCCCAGGCGACCTTACCCTGCGCCGCCAACGGATGGCCAGGGGCTACATAAATGCCCATCGCCGTCTGCAGCGGCAGGCGGGTGCTGCCGATATCGGTGGGGTAGCGCTCCCTCGCCTCAATCAGCCCCACCTGGGCGCGGGATTTTTGCAGGAGATCGATCACATCCTCGTCTTCGCCAATCAAACACTCAAACTCGGTATGAGGAAAGCGGCGGTCAAACTGCACCAGCAGATCTTCCAGCACGTCCGGGTGCAGAGTATCGGAGAGCACGAAGGTCAGCCGCGGCTCCGTCTCGCCGGACAACGACACAGCCAGTTCGTCCAGCCGCTCGCTGGCGGCAAGAATCGCTTTGACATAGCTCAGCACCTGCTCCCCCTGCGGGGTCAGCGTCGGTTGCCGCGTTGCCCTGTCAAAGAGGATTACACCGAGATCGGCCTCCAGATTGGCGATGGCGGTACTGATCGTCGACTGACTTTTCCGCAGGCGGCGGGCGGCGGCGGAGAACGATCCGCTGTCGACCGCCTCGACAAAGGCGGTTAAGGCTTCCGGTGAATAACGCATGATGTATCTACAATATCGATGGGTCCTATCTTTTGTTTATCATATTTTTCCATAAACTGCCGGGTAATTTCCTGTTCAGGCTAAAACTGGAGGTAGCTCGCCATGCAACAGACCCCACATCAGCGCAAGACGCTCACCGAACGCGTTATCCACGCCATCACCTTCGAAGGACTGGCGACGCTGATCCTCGCCCCTACCGCCGCCTGGCTGATGCAGCGCTCGGTAGTGGAGATGGGCGGACTGAGCATTCTGCTCGCCACCCTGGCGATGGTATGGAACATTATCTATAACGCGGCGTTCGATCGCCTGTGGCCGGTCTCCCGCTTCCCCCGCCAGCTGAAAGTACGCGCCCTGCACGCGCTCGGTTTCGAAACCGGATTCGTCATCATTGGCGTCACCATGGTGGCGATCGTGCTGGGCGTCTCGCTGCTGCAGGCGTTTATGCTGGAGATCGGTTTTATGCTTTTCTTCCTGCCCTACACCATGGCCTTTAACTGGGTATGGGACACCCTGCGCGAGCGCGTTATTCGTCACCGCCGCCCGCGCCAGACGGCGCGCGGTTAATCCCGGCGCGGATCTTCGACGATCCGCCGCGACTTTATCACCAAAAACTATCGCAACAGACGAACCATAAATATGGTAAATTGCACTCCTTTTTTTTGGTTTGACGGTTGATAAAGTCGCATAATGTCTAAAATTTGGTCTAAAGAAGAAACTCTATGGAGTTTTGCCTTATATGGCACTGCAGTAGGCGCTGGGACGCTATTTCTACCGATCCAGCTGGGTTCGGCTGGCGCCATTGTGCTGTTCATCACCGCGCTGGTCGCCTGGCCGCTCACTTACTGGCCCCACAAAGCGCTGAGCCAGTTTATTCTCTCGGCCAATATCGCGCCGGGAACCGGGATCACCGGCGCAGTTAATCACTACTATGGTAAGAAAATTGGCAACCTGATCACCGGCCTCTATTTCCTTGCCTTCTTTGTGGTGGTGCTCATCTACGCCGTGGCCATCACCAACTCGCTGGCCGAACAGGTGGCGCATCGCACGCCGATGACCCCAGGGCTGCGTGCGCTGCTGAGTCTGGGGGTCGTGCTGGTCCTCAACCTGATCTTTCTCATGGGACGACAGGTCACCATCAAGGTGATGGGCTTTCTGGTCTTCCCGCTTATCGCCTGTTTCCTGTTTCTCTCCCTCTATTTAATCCGCGACTGGCATCCGCAGCATCTCACCAGCCAGATGCAGTTCAGCCCGCAGACGCTCCACCAGGTCTGGATCTCTATTCCCGTGATGGTTTTCGCTTTTAGCCATACGCCGATCATCTCGACTTTTGCTATCGATCAGCAGGAGAAACACGGCGACCTGGCCATGGGTAAATGCAAAAAAATCATGAAGGTGGCCTACACCATCATCTGCGCCAGCGTGCTGTTTTTTGTCTTCAGTTGTCTGCTGGCGATCCCGGCAACCTATATAGAGACCGCCCGCGATCAGGGGGTGACTATCCTCTCCGCCCTGTCGATGGTGCCAGGCGCGCCGGGATGGCTGGCGGTGACCGGCATCATCGTCGCCGTCGTCGCTATGTCGAAGTCGTTTCTCGGAACCTACTTCGGAGTGATTGAGGGCGCCAGCGAAATCGTCAAAAGCTCGCTGGGCCTGCTGGGCGTGCGTAAGAGCCGCGCTTTCAACCGCGCGATGTCGATCCTGCTGGTCTCCGCCTTCACTTTTGCCGTGTGCTTTATCAACCCGAATGCGATCTCAATGATCTACGCTATCAGCGGACCGCTTATCGCCATGATCCTGTTTATTATGCCCACGCTGTCGACATGGCTCATTCCGGCGCTGAAGCCGTACCGCTCGGTGGGTAACGCCATTACGCTGGTGGTTGGCCTGCTCTGCGTGTCGGTGATGTTCTTCGGCTAATCCCCTCTGGCGACAGCGGCTGCCTGAGCTGCTGTCGCACATTCTGACAATATTCTCCCCTTTGCCTTCCTTGTGAGCGGATTACACTTACGGCTTAGCCACCGTGAGGAGAGTTCTTATGTCCAGTGTCACCTTATCCGGTCGCGGCACGCTCGGCGATCGCCAGGTCTATCGCTTAGGTTACGGCGCGATGCAGCTGGCCGGCCCCGGTGTTTTCGGCCCGCCCAAAGATCCTGAAGAAGCGGTGCGCGTACTACAGGCCGCCGTCGAGGCCGGGATAAACCATATCGATACCTCTGATTTCTACGGTCCACATGTCACCAATCAGTTGATCCGCAAAGCGCTCCACCCCTACCCTGACGATCTGTGCATTGTCACCAAGGTCAGCGCCCGCCGTGACGAGAAAGGCAACTGGCTACCGGCCATGTCGCCCGCCGAACTGACCCAGGCCGTTGAAGACAATTTGCGTCACCTGGGGCTCGAGGTACTGGAAGTGGTTAATCTGCGCAGTATGCTGAGCCCGCACGGCCCGGTGGAGGGTTCGCTGGAGGCGCCACTCGCCACCCTGCTGGAACTGAAAGAGCGAGGATTAATCCGCCATATCGGCCTCAGCAACGTGACGGCAAAGCAGGTCGCGGATGCGCAGAAAATGACGCCCATCGTCTGCGTGCAAAACCTTTATAACGTTGCCCATCGCGCCGACGACGCGCTGGTGGATGCGCTGGCCGCCCAGCACATCGCCTGGGTGCCCTTTTTCCCGCTGGGCGGTTTTACGCCGTTGCAGGCGCAGGAGTTGAACGAGGTCGCGGCTTCGCTTGAGGCGACGCCGATGCAGGTCGCCCTCGCCTGGCTGCTCCAGCGAGCGCCAAATATTCTGCTGATCCCCGGCACCTCCTCCCGCACGCACCTCGCGGAAAATATTGCCGCTGCTGAGCTGGCCCTGCCCGCGGAAGCGCTGCGCACCCTCGATAATATCGCCACCGCCGCGCGCCGCTGACCTGCCAGACAAAATGGAGGGAACCCTATCCCTCCTCAATATTTGCCTGGAAAAACCTCACCGCTACTGGCACTATAGATCCTACAAATGGGGCGTGATCGACGATCGTTCTCTCATTATCCCCGTTAATTAAACTTAAGTTTTTATCCTTCGACCGGTCTCCAGCTTGGAGGCCGTTGTCGTTTTTGTCATGACCAAAATTCGAAACTCTTGATTACAGGAAATACAATATCAAATTCCAAGTTTATACATATCAATCTGGCTGCAAAGATAGTCAATAACATCAAACGCTCATAAAAACATCTGATTAACCCAATCAGAATGTTGCTATTGCTATAAGAAAAATCAAACGCCTCACGACAACTATTTACAAGGGATGCATATGACAGAGGGAACGATAAAGACCAGTAAGTATGAAATTATTGCTATTTTCAGAGAGGAGTTGCGCAAACGTACTGAAATTGAAATATTTTTTAACAACACCAGTATCATAACCCAACTGACGCGCGTGGACTTTGCCGAGTTTCATATTCAGACCCATCGCAAAATCCCGTCCGGGCATAAAATTCGCTTTCTCCTGCATAGCGATTCAGGGAAAATAGAGTTTAATGCGGCCCTGACAAAACATGACAATAGCGGTGTCGATAAAGGTATCCGCTACGCTTTTTCATTGCCTGAATGCCTGCAGGTAGTGCAGCGTCGCCGCGATCCCCGCTTTCGTTTACGCCATGAGCATGACTTTTATTGCCGCGGCCGCCATAAAAACGGCGAAAACTATCTTTTCGATATCAAAGACATTTCAGATGGCGGTTGCGCATTGATGACCAAAACGCCGAATCTTAAATTTCTCAGCCACAACGCCTTACTGAAAAACGCCGTACTTATGCTTGCAGAATATGGCGAGATCACCATCGACCTGGTGGTCAAAAATGTCATTGTTATCACCCTGGATAACGCTAATGAAGAGAGTGAGAGCTACTATCAGATATCCTGCCAGTTTAAGTTCCGCCATCTCGATGACCAGCGCAGAATAGAGAAGATACTGCTGGACCTGATCTTAGAAGCCAAGCGCAAAAAGAGAATCTGACAACCTTGGACAGTATATTGCTGTACACCAATGACAATCTCATTGGTCACTCAATCTATCACTACCTTATTGATAGCCATGAAAATGCCACCCGTCTGAGTTATGCCGATGTCATCCATGAGAAACATCTGCCACTGGCCCAGACGATTATTTTCAATTTAATTAATAAGGATATTTCTGCCATCAGAATCGTCGATCTGCTGAATGCGCTCCGCCTTTCCCTGCTGCGCTGCCAGCAGCCGGTGCTAATAGTGAAAAGCGACATTGTCGGGCTGTGCAGAGAGTTGATAAACTTTGACAACGCTATGATTATTAGTGAGAAATCTCCGCTAACTCTTTTTTCATCTATCGTCCAGCGCGCCAAAGGCGTCAGCGAACTGCCGCCGCGAGGATTGCGCAAACAGCTTTCACCACGGGAGTGTCAGATCCTCGAACTGCTCATTGCCAACAATAATAATAAGCGTATTGCCGCCCTGCTCGGCATTGCTCATAAAACGGTTCATAGCCACCGCATCCATATCATGCAAAAACTGGGTATTGATAATTCCCGCACTATGAATCAGCGTATTGCCGCTCTCCATCAATGCTAAATGTTCTCCCGGTAAATCAGTAGCGGATAAAGCGTACTTATTCGCTGTTGATTTACATTTCCCGCCATTCCCATTAATCATCAGGTAGCCTATAATTAATGTATCCTCTGCCTATTGTCTGACTAACCTCGTGAAGAGGGATAATGAACACTAAAATATTCGAAGACAACATTTTATCTCGTAATGATATCGCTGTACGCTACGTCTTTCAGAAAATGTTTTCCCCACAAGGTACTCTGGTCGCGGTGGAATGCTTAAGCCGCTTTGATAATCTTTCTATTTCCCCCGAAGATTTTTTCCGCCATGCTACCGCCGCCGTTCGTGAACGTATTTTTCTCGAACAACTGGCACTGATTGAAAAGCATAAAGCCTGGTTTTTACGTAACCATATTTCCGCAACAATTAACGTTGATGACCATATCCTGAACCTGTTGCGCCAGAAGGATATAAAAGCCAAAATCGCCGCCCTGACCTGCGTCCATTTCGAGGTAACCGAAAACGCCGAGAATCTGCTGCATAATTCTCTTGCCGCCTGGCAGAGCCCACAGGATACCTCACTGTGGCTCGACGACTTCGGCTCCGGCTACGCGGGAATTAACGCTATTCGCGGTTATCACTTTGACTATGTGAAAATTGATAAGGATTTTTTCTGGCACCTGATGCGCAAAGAGTCCGGCCGCCAGCTGATGGATGCGCTGGTGACCTTTTTATCGCGCAACCATCATAATGTGATTATTGAAGGTGTCGAAAGCGAAGCCCATAAAGAATGGCTGCAGGGAATGGAGTGGTTTGCTATCCAGGGACATTACTGGCGGGAAGTCAGTATTGAACAACTGGTCGCCGATGATATTGCCATGTAAAACAAGCCGGGAATTCCCGGCTTTTTAACGTCACTTAATTATAAACTAATTCCCACGTTGCCCAGCTGGTAATCGGCCCGCTGGTGGCGCTTTTCGGCGTTGGCGAAACATAGCCAACGTAATAGGTGAACAGGCCGCCGCTGACCGCGCTTTCCTGCAAACGCACCTGATTTTGCTGCGGGTCCGCCGGGACAATTTTATTACTCTTATCCAGCGTATTATTATCGTTAGTCGATAGGGCCAGATAAATATTCTGCGCTCCATCCGGCAAGGTATTGGCCAGATACCCGGCGTTTTCGTTACCGACCGCCGTCAGTAAAAAACCATCGACCCAGCGCACGCTGACCCGACGCACCTCATCCTGCGAGGCTGCCCCACCATCATGGCGCAGCTGGCAGTTTGACAGTGCCAGGGTAAACGGCTGCGGTTTCATAAACGCCCCGGCCCCGCGATCGTGGACTTCCGCCAGGCTGACCGGCGCCAGCCAGACATTACCGCTGCCGGCATGCTGGCCGCCGTTTAGCGCGACGCTACAGGAAATATCCGTCACCCGCCCGGCAAAATCGACCCGTCCGCGATCGTAATTGGTCTCAAAACCCCACGCCGAGGGGGCGGCGAGGCTGCCGCAAAATAGCAGCCACGCGATAGTGTTTTTCGGCAATCCCTTCATTCCCCCTCCCGTATTAATCGTACGTCAGGTTAAAGATCATATGCGACTCCACCTCGCCGGTACTGGTCGTCGGGCCATACTGATAAAAACGCGCGTGCAGCGGTATGGTGATGTAGCGGGTCTCCTGATTATTCAAGCGGCCGACGGTGTATTTCTTATTAAACTGCAGCGGGGAGCCATCCTTCAGCACCTGGATGCCAATGCCTTTCGCCATCCCGCTGCCGGCTTTTTCATTCAGCAAGGCGCCCATGGTAGCGGTAGTGCTGGTGGCCAGGGTACCGGAGAACGAGGTGCTAATGTTGGCATATCCCGTTTCACTCAGGCCGCCGCTGCACTGCAGGTCGATATTAAAATCCTTCCCGCCGGCGGTGGTGCCGACCCCTTTCAGGTCGGTGCGCCGGATGGAACCCACATCGACATTCATATTTTTCCCGCTCAGCACCGAACAGGAGGGCGAGACCACGGTGATGGCGTTGGCGCTCAGATAGGTTTCGAGGATCGGGTTACCGCCGCTCTCCCAGTCGTAGGAGGTGTACTTACCCGCCGCCAGGGTGCCGCTGCCGGTAGTTGCCGCGGTTTTGATAATCTCCAGCGTAAAGCGCGACCCTTCGAGGGAATAGTTGGTGGTGTTATATACCCGGGACGAAAAGACGTCGGGATAGACGATATTTACCGTTGCGCCGCCGCGGCTGAAACGCATGCCGATTCCCGGCACGTTGGTGGAGTAGATTTTATTTCCAAGGTCCGTGGCCCCTGGCGACACGATCTTCGCCGCAAAGCGGTTGGTGCCGGAAGTACAGCGATAGCTTGCCCCGCCGGGAGCGCTCATCGTCCAGTCGCGGGTAAGGATCACCGAGCCCACCGGCAGATCCGGGGGCACCACCACCCTGCCCACCACCATGTCCAGCATCACCGTTGGCGATGAGAGACGCGTACAGGAGGCCCAGGACGAGGTGGTTCCCAGCGCCATTAAGACGATAAAAAGCGTTAGTAATTTCCTCAGCGACATACGCTATCCTTTGTTGTTTGCTGTCCCAGATCCACCGAACACTGCCCGCCGCTCCACTTCACAATCGCGCGTTTGGCGTTCGCATCGCTGATAAACATCATGCTGCCCTGGCCGACAACGCCGATCTCCTTGCCGTCGGGGGAGAAAATACTTGCCGCAAACGGCAACGGCTCGTGGTTCGCCTGGCGCGCCTGCAGGGTGAGGTTGTTCTGCACCTTAGTGCCGAACGCGACCTTAACCACGCTGCCTTCCCACGGCACAACCTGCGCCACGGTGCGATCGAAGGCCACGTCGTCATGGCTGCCTTTCGGGTCGATTTCCACGGCGTTAATCCGGTACGGGCGCAGATACGGCAGGATGGCGTAACCATTGCTGTCCACACGGGTGCCCGGCGATCCCGGAAGCATCGCCCCGGCCGCGTCTTTGGCTTCAATCAGAGCCATCGTCGAGCCGCTTTCCGGTGAGAGCACCACGCCGCCGCTGTGGGCGATCATCGTCCCGCTGGCGCCAATGCCGCTCTGACGATAGCCTTCGCCCTGGCTGTAGCTGCCGTTGAGGGTGGTCCATGGCGTACGGTAGCTGCCGTTGAGCGCCACATCATGCTGACCGCCGGTGGCGGTGGTGGTCGACACGCCGTAGTTAAGGTTGTTTTCACTGTCCAGCGAACCGTTGATACCAATCTGCGAGCTGGCAAAGCGCGAGTTATTGAACGAGGTGTTCGACGTCAGGTTGGCGGTACGGTTATCGCCAAACCACAGCGGGTAGCTGAAGTTGAGTGAAATACGATCGTCGCGACGATGACCGGAGCTGTCTGGCGTATAGACGCGCTGCGCGCTCGCCGACCAGGAGAGACGACCAAATGAATTGTTGTAGCTGACCTGATACTGCTTCTCGGTCCCGGAGCGGTTCCAGTAATCGGAGATACGGCCGCTGAGATAAAACCCGCCCCAGCCGTCCGGCAGGTTCTGGTTCACCGTGAAGGTCATGCCGTTTTTTTGCCGCCACAGGGTGTAGTTGCTGCGACTATTTTTTTCCTGATCGACGGCGTACAGCGCGTCGTTGAGGTTGTAATAACCTTTCGTCGAGTAGCGATACGCCGCCAACACGATGCTGGTCTGGGTATCGGTAAACATGCGGTTAAAGGTCGCGCGATAGCTCTGACCCGAGTCATCATGGGCATCGCTCTTCAACCGCGAATGGGTGACGTCAAAAGAGAGCGCGCCGATGCCGGTGTTCATCCCGGTCCCCACCAGGAAGGCCTGATAGTCGTCAAAACCGGTGACCCCGGTGTAGCCGGTCAACAGGTTGTTGATCCCGTGCTGCCAGGTCGCCTGATAGAGCATCGGCTTGTTGCGCAGCGCGCTGTCGTCCACTTTACCGGCGGAGAGCGCGTAGCGGGTCATGCCCGGGCGCAGCAGCTGAGCAACGGAGGCGTAAGGCACGCTAAACACTTCTACCGAGCCATCCGCTTCTTTCACCGAGACCTCAAGATCGCTGCCATAGCCGGAAGGATAGACATCCTGCAGGGTAAACGGTCCGGGCGGAACGGTGGTCTGATAGATAATATTGCTGCCCTGGCGCACGGTGACGAGGGCGTTGCTCTGCGCCACGCCGCGAATTTCCGGAGCATACGAGCGCATGCCGTCCGGGAACATATTGTCATCGGTGGAAAGATTAACCCCGCGCAGACCGATGGTGTCGAAAAATTCACCATTGGTGAAAATCTGCCCGCCGCTGACGATGGAGTTGAGCTGTGGGATAGGGCGCTGGAGATAGGTCTGGTTGCTGTTCCAGTGCGCTTTACCCTGCTGCTGCTGCCAGTTCAGGTTGCCGATGTGCTTCAGCAGCCAGCCGTCCCACGACAGTCCGGCGTTGACGCCCAGATAGGCGCTGCTGTTATCCGACCCGCCCACCGAAGAGGTATGGCTGTTCCAGGCGTTCGCCATCCAGCCAAGATTGAGCGCGGTAATACCTTTGTCCCAGAACTCCGGGCTGACATAGTTTTTCAGGCGTTGATCTTCATAGATCTGCGGTACCGAAATGTTCAACCGCAGGGAGGACTGGACCAGGTTGTCTTTGACGTTTTCTTCGTTGCGCCAGGATTTGAGGCTACCGCAGTAGCCCTCCTGCTCGCTCAGCTGCGGATTGAGCTTTTCCGCCGCGATGCCATATTGGGCCAGCATCGCTTTGGTGTAGCAGACGCCCAGCCGACCATCTTTATCGCGCGCGATGCGTAAATCGTAGCGCCCTTTCCACTCGTCGTTGGTGTAGACGTCAAGGGAGTAAGTGCCTTCGGTAATCGCGCTGGTCGAAAAGCGCGACAGATCGACCTTTTCGCGACTGCCGACAATAAAGCCGTCGTTAAACTGATATACCGTTCCCGGGTTTTCCTGTCCGCTGGAAAATGGCGGAAAGCAGCACAGCGCGATGGCGATCGCGGTGCTTAATCTTCCCGGGCAGAATGACCTCTGCTTCATTAGCTTTTCCCTTATTTAACGGCCACTTTCACTGCGACATCGGCGCCATAGTCATTAATGTTGTTAACGGTCAGGGTTTCGCCGCGGTTGACGGCGGAGGAGAGCGCCACCGTCTGGCTGGACTGCGGCGCCAGCATCACGGTTTTGCTGTTCAGGGCTTTACCGCCGTCGCGGGAAATACGGCTGACGGTAATGTAGAACGGCGTCGGGTTGTTGATGGCGAGACTACTGCCGCTGGCGGTCAGGGTCAGCTTCTCGGCCGCCGCATCGCGGTTGCCCAGGCCGGCAGGACGATAAATAAATTTAAAGCGCGAACGGATCGCCAGCTGCAGCACGTTCTGGCCTTCATTTTTCTGATTGGCCACCACCGGCGGAATTTCCAGCAGATTCAGCCACCACAGCGTCTCTTTATCTTTCGCCAGACCGGCGCTGCTGCCGAGCTTAATACGCAGCGTCTGGCCGCTCTTGGCGTCAACGCGCGAAATCGGCGGGGTGATAATAAACGGGGTGGTAATGGTATCCGGTGTGGCATCGGCATCGCCGTTATCCAGCCAGGCCTGCGCCAGCGCCGGACGGTCGGCGTTATTTGAAAGCTGTACCGTTATTTCTTTTTCATTTCCTGGATAAATAAAGCGGGTACCGTTAACAATAATATTGTTGGCATGGGCCGCAAAACTAAAAATGAAACAGAAAAAAAGGGCAATACGCTTCATGCTGACCTCAGAATAAAAATACAAGCGGCGGACATTGCCGCTTTATTATTGTTATTAACTGCCCCATCGCGGGGCAGTTTTATTTTCTGACGGAATTACTGGTAAGTAATTTCGTAAGTCGCGTAGCTGTTAACCACACCGGTGGTTACCGTGGTCGGCGCGCTGGTGGCGTAGCCTACGTAGTAGGTGAAACGCGCGCCATCAGCTACAGCGGAAGCGTCGCCTTTCGCTTTCGGCTGAGTGCTGTCACCCGGGATGATTTTGTTGGTCAGCGCGGTAGCGTTGTCAGTAGACAGCACCAGCTGGATGTTCTGAGCACCGGAAGCTTCGGTGTTCGCCAGGTAGCCCTGTTGTTTGCTGGTTGCGCCAGCCAGCAGGTTACCGCCGGTCCAGTTCACGCCCAGTTTGCTTACGTCATCCTGTTTAGTGCCATCAGCAGCCTGGCAGTTAGAGACGTCAATGGTGAAAGATTTCGGTTTCAGGTAAGTATCCGCTGCTGCCGCTTTAACTTCAGTCAGGGTTACCGGAGACAGGTAAACGTTCGCATCGCTGCCCTGGCCGTTAACGGAAACAGTACAGGATACATCGGTAACTTTACCGAAGAAATTAACCTGGCCGCCGCCAACAGTGGTATCAGCTGCATGGGCAGCAGTCATGCCAAAAAACGCGGTTGCCATTGCTGCAGAGAGAAGAACCTTTTTCATTGCCATTTCCTTGTCAGAGTGAATTACGAATCAATGAGCACACTGTGAATTCGCATAGAACCAGAAACATCAGGCGATGCTGATTTATGCCACTGCTAATAGAATCTTCGACTGACCGGGAGCCGCAATATTTAAGGCGTCAGGTAACGAACCTAAAAATATAAGTTCGCTGGTGCTATCGGCGTCAAAGAATGCTATTTATTCGCCGACAAATATACATTTGTTCACGTTTCATTAAGTTATATAACAGATAACCATCGACTATTAATAAACAGTCATTGATAGATGAAAACGCGAGGGTGGTTGTTTACAGCGCAGCAAGCCTAACGCCAGAGCGAGAAGGTGACCGCAACAGCATGCAGAAAAAGCCCTCGGAAGGCCATCGCGATAAGTCTGAATCTGCCTTTGCGGTGGTGAAAACAGCACCAAACCATTCACACAACGAATGATGAAAGCATGAATGAGGCGCATTCCTCTCCCTGAACAAGGGCAGCCCATGTGATCCCCCCTTTCAGAAACAAATCATTAATTCATTGTTTTTAAATTAAAAAATAGATAAACGATCATGTTTACGCCATCAAACCGCCATAAAAATGTGATCTAAATCGCACTTTTTGCCACGCGCGTTATAGTTAGCAGGCTTATTATAAGTCCATCGAAAGCAAACATGCTTTCCACCATAAAAGTTAAAAGGACAAACACCATGAAAAACGTAAAATTACTCGCCGCTGCCGGTATGCTCTCCCTGGTCTCTTTCGCTAGCTTCGCTCATCCGGTGAGCGTGACAGCAGACACCCTGGACAGCGCAGAAGCGAAAATCGCAACCATTGCGAAAGAACAAGGCGCTTCCTATCACATTACCGAAGCGTACACCGGCAACCAGGTCCATATGACCGCCGAGCTGTCTAAATAAGCGAATGGTTGCAGAGGGAGCTGCCGGACAGGCCGCCTGCGGGTGGCTGGTCTGGCTCCCGCCGCCCACCCCGCACGCAGCAATGTCGAGCCCCGTTACGGGGCTTTTTTCGTTTTTGCTCCCGCCGCCTGACGCGCCAGCGCGCGCTGGATAGACATCACGCTCGCCAGCACCACGATCAATCCCATCAGCGCCATCCCCTGGATCTTTTGTCCGAGGAATATCCATCCCAGTACCACGGCGGTCACCGGGCTCAGCAGACTCATCGCCGACACGGCCACCGGTGAGAGGCGGCCAATCCCCCGAAACCACAGGCCATAGGCCAGCATGGCGCCCGCCAGGCACAGCCACAGATAGCCGGCCGCCTGCAGCACTGTTATCTGATGCAAAGGAGGGTCAACGATCAGCGCCACCGGGGCCAGCACCACCCCACCGATCGTCAGCTGCCAGCCGGTCAGCGCGACGATCGGCAGGGAGAGCGCCCAGCGCCGGGAGAGCCAGGTGCCCAGCGCCATACTGATCGCCCCGAGAAACGCCGCGCCGATGCCCAGCGGGTCGAGGACGGTGTGCGGCGACAGCAGCAGCATGGCCATACCGAGTATGCCGGCGATGGCGGAGAACACCGCCAGCCAGGGCGAGCGCTGCCGGTCGACGCACCAGGCGAGGAGCATCACCAGCAGCGGCTGGATCGCGCCGATCACCGCCGCCAGCCCGCCGGGTAAGCGATAGGCGGCGATAAACAACAGCGCCTGAAACGCGCCGATATTTAAGATGCCGGTAACGATCAGCTTTGCCCATTCGCCGCGCTGCGGAAAACGACGGCTCCAGATCAGCAGGGCGATACCTGCCGGCAGCACCCTCAGCAGCGCAGCAATAAATGGGCGGTCAGGGGGAAGAAACTGGGAGGTGACGATGTAGGTCGTCCCCCAGATAGCGGGCGCCAGCGCGGTGAGCAGCAGGTCGAGAATCAGATTACGTGAGAGAAAAGCCATGATTTTATCTTCACTTCAAGGTAAATTAGTGAGTGAAGTATGTACCGCCAAGTATCTTGATATCAAGACAAGTGAGCACTAATGGACAAATCACCGCCGATCGACGCCGTGGATCGCATCCTCGCCCAGTGGCAGCGGGAGCGGCCAGACCTCGACTGCAGCCCCATGGGGCCGATAGGTCGCCTGAAACGATGCGCTATGCTGCTGGAGCCGCAGGTGGAAGTGGCCTTTACGCGCCACGATCTGGTGCGCTGGGAGTTTGACATGCTGGCGACGCTGCGGCGCGCCGGAGCGCCTTTCGTACTTTCGCCCACCCAGCTCTTCTCCACGCTGATGATTACCTCCGGCACCATGACCCATCGTCTGAAGGCGCTGGAGAAACGCGGGTTTATTACCCGCCTGCCCAATCCGGAGGATGCCCGCAGTATGCTGGTCGCCCTGACTTCCGCCGGACGCGAACGGATCGATGCCGCAGTGGAAACCCACGTCGACAACGAACGGCAACTGCTGGCAGGACTCAGTGACGGTGAACGCCAGCAGTTGGATCAGGCGCTGCGGGTGTTGATGCGACTGCTGGAAACGGGCTAACAGCCAGCGGCGATAAAGTCGCCGTTGGCGCTGATCGGCACCACGCTGAAAAACAATCCCACGGCAAAGAGGATCAGCGCCAGACCGCCGAGGATCTTCATCAGCGGAACCAGCCAGGGCCGCGGGCGGTGATTCGTGGCCAATCGTTTGACCGTCCGATGGCGCGCATAGTGAACCAGTAGCGACAGACCGAGGATCGAGAGCGCGGTGCCCAGCGCCATGCTCATCACCGCGGCGATGCCCCAGCTAACAATCCCCAACGCGTTGGCGAATAATAAAATCATGATCGCCCCGCTACAGGGCCGAACGCCGATAGCCAGCACCACGCCAAGGCGCGTCTTCCAGTCAGCGCCCTGCAGATCCTGCCCCACGCCGTGATGGCCGCAGCCGCACGAGGCGTCATGCTGATGCGCTGGCGTCAGACGGCGAATCACCTGTTTTGTCGGCCACAGGCTTTGCAGAGCGCGAAAGATAACATAAGCCCCAAAGACGCCGATGGTCAGGGCGCTGATCTTCTCGACGTACCAGCGGCTGGCGCTAAGATCGCCGGCGGCCAGATTCAGCCCCACCGCAAGAATAAAGACAAAGAGTATCGCAGTGACGCCCTGCAACAGGCTGCCGAGAAAGGGCACCACCCGCGCCGCCGTCAGGCTCTCCTTATTGGTGCTCAGGTAGGTCGTCACGATAAATTTACCGTGTCCCGGTCCGACGGCGTGCAGCACGCCATAGAGAAAGGCCCCCACCAGCAGCCAGATACCGCCGCTGTACTGATGGTTATTCAGCAACAGAAGGTACATCACCAGATAGCGATGCAGGGTAATTTGGGTGGCGAGACACCACTGGAGAAAGTCACCCCAGTGGCTGTGCAAGGTGATAGCGGCGGCCAGCAGTAGAAGGCCGCCGCACCCGGCCGCCAGCAGGCGCCAGTCGCGGAGCGCAATCGGAGTCGTCATCGTTATACCATTGTAGTAAACGTAAACCGCCTGACAGCAACTTTACGACAGGCGAGCGAAGGCGTCAGCGCTGAAGGGTGAGGAATTTGTCGAAGCTGTTCACGGGATTGTTCGTAGTCACCAGGCTCCGCATTATCTACCGATCGCTATCTTCCCGACACCGTATTAGCGCAGAATGCCTCAATATCTTGAGCATACCACAGCTATATCTTTTTATGCGTTATTGGTTACCAATACCTTTTAACAGGAATAATTACTCAAAAAATCACAGATAAAAATAAATAACTTATTTCTTGGCGAGCATTTTTTGTCAGTTATTATGCTGCGCTTCCGGCAAAAATATTCTTTAACTGCTATTTATTGTACTCTTCAGCAGGATCACTTCCATGAAAAGAGGCTTACTTACCCTGGTTACTGCTGCCATCGCTTTCCGTACAGGCCACCTGGCGCAGCGACAAGCGCCAGGAGGCACGTGACGAAAAGTGGTGAACCGGCAGGCTTCGGCGTATCCTGGATATGAGTCCTTCCCGCGCCGAAGCGAGTATTCCAACCCGCCGCCAGACCGTGTCACAATACTTACCTGTCCTCTACTACCTCCCATTGATATCTTCCTGTATACGTTGACCGTGACGAGTTTTCATCTCATTCAACCGCATGTACCAGATTAAGCTTACCCGTTGAAATACGGCGTAATGTGCTCTATTACAGACAATGCTATTATCACCAGGCTTTTTGCAGTATGGTTTAATCACTGTTGTAGTTTTGCAGTGAATGCTATCCAGACGACTTAAGGTTGTATTTTGTCTGAGAAATTTCTCATGCCATTCCCGAAGGTTGTCGGCGAGGGAGGCTGGTTTACTGGGGTGACATTGCCCAGTAGACAGGCAATCAATCATGACGGCATTGATAGCCGCCTTGCCGTGGCCGGAAGCCCAAGCCTTCATCATCATGCGGGTATCATCAAGAGGATCAGGGATGTACAGGACGTGGAAACCCCCAGGAAAGATTCATCAGTTCAGCCAGCTCACCCTTTCTTTACCCTTCAGATCGCGGCCTCTTATCGTTAGCAATGGAGCTAGCCCATGATACCGCTCGCGCTCGTAGCAAATTAAAACGTTATCACCACGCTGTTTCAAAATAAAAAGGCAGTCAAATTTAACAATGACCTGACGCAGGCTCGGAAAACCAAAAATATGCCTGCAATAAAAGGGAAAACCATGACGAATAACGCCGACATAAAAAAAAGGAACTTCCTGACTCAGAATGAAATTGAGTCTTTACTTAAAGCGGCCGATACCGGTCCTTATGCTGCACGTAATTATTGCCTGACGTTACTGTGCTTCATCCATGGTCTGCGCGCCAGCGAGATCTGTCGTCTACGAATATCGGATATCGACCTTGCTGCCCGATGTGTTTACATCCATCGGCTTAAAAAAGGGTTTTCGACTACCCACCCGTTGCTGGATAAAGAGATCTACGCCCTAAAGCGCTGGCTGGCCATTCGCAGCAGCTGGCCGCAGGCCGCCAGCGAATGGCTGTTTCTCTCCCGCAAAGGTAATCCCCTTTCCCGCCAACAGTTTTATCAGATTATCGCGTCCTCAGGGGGACTGGCGGGGCTGCCACTGGAGATCCACCCGCACATGCTGCGGCACTCCTGTGGCTTTGCGTTGGCGAATATGGGGATCGATACCCGCTTGATTCAGGATTATCTCGGGCATCGCAATATCCGCCACACCGTCTGGTATACCGCCAGCAATGCGGGACGCTTCTATGGCATCTGGGACAATCCCCGTGACAAACAGCGATCGTCGCTGATCCAATAGCCTTGACGCCATGGATGGCGTTGTATCGCGATCGGTCGACAAATTAAAATATTCATGATTATTAACCCTGCGTTAATTAGGATTACTGTTCCCACAAGTTCTTATTTAATCCTTATTACTGAGAGTTAATATAACCCTGCGTTTACTCAGGAATAAGGCTGGGTATTTATTGGTGGGAAAAAATTTCCGCGGCTGTGTTTTTAATAGCGGCTGGTAATGAAAAATATCCTTTCATTTTATATACCTGGCGGCAACCCGCGCAGATACTATTGAGCCGATGATTAAAATCTTTAAAATTAAGAATTATCACCCGACGATATTTTTAGTGTCTGGCAATGTAATATGTTATCAATTCGTGATTAATCATCTTCACCCTGTACCGTTTTAGCATTACAGAACCTATTTCGTCATGGCGTATGGTTTCGCTGTGACGGTCATTCATACCTATTTTCAGGAGCAACTATTGTGAACCGACGTCGTTTTCTAACCGCCAAAGAAGTTCAGGCCATGATGCAGGCTGCTCGTCAGGGCCCTACCGGCGAACGGGACTACTGCCTCATTCTGCTGGCCTTTCGCCATGGCATGCGCATTAGCGAACTGCTGGATCTGCATTATCACGATCTGGATCTCCATGAAGGGCGGGTTAATGTGCGGCGATTAAAGAATGGTTTTTCGACGATTCATCCACTGCGTTTTGATGAGCGCGAGGCGATTGAGCGCTGGAGCCTGGTCCGTGCCGGCTGGAAAGCGGCGGACAAAACGGACGCACTGTTTATCTCCCGCCGCGGCACCGCGCTCTCCCGCCAGCAGGCGTATCGTATTATTCGCTCCGCCGGGGAAAATGCGGGTACCGTCACGCACACTCACCCCCATATGCTGCGTCACGCCTGCGGCTATGAACTGGCGGAAAGAGGGACAGATACGCGTTTGATACAGGATTATCTAGGACATCGTAATATTCGTCACACAGTACGTTACACCGCCAGTAATGCGGCACGTTTCGCTGGCATCTGGGAAAGAAATAATCTTTTAGAGGAAAAAGACCAGAAGACGAAAAATGAAATAACTGATTGATTTTAAATAATTAAAAAAATAACGAACAGGTCAATTGGGGCCAAACTGTTTATATCATAAAAATGATTTGACATATTTTGCAACTCACTGCGCCATATTTCCGCAAAAAAAATCATATCTCATTGATTATTATCTATTTTTAAACCTTCAATTACTCAATTTTCTCTAACCATATCTCTGCTGCACCGGCGATCCGTCGCCAACTCCATCGCTATTCCTTTCGCACCCCCTCCCACCACACCAGATTATATTACCATAAAAACCAAATTTGGCAGAATTTAAAACCACAGAATACCAGGTTGACACAAAATACAGATCATTTATCCCAACGAGTCAAAATGGCCCCAATTGTCTCATCGGTTGGGCGAAAACTGTGCAGAGCCGGCAGCCGGACCACTCGGCTGAAATCTGAAATGCCTGGAAGGCACAACGGCTGCCAATCCGGTTCGTTATTTCGACATCGTTCAAAGGAAAACAGTATGAAAATCAAAACACTGGCAATGATTGTTGTGTCAGCCCTGTCACTGAGCTCCACGGCAGCTCTGGCCGATACCACCACGGTCAACGGCGGGACCGTGCATTTTAAAGGAGAAGTCGTTAATGCGGCCTGTGCGGTGGATGCCGGCTCTATCGATCAAACCGTTCAGTTAGGCCAGGTGCGTTCCGCGAAACTGGCCACGGCGGGGAGCACCAGTTCGGCCGTCGGTTTCAACATCCAGCTGGATGATTGCGACACTACGGTAGCCACCAAAGCGTCCGTCGCCTTCGCCGGTACGGCCATCGACAGCAGCAATACCACCGTTCTGGCCCTGCAAAACTCTGCCGCCGGCAGCGCAACCAACGTCGGCGTGCAGATCCTCGACAATACCGGTACGCCACTGGCACTGGACGGCGCCACCTTCAGTGCTGCGACCACGCTGAATGACGGCCCCAACACCATCCCGTTCCAGGCACGTTACTACGCGACCGGCGCAGCGACGGCTGGTATAGCGAACGCGGATGCCACGTTCAAAGTGCAGTACGAGTAAGACCCGAGTCAGGCAGGGAAGCTATTCGGGCCAGGAGGGCCCGCTCTCTATTTTCAACCGGAGTGAAACGATGCAGGGAATGAAATCTGGTCTGCTGCTGCTACTGCCTCCGCTGGCGCTGGCCGGTAATCATTGGAACGTCACGCTGCCGGGGGGCAGCATGCGTTTTCAGGGCCTGATAATGGCGAGCTCCTGCCGCGTCGAAGCCGGCGATCGGCAGATGACGGTCAATCTGGGGCAGATCAGCAGTAATCGATTTCATGCTGTCGGCGAAGACAGCAACCCAATCCCTTTCGCGATTCATTTACAGGATTGCAGTACGGCGGTCAGCCAGCATGTGGGTGTGACCTTTCACGGCGTGGCTGATGGAAAAAACCCCGACGTGCTGTCGGTGGGTGAAGGTCCGGGGATCGCCAGTGGGATCGGTATTGCGCTATTCGACAGCCAGGGCCAGCAGCTCCCGCTCAATCGTCCAGCGGATCGCTGGATATCACTCTACCGCGGACCGACGACGCTAAATTTCGTCGCCAAATATCGGGCGACCGGACGCCAGGTCACCGGCGGTGCAGCCAATGCCCAGGCCTGGTTCTCATTGACCTATCAGTAATTAATCCGCAGACAAACAGGACAACACGGTGAGCAGACAAGGAGATAATGTGAGAAAAACGGCAACGATGGCGCATGGCTTACTGGCAGGATGTGTGCTTTTCGCCGCCAGTATCTTTAGCGCCAGCGCGCAGGCGGGCGTTGCGCTTGGCGCGACCCGGGTTATCTACCCGGCGGGACAGAAGCAGGTCCAGCTCGCGGTGACCAATAATGATGACAACAGTACCTGGCTTATTCAGTCATGGGTGGAAAATGCCGATGGTCAGCGAGACGGCCGGTTTGTCATCACTCCTCCGCTGTTTGCCATGCAGGGTAAAAAAGAGAACACCCTGCGCATTATCGACGCCACCAATAACCAGCTGCCGCAGGATCGGGAAAGTCTGTTCTGGATGAACGTGAAGGCGATCCCTTCGATGGATAAATCAAAGCTCAGCGACAATACCCTGCAGCTGGCGATTATCAGCCGCATCAAGCTCTACTACCGTCCGGGAAAACTGGCCCTGCCTCCGGATCAAGCGGCGGAAAAGCTGACCTTTAGCCGTAGCGGATCGTCGCTGACGCTGACGAACCCCACCCCCTATTACCTGACGGTGACCGAACTGAACGCCGGGACACGCATTCTGGAGAACGCCCTCGTACCGCCGATGGGCAAAACCAGCGTCAAGCTACCCGCGGATGCCGGGAACACCATCACCTATCGCACGATTAATGATTACGGCGCGCTGACGCCGAAAATGAATGGCGTGCTGCGCTAACCAAGAAGCGCCCCGCCGCGCGGGACACGCTGCGCATGACCAGAAGCAATGACAGCCGGGCAACGTCGGACCGGAGGGATAATGTCACATCGGAAATATGGACTGGATCATTTAGGTTGCCGAACTGCCCGGCGCCTGGTATCTCCGGCGCTGGCGCTGTGGCTCTGCTCACAGCCGTTTGCCGCGCGGGCGGACCTCTATTTTAACCCCCGCTTTTTAGCTGACGATCCGGCGGCGGTGGCTGACCTGTCGGGATTTGAAAAAGGCCAGGAGGTTCCGCCAGGCACCTATCGCGTCGATATTTATCTCAACAATGGTTTTATGACCACCCGGGACGTCACTTTCCAGGCCGATGCCCAGGGTCACGGTCTGTCACCCTGCCTGACGCGCGGCCAGCTGGCGAGCATGGGTGTGGATACCGGTCGGGTGCCGGGCATGGCGACGCTGGACAGCACGGCCTGCGTGCCGCTGACCACGCTTATCAGCGAAGCTACCACGCGCTTCGACGTCGGACAGCAGCGCCTGTACCTCACTGTCCCCCAGGCATTTATGGGTAACCATGCGCGCGGCTATATTCCGCCGGAGCTGTGGGATAACGGTATCACCGCCGGGCTGATTAACTATAACTTCACGGGCAATAACGCCCATAACACCACAGGTGGCAGCAGCCGTTACGCCTATCTGAATCTACAGAGCGGCCTGAACATTGGCGCCTGGCGTCTGCGCGATAACAGCACCTGGAGCTACAGCAGCGGCGGTAGCACCTCATCCAACGAGAATCGCTGGCAGCACGTTAACAGCTGGCTTGAGCGGGACATCACGCCTCTGCGTTCGCGACTCACCCTAGGGGACAGCTACACCAACGGCGATGTCTTCGACGGGATCAACTTCCGCGGCGCCCAGCTGGCCTCCGACGACAATATGCTACCGGACAGCCAGAAAGGCTTTGCGCCGGTGATCCACGGGATCGCCCGCGGCACGGCGCAGGTGTCAATCAGGCAAAACGGCTACGAAATCTACCAGAGCACAGTGCCGCCGGGACCATTTACCATCGACGATCTCTACGCCGCGGGCAATGGCGGCGATCTGCAGGTCACGATCAAAGAAGCGGATGGCTCCCGCCAGGTCTTCAGCGTGCCCTGGTCAACGGTGCCGGTTCTCCAGCGTGAAGGCCATACCCGCTTCGCCCTCACCGCCGGGGAGTACCGCAGCGGCAACAGTCAGCAGGAAACGCCCGATTTTTTCCAGGGCACGGCCATGCATGGCCTGCCGGCAGGCTGGACGCTCTACGGCGGCACCCAGCTGGCAGACCGCTATCGCGCCTTTAACCTTGGGGTGGGGAAAAACATGGGCTATTTCGGCGCCCTGTCGCTGGATATCACTCAGGCCAACGCCACCCTGGCTGACGACAGCGAACATCAGGGGCAGTCGGTGCGTTTTCTCTATAACAAATCCCTGGATGAGACCGGCACCAACCTGCAGCTGGTGGGCTACCGCTACTCTACCCGCGGCTATTATAACTTTGCCGATACCACTTACCGCCGGATGAGCGGCTACAGTGTGGAAACCCAGGACGGCGTTATCCAGGTAAAACCGAAATTTACCGACTACTACAATCTGGCTTACAGCAAGCGCGGCAAGGTGCAGCTGAGCGTGACTCAGCAGTTGGGGCGCACCGCCACCCTCTATCTCAGCGGTAGCCACCAGACTTACTGGGGCACCGACGATGCCGATGAGCAGCTGCAGGCCGGCCTCAACGCCGCCGTGGACGATATCAACTGGTCGCTAAGCTACAGCCTGACAAAAAACGCCTGGCAGCAGGGGCGCGATCAAATGCTGGCGATCAATATCAATATCCCCTTCAGCCACTGGCTGCGTTCCGACAGCCGCTCGGTCTGGCGGCACGCCAGCGCCAGCTACAGCCTGTCGCACGATCTCAATGGCCGCATGACCAATCTGGCGGGCCTGTACGGCACCCTGCTGGAAGACAACAACCTCAGCTATAGCGTGCAGACCGGCTATGCCGGCGGCGGCAACGGCGACAACGGGAGCACAGGCTACACCGCCCTCAACTACCGCGGCGGCTACGGCAACGCCAACGTCGGCTACAGCCGCAGCGATGGCTTTAAACAGCTCTACTACGGGGTCAGCGGCGGCGTGCTGGCGCACGCCAACGGCATCACCCTGAGCCAACCGTTAAACGATACCGTGGTGCTGGTGAAAGCCCCCGGCGCCGGCGGCGTGAAAGTGGAAAACCAGACCGGGGTACGCACCGACTGGCGCGGGTATGCCGTCCTGCCTTATGCCACTGAGTATCGCGAAAACCGGATCGCGCTGGATACCAACACCCTGGCGGACAATGTCGACCTTGACGATGCGGTGGTCAGCGTGGTGCCCACCCATGGGGCGATTGTCCGCGCCAACTTTAACGCCCAGGTGGGGATGAAGATCCTGATGACGCTGACCCATCGCGGCAAACCGGTGCCGTTTGGCGCCCTCGCCACCGGCGACAGCAACCAGAGCGGCAGCATCGTCGCGGACAACGGCCAGGTCTACCTGAGCGGGATGGCGCTGGCGGGCAAAGTGCGGGTGAAATGGGGCGATGGCCCGGACGCTCAGTGCGTGGCCGATTACCGTCTGCCGCCGGAGAGCCAGCAGCAGGCGCTCAGTCAGCTTTCGGTCGCGTGCCGCTAAGGAGATCATGATGAGAACACTGCAGTATCTGCTGGGCACCCTGTTCACCCTGGGCGCACCGGCTGCGCTTGCCGCCGATAGCACGATCGCCATCAGCGGCTATGTCCGCGATAACGCCTGCGCGGTAGCCGGCGAATCGAAGGATTTTACTGTCGATTTACAGGATAACGCCGCGAAGCAGTTTTATGCCGTTGGGGCGACGACGCCGCCGGTGCCGTTCCGCATCGTGCTGTCGCCCTGCGGCACTTCCGTCACCGCGGTGAAGGTCGGTTTCACCGGCGTGGCGGACAGCATCAACACCAGCCTGTTAAAACTCGATGCCGGGACCTCGGCGGCGGCAGGAATGGGGGTGGAAATTCTCGATCAGCAGCAGTCCCGGCTGCCGGTCAATGCGCCGTCATCTACCATGACCTGGACCACGCTGACCCCGGGCCAGACCAATATTCTCAACTTTTACGCCCGGCTGATGGCCACTCAGGTGCCCGTCACCGCCGGGCATGTCAATGCGACAGCAACATTCACCCTGGAATTTCAGTAAGCGGAGGCTGAAATGAAATGGACTCATGTGGGCTGGCTGCTGGCCGGCCTGTTAACCGCGAGCGCTTCCCTGCGGGCGGCCGACGTCACTCTCACCGTCAACGGCAAGGTGGTGGCCAGACCCTGCACGGTTTCCACCGTCAATGCCACCGTCGAGCTGGGCGATCTCTATACCTTTAGCCTGATCGGTGCGGGCTCGGCATCGGCCTGGCACAGCGTGGCGCTGGATCTGAGCAACTGCCCCGTGGGTACTTCACGGGTGAAAGCCACCTTCAGCGGAACGGCGGACAGCACCGGCTATTACAAAAACCAGGGAACGGCGGGCAATATTCAGCTCGAACTGCAGAACGAGGACGGCACCACGCTGAACAATGGCAGCAGCCAGTCGGTACAGGTGGATGAGGCCAGCCAGTCCGCTCGCTTCCCGCTGCAGGTCAGGGCGCTGTCCGTCAACGGCGGCGCCACGCAAGGCACCATTCAGGCGGTGATTAACGTCACCTATACCTACGCCTGAGCCAGGAGAGCATCATGATGAAAAAAATAATCCCCCTGTTCACCACCCTGCTGCTGCTGGGCTGGTCGATGAACGCCTGGTCCTTTGCCTGCAAAACGGCCACCGGGGCGACGATTCCCATCGGCGGCGGGTCAGCCAACGTCTACGTTAACCTGACCCCGGCGGTGAACGTCGGGCAAAACCTGGTGGTCGACCTCTCCACGCAGATTTTTTGCCATAACGACTATCCGGAAACGATCACCGACTACGTGACCCTGCAGCGCGGATCCGCCTATGGCGGTGTGCTGTCGAGTTTTTCAGGCACCGTGAAATATAACGGCACCTCTTACCCGTTCCCGACCACCACGGAAACCGCGCGGGTGATTTATGATTCACGGACCGATAAACCCTGGCCGGCCGTCCTGTATCTGACGCCGGTGAGCACTGCCGGTGGAGTGGCCATCACCGCAGGATCGTTAATCGCGGTGCTGATCCTGCATCAGACCAACAACTACAATAGCGACTCCTTCCAGTTCATCTGGAACATCTACGCCAACAACGACGTGGTGGTCCCCACCGGCGGCTGCGACGTCTCCGCCCGCGATGTCACCGTCACCCTCCCCGACTACCCGGGATCGATGGCCGTGCCGCTCACCGTCCACTGCGCGCAGAGCCAGCAGCTGGGGTATTACCTCTCCGGCACCACCGCGGACAGCGCCAACGTGATCTTCACCAATACCGCCTCCGCCTCGCCGGCGCAGGGGATAGGCGTTCAGCTGACGCGCAACGGCAGCGCCGTCCCGGCGAACAGCACGGTCTCGCTGGGCACCGTCGGCACCTCGCCGGTCAACCTCGGCCTGACGGCCACCTATGCCCGGACCACAGGCCAGGTTACCGCCGGCAACGTGCAGTCGATCATCGGCATCACCTTTGTCTATCAATGATGACCGATTATATCCTCTCGCCCTGCTCGCTGGCCGCCCGCGGGTTGAGCCAGCTGATGCTGAACGCCGCGAAGCGGCCCGTTGAGCTGCCGGTCGAGGGGATGTCCCTGCGCGAGCTGGCCGCCGTGAAGCGGATCGTGGTGTATCTCCCTGACGATCCCCTGTGGATGCTCACCACGCTGCGCCAGGCGGCAAGGCTACTCGACGAGGCCTTGCCGCCGTTACCGATGTTGATTCTGAGCCGCAGCCCGGCCATCTGGCTGTGGCAAACGCTGCTCTATCAGGTGAGTCATCCGGATCGTCTGCGCAACGTCCATACTGCCCCCGCCGATCTGTCCTGCGCGGAGCTGGCCCATCGGCTGGAGAATGCGCCGCGGCTTGAGCGGCTTGCCAGCGAAGCCGCGCTGATCCACGGAAAACGGGTCGTCGGGTTGACCCACGCCGAGCTCAAGGTGATCCTCGCCCTGCTGCAAGGGCAGACGATAGGCGAGCAGGCCCAACGTCTCGGATTGAGCCAGAAAACGCTCTACACCCAGCGGCTGGCTGGGGTGAAAAAGCTGGTGGAATGTCATCCGCATCTGGCCCCCCGCTTTCCGCGCACGCTGCTGCCGCGCTCACCCGCAAACGCACTGACGGCGTTTGAACAGGAATGGGTACAAGCGATTCACGATCGCCAGGTCTTCCCGGTTTTTCAACCTATCGTCGATAGTCGCTCACAGCTACAGGGGGTGGAGATCCTGATCCGCTGGCGCCACCGCGGCCAGGTACTTCACCCCCAGACCTTTCTGCCGCACTTCCGCGCCGACTACACCTGGCTGCTGCTTACGGCCTTTGTTCTGCAGGAGGCCGTGCAGAATATTAATGAGTATCCAGGCACCTTCTATTTTTCGGTCAACATACCCTCCTCGCTCGCCGACAGTGACAGCCTGCTGCGGATGGTGGAAGCCGCTCGCCAGCAGCTTCGGCAGCCAGAGGGCGTGGCAAGGCTGGTGCTGGAATATGCTGAAACTATCGATTTTAGCCATCAGAGCCGCTCCGCCGCCCACGTGGCGCAGCTGCAACGTGCTGGCGTGCGCGTGATGCTGGACGACTGCTTTTCTCAGGGGAGCGTTATCTTTCCGGCGCGTCGACTGCACTTCAATGCGTATAAACTGGATATGAGCATCGTCAACGACGCCCAGCACGATCCAAAGGCGCTTGCGCTAATAAAAAGCCTGGCCTACTACTGCCAGTTAAGCGGCAGCCGCTGTGTGGCGGAAGGGGTGGATTCACTGGCGAAATTTACGCAGTTAAAATCGCTGGGGATTGATCGCTTCCAGGGCTATCTGTTTTCACCACCGATGCGGCGCGAACATCTCCCGGATCTGATCCGCCGCTTTTCCCACCAGCGCGATCCGGCGGATCGTTGAGGGTGCGAGAAAAGCGCACCGGTTAGCACCGGTGCCGGTACGTCATGCGCGAATATCGTCGTATTCGCGGGTGTTATCGAATTCATGTTTGGCAAACGGGCAGAGAGGGATAATCTTCCGCTGCTCCTGGCGCATTTTTTCCACTACCTTCGCCACCAGCTGTTTCCCCACGCCCTGGCCTTTCAGGCTGGGATCAACATCGGTATGTTCGATAATGCTGAGGTGTTCGCCGGTGGGAACAAAAACAATCTCCGCCACCTGGTTTCCCTGCGCGTCGTTAACATAAAATTTGTTATGCCCTTCCAGTATTTCCATCTTCTCCTCGCTTATTTATGACGATATTGCAGAGCGCCGCTCGGGCAGGTATCAATCACGTTTACCACCGTCGCGACATCCACTTCATCCGGGATAATCCACGGCTTACGCTTCAGGTTGAAGAGCTTCGCGCTGCCGCGCACGCAGTTCCCGGAATGCTGACAGATCGCCGTATTAAAGTAGACGTCGATTTTCTCCCCGGTGTAGGCCCGGTAGCCGGCTTCCAGTAATTCCTTATCCATGACATTGCCTCGGTCGTTTTTATCTTTCAGGCTAAGCATAGCCCTCGCCGTGGCGGCTGACTATGCGCAAGCGCGGGAATTGACGCCTCACATCATGCTCTCCCATCGCGCAAGGATCCCGCAGTCAACGATCGGTTGACTTTCATTCCCGCAACGAGGCGATTACACTCATGACACACTGGTATGATCACTCAGGGATGTTCCATTGAATCATATTGCCACCATCGCCCGCCCGGCGCGGTTACTGCTCGTCTTGCCGCTTTCCGGCTGCTCACTTTCGCCAGAGATCCCGGTATTGGGCGCTGCTTTTCCCGGCTGGTTTTTCTGCTTACTGGGCGGTGCGTTTTTACTGATCCCCTGCCATATCCTGATTACCCGTAAAGGCTGGCAGCCGCGCTTTTCTCCCCTGGTCTTCAGCTACGTCGCGCTGATGTTCCTGTTCGCCACGTTGCTGTGGTTTCTGTTTTTTGTTCACTGATCGCTTATGACAACTTCCCGCACTTCCCTGTTACGCAAAAAGTGGCCTCTGCTGGCGCTGGTCCTTGCCGCCATCCTGGCGCTGATCCTCGTTATCTGGCAGTTGCAAACCTCGCCGGAGACCAATGACGCCTATGTCTATGCCGATACCATCGATGTAGTGCCCGAGGTCAGCGGACGCATCGTGGAGATGCCCATTCGCGATAACCAGCGGGTGAGAAAAGGCGATCTGTTGTTCCGCATCGACCCCCGCCCCTATCAGGCAATGCTCGATGACGCGAAAGCCCGGCTGACGACCCTCGACGCGCAGATCATGCTGACCCAGCGCACCATCAAAGCGCAGGAGTATAACGCCCAGTCGGTGGCGGCCGCCGTCGAGCGCTCCAGAGCGCTGGTTAAGCAGACCACCTCCACGCGTATCCGCCTTGAGCCGCTGGTGCCGCAGGGGTTCGCTTCCCAGGAAGATCTCGATCAGGCGCGCACCGCTGAGAAAGCGGCGCGGGCGGAGCTGGAGGCCACGCTGCTGCAGGCCAAACAGGCCTCGGCGGCCGTGACCGGCGTGGATGCCATGGTGGCGCAACGCGCCGGAGTCCTGGCGCAAATCGCCCTCGCTGAACTGCATCTGGAATTTACCGAAGTGCGCGCGCCGTTCAACGGCGTGGTGGTGGCGCTGAAAACCACCGTCGGCCAGTACGCCTCGGCGCTGAAGCCGGTCTTCACCCTGCTGGATGACGACCGCTGGTATGTGATCGCGAACTTCCGCGAAACCGACCTGAACAACGTGCGCCCCGGCGTGGCGGCGCGGATCACCGTGATGACCAACCACAACCGGACCTTTAACGGGGTGGTGGATTCGGTCGGCTCCGGGGTCCTGCCCGAAGGTGGGAGCGTCATCGAAGGGCTGCCGCTGATCCAGAAAAGCATTAACTGGGTCCACGTCTCGCAGCGCTTCCCGGTGAAAATCGCCGTCAGCGATCCCGACCCGGAACTGTTCCGCATGGGCGCCTCGGCCAGCGCCGTGCTGCAGCCGTAGCCGGGCGACGCTATGTTTCCTCTCGCCCATTTTTTACGCCAGGAACTGCGCGACGCGCCGGGACGCGCCAGCTACACGCTGCGCCTGACGCTAAGCTGCGCGGTGCTCATCACCCTGTTTATGACCCTGCAGATCCCTTTCCTGGCCGTTGCGCTGATCGTCGTGTTCTACGTCAGCCAGCCTAACGTGTTGATGATTAAGCTGGTCAGCGTGGTCTTTTTTGTCACCGTCACCGTGGCGCTCGGCGGCGTGCTGCTGATCATCAAGTGGACCTATGACTACCCGCTGATCCGCCTGGCGGCCTCCGTGGCGCTCTTTTTCTGCGCCCTCTATCTGATGCGGGTGCTGGGCAAGCTGGGACTGGCCTTTTTCGTGGTGGCGCTGGCGGTGATTTACGCTCAGACCTTCCCGTCGATGACCAGCCAGAGCGAGATCCTGGTGCGGCTGCTGCTTTGGCTGTGGGTGGCGATTAACACCGCGATCCTCGTCACCCTGCTGGTCAACGCCTGCTTTCAGCAGGCCTTTCCCGGCAACCAGTTTAAGGCGCGTCTGGCCGGGATGCTGCACGAGGTCGCCCGGCGGCTGGCGGCCCCGGACGCTGAAGCGCCACCGACCTTCGGCGAGACCGCCGCGCAGTTCAATCAGCTGCAGTCGCTATTCGCCCAGGCCAGCCGGGCGACACCGGAGATCGCCGCCGATCCCCAGGCCTGGCGCTCGCGGCTGGCCGCCACTTTGCGCTGCTACCAGCTGGCGGCCCTGCTGCAAGCAGACGAGGCGGATAGTGACGATCGCCAGCAGCTGTCGCAGGCGGTACTTCAGCTGAAGAACGCCCTTAGCGAGGGGCCGTTTGACGGCGCTATTCCTCCCCTGACGCTCAGCGGTCGCGGCGTCAATCGCGCTGTTCTGCAGGAGATGGCTACCACTCTGCAGCGGCTGGCGCAGGGTGAGCCGGTTGCCCTGCCGCAGGGTGAGGTGGAGAAGGCGCCCCTGCTGGCGCCGGACGCCTGGCGCAACCCGGCATATCTCCATTTTGCGCTCAAGACCCTGCTGGCGACCCTAATCTGCTATGTCTTCTATACCGCTGCCGACTGGCAGGGTCTACATACCATTATGCTGAGCTGCGTGATCGTCGCCCAGCCCGGGCTGGGCGCCACGATGCAAAAGACATGGCTGCGCATCGGCGGGGCGCTGCTCGCCTCCCTGCTGGCGCTGCTGTTAATCGTCTTTGTCCAGCCCTGGACCGATTCGCTGACGGGCCTGCTGGCGATGTCCCTGCCGGTGCTGGCGCTGGCGGCGTGGATTGCCGCCGGCTCGGAGCGTATCGCCTACGCCGGGATCCAGATTGGTTTCACCTTTGCGCTGGCCTTTCTCAGCTGGTTTGCTCCGCTGACGAACCTCACCGAGCTGCGGGATCGGGTGCTGGGCATCCTGCTCGGGGTGCTGGTCTCCTCCATTGTTCATTTGTATCTCTGGCCGGACAGCGAAGCGCCGCAGCTGAAAACCCGCCTTGCGGCACTTTATCGCCGGCTGGCGGACTGCCTCGCCGCCCCGAAGGAGGCGGTTCCGCTGGCTCCCCTGCTTGTCGCCTTCACCGACAGCGAAGCGCTGATCCACCGGGTTCGCGCCGAACCGCTGGGCACGTATGCTCACCCCTGGCCCCAGGCGAAAGGCTGGCCGATGCGCGCCACCCTCGCCCAGGCCGAGGAGATCGCCCGCCTCAGCGAAGGCTACCGACTCAACGCCGCGCCGGGAGACCCGACCCTGACCCGCTGCGCCGAACAGCTGCGGCGCTACGCTGAACGTATCGAACAGGAGGCGACGGCGCCTGGCGAACAGCTGGCCGCCGACCTGACTAACCCCTTTGGCCCGGCGCTGGCCGCCGCGCTGGCCGCCCTGCCCGACTGGGGGCCGACACCGATAGCGACTGAGCAACAGGCTAAAACGTCATGATGATCCTTCCTTTCTCCGCGCGCCTGCGCGGCACTCTTTTTACCCTGACGCTGACGCTGCTCAGCGGCTGCGCGCTGATCCAGGATGAGCCTGCCCAGGTCGCCATCGTCAATCCGCAGCAGGCCCAGCTGGCGCAGGTGATCCACCTGGCGAACAGCGACTGGCCGGCCGCCCGCTGGTGGGAGGCCTATGATGATCCTCAGCTCAATATGCTGATCAACCGGGCGCTGCAGAACTCGCCGACCATGCAGGCCGCCCGGCTGCGCATCTCCCAGTCGCAGTCCACGGTGGAACTCGCCCGGTCGGCAATGGGCCTGCAGGCCACCGCCGTCGCGGCGCAAAACCGCCTGCGGATCACCGACAAATCCTTTAGCTGGCCCTACTCATACTCCCTGCCGGTGGATAAAAACGGCCCCTGGTATACGCTGAATACCGTTGGCGTCGGGGCGCAGCTGAATATCGATCTCTGGGGGGCCGATCGCGCCCGGGTCGCCGCCGCTATTGGCGAGAAAAACGCCCGGCTGGCGGAGACCGCCGGCATTGAGCTCGACATCGCCAGCAGCGTGGCGCAGCTCTATTTCGCCATGCAGGCGACGTTCCAGAAAATCGCGCTGCTGCAGGAGCTGGAGGGCATTGCCCGATTCTCGGTGGAAGCCCACGAGCACCGGACCCGGCGCGGCCTGGAAGACAGTGTGGATGTGGCCAACGCCCAGGCCGAACAGCTCGCCGCTCGCCAGCAGATCATTAGCGCCGAGGGGATGCTGACCCAGTATCGTGAAACCCTGCGGGCGCTGATCGGCGCCGATGCGCAGAGCATGCCGGCCATCCATCCGGTGGCGCTGCCGGCGCTCCAGGAGACGCTGCCGCCGTCGCTTTCTTTCGAGCTGCTGGCCCGCCGTCCGGACCTGCAGGCGCTGCGCGGCTACGTCACCGCCTCCCTGAGCCAGGTCGATGCGGCGAAAGCGGCTTTCTACCCCCATTTTGATATCAAAGCGTTCTGGGGCTATAACGCCCTGAGCGTCGGGGATCTGTTTAAGTCCTCTTTCCAGCAGATCAACCTGCTGCCCGGGCTGTATCTGCCGATCTTCGACGGCGGTCGTCTGAACGCAAATCTGCAGTCGGTACGCACCGCCAGCAACATCCTGATCAAACAGTACAACCAGGCGGTGCTGGATGCGGTTCGCGATGTCGCCATCAGCTCCAGCCAGCTTAACGACCTGAATCAGCAGCGCGCGCTGCAGCAGCTAAAAGTCACCGCGTCGCAGACCACCACCGATAGCGCTCGCGCCCATTATCAGCGCGGCCTCCTCAGCCGCTACGCCGCCGAAGAAGCCCGCCGGGCGGTCCTCGCCCAGCAGCTGTTGCTGCTGGACATTGAGGCCCAGCGGCTAAGCACCGACATTACCCTGATCAAAGCCCTGGGCGGCGGCTATCGAGGGCAGTAACAAAAATGCCTTCCCCGAGGGGAAGGCAATCAGACTGCAGACAAAGTGCAATCTTCAGCGCTTGCCCGGCGGCGCTGCGCTTGCGCGGGCCTACAGCTAACTGCATAACTGTCTGATATTGGAGTTTTTTGTAGGCCGGGTAAGGCGAAAGCCGCCACCCGGCAGAAAGGCGAGCACAATAACGAAACGGGTTTGTCATTCGCCAGAATGCCTTCCCAATAGGGGAAGGCATTAAGCTGAAGAGGCGGGGTGGATGCGCGGCGATTACACCAGGGCGCGCAGCTCTTCCCGCATATAGGTGGAAAAGAATTCCGGATGCTTAATCACCAGCCGTTCGCCGGCGGCGACCCGTTCAGCCCACTCCGCCACTTTGTCGGTAAACCCAGCGCTCCAGCCCTGCTGTTGGCCGCGCGCAGCGACGTCGGCCGGGGTGGCGGGTACGCCCAGTTCTTTTAAATATTTGAGAATTCCCTTCGCGGTACTTTCATCCATAGACTGTGGTACTGGCTCAGACGTATTCATACCACCGATGAAATCCAATGCTTTATCAATGACTGCTGGCATAGGTGTGTCCTTATATTAACCACATAGTAAACCTGACTACACTATGGACCGGAAAGCGACGTGATTTCAAAGAACACGCTCACGTTATGGGACATCGCGCATTGTGAAAAGGGGATTTTGTTCTGCTGGGGCGGGGATTGGACAAAAAACAAGCCGGCCCCGTAGGGCCGGCCTGAGGATCGCGTCAGGCGTTGCTGAGGGATTTTTGCGCGGCGCTGGACCGGCTGTTCTCCAGCATCCGGCGGACCGGGACAATCAGCACGGCCAGCACGGCGGCGCAGATCAGCAATGCGATGGAGCAGCGGGCGAAGAGGTCCGGCAGCAACGACAGCTGATCGGCCTTCACATGACCGCCGATCAGGCCCGCCGCCAGGTTACCCAGCGCGCTGGCGCAGAACCACAGCCCCATCATCTGGCCGCGCATTCTCTCCGGCGCCAGCAGAGTCATGGTCGCCAGCCCAATCGGGCTGAGGCACAGTTCACCGAGCGTCAGCATCAGGATGCTGCCCACCAGCCACAGCGGCGACACACCGGCCCCGCCGTTGCTCAGAACGTTCTGCGCCGCCAGCATCATCAGGCCAAAGCCCGCCGCTGCGCACAGGATGCCAATCACGAATTTGGTCATACTGCCCGGACGAACGTTTTTACGCGCCAGCGCAGGCCACGCCCAGCTGAATACCGGCGCGAGGAGAATGATAAACAAGGCGTTAATCGACTGGAACCAGACCGCGGGGATCTCAAAATCGCCGATCATCCGGTTGGTGTAGTCGTTAGCAAACAGGTTGAAGGAGGTCGGTTTCTGTTCAAACGCGGACCAGAAAAAGGCCGCCGAGACCAGCAAAATAAAGCATACCAGCAGGCGCGCCCGCTCTTTACGGTTGAGTCCGGCGAAGACGAACAGCCAGATGAAATAGAGCGCCACGGAGGCGGCAATCACATAGACCAGCACGCTGGCCACCGCCACCGGGTTAATCACGATCGTGCCCAGGCTGATAAGCGTGACCAGCACCGCCACTCCCAGAGCCAGCGCCAGCAGCCACGCTCCAACGCCATTCTTTTTCGCCACCGGGCTGTTCCAGGTGGAATCGAGGCCAACCTCCGCGTCATAGCGCTTCATCGACGGTACGGCAAAGACACGGAAAATGATCAGCGCCACCAGCATCCCGATCCCCCCGATGCCGAAGCCCCAGTGCCAGCCATGCGATTTGATAAGCCAGCCAGAGATCAATGGCGCGATAAACGAGCCGATATTGATCCCCATGTAAAACAGCGAAAAACCACCGTCGCGGCGCGCGTCGCCCTTTTTATACAGGGTGCCGACCATCACCGAGATACAGGTTTTAAACAACCCGGAACCCAGGACGATAAACATCAGACCGATAAAGAACAGATCGTTGCCCAGCCATGCTGACAGAGCGATCGACAGGTGCCCCAGGGCGATCAGGATAGAGCCGTACCAGACGGCGCGTTGTTGGCCAAGCCAGTTATCCGCCAGCCAGCCGCCAGGCAGCGCGGCCAGATACATACTGCCGGCAAAAATCCCAACGATCGCCGAGGCGTTCTCTCGCGCCAGGCCCATGCCGCCGTCGTACACTGTCGCCGCCATAAACAGGATCAGTAAAGGACGGATGCCGTAAAACGAGAAGCGCTCCCACATTTCAGTGAAGAACAGGGAGCCCAGCGGATAAGGATGGCCGAAAAAGGTACGGCTTTCGTTTTTATTAACAGAGGAATGCATAAATTCTCCAGGTAAGGTGCGCCGCAGCGCAAGTTAACCGTATAAAGCAGGCTGACGATTTATAATTTGTTTGTATTAACATCAAACACGAGCATTTTTAACCATTTGATAACCACGCAATGGTTTTGTCCAGCCCCTTACCTTCCCTTTTTAGATGAAAAGTCGACAAACATCTAGTTTTACAGATTTAATGTTCGCAATAATGCAAACGACGTTGACTTTATATCATTACGCACAAAAAGAAATTTTACCCATTAAAAACAAACAGTTAATAATTTATCGAGAGACATAAACCACCGGCGCAGAGGCGGTGTATAACGGCAGGAAAAGTAAGGGAAACAGACTGGATAGTGGAGAAATAGCGCTAAGCGAGAATATTGTCAGCAATCCAGGCGCTACATACCTGGAGAGCCTACCATACAGCAGGATTAACACGGCATGCCGGCTGCTACAGCCGGCGCCATTCTGCGCGCTATTTCACACGCTGCCCTGCGGCATCAATGACTGGCTCACCGTCCTCCTTCACGAATGCGCCTTTTTGCGGCGCCGTCAGGATCTCCAGCACCACCTCTGACGGGCGGCAGAGTCGGGCGCCCTGCGGCGTCGTTACGATCGGACGGTTAATCAGGATCGGATGCTGAAGCATAAAGTCGATTATCTGGTCGTCAGTAAACCGGTCTTCCGCCAGGCCCAGCGCGTCGTAGGGTTCGACGTTTTTCCGCAGCAGCGCGCGCACCGGGATCCCCATCGCGGCGAGCAGCTGGCGCAGCTCATCACCCGACGGCGGCGTCTCCAGATAATAGATAATGGTGGGCTCGGCGCCGCTGTTACGGATCAGCGCCAGCGTATTACGCGAGGTGCCGCAGTCAGGGTTATGGTAAATGGTGATGCTCATAGTACGTTCTCATGGCTGGTTGAAGGAGAGACGCAGCGCCAGCGCGGCCAGCGTCACAAGCAGCACCGGCAGGGTCATGGTGATGCCGCAGCGGAAATAATACCCCCAACCGATGGTGATGTGCTTCTGCGCCAGCACATGCAGCCAGAGCAGCGTGGCCAGGCTACCAATTGGCGTTATTTTCGGCCCCAGATCGCAGCCGATGACGTTGGCATAAATCATGGCCTCTTTGATCGTCCCTGTTGCCGCGCTGCCATCAATCGACAGGGCGCCGACCAGTACGCTGGGCATATTATTCATTATTGAAGAGAGGAAGGCCGACAGGATACCGGTGCCCAGCGTCGCGGCCCAGAGCCCGCGCTCCGCCAGCATGTTCAGCACCGTGGTCAGATAATCCGTTAACCCGGCGTTTCGCAGACCATACACCACCAGATACATTCCCAGCGAGAAGATCACTATCTGCCACGGGGCGCCGCGCAGCACCTTGCCGGTGTTAATTACCCGCCCGCGCTTCGCGACAGCAAACAGGATCCCGGCACCGAGCGCCGCGATGGCGCTGACCGGGATCCCCAGAGGTTCAAGGACGAAAAAGCCAGCCAGCAACAGCAGCAGCACGCCCCAGCCGGTGCGGAACGTCGCTGGATCTTTTATCGCCGTGGCCGGCGCTTTTAGTAACGCCATATCCCAGGCCGGCGGGATATCCTTGCGAAAGAACAGGTGCAGCATCGCCAGGGTGGTGAGGATCGCCGCGAGATCGACCGGCACCATCACCGAAGCGTACTCCCTGAAGCCGATGGCAAAGAAATCTGCCGAAACGATATTCACCAGATTCGACACCACCAGCGGCAGGCTGGCGGTATCGGCAATAAATCCGGCGGCCATGACAAAGGCCAGCATCGTTCCCTTGCTGAACCCCAGCGCTCGCAGCATGGCAATCACGATTGGCGTGAGGATCAGCGCCGCCCCATCGTTGGCAAACAGCGCCGCCACAGCCGCGCCGAGCAGGATAATCCAGGTAAACAGCAGACGACCCCGGCCTCTTCCCCAGCGGGAAACGTGCAGCGCGGCCCATTCGAAAAAGCCAGACTCATCAAGCAGCAGGCTGATAATGATAACGGCGATAAAGGTGGCGGTCGCATTCCAGACGATATGCCATACCACCGGGATATCGGCTACCTGTACGCCACCGGTGGCCAGCGCCAGCGCCGCGCCAAATGCCGCGCTCCAGCCGATCCCTAACCCCCGCGGCTGCCAGATCACCAGCACCAGGGTCAGGATAAAAATCGTACCTGCCAGCAACATCGTTCCTCCGCCAATCACATTCGAAAAATCATATATGTTAAGATAAATTTTTTACCGGCACCCCGGCCCGCCAGCCAGTCTGCTGATCATCAGCCGCACATCCTCCTGCTGACTGAGCCAGGCCTGCTCAATCACCTGCGCCGCCCAGGCCGGCATCTGCGGAGAGAGGCGGTAATGGACCCACTTACCCTGTTTACGATCCAGCAGCAATCCGCTCTCACGGAGCATCGCCAGATGGCGGGAGATCTTGGGCTGGGACTGGGCGAGCGCCGTACAGAGATCGCACACGCACAGCTCTCCACGCGCCTTGAGCAGCAATACGATCCCCAGCCGAGTTTCATCGGCGAGGTTTTTGAACAGTTGCAGGGGCAATAAAGACATGATTTCTCCTCAAGCGTGACGGACAGCATACGGGGCCACAAAGAAAGATCAATATACATGCGCAAAAACATATATATTAATTCACGTCTGCGATGAGCATCCGGGATGTTGCGCCCCGCCATCCCTGCTAAATAGCACGGAAAAATGCCGCGTTTTCTTTTATCCATCATCAAAATATGTCAGGCTGGAGATCCCATTGGATTGCCAGGGCTTTCAGGATGAGTACGATTTATGTGGTTGTTTTAACGTATATAAAACCGCTCGAAGAGGTTGACCGTGCGATCCCCGCCCACATCGAATGGCTCAAAAAAGGCTATGCTGACGGCCTCTTTCTCGCCTCCGGCCGCCGTATTCCCCGCACCGGCGGCGTCATTCTGGCAAAATGCGATAGCCGGGAAACTCTGCAAGCGCGTCTGAGCCAGGATCCCTTCCAGCAGCTGGGTCTCGCCCGTACAGAGATTATTCCCTTTGAGGCCAGCATGGCGTCACCCGCGCTGCAGTCGCTGTTATAACCCTGTCTGAAAGCATATCCCGGAGGAAAAATGCAGCCGTACTTTCACTGGATCAATGAACCTGCCGAGTGGCGCCGCGATTCCGACGGCCTGACGGTGGTCACTAATAAGCATACCGACTTCTGGCGCCATACCTGGTATGGCTTCGAGCGCTTCTCTGGCCATCTCTATGCCGCAGAAGTGGCGGGCGATTTTACCCTGCAGGCAAAAATCTGTGCGGATTTCACCACGCTTTACGACCAGGCTGGGCTGATGATGATGGCCGACGAGCAGACCTGGCTGAAGGCGGGAATTGAATTCAATGACGATGCCCCGGCCATCGGCAGCGTACTGACGCTAACCCACTCCGACTGGGCCACCGGGCTTTTCCCCGGCGACCCGCGCACCTTCTGGCTGCGGCTGACCCGCAAGGGCGACGCGTTAAGGCTGCAGTATTCAACCGACGGCGAGCGCTGGCCGCTGCTGCGGCTCGGCTACTTTCCGCCAGGCCCGGTGAAAGCGGGCGTCATGTGCTGCTCACCGGAGCGTGGCGGACTGGCGGTTGCGTTTCAGGATATTCAGCTTTCCCCGCCGCTGGACAAAGCGCTGCACGATCTGAGCTGAACGCTAGCGGGAAGACCCGACTTTCTCTGCATCATCCGCGGCATGCATTATCAGGAAATCAATCAGGGCTTTCACCCTTTTCGTTCTGCCCGCGTTTTTTGGGTAATAGAGATAAACCGGCGGATAGGTTTTCCAGTAGTCCTCCATCACGGGAATAAACTGCTCACGATCGGGCTGTAATTGCAGGATTGGTTCAAATAAACGGCCAATCCCCAGTCCGTGGCGAATACCGTCGGCCATGACGTCAATATCATTGCTGATTAACTGTCCGGGCATCTCGACGGTGAGCTGCTCGCCGTGGTCATTGAGGATCAGCGGCAGGATGCGGTTGTTGGTAATAAAGCGATAGCCAATCAGCCGGTGATGATGGAGATCGGCAGGCATCGCGGGCACGCCATATTCGGCAAGATAGGCAGAGGAGGCGTATAGCCCTTCACGAAACGGCTTCATTAACGGGCGGGCGACCACGCCGCCTTCGAGAATATCGCCAAAGCGGATCCCAAGGTCGAAACGTTCTTCAATAATATTGACGGTACCGTCATAGACCGATATTTCCAGCTGGATCCCCGGATATTGCTGACAAAATGCCGCCATCGCCGGTTTGAGAATAAGCAGGTAGGCAAAGCGCGAGAGGGTTATTCTCACTGCCCCGGAGGGCTCCTGATTCTGGTCGCGGATGATTTCCAGCGACTTTTCCAGTGTCTCCACCGCCGCGGCGGTCTGCTCCAGCAGCTGTTGCCCGGTTTCCGTCAGCTCAATACGCCGGGTAGTGCGCACAAAAAGGGGGTGGCCAATATGCTCCTCCAGCAGCCTGAGCGCATTGCTGACCGACGGCGGCGTGATTTCGAGCTTGCGCGCGGCGGCCGAGATATTGCCCTCGCGCGCAATGCTCTGAAAGATGCGTATCTGATTATAAAGCGCGTTATTCATAGCATCTCCTTAAGACACCCTCGCCTGATTATTAAGTACAGGCTAAATATTCTTAAGTCAATGACCGCCTAATCTTCCCCCCCTGCGGCTCGTATACTTTTGTCTCTTCCCGCTGACAACGACTTTCCGGAGACAACAATGCGAATTTTATGTCTGGATATCCCTGCCCCCGGCGCGACGCTGGAACACTATGCGCCGCACCTTACCGCAGAAGCCCTGCACGCCTGGGGACTGTACAAGTCAGGCTTTATTCGCGACATCTATTTCCGTCAGGATCGACCCGGCGTCGCTATTTTCCTCGAGTGCGACACCGTGGAAGAGGCGAATAATGTCATGGCCGAATTTCCGCTGGCAAAAGCGGGTCTATTAACCTTCGAGTGTATTCCACTCGGCTCGTTTATTAGCTGGGAAAATCTCTTCTCCGCTGAATTTAAACATCAGGAGTAACGTTGGGAATGGCTCATATTCTTGTCGTTTCCGGGCATCCGGATCTTAACCATTCCATCGCCAACGCCACCATCCTCGATGAGCTGGCGACCGCCCTGCCTGATGCGGAAATCCGTCGTCTGGACTGGCTCTATCCGGACGGCAAATTCAACATCGCCGCTGAGCAGGAAAGCCTGCTGCAGGCGGATGTGATTGTCTGGCAGTTTCCCTTTAGCTGGTATGGGCTGCCCGGGTTAATGAAACAGTGGCTGGACGAGGTATTTGTCCACGGCTTCGCCCATGGCTCAACGGCGAAACTGGGTGGTAAAAAGCTGCTCCTCTCCTTCACCACGGGAGCGCCACAGGCGCTCTATACCGCTGACGGTTTCTTTGGCCATGCCATTGAGGAGTATCTCCTTCCCTTCGAGACCACGGCCAGGCTGTGCAATCTTGCGCTGCTGGCGCCGGTTTATACCTGCGGTATTAGCTACGCCGACCGGGATGCCGACAAAATCGCTCAGCAAAAAACGCTTGCCCGGGAACACGCGGCCAGACTGATCGCGCGGCTAAATACTCTGGTGGAATAACCCAAAGGGAGAAAATAACGATGCAGTATACCCGGCTCGGGAAGAGTGATTTACTGGTCTCCCGTATCTGCATGGGATGTATGGGGTTTGGCGATCCGTCAACGGGTCAGCATCGCTGGACGCTGGACGAAACAGCCAGCCGGGACATCATCCGCCACGCTCTGGAACAGGGCATCAATTTTTACGATACCGCCATCGCCTATCAGAACGGCTCCAGCGAACGGTACGTTGGCCGGGCGCTGCGGGAGATGGCAAAACGCGAGGAGGTGGTGCTGGCCACCAAGTTTCTGCCACGAACCGCTGCCCAGATTGCCGAGGGGATCAGCGGAAAACAGGCGATAGCCCGCTCGCTTGACCAGAGTCTGCGAAACCTCGGGATGGACTACATCGACCTCTACATCTACCACATCTGGGATTACAACACCCCGGTTATCGACGTGCTGGAGGCGCTGCACACCGCAGTGACCGCCGGCAAGGTGCGCGCGATTGGCATTTCCAATTGCTATGCCTGGCAGCTGGCGAAGGCGAACGCCCTTGCCGAACGCGAAGGGCTGACATCCTTTGTTTCTGTGCAGAGCCACTACAACCTGATTATGCGTGAAGATGAACGAGAGCTGTTCGGGCTGTGCGCAGAAGAGGGTATCGCCATGACTCCCTATAGCGCGCTGGCCAGCGGCCGTCTCTCCCGCTTAGAAGGCCACACGCGGCGAGAGGTGGAAGATGATTATGCCCGGGGCAAATACGACGGCACAGCAGAGCATGATCGGATCATTATTGCCCGCGTCGCTGAACTTGCCGAACGGCATCAGGTCTCGATGACCGAAATTTCGCTGGCCTGGCTGCTGATAAAAGTCACCGCCCCGGTGATCGGCGCCACGCAAAAACATCATGTTGACGGCGCGGTCAACGCTGTAGCCCTTCAACTGAGCCCGGAAGACATCCGTTATCTGGAAGAAGCCTATCAGCCGCACTTCCTCACAGGCGTGATGGCGCAAAACACGCCGCAAGCCAAAGACCGTCCTCAGGTGTGGACGCGCTAACGATCCGCCCTGCGGATCGGAAAGGAGCAAATATGAAAAACGTGATTGCCGCGGCAGCCTTGTCGCTTGTGCTGTCTGATTTTGCTTATGCCCACGAACAAAGAGATGAAGCTATGATGAAAATTACCCCTTCCACCCTTGCGGACGCTGATATTCAAGCGGTCTCCCCGGCGCTGGCGCGCTTCGGCCGCGAGGCCATCAGCAACGACCTCTGGCAACGTGACACCCTCTCCGCCCGCGACCGTAGCATCGTGACCGTAGCGATGCTGATTGCCCGCAACCAGCTAGGCGAGCTGAAGCACTATATTGCCGTTGCGCTCGATAGCGGCGTGACGCCAGCGGAAGTGTCAGAGATCATTACTCACCTCGCCTTCTACGCTGGCTGGCCCAATGCGATGTCAGCCGTCAGCGTCGCTAAAGCCATCTTTGAAGCCAGGGGCGTGACGGCAGAGGCCCTGCCCGCCGCCTCGCCAACGCTGCTGCCACTCAATGAACAGGTAGAGAAACAGCGTGCAGACACCGTGGAAAAAAATGTCGGCCCCATTTCGCCTGGCCTGGTTAAATTTACCGCCGACCCGCTGTTTCTCGACCTCTGGCAACGGCCCGCGCTTACGCCCCGCGACAGAAGTCTGGTGACGGTCAGCGCGTTAATCGCCGCCGGACAGAGCGCGCAGATTGGCTACCACCTAAACAGAGCTATGGATAATGGGCTTTCGGCTGAAGAGGCCGGAGAAGTGGTCGCCCAGGCGGCGTTCTACGCGGGATGGCCAAATGCGTTTACCGCCGCCCCGGTGGTCGGTGAGGTATTACGATCGCGCGAGAGCAAAACTGAATAAAAAAGAATAAAGGACAGGGAAGCTGTCCTTTATTTATTTGCTTCATTTACCTTCATCGCTGAATATTTAAGAAATAACAACTCCGCGTCCGAAAATTCCTAAATACTCCTGCCTGCTGTTGTAAACGCAACTCCACCAAAAAACGGTAACACTAAATACTTCACCCCAGACCACAAGAATTACTGCTATATTGAAGAAGCATTGAGAGTCATCCGTTTAGTCTGGCCAATAACCCTGAAAATGATAGTGAAAAAATGCGGAACGTACTTATTACAGGCGCAACCGGTTTTTTAGGTGGTGCCGCATTGAGTTATATCTTGAAAGAAAAATCCGAATGCCAACTGCTATTACTGACAAGAGGTGAATCGACAAAACATGCTGTGATGCGTGTCAATGAGAACCTCAGAAAATTTCAACTCGCTGAAACGTTAATTAACAGAATATCCAGTGACAATATCCTGCTAGGAGACCTGACGGCACCGGATTTTTTTCTTGAAGATTGTCGTCTCAATGCCATTACTGACGTCATCAATTGTGCGCATATCACCTCATCCGGTAATAATCCGTTTATCTGGACAGGGTATGTGGCGGGGATGCTCAGGTTTGTCGATCGTATGAGCCAGGCCCCCTCATTGAGACATTTCCTGCATATTGAATCTGCAGGGCTAGGTGTATCCGCATCCGAATGTGGGCTAGACAACAAACCAGGGTTTTCAAACTATGAGAATGCGATTGCCCAGTGCAGTTGGGCAAACAGCCTCATCGAGCAACGGATAATAGAATGTTATCCCGAGCTTCCTCTGATGAGAATCGTGCCTTCCACCGGGATCGAGCAGACTGAGTTAGGTAACAGCATCTGTCGGCATTTAAATCTGCCTTAGCGCTGAGGAAATTCACGCTCTCACTGCGGCATAACCGGCGGATAAATTCGGGAATAAAAACAACACGGACCTTTTTGCCAGTGCACCAACTGAAGTGCGTCTGGCTAATTATTAACAGAGATGATCACCATGATGCAGCTGAGTAAAAGGATGATTGTTGTCAGCCTTCTCGTTCCGGCGATTCTGGTTGGCCTGCTATCGTTGGGGATGGCCGTTCGTCAGTTGCAAAGGGATACCGCCATAACGGCGGAGATTCTGTTAGGCCAGGTTGACCACGTGACGTCGATTGCTCGCCATACCCTCCACACGACAGCGCAAATGGCGAATCAGCCCTGCGAAAACGTTGTTGAAAAGATGACCGAAACCGGTGCGCTCACCCCTTACATCCGTAGTACCGGTCTGGTGCGTGGGGACACGCTTGTTTGTTCCTCCATCACCGGCTCCAGACAGCAAAGCATTCGGTCAGTTTATGGACTCCCCCTCTCAGCAGAGATGGGCAGTCTGGAAATAACGGCGATTAACGGTACCCGCAGCGTTCCGCATCAGACGGCTATCATCTACGCCTCTGGTGCCGGTAATGGCATCACGGTTTTCAGCGTAGTAGATGGACGATATTTTACCGATCTGATGGAAACCCTGGATGATGAAAATCATGCCATCCTGCGGTTGCGGTTTAGTGACGGTCCCGTTATCTCCAGTCAGGATAAAGGCACTGAAGACCTCGCGGGCTTCAGTGCGGTATTCCATTCTGACTTTAGTCAGGCGCGTATACAGATCATCACCCCCTGGCAATCGCTTGCTCGCTACCTGGTGCGCAATATAATTTTTCTCGGCCCGGCCTCTCTGCTCCTGACGCTGGCTACGCTGTATTTATGGCGACGCTGGCTGACAGGAAAATTGTCTCTGGCTGATGAAATAGCGAAGGGAATGGCGCGAGGAGAGTTTGTTGTTCATTACCAACCGGTATGTGAGGCGGCGTCCGGTATGTGCACCGGTGCGGAGGCCCTGATGCGCTGGCAGCGGGCTGACGGCAGCTCAATATCGCCAGCGCTGTTTATCCAGGCAGCGGAAGAAGAGGAGATGATTATCAGCCTGACGCGACATCTTTTTGGCCTGATCGCTGCCGATGTCAAAGCCTGGCAGGTGACCGCCCCTTTCCATCTGGGGGTCAATATCGCTGCGGCCCATCTGACGGATGACGCCTTTACCACAGACGTGCTGCAGTTTCGTCAATCCCTCGCTGCCTCATTTCGCCTGGTACTGGAAGTCACCGAACGCAGCCTGGTCGATGACACCGCATTGGCCTCAGAGAATCTGAACGCACTTCGTCAGCATGGCTGTCAGGTAGCCGTGGATGATTTCGGGACAGGATACTGCTCATTGAGTCTGCTTCACAACCTGCCCGTGGACTACCTGAAAATCGATAAAATTTTTATTGATACGCTGACCTCCGCCGGGACGGATACGCCAGTATTGGATACCATCATTGGCCTTAGCAAGCGTCTGGGCCTGGCCACGATTGCGGAAGGCGTCAGTACGCAACAACAGGCCGAGTGGCTCAAAGATAACCGGGTGTCTTACGTCCAGGGGTATCTTTATGCCAGACCGATGCCGGCAGCTGATTTCATTTCCTGGTACGAAGAAAATAACAGAAAGCGTGAGACTGGCCGTACATAACACCGACTGCGATACCCCGCCGCTGATGGTTGATGTGTATCAGCGATATACCGCATAGTGGATAAAGAGAGAGCATAGTTTCGGCCAACAAACTGCGCTCTGCGTTTGAACCACACCGGGCGGCTCCCCATCTGGCCAGTACCGCCATGATGACTGAAGATACTGCCTTTGAGACTTACCGTCATGGTGTGGGCACCATTACCGCCGCTAATGAAGCGGCAAACGGTCTGCTGAGCGCAGAGCAAAGGAATGTCGACGCCTACACCTCCGCGCTGATCGCCGCAGCGAATCTCGCTTTTGTCATGGGGGAAATGACGCAGGCCTCTGGCAATATACCAAACACGATGGAGCCGCCTTTGTCCGACGAGACACAGGAAACCACTTTCGGCTAAACCATAATTAACCAACGCGAAGACGCCCTGGCAATGGGAAATTTGATTTCGCCCATATCTGTTCAGCAAAGCTGAGAAAATTATCCGAGAGCATGAAGCTTGACGCCCCTCACTGCTTCCTTTTTATGGTATTGGATGCAATTCATCACGTAATCTCTCTAACTTGATCCAGACCTCGCACGGCCTATTTCCCGTTGAATGACAGGCAGAGAAATCTTACTCGAGGTGATATCAACCGCAGATATTGTCGCATCATTAAATTTGATCGGTATTTATTTACATCCGGGAAAATCCTACATCCGTCATCCCCCACCTTCACCAGGCCCCCTATAATCCTACATATATCTGGCAAGTCCAAAACAAAATAATTTTTTTGATGAAATTAGGGGGGTGTAGTATTTCAGGAGATTTTTCATAGCATTTTCTTGAACTAAAAAAAATCACCCAAGCCTATACACAAACAAAAAAAACAACCATTATTATCAAAGTGTTATGGAAGGCACCTTTAGAGTATAGACTACCACATATCCTTTAAGCGATTGATAACGATGACAAGATAGCTTTCACCTATTCAAGGATGGTTTTTATAACGGCAAGAACGATTTCTCATCTATTTCTCTCTCTGCTAGTCTTCAGCTTACATTAATACTGGTAGAAAAATACTTATTATCAAAAGCGAATCATTGCTTATCATACCTGATTATTATCAGCAGAAATTTACTGATACATGTGTTTCCTGTTCTTTTACCAAAAGGTGTTTTTATGCCAGACTTAATCTTCAAACATTGCTCTCTCAGCGCCTATGAAAAAAGCGAATCCGCCGCGCTCTCGTGGTCAAAAAATGCAGCATGTCATGCCTCCTGTCCACGGTTTATCCCTAAGCAAAAAAACAGGTCAGGAGCGCGTTTTGCAACATGGCTTAACGGGGCAGTGTTTCTGGCAATGATACCTCAATCGGTATCGGTATTTGTTCTCGAGCCGGGTTATACAAAACCTGGTAACTGGGATCCCTCGTGACTAAAACGCAGGATAGCCGTGAATGTCGGGGGCAGGCAGCAGCAACTTTGATGGGATCAACGTAGGGAAAGATCCAAATTTTATATCAATACAGGCTTACGCCAATACGACAGGGTTACTCGCGAGCAAACGTTAAGAGATACCCACCGATGATTCTCGGGATGATGCCATTTTAAAAGGTATAAATATGGTCGCTACTGACATTTTTTGGGTGGGCCTGGGCGGCGGCACCGGCTCTTTACTACGCTGGTGGGTCGGTCTTGCCGTCAGCAAACTTTACCGCGGACATTTTCCTCTCGGCACGTTTTTAATCAATGTGAGCGGCGCATTAATCATCGGATATCTCAGCGCGCTGTTCGGTATCGACTGGCGCGAGCGCTATGGTGAATGGTTAAATGCAGGCCTGCTGACCGGTGTCCTTGGCGGTTATACCACCTTCAGCAGCATGCAGTTAGATGCCGCCAACCTGGCTCATGCGCACCAGAGGTTACTCGCTGCAGGATATTTAATCGTCTCTGTGGTTACCGGCGTGGCGGCGGCTGCCTGCGGTGCATGGTTAGCCTGTCCATAAGGAGCGCATCAGGTGCTTAATTTTACTATTCTGATCTTTGTTGGCGGGGCGTTTGGCGCAATATGCCGCGAATTATTGATGTTGGTAGTGCCTCGCCTGAGCGATGGCTTCCCCCTGGATATCTTCATCGCCAATATTATTGCCGCTTTTTTGCTTGGTTTATGCACATCACTGTATAAAAGGAACCGGGTTAATCAGTACATCCATATGATGGTGGCTACGGGTATCATGGGAGGGCTATCAACCTTCTCCAGCTTTGTATCTGGCGCGGTGGAAATGATGAATGAGCCACTCAGCGCACTGATCGCCATCTGTTATCTGGTTATCAGCCTGATAGTCGGTTTTATGGCTGTGGAGCTGGGGTTAAGACTGGGCTCCCGAGTAAAGCCTGCGCCGCCCATGACTCATAACAGATCGACTGGTTAAGTCGAACTGACTTTTTCTCCTGTTGCGCCGCGCAGCAGAGCAATCAGGAGCGATCCGGTGAAAGCGGCACTATCAATGGTAGTCCGCCTTACTGGAAAAAAAGATTATCGCCGCGCTTAATGCCTGCAACTGCTGCGTAAGTTCATCTATTCCCTGCGGCAAAACGGCTTCAGGTTCCCCCGCCGCCAGCGCATTCTCTAACTGTTCAGCTGTCGCATGGATAGCGGTTGCGCCAAGAATCTGTGCAGTACCATTAATTCGATGTAAATGGTATTGCGCCAGTCGCCAGTCTTGTCCGCTGATGGCCGCGCGCGCTGCGGCGATATCCTTTTCGTTTTCCACCCGCGATTGCTCGAGCATCTGCCGCATTAATTTTTTATCACCCAGCGTCAGCGCGGTGAATATCTTCATATTGAGGAATTCATCAAGCGAGCTGCCGGACTGGGGTATATTTATTTCACACAGCGCGGTGGCCAGCTGAGAAAGATCCAGGGGCTTAAACAGGCACAAGTTCATGCCACTGGCCAGGCAACGCTCTTTTTCTCCGGCCACGAGGTTAGCGGTAAGCCCCCAGATGACCATTCTGGTATCGTACTCGCGCACGCGACAGGTTAACGTAATACCGTCCATCACAGGCATATTCAGATCGGTAATTAACAGGTCATAGCGCTGTTGCTGGATGAGTTTAAGCGCCTCGGCGCCATCCTTCGCTTCATCAGCAGCGTAGCCCAAGGTATCGAGCTGGCGGCGAAGCAGCTGGCGGTTGGCGGGGAGATCCTCGGCAATGAGAATACGAATTGCCTGCGGAACTGCCTTAACGTTCCCAGGCAGGGTATCAACGTTCAAACCAAGCAAAGACTGAGCGGTGGCATACGCCAGTTTAAGGCACTGCTGATCTTCTTCTGCTGTTTGTTGGCGGGTGAAGATAAGTTCAAGAAACCCCAGGATAGCACTTACTGACGTACGAACATCATGACTCGAGCAGGGCAAAGAGGCACTGCTCCCCTGACTGGCGTCTTTGACCTGTTCTTTTTCATTCTGAAGCTTCTCCACTAACTGTCGGGACTCAGTGATATCCTGCCAGCCACACATTAAGACCGGTGTCAGGGTTGTGGGTAAGCGGCATAACACCATCCAGTGCAAAATCGTTCGTTCCTCTATACCATTATGTAATGCCAGTGGATGCGTGATAATGATATCGGGGGTCAGGCCCAGCTGAACCTCATGCTGGATCGCAGGGAAGATATGCGCGAGAGGATGACGCCGGTCGAACAGTGAAAAATGCATCGCTTCACGCAGATGCTCGGGGAAAAAAGCGCTGAAGGCGTTGTTATAACTGTCAAGCTCGCCCTTAAGGGTAATCACATACACCGGTATCGGCATCGCGTTGAACAACGTCTGGTGAAAACTGAGCTGATGCTCCAGCGCCGCCTGAACCGCTTTTCGTTTGCGCTCAGATCGCAGCCAATGCGCGCCCCAGAGCAAACCACTCAGGATCAATAGCGTCGCCAGCCCTGCAAACCAGTAAAAGGGTCGGCTATAGAAGCTCCAGGTATCGATAGTCACTTCAGGCATGTTGGTCCACTTTCCCGTAGGGTTCAGTCTCTCTGTTGGCGGGGATATCATCCGATGCCTTATTGAGAATGCATTGCCATTTTGTTGCCCTACACGGGAACATGAAGGCATCGTTCGCAAGCGGCTCTGCCCGCGACATTTATCAGTATAACAGGCAGGTACAATCCGCTTGCCATGAATAATAAATAGTCGATATAGAACCCGCGATCGCGGTCAGAGGAAGCAAGCATGCTTAGCAGTGAAAACTTAGCACCTACAATGGCGATACCTGGCATTCGTTTTTGCGCCAGCCGTTGCTGACAGCGTTGATTTAAAAAGACGGGGGACCGCTAATATCCCCCCCATAGTAACGCTGGAGATGCCTTCCACCGGCACATCGCATTATCCGATTTTATTACGGTTTGCAAATGAGAAGAGATCCACCAGCGATTTGCAACCCAGTTTCTCCATCAATCGACCTTTATAGGTGCTGACCGTTTTACTACTGATATGCATCTCTGAGGCGATTTGCATATTGTCTGCCCCATTCAGGATAGCGCGCATCACCTTGACTTCCTGGCTGGAGAGCGACTGCAGCATCGCCTGCTCGTTAGATAAGCTGCCGACAAAGCCGCTCAGCGAAAAAGGAAAATAGCTGTATCCATTTTGCGCAGCATGAATGGCAGAGATAATATTGTTTATCCCCTCTTTTTTACTGATAAACGCATTAGCGCCGGCATCTGCGCTACGCTTGCCATAAAAGAGATCGTTTTTTGCCGAAACCACAATGATAATATGGCTAAATTGCTTCTTACGCAGCTTCTCAACAACTTCAATACCGCTCATAACCGGAATATCAACATCCACAATCACCACATCCGGCTGGTATTCCGCAACAGCCATTAACGCTTCGCCTCCATCTCCCGCTTCGGCAACAATATTAAAACCCTCATTTTCCAGAAGGTTACGAATCGCCATTCGCGCAAGAGGATGATCATCAATAATAATCGCGCTTAAATTTGCCGTTTTACTCATCATTATTCCTTGTTATGTTGAACGTAATGACATGCTGTGCTCTCCTTCTATCCAACCAGACATGCCTGATCGACGATATGCAAACGTAGCCGGAAGACCGGGAATGGTATTATTCATCCATTATCTACCATAGCATCCTTCAACGTATTCATCCTAGATATACAGTGAAAGTTTTGAGATTGCATCGTAATGACGCCGGTATCTTTTGCCTGCTTTCCACTGGGATTACACACGTAAGAATTAACCTGCATATATATCCGATATGTCCAATATGGCAAGCCTGGACATAACTTTATACTTGTTTAACCGGGACTACATTTACCACTGCTACGCATAGTGATGCGATGTCTTTCCCGCTCGGCTAAAACTCATTAACCAAAGTGGGTATGTGCATAAATAAATAAATTTTCAGCACGCCCATGTTTCCATAGCTTCTATCACACGCAGCTCTTCCTGCACATGAGTTTCTCTTGTATACAGACGAATGGAATAAGATTCATCATGAACAATTTAAATACTGACGAAAACATTGCCGGCAAGCAAATCCAAAAACGAAAAAAATTGTTGCTTATTTTCGCGGCGGTCATAGTCATTGTTGCGGGTTCCAGTACCGCCTGGTGGTATTTTGATTTGCGCGATGTACAGAGCACTGATGACGCCTATGTGAAGGGAAATCAAATTGCTATCTCTTCACTGGTTGCGGGGAGCGTAATTAGTGTTAATTACACCGACACGGATTTAGTACGTCAGGGTGATATTCTTGTCACATTAGATGATACCGACGCCAGAATTAATTTTAACAAAGCCGCCAATAATCTGGCCAATACGGTCCGCAAGATCAAACAGATGTATATTGCTGACGATCAATATAACGCTAACGTTCAGGAAGCCAAAATCGCATATCAGCAGGCACTGGCAGACTACCAACGCCGTAGCAGGCTGCAGGGCGCAGCGGCGATATCAAGGGAGAATATGCAACATGCAAAGGATGCCGTGGACAGCAGCAAAGCAGCGCTGGATGTTGCTGTTCAGGCTTATCGCGGAAACCGTGTACTGATTCAGAATACGGCGTTAGAAAAACAGCCGGAAGTGTTAATGGCGGCGGAATCCATGCGGGAAGCCTGGGTTGCGCTTCAGCGAACCAAAGTGCGCAGCCCAGTCACGGGTTACCTCGCCCAACGCAATGTACAAGTCGGGGAAACTATCGGCTCAGGCCAGGCGCTGATGTCAATCATACCTGCCGAGCAGGTCTGGATTAACGCTAACTTCAAAGAAACCCAGCTCAGCGGGGTTAAGATCGGTCAGAAAGTCTCGATCGTCACCGATTTTTACGGCAGCGATGTGGTGTTTAACGGTCGGGTTGATGGTATCAACATGGGAACCGGCAGCGCATTTTCGGTATTGCCTGCGCAGAATGCGACCGGTAACTGGATCAAAGTGGTTCAACGCCTGCCAGTACGCATTACGCTGGATGCTGAGCAGATAAAGGCCTACCCGTTGCGCATCGGCTTGTCCGCCACCGTGCGGCTGCATGAAACCCATTCGCAGGGCGAGGCACTGGCAACGACGCAGCGAAAAACCCCGGCTTACGCAAGCAACGCACTGGTTATCGATACCACCCCTGTTGATAACGAAATCCTCAATATCATCAAAGCCAACGCGATGTGATTTATGAGTAATAATACTGCACTTCCGCCGCTGAAGGGTGCTGCCTTAGTACTGGTGACATTAGCGCTGTCGATGGCCACCTTTATGCAAATGCTGGACTCCACCATTTCCAACGTGGCAATTCCGACAATCTCAGGATTTTTAGGCGCCTCAACCGATGAAGGTACCTGGGTTATAACTTCGTTCGGTGTGGCGAATGCTATTTCCATTCCTGTTACCGGTCGTCTGGCGCAACGTTTTGGCGAACGCAAACTATTTTTAACCTCGGTAACCCTCTTTGCACTGGCATCATTATGCTGTGGACTTTCGACAAATCTGGACACTCTGATAGGATTCCGTGTTGTTCAGGGACTGGTGGCTGGTCCGCTCATTCCACTCTCACAAAGTCTGCTGCTACGCAATTATCCACCGGAAAAACGCAATATCGCACTGGCGCTTTGGTCAATGACGGTTATTATCGCTCCCATTTTTGGGCCCATTATTGGTGGCTACATTTGCGATAATTACGACTGGGGCTGGATATTTTTAATCAACGTCCCACTGGGTGTCATTGTGGTTGTGCTGACCTCCTGGTTACTCAAAGGCCGCGAGACGCCAACTGAACCGGTTAAAATTAATCTCATCGCGTTGAGCCTCCTGGTGCTGGGCGTCGGCAGCCTGCAAATTATGCTGGATAAAGGAAAAGATCTCGACTGGTTCAACTCAACCACGATCATTGTTCTGGCGATTATTGCCGTTATTGCTATTATTTTACTGGTCATCTGGGAAGCAACGGACAATAACCCGATTATTGATCTCAGCCTGTTCCGTTCGCGAAATTTTACTATTGGTATTTTATGTATCGCCTGTGCCTATTTAATTTATGCCGGGGCGATCGTGTTAATGCCGCAGTTACTGCAGACCGTTTTTGAGTACACTTCGGTATCGGCCGGACTGGCTTACGCACCGATCGGTATCATGCCGCTACTGCTTGCGCCGCTTATTGGTCGCTATGGCCATAAAATCGATATGCGGATGTTGGTAACGTTTAGTTTTATCGTGTACGCCCTGTGTTATTACTGGCGTTCCGTCACCTTTAGCTCGGCCATTGATTTTACGTGGGTTATTATCCCGCAATTTATGCAGGGTTTTGCGGTCGCCTGTTTCTTTTTACCGCTGACCACCATTTCACTTTCAGGGTTACCGCCGGAGAAATTCGCTGCCGCTACCAGTTTGAGTAACTTCTTCCGAAGTTTGTCCGGCTCTATTGGCACCACGATCACCATGACGCTATGGAGTCGTCGCGATTCCTTCCACCACGCGCAGCTAACAGAATCGGTCACCGAGTATAATCCCCCGTCCGTTGATATGTTCCATAAACTACAACATATGGGTTTTGATAAGCAGCAAATAGCCACCTATCTCAATGACCAGATTACTCAGCAAAGCCTGCTGATGGCGGCCAACGATGTTTTTTACCTGTCAGCAGGCGTATTCCTGATGCTCACTCTGCTGGTATGGTTCGCAAAACCACCGTTTAACTCCAGCAAAGCTGGTTAATGCTTGTCATCTATCAGGCCCGGCAACGGGCCTGATATTCCCCCTCCTGTTTCCCACTCGCTACAAGCCTGTTAATTTCACATCATGTCCAGCCAGTTTATACAAATTACATACTATAATCGTTGCCGTCCCGCCTCCCCATCCATAAAAGAAAAAGCGGCGCCAACGACTCCGTTGAGAAAAATTAAAGCCCCCCACCATCGCATCCTACGCCTGTAAGATATTGATGATATCGATCGACTCGCACTCCGATACACACGAAAATAACCGCCACTTATAATAACTGAAATACTATTAAATGCCGTCGCCCGCTATCTGCTGCGGTTCATTTTGCTACCGTAATGACTAACGGAGAAATCATGTTATTTATTGACAGCAGTAAAATAAATACTCTTGGCAGTACGCTGTTAAAAAGATACCATAGAGCTACTGCCGTTATGGCCGTTATACTGCTGTTGTGCGCGCTGGCCTGTATGCTCTTCCCAATATATAGCGGTGTGGTCATTAGCACCCTGACTGGTGCTTTAATGTTCATCTGTGGCATGTACTCTGTGGCGATGGCATTGATATTCATTAAATACAATACTCGTTCTTACATCTCATCGTTATTATTTGGAATTATTTATTTTGGCGTCGGCTGTGGTTTTATCTTTAGCACGTCATTCGGTATTAATACTTTGTCATTGCTGTTTTGTGTTTTATTTATCCTTGCCGGGTATAGTCGCATCGCCATGGGATTTAAAGATCGGGCTATGAAGGGTCGTTATTGGTATATTTTCATTGGCATAATAGACCTCATCATCGCCCTGGCCTGGCTCCGCGCTAGCGAAGACGCCAACTATATCATCACTGTCACCTTCATTGGTCTGGAAATGCTGTTCTGTGCCGGATTCTTCTTAGTGCTCAGCTATGCACTGAATAAAGCACAAAAAAAATTAATTACCACGTAAATCGCTATTTTATATATTGTGCATAGGCTTTTTAAACAGGAAAACATCATGAAAAAATTATCCACTCTGTTTCTCACACCCGTTGTGACTCTTGTTTTACTGAACGCCAACGCCGCCGTGGCGGCGGAGAAAGCGTCGGAAACCACACCGCAAAACATGACTTGCCGGGAATACCTTGATATGAACCCTAAGGCAATGACCCCGGTAGCTTACTGGGCAATCAATAATGAGACCGTCTATAAAGGTGGAGATACCGTTGACTGGAATGAAACGGACACCGTCTCGGTACCAAAGTTAATCAAAATCTGTCATGAAAAGCCAGAAAGTAAAATTATACAATGGGTGAATGATATTCGATAATCCTGCGCAGTTTATTCTTTTCTGCCCTACCAGATAAACCACCAGCGAAAAACAGCCTATCTTACAGATTGCTGTTTTTCGCTTTTTTACGTGCCTGCCTTCTTATTCCGTCCTCAGATATAATTGCTCCGGCAGCTACCCTGACAGAAATAAGCCAATATTTTATTCCGTCAGGCAACAACTTACACCAGTAGGATGGGTATGACTCATGCGGGTATCCACTCTGATATACAGATTATAAAACAAGCTATACACTCTTGAAGTATATAACTTTACAAAAGTCAGGAGACCTATTTTATCGAATGCAAGGCATGCATTTATAAGAAGCTGTTAGCATGTCTGGCCTCCTTTAGGAAAATCAGCACACAGCCTGCCATGGAGAAAAGCGTGAACGATTAAAAGCATATTAACAGGTTAATAAAACCACTCCCTCGATGCGTGGAGGATTTATTTTACGAATATAAACAACGTCCTGCATATATATTTTACACATTGTACTGTCATATCGTGCAATCTGCGTTCGCCAGCTTAAAAAATCAACGCTTACAGGCGCTGTATAAGATCACAGGGATAATTTTATGGAACATGCACTTGTAAATTATTTATCATTAGATGTACCTAACACTGCTTTTATGTTGCTCTGCGCCAGCCTCGTGATGTTGATGACGCCCGGGCTGGCATTTTTTTATGGCGGACTGGTACCCAGAAAAAGTATTGTGACGATAATGGCGCAAAGCTTTTTCTCGATGGGGTGGGTCGCCGCCCTTTGGTTTATCGTCGGTTATTCACTGAGCTTTGGTCCGACGCTCAACGGGATCATCGGCGATCCCCTCTATTATTCTTTCATGAATAATATTGATCCAGGGACGATGTACACCGGTAACAAAGGTGGCATCCCCTTATTAGTTCATTTTGTCTATCAAATGATGTTTGCCATCATTACACCCGCATTAATAACGGGTGCGTTTGCAAATCGCGTCAATTTTCCAGCGTATCTGGTCTTCCTTACCTTCTGGACACTTCTGGTTTACTGCCCGTTTGTTCATATGATCTGGAGTCCGCAGGGAATGCTGGCGAAATGGGGAGTCGTAGATTTTGCTGGCGGGATCGTAGTCCATGCCACAGCGGGTTTTGCCGCACTGGCTTCAGCACTGTATGTTGGCAAACGTACGGTGGCCTCAGACGGTACGCATAATATTCCTTATATTGCCCTGGGAGCCGGTTTATTGTGGTTTGGCTGGTATGGTTTTAACGCAGGTTCAGAACTGCAGGTCAATACTGTTACGGTCTCCGCGTTTGTGACCACGGATATCGCCGCCGCTTTTGCTGCCGTCACCTGGTTTATTATTGAGAAAATCCGTACAGGCAAACCCAAACTGGTCGGTTTTTTAACCGGCGCAGTAGCCGGGCTTGCCACTATCACCCCAGCTGCTGGCTATGTCTCGATTCAGTCTGCCGCGCTAATTGGCATTATTGCCAGCTTCGTCTGTTATTTCGTGGTGCTGTTGGTACGCCGCTACCTTGATGATGCGCTGGACGTGTTTGGCGTACACGGCGTTGGCGGGATAACAGGCTCGATTCTGGTGGGTGTCTTTGCCTCAGCCACATGGAACGCGAATGGGCCTGACGGTCTGTTGGAAGGCAATGGGATGCAAATCATTAAACAGTTTACCGCCGTGGTATTTACCAGCGTCTGGTCGTTTATTTTTACACTGGCTATTCTGTGGCTCATTAATAAATTCACCGTGGTTAAAGTCGACCAGAATAAAGTTGGCGGCGAACTCGATAACACTTTATTCGGCGAAGATGCCTATAGCGAGAAAAATTAATATCTCTCTGCCCCATCCCTGTGGCTGGGGCAGCATCACCGATATTAAACAATGTGTGTAATCAGGAATGGAGGAAATATGCAACTCACGCCCAGAGAAATTGAAAAGCTGATGGTTTATACCCTGGCTGACGTCGCGTTGAAGCGCAAAAACAAGGGTCTAAAACTGAACCACCCGGAAGCGGTTGCCATTATTACGACCACGGCGATGGAGGGTGCCCGGGAAGGAAAAACCCTGGAAGTGGTGATGAATGAAGCACGCACCGTATTAACCAAAGAGGACGTCATGGACGGTGTGGCCGATTTAATTCCTCACGTCCAGGTCGAAGCCATTTTCACCGATGGCAGTCGTCTGGTCACGGTTCATGACCCGATTCAGTGAATAAGCCTGAAATGACTCTGCAAAGGAGCTCTAATGAAAAAGCAATCCAACACTTCGGAAACCATGGTTAAAAAGGTGGAGACAGGGGTCTCCGTCGGCGGCTATGTATTAGCGGACTCGCCAATTACTTTTAATGAAGGCCGCTCCATTACTACCGTTCATGTCAAAAATACCGGCGATCGTCCAATCCAGGTAGGCTCGCACTTTCATTTCTTTGAAGCCAATAAAGCACTGGAGTTTGAGCGCAGTAAAGCGTTTGGTAAACGACTCAACATTACCGCTACGACAGCGATACGATTTGAACCGGGTGATGCTATTACCGTTGAATTAATTCCTTTCAGCGGTCAGCAGGTGGTATACGGCTTTAATAATCTGGTCGACGGCTGGGTCGGCAACGCCTCTGGCATTCAGGGCGATGCACCTGAAGATATTCTTAACAATGCCATCAAACATGGTTTTAAATCAGTAAGTTAAATTTCAGAATTAACTGCCTAGTGAGGATTTTATGCCAACTATTTCAAGAAAAGAATATGCCAGCCTGTTTGGCCCGACGGTCGGAGATAAAATCCGCCTGGGTGAGACCGACCTTTATATCGAAATTGAGAAAGACCTCCGCGGCTATGGTGACGAATCTGTCTATGGTGGCGGTAAATCACTGCGTGATGGAATGGGATCGAATAATACCTTAACGCGCGATAACGGCGTTCTGGACCTGGTGATTACCAACGTCACGATTCTCGATGCCAAACTGGGCGTCATTAAGGCCGACGTCGGTATTAAAGATGGCCTGATTGTTGGCATTGGTAAAAGCGGTAACCCGGCCATTATGGATGGCGTGACGCAGAATATGATTGTCGGGCTCAGCACTGACGCCATTTCCGGGGAACACTTGATCCTGACCGCGGCCGGCATCGACAGCCATATCCATCTTATTTCACCGCAGCAGGCGTACAGCGCCCTATCGAATGGCGTGGCTACTTTCTTTGGCGGTGGGATCGGCCCGACGGACGGAACCAACGGAACAACCGTCACCCCAGGCCCCTGGAATATTCGCAAGATGCTGCGCGCAGTGGAAGGGCTACCTGTCAACGTCGGACTGTTGGGTAAGGGTAACGCGTTTGGGCGTGCTCCGCTGGTTGAACAGATTATTGCCGGGGTGGCGGGCCTGAAAGTGCATGAAGACTGGGGAGCCACGCCAAACGCGTTACGTCATTCCCTGCGTATTGCTGACGAAATGGATATTCAGGTATCGGTGCATACCGATAGCCTTAACGAAGCGGGTTACGTCGAAAACACTATCGAGGCGTTTGAAGGCCGTACTATTCATACCTTCCATACCGAGGGGGCCGGCGGTGGGCACGCACCGGATATCATCAAGGTGGCCAGCCAGTTAAACGTGCTGCCCAGCTCCACTAACCCTACCCTTCCATTCGGCATCAACACCCAGGCTGAACTGTTCGACATGATCATGGTGTGTCACAACCTGAACCCAAACGTGGCTGCGGACGTCTCCTTCGCTGAAAGCCGCGTCCGTCCGGAAACTATCGCGGCGGAAAACGTGCTGCATGACATGGGCGTAATCTCGATGTTTTCGAGCGACTCTCAGGCGATGGGACGCGTCGGAGAAAACTGGCTGCGCGTTGTGCAGACAGCCCATGCCATGAAAGTCGCCCGCGGCAAACTGCCAGAAGACAGCGACGGCAACGATAACTTCCGGGTATTGCGCTACGTTGCCAAGCTGACCATCAATCCGGCTATTGCGCATGGCGTAAGCCATATCATCGGCTCAGTTGAAGTGGGCAAGATGGCCGATCTGGTTTTATGGGACCCGCGTTCTTTCGGTGCGAAGCCGAAGATGGTGATCAAGGGCGGCATGATCAACTGGGCCCTGATGGGCGATCCAAACGCATCGCTGCCGACCCCGCAGCCGGTATTCTATCGCCCGATGTTTGGTGCCATGGGGAAAACCCTGCAAGACACCTGCGCGACTTTCGTGTCTCAAGCCGCGCTGGATGATGGTGTCAAAGAGAAAGCCGGCCTTGAGCGTCAGGTTATCGCTATCAACAATTGCCGCTCAGTAACCAAGCGTGATTTGGTACGCAACTCCGCCACGCCGCATATCGAAGTTGATCCGGAAACTTTCGCCGTGAAAGTGGATGGTGAACATGCCACCTGCAACCCCGTCACAACAGCGGTAATGAACCAAAAATATTTCTTTGGCTAAGCGCCATATCCGTGCGTTCTGATGTGAGGCAAATAAACATGATACTGATTGAGACGATTATCGGAAATGTAAAAAACGACCCGTCGTGGCAGGAAAAGACCCGCGGATATCAACACGATGTGCTGTCCCTGGAACAATGGGAAGCTCAAAAAAGCCGTTGCCGTAAGCAAAGCGAGCAGGGTTTTGATATCGGTATCGCTCTGGATCGTCGCATGCGGTTAACCGACGGGGATATTTTGTTATGTGATGACGACAAAAAATACCTGTTAACCGTACATATCACTCTGCGGGAAGTGCTGGTTATCCAGCTCGCCTCCCTGGCCACGGCAGAGTTCGAAGGCGCAATTAAACGCGTGTTTGAACTCGGACACGCCCTGGGAAATCAACACTGGAAGTCGGTGATCAAAGGCACTCAGGTATATGTCCCTTTATCAGTCGAAAAGAAAATGATGAATTCCGTGTTGAAAACTCATGGTTACGCGCAATCTGAATATCACTTTGTGGCGGGTGAAACGGTATTACCACACCTGACACCGTCCGAGTCCCGCCTGCTGTTTGGCGGTGCGGAAGACCCGCATGTCCATATCAGCGTACTCAGCGGCGATCCACAGCACGGCCACGCCCACGATCGATCTCACCACGCACATCATGGGAATGCGCATGAGCATAAACATTGATGAATCACATCAGCTCCTGCGTCTGATCAGAGTATTGCAGTTCGGCGACTCGGTTCTGCCAGTGGGAGCATTTACTTTTTCATGTGGTGTGGAATCCGCTATTCAGGTGGGATTGGTCCACGATGTCGTGAGCTTAAAAGCGTTTGTTGAAACCTCGCTGGTCCAGACAGCGCAATGCGATGCGATTGGCCTGGCCCATGCTCACCGGGCATTACTTGATGGCAACTTAGATCAGCTTCTGGCCGTTGATCGCGAAATTATGAATCGCAAACTCAATGAAGAGTCGCGGTTAATGACGCAGCGGATGGGTAAGAAACTGGTTGAGATGACCCGTCAGGTGTTCGAAGCCGACCTGCTGACGTGGTGGCTGGATAACATTAAAACCGGACAGACAGCAGGCACATTTCCGGTAAGCCAGGCGCTGGTCATGGGGTTACAAGGGATCAGCGCTCAGGAAACCATCGCTATGCATCAGTATGGCGTTGCCATGACTATCCTGAGCGCCGCCCAGAGACTGATGAGGATAACGCACTTTGACAGCCAGCAGATTCTGTATGCCGTAAATAAAAACATACCTGAATTTTGCCGGCAGGCCGTGAATGCCGATATCAGCGAAATGGCGTCGTACACGCCGCTTATCGATATTCTGGCCGCCGTACACGTTGATGCGCATGTGCGTTTATTTATGAATTAAAAATAAGGACTGGAGAATGAAAAAAATTACTCGCCTGGGTATCGGCGGCCCGGTTGGTTCAGGTAAAACAGCCATCATTGAAGTCATCACCCCTAAATTAATCGAACGTGGTTATAAGCCGTTAATCATTACCAATGATGTGGTCACAACCGAAGATGCCAAACAGGTAAAACGCACCCTGAAAGGCATTCTTGATGAAGAGCGGATTATGGGCGTTGAAACCGGGGCCTGTCCCCATACCGCGGTACGCGAAGATCCAAGTATGAATATCGCTGCGGTTGAGGAAATGGAAGATAAGTACCCGGACAGCGACCTCATTATGATTGAGAGCGGTGGCGATAATTTAACGCTGACCTTTAGTCCGGCGCTGGCTGATTTTTATATTTACGTTATCGATGTGGCCGAAGGGGAAAAAATCCCCCGTAAAAATGGGCCCGGCCTGGTGCAGGCGGATATTTTGATTATTAATAAAATCGACCTCGCCCCTTACGTTGGAGCGAGCCTTGCAGTCATGGAGGATGATACCAAAATTGTGCGCGGCAACCGTCCTTATATATTAACGAACTGTAAAACTGGCGAAGGCATCGATGCCCTGGTGGACATGATCGAAAAAGATTTCCTGTTTACGCACGCAAAATAGGAGCCATCATGCAGACCAAACACAAGGCGTCGCCGGCATTCGATACTCTTTCTCTGGGCGCGTTGGCGCCCGAACTGGCAAAGTATCAACAAGAGCCACCGCAAATGGCCAGCGGCGCCGTCGGCAAACATGGCTATTTGCGGCTACGTTTTGCCGATCGTGGCGCCAAAAGCACCCTCCATGAAATGGAAAGAAAGGTGCCATTGCTGGTTCAAAAAGCCCTCTACTGGGATGAGGAAATGCCATTCCTGCCCTGCGTACCCATGATCTCCACCTCAGGATGCGTTTTGCAGGGGGATCGCTTAACGGTGGAGATTGAGGTTGATGCGGGCGCCTGCGCCCATATCACCACGCAGTCAGCGACTAAAATCCATTCGATGGATAATAATTTTGCCGCGCAAACGCAACATATACGCGTCGGTAAGCAGGCTTATCTTGAATTTATGCCGGATCAGGTCATTCCGCATCGTCATTCGCGATTTATCAGCGATACCCTTATTGAATGCGACAGCACCGCCACCGTGCTTTATTCGGAAATCCTGATGCCAGGGCGTAAGCATCATCACCAGGATGAGCGTTTTGGTTTTGATGTTTATTCCTCGCGGATCAGTGCCAAAAATGAAGCCGGTGACGTTTTGTTCACTGAAAAACTGGTACTTACCCCTAAAGAAAAGCCGCTGGATGTCGTCGGCGTAATGGGAACATTCGATATTTACGGCAACGTAATTGTGTTGACCCCTTCAACCTGCCAGGACGAAATTTTGTCCCGTTCACGCTCTTTTTATAGCGAGGAGCTGTGTCATGGCGTAAGCCGTTTACCCAATGGGGCTGGGCTTATTTATAAGGTACTGGCAAACGACAGCACCCGTATAAAAAAAGCCATCCGGGATTTCTGGCAAACCGTGCGGCAAGTCGCCACCGGTTATTCATTGCCGGCGCCCTTTCTCTGGAAAGTCTGACCCTTACATCAGCCTGTTGCCTTCAGGAAAAGGGCCTTAACGGCCCTCTTCCGTCAGACAAGCTCAGAATGAAAAATAATTAGCAGGAGACGCCACATCATGAATACCTCATCAGCTATAGCGAGTAAATGGACTCATTTCACTGAAATAAACCCTGCCGTCAGGTTTATCGACGTGACGCTGCGGGGATGTGCTCAGGTCATGTTTCAGAATAACCCGCTGACCGGGTTAATCTTCTTTATTGCCATATTTATTGCCGCTTACGGCGAAGGCAATCCCGCAGCGGCCTATGGCTGTGTGCTGGGTACGGTGGTTGCGACATTTACCGGTATGTTCGTTAACGATCGCACCTCATGGCTGGCCGGACTATACGGATACAATGGTTGTCTGGTTGGGGTGGCGCTGCCGACCTTTTTATCCGTCACGCCGCAGCTTTGGGGCTGCATTATTACAGGCAGCATCGTGTCTGTTATCGCCACCGTCAGTATTGCCGACATACTGAAAACCTGGAAAGTAGCGGCATTAACGGCTCCCTTTGTGCTGACGACGTGGGTTGTGTTGCTGGCAAGTTATGCGTTTTCAGGCCTGGATGCCTCCGGGTTATCCGTACCTGAACTCCCCCACCCGTTAGTTAGTGCTCCGGCGGGGGGGCTGTTCAACGGCCACATATTTGCCACGGTATTGCACGGTGTTTCTGAGGTGTATTTATTCAGCAGCGTGGCCGCGGGGGGACTATTTGTTGTGGGTCTGGCGGTGGCGTCACGTTGGGCGGCGATATTTGCCATCGGCGGTTCGCTGCTCGCGGTATTAACTGCCTCACTGCTTGGAGCGAATACCACCGGCACCGACAGCGGGTTATATGCATTTAGCGCGGTGCTCACGGCCATTGCGCTTGGCTCAAGTTTCAATAAACCCAGCTGGCGAGTTTTGGGTTACACCTTTATCGGCGTGATATTTACCGTTTTCGTGCAGGGAGCCATGAACACATTGCTGGCGCCGGTAGGCATCCCAACGCTGACCATGCCCTTTGTTCTCGCTTCCTGGCTCTTTCTGGTGCCGAATAAAGACATTATGCCGGCCCATCGTCAGGGTCACTAGGTAGATGTGACCGGCGCCCATTATCGATATTGCTGAAAAAGCAGAGTTGCATACCAGGCGTCAGGGCATTTTTTATTGACTATGCATTGTTACAAGGAAGCCGCATGCCTCACCTACTAAAAGTAATGTCATATACTTTTGCGCTTATCGCCAGCACGTTACCGTTTTATGCGCAGGCTGAAACGGACTCAGCCTCAGGTCACTCACTGACATTGGCTATTGGTGAAGAGCCCAGTGAAGGCTTTGATCCTTTACTGGGCTGGAGCCATGGAAGCACGTTGCTGTTGCATAGCGCGCTGTTAAAACAAAATGTCGATATGGACTGGGAGAATTTTCTTACTGAACACGTCGAGCACAGTGCCGACGGAAAGATCTGGACCATTACGCTCCTGCCGGATTTGAAATTCTCAGATGGCTCCCCCTTAACGGCCCAGGATGTGGCCTTTACCTATAACCAGGCCGCGCAGGGTGGCGGCAAAATCGATATGGGGAATTTTTCCGCCGCCAGGGTTCTGGACGACCGTCGGGTCGAGATTACCCTGTCCGCACCGCAAAGCACGTTTGTCAGCGTATTAGGATCGCTGGGGATTGTGCCTCAACATCAATATGATGCAAAAACCTATGCGCAAAATCCGGTCGGCGCAGGGCCGTATCGGCTGGTGAGCTTTCAGCCCGGGCAGCAGCTTATCGTTGAGGCTAATCCTTATTATTCAGGCCACCGAAACGACTTCGATAAACTGATCTTTGTCTTTCTGGATGAAGACAGCGCCTACGCTGCGGCGCAAAGTGGTCAGTTAGAATTAGTCAGAGTCGCACCATCCGTTTCGGTTACGCCGCAACAGGGCTTAACACTATGGGTACGCCCAAGCGTGGAAAACCGGGGTATCGCTTTCCCCACCATACCTGCCGGTCAAAAAGATGCTAACGGATACCCGATCGGTAATGACGTTACTGCGGATGTCGCTATCCGGCGGGCCATCAACTACGCCATCGATCGTCACCTTCTGGCAAACCAGCTTATGGAAGGTCACGCAGTACCTGCTTATAGCGCGGTGCAGGGCTTACCCTGGGACAATCCCCAGACCGCCTTCAAAGATGGTGATCTCGCCACAGCGAAACACATTCTCGATGATGCCGGCTGGGAGGTCGGAGAGGATGGCATTCGTGTTAAAAACGGTAAAAAGGCACAGTTAACGCTGTGGTATGCCAGCGGAGACAGCACCCGTCGCGATTTGGCTCAGGCCGTCAGCGCGATGGTGAAACCCCTCGGTATCGCGATGGAGCTCAAATCCGGCAGTTGGGAAACCGTCGAGCGGCATATGCATGCCAATCCCACGCTGTTCGGCTGGGGGAGTCTAGATCCGATGGAGCTTTACCATCATTACAGCAGCAAGGTGGCGGGCGTTGAGTATTACAATCCGGGTTATTACAGCAATAACGCCGTGGACCAGCATCTCCAGCAGGCGCTCAACGCGCCAACGTGGCAACAAGCGGTTCCCGTCTGGCAGCAGGTTGAATGGGATGGAGAGTCTGGTGCGGGCGTGCGGGGCGATGCCGCCTGGGCCTGGCTGCTAAATTTACAACATACCTACCTTGCCAGTCCGTGTATTGATTTAGGTAATGCTGCTCCTGAAATTCATGGCAGCTGGTCAGTGCTTAACAATGTTCAGGACTGGAAATGGACGTGCCAGTAAAACATTTTTTAATGACCAGGCTAAATCTAACCCGATCTTACGGGCCAGGTCCTGTTTTGATTGCTGTCTTCAGGCTCGCCATTCTGCTGATACTGGTATCGGCCGGAACCTTTACATTGCTGAGTTTTTCACCGGTTGATCCCATTCGTGCCTATATCGGCAATGATTTGCTGCATGTTCCCCCCCAACAGTACCCCCTCATTGCCGCACGCTGGGGACTGGACCAACCGCTGTGGCTACGCTTCTGGCATTGGTTTACGCAAGTCATCCAGGGCGATCTCGGATATTCAATGATTTATAACGCCCCGGTTGCCCAGGTTATTGGCGAACGCTTTGCCCTCTCATTTATCCTGTTAGCCAGCGCCTGGCTGCTGTCAGGGTTGTTAGGGATCATGCTGGGATTGACTGCCGGACGTTATCTCCACCGCTGGCCGGATCGCTTAATCTGCCGCATCAGCTACCTGTTGTCCTCACTACCGACGTTTTGGGTGGGCTTATTACTGCTGGCGATATTTGCCGTTCACTGGCAATGGTTTCCGGTTTGCTGTGCCTGGGCACCGGGTCAGAACGCCGACAATGCCAGCCTGGGGGAGCGCCTTCACCATGTCATCTTGCCGATGGTTGCGTTAAGCCTGACCGGCATTGGACAAATTGCACTGCACACTCGGGAAAAAGTGGCCGAAACGATGCGCAGTGACTTTGTACACTACGCGCGAGCCCAGGGCGAGAAAGGCTGGGGGCTATTACGGGTACAGGTACTCCGCCATGCATTAACCCCCGCGCTTTGCCTGCAGTTTGCCTCAGTTGGCGAACTCCTCGGAGGCTCGCTTCTGGCAGAAAAAGTGTTTGCCTACCCCGGACTGGGGCAAGCCACCATTGATGCTGGCCTGCGCGGCGATATTCCGTTGCTGATGGGCATCGTGCTGTTCAGTACCGTGCTGGTATTTTGCGGAAATAGCTTCGCTGCGATGTTACTGGCCAGAACAAATCATATTCTGGAGCCGAAATGATGCAGAATAATCCCGCTCCGGCATTACTGCGTTTTATTTTTTCATCCTTACTGCTCGGCATGATGGCTGCCTATGGCGTTTCATTGTTGTCAGTGGATGTACCGATAGATCTGCAGGCACGCTATCTTCCGCCCGGCGCCAGCCACTGGTTTGGCACCGATAATATGGGGCGCGATCTGTGGTTACGTTGCTTTCAGGGGGCATTGACCAGTTTGCAAATTGGTGTCGGTGCCGCAATCTGCAGCGGTGTTATTGCGATGCTGATCGCCAGTCTGACGCTTATCCATCCCGTGATGGATCAGGCGCTACGATTGATCATTGATACCCTGCTCTCATTACCCCATCTGCTGCTGCTTATCCTGATCTGCTTTACGGTAGGAGGAGGAATGCGGGGCGTGGTTTTAGCCGTCGCGTTCACCCACTGGCCCAAACTGGCGCTGATCCTGCGAGCAGAAGCCCAGCAGATTCGGACCAGCGACTACATGACGCTGGCTCAGCGTATTGGAAATACTCGCTGGTACTGCTGGCGGGCGCATTATCTGCCCGCGCTTTCATCACAGTGGCTTGTGGGAACATTACTGATGTTCCCACATGCTGTCTTACACAGCGCAGCATTAAGTTTTCTTGGTTTCGGACTGGCGCCTCATGATCCTTCCCTGGGGATTTTATTAGCCGATGCGCTGCGTTTCTTTAGCAACGGTAGCTGGTGGCTGGCGCTGTATCCCGGCCTGATGCTGCTGTTAATTGTTTTACTGTTTGATCTCTGCGTGCGCGCCATTCGCGATCTGTGGTTAAGGAATCCATCATGCTGAATTTCAGTAGCATCTACGTCGACCATGTACATTACACTTGGTTTGGACGCCAACAGTTATCGCCTCTCCTTAGCAATATTAATCTGTCAGTCAAGCGCGGCGAAATGACGGCTCTGGTAGGGGGAAGCGGGGAAGGAAAAAGCCTCCTGCTGCAAACGGCTCTGGCACTCTTACCCGATAACTTACGGATGCGTGGGGAAATCAGACTGGAGGGCAAAGCGATCGATTCCCGCCATTGCGCAACGCTTCGGGGTAACACACTTTGCTATATTCCGCAGGGCGTCGGTTCGCTCAACCCCCTTCTGACCGTAGGCACTCAGCTGAAGCGAAGCCTGCACCTCAGTGGTCGTCATACCTGCGCACTGGCGCTAGAACAGCAAATCAAACATTATCATCTTCAGCACGATATTCTGCTGAAATATCCCCGCCAGCTGTCAGGCGGCATGGCAAAACGCATTCTGGCATGTAATGCCGCATTAGGAGGAGCCCGGTATATTCTGGCGGATGAAATTACGGCATGGCTTGATGAACCGCTGGCTTTCCAGCTCCTACATCAGTTACGCGATCTGGCGGCTCAGGGGGCCGGGGTGCTATGGGTAACCCATGATTTGTCGCTGGCGGCACGTTTCGCCGATCGCATTGTGGCCCTCAGTCACGGACAGATCAGTGATGATATGGTCGTTAACGAACTCAAAGACGGCGGTGGAAGCGCAGCATTGCGACGTCAGTGGTTGGCCCTGCCAGAACACCAACGCTTATTTTCCGATGAGGAAATGCCTGTCCAGGCCGGGGGCGTGTAATGTTTTCTGTTTCAGAGCTCACCATTGAGCAAGATAATCGCCCGCTGTGGCAAAATTTCTCTTTTGAATTGCCGGCGGGTGAGCGGTTGGGAATTTCGGCACCGAGCGGCTATGGTAAAACCATGCTGGGACGCGTGCTTGCGGGCTGGCAGTCCTGCCGCCAGGGGCGGATCACCCTTGACGGCCTTCCTTTGCCAAAACGTGGTTATTGTCCGGTTCAGTTAGTGCCTCAGCACCCTGAACGCACATTTAACCCTTTTCGCACCACGGGAAATGCCTTACGCGATGCGTGGCAGCCGGATGATGAACAACTGGCGCGTTTTCACGTTAACCCCGAGTGGTTGAGGCGAAAACCTGCTCAGCTGTCCGGGGGGGAACTGGCCCGTATTGCGCTGCTGCGGTCGCTCGATCCCCGTACTCGCGTACTGATTGCCGATGAGATCACCGCCCAGCTCGATCCTTCTGTGCAACGGGATATCTGGCAGCAGTTAATCCATGAATCCCGTCGGCGCGGGTTAAGCATCATTATATTTAGTCATCAGACAGCGCTTCTTGAGCAAATAAGCTCACGCATGATGATAGCCTCGCGTTAAGCACAGCGACTTAGCGGATAGTTGCGGGTATGATCTGCAGGGACGAGTCGCTTAACGCGGATGCGAAAGCGAAAGCGAAATCGATGAAGTATTTAATTAGTCACAAAAAACAGAGCCACGTTATAACGCGGCTCTGCTACTCCTAACATTATTGCGGAATAAGGGATTGTGGCATTCCCCTGGGATTAATAGATTTCCTTTTTCAGATTATCCCATTCAGCACGAACTTTATCTTTGAAAGACATTTTCTTGTCCTTCTGGCAAGCCTGAACGATTGTCGGGGTGACTTTTTCAATCCCAGAAACGTTGAGAACCGCATCCTCCGGTTTGTCTTTAGAATTCAGCGCTTCCGCCACCCCCACTGCAGTAGGCTGAAAATCTTCATTTACCGCCAGAAAATCTTCACAGGTCCAGGAATTAACCGGCTTCTTGTGGTCAGCTGCATGGGCGGCAGAGGTTAAAAACAGTGCGCCGATGGCACCAAAAACCAATAATTTAACTTTCATTTATTCATCTCCATCACGTTATTTAATTTACAAGACCGTACGTTGACAACCTGAGCCCTCCATCATTTACTGGCAAAGACAGGCGATAGCCAGTTGCACAATAAATGGTATGAAATAGCAGACAGGTTATGATAAGCATGCAGCCGACAAACTAGCTGATTTTATGAAGGTCAAAATCAGCACAGCGTAATAATAGTGTTATTCACCATTAAATGGAGCCGTATCTATTGGCACAGGCTGCAAGTAATAATAATATTTTTCCATCTTAATGGCACCATACGAATGGAATAATGGAAATGGTCATACACATAAGCATACTATTTATTTCCTTATTTTTTGTGAATCAGCTAAATTTTCAGCTAGCTAACTTTGGTAGCCAGAATAAATTTATGCGATTTACGATAGAGTTAAGCTATTCCTCTGTCTTTACCAATTCTTGTGCGGGATTCCCCACAATATTATCTTCGGCGGGTTTCGTAGCAGAAACCGTTTCCTGGGCAGGAACCGACTCACTGACACCGGATGATCCCATGACGTCGTTCTCCTCTGCCTGCTGCCCCTCTTCCCGGGGAACGCCTTCACTCACTGCCTGCGAACCAGTGGCGGGAGTCAGTTCGTTATTTTGGGTTGAACCCCGTTGAGAGTTTTGTAAATTTTCCGCTTCGCCTGCCCGTGCCTCACTCTCCCTGTTTTCCATCTTTTGACTTCTCAGCGCATCCGACGGCATGGCTTCCTCTGCCGGCGCGTCCTCCGTTATTTTTTCTATTTCCACGCCGGTGCTACCCCCGTCAATCTCTATAATCTCGACAGACTCAGTGGTTGGCGCCGTATTTATGACTGCAGCGGGTGTCTCCATAAGTGTTTCAGCCGCTGGCGCCGCTGGCTTTTCAACTCCATGATCGGCCCCCAGCCGAACCGGTGGCACAATATGCGACGCGGCAGCAGAGTCACCGCCCGCCACCATCAGTATTTCGAAGGGGCTCTGTTTGCCACGTTCATTCAATATGCTGAGCAATCTGGTGGCCTCTGGATCACCCTGCCCGGCGGCTTTATCCGCCCAGTGACGCGCCTTTCGCAGATCGCGATCGCCCCCTAATCCTTCGCTGTACATGACCGCTAAATTATACTGGGCAAGCACATGCCCCTCATTGGCTGCGCGTTCAAACCATTGCCGGGCTTTTACATCATTCTTCTCCAGCGGTTCACCCTTGCTGTACATCACGCCAAGCGTATATTTGTCTTCCACCGAACCATCTTGCCCGGCAAGCTCAAACCAGAAAGCCGCACGAACCGGATCCTTGGCGGTGCCAATTCCCTGGCTGTAGATCATGCCCAGATTATAACGGGCGCCGATATGGCCATGCTCTGCCGCTTTTTCAAACCAGGTCAGCGCTTTTTTATTATCACGCGCCACACCATCCCCATTGCCGTACATCACGCCGAGGTTATATTCCGCATCGGCATAATTTTGTTTACCGGCCTGCTCAAACCACGATCGCGCTTTTTTATAATCACGGGTGACACCACTGCCTTCAGCATAAAGAATGCCAAGTTGGGTTTGGGCAGAGGCATCCCCACTCTTTGCCTGAGAAAGCATCGCTTTAATGTCATCATTATTTGGCGTAGCCCAGGCGTGCGGGCTGATAGCACCCAGTGCCAGAAAACAGATAACACTTTTCATTTTATTCATATCGATCTCTCTTGCTGCGCTGCTGCCTGACGCCAGGACATAACGCATTTTCATTAACGACAATCGCCATTCAATTGAATTACCGGCATTTGTGCCGTTGGCTTAAGGCCGTTAAGATTAAAATTCACCCGACACTGCTTATCGACGCCTTTACCCCACACCACGGACAATTCCCCTTTCACCGGCAGACCAGCCATATACACCTGACCGTTTTCCCCCACGATGCTGGTCGCATCATCACGCTCCTTGTTATTCAACAGCGAAACCGTCGCACCAAGGGCACAATACCCATCCCGCCCACGCGCGTCAGGGTCATTAGTACCAGGTAACCGATACGGGTAGCGAAATCGGCTTTCACCACTGCACCTTTCGTCGGATAAACTTCAACGTTAGTTTTCGGCAGGTCCACATTATCCGGCAGGGGGCTGGGATCGAGGCCGATGTTGTTGCTGGTATAATCGGAAAGGTAAGGCGCAACGGCAAAACCCTGCCAATCGGTTACGCCATTGCCGCTGGTAAGACGGACGCCGCTTGCGTCCGGAGCACTGACCAACGCCATTGAACTTCCAAGCGATCGCGACAGCGTCTGGCCTTCAGAGTGCGCAATTGCCCCTCCGGTGATATTATGGGAGTGGCCATAGCCCGCGTTAATGCTGCCTTTGCTTCCCTGCCAGCCCATATTAAGGTTGCTGTTACCAGGCTGATTTTGGTCACCCCAGTTCTGTATCAAATAAAGATTACAATTAAATTTCTGCGCAGCCTACCGTGGCTGACAATGCCTATCTTAGAGATTAAGTTAAATTAATAAATGAGAGCTGGATTATTTCATCGAGAGTAGTTTCCTACGCCTGTAGGATAATTTCCCCAACAAGATCTCAAGTTCAATAAATTTGTATTGACACCCTTTCGGCAACTAATAATTTACGCTCCAGGTCTTTATAACGTTTCTTTGTTGATTCAGCAACAATATTCATCCTCCTTTCTGTCGATGCCCTTTTTCGATTTAATGCATTAATGTTCCTGACATTAGACCAACAGGAAAAATACTACCTCTGTAGGAAATACCTTACATAGCAATCATAGCAATCTTAAAAAAAATATTCGTGCTTGCATTTTGGGGAAGAGGTCTCTATTTTTACAAAAACATTTGGTTCGTAATAAAGTTCTGTCATTACGTCAACACAGAGATCTGAATGACTGAACAACATCAGGGAGGGTTAGCATGATTAATATCTATTTTCAGGATCTACCGCCTTAAAATTTTGACTTATATCACAATAACTGGTTCTGAATTTATTCAACACAATGAGATAACAAAGTTTTTGGTAACTAACGTAACCACTCATAAGCTTGCATATGCTGAATAAATGTTCGCAGACAAATTCCCATGAGATAAGTAAGGCTATTGGTTTTGCGCTTGTCTCGCACTGTTTGTTTGTGTGCGTTGAGATTCGTGATTAGCTATTTTGGGATTGTTACGTTTGGTTAATGAGCGTGTTTTTTACTCTACGCCCCAGGAAGTTAACGCCTGTATATTAGCCAAATGAGTTAGTTACGCAGGGTCAGGCTAATCATTTAAAACAATAATTCAGGTGGTACCACGATACCCCATTGCTTCACTCACCCTATAAAAGGATTATGCAATGAACAGCAGTAACCACAATATGAGTGCAGTCATTATTGACGATCATCCATTTGCACGTTTAGCACTAAAAACCGTCCTGGAAAACCAAAATATAGTGGTAACGGGTGAAGCAGCAGATGATTTTCATGCTATCCAGCTGGTTGATCGGTTGCAACCCGACATCGTTATCGTGGATGTCATGCTAATTGGATCGAGTGGCATCGATGTGGTAACAAAACTTCGCCAAAACCACTACGCTGGTAGCATTGTCATGGTGTCCGGGAAAAACCAAATTTTCTATCGTAAATGCAGTGTCGATGCGGGAGCTAATGCCTTTATTAGCAAAAAAGAGTCAATGGATAACTTCGTTGCTGCTATTCAGGCTGTGCAGCGTGGATATTATTACTTTCCTCTCCCATCATATAACCCCACGCCTGCTGAAAATAAGATACTTTCATTGTCAGAACAAGAAATTAAAATAATGCGGTATATTCTTAGTGGCGCACCAAATCAAAATATTGCGGCAGAGATGAATATCAACCCAAAAACTGTCAGCACTTATAAAAGAAGGCTTATGGGGAAGCTCAACTGTAAAACGCTTAAAGATTTATTCGTCTTTTCAAACAATAACAATATCGGTTGAAAAAATGATATCTCGAATGATTATTGTGCTGGCTATGATATTGCTAACAGGCCAAACAGTAGCCGCTACGACTGAACCAATTACGCTGACGCTAAGCAGCAAAAAGCACAATTTTATCTCTAAGCTTCCTCTAAGCCAGGAGGATCTCGCATGGCTTGCTGATAAACGTACCATGACGATTGCGGTCTATGGTGAAGAAAATCCGCCCATCGCCATGAATAGTAACAATGGCTGTTATCGAGGGATTAATGCAGATTATTTGCAACTGCTGAAAGATGCTTTGCACGTAAATCTTGTACTTCACTATTATGATGATGAAACTCAGGCGCTTAGTGCCTTGAATAACGAAGAGGCAGATCTGGTACTGACCTCAAACAATACCTCTCATCAGGCCACCACACCGTTCATTATCAGCCAGCTATTATTCCAGGCCTATCCGACATTAGTAACCCTGAATTCGAACGGAATGATGCCATTTTACCAGCTTGATAAAACTGTGAATGTGGCAGTGAGTCAACACTATCCATCAGATACCTTCATTAAATCGATATTCAGACACGCCAACATTGTCTCCTATTCCAGCAATTATCAAGCAATGGCTTCTGTTGCCAAAAGTGAAAACGACTACTTCATTGGCGACAATATCGCCAGCAACTTTCTCATCGCTCGCGATTTCTATCAAAAGCTAGACATTGTTAAATACTGGCGTTCACCGTTAACGGGTAGCTATTTTATCGCACGAGAAAATCAGTCCAGGCTCGTCGAGATAATCAATAAATTCATTTCCGCCTTAGATGCATCGACACATATCCGGATCTCCCATACCTGGGTGGATGACGGTAACCTCACTTTTTTAACTAAACCACTATCTTTAACGCCGAAAGAAAAGCGTTGGATAGAAAAAAATCCGGTCCTCAGAACTCTGGTCAATCCTTATTATGCCCCTTTCACCGTACTGGATGAAAACCGGGAAATTCGTGGGTTAGTAGGAGATATTCTCAATCTTGTTCAATTGCAGACCGGGCTGCACTTTCAACCCGTTATCGCAAAATCCAACAGCGATATGGCAGAGATTATGCGTAAAGGAGACTGGGATATGGTGCCTACAGTAACCTATAGCCCGGAACGTGAAGATGAAATGGCCTTCACGCAGCCATTTTTTTCCACACCTTATGTAGTGGTGAGCCGCGCTGAAAATAAGCAAAAAGATATTTTCCAAGCCGGTTCAACAGTCGCTATACCTGCTTATTATTCCTTACGGGATAAGCTGATTCAGAAGTATCCCGACGTCCATTGGATCATCGTTGAGAATACCAGTACCGCTCTGAGTAGTCTCAATCTTGGCAAAGTGGATAGCGTGGTGACCACCCAACTGGCAGCTCGATATATCATCGATCATTACTATCCCGAAACAATGAGCTATCAGCGGATCCCCAATCAGCCTTCTGCGCAAATTGCTTTTGCTGTACCTCGTGATAAACCCGAGCTACAAAGTATTCTAAACAAGGCGCTGGCCGAAATCCCCCCCAAAGAAACGCTAAGTCTGGCGGGCAAGTGGATTAAAATGCCTGAGGTAAAAATCGATACCTGGGATCTCTATAGCCGTCCTTTTTATATTTTGACGGTTAGTGCGGTACTGCTCATTTTGAGTAGTTTACTCTGGGGTGGTTATTTGCTACGCGCCATTCGGCGGGAAAAGGCCTCGCAGGCAGCGCTGGAATACCAGCTGAGTTTACGTCAGACCTTATCGAATTCGATACCGGTCCCGGTCTATATTACGACGCCGGAAGGAGAAATTGAAAGTTACAACCGTGCCTTCAACGCGTTTTTTACGCCGCAACAAAGAGAGGCTATACATTATTCCCTTTTTGATCGCCGAAGCCCGCTTGTGCATATCTTTCCGGTTATTCAGCAGGAAATGCAGCAAGGATTGGCACCGGATACGGTGGCATCACATCAATTTACACTCAACAACGGTGCCGAAGACCGTACTATTCTGCACTGGATGACATTGTGCCCGCTGCCAGTGCCATTACCACCTGTACTGATTTGTGGCTGGCAGGACATAACTGAATCCCGCAAACTCATGGAGGCGCTTCAGGTCGAAAAAGATAAAGCCATTGAGGCTAGCCGGGCAAAAAGTAGATTTTTGGCCAGAATGAGCCATGAAATACGTACCCCGGTCAGCGCTATTATGGGTTTTCTGGAATTACTGGCAACGGGGCCGCAAAGCGAACGAGAAGCGCAGGAATCACTTCAGTTGGCTTATGCTACAGCGCAATCGTTGATTGGACTGATCGGCGATGTGCTGGATATGGAAAAAATAGAATCTGGTAATTTTGAGCTGACTCCAGAATGGGTTGACATCGAGGCATTAACCCAAGCAACGATGGCCAATTTTGCTGGCCTTGCTCGCCAAAAAAACCTGCAGTTAACGGTAAGTTATCAGTTGAATGCCGGAGGCATATTGTGGCTGGATCCGCAGGCCATTAAGCAAGTGCTCGCCAATTTCTTAAGCAACGCGATCAAATTTACGGTGAGCGGTGGCGTAGAGATTAAGGTGGAAACACAACCTCGTGAAAATGATGCGGCTCAGCTGATGCTAAGCGTCAAAGACAGTGGCGTAGGGATCAGCGAAGAGGAACAGCAGCTACTGTTCAAACCTTTCAGTCAGGCCAGCTGTGGTAAGAAGCAAATGGGCTCTGGTCTCGGGTTAACCATCTGTAAGGAGCTGATGGATCGCATGCATGGCACCATTTCGGTGGCCAGCCACCCTGGCACGGGCACAACAATGAGCATATATGTTCAGACTCAAGTATCCGATCGCGCCCCTGCAGATTTAAATAATCAGGAAATGGCCCTTCCTGTATCATCTGGGCTACGGGTCATCATTGCTGACGATAACCCTACCAACCGGTTATTACTGCGCCGTCAGTTAGATATTCTCGGTTATTATGTAGATGATGTCGAAGATGGCGAACAGGCATTCAGTTTGATCAAACGACGACAGTACGATCTGCTGATAACGGATCTCAATATGCCCGGAATGGATGGACTTACACTAGCCCAGCAGGTAAGGAAGATTAATCCCGCCCTGGTCATTTGGGGCTTAACGGCTAATGCGCAGCCTGACGAAAAAGCACGTTGTTTGGCCAGCGGTATGGATTTGTGCCTGATAAAACCCGTTAATTTGCCGCAACTTGCTGCAGCTTTTAACAGCATAACGCAGCGTCTGGAAAATCCAACTCAGACTGAAATATCGGCGTCATTAAACACACCATTGGATACTACAGTATGTAATGAACTGATTGATATGCAGGCACTACGGGCTAACGCAATGGATGATACGGCATTCATGCTTGAATTAATTAATCAGGCATACCATGAGAATGTCAAAGATCTGGCGGCGCTTAAAAAAGCGATGTTCAGCCATGATCGAGATATCGTTCGATATCATCTACATCGAATTAATGGTACGGCACAGTTAATCGGCGCAACGTCGTTACATGTGCTTGCAGATAAATTAGAAAATGCACTGGCATCAGAGCAACCGCTTTCCCTTTTCGGGGAGGATATGCAGCTGCTTGAACAACAATTGATTGCATTAGGGAAAGCAATGGACAATTTTCTTAAAAGGGAAGGGCTTACCTCAAGGGAATAAAGCAAGCTGGTAGCAGTATGAATAACCTAAAGGTTAGTGCCCTTACGGTATCTTTGCTAATGGCCGCTCAGGCGCCCTATTCAACTGCGATGGGTATTTATCTTCTGCCTGGCCGTAGGCAGGCTATTTGTGAAACACAATTGCTCTGTACAATTTTGATTGAATTGAAACGATAATATGGTGATAAAAGAAACACATAGTCCTGGAATCAGGCACAAAGTATCAGCTATTCCGCTCACGCTTACCATGCTCTTTCCGTGGATAGTGAGTCTGTTTATGCAGGAACCGGCATCAGGGAGTATTGCGTCTTTTGGTGCCTATATGCTAGTAATTTCTTTTTCAGTATTGCCTGTGAAAAAGCCCCTTCAGCAAGTATTAATTGCGGCCGGAATAATGATCTTTTTCGCGACGCTGGGTTTCAGCGCCCCAGGCGGCTCAATTTATTTTTTCCTGTTCGCCATCCTGGCAGCCCTGGCACAAGGCCTGGCTGAACTTCGCGGAGGGAATCTACGCCTGCCGGTCTCACTAGCTGCCCTTGTTTTTTTTCTGGCGCACGGGCAATCATCCGCTGAAACGCTTAGTCAGTATATTTTTTCCTTTGGTCTTGGTTGCTTGTGGGCTATCCCCTTTATTCTAATCTTTATACCAAAAGAAACGCTGTCACCAGCGCGCGTCCCCCTTTATCCCATGGAGTCACCGACACAACGCCGGTTTCTATTGGGCATTACCTTCACCGCGTTATTAGGAAGTATCGCCGTGTCGCTTAGTACAGTGGCGCATGCATGTTGGATCCCTGCCGCCGCACTGCGGGTGGTTAAACCTGGGTGGGAGGAAACGCGATATCGCATACAAACCAGAAGCATGGGAACGATGCTGGGAGCCATCGTCGGAAGCATAATCCTGGTATGTTACCCTTACCCCTTGTTTCACATAGCCATTGTTGGCGGGATGTTCCTGTTAATGTTACAGTTTGGGGCCAAAAATTACTTCCGCTGGTCATTTTGTCTGACCACAATTACCCTGGCCTTCAATCCAGCCGTCGGCAGCGATATTTTTTCATTAGCTCAGGAACGAGTACTTTTCACTATCGAAGGAATTTCGATCGCGTTCATTATGATGAAGATATTTTCGTACAAGCGATCTTAGCCTCGTGGTTCGAGCCCGATGATCGCTCCTGTCAACTTTCAGCAATATCCAGGCTATCGTTACAATAAGGCCGGTAATGTGCCATCAATTGTTCTCTTGTCGAATAAGCAGACATATCATACTTAATCTCTCTAATCGCTAGCTTACACTATCAGTGACAGAATTTTTTCATCGGGTTTGGCGGGTGGCTGCTCGAAAACCGGAAATTAATCGGCAGCCATACGTTATGATACACTAATTCAAGCTACATTATGCTTACATTAAATAACAGCTGCTGTTAAGCTCGTTACAGCTAATTGTCATTCGCGATCCTAACGAAAGATATTACTATGCTCCTTATGCAGCTATTTTTGCTCAGAGTAACCGGACCAAGCAATTTGCTTTGCATTCATTTCAGTTCATGGCACTCGATTGCATCACCTCTCCACGCGCGCAGACATTGCTTTTACGTCTGGTACTTCTCGTCATGGATAATAAAACAATCCTCATATTATATTATCAATAAAACACCTTAATTATAGAAAAACAATAAATAACCACTAAGGGGTAACTTATAAATATAATATATTCAATCCCACACACCTAATCAGAGATAAAAGATTCATCGATTCTAAATTTATTAGCAAATCCGATGAGTTCTACAAGCGTTTGACAATTTAGCTTTTTCATCAGACGACTTTTATAAGTGGAAACGGTTTTTGAACTTATATCCATTTTGGCGGCTATATGAAAATTACTAGCCCCCTCCAGTAAATGTCGCAAAACTATGATTTCCTGCTCGGATAAGGCTTGTAGCTTATTCCTCGCATACGTTCCTTCTCCGGAAACCCTATGTTGCGAAAATGGAAAATAAGAATAACCATTATGCGCAGCCTGAACAGCGGAGAGAATAATATTAATCGATCCTTTTTTACTCACAAAACCATTACCTCCAGCACTGGCAGTACATCGCGAATAAAAATACTCGTACTTATTCGAGGTCACAATGATGCTTCCCTTATAAAGGCGCTTACGTAACGTCTCAACCAGTCCGATCCCGTCGATATCTGGCAGGTCGACATCGACAATAATCGTATTTGGCTTCAACTGGTCAACGATTCTAAGGGCGCCCATACCATTTATCGCCTCACCAGTAACAGACACTCCTTTATTTTCCAGAAGGGTTTTTATGGCTATAGATTCCAGGGGATAACGATTAATAAGGACCACGCTGATATTTCTCTCTTCGGTTAGATCTCCATCATTTAAATCTGGCATTTATCTTGAACACCTCTATCGCTGATGGTCCTTTTTTTACATTCATAAAAACGCACTACAATAAAATCTATCCATCGAGAAATAGACGTTATATTTAAAAAGCAAGTTGTCTGCATCGCACAACATTCCATCATTTTCTTACTCACATTGATTGCAAAAACTTCAATTAATCAAAAGCGAAACTCTTTCTTTATTTCTGGTCACCAAAAAACAACTCAATTAATTTCTATCAGAACTCCTCTTTGCTAAAACACGACATTCCAAAAATTACGCTTAAAACAATTATTTTGCTCAAACCAATACTAATTAATACCGGAGAAGAATGGAGGGAAAGCGAGGTAGTACATTGATTTTTCATATCTACTTTGGATCAGAGGATAACACTCGCAGCTTAAACCATCGCAGGATAACAAAAAGTGTTTTCGATCAAAGGCCTGAAGATACTCACTCATCGCTGCAGAATCGTTATGTTCTTGTTTACTGCATATGGTTTACTTCATTTAAGCTCAAAAAGAGTATTTAGCGCCACCAAACATAAGAAAAGTAAAACATTGTTCGAGAGAATAAAAACAGTTTATATCAATCAAAAACAAAAAATACAATAGCCAAAGCCTATCATAAAGAGTTTTCACGAAAATTACAGAAATTAAGAACTGATAAAAAAATACATGTTACCAACTAACCATATGATAAAATTAATTATTATTTATAGTAAGCAAACTTAATTAATTACTTTTTAATAATCCCGATACTTAATTATCATCGAAGGGTATTTTTTGAGAATGATTCTTTGATCACATAAATTCTGTCACACAACAGTCACACATAAAAAGTATTAATCTATGCCAAATTTTGAGTAGCAGTCCCCCTTTACGCCATCTTATCCAGTAAACCACTGATTTTTTGAGAAGATAATTAATTACCCCTTGGAACACACACTGCGCATGATATTGGCGAGATGACTGCCCACACCATCTCCACTTATTTTGTAAGGCTTTACTTACTGAGAGGAGATTATCATCGCCGCACCAGGCACTGGAACGCTTAACCTATGCTTGTCTTTTCTCCCTATTTAAGCTGACGGCGCGTATTGCTAACAACCACTATACTGATAACAATCCTTCAAGTAGACGACAGACTGAATCTCTGATCAGCATACAATATCTTGTTCCCCCTGTTGCAGGTTCATTTGTAGTAGCTGTGATAAGGTGCGTCTGGATGGTTCCGGCGTATTAAGAAGGGTATTCGTAAGATGCTCAAAGTCATGATGTTGAAAGATGCCCGTCGGAACTGGTTTGTTTAAGGTTGCAGGAGTGCTCCCGAGTGTTCTCCATGCCCACTATAATAAACGCGGAAAAGCTATGTACCTTAAAAAATTAGTAAACCAAAGCTTAGTAGTCTTCACCCTTATTTCACCTCTCACAAGTATTGCAATAGCAAAGACGGGGACAGTGGTGACGAAAATGCCTCTGGATCCCGCGCATGGGCTTTTAGAGGCGAAGAGTCAGTACCGGATTGAGTATACGGCTGTGGATGGTGTACGGGGCAAAGGAGAGCGTACTGACAGTGCGGCAGTGTTTATTCCCTTTGGCCCAGAGCCAGAGGGCGGTTGGCCGGTAATCGTTTGGACACATGGCACAGTAGGAATAAACTCGGACTGCGCACCGTCACTGAATACACGCACGGCACGAGATAGCCAATATCTTAATACATGGCTTTCTTTGGGGTACGCGGTTGTGGCTCCTGACTATCCCGGATTAGGCTCAGGCGGGATGCACCACTATCTTAACGCACAAGGTGAGGGCTGGAGCGTGCTTGACGGTATACGTGCTGCGCTCACTGAATTTCCGCTTAAAAACGAACTGGTACTGGTTGGCCAGTCTCAGGGGGCACACGCCGCCTTTGCTGCAGCAGGCTATCAGCCCACCTACGCACCAGAGCTGAATATCATCGGGACCGTGCTAACTGGCACCCCCTATTTTTCTGCAGAGAGCGATGTTGCCAGCTTATTCACCAAAAGTGATGATAAAAATCAATCATCTGGCGATCCTAAAATACCGTATATTTTTTATATATGGCAATCGGCTGCGGATACTAACCCTACGCTGAAGGCGGAGAATTACTTCCAGAACGCTGCCTTAGCACAGTTGGATGAGGCAAAAGCCCTCTGTATCACCCCGTTAACGCAAAAAGTGATGCATAACCGCCTGAATATGAACAATAGTCTGACACCTAACATCCAGTCACTGCTGACTAATGCGCTCCCTTCACTTTCTTATCCGACGCTGAAAATCACGCATCCGGTATTTATTGGCATCGGTGGAGACGACATTAATGTACCAACAGCTATGCAACAGCAGTTTGCCAAAGACGTGCAGGCGGCAGGTACGCATACTAATATTCATCTCTACCCCGGGCTTGACCACAGCGGCGCGGTAAATCCTTCTCTACGCGATTCCGTACCGTTTGTCCTGGGATTGAAAGATAAACCCTGATCCACAGGGCATTCCTGGAATATTTAAGCTAAAGGAAGGGGCTTATCATGCTACGCAGTAGCGTACATCGTGAGCAGTAGATAGTTGAATCTACCATTCTGCCTGGTCGTAAGGTGTGGACAGTAGACTCACCATGAAAGCGCTGGAAATGGCATGGCAAACGTGCGGTAAGCCCGTCGGGGTGATGTTCCACAGTGATCAGGGCAGTCATTATACGAGCAGGCAGTTCCGGCAGTTACTGTGGCGATACCGGATCAAGCAGAGTATGAGTCGGCGCGGAAACTGCTGGGATAACAGTCCTATGGAGCGCTTCTTGGGGCGGGTCAAAAATGAAATGTTCTACGGCAGAAAATGGGCAGACATAACACTGGAAAAATTTATCTGCCTTCTGGACAGTTAAATACGCTGGTATAACGATAAGCGAATTAAGGTATCAGTAGGTGCAATGAGTCCGGTGAAGTACCGGCAACATCTTGGGCTAAATACATAACCAGTCCAGGAAAACATCCGCATCCCCGAGACGAACATCTCAATTTAGCTACTACACTTAATTTATTTCATCTTAAATATCAATGAACTGCATCATTAACTTAAGTTGATGTTATAGCAATCGCTATACAGGCTCCTTAGTCATGACTGACCTGGCCACACCGCATATCGCAAGAATTTGCTCTCTCAGCCAGCGGTGACCGGGGTCGCGTTCCATTCTTGGGTGCCACATCTGCGATACCGTAATACGACGGCTTTTGAACGGCAGCTCGAAAAGGTGTACCTGGTCCGTTACCTGCTGATTGAGTAAATAGAGTGCGGGTATCATGGCGATAAGATCCGATTCCAGCGCCACGGAAAGTGCTGTCGGAAATCCCGGTACGACGCTCGCAATTTTACGTTTTGTCCCCAGTTCGGCCAGCGCATCGTCAACGGATCCGTGTAACGCGCCCTCGGGTGACGCTACCACATGGCCCCAGGCGACATAATCACCCACGCCTATTTCAGCCTGCTTAGCCAGCGGGTGCCCTTTACGGACGACGCCAACAAACCGATCCTCAAACAGTCGTTGCAGCCGTATTTCTGGCCCCATATTACTCTGAACGCCAATCTCCAGATCAACCAGCCCTTCCCGAAGATAGCGCGACGTTTTTTCCGGCTTAGGCGCGAAGCGTATACAGACGTCCGGCGCTGCGTCGGCAACCGCTGCTATAAGCGCAGGCCCAAACGCCACCACAAAACCATCGTTTGCCCTGATGGTAAAAAGACGCGCCAGATTTTGCGCGCTGAACGTTTCAGTTGAGGGCTGTAATACCGCCCTGGCATCGTGCACTGCACGCCTGGCGCGATCCCGGGTCGCTTCGGCCCACGGGGTCAGTACCATGTTACGCCCGGCGCGTACCAGGATCGGGTCTCCTGTGACATCGCGTAACCTGCTTAATGTCCGGCTCATGGCCGAAGTGCTGAGGTTCAGACGACGAGCCGCACCTGCGACACTCGCTTCACTCAGCAATACGTCGAGAGCTACCAGCAAATTAAAATCGGGATCAGACATTACCCTTCCTCCCAGCACATTAAGATAAGGCGTTTGATGCAACAATAAAGTGAAAATAGTGCGCCTTCCGCCTGGTAAAAGCCATCTTTATAGTTTTGTCATCCATACACTCTTCTCAGAGGACAAATGATGACGCTCTTTTCCAGTCAACCCGGCGACGAAGGACTGCCTGGCCCGGCGCGCGCACGGGTGATGGCCGCAATAATGACCACCACCTTAATGGGCGTGTTTGATGGCACCATGATCAACATTGCCCTGCCCTCCATGGCTCAGGAGATGCAGGTACCTGCCAGTATTGCCGTCTGGTTCGCCAACGGGTATCTGCTGGCGGCTGCGATGACGCTGGCGATATTCGCGGCGCTTGCGGCCCGTCTGGGTTATCGCCCCGTATTTCTGGCGGGCCTGACGACCTTTACCCTGACATCACTGGGTTGTGCGCTGGCGAATAAGCCCGAAGTGCTTATCGGTATGCGCGTGCTTCAGGGGATCGGCGGCGCGGCGACGCTGAGTATTGCCCCCGCAATACTCAGGTCCGTATTTCCCGGACGCTTACTTGGCCGCATTCTGGGGTTCCATGCCCTGCTCATTGCCTCGAGCTCCGCTATCGGCCCGGTATTGGGCGGTACGATCCTTCACACCCTTAGCTGGCAATGGCTGTTTGCGATAAACGTTCTTCCCGGCACCCTCGCCTTACTGCTGGCGGTCAGAGCGCTGCCGCGGGATGCGATCCGTATGCAGGCGCCCTTCGACACCGTGGGCGCCATATTGTCGGCGCTGCTGTTGGGTTCGACGATCATGGCGGCGAACAGCCTACAGAACGCTACTTCTCAATTCGGCAGCCTTTGCTGGATGGCTCTCGCTGCGCTGAGCGGCATGGCTTTTATCTGGCAAATCCGCCGCACGGCTTCTCCCTTACTGCCGCCGAGCATGTTTAAAAATGAACGTTTTACCCTCGCGGCCTTCACATCGATGGTTGCTTTCGTCAGCCAGGGGATCACCTTTATTGCGCTACCCTTCCTGTTTCAGAGCGAATACGGCTACAGTCCGGTAGTGTCTGCCCTGCTGTTTACGCCGTGGCCATTAGGGATCGTGCTGATTGCGCCGCATGCAGGCCGTTGGGCGGACACGATATCAGCCCCGGCGATATCCACCCTGGGGCTGGTGATATTTGTCGTCGGTTTGATCCTGCTGGCGACGTTACCCGCCAGACCTTCAATGTGGGATATCTGCCTGCGAAGTCTGGTATGCGGAATAGGGTTTGGCTGCTTTCAGAGTCCCAATAACCGGGAAATGCTCTCAAACGTTATTCGTGAGCACGCGAGTTATGCGTCCGGTGTTTTATCCATTATGCGCACTTTCGGGCAGTGCCTGGGAGCCGCCGCCGTAGCCGTTCTGCTGGCAGCAGATGAAAGGTCAATTCATGTTGCGCTGTGGAGCGCCGCCGCGGCCTCTGCGGTATCGGTCGTCGTCAGCGCGAGCCGGTTGCGTAAAATCACTCATCCTGCGGAAACAGGATAAGCGCGAAAATATCACTAAACGCTACGACTCCAGCGCCAGCAGCGCAAAACGCCGATCCCGCAACCAAAGCGGAGTCTTCCGTCGGAGTTCAATAGACTAACAGAATGCTATAACCGCTGATTTATTAAGGGAAAATTGAGTTTGGTAGACTTCAGGAGACTTGAATTTGGAGCGGGCGAAGGGAGCCGAGGACAAGTAGCTAACCTTCTGTTTCTTAAAGATTCATGAATCCATGAGGTTGCATAGTAGGTTACACATTGAGTGATCTCTGGTCAATACCCGCAGTTAGATACCCATAGCATGAGCGAAGCGAATAACGGGAATAGAACCTGAGGTAAGACGTGCAGCCCTTCTCCTTTAGAAAGATTCAAAGAGATAGCTGTGACTGTAAGAAGCAGTACGGGGGGAATTACTCACAAGGGAACTATTACATACCCCCTCAGATTTTTGTGATGATTTCTTAAAACTCCTCCACTACGTAATACACCAGAAGGAGGACTAGATAGAGCAGCATCAGGTTTGACATAGCGCCTCCTTGCCCTTATTTGGTATGTTATATCATAACACATCATAAACCCTCAGAGTCTCCTCCAAGGGTTCATAGGGTTAGTCTTCAAACTTCAGGACGTGGACCAACGGATAACTAGCAGCCGCCTCAGTGTCGAACGCCCCGGTCTTAACCGTAACGGTGCCCGTTGCCATGACATCTAGTGCGCCTACCAGTTCGACATCATAGCCTGCACGGTTAGCGTCACGAGTAACCAACACGTTAACGAGGTCGCCACTACGGGTTGAACGGAAAGATAACATAGCGTACTTCTTCGGTAGAATGATAACGCCACGGTCATCACCACTGTAAGGTGCAACGGCAGTGCCTACCAGTTCGCTAATCTCGGTCATACCCGCTTTCTGAGCTGCACGATTGAGAATAGCTTCGTACTTCTCTGGGACCAGTAGAGTGTAATCGGTCAGTGAGGAGCCAAGGTAGAAAGGCAGGTTCACCGCTACAGCATCCAGAATGTCATCGGCTTGTGCTGACGCTTTGCCAGACAATGCGCCCACTTTGGTTGACTGAAGGTCTGGAGCATCCAGCAGCACATCGACAACTTTAGAGGTCATGTTACGCAGATACTGGTCAACCATATCGGTAGCCGTAGCCATCAGACCAGCGCCAGTCCAGCCGCCCATCATTGCAAAGTCGGAGACATGGGTAATCGCTGAGCACAGAATGCCAGTTTCTTTAGCGTCCTTGTCGGCAATCACAGGGTTAACCATCAGGGTCTGACCGCCTTTCACCTTAGTGGTCGGGGCGTTCTTCGCTGGGTTATACACGCCGTTGGACAGGAAGCGGACGGTGCGATCGGTCAGGGTCTCACGGTTAATCGGAGTCGGCAGAGTGGCAAATGGGCGCTGCTCACAAGGGAATACTTCGGTATTCAACCCATCGATAAAATCACCATCGTTAAGCGTCTCATCAAGTGCAGACTCAAGGGCCTGTACATAATCAGTCACGTCATTACCGAATGCCTGCGGGCGGCCTGAGCGGTCAGTGAAGCCAACATTCATGATCTCGCCTGTACCGTCAGCCTGAGAGATAATCTCGGTGCGCGTCGTATCAGTACCAAAGACGCTATGCGGAATCTTGTTGCCTTCTTTATCCAGCAGGTGAGCGCAGAGTTCGTCGGTGTGTTTAATCTTTGAATTGTTCGAGTCGATACGTTTTACTTCTGGCATGGGATGCCTCCTTGTATTTAATTTGAATGAGATTGATGTTGGTAGCGGTATGGCACCATGAGTTTTGACCCACAGTGCCATTAGTCCGTTGAACTTACAGACCGAATGCAGCGCCTTTACGGCTGAAGCGACGCTCAAGGTCTGCCTTACGTTCCTTACGCTCTGCGGCCTCTTTAGCGATTTCTTCAGGGGTTGCATACATAGCGGCGATGCGCTGACGGTCTTTCTCGTTCTCAATGCGCTGACGCTCAGCTTCTCTACGTGCTTCTGCGTTGCTCTCAGCCCACGCTCGGGAATACGCCCCGTAGTCATTAGCGTTAAGACCAGCAGCGTGCAGGGAGGTCAGGATGGCGTGTGCTCCTGCGCTCAGGGCAGATAGACCATTCAGCATTGAGGTCACTACAATCTCAGTGAAATACTTGGTGGACATCTCTTGACCGAAGACCAGCACGGTCTCTTTGTCGGCGCTCAGGTTGATGTCGAGCTTACGGTATGAAATAGACATAATTTGATTCTCCTTTGAAATGGTTGAACTTATCGGTCTCACAGGCACGGCTAGCCCTGCGGTCTCCCCGCATCGGTCAGTTCAAAAGAGTGGTGATAATGTGGTATTGCTGCGGCTAGTGGCTTACCTGAAGTCCATCGGGGTCAACCCTTCAGCGGTCGCCATGAGACATAGCGCACCTTTCGAGTAATACATATCGGGCCGGGTGTGCTTCGGCGGGAGACCCAGCGCGGCTACGAGTATGGCTGTAGGCACATCCAGTAGGCGCATAGCTTTACGGCCTTCAGGTGTCCGGGGGTCAATCTTCACGTCTACACTGTAAGTGGGCGGTAGGTCTGGCGGTAGGGTCTTCATGATTACAGACCCTCATTTTGAGGAGCTGTACTAGCGACATCCAGTAGGTGCCTCTGCTTCTCAGCGTCAGTACCGTGAATGGCAATAACCTTTCCGCGCATCCTGAGGACATGTTCAGGTTGACCAAAGAATTCCAGTCCCTTGGCGTTGAACCTAACGTTAATACCACTCGGGTTGAACCTCTGGTCAGTTGGCTTGATGACCCGGAAGTATTCCGCATATTTTGAATTGACTGACCATTCACCGCTGACTGGGTGGACCTGAAAGAGCTTTCGTTCCCGCTTGAGGATGTTCATCAACTTCTGAGCAGGTAGACCATGCGTCTTACAGTAATCGCCCCATGTTACACCACGGCGGTTAGCCGACTGTACGGCTGCGCGTTTCTGCTGGTCTTCCAATCGGAGGACTTTTTGTTCAAGCATCTGAATGTAGTCGTAGCATTTAGCGCGGAGTTGAACGGAATACCCAGAGACCAGAATAAAGGTATGCTTCCGGTCGAGTCGGTATAGCGTTCGCGCCTCGCCTTTGGCGTCCTTGTATGTTTCTTCACCAACGCGCTCAGTTTTGAGCACGTTAAGTTCCTCGACCATATTACGAATATCGCGCATGACATTCCTATGCTCTTTCCCGGTCAACTCCGCAATCTCCAAGGAAGTCATAGAGACTAGCTGGTCAAGATTGATAATGTTCATATTTACGTGTACTCCTTATGTGACGCCTCTATGTTCGCACCTACCGCCAGCCAACCAGACCCCACGTAAAGGGAACTGACGGTAGCATAAAGGCGTTACATAAAGACTGGTTTTAATAACGGTCTGCGATGACCGGATTGGGGATAACTTACAGGTCCTCATTTTGAAAACTTCGACAATATCAACGACTTACCTCAAAGTATCTTTTCCTCAGGTTGAGTAAATGATGCTACAAAGTGGGTTTCCATTTTGGAGAACCGCTAACCATAAGCCAACTCAGGGGCGGCACGTCATGTGTGACCGGAGACCCTGTATGATGTTCAATGGCTGGCGCAGCTAGCACTGCTGGTGGTGGTGGTGCGAGTGGCGGTGAATCCTCACCCGAAGCGTCTCTGGGTTCATGGCCCAAAGCTGATACACACGATGTTGCCAGTTGTCTGGCGTTGATTACTACCTAAAGATTTCACAATGAGGTACATCAGCGCATCGGCAAGGAGCCATGCCCAGAGTAGGCTTCGGGTGAAGACTGGCGGTACTTGCGGTTGTACATAAAGTGAACCATCTGCTGATACCGAAGCGATATCCATCTGGTCTCCCTATAGTGTGCCCTAATTACCCATGAGGAGACCCTGAGTGTCCTCAAAACTGAGGAGACCCCAAGGGATGACCTGTGAGGAGACCTGTGAGGAGACCTGTGAGTATGGTGATTGATTATGATTGATATCATCACCTCTTCAAGTTCACTTAAGGTTATTCTTTAAGTTCTTAGAGTAATCTTTTAATTAATCTATTATTTAAACTCTAAGTATCTTAAGGGTCTTAAGGGTCTTAAGGGTCTTTAAGTAAAACTTTAAGTTAGCCCCTGTAGGCTCGTGTCTATTATTAGTATAAAGACTATTTGCTATTCACTCATCGACTGACCTAGAGGAACCGGGAAGCAGTGACATAATGTCTCCGCTGTGTTCGTCTGTGTGTGGTCATCCCGCCCCTGAAAGGATGCGATGAGTTACGGTTAAAAGGAATATCGTCAGTATCTGCGATATCGTGAAGTGCACATAGGGACAGTAAGTGTCATCATAAAATTTATTTCTTACTGTCTCCCTATAGTGTGCCCTAATTCAAAATGCTTGACACATGGTCAATACTCTGAGTGAACTCCAGCACCAAATGGCTACGGAGGGATGACAGAAAGTTTTCTTACTGTCTCCCTATAGTGTGCCCTAATTCAATATGTCAATTATCAAGTTGGACTTAGCGATATCGTACTGTCCAGTCCTGCCGTCAATCCGCAGGACCTCCTCGGTGACCCACTTATGGAACGGCTCCCGGAGTTCACCATTACAGGATAATTTATTCCCTAAGTCTCCTAGATGGCTCCCTAAGTTGACCACTAGTCCCCAGATTGGGGACCAATGACGAGAGGCGGATACCCTGCACCACTCCTCGGGTCATGTAGGTGGCGATGCGATTGTCTGATAGGCCTGCCGCTGTGTTAACCTGATTGGCCACAAAGAGTAACTCATGGTCCGGGTGGCCCACGATGGCGTCCAGAGTGAAGCCCGCGAAGTTTAACTTGATAGTCTTACCTCCTTATAAACATCAGCCAACACGTTCACCAATCGGTCTACCTCAACTTCTTTAGCGTAGCGGTCATAAGTAATAGACCCTGAGCTATGCCCCATAATAGCCTGCGCGTAAACCAACTCGACGCCATGCTGTTTTAACTGAGTGGCGACCGTATGTCTAAACGAGTGGAACGCCAAGCCGTCACGGTCAGCCAGAACTTTAGGTAACAACGTTCTGTTAAACCACTTGCTCACCTGCTCACCGTAGCCGTTCTTCATGAGACGCAGGCCATCGAATACCATAGCATCTTCACTCCCAGCGTTTCTACGGGCTTCTAAAAGGTCCATAAAGTCAGCCAATACAAAACCGTAGGCACCATCAACCAGAGGGACACAGCGATCACTGTGGGCGTTCTTGATGCTCTTACCGGGCAGGCTGCTGTCATCCTCATTGATATGAATATAAACGGTCCCGGCCTCAGTGACCCTAACGTCTTTTACCTGAAGTTGAGCTACTTCATTGAGTCGCGCACCAGTGATAGCCGCCAGCGCCGTAACGTAATAGTGATAAGGCTTGCCTGAGGTCTTCTGAGAGTATGACTTAGCGGCAACCAGCAGTTGACCTACCTGCTCCGTAGAGAAAGCGTTACGGGCCTCTGAGGCTTTACGCTGGGGAACCTTGAGTTCCAGCCCCTCAGTCATATTCTTTTTAATCAGGTCATTACGCACAGCCCACTTAAAGACAGCCGCCATCTTAATGAGATATTTATTGTTGATGGTGACTACATCCAGACAATCTGTTTTCTCTTCACGGCCTAGCAGGTCAACCAACGGGGCATCCTTAAAGCGCTGCTTGCGGTTCTTCGGTAACTGCTGGAGGACATCACGGACTCTAAGCACGTCAGCGCGTGTTACCGTATTGGCGTCAGCACCAAGACCCAGATAGTCAAAGATTTCGATTAACGCAGCGTGAGACGATTGGTTTTCCCTTAAGGTAGCAGGCTTCCAGTTCTGAGCGTTCTCCGCTTCATACTGCTCAAAGAGGCTAGCCACAGTGACGCTTGGTGTGACTGCTAGTGCAGCTAGCGCTGCTGGTTTTACCTCAGGAGCACTAACAGATAGGGACACAGAGGCTTGGTCATCCTGCCGATCAATACCATCAAAACGATCGACGTAATCTATCAGTGACTGACTGTCTCCCGCTTCGATACGCTTCATGCAAGCCTTGAGTACCTTCAGGGCCTCATTGATGTAGCGATGCTGGTCAATACTCAGCGGTTCACTAGCCAGAGCATCGGTAAGGTTCTCACCAAGTTCACCGTACTGGTCCCGATAGATGTCCCTCATGTCCGGCTCGAAGAGGTCAGAGCGTCCCGCTGAAAGTTCCCACTCCGCGATATCCCGTAAGTGTTTCCTCATATCCTCGTAGGAGGCTGTAGGGTTATCCGCATGGATTGCCTTGAGTGCTGCCTTAATGTGCCGGGAGTGAGCCATAGCGGTGCGTCTATCCTTGGTCCTTAATGAAACTGAGGTCATTCTATCATTGTTTGATTGTCTAACTCGAAGGCGAAAATAGTAGACGCCGTTACGCTGGTAAAGGTAGGTGTAGGAATTGAGCATGTACTGAGACCCTAGGTCCGCTCACTTTGTCAACATAAGGACGTAGCTTGGTCGCTACAGGGTTACAATGTTGGTTACAGTGAGTAAAACTATCGGAAGGCTTAAAGCCGTATCCCTTAGGATTCAGTAAGTTGGAATACTTTAAGAAAGGTCATGGAGCGGGCGAAGGGAATCGAACCCTCGTATAGAGCTTGGGAAGCTCTCGTTCTACCATTGAACTACGCCCGCGAAGAGGTGCGAGAAGCATTATAGCCCTTACGCACCCTGTGACAAGCCTGCCGGATGCTGACTGGCGATAAAATAACCTTTTAGCACTTAGGTTTACTTCCCTGCGGCGGCAGGTAACGCAGCGGATCGATGGCTGTCGCCCGGTAGCGGATCTGGAAATGCAGCCGCACTGAGTCGGCATCCGTACTGCCCATGGTGGCAATTTGCTGGCCGGCCTTCACGCTCTGGCCATTATTCACCATTAGCTTATCGTTGTGGGCATAGGCGGTGATGTAATCCTCGCTGTGCTTAATCATGATCAGGTTGCCATAGCCGCGCAGCTGATTGCCGACGTAGACCACCTTGCCCGCCCCGGCGGCATACACCGGCTGGCCGCGGGTTCCGGCGATATCAATACCTTTATTGCCGCCATCGGCGGTGGAATAAGGCAGGACCACTTTGCCGCTGGTCGGCCAGCGCCAGCAGCGCTGTCCCACCGGCGGCCAGGAGGACTGAGGTACCGCGGACGAAGGCGTGACCGCCGCGGTGCGCGTAGAGGAAGATTTTTTCTTCGTTGTCTTCGTTGAACTGCTGCCGTTAAGCTTCAGCTTCTGCCCCACCTCAATGGTGTAAGGCGGGGAGATGTTATTCAGGCGGGCCAGATCGCGAACGCTGGTGCCGGTGGTGCGGGAGATGCCGTACAGGGTATCGCCGCGTTTAACGGTGTAGGTGCCACCGGAATCGGAGGTGCTGGAGCAGCCGGCCAGCACCAGGCTTGCCGCCAGCATCAGTGTCATATAAAAGCGTTTCATCATCAGGCATCCTGCACTTAACACAACCACTTACCTCGCAATCAGGGCGAATATCATACCAGTCCGCGGCGCAGGGCGTCATCCCTGATGGCGAAACCATTATCCCCCGTCCCTAGCGCGCGGTCTGCGGCAGGCAGAAATTCATATTTGCGCCACGCGGCGCGGCGGCCTCTCCTCACTATTGCGCGTTGCCGTTCACAGAGCTGCCTCCAGGGCTTGTTTTGGTAATGCCTTTCTCCCATTTATGGGCTACCCTAGTGGCCTGAGTACATGACCCGGCGGGTTTGTGCCGGGTCATTTTTTATTTTCAGGAGTCGTCATGGCCGGGGAACACGTCATTTTGCTGGATGAGCAGGATCAGCCTGCCGGTATGCTGGAGAAGTATGCCGCCCATACGTTTGATACCCCTTTACATCTCGCGTTTTCCTGCTGGCTGTTTAACCAGCAGGGTCAGTTACTGGTCACTCGCCGTTCGTTGGGCAAAAAAGCCTGGCCCGGGGTATGGACCAACTCGGTCTGCGGACACCCCCAGCAGGGCGAGACCTTCGAGCAGGCCGTCACGCGCCGCTGTCGCTTCGAACTCGGTGTGGAGATCTCTGATATCGCGCCGGTTCACCCGGCCTTCCGCTACCGGGCGGTCGCCCCAAACGGTATCGTTGAGAACGAAGTGTGCCCGGTATATGCCGCGCGCGTGGTAAGCGAAGTGCAGCCTAACGACGATGAAGTCATGGACTATCAGTGGGTTGACCTGGCAACCATGTTAAGCGCGCTGGCCGCCACGCCGTGGGCGTTCAGCCCGTGGATGGTGCTGGAAGCGGAAAATCGGGACGCCCGCCAGGCGCTGACCGACTTTGTTGCGCGTCTGCGCGGGTAAGCTAACTATTCTCCAGGCCAGGCGCAGCCCTGTGCCTGTCATTAATGCCTGGCGGCGCTACGCTTGCACAGGCCTACGGTTCTGCGCCATTGCGTAGCCCGGATAAGGCGTTTACGCCGTCATCCGGGATCCCCGGCTTGCGCTGCGCTGAGCCAGGCTACGCCAGCCTTAGGACATCACATCAGACATAAAAAAACCCGGCAAGCCGGGTTTTTTGCTTTTCGCGAAGGGCGATTATTTCTGCGGACGCATCGCCGGGAACAGAATAACGTCGCGGATGGTGTGGCTGTTGGTGAACAGCATGACCATACGGTCGATACCGATACCCAGACCAGCGGTCGGCGGCAGGCCGTGTTCCAGGGCGGTGACATAGTCTTCGTCATAGAACATTGCTTCGTCGTCGCCTGCGGCTTTTGCATCAACCTGATCCTGGAAGCGCTGCGCCTGGTCTTCGGCGTCGTTCAGCTCGCTAAAGCCGTTACCGATCTCACGGCCGCCAATGAAGAATTCAAAGCGGTCGGTGATTTCCGGGTTGACGTCGTTACGGCGCGCCAGCGGAGAAACTTCCGCCGGGTATTCGGTGATGAAGGTCGGCTGGATCAGGTGCGCTTCCGCCACTTCTTCGAAGATCTCGGTCACGATACGGCCCAGACCCCAGCTCTTCTCCACTTTGATGCCGATAGATTCAGCGATCGCTTTCGCGGAATCAAAGTTATCCAGATCCGCCATCTCGGTTTCCGGACGGTATTTCTTGATCGCTTCGCGCATGGTCAGTTTTTCAAAAGGCTTGCCGAAGTCGAACACCTGGTCGCCGTAAGGCACTTCGGTATTGCCGAGGATGTCCTGCGCCAGGGTGCGGAACAGAGATTCGGTCAGCTCGATCAGATCTTTATAATCCGCATAAGCCATGTAGAGTTCCATCATGGTGAACTCTGGGTTATGACGAACGGAGATCCCTTCGTTACGGAAGTTACGGTTGATCTCGAAGACGCGTTCGAAGCCGCCAACCACCAGACGCTTGAGGTACAGTTCCGGCGCGATACGCAGGTACATGTCCAGATCCAGCGCGTTATGATGGGTGATGAACGGACGCGCGGAAGCGCCGCCCGGGATCACCTGCATCATCGGGGTTTCTACTTCCATAAAGCCGCGGCCAACCATGAACTGACGGATGCCCGCCAGGATCTGCGAACGCACTTTGAAGGTCTTACGAGATTCATCGTTGGAGATCAGGTCCAGGTAACGCTGACGGTAACGCGCTTCCTGATCCTGCAGGCCGTGGAATTTGTCCGGCAGCGGGCGCAGAGCTTTAGTCAACAGACGCAGCTCGGTGCAGTGGATGGATAGCTCACCGGTTTTGGTCTTGAACAACTTACCGCGGGCGGCGATGATGTCGCCGAGGTCCCACTTTTTGAACTGGTCGTTATAAACGCCTTCCGCCAGGTCATCACGCGCCACGTACAGCTGGATGCGGCCGCCTACGTCCTGCAGGGTCACGAAGGACGCTTTACCCATGATACGACGGGTCATCATGCGGCCAGCAACGGCCACTTCAACGTTCAGCGCTTCCAGCTCTTCGTTTTCTTTGCCATCGAAGTCAGCGTGCAGTTGGTCAGAGGTATGGTCACGACGGAAATCGTTCGGGAATGCGACGCCCTGCTCACGCAGCGCAGCCAGCTTCTCGCGACGGGTTTTCAGTTCATTATTAAGGTCAATTGCCGCGTCAGCGCCCTGTGCTTGTTGTTCAGACATGTTGGTTCCTCATAACCCTGCTTTCAAACTTGCTTCGATAAATTGGTCCAGGCTGCCGTCGAGCACCGCCTGAGTGTTGCGGGTTTCCACCCCGGTACGCAGATCTTTAATACGCGAGTCATCCAGCACGTAAGAGCGGATCTGGCTGCCCCAGCCGATATCGGACTTGTTGTCTTCCATCGCCTGCTTCTCGGCATTTTTCTTCTGCATCTCCAGTTCATAAAGCTTTGCTTTCATCTGCTTCATGGCCTGGTCTTTGTTCTTGTGCTGCGAACGGTCGTTCTGGCACTGCGTCACCAATCCGGTCGGGATATGGGTAATACGCACCGCGGATTCCGTACGGTTAACGTGCTGACCACCGGCGCCGGAGGCGCGGTATACGTCAATGCGCAGGTCGGCCGGGTTAATTTCGATATCGATATCGTCTTCCACTTCCGGGTAAACGAACGCGGAGCTGAAGGAGGTATGACGGCGGCCGCCGGAATCGAACGGGCTCTTACGCACCAGACGATGAACGCCGGTTTCCGTACGCAGCCAGCCGTAGGCGTAATCGCCAATGATCTTAATGGTCACGGATTTAATCCCCGCGACTTCACCTTCGGATTCTTCGATGATTTCGGTCTTAAAGCCGCGCGCTTCCGCCCAGCGCAGGTACATGCGCATCAGCATGCTGGCCCAGTCCTGGGCTTCGGTGCCGCCGGAACCGGCCTGAATGTCAAGGTAGCAATCGGCGCTGTCGTATTCGCCGGAGAACATGCGGCGGAACTCAAGCTGCGCCAGCTTCTCTTCCAGGGTATCCAGCTCGGCGACGGCTTCGTTAAAGGTCTCTTCGTCGTCCGCTTCCACGGCCAGATCCAGCAGGCCGGCAACGTCTTCCAGCCCCTGGGACATCTGATCCAGGGTATCTACGATGGCTTCCAGGGAAGAACGCTCTTTACCCAGCGCCTGGGCGCGTTCGGGTTCGTTCCACACGTCCGGCTGTTCCAGCTCGGCGTTTACTTCTTCGAGACGCTCTTTCTTGGCATCGTAGTCAAAGATACCCCCTAAGAACGTCGGAGCGCTCCGTGAGGTCCTGAATGCGGTTTTTTACCGGATTTATTTCAAACATGGTCGGTTTCTTTTAATGGATTTGTCAAAATGCGGTGATAAGAGCGGAATTCTACCGGATTCGCGCCCTTATTCCTACACTGTTGTCAATTTGGCCAGAGGTGATCGATGATCAGCTGCAGGCTACGGTTGCCGCGGAACTCGTTGATGTCGAGCTTGTAGGCTAACTGGACTTCACGCACGCCGTTATCCGGCCAGATGGAAGTATCAACGTTGAAGGCGATACCGTCCAGCAGCGGCCCGCCGTCAACCGGTTCGACCATCACCTTCAGGTGACGCTCGCCCACCAGCCGCTGCTGCAGCAGGCGAAAACGACCGTCAAACAGCGGTTCCGGGAACATCTGCCCCCACGGCCCGGCGTCGCGCAGCATCTGCGCCACTTCCATGCTCATCTCCGCCGCCGCCAGCGGGCCATCGGAAACCACCTCGCCCTGCAACAGCGCAGGATCCAGCCATTCGGTCACCAGCTCGCCGAAGCGCTGTTGAAACTCTTCAAAACGCGCCTCCTCCAGCGATAAGCCCGCCGCCATCGCGTGGCCGCCGAACTTCAGGATTAGCCCGGGATAAAGCGTATCAAGGCGCTCCAGCGCATCGCGCATATGCAACCCCTGAATGGAACGACCGGAGCCTTTCAGCGTGCCGTCGCCGGTAGGCGCAAAAGCGATAACCGGGCGATGGAAGCGCTCCTTAATCCGCGAGGCGAGAATGCCGACTACCCCTTGATGCCATTGCGGATGGTACATCGCCAGCCCGCCGGGCAGGGTATCGGCGCTGCGCTCCAGCTGCTGACAGAGCGTTAGCGCTTCCGCCTGCATCCCCTGCTCAATCTCTTTGCGCGTCTGATTAAGCGCATCGAGCTCGTTGGCCAGCACCCGCGCTTCGCCGATGTTGTCGCACAGCAGCAGCGCGACGCCGACCGACATGTCGTCCAGCCGTCCCGCCGCGTTCAGGCGCGGCCCGAGGGCGAAACCGAGGTCGCTGGCCGCCAGCTTTTGCGGATCGCGGTTGGCAATTTCCAGCAGCGCCTTAATACCGGGCCGACATTTGCCGGCGCGAATGCGGCTTAACCCCTGCCAGGTGAGGATACGGTTGTTAGCATCCAGCGGCACGACGTCCGCGACGGTGCCAAGCGCCACCAGATCCAGCAGCTCGGCAAGGTTCGGCGCGGGGATGCCGCGAGCGTCGAACCAGCCTTTATCGCGCAGAAAAGTGCGCAGCGCCAGCATCAGATAAAACGCCACCCCCACCCCGGCCAGTGATTTTGACGGGAAGTCGCAATCGCGCAGGTTGGGATTAACGATAGCTTCCGCCGCCGGCAGCGTCTCGCCCGGCAGATGGTGATCGGTCACCAGCACCGGGATCCCCAGCGCATGGGCATGATCGACGCCGGCATGGGACGAGATCCCGTTGTCGACGGTCATGATCATCTGCGCGCCGCGAGCATGGGCCTGATCGACCACTTCCGGGCTTAAACCGTAGCCGTCTTCAAAGCGGTTCGGCACCAGATAGGAGACGTTGCCGTAACCCAGCGCGCGCAGGGCCAACACGCTGAGCGCGGTGCTGGTGGCGCCGTCGGCGTCAAAATCACCGACCACCACGATGTGCAACCCTTTCTGGAACGCGTCATGTAGCATCTCGACCGCTTTTTCAACGCCGGTGAGCTGCGTCCAGGGGAGCATGCCTTTGACGCTGCGCTCCAGCTCCTGCGCGCTGCGCACCCCGCGGCTGGCATATAGCCGCTGCAGCAGCGGCGGCAGGTCGGCGGGGAGTTCGACGCCGTCAACCGCCTCGCGGCGGCGTAGTTGTATCTGTTGTTTCACGCGAATCAGTTACCGCTTGTCTGTTTTTTGTGCTCATCGAGGAACGCCTTCAGCTCTTTCGGCCCCTGATAGCCCGGCAGCACCATGCCGTTACTGAGGACCATCGCCGGCGTACCGTTGACGCCCATCTGCACGCCGAGGGTGTAATGTTTGGCGATATCTACGCTGCAGCTCGCCGGCTGCACGCCTTTACCATTCATGGCGTCATCCAGCGCTTTGTTGCGATCTTTCGCGCACCAGATGGCCTTCATGTCCTGCTCCGCCTGGCTTTGCAGACCCTGGCGCGGGAAGGCCAGATAACGCACGGTGATCCCCAGCGCGTTGTAGTCGCTCATCTGCTCGTGCAGTTTATGACAGTAGCCGCAGGTAATATCGGTGAAGACGGTGATGACGTGCTGCTCCTTCGGCGCTTTGTAGACAATCATCTCATTGCTCAGCGCGTTCAGCTTACCCAGCAGCAGCTGGTTGGTGACGTTGACCGGCTGCGCGCCGCTCACGTCGTACATCGGCCCCTGGATGATATGTTTGCCGTCGTCGGTCACGTACAGCACGCCGCTGTCGGTCAGCACCGTGCTCATCCCGGAAACCGGCGATGGTTGAATATCGGTGCTCTGCACACCCAGCTTCGCCAGCGACTGTTTAATTGCCGCGCTATCGGCGTGCGCCGCTCCTGAAAGGGAGGCCGCCAGCAGGGTGAACATCAATAAACCTTTTTTCATACTCAGTCCTTTTGTTCAGCACTCACGCCCGCGGGTGGTGCTGTTGATGAAGTTGTCGCAGACGCTCGGTCGCCACGTGGGTGTATATCTGCGTGGTGGAGAGATCGCTGTGTCCTAACAGCATCTGCACCACGCGCAGATCGGCGCCATGATTGAGCAAATGCGTGGCGAACGCATGGCGTAACACGTGCGGGGAAAGCTTTTCGCTGTCGATCCCCGCCAGTACGGCATAGTGTTTAATCCGATGCCAGAAGGTCTGGCGCGTCATCTGCTGGGCGCGCTGGCTGGGAAATAAGACATCCGACGCCACGCCGTTCAGCAGCCAGGGGCGACCATACTCGAGGTAATTTTCCACCCACAGTACCGCCTCTTCCCCCAGCGGCACCAGCCGCTCTTTGTTGCCTTTTCCCACCACCCGCAGCACGCCCTGCCGCAGGCTGATGTCGCTCATCGTCAGCCCCACCAGCTCCGAGACGCGCAGGCCGGTGGCATACAGCACCTCCAGCATCGCTTTATCGCGCAATTCCAGCGGCTGCTCCACCAGCGGCGCCTGCAGCAGGCGCTCAACCTGCGCCTCACTGAGATCTTTTGGCAGCCGCTGCGGTAGCTTCGGCGAGGCCAGCAGCGCGCTGGGATCGTCCGGGCGAATTTTTTCCCGGTACAGATGCTGGAAAAAACGGCGCACGGCGCTCAGCAGGCGCGCGGTGCTGGTGGCTTTGTAGCCGCCGGACTGCCGCTCAGCCAGCAGCGCCTGCAGATCGTCGCTGCCAACGCTTGCCAGCGACAGGCCGCGATGGTGCAGCCACTCAACTAACATCGTCAAATCGCGACGGTAGGCGCTGAGCGTATTCTCCGCCAGGTTGCGCTCCAGCCAAAGGGCATCGAGAAACTGTTCGATTAGTGCCAGATCCTGTTTCACATCGGCCTCTTTGTTCGTTAAACGCTCTCATTATGCCTTAAGAGGACGCCTTTCTGGTACACTGCCCGCCATTCACGGCAAGAATCGAGATGTTTACGCGATGAATATAGGTCTGTTTTACGGCTCCAGTACCTGCTACACCGAAATGGCCGCGGAGAAAATCCGCGATATCATCGGCCCCGAACTGGTGACGCTGCACAATCTGAAAGATGACTCCCCCGCGCTGATGAGCCAGTACGACGTACTGATCCTTGGCATCCCGACCTGGGATTTCGGCGAAATTCAGGAAGACTGGGAAGCGGTCTGGGATCAGCTGGACACCCTGAACCTCGAGGGAAAGATCGTCGCGCTGTACGGCATGGGCGATCAGCTGGGCTACGGCGAATGGTTCCTTGACGCGCTCGGCATGCTGCATGACAAGCTGGCGACCAAGGGCGTGAAGTTTGTCGGCTACTGGCCAACCGAAGGCTATGAGTTCACCAGCCCGAAACCGGTGATCGCCGATGGCCAACTGTTCGTTGGCCTGGCGCTGGATGAAACCAACCAGTACGACCTGAGCGACGAGCGCATCCAGAGCTGGTGCGAGCAGATCCTCGGCGAAATGGCCGAACACTTTTCCTGACGCGGCTTACTCCTGCGCCGGTTTTTGCAGCACCAGCCGGCGCAGATCGCGCCACTCTCCGGCGTCCATGCTGTCCGCCGCCAGCCAAAGATGCTGTCCGCGCCGGGTATCGACATGGCGCAAACGCAGCAGCATACCGCTATTGATAACCCACGGCGTCCCGAGGATCTCCCATTCGGCGTTTTGCCAGCGAAGACGGGAATCGGTGAGCAGTTTTATCTCCCCGCGACGGGCATGGATCCGCCGCTGGCTGCGCACGCAGTCGAAGACCACCAGCGACAGCAGCAGCAGCCAGATCGGGGTATAGCTCAGCGGCCAGGGAACCAACAGCACCAGGGCCGCCACCACGCCGTGAAGCAGCAGGGAAAACCACTGCGCGCGCCAGGAGATACGGAGATCAGATTGCCACAGGACCACGTTCCCGATTCCGTGTCTGAATTAAGGTTACCATCCGCTGCAGCTCCGCATCGGCCGGTTTGCCGTGGTTCATCAGCCAGTTGAACAGATCCGGATCGTCATTTTCCAGCAGGCGAATGAACAGCTGTTTGTCAGCGTCGCTGAGGGTATCGTACTCATACTCAAAGAACGGCATGATGGAGATGTCGAGTTCGCGCATCCCGCGGCGGCATGCCCAGTGGATACGTGCTTTATTGTTAATGTCCATGTTGACCTTCCAGCAGCAAAATATAGGTTAGTTTAACCCGTTTTCTGCCGTAACTTTACAGGAATATCGTTGAATGCGAGCATCCTTCCATAAAAACCTTAAAATAATGATGGGTTTATTGATTCCCTGCGTCAGGCGGCTGTCTCACGCCAGCGCACAAATGGCCTGTTGAAAGCACTTGCAATGCACTATAGCTCTTTTACCATTGGTCACACACACTGCGTTAAGCGATTCAGGATATGACTATGGCTTTTACACCTTTTCCTCCGCGTCAGCCTTCCTCTTCCGCTCGTCTGCCGTTAACGCTGATGACCCTGGATGACTGGGCGCTGGCGACAATTAGCGGGCCGGACAGCGAAAAATATCTGCAGGGGCAGATTACCGCCGATGTGAGTCATCTCACCGATGCCCAGCATCTGCTTGCCGCCCACTGTGATGCCAAAGGCAAGATGTGGAGCAACCTGCGCGTATTCCGTCGCGAGGGCGGCTTCGCGTGGATTGAGCGCCGCAGCCTGCGCGACGCGCAGCTGACCGAGCTGAAAAAATATGCCGTCTTCTCCAAAGTCACCATCGCCGCCAACGACGATCTGGTTCTGCTGGGAGTAGCCGGCTTCCAGGCGCGCGCCGCGCTGGCGCCGCTGTTCGCCGCCTTGCCCGACGCTGCCACCCCGGTGGTCAGCGAAGGCGCCACCAGCCTGCTGTGGTTTGAACACCCGGGCGAGCGCTTCCTGCTGGTGACCGATGTCGACACCGCCAACCGCGTCACCGACGCGTTGCGCGGCGAAGCGCAGTTTAACAACAGCCAACAGTGGCTGGCGCTGAATATTGAAGCCGGCCTGCCGGTTATCGACAGCGCTAACAGCGGGCAGTTCATTCCGCAGGCCACCAACCTGCAGGCGCTGGGCGGCATCAGCTTCAAAAAAGGCTGCTACACCGGCCAGGAAATGGTCGCGAGGGCGAAATTCCGCGGCGCCAATAAGCGCGCGCTGTGGACGCTGTCAGGGACCGCCAGCCGGGTGCCGGAAGCCGGGGAAGACCTGGAGCTGAAGATGGGCGACAACTGGCGCCGCACCGGTACGGTGCTGGCAGCCGTACAGCTGGATGACGGAAGCCTGATGGTCCAGGTAGTGATGAATAACGACATGGAACCGGACAGCGTGTTCCGTGTACGCGACGATGCCGGCAGCCTGAGCATCAAACCATTGCCGTATTCGCTGGAAGAAAATTAAGGAAAAGTTCCCGGCTTGCGGCGCTTGCGCCTTAGCCGGGCTACCCGGCCGCAGAATATCGTAGCCACGGTAAGCGTAGCGCCACCGTGGAATTTCCAGACCGTAGAGTATTGTAGCCACGGTAAGCGCAGTGCCACCGTGGGATGTTTATCAGGACTGGCCGATGTAAAGATAAATCGCCAGGAAGTGACACACGCTGCCGCCGAGCACGAAGCCGTGCCAGATAGCGTGGTTATAAGGAATACGTTTGCAGACGTAGAAGATGACCCCCAGCGAGTACACCACCCCGCCAACCGCCAGCAGCGTTACCCCGCCCACCGCCAGCTTCACTGCCAGCTGATAGACCACGATAAGCGACAGCCAGCCCATGGTCAGATAGGTCACCAGCGACAAAATTTTAAAGCGGTGCGCGATGGTCAGCTTAAACAGGATCCCTAGCAGCGCCAGGCTCCAGATGACGATCATCAGCCCCTTCGCCAGCGGTGAATTCAACCCCACCAGCAAAAACGGCGTGTAGGTCCCGGCAATCAGCAAATAGATGGCGCAGTGGTCGAATTTCTTCAGCCACTGTTTCGCCCGCTGATGCGGGATCGCGTGATAGAGCGTGGAAGCGAGGAACAGCATAATCATGCTGCCGCCGTACAGGCTGTAGCTGGCGATCGCCGTCGCGCTGGCGTTTGTATCCGCCGCCTGCACCAGCAGCAACACAAGGCCGACGATACCGAACACCAGCCCGATCCCGTGGCTGATGCTGTTGGCAACTTCCTCTGCCAGAGAATATCCCTGAGTGATTAATGGTTTGCGAACCATACTGGACTCCGTGAAAACAAGAACGCTTTCATTGCCCACTTAGGGTAACTGAGAATGATTCCAGTGAACACCTGTTAGCTAAAATAAAACGATGTATATTTGTAAATACTTTAAAATCAAAAAGTTACATTTTTATTTCAACTCACAGCTGTTCCTGATTATCTTAAAGCGTTTTGAATTCAATGACATAAAACTGGCTCTCGCCAGGATAGATGTCGCTGATGACCTGCCGCAGCTGCCCGAGAGTCATATTCTCCTGTTGCGCATGCTGTTCGGTCAGCGTATCGAGCGTCACCGTCGAGGTCGCGGTCACGGCGATGGTGCAAAAATAGCCGTCATCTTCATAGCGCCCAACGCGCAGCACATCGCCGGGCTTAAAGTGCGACTCCGCTGCATCGCGAATGGTGATGGTTTTGCGCCCGGCGAGGATGTCGTCCTGAAAACGCTGAAAAAAGGTAATGTCATTGGCCTGCATGATATAATTCCGTCCTGGTCATTATGAATTGTGAGTTCGCCCTGTGAGTATGTTCTCCCACGCCGCTGTCGCCAGTCTCAATAATCTTGAGATGATGGTCTACCACTACGTCATTAAAAATCGTGACAAAGTGATGTACATGACCATCCGCGAACTGGCCGAGGCCGCCGGGGTCTCCACGACCACCGTGTTACGCTTCTGCCGCAAACTGCAGTGCGAGGGCTACTCTGAATTTCGCGTGCGCTTTAAATTATATCTCGAGCAGAATGAGCCTCAACAGGCAAATATCGGCGCCAGCGAAATAATGAGCTTTTTTAAAAGCGTCAATAATGACGAGTTCGATGAATTACTCGAGCAGGCCGTCGATATTATTCTCGCCTCCGAACGTATTATTTTTGTCGGCGCCGGCACCTCCGGCGCGCTGGCGAAATATGGCGCACGCTTCTTCTCCAACGTCGGTAAATTCAGCAACCATATTGACGACCCCTATTTTCCGGTAACCAACGATATGGCCCGCAACGCGCTGGCGATCGTGCTTTCCGTCTCTGGCGAGACGGAAGAGATCCTGCGCTTTGCCAGCCAGTTCAGCCTGCATCATTGCAAGGTGATGTCGATTACCAGCCATGAGCATTCGCGGCTGGCCAAACTGGCTGATTTCAATCTCTCCTGGCACGTGCCGCAGACGCGCATTGGCGGCGTCTACGATATTACAACGCAAATTCCAGTGATCTATATTCTCGAATCCCTCGGACGTAAATTAGCGCGCAAAATCAGCTAAAAATAACAGCCTGTTTTTTTGATGTAACATATTACCTTTGGCGGAATTTGTTATATCGTGACATTCACTTTCACTTTGCTAGACTCGAGAACAACAGTTATTAGAGAGATTAGCCAGGATGAAAAAATTAACCCTTCCGAAAGATTTTTTATGGGGCGGTGCGGTCGCCGCGCATCAGGTTGAAGGCGGCTGGGATCAGGGCGGCAAAGGCCCCAGCATCTGCGATGTGTTGACCGGCGGGGCGCACGGCGTGCCGCGCGAAATCACCCACCAGGTCGAAGCGGGAAAATACTACCCGAACCACGAAGCCGTCGACTTCTACGGTCGCTACAAAGAAGACATCAAACTGTTCGCCGAGATGGGCTTCAAATGCTTCCGCACCTCTATCGCCTGGACCCGCATCTTCCCGCAGGGTGACGAAACCCAGCCGAATGAAGAGGGACTGAAGTTCTACGACGACATGTTCGACGAGCTGCTGAAATACAACATCGAACCGGTGATCACCCTCTCCCACTTCGAGATGCCCCTGCACCTGGTGCAGCAGTACGGCGGCTGGACCAACCGCAAAGTGGTCGATTTCTTTGTACGCTTCGCCGAAGTGGTCTTCGAGCGCTATAAGCACAAAGTGAAATACTGGATGACCTTTAACGAGATCAACAACCAGCGCAACTGGCGCGCGCCGCTGTTCGGCTACTGCTGCTCCGGGGTGGTCTATACCGAGCATGACAATCCGGAAGAGACCATGTACCAGGTGCTGCACCACCAGTTCGTGGCCAGCGCGCTGGCGGTGAAAGCGGCGCGGCGCATCAACCCGGACATGCAGGTCGGCTGCATGCTGGCGATGGTCGCCCTCTACCCTTACTCCTGCAAACCGGAAGATGTCATGTTCGCCCAGGAGTCGATGCGCGAGCGCTACGTCTTTACCGACGTCCAGCTGCGCGGTTACTACCCGAGCTATGTGTTGAATGAATGGGAACGCCGCGGCTTCAACATCAGGATGGAAGACGGCGACGCGCAAATCCTGCGCGAAGGTACCTGCGCCTATCTCGGCTTCAGCTACTACATGACCAACGCGGTGAAAGCCGAGGGCGGCACTGGCGACGCCATTTCCGGTTTCGAAGGCAGCGTGCCGAACCCGCACGTGAAAGCCTCCGACTGGGGCTGGCAGATTGACCCGGTCGGCCTGCGCTATTCTCTGTGTGAACTGTATGAGCGTTATCAGAAGCCGCTGTTTATCGTGGAAAACGGCTTTGGCGCCTACGACAAAGTAGAAGCCGACGGCAGCATCAACGATGACTACCGCATCGACTACCTGCGCGCCCACATCGAAGAGATGATCAAAGCGGTCACTTATGACGGCGTCGATCTGCTGGGCTATACCCCATGGGGCTGCATCGACTGCGTCTCCTTCACCACCGGGCAGTACAGCAAACGCTACGGCTTCATCTACGTCAACAAACACGACGATGGCACCGGCGACATGTCCCGCTCGCGCAAGAAGAGCTTTAACTGGTACAAAGAGGTCATCGCCAGCAACGGTGAGAACCTGTAACTAACCGCCCTCTCCCGGCCGGGGGAGGGCTAATTGCTTATCCGCCAGACACTTCTTTACAGCTTTACCATTGCCAAAACCCGTTCGCCCGTTAAGATAAGCCTCGTGAATATTTGAGGCAATCATGATTAAGCGACAACGCAAAGCCATTCTTTTTGTCCTCCTGGCCTGTCTGGTGGTGCTAACCTGCACCGCTCAACGGATGGCCGGGATGCACGCGCTGGTCATGAACCTCACCGCCGACAGCCAGTCGCTACAGCAAAACCAGGATCAGGCCGAGGCGCCGGTCACGCCGTGCGAGCTCAGCGCCAAGTCGCTGATGGCCGTTCCGCCGATGCTGTTTGAAGGGGCGCTGTTGGCTATCACCCTGCTGCTGGCGGTGCTGGCGGCGATCCCGCCGCGTATCGAACGCCAGTGGCCTCCCCGCGTTATCTCCTCACCCCGATTGCGGGTGCATCTGCGATTATGCGTCTTCCGTGAGTGATTGATTCTCCTGACAGTTCAGGTTAATTCATCACTTACGGAGCAAACTTATGTATATGGTATTCAGGCGACTACTGGTCTGCCTGCTTTGGCTATGGCTGCCCGTCAGCCAGGCCGCCGACAGCGGCTGGCTGCGCGCCGCCGACAATCAACACGCCAGCGTCCGCCTGCGGGCGCAAACCGAGAGCAATGGCGACACTCGCCTGCTTTTAGACGTAGCGCTGGAAAAGGGCTGGAAAACCTACTGGCGCTCGCCAGGGGAAGGCGGCATCGCGCCGGCTATCGCCTGGCACACGCCGCTGGAGGTGAGCTGGCGCTGGCCGACGCCGCAGCGCTTCGACGTCGCGGGCATTTCCACTCAGGGCTATCACGGCGACGTCAGCTTCCCGATGACGCTGCGCGGGAAGATACCGCCGACGCTTAGCGGCGTCCTGACGCTCTCTACCTGCAGCAATGTCTGCATTCTCACTGACTACCCCTTTTCGCTGGATATGACGACTCCGGCGGGGGAGCGATTTAATTATGATTTTACCCGCGCGATGGGCACACTGCCGCTGCGCGATGGTCTGACTTCGCAACTGACCGCCAGCTACGTCAGCGGCAAACTGACGGTGACCGCCCGCCGCGATGCCGGCTGGCAGCAGCCAGCGCTGTTTATCGACAGCATGGAGGATGTCGATTTCGGTAAGCCGAGCTTTACCACCCGCGGCGATACGTTGACCGCCACCGTACCGGTCACCGACAGCTGGGGCGAAGCGGCGCCGGACCTGAGCGGCAAAACGCTGTCGCTGGTGCTGGCCGATAGCGGTCAGGCGCAGGAAAGCCAAATCGCCGTCGCCGCCGGCAGCGCCGCGCCGGGGCTGGCGTTAGGCTGGGTGCTGCTGATGGCGCTGGCCGGCGGGCTTATTCTCAACGTCATGCCCTGCGTGCTGCCGGTGCTGGCCATGAAGCTCGGCTCGCTGGTGCAAACCGAAGGTCGCGAACGCGGCGCGGTGCGGCGGCAGTTCCTCGCCTCGGTGTGCGGGATCGTCGTCTCGTTCCTGGCGCTGGCGCTGATGATGACCGCGCTACGCCTGGGGAATCAGGCGCTCGGCTGGGGCATCCAGTTCCAGAACCCGTGGTTTATCGGCGCGATGGCGCTGGTGATGGTGCTGTTCAGCGCCAGTTTATTGGGGCTGTTCGAAATCCGCCTCTCCTCCAGCGCCAGCACTTTCCTCGCCACCAGGGGCGGCAACGGCTTAATGGGCCATTTCTGGCAGGGCGCCTTCGCCACCCTGCTGGCGACGCCCTGTACCGCGCCATTCCTCGGTACCGCCGTGTCGGTGGCGCTGGTGGCGCCCCTGCCGCTGCTGTGGGGCATTTTCTTCGCCATGGGGATCGGCATGAGCCTGCCGTGGCTGCTGATCGTTGCCTGGCCGGGTCTGGCGCAACGTCTACCGCGCCCGGGCCGCTGGATGAATCATCTGCGCGTGGTGCTGGGGCTAATGATGCTTGGTTCAGCGCTATGGCTGGTCAGCCTGCTGACGATCCACATCGGCCGTACGCCGGTGCTTACCCTGCTGGTGATTCTGGCCATCGCCCTGCTAGTGGCCACCGCCTGGCGCTACCGCTGGCGGACGGCGCTGCGCGCGGGCGCCCTGGCCATAGTGGTAGCGGGCGCCGTCGCCTTTGTCGCCCAACAGGACGGCCAGGGCCCGCGCCGCGACCGGGTTAACTGGCAGCCGCTCAGCGAGCAGGCTATCGCCAGCGCCCTGGCGGAGCATAAGCGGGTATTTATTGATGTCACCGCCGACTGGTGCGTGACCTGTAAAGCCAATAAATACAACGTGCTGCTGCGCGACGACGTCCAGCAGGCGCTGTTAGCGCCAGACGTAGTCGCCCTGCGCGGCGACTGGAGCCGCCCCTCCGCTGACATTAGCCAGTTTTTAACCGCACGCGGCAGCGCCGCGGTGCCGTTTAACCAGATTTACGGACCGGAATTGCCGCAGGGACAGATTCTGCCTGCGCTGTTAGACCGCGAACACCTTCTCGCCACCCTGTCCGCCGCTAAAGGAAAATAACATGAGAACTATCACCGCCTTATTACTGCTGTGCGTATCGGCCATCAGCTTCGCCGCCCCGGCGGAAGAACCACAATCGAACGGTAATGACCAGTTAGCCCAGCTGCTGTTTAACGATCCGAATAGCCCGCGCACCGGCGCGAAAGAGCCAAAACTCACGATCGTCTCGTTTACCGATTACAACTGTCCTTACTGCAAACAGTTTGATCCGCTGCTGAAAAAAATCGTCCACGATAATCCGGACATCCAGCTCATCGTTAAGCTGCTGCCGTTTAAAGGGCAGAGTTCGGTGAATGCCGCTAAAACCGCGCTCTCCACCTGGCGTCAGCAGCCCGATAAATTCTGGGCGCTGCATCAGCGGCTGATGGCGAAAAAAGGCTATCACGATGACGCCAGTATCGCCGCCGCGCAGAAGAAAACCGCCACCGATAGTGTAAAAATCGATGACAAGACCATGGATTCGCTGAAGATGAACCTGATTTTGTCGCAGGTGCTGAATATTCAGGGCACCCCGGCAACGATCATCGGCGATCAGATGGTGGCCGGCGCGATCCCTGCTGAAGACCTGGAGGGGCTGGTGAAAGAGCAGCTGGCGAAAGCCCGTGGCCAGTAAAATCAGGCGCTGGCTGCGCGAGCTGGCGGTGTGGCTGCTGATTGGCGCGGCGGTGAGCCTGGCGGTGGATTATTTTCGCCAGCCCGCGCTGCCGCAAAACGTCAGCGCCACATCACTGCAGACACTCGACGGCAGGACGCTGGATCTGCATGCCATAAGCCAGCAAAAGCCGCTGCTGCTGTACGTCTGGGCGACCTGGTGCGGAGTCTGTCGCTATACCACGCCGTCGGTGGCATCGCTTGCCGCCGACGGCGGCAATGTGCTGACGGTAGCCCTGCGTTCCGGCGATAACGTCACTCTGGAGAAGTGGCTGACCAGGAAGAAACTGGCGCTGCCGACGGTGAATGATCCAAGCGGCCAGCTGGCGCGGCAGTGGGACATCCAGGTAACGCCAACGCTGGTGGTCATTTCTCAAGGCGAGGTAAAGTCGGTTACCACCGGCTGGACCAGCAGTTGGGGAATGCGCCTGCGGCTGTGGCTGGCCTCCTGGTAGACCGTCGGGCTTTAGCGGTTTTTATGCCGGGTAAGGCGTATCCGCCACCCGGCCTACCATTCGGCTTTGACCCCGTAGGCCCGGCAAGCGCAGCGCCGCCGGGCAATAGACATCTACGGGTTATTTCCCGCCCGCCAGTTCAAGGAAGCTACCCGTCACATACGACGCTTTGTCGCTCAGCAGCCAGGCAATGGCCTGAGCGACCTCTTCCGGCTGGCCGCCGCGCTGCATCGGTAGCGAACCTTTCACTCGATCCACGCGTCCCGGTTCACCGCCGGAGGCGTGCATCTCGGTATAAATCAGCCCCGGACGCACGCCGTTGACCCGGATCCCCTGCGCCGCCACCTCCAGCGCCAGCCCGGTAGTCAGGGTATCTACCGCCCCTTTCGACGCGGCATAGTCAACGTACTCCCCCGGCGCGCCAAGGCGCGACGCCGCCGACGACACGTTAACTATCGCCCCGCCCTTACCGCCATGTCGATGTGACATGCGCTTTACCGCCTCGCGACAGCAGAGGAAATAACCGGTGACGTTGGTGGCCAGCACGCGGTTAATACGCTCGGCGCTCAGGCTCTCCACCGTACACTGGGTAAACAGGATCCCGGCGTTGTTGACCAGCGCCGTCAGCGGCTCGCCCATGCGGTCGATCGCCTCAAACATCGCCATCACCTGCGCTTCATCGCTGATGTCCGCCCGCAGCGCCGTGGCTTTGCCGCCAGACGCCACAATGGTATTCACCACCTCGGTGGCGGCGTTAATGTTGTGATGGTAATTGACCGCCACGGTATACCCTTCCTGCGCCAACAGCAGCGCCGTCGCCCGGCCTATACCGCGGCTCGCGCCGCTAATAAGAGCTATTCCCATACCTTCCCTCCAAAAAAATAAAGGCGCCGCAGCGCCTTTAAAAGTTTAGCTAAAACGCAAACTTACTGGTATTCGCTCATCGGCACGCAGGAGCAGAACAGGTTGCGGTCGCCGTAGACATCATCCAGACGTTTCACCGTCGGCCAGTACTTGTTGTGCAACCCTGCCGGGAATACCGCCAGCTCACGGCTGTACGGATGGTTCCACTCGCCCACCAGCTCGCCCTGGGTGTGCGGCGCGTTCACCAGAGGGTTATCCTCCAACGGCCATTCGCCGGCTTTGACGCGGTCGATTTCCGCGCGGATCGCCAGCATCGCGTCGATAAAGCGGTCCAGCTCGACCTTGCTTTCCGATTCCGTCGGCTCAACCATCAGCGTCCCCGCTACCGGGAAAGACATGGTCGGGGCATGGAAGCCAAAGTCGATCAGGCGCTTGGCGATATCCAGCTCGCTAATGCCGGTCTCTTCTTTCAGCGGACGAATATCGAGAATGCATTCGTGCGCTACGCGACCATCGCGACCGGTGTAGAGCACCGGGTAGGCGTCTTTCAGCCGGGTAGCGATGTAGTTGGCGTTAAGGATCGCGTTCTGGCTCGCCTGCTTCAGCCCTTCCGCGCCCATCATGCGGATATACATCCAGCTGATCGGTAGAATGGACGCGCTGCCGAACGGCGCGGCGGAAACCGCGCCCTGGCGGGTCAGCATGCCTTCAATCTGTACCACGCTGTGGCCCGGTACAAACGGCGCCAGGTGCGCTTTCACGCCGATAGGGCCCATACCCGGACCGCCGCCGCCGTGCGGAATGCAGAAGGTTTTATGCAGGTTGAGGTGCGAAACGTCAGCGCCGATAAAGCCCGGAGAGGTGATCCCGACCTGGGCGTTCATGTTGGCGCCATCGAGGTAAACCTGGCCGCCGAACTGATGCACTATCTCGCACACTTCACGGATGGTTTCTTCATACACGCCGTGGGTCGACGGATAGGTGACCATGATGCAGGAGAGATTGGCCCCCGCCTGCTCTGCTTTTTCACGCAGATCGGCGAGATCGATGTTGCCGTTTTTATCACAGGCAACGACCACTACCTGCATACCCGCCATCTGCGCGGAAGCCGGGTTGGTGCCGTGCGCGGAGCTAGGGATCAGGCAGATATCGCGATGGCCTTCGTTGCGGCTCTCGTGATAATGGCGAATCGCCAGCAGGCCAGCATATTCACCCTGCGCGCCGGAGTTCGGCTGCATGCAGACGGCGTCATAGCCGGTCAGTTTCACCAGCCAGTCGGAAAGCTGGGCGATCATCTGCTGATACCCTTCCGCCTGCTCGACCGGGCAGAACGGGTGCAGCTCGGCGAATTCCGGCCAGGTGATCGGGATCATCTCCGCCGCGGCGTTCAGTTTCATGGTGCAGGAGCCCAGCGGGATCATCGCCTGGTTCAGCGCCAGATCTTTACGCTCCAGGGCGTGCATGTAGCGCATCATCTCGGTTTCGCTATGGTAGCGGTTAAACACCGGATGGGTGAGGATCGCATCGTCGCGCAGCATCGCCGCCGGGATCGAACGGCTATCCAGCGCCACGTCTTTATCCAGGGTATCGATATCCAGACCGTGATCGTCGCCGACGATGGCGCGGAACAGGTTCAGCACATCTTCGCGGGTGGTCGCTTCATCGAGCGTAATGCCCACCGCGCCGTGAATATCGCTGCGCAGGTTAATCTGCAGGGCTTCGGCACGCGCCAGCACCGCGGCTTTATCCGCCACTTCGACGCACAGGGTGTCGAAGTAGTGGGCATGGCGCAGCTTCAGCCCTTTCTTCTGCAGGCCATCGGCCAGAATGTCGGTCAGACGATGAATGCGGCCAGCGATACGTTTCAGACCCGCCGGGCCGTGGAATACCGCGTACAGGCTGGCGATGTTGGCCAGCAGAACCTGCGAGGTACAAATGTTGGAGTTCGCTTTCTCACGGCGGATGTGCTGCTCGCGAGTCTGCATCGCCATGCGCAGCGCGGTATTCCCCGCCGCATCTTTCGATACGCCGATAATCCGGCCCGGCATGGAGCGTTTGAATTCATCTTTCGCCGCGAAGAAGGCTGCGTGCGGGCCGCCGTAGCCCATCGGCACGCCGAAGCGTTGGGCGGAACCGAAAACGATATCCGCGCCCTGCTTGCCCGGCGCCGTCAGCAGCACCAGCGCCATAAAGTCGGCAGCGACGCTGACAATCACTTTGCGCGCTTTCAGCTCGGCGATCAGTTTGCTGTAATCGTGGATTTCGCCGGTGGTGCCCACCTGCTGCAGCAGCACGCCGAAGACATCCTGGTGATCGAGCACTTTGTCGGCGTCATCGACGATGACGTCGAAGCCGAAGGTTTCCGCGCGGGTGCGCACCACGTCCAGGGTTTGCGGATGGACGTCGGCGGCAACGAAGAAGCGGTTGGCGCTCTTCAGTTTACTGACGCGTTTGGCCATCGCCATCGCTTCGGCGGCGGCGGTGGCTTCATCAAGCAGCGAAGCGGAAGCGATATCCAACCCGGTCAGATCCAGAGTGACCTGCTGGAAGTTGAGCAGCGACTCCAGACGGCCCTGGGATACTTCCGGCTGGTAAGGGGTATAGGCGGTATACCAGCCCGGGTTTTCCAGCATGTTGCGCTGAATGACCGGCGGCAGCTGCACGGCGGTATAGCCCATGCCGATGTAAGACTTGAAGCGCTTGTTGCGACTGGCAATCGCCTTCAGCTCCGCCAGCGCGGCGAATTCGGTAGTCGCGTCGCCCACCTGCGGTGGGGTCGCCAGCTGGATATCCTGCGGCACAATCTGGCCGATCAGGGCGTTAAGCGAATCCGCGCCGACGGTCTTCAGCATCTCTTGCTGCTGCTGAGCGTCCGGGCCAATGTGACGTTCAATAAAGGCGTCGCGGTTTTCAAGCTGACTTAAAGTCTGAGTCATGAGCGATGGTTCCTGAAACGTGCGGTGAATCGTGGTTGTCTGACTGGTTTGCCCGGCAAGCGCTGATGCTTACCGGGCCAGAATACGCAAAATCATTCGCGTTGCAGGAAGGCGGCGACACAGCGACTCCCCGGGAGCTTACAAAAGTAAGTGACCAGGGGGAGCCAGGAAGCCAACGCCCCTGCAGCGTGAAGGATGAAGCGTATTTATTCGTCTTCCAGTAAAGCTTCATACGCGGCGGCATCCAGCAGCGCGGCAACCTGCGCTTCGTCGCTGGCTTTGATCTTGAAGATCCAGCCGTCGGTATACGGGTCGCTGTTGACCAGTTCCGGAGAGTCGTTCAGCTCTTCGTTGACGGCAACGATTTCACCGCTAATCGGCGCGTAGATATCGGAGGCCGCCTTCACGGATTCGGCAACCGCGCAATCGGCACCCGCTTCAACGGTGGCGCCCACTTCCGGCAGGTCAACGAAAACCATATCGCCAAGCAGCTCCTGCGCGTGCTCGGTGATCCCTACGGTATAGGTACCGTCCGCTTCTTTACGCAGCCACTCGTGTTCTTTGCTGTATTTCAGTTCTGCTGGTACGTTGCTCATCAATTCATCTCCAAAAAAGGGAAATCACACAATGGCTTTGCCATTGCGTACAAAACCAGGTTTAGTCACTTTTACCGGCATTTCACGGTTACGGATTTGCACCACCGCGGTGTCGCCAATCCCGGCCGGCACGCGAGCCAGCGCGATGCTGTAGCCCAGCGTCGGCGAGAAGGTGCCGCTGGTGATAATGCCTTCTTTTTGATTACCGTCGCTATCGGTAAAACGGACCGGCAGACCACCGCGCAGGACGCCTTTCTCGGTCATCACCAGGCCAACCAGCTGCTCGGTACCTTTTTCGCGCTGCATCTCCAGCGCTTCGCGGCCGATGAAGTTACGATCGGCGGGCTCCCAGGCGATAGTCCAGCCCATGTTCGCCGCCAGCGGGGAAACACCTTCGTCCATCTCCTGGCCGTACAGGTTCATCCCGGCCTCCAGGCGCAGGGTGTCGCGCGCGCCAAGACCGCACGGCTTAACGCCTGCGTCCAGCAGACCGCGCCAGAAATCAGCCGCCTGCTCGTTCGGCATCGCAATTTCATAACCCGCTTCGCCGGTATAGCCGGTGGTGGCGATAAACAGGTCGCCGGCCTGCACGCCGAAGAACGGCTTCATGCCTTCCACGGCCTGACGCTGAGCGTCGGTAAACAGCGTCGCCGCCTTCGCTTTCGCCTGGGGGCCCTGCACCGCGATCAGCGACAGATCGTCGCGAACGGTAATTTCAAGGCCGTAAGGTTCAGCTTGTTCGGAGATCCAGGCGAGGTCTTTTTCGCGGGTGGCGGAGTTAACAACGAGGCGGAAATAATCTTCAGAAAGGAAATAGACAATCAGGTCGTCGATGACGCCGGCGGAGGCGGTCAGCATTCCGGTGTAGAGCGCTTTGCCTGGGGTGGTGAGCTTCGCCACATCGTTGGCCAGCAAATAGCGCAAGAACTCGCGGATCCGGCTGCCGTGGAAATCGACGATGGTCATATGCGACACATCGAACATCCCTGCATCGCCGCGCACCGCATGGTGCTCATCAATCTGGGACCCGTAATGCAGCGGCATCATCCAGCCATGGAAATCCACCATGCGCGCGCCGCACAGCGTGTGTTGTTCATACAACGGAGTCTGTTGAGCCATCTTTTCCTCATCGAATAAAACGGAACCAGCCACGAAATTGTCGGCGATTTTGCGCCACGAAATTCGGCGTCGGCATCGCTGACGGACGCCGACGCAAACGTTCTCTTTGGCCTGAACTTACCACCGAACCCGGCGCTAAACCATAAGCTCATTCAGGGCATCACATTAGCTTATGGCTAAAATCCGCCGAAAAGCCTACAGAGTTATTGACTGGAAAAAAGCGATTTACGCCACATAAAATTAACATTAACGGCGCGACAATTAGGTAATGATGGTGTTTTATGCGATTTTACGGCTCTAATTTCTTTAACAAAAAAAAGGACGCATTAATAAATCTAATGCGAAAAAAGAGGTGAAATTAGAATATTTCAAATGAGGGGGAAAACCCGGCGCCCAGGCCGGGTGAAAGAAGTGTGACGCGGTTAACGTAACCAGGCAGGCAGATCGTTGAGGCCCATCGCCTGGCGAATCAGCTGCGGTTTCACGCCCGGCAGCGTATCGGCCAGTTTGAGTCCCACATCGCGAAGAAATTTCTTCGCCGGATGGCTCCCGGAGAACATTTCGCGGAAGCCCTGCATGCCCGCCAGCATCAGCGCCGCGCTGTGCTTGCGGCTGCGCTCGTAGCGGCGCAGATAAAGATGCTGGCCGATATCTTTGCCCTGAGCGTGCAGGCGCTTCAGCTCGTCAATAAGCTCGGCGGCATCCATAAAACCGAGGTTGACCCCCTGCCCGGCCAGCGGATGGATGGTATGCGCGGCATCGCCGACCAGCGCCAGTCGGTGGGCGGCAAACTGACGGGCATAGCGGCCGGTCAGCGGGAAAACTTCACGTTCACTTGCCAGCTGGCAGAGGCCAAGGCGATTATCGAACGCGATATTCAGCGCCTGGTTGAAGGTGGTTTCATCAGCCTGCTGCATCCGCTGCGCTTCCCCCGGCGATAGCGACCAGACGATCGAGCACAGGTGCGGATCGCTGAGCGGCAGGAAGGCGAGGATCCCGTCGCCATGGAACGCCTGGCGGGCCACCGCCTGATGCGGCTCAGCGGTACGGATGGTCGCCACCAGCGCATGATGATGGTAATCCCAGAAGGTCAGCGGAATATCGGCTTTATTGCGCAGCCATGAATTGGCACCATCGGCGCCGATCACCAGCCGCGCGGTCAGCATGCTGCCGTCCTGCAGGCTGAGAAAGGCTTCATTCTCGCCCCACGCCACCTGCTGAAGTTCCGCCGGAGCCAGCAGGGTAACGTCAGCGCAACGCTGCGCCTTCTGCCACAATGCATGATGCACTACGGCATTTTCGATAATATAGCCAAGGTGGCTAAAGCCCATGCTCTGGTCATCGAAGCTAATGTGGCCAAAGCTGTCTTTATCCCACACTTCCATACCGTGATAGCAGCTGGCCCTCTGGGCGACGATCTCGCGCCAGACGTCCAGCTTTGTCAGCAGCTTTTCGCTGGCGGCATTAATTGCCGAAACGCGCAGCGCCGGCGGCGCATCGGCGGCCAGCGGTCGCGGCTCTGCTTTCTCCAGCACTGCGACGCGCAGGCCGCTACCCTGTAGACCGCAGGCTACCGCCAGCCCCACCATTCCACCGCCAACAATGGCAACATCAACACTTTGCACGTTCTACTCCTTAACGGGGAACCCAACCGAGGGTACGCTGCGCCAGCGCATCGCGCGCCGGGGTAAATAATTCCATCGCCATCAGACCGACGTTGCGCCCCGCCACCAGCGGCGCCCAACGGTTGGCAAACAGATGCACCAGCCCATCGGTCACGCCGATGGTGGCGGCTTTATCCCCTGCCCTGCGCGCCTGATAGCGGCACAGCAGTGGATAATGACCGACATCTTCGCCGCTGAGATGGGCGTCAGCGAGTAATTCCGCCAGGCTCATCACATCGCGCAGGCCGAGATTAAAGCCCTGCCCGGCGATCGGGTGCAGCGTCTGCGCCGCGTTGCCGACCAGCGCCAGGCGGTGCGACACCGCGCGGCTGGCGGTGGTGAGGGCCAGCGGATAGACGCTGCGCTTCCCGGCGTGGGTAATACGCCCCAGCCGCCAGCCGAATGCCTGCTGCAGCTCCTGACAAAAGCGTTCGTCAGACCAGCTCTGCACCTCATCGCGGCGCGACTGCGGATGACACCACACCAGCGAGCAGCGCCCTTGCGACATCGGCAGCATCGCCAGCGGGCCATGCTCGGTAAAGCGCTCGAAGGCGCGACCTTCGTGGGGCAACGCGGTGCTGACGTTAGCAATGATCGCTATCTGCTCATACGGCTGCTGCTGCCAGCTGATGCCGCAGCGGGCGCCCAGTGCCGAACGGGAACCGTCCGCCGCCACCAGCAGCTTACCGTTAATGATTTCGCCGCCCTCAAGCGTAAGGCTGACGCTCTCCTGGCTGCGACTGACCGCTTCCACTTTCGCCGGACAGTGCAGCGTGACGCCCGGCGCCTCGCGCAGCAGACCAAACAGCCGCTGGCCGACATCGTGGAGTTCAACCACCTGGCCCAGCGCCGACAGGCCATAATCCGCGGCCGCCAGATTCACAAACCCGGCATGACCGCGGTCGCTGACGTGTACTCGCTGGATGGGCGTCGCGCGTTCGGCGAGGCGTTGCCAGATACCGATACGCGCCAGCTGCTGGCAGGTGCCCGCAGCCAGGGCGATCGCCCGGTCGTCAAAGCCAGGGTGGCGTGAAGAATGCGGATCCTGCGCTTCAATGAGGTGGACCGGCAGCGCGCCGCCGGTCAAACGGGAGATGGCCAGCGCGAGCGTCGCGCCGGTCATCCCGCCCCCGACGATCAGCACGCTCATGACTGGCGCGCCGCCGCCATCAGCGCCTCGATCTCATCCGCCTTCTTCACCACGCCGGCGGTGAGATTTTCGTTACCGTCTTCGGTAATCACGATGTCATCTTCAATACGGATGCCGATGCCGCGATACTGCGCCGGCACGTCGGCATCGGTGGCGATATACAGTCCCGGCTCGACGGTCAGCACCATTCCCGGCTCCAGGACGCGCGAACGGTCGGTGTCGTAATTACCGACATCGTGCACATCCAGACCCAGCCAGTGGCTCAGGCCATGCATAAAGTACGGGCGGTGGGCGTTGTTGGCGATAAGCTCGTCAATCTCGCCTTTCAGGATCCCCAGCCGCACCAGGCCGGTAATCATAATGCGCACCACTTCCTGGTTGACCTGACAGATCGAGGTGCCCGGCCGATAGAGTTTCAGCGCGGTCTCCAGCGATTCGAGCACAATGTCGTAGATCTCGCGCTGCGGCTGGGTAAATTTACCGTTTACCGGGAAGGTGCGGGTAATGTCCCCGGCATAGCCGCGATACTCGCAGCCGGCGTCAATCAGGACTAAATCGCCGTCGCGCAGTTCAGATTCGTTTTCGGTGTAGTGCAGAATACAGCCGTTTTCGCCGCCGCCAACGATGGTGTTATAGGAGGGGAAACGTGCCCCGTGGCGGTTGAATTCATGGAGAATTTCACCTTCCAGCTGATATTCGAACATGCCAGGGCGGCATTTTTCCATCGCCCGGGTATGGGCCAGCGCGGTGATCTCCCCGGCGCGGCGCATCACGGCAAGCTCTTCCGCGGATTTAAACAGGCGCATCTCATGCACAATGGGCCGCCAGTCGATAACCGAGTTCGGCGCCTGCAGATTCTGGCGCGAGCCTTTGCGCAGTTTTTCGAGGGCGTTGAACACAATCTCATCGGCATAGGCATATTCACCCTGGGCGAAGTAGATCGCGTCCAGACCGTTGAGCAGCTGATACAGCTGCTGGTTGATTTCGCTGAACGCCAGCGCCCGGTCGACGCCAAGCTTCGCCGGCGCGGCCTCCTGGCCCAGACGGCGACCGAACCAGATCTCAGCGGTCAGATCGCGAACCCGGTTGAACAGCACGCTATGGTTGTGGGTTTCATCGCTTTTAATCAACACCAGCAGCGCTTCCGGTTCGTTAAAGCCGGTGAAGTACCAGAAATCGCTGTTCTGCCGGTAGGGATATTCCGAATCTGCACTGCGCACCGCTTCCGGTGCGGCGAAAATCAGCGCCGCGCTGCCTGGCTGCATCTGCGCCAACAGCGTCTGGCGACGCGATAGAAATTCCTGCTGAGTCATGACGCCCCCTGAACGAATTTTAGTTAGTGTAATGTCGGTTTGCGGACTTCCGGTGCGGTTGGCTGCTGACGGGCAAAGGTGTCGTGGCACAGCAGTGCGGCAACGCGGACATACTCGATAATCTCCTCCAGAGACATCTCCAGCTCTTCCTGATCTTCGTCTTCATCGTAGCCCAGCTGGGCAATATTACGCAGATCGTCAATCGCTTCCCCGGTTTCATCCTTCACTTTATCCAGCTTCGGCTGGCTAACGCCAAGACCAAGCAGGAAGTGGTTGACCCAACCGGCGAGGGCGTCGGCACGGTCAAAGACGCTCACCGCATCGCCTTCCGGCAGATACAGTTGAAAGAGGAAACCGTCGTCATCCAGTGAATCGCTGATGGCGGAATGCATGTTACGCAGCGCCTGAGCCAGTTCATGGCCAAAGGCGAGACCTTCGTTGGTCAGGTCGTGCACCAGCGGCTGCCAGCTGCTGTCCGTGTTGCCGCCGCACAGCAATCCGCTGATCAAACCGTGCATTTCGGCCGGGGTGAGACCTACCCCTTGTTGGTTCAGTAACTGGTCTACATCGTTGTAACCAGGCATTTCGTTCTGTATAGACATGCGCATTCGTCATCGTTGGGAGGAATATTCATGGTATGCTACCACTTTGGACCCTGGTGAACCAGAATAGGGCTTGTATCTTCGCACCAGGGTAGCTATAGTGTCGCCCCTTCGCAGACCCGGGCCAGGGTGTGAAGGCAGCGCAGTCAATCAGCAGGAAGGTGGCATGTCTGCACAACCCGTAGATCTCCAAATTTTCGGCCGTTCACTGCGAGTGAATTGCCCGCCTGAACAAAGGGATGCCCTGAATCAGGCAGCTGAAGACCTTAATCAGCGGTTGCAAGATTTAAAAGAACGCACTAGAGTCACAAATACTGAGCAGCTGGTCTTCATCGCGGCGTTGAACATCAGCTATGAGTTGACTCAGGAAAAAGCGAAGACCCGCGACTACGCTTCCAGCATGGAGCAGCGCATTCGCATGCTTCAGCAGACCATCGAACAAGCATTGCTTGAGCAAGGTCGCATAAGCGAAAAGCCAGGGTCGAAGTTTGAATAACACTTTGCAGTTAACTGTGTTAGAGTAATCGCAAGAACAAAATTTCTCTGAGATGTTTGCAAGCGGGCCAGTCCCCTGAGCCGATATTTCATACCACAAGAATGTGGCGCTCCGCGGTTGGTGAGCATGCTCGGTCCGTCCGAGAAGCCTTAAAACTGCGACGACACATTCACCTTGAACCAAGGGTTCAAGGGTTACAGCCTGCGGCGGCATCTCGGAGATTCCCTTCTTTACTTCGCATCATCCCCCATACATGTTTTCGGCTGAAGCCGCCCTGTATTACACTTGCTCCTATTGTTTCGCCAGCTCGTAACGAGACCTGCATGACTATACAGCCCGATACCCTGCTCTCCCGTCAGCATATTCGCCAGCAGATCCGCGATCGTCGACGCGCACTCAGCCCGGAGCAACAGCGCCTGTTTGCCCAACAGGCCGCCGAGCGGATGATGGCCTGGCCGCCGATAGTTCTCGCCCACAACGTGGCGCTGTTTCTCTCCTTTGACGGCGAGCTGGACACCCAGCCGCTGATCGACCAGCTCTGGCGCGCCGGCAAGCGGGTATATCTCCCGGTGCTGCATCCCTTTAGCCCCGGCAATCTGCTGTTTTTACACTACCATCCGCAGAGCCAACTGATCGTGAATCGCCTGAAGATCCGCGAACCGAAGCTCGATGTGCGGGATGTGCTGCCGCTGGCTGAACTCGATGTGCTGGTGACCCCGCTGGTGGCCTTCGATGTCAGTGGCCAACGGCTGGGAATGGGCGGCGGTTTTTACGACCGGACGCTGCAAAACTGGCAGCAGTATCGCCTGCAGCCGGTGGGCTACGCGCACGACTGCCAGCAGGTGGATAGCCTGCCGAGCGAAGAGTGGGATATCCCGCTGCCGGCGGTCATCACCCCGGGAAAAACCTGGTGTTGGTAGGTACGCGGGGACGAGAAATTCAGCCTGGAAAGTATTAACAAAAAAACGGGCAGGTACGCGACCTGCCCGAGAGGCAAAAATGATTAGAACAGCAGACGGGCGCGGATAGTCCCCGGGATCGCTTTCATTGCCTGTAGCGCCTGCTGGGCAACATCTTCTTCCGCTTCAATATCAATCACCACGTAGCCCATCTGCGGCGACGTTTGCAGATACTGGGCGGCAATGTTGATGCTCTGCGCGGCGAAGATTTGGTTGATTGCGGTCAGGACGCCCGGCCGGTTCTCATGGATATGCAGCAGACGGCGGCCGCCGTGCAGCGGTAGAGAAACTTCCGGGAAGTTAACTGCCGACAGGGTTGACCCGTTGTCAGAGTATTTCGCCAGCTTGCCAGCTACTTCCAGACCGATGTTCTCCTGCGCTTCCTGAGTGGAGCCACCGATATGCGGTGTGAGGATCACGTTATCAAACTCGCACAGCGGCGAAGTGAAGGGGTCGCTGTTGGTCGCAGGTTCAGTCGGGAAGACATCGATAGCCGCCCCGGCCAGATGCTTACTGGCCAGCGCATCGCATAGCGCCGGAATGTCCACCACGGTACCGCGGGAGGCGTTGATCAGCAGCGCGCCCGGCTTCATCAGCGCCAGTTCTTCCGCGCCCATCATATTTTTGGTAGAGGCGTTTTCCGGCACGTGCAGGCTGACCACATCGCTCATGTTCAGCAGGTCGGAGAGATGCTGTACCTGAGTGGCGTTGCCGAGCGGCAGTTTGTTTTCAATATCATAGAAGAAGACGTGCATTCCCAGCGATTCCGCCAGAATGCCAAGCTGGGTACCGATGTGGCCGTAACCGATGATGCCCAGCTTTTTACCACGCGCTTCGAAGCTGCCGACCGCCTGCTTGTTCCACACCCCGCGGTGCGCTTTGGCGTTGGCTTCCGGCACGCCGCGCAGCATCAGCAGCAGTTCGCCGATCACCAACTCGGCCACCGAGCGGGTGTTAGAGAACGGCGCGTTAAACACCGGAATACCGCGCTTCGCAGCGGCGTTCAGATCGACCTGGTTGGTCCCGATGCAGAAGCAACCGACGGCAACCAGTTTTTCCGCTGCGGCGAAAATCTCTTCAGTCAGATGGGTACGGGAACGCAGGCCGATGAAATGGGCATCACGGATCGACGCTTTCAGCTGTTCTGAATCCAGCGCGCCTTTATGAAATTCAATGTTGGTGTAACCCGCTGCGCGAAGGCTATCGATTGCCTTTTGATGCACACCTTCAACCAGCAGAAATTTAATCTTGTCTTTTTCCAGTGATACCTTAGCCATTTCCCCGTCCTGTTTTGTCTTAACTGATGTCGTGCTGAACGAAAGTTCGTCTCAGCAACATATCAAAAAAAACTATCGCGGCAATATGAACGTTTGCGTCGCCGTCCTGAAGAAATGTCATCCAGAGGGAAATCGCAGGACAAAACACCAGAAAGAGAAGAAATGGTAGCGTGTAAATCAGAATGGTTGCATAAATGTGACAGAAGTCACCAAATTGCACCTGATGAAAAAATATTTGCGAGGGAGCCGGTCGGCTCCCTGCGGACAGACTATTTTACGATGGTCTTCACGCCGTCGGCAGTACCAATCAGCGCCACGTCGGCGCCACGGTTGGCGAACAGCCCCACGGTGACGACGCCAGGAATACCGTTGATCGCGTTTTCCAGCGCGATCGCATCGAGAATTTCCAGGCCGTGCACGTCAAGGATCACGTTGCCGTTATCGGTCACCACGCCCTGACGGTACTCTGGACGGCCGCCCAGCTTGACCAGCTGACGCGCCACGGCGCTGCGCGCCATCGGAATGACTTCCACCGGCAGCGGGAACTTGCCCAGAATATCGACCTGCTTGGAGGCGTCGGCGATGCAGATAAATTTATCCGCGACCGAGGCGATGATCTTTTCACGGGTCAGCGCCGCGCCGCCGCCTTTGATCATCTGCATATGGCCGTTGATCTCATCCGCGCCGTCAACATAGATCCCCAGGCGATCGACGCTGTTAAGATCGAAGACGGTGATCCCGAGGCTTTTCAGCTTCTCGGTGGAGGCGTCGGAGCTGGAAACCGCCCCTTCGATCTGCCCCTTCATGGTGCCCAGCGCGTCAATAAAATGGGCCGCCGTCGAGCCGGTGCCTACGCCGACAATAGTCCCTGGCTGTACATATTGCAGTGCTGCCCAACCTACCGCTTTTTTCAGTTCATCCTGCGTCATAATTCTGGTCCGAGATGTGAATGCCTGTGGCGCATTATAGAACATCGATAGTGGAAATGTCCCTGCGATGCAGATCACACAACTGAACAGACCAATTTCGTCTGTATCAAATAAAAATTTATGTCATAGTGCGAGATAACGATTAGTTATGGGGGCACGCCAGAATAATGAAACGACCGGACTACAGGACACTACAAGCGCTGGATGCGGTGATTAGGGAACGAGGATTTGAGCGCGCCGCGCAGAAGCTATGTATTACCCAGTCCGCCGTCTCACAGCGTATTAAGCAGCTGGAAAATATGTTCGGCCAGCCGCTGCTGGTGCGTACCGTGCCGCCGCGCCCCACCGAGCAAGGACAGAAACTGCTGGCTCTGTTGCGCCAGGTTGAACTGCTGGAGGAAGAGTGGCTGGGCGATGAACAAACCGGCTCGACGCCGCTGCTGCTGTCGCTGGCGGTGAACGCCGACAGTCTGGCGACCTGGCTGCTGCCGGCGCTGGCCAACGTTCTGTCAGACTCCCCTATTCGTCTCAACCTGCAGGTGGAAGATGAAACCCGCACCCAGGAGCGCCTGCGCCGTGGCGAAGTAGTGGGCGCAGTGAGTATCCAGCCGCAGGCGCTGCCAAGCTGCCTGGTGGATCAGCTGGGGGCGCTCGATTACCTGTTTGTCGCATCAAAAGAGTTTGCGCAACGCTATTTCCCGAATGGCGTGACGCGTTCGGCGCTGCTTAAGGCGCCGGTCGTCGCCTTCGACCATCTGGACGATATGCATCAGGCGTTCCTGCAGCAAAACTTCGACCTGCCGCCGGGCAGCGTCCCCTGCCACATCGTCAACTCGTCGGAAGCTTTCGTGCAGCTGGCGCGCCAGGGCACCACCTGCTGTATGATCCCGCATCTGCAGATCGAAAAAGAGCTCAACAGCGGCGAACTTATCGATCTCACCCCGGGCCTGTTCCAGCGCCGCATGCTCTACTGGCACCGCTTCGCCCCGGAAAGCCGCATGATGCGCCGGGTGACCGATGCGCTCATTGACTACGGACACAAAGTGCTGCGTCAGGATTAAACTGCGGGCATAAAAAAGCCACTTCGCTGAAGTGGCTTTTTTGTTTCTATCGCTTACTGGGCCGGTTTCGGCGTTTCCGCCGGTTTCGCCGGGGTGGCTGGAGCAGCGGCTTGCGCCGGCTGCAGCTCAAAGACTACATCGACCTGGTCGTCAAACTGGATAGTCGCCTGCTCGTAGGTTTCCTGGGCAGAAACCGGCGCAGCGTCAGCGGCCTTCATCATGCGAACCATCGGGCTCGGCTGATAGTTGGAGACATGGTAGCGCACGCTGTACACCGGACCCAGCTTGCTGTGGAAGCCTGCGGCCAGCTCCTGCGCCTGATGCACGGCGTCGTCGATCGCCGCTTTACGCGCTTTATCTTTGTAGGCGTCCGGTTGCGCAACGCCCAGCGAGACGGAGCGAATTTCGTTGAGACCCGCTTTCAGGGCGCCATCCAGCAGACCGTTGAGTTTATCCAGCTGGCGCAAGGTCACTTCCACTGTGCGCACCGCGCGATAGCCTTTCAGAATGCTTTTCCCGTTCTGATAGTCGTAATCAGGCTGGGTACGCAGATTCGCCGAGTTGATGTCCTTTTTAGCAATACCGCTCTTTTCGAGGAAAGAGAGATATTGCGCAACGCGATCGTCAGCCTGTTTTTTTGCCGACGCGGCGTCTTTTGCCGACACGTTCACTTCGATCGCCAGGGTGGCGATGTCCGGAACCGCGGCAACGCTTGCTGTGCCTGAAGTCACAATGTGCGGGCCATCCGGCAATTCGCTGGCCTGTGCCGCCATCGTGGTCAATCCGAGTGTTGCCGCCAGGGCTAAGACTTTTAACTTCACTGTCGTTTCTCCATGTTACTTAAATCGCCCTTACGGGACGCATGCCAGCAAGCTTAGCGCGTACAGCAGGAAAGTCCATCGGACAACGCTTAGTTAAGCAACGCCTGGATATGGCTGACGCCTTCTCTTGCCAGCTGAAACGCAATAAACCACATGACGGCGCCGACCACAATATTGATGATCCGCTGAGCTCTGGCGGTACGCAGTCGCGGCGCCAGCCAGGCGGCTAACAGCGCCAGGCCAAAGAACCACAGGAAAGAGGCGCTAATGGTCCCTAGCGCAAACCAGCGCTTCGGCTCCACCGCCAGCTGACCTCCCAGGCTGCCTAACACCACAAAGGTGTCCAGATAAACGTGCGGGTTAAGCCAGGTCACCGCCAGCATGGTGATAATGATTTTCCAGCGCCCCTGCTGCATTACCTCTGCATTGGCGAGTTCAAGACTCTGACTGAACGCCGTTTTCAATGCGCCGAAGCCATACCACAGCAAAAAGGCCACGCCGCCCCAGGTCACTAGCGCCAGCAGCCACGGGGATTGCATCAGCAGTGCGCTACCGCCGAAAATGCCAGCGCAGATTAACAGCAAGTCGCTGACCGCGCATAGCAGGGCAATCATCAGATGATACTGACGACGGATCCCCTGATTCATCACAAAGGCATTTTGTGGGCCAAGCGGCAATATCATAGCCGCTCCCAGGGCAAGCCCCTGAAAGTAATAAGTAAACATAAGGATTTATCCGCTGACTTCGAGAGTGGCGCTGACTATAGCGCGAATGAATTATTAGCGGAAATTGAAAGAATTAATCATTAATTAGAACTACTAATGATGAGCTATTGAAAAAGGCCGGCATGGCCGGCCTGAGTTATTGAGAGGCGCTTTACTCTGCTTTTTCCGGCAGGCGCACCACATGAACATCCATCTGCGGGTAAGGGAAGCTGATGCCGTTGGCGTCAAATTCACGCTTGATACGCTCGAGGATATCCCAGTAGACGTTTTGCAGATCGCTGCTTTTGCTCCACACGCGCACCACGAAGTTCACCGACGAGGCGCCGAGTTCGTTCAGACGAACGGTCATTTCCCGATCGCGCAGAATTCGATCGTCAGATTCGATAATCGAGGTCAGCAGCTGCTTTACCTTGTCGATATCAGCATCGTAAGCGACGCCGATAATAAACTCATTGCGACGCGCAGGCTCCCGGGAGAAGTTAATGATATTGCCGGCGATGATTTTCCCGTTCGGGACCACCACTACTTTACCGTCCGCGGTACGCAGGGTGGTGGAGAAAATCTGCACGTTCAACACCGTACCTGCCACGCCGCCAAGGTCGACATACTCGCCAGCGCGGAACGGGCGGAACATCACCAGCAGTACGCCTGCGGCAAGGTTCGACAGCGATCCCTGCAGCGCTAAACCCACCGCCAAACCGGCAGCACCCAGCACCGCAATCACCGAGGCGGTCTGCACGCCTACCCGCCCCAGGGCGGCAATCAGCGTAAAGGCGATAACCGCATAGCGCACCAGCGCAGAGAGAAAATCGGCCACGGTAGCGTCAATTTTACGCGCCAGCATCAGGCGGTTGACGGTATTAGAGACGACGCGCGCCACGATCATCCCGACGATCAGGATAGCGATAGCCGCGACGATGTTGACGGCATAGCTCAGCAGCAGCTCCTGGTTGCGTGCCAGCCACGTCCCGGCGTGGTTGATGCTATCGACAACGTTCAAATCTTCCATTTAACATTCCTTATGAATCCCCTGGGGGGAAGTAAATAACTCAGCCTGCGACAGGGCAGTCAGGTTATAGGGTAAACAATAAGTGCACGTTTTGCCAAATGGATCACAGTTTTCTGCCACGCTATCCTGTTGTTAAGATAATAAAAAAGCCCGCATTGCTGCGGGCTTCCGGGTAAGAAACAGATTTTTCTTACAGAACGTCGATCGCGTTCAGCTCTTTAAATGCCTGCTCCAGACGAGTCACCATGGAAGTCTGGGCAGCACGCAGCCATACGCGCGGGTCGTAGTATTTCTTGTTCGGCTGGTCTTCGCCTTTCGGGTTGCCCAGCTGGCCCTGCAGGTAAGCTTCGTTCGCTTTGTAATACTGCAGGATACCGTCCCAGGTTGCCCATTGGGTGTCGGTATCAATGTTCATTTTCACCACGCCGTAGCTGACGGAGTCTTTAATTTCCTGAGCGGAAGAACCGGAACCGCCGTGGAACACGAAGTTCAGGCTGTTGTGCGGCAGGTTGTGTTTCTTGGAAACATATTCCTGAGAATCACGCAGGATGGTCGGAGTCAGAACCACGTTACCCGGCTTGTAAACACCGTGTACGTTACCGAAGGAGGCAGCGATGGTGAAACGCGGGCTGATTTTGCTCAGCTCGGTATACGCATAATCAACGTCTTCCGGCTGGGTGTACAGTGCAGAAGCGTCCATGTGGCTGTTGTCCACGCCGTCTTCTTCACCACCGGTGCAACCCAGTTCGATTTCCAGAGTCATGCCGATTTTGGACATGCGCTCCAGGTATTTAGAGCAGATTTCGATGTTCTCTTGCAGAGATTCTTCAGACAGGTCGATCATGTGAGAAGAGAACAGCGGCTTACCGGTAGCTGCGAAGTGTTTTTCACCCGCGTCCAACAGACCGTCGATCCACGGCAGCAGTTTCTTCGCGCAGTGGTCAGTGTGCAGGATAACCGGAACACCATAATGTTCAGCCATCTGGTGAACGTGATGCGCACCAGAGATCGCGCCCAGGATAGCAGCACCCTGCGGAACGTCAGATTTCACGCCTTTACCAGCGATAAAGGAAGCACCACCGTTGGAGAACTGAACGATAACCGGCGCTTTAACTTTAGCAGCGGTTTCCAGCACGGCGTTGATGGAGTCAGTACCGACGCAGTTTACTGCTGGCAGTGCGAAGTTGTTTTCTTTTGCTACCTGGAAAACTTTCTGTACGTCATCACCAGTGATTACGCCAGGTTTTACGAAATCAAAAATCTTAGACATGTCTCTTGTCCTGTATCGTCGGGCCTTATACTCGTCATACTTCAAGTTGCATGTGCTGCGTCTGCGTTCGCTCACCCCAGTCACTTACTTATGTAAGCTCCTGGGGATTCACTCTCTTGTCGCCTTCCTGCAACTCGAATTATTTAGAGTATGAAAAAGTGCGTGCTTTAAAAGCGCGCTGCAACAAGGGCAGGTTTCCCTGCCCTGTGATTTTTTACTTCTTAGCGCGCTCTTCGAGCATCGCTACTGCAGGCAGTACTTTACCTTCCACGAATTCGAGGAATGCGCCGCCGCCAGTGGAGATGTAGGAGATTTTGTCAGCAATGCCGAACAGGTCGATTGCTGCCAGAGTGTCGCCGCCGCCAGCGATGGAGAACGCTTCGCTGTCTGCGATAGCGTTAGCCACGATTTCAGTACCTTTGCGGAAGTTCGGGAATTCGAACACGCCAACCGGACCGTTCCACAGAATGGTTTTCGCATTCTTCAGGATTTCAGCCAGTTCCTGAGCGGAAGCATCACCGATATCCAGGATCTGCTCGTCAGCTTTCACATCGTTAACAGATTTCAGGGTAGCCGGTGCAGTTTCAGAGAACTCAGTTGCTACACGAACATCAGACGGAACCGGGATGTTGCAGGTGGTCAGCAGACGTTTTGCTTCGTCAACCAGATCAGCTTCGTACAGGGATTTACCCACATCGTGGCCTTGTGCCGCGATAAAGGTGTTAGCGATACCACCACCAACAATCAGCTGGTCAGCGATTTTAGACAGGGAGTCCAGAACGGTCAGTTTGGTAGATACTTTAGAACCACCAACGATAGCCACCATCGGGCGAGCAGGTTCTTTCAGTGCTTTACCCAGCGCGTCCAGTTCAGCTGCCAGCAGCGGGCCTGCGCACGCAACGTCAGCGAATTTACCGATACCGTGAGTAGAAGCCTGCGCGCGGTGAGCAGTACCGAATGCGTCCATTACGAACACGTCACACAGTGCAGCGTATTTTTTGGACAGGGTTTCGTCGTCTTTCTTCTCGCCTTTGTTGAAGCGAACGTTTTCCAGAACAACCAGTTCACCTTCAGCAACGTCAACGCCGTCGAGGTAATCTTTAACCAGACGAACCGGGTTAGACAGTTTGTCTTTCAGGTAGTTAACAACCGGCAGCAGAGAGAATTCTTCGTTGTACTCGCCTTCGGTAGGACGACCCAGGTGGGAAGTTACCATCACTTTTGCGCCTTGTTTCAGGGCCAGTTCGATGGTCGGCAGAGAAGCACGGATACGCGCGTCGCTGGTTACTTTCCCGTCTTTTACTGGTACGTTCAGATCCGCACGGATAAATACACGTTTCCCAGCAAGATCCAGATCGGTCATCTTAATTACAGACATGGTGAATCCTCTCGTTGATTCTAAAAGTTTTGCAGACGCTGCTTGCGTCTTACCTGAAAGCAACAGTAGCCATAGCTAACGTCGTGTCGAGCATTCGGTTAGCAAAGCCCCATTCGTTATCGCACCAGACCAACGTTTTGATCAGGTGTGCGCCACTGACCCGGGTTTGAGTGCCATCGACAATGGCACTGTGCGGATCGTGGTTAAAATCTACAGAGACCAACGGCAATTCCGTATAGTCAACTATACCATGAAATGCACCTTGTGCTGCTTTTTGCAGCAACTGGTTGACTTCACATGCTTTTACCGGTTTTTTCACCGTCACGCTCAGGTCAATTGCCGTCACGTTAATCGTCGGCACCCGCACGGCAATCGCTTCAAAACGGTCGTTAAATTGCGGAAAAATACGGGTGATCCCTGCCGCCAGTTTGGTATCCACCGGAATGATCGACTGGCTGGCCGCGCGGGTACGCCGCAGATCCGGATGATAAGCGTCAATCACCTGCTGGTCATGCATCGCCGAGTGAATGGTGGTGACGGTGCCGGACTCAATGCCATAGGCGTCATCGAGCAGTTTAATGATCGGAATAATGCAGTTGGTGGTGCAGGAGGCGTTGGAGACAATGCGATGCCCGGCGCGAAGTTCATCCTGATTTACGCCGTACACCACCGTCGCGTCGAGGTCGTTGCCGCCGGGGTGGGAAAAGAGCACTTTTTTCGCCCCCGCCTGAAGATGGGCTTCACCGTGTTCACGGCTCCCGTATACGCCGGTACAGTCAAGCACGACGTCCACCGCCAGTTCGCGCCAGGGCAGCGCCGCAATGGTCGGCTCATGCAGCAGACGGATGGCATCGTCGCCAACAAACAGCTGCTCGCGCTCCTGACGGACATCCCAGGCGAAACGGCCATGGCTGGTGTCATATTTCAATAAATGCGCGATGCCCGCGGCATCCGCCAGCTCATTGATTGCCACCACGGTGATTTCCGCACGACGCCCGGATTCATATAGAGCACGAACCACGTTGCGTCCAATGCGACCGAAGCCATTAATCGCGATGCGAATGGTCATAGATCTCCTGCAAGGCTGTCCCTGTTATGAGGTGGCTGACAGAGTAATCCAGCAACGCTCTGAGGGGAACCTTACCAGCTGCAAACTGCGACTGATTGATTAATTGTCGAACATTTAAACGACTGAAACGCTTCAGCTAGAATAAGCGAAATGAGGAATAAAAGGAATGTTTGTCCAGCGCAATAAACCAGCTATATGACTCACATCACATTTTCTCTGGAATAATTTACAACCGTATTACATGGTTCAGGAATAGCAGATACAAAAAGCCGGGTGGCGAGATAAAAGCAAAACGGTAACCCAGGGGTTACCGTTTTGGTGTTTGCACCCTCTCCTGTGGGAGAGGGTTGGGGTGAGGGCATCAGCCCGCACCGTACCAGCGATTACAGCAGCGCTTTCGCTTTAGCGACCACGTTATCAACGGTGAAGCCGAACTCCTCGAACAGCTGCTCAGCCGGCGCAGACTCACCGAAGGTGGTCATGCCAACGATAGCGCCGTTCAGGCCAACGTATTTGAACCAGTAGTCAGCGATACCCGCTTCCACGGCAACGCGCGCGGTCACGGCTTTCGGCAGTACGGATTCGCGATAAGCCGCATCCTGCTTGTCGAACGCGTCGGTGGACGGCATGGAAACCACGCGCGCCTTCACGCCTTCGGCAGTCAGTTTGTCCCATGCGGCAACCGCCAGCTCCACTTCTGAACCGGTGGCGATGAAGATCAGCTCCGGCTGGCCTGCGCAATCTTTCAGCACATAACCGCCGCGGGCCACGTTCGCCAGCTGCTCTGCGGTACGCTCCTGCTGCGCCAGGTTCTGACGGGAGAGGATCAGCGCGGTCGGGCCGTCCTGACGCTCCACGCCATATTTCCACGCAATCGCGGATTCCACCTGGTCACACGGACGCCAGGTGGACATGTTCGGGGTCACGCGCAGGGAAGCCACCTGCTCTACCGGCTGGTGAGTCGGGCCGTCTTCGCCCAGACCGATCGAGTCGTGGGTGTAGACCATCACCTGACGCTGTTTCATCAGCGCGGCCATACGTACCGCGTTACGCGCGTATTCCACGAACATCAGGAAGGTGGAGGTGTACGGCAGGAAGCCGCCGTGCAGCGCGATACCGTTGGCGATAGCGGTCATACCGAACTCGCGCACGCCGTAGTGGATGTAGTTCCCGGCAGCGTCTTCGTTGATCGGCTTAGAACCGGACCACAGGGTCAGGTTGGACGGCGCGAGATCTGCGGAGCCGCCGAGGAATTCCGGCAGCAGCGGGCCGAAGGCTTCGATGGCGTTCTGCGAGGCTTTACGGCTGGCGATTTTCGCCGGGTTGGCCTGCAGCTTCGCGATGAACTCGTTAGCTTTCGCGTCGAAGTCAGACGGCATCTCGCCTTTCATACGGCGGGTGAATTCGGCTGCTTCCTGCGGGAAGGCTTTGGCGTAAGCCGCAAACTTCTCGTTCCATGCGGCTTCTTTCGCCTGGCCGGCTTCTTTGGCATCCCACTGGGCATAGATGTCAGACGGGATGTCAAACGGCGCGTGTTTCCAGCCCAGCGCTTCGCGGGTCAGGGCGATTTCGGCGTCGCCCAGCGGCGCGCCGTGGGAGTCGTGGGTACCGGCTTTGTTCGGCGAACCGAAACCGATGATGGTTTTGCACATCAGCAGGGACGGTTTGTCGGTGACCGCCCGTGCTTCTTCTACCGCGCGTTTGATGGCGTCAGCGTCGTGACCGTCCACGCCGCGCACCACGTGCCAGCCGTAGGCTTCAAAGCGTTTCGCGGTGTCGTCGGTGAACCAGCCTTCAACGTGGCCGTCGATGGAGATGCCGTTGTCATCATAGAACGCCACCAGTTTACCCAGTTTCAGGGTACCGGCCAGGGAGCACACTTCGTGAGAAATGCCTTCCATCATGCAGCCGTCGCCCATGAAGGCGTAGGTGTAGTGGTCGACGATATCGTGTCCCGGACGGTTGAACTGCGCCGCCAGGGTTTTCTCGGCGATAGCCATCCCGACCGCGTTAGCGATACCCTGGCCCAGCGGACCGGTGGTGGTTTCCACGCCTGCGGTGTAGCCGACTTCCGGGTGACCCGGGGTTTTGGAGTGCAGCTGGCGGAAGTTTTTCAGCTCTTCAATCGGCAGATCGTAGCCAGTGAGGTGCAGCAGGCTGTAAATCAGCATCGAACCATGGCCATTTGACAACACAAAACGGTCACGGTCAGCCCAGGCCGGATTGTTCGGGTTATGGTTCAGGAAATCACGCCACAGCACTTCGGCAATGTCAGCCATACCCATCGGGGCCCCCGGGTGGCCGGATTTGGCTTTCTGTACAGCGTCCATGCTCAGCGCACGAATAGCGTTAGCAAGCTCTTTACGTGAGGACATTTTGACTCCAGTTCGGACTGTTGAAGGCCATGCCCTTAACGACTTGACGAGAGCGCGTTTTGGGCTACGCCGGAAAAAAGTGTGAACAATGTAACCCAAGCGACAAGTCATGTACATGGAGCATCCTTTTGCCCTTTAAGAAATCTCTGGAACAGGTTGTGCTACGCCGGAATCCGCTCGCCCGCATCCTGCGATACTCTTTATAATTTACGCAGAATACGGTTCCCTGCCGTCGCCGTATTTTCGGATAAACAACCATAAGATTGTGGAAGATAAAAATGAAAATTCGCTCAACCGTACTTGCTCTTGGGATCGCAGCAACCCTCACCGGATGTCAGAACATGGACTCCAACGGTCTGCTCAGCTCAGGCGCCGAAGCCTTCCAGGCATATTCTCTCAGCGACGCGCAGGTGAAAACCTTAAGCGACCAGGCCTGTAAAGAGATGGACGCCAAAGCGAAAATCGCCCCGGCCAACAGTGAATACAGCCAGCGGCTGAACAAAATCGCGGCTGCGCTGGGCGATAACATCAATGGTCAGCCCGTGAACTACAAGGTCTATGAGACCAAGGATGTCAACGCCTTCGCCATGGCCAACGGCTGCATCCGCGTCTACAGCGGGCTGATGGATCTGATGAACGATAATGAAGTCGAGGCGGTGATCGGCCACGAAATGGGCCACGTCGCGCTGGGCCACGTGAAGAAAGGCATGCAGGTCGCCCTGGGTACCAACGCCGTGCGTGCGGCGGCGGCCTCCGCGGGCGGTATCGTCGGTAGCCTGTCGCAGTCTCAGTTGGGCGATCTGGGCGAAAAACTGGTGAACTCGCAGTTCTCCCAGCGTCAGGAATCGGAAGCGGATGACTACTCTTACGACCTGCTGCGTAAGCGCGGTATCAATCCGTCGGGACTGGCCACCAGCTTCGAGAAACTGGCCAAGCTGGAAGCCGGCCGTCAGAGCTCTATGTTTGACGATCACCCGGCATCGGAAGCCCGCGCGCAGCATATTCGCGATCGCATGAAGGCCGACGGCATTAAATAAGCGACAGCGGGAGGCGCTAGCGCCTCCTCACCAATCTTTGCCAGCCAACAATCAAATAGCCAGGGCTTTATTGAAGACAGCCACTTGGAACTCTTTTTACGTAACGCTTATACCCGTCATACTTCAAGCTGCATGTGCGTTGGCAATAACTCGGCCTATCCCTGGGCCTCGCCCCTACGGGGCCAGCGCAAGCGCTGTTCAAAACGGCTAGCCGTTTTGTCCGGCAACTCGAATTATTTAGGGTATATACCAAACGTGATTATCGCGATGGGTTGCCGGATAAAGCCGAATGGGGCCAGGGGATTATCGCCACCTTCGAATCCGGCTTTACCCAAGGACCGGTCGGCTTCGGTGTGGACTGTATCGCCCAGTATGCGGTGCGCCTTAACGGCGGTCGCGGGCCCAGCGGCCTGCGCCTTGATTAACCCCCTGTACCGTACGGCACAGGGGGTTACCGGGGTTATTCGCCCTTCTTCGCCGCCTGGATGTACAGCATCTCCAGCGCCAGGGTCGCCGCCGCCAGAGCGGTAATTTCGGACTGATCGTAGGCCGGGGCGACTTCCACCACGTCCATCCCGACGATGTTCAGGTCCTTCAGGCCGCGCACCAGCTTGATCGCGCGGTCGGAGGTCAGCCCACCGATAACCGGGGTACCGGTGCCTGGCGCAAACGCCGGATCCAGACAGTCGATATCAAAGGTCAGGTACACCGGCATGTCGCCGACGATCTGCTTCACCTGGGCAATCACGTCATCAACGCTGCGGTCGTTAACCTGGCCGGCGTCGAGCACCGTAAAGCCATTGTCTTTGTCGAACTCGGTGCGGATCCCGATCTGTACGGAGTGGTTCGGATCGATAAGCCCTTCGTTCGGCGCGGTATAGAACATGGTGCCGTGGTCGAACTCGCAGCCGTTGGCGTAGGTATCGGTGTGAGCATCGAAGTGTACCAGCGCCATTTTACCAAAGTGCTTGGCATGGGCGCGCAGCAGCGGCAGGGTAACGAAGTGGTCGCCGCCAAAGGAGAGCATACGTTTGCCGGCCGCCAGCAGCTTCTCGGCGTGAGCCTGCAGCTTCTCGCTCATTTCGCGCGCGTCGCCGAAGGCGTACACCAGATCCCCGCAGTCCACCACGTTCAGGCGCTCGCGCATATCGAAGTTCCACGGGAAACGGTTGTGCTCCCAGGCAAGGTTAGTGGAAACCTGACGGATCGCCGCCGGGCCATGACGGCCGCCCGCGCGCCCGGAGGTCGCCATATCGAACGGCACGCCGGTGATGACCCAGTCCGCATCGCTTTCATACGGCATAAAGTTCATTGGCAAACGCAGAAAGCCAAAGGCATTGGATACCAGGGAGTTATCGTATTGATGACCTAAAGTGCTCATGGATATGACCTCTTTTGACAGTCGTGGAACGTAAAAAATAAGTATAAAAAAACCCCTCCGCGTCGTTAGGCCCGACGAGGAAGGGTTTGATAGATAAATCGCTTATTGGCGTGAATTATCACCGGTAATGCATACGGGTTCAAGTGAGTATCGCATGCTGCCGGATGACGGCTTCGCCTTATCCGGCCGACATACGCAGGCCCGGTCAGCGCAGCGCCACCGGGCATCAGCAGCTACTCGTCTTCCAGATAAGTATAGCCGTACAGTCCCGCCTCGAACTCCTCGAGGAACTGCTGCTGCAGCGCGTCGTCCAGACCGGTATTTTTCACCTGATCGCGGAACTGGGTCAGCAGCGTATTCGGATCCAGCTGCACATACTGCAGCATATCCGCCACGGTATCGCCCTCGTCGGACAGCTCAACCTCAACGCTGCCGTCAGGGAAGACGAACACGTCCACCGCCTCGGTATCGCCGAACAGGTTGTGCATGTTGCCGAGGATCTCCTGATAGGCGCCAACCATGAAGAAGCCCAGCATCGGCGGGTTCTCCGGGTCGTATTCCGGCATCGGCATGGTGGTGGCGATCCCGTCACCGTCCACGTAGTGATCGATGGCGCCATCGGAATCGCAGGTGATGTCCAGCAGCACCGCGCGGCGCTCAGGCGACTTGTTCAGCCCTTCCAGCGGCATCACCGGGAACAGCTGATCGATCCCCCAGGCATCCGGCATCGACTGGAACAACGAGAAGTTGACGTAGATTTTATCCGCCATTCGCTCCTGCAGCTCATCGATGATGGGACGATGGGCGCGGTTGCTCGGGTCGAGCTGCTTCTGCACCTCATGGCACATGTTCAGATACAGCTGCTCGGCCCAGGCGCGCTCCTGCAGGTTGAAGGTGCCTGAGGAGTAGCCGATATGGATATCGTGCAGGTCCATCTGGCTGTCGTGCAGCCATTCGCGCAGCGAGCGGCGGTTGCCGGTCTCGTGCATCTCCAGCCAGGTTTCCCACATGCTCTGCAGCGGACGCGCAGCGTCTTCCGCCGGCGGGGTCGCCTCGGTGTATTCGTTACGCTCAACGCCGATGATGTTGGAAACCAGCACGGTATGGTGCGCGGTCACCGCGCGGCCGGACTCGGTGATCACCGTCGGGTGCGGCAGGCCATTCTCTTCGCAGGCATCGCCGATCGCCCAGATGATATTGTTGGCGTATTCGTTCAGACCGTAGTTCACCGAGCAATCGGACTGCGAGCGGGTGCCTTCATAGTCCACGCCCAGGCCGCCGCCGACGTCGAAGCACTGAATATTGACGCCCAGCTTATGCAGTTCGACGTAGAAACGCGCCGATTCACGCACGCCGGTGGCGATATCGCGAATGTTAGCCATCTGCGAACCGAGGTGGAAGTGCAGCAGTTGCAGGCTCTCAAGATGGCCTGCCTCGCGCAGAATTTCGACCAGTTGCAGCACCTGGGTCGCTGCGAGGCCGAACTTGGACTTCTCGCCGCCGGAGGACTGCCATTTACCGGAGCCCTGCGAGGCCAGACGCGCACGTACGCCAAGGCGCGGCACCACGTTCAGGCGCTCGGCCTCTTCCAGTACGATAGCGATCTCGGACATCTTCTCAATGACCAGATAGACCTTGTGGCCCATCTTCTCGCCCACCAGCGCCAGACGGATATATTCGCGGTCTTTATAACCATTACAGACGATGACGCTGCGGGTCATCCCGGCGTGCGCCAGCACGGCCATCAGTTCCGCTTTCGAACCGGCTTCCAGGCCCAGCGGCTCGCCGGAATGGATCAGCGATTCAATCACGCGACGGTGCTGGTTAACCTTGATCGGGTAGACGAGGAAGTAATCGCCGTTATAGCCATACGATTCACGCGCGCGTTTGAAGGCGGCGTTGATCGAGCGCAGGCGGTGCTGCAGGATCTGCGGGAAGCAGAACAGCGCCGGCAAGCGCTGCCCTTGCGCCTCGCGGGCTTTGACTAATTCCGCGAGGTCAACGCGCGCTTCCGGGACGTCCGGATCCGGGCAAACGCTGATGTGGCCCAGTTCGTTGACGTCATAATAGTTATTGCCCCACCAGGCAATATTATAAGTACGCAGCATCTTGCTGGCTTCCTGGGAGCTCATCGCTACCTCCTGCATGGAACGTAGTACACCGTGTTCGCCTGCTGACGAAGGCGAAACCATAGACATGTCGTCAGACATAGCGAACCTCAATTTTTAATAATAAGTGTAAGACAGTTAACTACTATCGCAGTCCAAAGATGCGATAACAACCCATGAACAGTCCTAAAGCCCAGCACTATCTGCTGGTTTTGCGACTGCGCGACCGGTTTCTTATTCATATCATCGTAAAACACGTAGCCGAACAGAGTATGACAGTCCGGAGAAACCACGAGAAAACTCTTGCCAGGCAAGAGCGCCCTTGTTCAGTTTTCTGACGGCCGACCGGCCCTGGAATCCTGAGAAGCGCCGAGATGGGGTGAACATCGGCTGGTTTGCATGAGAGAGATGCAGGTTGCGGAGTGCTGACGCGCGACAGAACGACGCGACGAATCAAACGAAAAACATTGGTTCATTATCTGGTATCACCTCCACACCGCCCTGCGACAGGGTCGGCGACAAGCCAAAGCTATACATACCGGGCAACAGGCGCTACGCCGCTGCGAGATTCTGTAAATACAGACTGCTTAACCCGGCTGGAAGTGGCACCACAGGGCCATGCCCCGTGCGCTTTTTTAATGAGCCGCGCGCGGCGTTTTATACCGAGAAGCGGGGTAAAAAGCAAAATAAAAATGTGCCTGTTTGCGCGGTTGTCAGGAAATTTTGCCAGGCGGGTTTTCCCATAAATGCGACCGCCATCAAAAAAGGCTGGAAATGGGCTCAAGATTTGACCTAAAATGGCCGTCCAGAAGTTAATCCGTCTATACTGATTAACACTCAGACTGCTCGTGTCGCTACCTGCGCGGCTTTGCGCTGATTATCCACCAAAGCCACATTACACAACAGTATGAGCTATCCGAATCGTCCACAGGTGAAATAAAATATGGCAAAACACCTTTTTACGTCTGAGTCCGTATCAGAAGGGCATCCTGACAAAATTGCTGACCAAATCTCCGATGCCGTGCTGGATGCGATCCTCGAGCAGGATCCGAAAGCGCGTGTCGCATGTGAAACCTATGTCAAAACCGGCATGGTGCTGGTAGGCGGCGAAATCACCACCAGCGCATGGGTTGATATCGAAGAGATCACCCGCAACACCGTCCGCGAAATTGGCTACGTGCATTCCGATATGGGCTTTGACGCCAACTCGTGCGCCGTACTGAGCGCCATTGGCAAACAGTCTCCGGACATTAACCAGGGCGTTGACCGTGCCGATCCGCTGGAACAGGGCGCCGGCGACCAGGGGCTGATGTTTGGCTACGCCACTAACGAAACCGACGTGCTGATGCCGGCGCCGGTGACTTACGCTCACCGTCTGGTGCAGCGTCAGGCTGAAGTGCGTAAAAACGGCACCCTGCCGTGGCTGCGCCCGGATGCGAAAAGCCAGGTGACCTTCCAGTATGACGACGGCAAAATCGTCGGCATCGACGCGGTCGTTCTGTCGACTCAGCACGCGGAAGATATCGATCAGAAATCCCTGCAGGAAGCAGTGATGGAAGAGATCATCAAGCCGATTCTGCCGACCGAATGGCTCAACGCGTCCACCAAATTCTTCATCAACCCGACCGGCCGTTTCGTTATTGGCGGCCCGATGGGCGACTGCGGTCTGACCGGTCGTAAGATCATCGTTGATACCTACGGCGGCATGGCTCGCCACGGCGGCGGCGCGTTCTCCGGTAAAGATCCATCTAAAGTTGACCGTTCCGCAGCCTACGCGGCGCGCTATGTGGCGAAGAACATCGTTGCCGCAGGCCTGGCCGATCGTTGCGAAATTCAGGTTTCCTACGCTATCGGCGTTGCAGAACCGACGTCCATCATGGTGGAAACCTTTGGCACCGAGAAAGTGCCTTCTGAACAGCTGACCCTGCTGGTGCGCGAGTTCTTCGACCTGCGTCCATACGGCCTGATTCAGATGCTGGATCTGCTGCACCCGATCTACAAAGAAACCGCAGCCTACGGTCACTTTGGTCGCGAACATTTCCCATGGGAAAAAACCGACAAAGCGGCGCTGCTGCGGGAAGCGGCCGGTCTGAAATAATCTCCGCGCTTCCTCTCTTCAAGGCCAGCCTCGCGCTGGCCTTTTTATTTACGCCCCCCCTTTTCTGCGCCCCCATTTCAACGCGCGGCCGCCACAAAATGAAAGCGATTACATAGTAAAGACTGTCACCTTCTGCCCAAAGACGCTATCTCCTGTACCCATTTTTCACAATGTTACATATTGTTTCGGTCAACTCTGATTACCGTTTTTCAAAATGTCGTCTATCCTTGTTTATATTGCTGATTTAAAAAGCATTTAATGAATTACGTTTCTTTACCTTTGTGGAAACGATTACACAGCCGTGATTATAGTCACGTTTTTTTACCGACGAGTGTCCTACCCTAACCATCGACAGAATCAATAACTCAACTGGAGGGCGTTATGCCTGACAACAAAAAACAAGGGCGTTCGAACAAGACTATGACGTTCTTCGTCTGTTTCCTCGCCGCGCTGGCTGGCCTGCTGTTCGGCCTTGATATCGGTGTTATTGCGGGTGCCTTACCCTTTATTGCCAATGAGTTCCAGATTTCCGCCCACACCCAGGAGTGGGTGGTCAGCTCCATGATGTTCGGAGCTGCCGTCGGCGCGGTCGGCAGCGGCTGGCTCTCTTTCAAACTGGGCCGGAAAAAGAGCCTGATGATCGGCGCAATCCTCTTCGTCGCCGGTTCGCTGTTCTCTGCCGCCGCGCCAAACGTCGAGATCCTGCTGGTTTCCCGTGTGCTGCTCGGCCTGGCGGTGGGCGTCGCCTCATATACGGCTCCGCTGTATCTGTCGGAAATCGCCCCAGAAAAAATTCGCGGCAGTATGATTTCCATGTACCAGCTGATGATCACCATCGGGATCCTTGGCGCCTATCTCTCTGACACCGCTTTCAGCTACAGCGGCGCATGGCGCTGGATGCTCGGGGTTATCATCATTCCGGCGGTATTGCTGCTGATCGGCGTTATCTTCCTGCCGGACAGCCCGCGCTGGTTCGCCGCCAAACGTCGCTTTGTCGATGCGGAACGCGTGCTGCTGCGCCTGCGCGATACTAGCGCCGAAGCGAAACGCGAGCTCGATGAAATCCGTGAAAGCCTGAAGGTAAAACAGTCCGGCTGGTCGCTGTTTAAAGACAACAGCAACTTCCGCCGCGCGGTGTTCCTCGGCATCCTGCTGCAGGTGATGCAACAGTTCACCGGGATGAACGTCATCATGTACTACGCGCCGAAGATTTTTGAGCTGGCGGGTTATGCCAACACCACTGAGCAAATGTGGGGGACAGTGATCGTCGGTCTGACTAACGTGCTGGCCACCTTTATCGCCATCGGTCTGGTCGACCGCTGGGGCCGTAAACCGACGCTGATCCTTGGCTTTATCGTGATGGCCGCGGGTATGGGCGTCCTGGGTACCATGATGCACATCGGCATTCACTCCTCTACCGCCCAGTACATCGCCGTCCTGATGCTGCTGATGTTCATCGTCGGTTTCGCCATGAGCGCCGGCCCGCTGATTTGGGTACTGTGCTCCGAAATCCAGCCGCTGAAAGGCCGCGACTTCGGTATCACCTGCTCCACAGCGACCAACTGGATTGCCAACATGATTGTCGGCGCCACCTTCCTGACCATGCTCAACTCGCTGGGCAGCGCCAATACCTTCTGGGTGTACGGCGGTCTGAACGTGCTGTTTATCCTGCTAACGCTGTGGCTGATCCCGGAAACCAAAAACGTCTCGCTGGAACATATTGAACGTAACCTGATGCAGGGTCGTCCACTGCGCGAGATCGGTGCCCGCGATTAACCTTCCTGAGCTTCCTCCCATCCCGGGAGGAAGCTTCCTCTTGCTCTCCCCCCTCCGCCGCACTATCCTCTGGCGCTATGAAAACGCCCCGTATTCCCATCGCTATTCAGCAGGCCGTCATGCGCAGCCTGCGGGAGCATCTCGCCAATGCGAATCGCAAGCTGGAACGCCGCTATGCGGAACCGACGCTGGTCTACCAGCAGCGTGGTACTTCCGCCGGCACCGCCTGGCTGGAGAAAAACGAAATTCGTTTAAACCCGGTGCTGCTGCTGGAAAATCAGCGGGAGTTTATCGATGAAGTGGTGCCGCATGAGCTGGCGCACCTGCTGGTCTGGCAGCATTTCGGCCGCGTCGCGCCGCACGGGAAAGAGTGGAAATGGATGATGGAGAGCGTCCTTGGCGTTCCCGCGCGTCGCACCCACCGCTTTGAACTCGCTTCGGTCCGCCAGAACACCTTCCCCTATCGCTGTCGCTGTCAGCAGCACCAGCTCACCGTCCGTCGCCATAACCGGGTGGTACGCGGCGAGGCCACCTACCGCTGCGTTCGCTGCGGCGATCTGCTGGTGGCTGAAAAATAACCATCGGAATTAATTAGAAACTTTCTGATCTGACTGATTGCATCCGGCACCCTCATTCGCTACGTTGCGGGCTCGTTTTGACACGGAGTTAACGATGTCCCGTATGCATGTTTTAGCCGTAGCGGTATTGAGCGCGGCAGTCAGTGGTCCGCTTGCGGCCGCTGGTATTAATAGTTTTTCCCAGGCCAAAGCCGCTGGCGTCAAAGTGAATGCCGACGTTCCGGGCGATTTTTATTGCGGCTGTAAAATCGACTGGCAGGGGAAAAAAGGCGTTATCGATTTGGAATCCTGCGGCTATAAAGTGCGTAAAAATGAGAACCGCGCCAGCCGGGTTGAATGGGAGCACGTAGTGCCGGCATGGCAGTTCGGCCATCAGCGTCAGTGCTGGCAGGAGGGTGGACGTAAAAACTGCGCCAAAGATCCGGAATACCGCAAGATGGAAAGCGACATGCACAACCTGCAGCCGGCGGTGGGAGAAGTGAATGGCGATCGCGGCAACTTCATGTACAGCCAGTGGAACGGCGGTGAAGGCCAGTACGGCCAGTGCACCATGAAGGTCGATTTTAAAGATAAAATCGCCGAGCCCCCTGCCCGCGCTCGCGGCGCTATCGCCCGCACCTACTTCTATATGCGCGACCGCTATCAGCTGAATCTTTCCCGCCAGCAAACTCAGCTGTTTACCGCCTGGAATAAACAGTACCCGGTCACCGCCTGGGAATGTGAACGTGATGAGCGTATCGCGAAAGTGCAGGGCAACCATAATCCGTATGTCCAGCAGGCTTGCCAGGCGCAAAAGAGCTAACCTACACTAGCGGCAATTGTTAATTTGCAGCCCTGTGCTTCCCGCCCGATGGCGGGAAGCTGGCATCTGCGCAACGAACGGAATATCAAGCATGCGCATTCCTCGCATCCATCATCCAGAACGCCTCATTGTCGGCAGCCAGATCGCGCTGAGCGATGACGCGGCCAACCACGTCGGCCGCGTCCTGCGCATGACCGCCGGTCAGCACCTACAGCTTTTTGACGGCAGTAACCAGGTGTTTGACGCGGTCATCACCGAGGCCGGTAAGAAAAACGTTACGGTTGAGGTGCTCAGTGGCGAACCTGACGATCGGGAATCGCCGCTGCATATCCATTTAGGCCAGGTGATGTCCCGCGGCGAAAAAATGGAATTCACCATCCAGAAATCGATCGAACTCGGGGTAAGCCTCATAACGCCACTGTTTTCCGAGCGCTGCGGCGTTAAACTGGATGCCGAACGTTTGCAGAAAAAGATCCAGCAGTGGCAGAAAATCGCTATTGCCGCCTGCGAACAGAGCGGTCGTAACGTGGTACCGGAAATACGTCCGGCGATGCAGCTGGAGGCGTGGTGCGCCGAGCAGGACAGCGGGCTGAAGCTCAACCTGCACCCGCGCGCCAGCGCCAGCATTAACACGCTGCCGCTGCCGGTTGAACGCGTCCGTCTGCTGATTGGCCCGGAAGGCGGGCTGTCGGCTGAAGAGATAGCGATGACCGCGCAATACCAGTTTACTGATATCCTGTTGGGACCGCGCGTTCTGCGTACAGAGACTACTGCGCTCACCGCCATCACCGCCCTACAGGTGCGTTTTGGCGACTTAGGTTGAGGCGTTAACGGAGAAGAACCATGATCAAGCTCGGCATCGTGATGGATCCCATCGCAACCATCAACATCAAGAAAGACACCAGCTTCGCTATGTTGCTGGAGGCGCAGCGTCGCGGCTATGAACTCCATTATATGGAGATGAACGACCTCTATTTGATCAACGGCGAAGCCCGCGCCCGGACGCGCACGCTGAGCGTCGAACAGAACTACGATAAATGGTATGACTTTACCGGCGAGCAGGATCTGCCGCTGGCGGACCTTGACGTCATCCTGATGCGTAAGGATCCGCCGTTTGATACCGAATTTATTTATGCCACCTACATCCTGGAGCGGGCGGAAGAGAAAGGCACGCTTATCGTCAACAAGCCGCAGAGTCTGCGCGACTGTAACGAGAAGCTGTTCACCGCCTGGTTCTCTGAACTGACTCCGGAAACGTTGGTCACCCGCAATAAAGCCCAGCTGAAAGCCTTCTGGGAAAAGCACGGCGATATCATCATGAAACCGCTCGACGGCATGGGCGGCGCCTCTATTTTCCGTGTTAAAGCCGGCGATCCAAACCTTGGGGTGATTGCCGAGACGCTGACCGAACTGGGCAGCCGCTACTGCATGGCGCAGAACTATCTGCCGGCCATTAAAGATGGCGACAAGCGCGTGTTGGTAGTGGATGGAGAGCCCGTGCCTTACTGCCTGGCGCGAATTCCGCAGGGTGGCGAGACCCGCGGCAATCTGGCCGCCGGCGGCCGCGGCGAAGCCCGCCCGTTGACCGAAAGCGACTGGGAAATCGCCCGCCGCGTCGGCCCGACGCTGAAGGCCAAAGGCCTTATCTTCGTCGGCCTGGATATCATCGGCGACCGTCTGACGGAAATTAACGTCACCAGCCCCACCTGCGTACGCGAAATCGAAGCCGCCTTCCCGGATATTTCGATCACCGGTATGCTGATGGACGCTATCGAAAGACGTATCGATAAATAAGCACGACGGCGGACCAACGTCCGCTTTTGGCGCAGCGAGCGCGGATTACCGCGCTCGTGAAACATTGCCAGCCTGACGCCACTCGGGCGCCGGCCAGATAAAGTGCATCGACACCATTCTACTTTGCCCGCATACTGGGTGTTGCTTTTTTGAACCAGGAACGAACCTCTGACAATGAATTTACAGCATCACTTTCTGATTGCCATGCCCGCGCTTCAGGACCCCATTTTCCGCCGCTCCGTAGTCTATATCTGCGAGTACAACGACGAGGGTGCCATGGGCATTATTATCAATAAGCCGCTGGAAAATCTGCAGGTGGAAGGGATCCTTGAGAAGCTCAAAATTGTCCCGGAGCCGCGCAATCCAGAGATCCGTCTGGATAAACCGGTGATGCTGGGAGGCCCGCTGGCGGAAGACCGCGGCTTCATTTTGCATACCCCGCCCTCTGACTTTTCCTCGAGCATTCGCATCTCGGATAACACGGTGATTACCACCTCGCGGGATGTTCTTGAAACCTTAGGTACCGATCGGCAGCCGGGCAACGTGCTGGTTGCGTTGGGCTACTCTTCGTGGGAGAAAGGGCAGCTGGAGCAGGAGATTTTAGATAATGCCTGGCTCACCGCCCCGGCGGATCAGAATATTCTTTTCCGTACGCCGATCGCCGATCGCTGGCGCGAGGCGGCTAAACTGATTGGTATCGACATTGTGACGATGCCAGGCGTCGCGGGGCATGCGTGATGAGCGGAACCTTTCTCGGCTTTGACTTTGGCACCAAAAGCATCGGCGTGGCGGTGGGACAACGCATCACCGCGACCGCACGACCATTACCGGCGCTGAAGGCGCAGGATGGTAAACCGGACTGGAACGTCATCGAAAAACTGCTTAAAGAGTGGCAGCCTGAGGCGGTAATCGTCGGCCTGCCGCTCAATATGGACGGCACCGAGCAACCGCTGACGGCGCGCGCGCGTAATTTCGCCAATAAAATTCATGGCCGCTTTGGCGTCGCGATCCTTCTCCACGATGAACGGCTGAGTACGGTTGAGGCCCGCGCGGGCCTGTTTGAACACGGCGGCTACCGGGCGCTGAATAAAGGCAGCGTCGATTCAGCCTCTGCCGTAGTCATACTGGAAAGCTACTTCGAGCAGAGCTTTTAAACTCTGCCCTCCTGCGCCGCCGGCGGACCGCTGACGGCGCACGTTTACCCGCTTAGTGGCGCAGATGTTCGTTAGCCCAGCTCACCGCCTGGGTGCGATTTTTCACGCTCAGTTTACGAAACACATTGTACAGGTGCGTCCGCACCGTGTTCTCGCTGATAAACAGCGCGCGGGCGATATCCAGGTTCGTCGCGCCGCAGCGCAGTTCGTTGAGGATCTCGCATTCCCGCTCGGTCAGCGGCGAGTTCTCTACTGGAGTCGATGCATGGTCCGCAGCGTACATCGCCGGGTGCATCACGCTCAATTCAGCCGTCTGCTCGCCGTTCAGCACGGCCTTAACGCCCTCAATTAAGCGCGATTCATCATCGTCATGACGGAACACGCCATATAAAGCCGGCCACTGCGCCATTTCGTATAGCTCATACTTTTGTGCGCTATTAATAATCAACAAACGAGGATTATCTGCCTGCAGGCGAATAATATCCCGCCACACCCCGTTTAATTTCTTATTTGACACTGCAATATCAAATAATATTACAGAATCTTTTGCCAAACGCTGCGCCAGCGGTTTATTAATATTTTGTAAAACCACCGGTGCCATCAGGGTTTCGCTCAGATAGCTGGCAAAGGCTTTGCTTTGAATCGACGGGTGGGTAATAAAGGTTACCTGACGAGAAGATGATGAATTTCCATTTAAATTAATCACTTAAAACTCTCCTTAGCTGTTACCCACCGCCATGGTGGTTAAATGAATAAAAAAAGATACAAACAGTCGTGAATTTATAAATCACCAAGGTAATTTACAAACTGAAACGTTATTCCATGAGAATCATCCTATTCCCACAAACAGCATAAATCGAATGACTCAAAGCTGTCAAAAGATAATCAAACTTTTTTCCTGGAAATGCGTATTCACTGTCGACATATCTAATCTGAATGTGTTATTTGAATTTATAATCAAAAGTTATTTGTATTACCAAATAATATTAATAAACAACAAATAAACATTCATCTAACATATCATTTAACCTGTCATATCAATCTCTTTCTCATCTTATAACGCGCCTGCAGCGACACGTTGCTGAAAACTCTGGGTAAAGGTCAACATTCCGGCCTGCATCCCGGTCTGCATCACACCAGGCAATTGATGTACTTTTCCTTCACGGATCAAATTCGCCACCGCTGGCGTGTTGACCAGAAGCTCGTATAGCGCAACTCTCCCGCCCTGACGTGCAGGTAACAATTTTTGCGCCAGCACCGCGCACAGGCTTCCGGCAAGCTGGCTACGAACCTGATCTTTCTCCTCCGCCGGAAAGACATCGATCAATCTCTCCACCGCCGGCGCCGCGCCGCGGGTATGTAATGTCGCCATTACCAGGTGCCCGGTCTCCGCCGCGGTTAACGCCAGGCGAATGGTTTCGCTGTCGCGTAGCTCCCCGAGCAGGATCACATCCGGATCCTGGCGCAGCGCCACGCGGAGCGCCGCGGCGAACGAAGGACAGTGACGGCCAACTTCCCGCTGCTGGATCAGACAGCGCTCGCTGTGATGAATAAATTCCACCGGATCTTCAAGCGTCAGAATATGGCCATCAAGATGCTGATTGAGGTGCCCCACCATTGCCGCCAGGGTGGTCGACTTGCCGCTGCCCGTCGCTCCGGTGACCAACAGCAAACCACTCTCTTCCGCCAGCAGTTCGCTCAGCGCAGGCGGGGCGCCGAGCGTGTCCAGACGCGGGCACTGTTCAGGAAGGAGGCGCAGCACCAGCGATATCCCACGCGTATGGGCGAAGGCGCTGGCGCGCAGCCGCGCACCGCAGGCCAGGGTCAGCGCAAAGTCAATCTGGCCGTGTTCCTGCCAGTGCAGTAACTGTGCGGCATCGAGCCAGTCGTTGAGTAAATTCGCAATATCCGGCGCGGGAAAGGGCGCGGGCTCCAGCCTGCCCTGCCGCCGCCAGCGCGGTGCGGCGGAATTGCACAGGTGTAGATCGGAGACATTATGCTTTACACTAAGGGCTACGATTTCTTCCAGCTTCATAACTCATCCTCGGAATATGAACGATATTGCGCATAACCTGGCACAGGTCCGGGACAAAATCTCCGGTGCTGCCGCCCGATGCGGGCGTGCGCCAGAAGAAGTGACATTGCTTGCAGTGAGTAAAACGAAACCTGCGAGCGCGATCGAAGAAGCCATTGCGGCAGGCCAGCGGGCATTTGGTGAAAACTACGTCCAGGAGGGCGTGGAGAAGATTAACCATTTCCAGCAGGCTGGCGTCAGCGGGCTGCAGTGGCACTTTATTGGCCCCCTGCAGTCCAACAAAAGCCGGTTGGTGGCAGAGCATTTTGACTGGTGCCACACCGTCGATCGGCTGAAAATCGCCACCCGCCTGAACGAGCAGCGCCCGGCGCATTTGCCGCCGCTGAAGGTGCTGATTCAAATTAACATCAGCGATGAGCAGAGCAAATCCGGCATCCCGCTGGAAGCGCTCGACGGCTTAGCGGCGGAGATCGCTGAGTTACCTCATCTGGAACTGCGCGGCCTGATGGCCATTCCCGCGCCTGAGTCAGAATATGTAAGGCAGTTTGCCGTCGCCCGGCAAATGGCGGTAGCATTTGCGCGATTAAAAACGCGGTACCCCACGGTCGATACGTTGTCTCTGGGAATGTCGGACGATATGGAAGCCGCAATCGCGGCGGGAAGCACGATGGTGCGCATCGGTACAGCCATTTTTGGTGCGCGCGACTACAGCAAATAATAAGGAATCTGAGGAACGCCATGAAGACGTTGACTTTCCTGCTTTCAACGGTCATTGAGCTTTACACGATGGTCGTGTTGTTACGCGTCTGGATGCAGTGGGCGCGCTGCGACTTTTACAACCCGTTTTCGCAGTTTGTGGTGAAAGCCACGCAGCCGATTGTCGGACCGCTGCGCCGGATTATCCCGGCAATGGGGCCGATTGACAGCGCCTCGCTGCTGGTGGCATTTATTCTATGCGTCATCAAAGCGATCGTGCTGTTTATGGTGATCACCTTCCAGCCGATCATCTGGATCTCCGCTCTGCTTATTCTGCTGAAAACCATCGGCTCGTTGATCTTCTGGGTACTGCTGTTGATGGCGATCATGAGCTGGGTCAGCCAGGGCCGTAGCCCGGTGGAGTATGTGCTGATGCAGCTGGCGGACCCGCTGCTGCGCCCTATCCGCAACCTGCTGCCGTCGATGGGCGGTATCGATTTCTCGCCGATGGTGCTGGTATTGCTGTTGTACGTAATCAATATGGGCATCGCCGAAGTGCTGCAGGCCACCGGTAATGTACTGCTGCCGGGGCTGTGGATGGCGCTATGAGTGCCGTTGAAACCTGCGCTGACGGGCTGGTGCTGAGGCTGTACATTCAGCCTAAGGCCAGCCGCGATAGCATCGTGGGCGTACATGGCGACGAGCTTAAAGTCGCCATTACCGCCCCGCCCGTTGATGGCCAGGCCAATGCCCACCTGGTGAAATTTCTCGCCAAACAGTTCCGCGTCGCCAAAAGCCAGGTACTGATTGAAAAAGGCGAGCTGGGCCGCCATAAGCAAGTTAAAATCATCGCCCCACAACAGATCCCGACTGCGGTCGCGGCGCTAACTGAATAAACAGGATTCATCATGCAAAAAGTCGTCCTCGCTACCGGCAACGCCGGCAAAGTGCGCGAACTGGCCTCGCTGCTGGAAGATTTTGGTCTCGATATCGTCGCTCAGACCGAGCTGGGCGTGGACTCTGCGGAAGAGACCGGCCTGACCTTCATTGAAAACGCGATTCTGAAAGCGCGCCACGCGGCGCAGATCACCGGCCTGCCAGCCATCGCTGACGATTCCGGTCTGGCCGTCGATGCTCTTGGCGGCGCGCCGGGTATTTACTCCGCCCGCTATTCCGGCGTCGACGCCAGCGACCAGCAGAATCTTGAGAAGCTGCTCGACGCGTTAAAGGACGTGCCGGACGACCAGCGTCAGGCCCAGTTCCACTGCGTGCTGGTCTATCTGCGCCATGCCGAAGATCCCACGCCGCTGGTGTGCCACGGCAGCTGGCCTGGGGTAATCACCCGACAAGCCGCCGGTCATGGCGGCTTCGGTTACGACCCGATCTTCTTCGTCCCGTCAGAAGGGAAAACCGCGGCCGAACTGAGCCGTGAAGAAAAGAGCGCCATTTCCCATCGCGGGCAGGCGCTGAAACTGTTACTGGAAGCATTACGTAATGGCTAATTTGCCGCCGCTGAGTCTCTATATCCATATTCCCTGGTGCGTGCAGAAATGCCCGTACTGCGATTTTAATTCGCATGCGCTGAAAGGCGAGGTGCCGCATGATGACTACGTCCAGCATCTGCTGAACGATCTGCAGGCTGATGCGCAATATGCCCAGGGACGGGAAATAGGCACTATTTTTATCGGCGGCGGTACGCCGAGCCTGCTGTCCGGCCCGGCCATGCAAACCCTGCTCGATGGCGTCCGCGCCTGCCTGCCGCTGGCCGCCGGGGCGGAAATCACCATGGAAGCCAACCCGGGTACCGTGGAGGCCGATCGCTTCGTTGATTATCAGCGCGCCGGGGTGAACCGCATCTCCATCGGCGTACAAAGCTTTAGCGAACCGAAGCTGCAGCGCCTGGGGCGGATCCACGGCCCGGAGGAGGCCAAGCGCGCAGCACGTCTCGCCAGCGGCCTCGGCTTGCGCAGCTTCAACCTCGACCTGATGCACGGTCTGCCGAACCAGTCGCTGGAGGAGGCGCTGGACGATCTGCGTCAGGCGATTGCCCTCAACCCGCCGCATCTGTCGTGGTACCAGCTGACCATTGAGCCGAACACCTTGTTCGGCTCCCGGCCGCCGGTGCTGCCGGATGACGACGCGCTATGGGATATTTTCGAGCAGGGGCATCAGCTGCTGAGCGCCGCCGGCTATCAGCAGTACGAGACGTCCGCCTATGCTAAGCCAGGCTTCCAGTGTCAGCATAATCTCAACTACTGGCGCTTTGGCGACTACCTCGGCATCGGCTGCGGCGCGCACGGCAAGATCACCTTCCCTGACGGACGCATTCTGCGGACCGCCAAAACACGCCACCCGCGCGGGTATATGGAAGGCCGTTACCTTGAGCGTCAGCATGATGTGGAAGAAGCGGATAAACCGTTTGAGTTCTTTATGAACCGTTTTCGCCTGCTGGAGGCCGCGCCGCGCGCTGAATTTAGCCGCTATACCGGACTTGAGGAAGCGGCGATCCGCCCGCAGCTGGACGCGGCGATAGCCCAGGGCTACCTGCAGGAAGACGAGCAGAACTGGCAGATTACCGAGCACGGTAAGCTGTTCCTGAATTCCCTGCTTGAGTTGTTTCTGAACGAGTAAACGCAGCGGCGGTCCTGCCGGGAAGCGGACCGCCATGGCATTATTTCAGCGAGCCAACCAGCGCTTTGCGGCTGTCCTCCAGCGATACCACCCGGCTGCAGACGTCCTTACCAAACTGCTGGAAATCGGCCTCCTGGTTTTTCCATTCCTCCTGAATCGCCGTTTGCAGGCCGCCGAGGCTGCCGAGAATGCCCTGTAGCGGATTACCGCCGCCTTTGAGCACCGCTTTCGCCCCCATCTCGTTAATGCTGTCCTGCAGAATGCCGCCCATCGCCTGATTCACCAGCTGCTGGCCATCGGCGCGTACCTGGTCGATAGCTTTATAGTGGAAAGTCAGGCCATCGCTGCGGCGCTCAATTATGCGGTTCATCTGTTCTTTCAGCTGCGCGTCCAGTTTGGTCAGGCGACCGTGCATGCTGCTGTTGGCGCCAACCTGTTCGGTAATGATTTTATCCAGCGCCTTGCGGCTTTTTTCGACTCGCGAACGCGCGCCTTCGTCAATCCACGGCAGGCTGCTGCGCAGGCTGGCCTGATAATCCTGCGCCTGTTCGCGCTGGGCGGCGCTGAGCGCATAGGCCTTGCCGTTAAAGGTCAGATTGCCGTCCGGCTTTATCACCAGATCGCCGTTTTCCCCTTTCACCTGCACCTGCTGCGGGCTGAGAATCACATCGTCACGCGGCGTGACGCTACACTGGTAGTCCGCATGGGCAGACAAAGCGGTGACGGAGAGCGCCACCGCCAGCAGCGTTTTACGCATCATAAAACTCCCTTAAGACAAAACGGGCCGGCAATTGCCGACCCTTGTCAAACTTAGTCCCACCAGACGTCAAAAAGTTCGCTGGTGCGCACATCCTCTAACTTACGCGCTTCCAGCCATTTGCGTACGATAGCCTGATGCTCTTCAGTGCACTTACCAATCTCCTGCATGCAGATGAGCCCTTCCCAGGCGAGATAACCGCTGCCGTCGAAGGCCAGCTTGTTCGGCTCTATCACCTCTTCGATCAGATCGTTGACCGTCTGGTCGATCTGCTCTTCGCTGGTCCCTTCCGGGAAACGCCAGGCGACGGAGAAGCCTAACTCCTGAAACTCATCGATATGCATTTTTTTACGCAGACGACGGCTACGATTCTTGGCCATTATTTCACCCTCTCGAACATTAAGTCCCATACGCCGTGGCCGAGACGATGGCCACGCTGTTCAAATTTGGTTACCGGGCGCGATTCCGGGCGCGGTACGTAATCGTTGCTTGCCGACTGGTTACGATAGCCTTCCAGCGAGGACATAACTTCCAGCATATGCACGGCATAGGCTTCCCAGTCGGTCGCCATATGGAAGACGCCGCCGAGCTTCAACTTGCTTTTCACCAGCTCAGCGAAAGGCGGCTGCACGATACGACGTTTATTATGACGCGCTTTATGCCACGGATCAGGGAAAAACAGTTGCACCATATTCAGCGAGTTATCCGGGATCATGGTATGCAGCACTTCCACCGCATCGTGACACATTACGCGCAGGTTTTGTACGCCTTCTTCTTCCGCAGAAGCCAGACAAGCGCCAACGCCCGGGGAGTGTACTTCAATGCCGAGGAAATTCTGTTCCGGTTTGGCTTTCGCCATCGCCACCAGCGAGGCGCCCATCCCGAAGCCAATTTCTAAGGTGACCGGCGCGTCACGGCCAAACAGGGCGGCGAAATCGAGCGGCGCATCGTTGAATTCAACGCCCATCACCGGCCAAATGTTATCCAGCGCATGCTGCTGCCCTTTCGTCAGGCGGCCCTGGCGACGGACGAAGCTACGAATACGGCGCAGCGGGCGACCGTTTTCATCGAATTCCGGAGAGATGACGTCGTTTTTCATAAAAGTTTGGTCTGCTTGTGAATGTGTTCGGAAAACGGGCATTATCCAAAGTTACCCGGCGGATGCAAGGGTTTACAGCCACTCGCCCTTATGCTGCAATCTGCCCCCCTGTAATCACGATCCCGGAGCCGTAGCTTTGACTTTTCTCGCCACGCAATTTTCAGCCCAGGTTCTGGACTGGTACGACAAATACGGGCGTAAAACCCTGCCCTGGCAAATCGCCAAGACGCCCTACAAAGTATGGCTCTCCGAAGTGATGTTGCAACAAACCCAGGTGACCACGGTAATCCCCTATTTTGAACGCTTTATGGCGCGTTTCCCCACGGTGGTGGATCTCGCCAACGCGCCGCTGGATGAAGTGCTGCATCTGTGGACCGGTCTGGGCTACTACGCGCGGGCGCGCAACTTACATAAAGCCGCACAGCAAGTCGCCACACTGCACGGCGGGGAATTCCCCCGGACCTTTGACGAAGTGGCGGCGCTGCCCGGCGTCGGGCGCTCAACGGCGGGGGCGATTTTATCCCTTTCGCTCGGTCAGCATTATCCGATTCTCGACGGCAACGTGAAGCGCGTGCTCGCCCGCTGCTATGCTGTCAGCGGCTGGCCGGGGAAAAAAGAGGTGGAAAAACGGCTGTGGGACATCAGCGAAGAGGTCACCCCGGCAGAGGGCGTCGAGCGCTTCAACCAGGCGATGATGGATCTCGGGGCAATGGTTTGCACCCGCTCGAAGCCGAAGTGCGAGCTGTGTCCGCTGAGCAACGGCTGCGTGGCCTACGCGAACCATTCATGGGCGGAATACCCGGGCAAAAAACCGAAGCAGACCCTCCCGGAACGCACCGGCTACTTCCTGCTGATGCAGCACGGCGACGAGGTGTTTCTTTCCCAGCGTCCGCCGGTGGGTCTGTGGGGCGGGTTGTTCTGTTTTCCGCAGTTTGCAGACGAAGCGGAGCTACGCGAGTGGCTGGCGCAGCACCAGATAAAGGCCGATAATCTGACGCAATTAACCGCTTTTCGCCACACTTTCAGCCATTTCCACCTGGATATTGTGCCGATGTGGCTTACAGTGCACTCATCTGGCGCATGCATGGATGAAGGCAACGCACTCTGGTATAACTTAGCGCAGCCGCCGTCGGTCGGTCTGGCGGCCCCCGTGGAGCGCTTGTTGCAACAGCTAAAAGCCGGAGCGCCGGTATAAATTTTTCGGCTATCAAAGAGGATTAATTATGAGCAGAACCATTTTTTGTACCTTCCTGCAGCGTGAAGCGGACGGCCAGGATTTCCAGCTGTATCCGGGCGAGCTCGGAAAGCGTATTTACAACGAAATCTCCAAAGAAGCCTGGGCGCAGTGGCAGCACAAGCAGACCATGCTGATCAACGAGAAAAAGCTCAGCATGATGAACCCGGAGCACCGCAAACTGCTTGAGCAGGAGATGGTGCAGTTCCTGTTTGAAGGGAAAGACGTGCACATCGAAGGCTACACGCCGCCGGAAAAACAGTAAGGGCCCTGCGGCCTTTAAAAAAACAAACACAACACGCACGCCCGGAATGATGAAAAAATACTTAGCGCTCGCGCTGATTGCGCCGTTGCTCGTTTCGTGTTCCAGCTCCAATAAAAAAGGCGCCGAATACAACGAGGCCTGGGTCAAGGACACGAACGGATTCGATATTTTGATGGGCCAGTTCGCCCACAACATCGAGAACATTTGGGGGTACAACGAAGTCCTGCTCGCCGGGCCAAAGGACTACGTCAAGTACACCGACCAGTATCAAACCCGCAGCCACATCAACTTCGATGAAGGGACGATCACCGTCGAGACCATTGCCGGCACCGACCCTCGCGGACGACTGCGCCAGGCGATCGTCAAAACCCTGTTGATGGGCGATGACCCCAACTCCATTGACCTCTATTCCGATGTCGATGACATCCAGATCTCCAAAGAGCCGTTCCTCTATGGCCAGGTGGTGGATAACACCGGGGCGTCGATTCGCTGGGAGTGGCGCGCCGCGCGCTTTGCCGACTATCTGCTGCAAACCCGTCTGAAGAGCCGCAACAACGGCCTGCGCGTGGTCTACAGCATCACCATTAACCTGGTGCCGAACCACCTCGACAAACGTGCGCATAAATACCTCGGCATGGTGCGTCAGGCCTCGCGTAAGTATGGGGTTGATGAGTCGCTGATCCTCGCGATTATGCAGACCGAATCCTCCTTTAACCCCTATGCGGTCAGCCATGCCGACGCCATGGGGCTGATGCAGGTGGTCCAGCACAGCGCCGGCAGAGACGTCTTCCGCTCCCAGGGTAAATCCGGCCTGCCAAGCCGCAGCTATCTGTTTGACCCGGCGAATAACATCGACACCGGTACCGCCTACCTGGCGATGCTGAACAATGTTTACCTCGCCGGCATCGATAACCCCACCTCGCGTCGCTACGCGGTGATCACTGCCTATAACGGCGGCGCCGGCAGCGTACTGCGGGTCTTCTCCAGCGATAAAGTGCAGGCGGCCAATATTATCAACAGCATGGCGCCAGGGGACGTCTACCAGACGCTGACCACCCGCCATCCGTCGGCGGAATCGCGCCGCTATCTGTATAAAGTTAATACGGCGCAGAAAAGCTACCGCCGTAAATAGCCCTCCTCCCGACTCCGGCCTCAGCCCCGCGCTGAGGCCGCGCTTATTCTCCGCCATACTCTGTAATATCTTTCGGTTTTCTGCGGCAGTTAACAGAAGCATTAAGCTAGTGAATGATAGAATCGCATCAAAATAACGGGATTAATGTTATTTTAAAAACATAACAAGCCCACATTCGTGAGGATAACTACATGAATCTTAAGCTGCAGCTCAAAATACTGTCGTTCCTGCAGTTCTGCCTTTGGGGGAGCTGGCTCACCACGCTTGGCTCGTACATGTTTGTCACGCTGAAGTTTGACGGCGCGGCAATCGGCGCAGTGTATAGCTCGCTCGGTATCGCCGCGGTGTTGATGCCGACGCTGCTCGGTATCGTCGCCGATAAGTGGATCAGCGCCAAATGGGTATACGCCATCTGCCACCTGGTCGGCGCGTTAACGCTGTACCTCGCGGCGCAGGTCACCACGCCGGGCGAGATGTTCCTCGTGATCCTGCTTAACTCGCTGGCCTATATGCCGACGCTTGGCTTGATCAATACCATCTCCTACTACCGCCTGCAGTCGGCGGGGCTGGATATTGTCACCGATTTCCCGCCAATTCGTATCTGGGGCACCATCGGCTTTATCCTCGCCATGTGGGGCGTGAGCTTCTCCGGCTTTGAACTGAGCCATATGCAGCTGTACATTGGCGCGACGCTGTCGGTCCTGCTGACTCTGTTCACCCTGACGCTGCCGCATATTCCGGTCGCCAACGCCCAGCGCAATCAAAGCTGGACGGAGATGCTCGGCCTGAACGCTTTTGCGCTGTTTAAAAACAAGCGTATGGCTATCTTCTTTATCTTCTCGATGATGCTCGGCGCCGAGCTGCAAATCACTAACATGTTCGGTAACACCTTCCTGCACAGCTTCGATAAAGATCCGCTGTTTGCCGGCAGCTTTATCGTCGAGCACGCGTCAGTGCTGATGTCGATTTCGCAGATTTCCGAAACGCTGTTTATCCTGACCATCCCATTCTTCCTTAGCCGCTACGGCATTAAGAACGTGATGCTTATCAGTATTGTGGCGTGGATGCTGCGCTTCGGCCTGTTCGCCTTTGGCGACCCGACGCCGTTCGGCACTGTACTGCTGGTGCTGTCGATGATCGTCTACGGCTGCGCCTTCGACTTCTTTAACATCTCCGGTTCGGTGTTCGTTGAGAAAGAGGTGCGCCCGGAAATCCGCGCCAGCGCTCAGGGGATGTTCCTGATGATGACCAACGGCTTCGGCTGTATTCTCGGCGGGATGGTGAGCGGCAAAGTCGTCGAACACTTTACCGTCGAGGGGATCACTGACTGGCAGAGCGTGTGGCTGATTTTCGCCGGCTATTCGCTGGTGCTGGCCTTTGCCTTCGTGGCGCTGTTCAAATACAAACACGTCAGACAACCGACCGCCGCCCAGCAGAGCGTGTGATCGGCAAAAGTAAAACGCCCCGCCTGTTCGGCGGGGCGTTTTTTTATCCCTTCAGCACGTAGCCATACAGCCGCTTAATGCCGTCCGGATCCGTCTCGCTGTAAACCCCCTGCAGCTCCGGCGAGAAGCCAGGCAGCATATTGACCCCCTCCTCCAGCGCGAGGAAATAGCGCAAAACGGCGCCGCCCCAGACCTCGCCGGGCACGACGCACAGCACGCCCGGCGGATACGGCAGCGCTCCCTCCGCCGCGACGCGGCCTTCCGCCTCGCTCAGACGCACCAGCTCAACGTTACCGCGAATAAACTCGTGGTTGGCATCCTGGGGATTCATCACCACCCTTGGGAAGCTCCGTTTACGGAACATCTCTTTTTGCAGGCTCTTCACGTCAAAGCTAACGTACAGATCGTGCATCTCCTGGCACAGCTCGCGCAGGGTATAGTCGCGATAACGCACCGGATATTTGTTATAGATGGTCGGCAACACATCGGCCAGCGGCGTATCCGCTTCAATATGCTGTTCAAACTGCCCCAGCATCGCCACCAGCTGCGCCATTTTTTCGGCGCTCTCCGCCGGCGTCAGCAGGAACAGAATCGAGTTGAGATCGCACTTCTCCGGCACGATGCCGTTTTCACGCAGATAATGCGCCAGAATGGTTGCCGGGATGCCAAACTCACTGTACTCCCCACTCTCCGCGTCAATGCCCGGGGTGGTCAGCAACAGCTTGCACGGGTCGACAAAATACTGGTCGTCCGCGTAGCCTTCAAAACCATGCCAGCGCGCGTCGGGTTCGAAGCTGAAGAAGCGGCGCTCCCGGGCGATCGCCTCGGTCGGGTGATCCTGCCACGGGCGCCCCGCCACCATCGGCGGAATAAAGGGCTGGATCATCTTGCAGTTGGCGATGATCGCTTTGCGCGCCTCAATGCCCAGCGCCACGCACTCGGCCCACAGGCGACGGCCGCTCTCACCTTCATGAATTTTGGCGTTGACGTCCAGCGCGGCAAACAGCGGATAGAACGGGCTGGTGGAGGCATGCAGCATAAAGGCGTTATTCAGCCGCTTGTGCGGACAGAAACGCGCCTGGCCGCGCAGATGGTTATCCTTTTTATGGATCTGCGACGTCTGTGAGAAGCCGGCCTGCTGCTTGTGCACGGACTGGGTGACAAAAATACCCGGATCGTCCGGGGTCAGCTCCAGCAGCAGCGGCGAGCAGTCGGCCATCATCGGGATAAACTGCTCATAGCCCACCCACGCCGAGTCGAACAGGATGTAATCGCAGAGGTGGCCTATTTTATCCACCACCTGGCGGGCGTTATAGACCGTGCCGTCGTAGGTTCCGAGCTGGATCACCGCCAGACGAAACGGGCGGGAGGCATTGGCTTTCTCAGGCGCCGCTTCGCGGATGAGATCCCGCAGGTAATGCTCATCAAAGCAGCGCTCGTCAATGCCGCCGATAAAGCCGAACGGATTGCGCGCGGCTTCCAGGTAAACAGGCGTCGCCCCCGCCTGGATCAGCGCCCCGTGATGGTTTGACTTGTGGTTGTTGCGATCGAACAGCACCAGATCGCCGCGGGTCAACAGCGCGTTGGTCACGACTTTGTTGGCCGCCGAGGTGCCGTTGAGGACGAAGTAGGTTTTATCCGCGTTGAACACCTTCGCAGCGAACTTCTGCGCGTGCTTGGCCGATCCTTCGTGGATCAGCAGATCGCCTAATTTCACATCGGCGTTGCACATGTCGGCGCGAAAGACATTTTCGCCAAAAAAGTCATAGAACTGACGGCCTGCAGGGTGCTTTTTGAAAAACGCCCCGTGCTGATGCCCCGGACAGGCAAAGGTGCTGTTATCCATCTCGACGTACTGGGTCAGGGTATTGAAAAACGGCGGCAGCAGACGCGCTTCATAATCACAGGCCGCCGCCTCCAGCTCCAGCCACTCCTGATCTTTACCGGCGATCACCGCCTGCACCCCCTCCGGCTTGTCGACCGCCGTCTCACTCAGCAGGTAGACCGGCAGGTTAAATCCGCTACGCCTGAGGAGAGTAAGGATGCCGCTGCGACTGTCGGCCGCGGAGATGACGACTGCCGCCACATCGGTAAAATCGGTACTGTCCAGCGCCACAACGCGACGGTGGGTGGACAAGCGGGTGACCAGCTCGCAGCTGGCGGCAATGTGCATGGATTTCATAAGCGCAAATGCCCGTATCGGGAGTGTAAAAATCTCAGACAAGGGAGACCTTGCCCAACGATGTGTCCGGGTCTGACGGATTCAGCTCCGACCGCCGGACATCAGTAAAAGCAGACGCGTCCGATCTTACTGTTGCCCTACAGTGAGCATACGTGTCCTTCACCGCATGGTGAACAGAGGGGTAAGCGTAGCAAGATGAGGCAGCCCGCGCATCTGGGCGCGGCGTCGCTGGCGAGATAATGGCTGTGTCGTCATCGGCGGCCTCATATCAGGGAGGAGAAAATTCGCGCAATCATGGCACCTTTCCCGAACAGGCGCAAGATGAAAACCGTATGCACTTATATCACGGATACACAAGCTTTCCCGGTAAGTTAACGCCATAATAATGCGGTTATCAGGGATTTTTAACAGGAGTCAGCGTGGTTACAGGACCTTTTATTAACGCCAGCGCGGTGCTGGTCGGCGGTGTGCTGGGCGCCTTACTCAGCCAACGGTTGCCGGAACGGATCCGCACCGCAATGACCTCTATTTTTGGCCTGGCGTCATTGGGCATCGGCATTTTACTGGTCATTAAGTGCGCCAATCTGCCGGTGATGGTGCTGTCGACCCTGGTGGGGACGCTGCTCGGCGAAATATGCAATATGGAAAAAGGCATCAATACGCTGGTCAGTAAACTCCAGCAGTTGATGTCAGCGAAAGGCAAGAAAAAGGCTTCGGCTCATGAGTCTTATATTCAGAGCTATGTGGCGATTATCTTCCTGTTCTGCGCCAGCGGCACCGGCGTCTTCGGCGCCATGCGCGAAGGGATGACCGGCGACGCCAGCATTCTGATTGCCAAAGCGTTTCTCGACTTTTTCACCGCCACCATCTTCGCCTGCACCCTGGGCATTGCCGTCGCCGCCATCAGCGTACCGATGCTGCTTATCCAGCTGACTCTTGCAGCCTGCGCGGCGATCATTATGCCGCTTACCACGCCGATGATGCTGGCGGATTTCAGCGCCGTCGGCGGCATGCTGCTGGTGGCCACCGGGCTGCGCATCTGCGGGATAAAAATGTTTGCCGTAGTGAATATGCTGCCTGCGCTGGTGCTGGCGATGCCGATTTCCGCGGCCTGGACGCTGTTTTTTGCCTGAAAACGCGTGCTTTTAGCGCAATGTGGTGATAGATTGTTCAGTCTGCTGCAAAACAGATAAATTTCGTTGACGAGGCGCGGCGATTACGGTTTAATGCGCCCCGTTGCCCGGATAGCTCAGTCGGTAGAGCAGGGGATTGAAAATCCCCGTGTCCTTGGTTCGATTCCGAGTCCGGGCACCACTATTCAAAGCCGGTTGGTCAGATTTGCAAGATGCAATCCTGACGGACACGAAGGCGAGCCAGTAAAAACACGATGTAACGCTGTTACTTGTGGTTGAAAAAAGGCTCTTGGAAAACAGACTTGCTCCAACAAGTCTGTTTTTTTGCGTCTGATATTTACAAGAAATCTTTTCAATGTCAAATAATGTAAGTATTTGACGCCATTCCTGAAGCCTTCCTCACTACATCAATTCGGTTTCGAGTATATCCCGCAGACTATCAACACTTTCATCAATGTATTCCAGCGTCGATGTAATGCTGACATGGCCCAGCAGTTTCTTCACCGCGTACAAATTACGTTCAGGTGATTTCATCATGTGCGTTGCCACCGTATGGCGGAACCGGTGCGGCGTGATCGTAAACTTACACTCCCGGGACAAGCGGCGGAAGAACGCTCTCAGCGGGTACTCGTTCATCACCTCCGGATACTTACTCTTTCTCATCAGGTCGAACCAGCCTACATTGAACACCTGATCGTCCGGCTCCATCCCTGCCTCACCGGCTTTTCTCACCAGTTCCTCCAGCGACGGATACAACAACGAGACAATCGGAACACGGTGCTCGCGATGGTTTTTCGCTCCCTCGATATTCAGGTCAATCCATCGTTCCTCAAGATTGATATCGCCCAGCCGGATATGCAGAAGCTGGTTCTGCCGTATCGCGGTGTAGCGAAAAACATTCATCACCGTCAGCCAGAACCACACCGGACGCAGAGCGTTTCTACGACCATTGAACATACTGCTGTTCCCCTTCCCTGTCTCAGCGTCCAAATGTTGCTCCATCAGTCGGTACATCGCGTCCATTTGCGTCAGTGTCAGCGTCTTCTTCTTTTTCGTGCCTGGGCGAACGACCGCACCGTTAAAAGGGTTTTCGGCCTGCGGCAACAACCCCTGCTTGATACCAAAATTAAACAATGCCCTCATGTGGGCAACTTTGTTATTCCACGTTCGGTTCGCACAGTTCTGGTCATTCAGTACCGTATGACGCCACTTCAGCACCGTCAGGTGATCGATCTTCGTAGGGTTAAACGGTGTGAATCCTTCGAATGAGCGGACCACTTTCTGGTAGCTCCACTCCGTCGCCGGTCGTAATGATTTACTGTAAAAATACTGTTCAGTAAGAAGACCAAAGGTACACGAATTCATTAGAATATCCTTATATAACAATCAATAACGGGTTATCCCCTGGATTGTTATCGCTGTCATAGACCTTGCTGGCAAGTACCAGGTAGCCGCTCAGTTTCTGAAAGCGCCCTTCCCGTTGCTCGTTCTGGTACAACTGGCAGGTATACATCGTGCCATTATCCTGCCGGTGATGGCCCAGCCGCTCAAACGCTTTCTGAAGCCGAGCCTTATCCTCTCCCGGCGCGTTCGTCTCCGTCAGATACTGGTGAAAAATCCCCGGCGCACGCAGAAACACGTAACCGGCAACCAAGTGAATCCGCCCGTCAGGTTTGTTCGGAACCAGACTACCGGCACGACATCCTGTGACCAACCATTGCCAGAATGCCTCTCCGGGATCGTTCAACTCGGCGGATGGCGTGATTTCTCCGGTTTCTGCTGCATCAGCGCTGGCAAAGCCCATCATCACCAGCAATGCATCAGTATCATCCGGTTCCTCTTGCCCATCCGGGGATAGCTGGCCAACATCCAGCAGCGAAACAGATTCTGCGGCCAGAAGGTTTTCCTCTTCGGAGTACGACGCAACCAGCTCTGGCACATCATCAGCTAATCCGGACAGCAGCGAATCACCCTGCAATGATTCAGCCAGGACTGGAACTATTGCCGCCGGTGCAACCAGTGTCTCACTTTCCGGCGCTCCGGCAGTGAGGCGTATAGCCTCAGACACAATGGCATTGACCACACCCGACTGCGCCCGGAAGCCAGTCAGGTACGTTGACAGGGTCTTGATGGCCTCCGGCCAGCTACTCAGCCAGCCAATCGCTTCAGGAGGAATAATCTTCCACGCCAGCTTTGCGCCAAAACTTTGCAGCCGTTCCGGAGACTGTTCCGGTTCAAAACGAAAGCGATAAGGTTCTGGAGGCGCATCCAGTAACGGAAACCAGCGTTTACCGTTCTCCAGCTCAACGTGAAGATGACAAAGATACTCAAGCGAAGGCAACATAGCCGCATAGACCACCACCGCATTCCAGGCCGCGCTCTGCGCCGCCTGCTCTTCCGGCGGTGCGCCAACTGGCAGCATGTAGCTTTTCGACAACCGCGCCGCATACGACACTGTTTCCAGCATATAGTCAGCCATCCCCCCGGGGCGGGCATATGGCCCACTTTCCGTAAGAGGAAACTGCTGCATCAGCGTTACACAATGCTCCAGCGGTGCAAGGTAATACTGGCGATACATGTCTTTCGGCAGGGACGAATAATCCCAGAGCGATTGCAGCCATTGCTGACGGCGGGTTGTCGCCAGCAGTTCGCTGGCCGTCATGGGCAGAAAGTAGCCCGGGGGCAAAGAGGGGTTTATCGCCTCAACGGTCGGGAGTGTACCCGGACGTAAACGCCCCGGACGGAGAAAAGATTTCAGATTTAACATAGCGGGAACCTGTTAAGTGGAAATTCCGCTACGTTAAACGCTGGTTCTCATTGGGCAATCAACAACTCACAATTCGATTTCGAACTTTTCACCTGTCAGGCCAGCACGCTTCTGGCAAGATCAACAAGGTTCATTTTCCTGTTAGCTTCATTTTTACTGTTTATCAGTTTCAGGAAATAGTCGTGTTCAAAAACAATTTCCCTTTTGCATACCGTTTCCTGTTTTGAGTTCGCAATATTGAACTCAATACTTTCAGACAATGTATGTTGATCAACATGGCGACGATGTCTGATGAAACTAAAACTCAAATCGCAGAATTTTTTATCGTCTTTAATGTCAATTTGCCCATTGGCATTCCAGGTTAAATCTGGTCGTCTGGTTAAGAGTTCCTCAGTGAATTTTGCATCGAAAAATATCCGCCCTCTCAACCGCTTAGCCTGCATCATGTATGCAAATACCCAGGGTATATTCTGCCGTGTTGCTCCCCTGTAGCGCCAGCCTTCAGCCGCGCGGTATTCTTCAAGCATCTGTTTCGCCAGGGCAAATGAAATCCTCATTCCAGTTCCCTTTTCTAACAGGTAAATAACCCGGTCAAATTGCTCAATTAAGGTTTGTTTTATCAATACAGCAAGTTCACTACCCGCAGCTCGCCGATCATCTCTCGTTAGATGCTTATTCTTGCTGGCATATGGGCACCACTCATATTCTTCCTTATCAACACGACCTTTCAACGGTACAGCCACGGCACCGGCAGTCGGGAAGAAGTGCTTCCCATACGGCGCATCACGCTCAAGCATTCCTATAATCTGGATCGGGTTGTCACAAGCCGGACAAACCGCAAACCATCCCTGGTGACCATTGATTGGCTGATACCAGGGAGCCTGCTTTTTCGTAACCTGATCAAAGTTCTCCTGGGTAATCTTGTGAACCTGCTGTGTATCAACGGAAATTTTGAATACATCCATTGTTATGCCTCATGACTGGTATCCCAGCGCAGTATGGTTAGCGATAAGACACCACCAGTCCGCGCCAATTTCAGGTACATGGCCGTGTTCCTCTGCCACCTTCAGACATGAGAGTATCGTTTCAAGGGAAACGGCGAAATGATCATGACCATTATCAAGCACAAAAACTGCACTGCTGTCACAGCAGTCAACATCAATATGAGTACGCGTTACAGCAGGAATGTTCTCTTTCATCAGTAAGACCTTTTTATTGGATAAAAACGAAAACATATCCCGATGAGCCAAACTAACAACCGGAAAGTCTATTCTCAGGATTGAAAATTTCTCCCACAAAGCATTCAGATGAAAATCTTCCAGGCACAGAGCATTGAAGCAAGTCCAAACTAATGATTGCCCGCTTAGGTTCATGTCCTGTACGATAATTCCAAAAAATCTTATCTTATCAACAAGGATAGTTAATTTAGGATGTGAAATGATGAAAGAGAAAAAAACATCCCTCACCAATAATGAGAATGAATTCGATATAACGGTTTTCCCCTCAATTGTGGAAAAGAGCAAATACCAAGACTCACTGCTCGCCAGTTCCACCGACGCCAGCAAGGCTCTAGAGGCACTGACGAAGAACTCTGGCGTGGATGCACTCCTCAAAAACCATGATTCACTGTTTGCCGGAACCACAGCCGCCAGCAAGGCATTCGAGGCAATGACACGCAACTCCGTTGCGAACACTTTCCTCAAAAACCATGATTCACTGCTTGCCGGTTCCACTGCCGCCAGCAAGGCATTCGAGGCAATGACACGCAACTCCGTTGCGAACACTTTCCTCAAAAACCATGATTCACTGCTTGCCGGTTCCACTGCCGCCAGCAAGGCATTCGAGGCAATGACACGCAACTCCGTTGCGAACACTTTCCTCAAAAACCATGATTCACTGCTTGCCGGTTCCACTGCCGCCAGCAAGGCATTCGAGGCAATGACACGCAACTCCGTTGCGAACACTTTCCTCAAAAACCATGATTCACTGCTTGCCGGAACCACAGCCGCCAGCAAGGCATTCGAGGCAATGACGCGGAACTCTGGTGTGGCCACTCTTTTCACAAAGCAAAGAGAATCATTTACCCGGGATTATTTTACTACGAGTATTACTCAACACTTAGATAAATTAAATCCAACCGAGATTCAAAAACTACAGGAAGCTGCTATTCTATTTTCGCGCTCACCTCAAGGCGCAGCCGTTATTGCAACCAATATCAATACAGTAGAAATAACAGAGCCCGACGCATTAACAAAATTAAAAAAATACATCGAAGAAAGCCCTGTTACTTCACATTTTAGGAAATTACCTTTATTAGTACAGCTTATCATCATTTATCTTGTAATGACTATGTCCTCTGTTATTTCCGATAAAAACAAAGAGTTAGCAATTTATTTAATTGAAGAATCACAACAATATTTTAGCAAAGCAGTATCACCAAACGCCCATGTTAAGAAATTGACAAAACAGTTACCCAATGAAATTGATGTAAGTACATTAAAACATATCAGAATAATTACCGGCGAAAACGTCCGATTACGGAATAGACCATCAATGCATGGTGATGTATTGGTCACGTTGCAAAAATACACACCTGTTATCGTTATCGATAAAAGTGATAGAAAATGGCTATATATACAGCTATCACTTGGAGAACAAAAGATCTATGGCTGGGTCAATCGTTCCTATACCAAAGCATTAAATCACTAAGCGCTAAATAATATTATCTCCCCGACCTCTAAGTTCAGGTCGGGGAGCTAAGTAGTCACGTACAAAATCGATTATGCTGCCAGCGCTTGCTCACGCAACACCAGGTATTCAAACGCTTCCCGGGCAAAGCGAGCGGCACGAAATACAGCGCGGTTGTCTTCCTTCAGCGTTTGCAGCCACGACGCTATATAGCTGTCATGTTGCAAGTCGCCGTTAATGCCAAGTTCAGCACACAGAAAGGCTGATCCCATCTCCGCGATGAGCTCTTCAAATCCATAAATTGGATCGCCAAACTTCTGCGACGTAGAAACTGTGCCTTCACGTGCCAGCCGTGAAGCATGACCGGTGGAATGCACCAGCTCATGCAACAACGTACTGTAATAGTCTTCCGCCGAATCAAACTGAGCGGCTTCCGGCATCATAATGTGGTCAACACCCGGGCGGTAATACGCACGATCCTGATGACGATGTATCACAGACACGCCGCTACAGGTTGCTATCTGTTCTGCCCGGGTAATACGTTCCACGTCGGGCAAAACCGGTATTGCCGGGCAAAGTTTATCGGGCAGGTTTTCACACTGCTCAACGTTGAAGAGGTGGAAGCTGGTCATAAAACAGCGATCCCGCATGACCACCTCACCGTTCTCATCAAACACCGGCTTGCCGCTGTTATCCGTAGCTTCTTTCTGGAACGGTTTAAACAGCGTCACCAGCGTCGATTTTTCACCTTTCCGGACATTACCTCCTGCATTCAGCGCCTGTTTGAAGGTCAGCCAGCGATTTGAGTGAAATCCCTTATCGGCGGCATCGATCCATAACAGCATCACGTTAATACCGCTGTAGTTCCGGCCAGTGATGGCATTAGCAGGCAAACCCTCCTTCCCGGTTTGCCACGCTTTACGCCAGGGCGTCGTCCCGTTCTCCAGCGCCGTAATAATCTTGTCGGTTACGGTCTGGAACAAATCCTGCCGTGGGGCTGATTTGCGGTTGGTAGTTTTCTTCGTCATATGCCATTCCCATCAATAAAAAAACGGGGATAGCTCCCGAACGGGGAATAATCCCCGTTTGGGTTAAAGTAAAAAGTCAGTCCATCGCAGCCATAGCTAACGATTCATCCAGGCCTGCCTTGAAAAAATAATCCCAGGCTCCCGGACATACTGTTCTGGCAAGCTCTATAACCTCATCGAAAAGAGCTTTACATGAAGGGTGCGCATAACGCGGCAAATCGCCAGCACATCCCCGTGCAAAAGTTCGGGCCAGACTGGCAATCATCCACTGATTATCCGTGAAGTTATCCTCATCCGGTTGTGTTCCGATATCCAGACGTTCGAATGCGGCCACAACCAACAAATCACCTTCAAGTTTTGCCAGCTCGCATAAATCTTCAGCAGAAAATACGCTATTTATCTGGTCTGTCATCATGGTCAGTTCCTCAGTAATTAAAAAGGAACCGTCCTCCCCAGCGGGAAACGAGTTCCCTGTAGGGGTGATATGGATTGATGTAACCAGGCAGAAAAATCCCTGCCCGGGCTAAAGTAAAAAATCAGTCTATCGCGGCCATAATTTCGGCCGATTCAGAGTGATCCAACGCATAATCACGCAAAGCGTAGTAAAGCAGGATATCGCTGTCCTCTTCCGTCGTATTGGCGATCTGCCCGAGGGCAAACAACGACAGAGTGATACCAAAAGCTTCTGCCGTCATGGTGCCTTCATAGCCATTCCCGACCACACTGACGCCATAAGTCAGACGGGAGTTGGGGGCAAGATAGAATCCGTTGTTTGACAACGCCCGACCTTCCCACCGGCTGGTTTCTTCATATTCATCACCCAGATGCTTAGCCCACGCAAAAAACGGAGCCACACGACGTGGAGTATGCAGATATTTCAGAAGAACCAGGCCAAAGGGAACGGGCTGCATGTTGATCATCGCGACGTTATCCATTACACAATTCTCCTGATTCCAGCACACGGTCAACTTGGTTCTGCAAACGCTTCCTGGCAGAAAGAAAATTTCGCCGGTCACGTTCAGTTGCACGCTTACAGTTGATATCTGCTGTTATTTCCAGCGCCATAATGGACTGACTACGCCACGAAGCTCGTTCATCATTCCCTACGCAGGCACTGTAATGAACAATCGCCTGACGGAATAATCGCTCAGTCGTATTGCGATAATCCGCAACCGGAAGATAAGTGTATTTCGATGTCATATTGATATCCCTGTGAATAAAAGCAGGGATTGCTCCCTGACGGGAAATCAATCCCCGCAAGGGTCAAGTTAAGATTTAAGCAAGACAACCGTACTGGTGCCTGAAGCCGTGTTCCGTCAACGTTCTTTCTAATTTCCGGACCGCATCAAGCATTTCATCGCATTCGCTGTTAGTCATGACAAAGTCACGCATCGTGTTCCATGTCAGACTTTGAGTCAGATGCGACAATGCCAGAGCTTCGTCATCGGTCAGTTCAAGCTGAATTTTCATCTCTCATTCTCCTAGGGTTACAACCAGTGCATCGTCAACGTATCTGGCGACAAAGTTTTGAGTCCGTTCGGCAGTTTCGCCTCCCAGACGGACAAACAACGCCAGCGAAAATGTCACCTGCTGAATGTCGGGATCTGAGCGATGGTTCCAGGCATCCTGCGAAGCTTTAATCAGCGCAAATTGCCGACGTTCCCACTGGGAAAAATCAAACACTTCAATAGCGTGTTCCCAGGCCGGGAGCGTGATAGAAACAGGCGTAAATGCCAGAGATAAGCGATGAGTCATCGGTGCATTCCTTACGTAAAAAAGGGAACACCGATCCCCTGCGGGAAGCGTGTTCCCTTAGAGTGAGTTACATCATTGATAGCGGAAAATCCGCTGTGGTGAGAAGTGTACCTTCATCGCATAAGCGACCGCTGTTTTCAAAGGCTAAACAACGTTACCGCCCGAAGGCATCGTCTCTCAGGTCATGACGATTTTGGCTGGTAATCACCCGAAGGCGTCCCTCTCAGATTACCGGGACATTGGCTGTTGTCGGAGACAACGGGTTAACGTTTAAATGCTATCGCTAATATTCCACAGAGGCAAGCGGGTTTAATTATTCCTCAACATCAGGTTTATTATAGACACGTTCAATATAGCGCCCCCGGCCATCACCGTGTCCCAGATCCATAGACACCATTGCTTTTGCCTCATCGTCACTCATCCCCTTGCTTTTATGATATTCCATCGCTTCACCCGCCCAGGCATATCGCAGACTATGAGGCGCATATTTACCCACTAATCCCGCATCTCTGACAATATTCCGATAACGATCAATTGCTGATTTCAGATCAGGTTTATCAACCAGCTTACCATTCTGTTCAGCAGCAACTTTCAGAGCATGATTAACAGCACTTAGCATTTTATCGCGATCTATAACCGTCGTATCTCTTGGTCGTCCTCCTTTTGTACCAAATACGATCCTGACACGATCATCACCACGCGATAATGCACGTTGCCAGGTTTTTAATGATTTAACAGATTGCACCGCTTCTTCTGTCCTCAGGCCAAAACAACGAGCAACCTGCATTGCCGCTGCTACGCCAACGTTTTGCTTATCTGAATAAGCGAACGCTGCGAGATAGCGTTCGCTACTAATTGCGACTTTAGTACCGTCACGACTGGCGTCTGCTAATCCGAGGGCTGAATTACTTAATTTTTCATGACCAGGGTCGGCAAGTTTTTTCCGACCGGCAACGGTCAGCATATTTCTGATTGCAGCCATCTCATTCTGCATTGTTCTTTTAGATATCCCTTCGGCCTGACGACTCTTGACATACAGCTCAATATGATTGGTTTTTATATGCTTCACATCCCGGATCTGAATATTTAATTTAGCTATTCTCTCCGCTACACGGGAGGCGATCTTTGAACGATCTGCGATAGTCTTGAACCCACCACCTCCCTGTCTTGCCAGCGTAACCAGCTGCTTACTTAATTTCGACATACCAGTCCCCTTTCACAAAGAAATACAGATCAAGCTCTTCTCCAGGAATATGGAAACGAGCACGATCTATATTCTGAATCTTCACACAGAATATGAGTGATACATCTGGCCCCGACGGCACGGTTAGGTTTTGCGCTTCCTGCGTCTCGACGGGTATCTGTGCATCGGGGTGACAACATGTTGAGTTTTTACGAGGTTCCCCAGCTCGCAGAGCTGTTCGCGGCGTATGCCGTCCTGACGTTAGTCAGACTACCTCCATATGTCAGCTTTCACTGACATTGCCATCGATACCGAGTCGAATTTTCTCCTGAAGTTGATACGCCTGCTCTCATGGTTTCTCCGTGAATGGATGCGTTCCGTGATAAGACGTTATGGTTAAAAAGTGTGCTTAAAGATGCTATTTCCCCAGTCTGAACACCGTGGCTACGTGTGCGTCAGACTGTACAGAGTGCTGAAAGACCGCATTCCGTCTGCTAAGACGGTGCCCTTTCGCGCAGCGTCACTTGGTATCGCTACCGCTCTTACACAAGTGACGCTGCGCATATCCCATCGCCAAATGCTGCTCTTGCAGATGCCAAATGTTCCAATTGGCATGAGCTACGAGCCGCAAATGTTGCCGGGATAAGCTGGACGTAAGTCCAAAGGAAAACAGCTTTAAGGATGTCGGGCAGACGTTGTTGCCCTGCGTTGAAGTGTACCTTTATCGCGTTTGCGATCACCGTTCTCAAAGGTTAAACGGTGTTATCGCCCAAAGGCTTCGTCTCTCAGATTGCGACGATTTTGGCTGCGGCCACCCGAAGGCATCAGTCTCAGGCCGCGCTTCTTTCCCTATGATATTGGCTTACGATCACCCGAAGGCGCTTCTCTCAAATCGCTGGCGCAGTTCCGATTGCGCTGAAGCATTGGCTGTTGTCGGAGACAACTGTGTAGCAAATGCAGAATATATTACCTCAGAATAATTATCAATATAAAATTCACATTAATATAATAGGACTATCAGACATTTTCCTAGATGCGGTCAATGGGTTTCCATTACCTTTTTTCATTCTTATAATCTGGCCTACTATCCCATAAAATGCTGGGGTTATTCCCGGTATATTTTTATATTCCCCGTGATCATTATAGCTAGCCATTTCACCAAATTGGTGCCATAAACCATTGCGATCTATATAATCATTGACGTGTTTTTGCTCCGTACATTTTTCACTCTTGAAAATCTCAATGTAATGCATTACTTGTTTTGCTTCTAATAAACACAATCCATTTTTTGATTCATATCTATCAGAATGAAATTCAATCCCTTTCAGTAAAGGAGTTATTTCTTCATCAGGAATATCAGTATAACAACTCCATATATTGTTAACTGAAATTCCTTTTACCGTTTTTTTAATTGAGTACCAAAAATAAAAATCATCGTAATTATTATTTTTAATTAGATTTCGGGAGTTTTCACTCTTAATATCTCTAATATGAAAAAACACCATAAGATCACGCTGAACAAAATTACTTGTCGTAAATGGAATACCTTCAATAAAACCATATCCTTTAGATAGATATTTGACTACTTTTCCGTAATATATCATTATTAAATCACCCTCAAATATTATTTTACAAATTATATACTCGATAATGAAAGCATTCATCAATTATGTGAAAGGAAATATTTCATTCATATACCTGATGTAAAATGGATTATCGTATCTTCTCAGGGAAAGTGCTGAAATTTTATTTTGACTGGCCTTGCTAATATGCTAGGGTTCTCTTATCAGGAGGGACTTACAATGAAAGATAGCGATAAAGCATCACCTCAATCAGATGTATGGGCGATGATCTTCAATGGCTTAGTTGAAGCTATAAAGATGATTTTTTCAGTTATCCTTGCTATCGCTGCCGCTGGGAGCAAAACCTCTCACCCAGCGACTCCATCTATGGAATCAGAAGACCATCATTCTGGTTTCCGTAATGGTCATAGTGGACCAGGTTATTATGATAGCAACGATCACAAGTTAAGGCACTTTGATGATTAACTTCTGAATAAGGCGTTTACACAGAATCATAGATAGGATCTTATTTATGCATCATCAGTTGTGAGGGCCGTATATAATTTCTTTCCCTCCTCTCTTATTTCTTCGCGGAGAGATTCCAAAGTATCTATGTCATCTACCGGTAGCTTAATTCCTCTTTCCTTTCTGTCATTGTATGCTTTATTTGCAACTTCCTCGTAGCGTGCAGCTTCCTGCAAATATCCCTCAGCCTTACTGTAAATAGTTTCTAATAAACCAGGCGTTGCATTAATAACATCTGATACTTCTTTTGCATATTCATCCTTCACCAAGCCAGCAATGGCCTCGACCCCGGCCTGTATACCGTGACACATCATCATAGAATTCCCTTCCTTAAGATAATGAACGCACATCATTAATGGCATCTGCTCAAAAGATAGGAGTGCTGAGCGATGTGATGTGCTAGCGAAATCAATCAGTTTTTTATAATCCTTTTTATTTTTTTGTTTTGTTACTAACCAAGTCACCCCTGCAGTGAGGATGCAGGGAATAACAGTAAAAGTGGATACCAACCATTGAAAATCAGTCATTTAAATAAAAACCATGTGAGATAATGTACATACTATGCATTATTTACCAACGCTATTATTTGATTAATGGTGCTGATTCCGTGGGTTGATAGATTCCTCACGTTGGGCGCGACTCCTGCCAGCAACTCAACATCCACCCAACTTGCTCAATTGTCCTCAGACATAAGCAGCTAACGCTTCCTCGATAGCGACACGATATGATTTCGTACCCATGCATCAGTCAGCGGATGCGCATTTAGCAAGGCAACCTCAATACTAACTCCTTGTGCAAGCCAACAGTTGCAAAGACAAAGCAGTGTCACAATTGGCTACGTATTTACACGTCACCTAGCATACTCTACATTAAAAGCAGCGATCACTTTATCGTGTAGCGCCGCGCATTCCTCATAAATAGCGTTTAGAGCTTCATCGCGATCCACTGGAATTTTAGCCACCAACTTAATACGCTCCTCACGAGTCGCCTTCGCTAGAGTAGCCATCTTCGCCGCTTCCATTACCAGATTTTCAGCCCGTTTAGCCAGATGCCACGCGCCACCCGTCGCTACTTCCTTCAAATTTTCGGCTCCAGTAGCTTTCTCCGAGTCTATTACTTCGCATAATTGGATGATACTATTTTGTACACCTGCGGTTTCTGCTGCACCTGCGGCCTCCACGTAGTAACGCAATGACTGAAGCATTAACTTTTCTTCCCGATCTATATAGCGCTCTGCAAATAGTCGCTCATTCATTGCACGGGTTCCTACCATGCGGCGCTGCATAACATACCACATAACACCGCTGGCAATAACGCAAGGAACTACGGTAAACACGCTTAATAGCCAACCTAAATCCCCCATTTCGTCTCCTCGGTTTGTTAGGGAAAGATAACGGCGGCAGTCTGCATCATATCGATTTTGATTGTTTGTGTTTAATGGCTCCCCTTAATGGTTGGGAGATGAACGGCGAGTATCGCGACGAATTTGAGGGACGGTTATCTATTCACCACAGGTTATAGGACAAACCTACAGCCTGTGTATTTTTATTTATTTTTTCCCAGCCGAAGCACCTTTCGTAGCAACAGTTTTTACCACTTCACCTGCCACTCCAGGACCTTTAGCCCCTGCTTGTTGCGATCCTTCCGATGCTTTTGCAATCGCAGACGAAACAACGGCACCTATCTGAGCACCACTCCAACCTACAGCCCCAAACCAGAACATCGGCAGCACCACATACATCGCCCCCAGCACCAGATTCATGATCCAACCATCCGAGCCGGTACTGGCAAGCCAGTTATTAAAGCTGTTCGTGTATCCTTTGTAGCTGGCATACATCAGCTCAATGAGCTTGTCATCCAGCCAGCCGCCAAGCTCCCACCAGAACGGCACAAATATCAGCGCAAACATCGCAAAAGTAATGGTAACCACCACTTTCGGATCGTAAGCCCCGAACAACATGACCAGTGGGATACACACCACGATAGCCATCAGCAAAACGGCATGAACCATCGGCAGTGCCTGCCGAAGGGCATCAAACGCCGGGAGCTGCGTCACCTGAGCAGAAAGCGCACCAAGACCGCTCAGCGCCTGCTTAATGCCGGTATCGATGCCCGTTCCCTGCCCCTGCTGATTACCCATCATGTAAGTATCGCCCCCGCCAGACAGGTGCGTGTTCTGTGGACTCACCAGCCAGCGCAACAGACTTTCTTCCCAGTTACCAGGGGATTTTGCCTTCATCATATTGACCGTCCTGGTATCAAAGCTTTCCAGTAGACGACTTTTCAGCCCCTTACTTGATGCACTCCACCAGTCTTTACAGGTTGGATAGCCGCCACGGCCAACATTGGGATATCCACTATCCCGGCTTTCACTATACGGCCACGCAGCTCGCGGCGACGTTGAGGTGTAATAGTCGTAGTACCCTGAAGTATTGAGAAAATAATCGGAACCAATCCAACCAACTGAGTCAATCGTAGTGGCGGTCAGTTTCGGATTACTGTTCTTCAGTTTGTAATACGACTTCGCATAGCACTGGCTGGCAAACTCCTGAACTTCCTCCCGGATAATGGGATCGATCAACTTGGTGTGCTGAACCTCAAAACGTAGCAACCGGAAGTCATTCCCGCAGGGGATTGAGGCGATGGCCGCATGAGTCACCCCTTTGGACAGGGAATGCACCAGATACCACCACGCCGGGATTTTCGCCGTCTGGCCGTTGAACTCTGCAATTAGCGGCCCATAGCCGGATTCATCCGGTTTAGGTACATTCACGCCACATTGAGCAGAACGGGTGCGATCAAACTTCATCGTTGTGATATCGATATCCTGCATCGGCATCGCACAGAACATGATCACCACAAACGCGACATACAGAACGTGCTCCATTCTCGGCAGCGCCAGCGCCCCCTTATTCCCTTCATCATCCCCCTCTTCCCGAACTTTCAGCCAGACACCGGCGATTTTAAACGCCAGCGGAATAGCAAAAATCCCTGTGGTGGTAATAATCATCCACAACGCGTTATTGATGAGCCAGCCCATAAAGACCAGCACCATTTCCAGATAGCTGTCAGCCGTCATCACATCCCCCAACGCGAACTGGTGATTTCAATCATCACAAACAGGCAAACCGTCATTATCTCCAGCCGGTAAACCTGAAAGCGCCGGGTACAGTGACGCAGGAAATAGCCCCGGACACGGTGCAACCAGAAAAACGTGATAACCGTGTATAGCGCCAGCCGCCAGAACAGAAGCGGCGTTTTTATCTGAAGCAGCCACGTCCTCAGTTCCGTTTCGCTACCTACAAAATGCAGCAGCGTGAAGCTAAAACCTCCGAGGGCCAGAATGGCGACAACACAAAACAGCGAGACCCGTAATACCCGCTGCCAGAGTGGTTTACGAATAGCGTCCATATTATTCCTCCACCTTCTGATTCAGGTTCTGCATGGCATCATCATTCTGCTGCACCGATTGACGCAGACCATGATCTGCCTCGCGGCTTTCCTGGCGCGTCAGGGTGACAAGAATGGAGTTGTTGCTGATTGCTTTGCGGATCTCCATTTCATTCTTCAGCGCCAGCACCTCACGGTCGAGGAACTCCAAACGACGGTCGGACTCATCAAGCGCCATTGTCTGATCCGCCGCGTTCGGTTCCGACTGACCGGCCATCAGCATCCGGCGCATACCCAGCGCGGTAGAAATGGTCTCTGACATCGCCAGTTCGCTGGCAAGGCGCTGTACCAAAGCTGCATTATCCGGGTCATCCTTCAGCGCCTGAATAACACCGCGAGAGACGACCATATCCCCTGTTTTCAGCGTCGCCAGATTAGTTGCATTGGGCGTCAGGTTTCCGTTAACCAGCTTCACAAGGATTTCCAGATTCTCCTGCGTAGTCTCTTCCAGCATCGGTGAAAAACCGACGCCGGCAGTTGATGCACCAGGTTCGTTTTCCACTCCGCCGCTGCTGCAATCGCTGGCCTCGGAACAGGTACGAATCGCCCTGTCCCCCAGCACTTTAACAACGGCTTCCGCCGCTTCTTCGCTGGTCTTATACTTCTTGCACAAAGAACCATTACAGGCCGATCCGCTGACGCTGCCACTACTGGTAACTGATTGCTTATTCAGAATATTGAAGCCCGCTTTTGCCAGGTCATGCGTGGGTTTAATCGCAGGCTGGCCGCTGCCACCTCGTTTTTGCCCACCAATCCACTTTACCCCCTCTTTGCCGGTGGAGGTTTTTAGCTGGTTATCCGCCGCCACCGCATCCGGCGTCGTGGAGACGATATTTTTGAACTCTTCCCCTATCGCCGCCTGCGTCCACTGGCTGGACATGGTGTAATCCGCCATTTTCTTCGACATGTTCTGACAATTGAGCTGGGCTTTATCAAACGAAACATTGGCCTGAAGCACACCGTTAGTCAGCAGTTCATACAAGCCCGGGTTTGCCCGCTGGATGATCATCGCAGGCAAACTTGCTACCGCGCCAGTGGCACTACTGATCACGTTACTCATCATGTCCTTAAAGCCGCTGGTCACGCCATTTAGCTGGTTTTTGACGGTCGTATTAATGTCAAAATTGCCGCACATTAGATCGCTGTTCCAGCTAATCCCCATGCCCAGTTTTTCCATATTGTTATTACTGGGCGGCTGCGATATCACGGTCCCACCGCCGATAGTATAAAAGAGGTTATCGTTAACAGCTCCTTTCAACCCCTTACTGGAATCGGTGTTAATCACATCATTATCCAGATCGAAAACCGCCCGGGCCGGAAGGCTCAGCGTAAGGCATCCCATCAGAGCGCCTGCAAAAACTATGCGTTTATTCGTCATACTCACTCTCCTTGTTATTGATAATCGATGCTGTAGAGGAACGTCTGACCACGACGCTTACAGCAGCTGTAGGGTTGCCATAACCCCCAGGCGTAATTGCCATCGGTTGAAACGGGATTGGGGCTGTCCGGAAAAGCCGCGCAGGATGTGGACAGCGACGGCGTGAGCTGCTGCCATTTGTGATTGCGGGTACCAGTATTTTCCGTGACCGGCGAGGGAGGCCAGTAACCAGGACTGGCACTGGCCGTCATGGGTTGATAAACGTGTATTTGCCCGGTACGGGTGACAACATCCGCCGCACGCTGCGCGACAACCGCCGCCGCTTTATAGTCATCAACCTGAGTAACAAACCCGCTTCGGGGATAGACGTTACCCCACATATTGCCGCCAGTTGTGGAGCCGATTTCTCGCAGCCCGGGCGTCAGCGCTTCCGGATAAAACGACTCCGGCAGGCCGGAGCGCCACATCACCGCATCAAGGGTACTGAGAAGATACGGCATCAACGCCGTGTCAGAGCTGGAACAGGTATATCCCATCTGCCCCATGAACTTATTGAAGACGGGAGCGGCCAGAGCCGGATGGCCGATAACATCCGTATTTTTAAATTGCAGGTTATCTTTCCGCTCAACGCGTTTCTGCTCGTTCGCGCCTCCCCCTTCGGCAATACCGGAAAGGCCGGTTCCCAGAAACGACATTTCCGTCCACGGGTTACGGCCCGTCTGGTTGTAGCTGGAGACTACGGCATTGGGAATGTAGTGACGCACTTTGGTGGAAGTCTTCACCGTGCAGCCATAAGGAGTACAAAGCAGCCAGTAGCAAATACCGACAATCTTGTATTCCAGACATTGGGGGGACAACGCGCTGGCAATGATCTGCGCGGAGTTAATCGCTCCGGCCGCAAAGGGTTGAACTGCGCAACCCAACATCAGTGTAATCCCCAGCCGGTGTGGTCGAAATAGTTTCATCACCGCTCCCCCTGAAATTCAGCAAGGCGGGCTTCAGCTACTGCAACATCCGCCGTGCCGTAAACCACGTAACGGTCGTCGAACACCACGGCGGGATACTTCGCCAGCTTCAGGCTGTATGCCTGTAGTACGCCCTGGTACGCCTGCCCGATTTGTTGCTGTTTTTGCTGCCAGTCCGGTGACTGGATGATGGTTTTTGCAACCTGTTCCGCCTGAACTGGATCAGCAGGCAACTCACCAAACAGCTGGCGTTGTACATTATCCGGGGCATCCAGGTAAATCACCTGACCGCTGGAAGCATTTAATGGGGGATGATGGCTGTCGGTGTAGACAATGGTCGCTGCCGGTGTCTGAACAGCAACGGCCAGCAGCGGGATCAAGAACTTTGAAGGTGTCATAGAGCACTCCTGTGATGGGGAAAATCACAGGGTGCGCGGTATTAGAAAAACAAGCTGCAAAAAATTATAACTTCAACATTAAAATTTAATCGACTATTTGCGCTTAAACGCCGTCCAACTTAATACCAAACATATTCTCTATTCTAAATCTATTGAAGTCATTTTCACTGGCAATTATTTTTAAAGCAGCGGTGACATTTTCGGTTATGATTGAATATTTTGGATCAGATGATTGCACATTACTAAATTTGAGCAAACCATATCTAATTTTATCGATTAATTCAATTGGATTCGACTTCATCCAACCAACAAGTTCCTCCACTGATACTTGTGATAGATAATCAATTACATCAGAATCCCAACCATTTGACTTCATCAATGCTTCCGCAACTTCGTCAATAGTATGGTTTTTTCCACCCTCAATTAATTCATTAATCTTTTCACGAAGAGGTTTACTCCTAATATCCCGTAGAATCATCCTACTTCTTGCATCTGAAAAATCTCGTGTAGCCCCTAATATTTCACTATACTTTTTGATATAAGATTCAACCGGATAATTGAAGTCTTGCAATATTGAAATCATAGAGTCAAAACTTCTAACATCCACATCGTTTAATTCACAATCTAATATACTAACTAACGCTTCGATAAATGTATCTTTATTATCTACAAAAGATCCATGATAAATGGACCATGCCTGCTGTATTCGCTCCTCTAACCTAGAAATTTTTGCTTCATTATTTTTTTGACTAATTATATCTCTGAATCCATTGCGATCTCTCACATATCCATTTTTTATAAAAAAATCTATCTCATCATCAAAAACAGATTTTCTAAAATTTAAAGAACTTGCTAGACTGGCGTATAACTTTTCTGCTGATGTGTATTCATTTTCTTTTTTACCAGCAAAACTCAACCACGACTTATCCCTTAATAATCTCCGAAACTCTTCATAAGAAAGATCGTCTAAGTGGGTGTAGTAACTCCAGCAAAGTAATGTTACATGCAATACAAACTCATTTCGGACCAAATTGTCAGCATCAGATAAAAAAGGTTCGAAGGAATTAATTACATTCCTTATTTTTTTTAGCACTCTAATGTTCCTAATATTTAACTTATCAGAAACATTAAATATACACTCATAATCGGAATAACTTTTTGCAAAAACACAATCAAAATTATCCTTTACGACAGGATCATATTTTAATTCTAGGTCAACAATTTTCTCCCTATATTCTTTAAATGTTTTTTTATCATTTTCGTCTGAAAGAGAATCTTCATTAAAGACAAGAATTATTTTACAATTTTTCCTTTGTGCTAACTCATCAATTAAACCCATGATATCCTTTACACTTAGACCGTTCCCCTTTCTTTCCAGATCATCAAAGCAAATAATATAATTATTAACCAAAGCATACTCAAGAGTAGAAACTACACCTAGTGCTTTGTTCACGTATGGAATTGAATCAGCGTGCCGAGACACAACTCCAATTTTAGCAACAGCTTTTTTAATCCAGAAAAAAGCCTGATTTACATAAGTCACAAATAAATTATCTTTTAACCAAGGCACATGATTAAATAGACTACTAGCAGTTTCTAACTGTTTTCTCATCTCATTTTCGACCTGTTCTTTTGAACTGATCGCTTTCGCGGAATGAAAAATACTCTTCTTAATATCTTGAAGAGAATTCTTCCCAAAAAGAGATATATAAGAATATGCAATTTGAGTCAAACTACCACCGTGAGTTTCTATATACTTATTCCAAGCATATGTTTTCCCAACACCCCAATCGCCTTTAATAACCATCACACGGTGTTCAGATTTGACAAATGCTTCTAATGATTGTTCTAAATTAATCACACGCCCCCCTTAAATTATATTTATTTGTAAAAAACAGTATGCCATACCAAAAGCAAATATCACAACTCAGATAAGATTAGCTAACTCTCTAACCAAATAAACCACATCCACAGCATCAGGCATATTGATATACCAGCGCACGCCATGCCCATAATCATCCATCGTAGGCCAGCGCAGACTGCCAGTAACCGTCAGCAGCAGGTTAACCGTTCCCGTCTTACCCACCACCTGAACGGCCAGGCAGTTATGCCCGGCCACGCGGTGGGGTGAATAAGTAAATGTCGCCTTCTCCCCTACCCGCTGACGGGTCTGGCGGCATAATTCCGCCAGTTGCGCATGATGGTGCTGGCTGATTCGCGGATTGCCCTGTGGCGGCGCATCAAACAACACGCCGGTACTGGAAATATTACCGTCCACTACATCCAGCACAGTGGATCTGAACCGCATCATGCTGCCTCCTTCGTGGCAATCCCACGGGCGATATCGAGTTGGTGCGCAATACGCTTCGCAGCATCCAGCTCGCTGATACCGTGCTCAATCATCAGCGCCCGACGTGCCGCCTTCTCATCCTTCTCCGTCATACCCAGAGCCAGATAGAGACTCGGCGGCACAGCACGGAACAGCGCCTCGATACGGCTTGCCAGCACTACCCCTTCGGTGTAACAGCGCGGCGTTTTGGTCGCGGAGAGCAGCATCGCTTTTTGCTCGGCGGTGAGCTTTTTAAAGCGAGCTATCTCTTCAACCTCTTCCGGCGGCATCACCAGACACAGCCACCACTCAATCATATTGAGCATTTTTTTGGCCGTGGCCGGGAAGTCTTCCAGGTTCTGTGTTGCCAGCCATAACCACGTGCCGAGCTTACGCCACATCTTCACCACCTTAACCACGTACGGGGCCAGTAGCGGGTTCGTGGTGATCATATGCGCCTCATCAGTCGGGAAGACGATCTCCCGGTCCAGAAACTGGTCACGTTCGGCGATATTGTTGATGGTATTAACCAGTGAGGTATAGGCCACTGCCAGCGGTGCTTCATAGCCTTCACGCGCCAGTGTGCCTAGGTCAATCAGCGTGACATCCGCTTCCGGCCAGTTCTGTCCAGGGCGATTAAACAACTCACCCAGAAAGCCCTGCATAAATACGCCCAGCGATTCGCCCATGTTCTGCGCCCGGTCGCGACGAACCTCGGGGCGAGACTCATCCTTCGCGAAAGCGTAAAACGCATCCTGAAGGTCGGCGGTGATCATCTGCCGTTCTTCATTCCAGGCTTTACGTGCCCCGGCCAAGATTGCCTCGCGCATCATGCCCCGGTCGGCACGTTCCAGCCGCGCCTCTTCCTTTGCTTCTCCACCGGTTACCATCAGACGCGCCACAATCTCCAGCTCACCCAGAATATCGCGCTCTTCCTCCGCATCGCCATCGTCCGTTTCATCTACCTCTATACGGTCACTCAGCTCGCTTTCATCAACGGTTTTCACCGGCGCTTCAATCAGCTTGTATGCATCGGCGAACGGGGCCAGCGAAATACCACAGCCCGGTTTGATGCTGACTTTGTTCACCGACAGCTCCAGCTCCGCGCAGTAGTCGGCAAACAGGCCAAACGAGTTACCCGCTTCAGCAATAAACAGACGTGGCCGGTGAATCGCCATCAACTGGGCAAACAGGCTGTTAAGCGTCGCCGACTTACCGGAACCGGTCGGGCCAAACAGGACCAGATGCGCATTTTTGCAACGGTCGGCGCTGTTAAGCGGATCGAACGTCAGCGGCGCACCGCCCCGGTTAAAGAAGGTAAATCCCGGATGGCCGGTGCCAGTGTCACGGCCAAATACCGGCAGCATATTTGCCATATGCTGAACAAATGTCAGGCGGGTGTACCAGTTCTTCTTATCCAGCGTCGGATTAAAACACATCGGCAGCGCCCGGAGGTAACCGTTCAGCGGCGCGACGTCGTATTCCGGTTTCACCGGCTGCAACCCGGCGTTCAGAAGAATGGCCGTCAGATCGCGCTGGCGGCTGTTGAGGACTTTTAGCGACGCCCCGGAGAGAAAGAAGGTCATGCTGGCGCGGTACAGTTTGTGCCGTTCACCCAGATAGCTTTTAGCCGTATCGGCATCGGCTCGCACACGTTCGGATTCGGTATTCTCGCCAATGGCGTTTTTCGCCAAATGGTTGAAGCGCTCTTCCAGCACATCCTGCGGCTGCACGACCAGCGTCAGGGAAATCACTGTCCCTTCCGGCAGCAAATCCATCAGCGCGTTGATATTCTCCCCTTTACGAGTTTCGCCGGTAAGGTGGCCGACCGAGGGGGCACGACGAATGCGATCGATGCTGACGGCTTTATGCGGCCGCTCATCGAACCACCACACACCATTCTCTACATCTGATCGCGGAGGCGTAAACATCAGGGTCTCGCTGAAATCGTTAAGCACTGGCAGCTCACCGTTGCGGGTGTCAACATGCGCTGCCGTGCTGTATAGCGTGTCCTTATCCACCCAGTCAGGTTCGGGGTTAAACCAGCGCAGCAACCAGGCGTGGATCTGCTCGCCATTTTGCCTTGCGGTCACTATCCCCGCCCCGGCCAGCGCCGAAGATAATCGCGCGCAGACCTGATTCAGTTGCTCTTCCGGGGAATATGGCTCATTCACTCCTGGGTTCACATAGCGATAAATCACCATCCGGGTACGACGCTGCTGGCCGCGCCACGGTGCGCCAGTGATAGCTTTATCGATAAACAGACCTTTCGGCACGGCGATGCCGCGCATGTGACGTTCCATCTCATGCAGATACGCGGCGGTAAATGCCGTTCCCTGCGCCCACGGTTTGACATAGCCGCGCAGCTTATCGATGTACTCTGTCACATCAGTTTCATCCTGACAGAAGAACTGAACGACCCACGGATGGCTGTCCCGCTCGTCAAAGCTGTCCTGGAGCGCATCTTCAACGATATCGCGGATCTCTTCCAGGCGTTCGCCGGTGCGCCCTTCGGTTCCCACCGGCACCACTTCAAACACAGCGCCCACCGAAAAACCATCATCGAGCAGCAGGCTCTGGCTTTCCGGCAGGTATTCCACCCACGGCAGGAAATCGATAAACGAGGCGTTATTGGGGTACAGCGAGCGCACGCCGTCCTGCGTCAGCCTGCCACTCTTTTTCTGTGACGGCAGCACCGATTCATCGTCCACCGGCTGCGGCTGTTTTTTGGTGAATAAACTGAACATCAGAGTGCCTCCAATCGTTCACCCGGCAGCGCATACTGTACCCGGCTGTAAAAAGAGAACACCGAGCTGTATCCCGGCACTGGCGCTGGTTCATTTCCCGCCATATGCGGGTAGATATAAATCACCATATCCGGATTGGGCAGGCGCGGAAAAAGCTGCTGAATTTCATTGTGCGCATCGCGGGTATAGCTCTCTTCCAGCGACTGATGGGTCGCCAGATCCGCATCTTTCAGCCCCCGACGCAGCACGCTCCGGGCTTCTGTCGTGTTCCGGGCGCTGCTGGCTTTGTTCTGCCACATATCCAGCATGGTACTGTCGCCGGGCGGCAGCATTTCATCTTTGGAGGTACTGCAACCGCTTAGCAACAACGCGACCAGCATGAATAAACCGTATCCTTTCATGGTCTCTCCTTAATCCAGCTCGTGTTGCTGGCTGACATCAAAATCGTATTTGACCTTGCGGCCCTTCTCTTCGTAATCAATCGGGATCTGGCGGGAGATATGCACGGCCACATTCGCGCCAGGAGGAACGTAAATCGCATCAAACATCTGGCCGTATCGCGCTTTCACCCAGTCGGCCAGCTCGTTCGTGCCACCTGATAACGCTTTCCCCAGCGCAGCCTGTCCGGCACTGCCGGTCAGCGTACTGGTGATAGATGTCCCGTCAGTGGTTGTCGTGGTCTGACTCTCGGCCATCGCGTCCGATGCGGCACCGGCGGCAGAGAGTGCAAACAGCGTAGGGAGATAGGTTGCAGCGTTGGTTTTACGGTCGCCGGAAAGGCAGGGAATGCCGTGCTCATCGGACAGCCAGCCAATACTGCCGCCATTGGATTTCCTGTTACTGCCATCGCTGGATTTTGCCGACTGCGGCACTGTGCGTACCGTGCCGTCAGTGAAAATAAACGTAATGGAGTGAACGTCACCACGTACACAGGACAAAACCCAGTCACCAGTGGCCGTACCGGACACGATAGCGCCTTCAACATCCGGCAACTCGACGCCGTTGGCGGTCAGGTTCTCTTTACCGATAAGTACCTTGAAGGGATAGGGATCGGTGACTTTGCCATCAATCGGCACACGTCCCAGCAATGCAGTCATGGCCTGGCTACCGACCAGCGTGGAGTTCTCCGGCAGGGTATAGACGGGCAGTTCGGTTTCTTCGATGCTCTGCTGGTTTTTCGCAGCACGATCCAGTTCCGCTTTCTGGCGGGTGATCTCGTTATCATTCAGCCCACCAAACGCCGTGGGGAACTGGAATGTGCCGGTGCCATTGGTCGCGGCAGCCGCGCCGGTCACCGGTTTACCATTACGATCCAGTTGCACACCATCCTGCGGTTCAATCCAGACCGTGCCTTGCGCCACCGTTTCAGCCTGCCCGATATCTTCCAGCCCCAGCCCTACCGGTAAGTCACTGCCTGCGGGAGTATTGCTACCTGCCCCCGAACCGGGAACCGTATTTTTCAATGATTCCAGCAGGCCAGCCAGCCGCTGCTGCTCGGCCTGAAGTTTTTGCTGTGCCTGGGTACTTTCCTGTTTGACGGCGTTAACCGCATCATTAATACGGCCATCCACGTTATTTCCCTTATTTTGCAACCGGGCATTTTCTTCGGCCAACGCGGCATTCTGTTTCTCCAGATTCTCCTGATTGGTCTGGATCGTTTTAATACGCCCGACCAGCGTACGCAGCGTATCCTGCGGCGTATCGCCCTCGATGCCGAGGATGCTCAGTTCTTCCTGGGTCAGATCGGCAACAGTGGTATTATCCGCCGAATCCTGTGTCTGTTTCGAACCTCCACAGGATTTCACGCCGATCATGACTGCCGACAACAGCACCACCGGCACAATAACCTTCAGCAGGGTATTCGACTTAATCTGCATCGCCCTTCCCTCCTTTGCCTGTTTTCGCCTTCACTGGCTCAGGAAGAAACGCGGCATCAGGACGCCCTTTGGTTACCAGATACACCGTCGTGGTATCTTCCGGCGTTCCGCTCGCGCCCAGCCAGCGATGCTGGAATGTCGCGCTGTAGAAATTGCCCTGAAGACGGCGCGGATCAAGAACCACTTTCTCCGCACGCTGATTACGCAGGGTTAGCGCCACCACGCTGTAGCCCTGCAATCCCCATGCGGCCAGCGGTTTCACCTCAACAGACTCGGACGGCAGCAATGACGTAAGCCTGTCCGACAACGCCAGCGAAATGGAATGTACACCGGGCAGCGGCTCAATCGTGCGCGACGGTGCGTACAGGCTTTGCGCGGCATAGCGGGTTAAGGCTACCGGCAATGGCGTGGTGGATTTTTTCTCTTTCGGTTTCGATGTGGACTGCCGTTCGCCAACTATCGAGGCTTTGCTATCGGTCGTTGCAACATCACCGTTTCCCGTCGAGCTGGAGACTTCCCCCTGATACACCAGGCTTACCGGCTCCAGTACGTTTTTACCCTCTTCGGCGCTGATATCCAGCAGGATCATCTCGCCGTTCTCCACATCCTGAAGCACCAGGCGGGTACGGGCAAACAGTGACCCGGGTTGCAGGTACACCGCACCGCCGGTACTTTGTACGCGCAATTTCCCCTTCAGCTCAGGCGGAAATCCCACGCGCACATTGCGGTTCACAAAAACAATGCGCTCCTGCCCGACATGCAGGGTTACCGGCAGCGGAATACGCTCCCACTTCACCAGCTCAACCGCCTGCGCTGGTAATGCGGCAAGACAGGCCAGTGACAACAAAAATCGTCGTAAACTCATCAGTTAAACACTCCCTTTTTCTCTTCCTTAACCACCGGGGCCGCTTCCAGACGCTGCGGCGCTTCCGAGAGACAATCCAGCGCCAGACCAAACGGGTTAGCCTCCGGATTCTTGTCCCAGCGCGCCACCTTCAGCGGATAGCGCACCAGTGAGCGTTTAACCGGCTCTGAGTTAACATATTCATCGGTAACCAGATCCAGACGAACCTGCCAGTTATCGCGGTCAATAATGGTGACGCTGTCATCCCGGTAGCCCCGTTCAGGGATCTCCGACACACCACGCACGCGGTCGCGTGATTCCCCCAGGTCCTTACGCTGCTTCGCATCCTTATGCAGCAGTTCCTTACAGGTCGGCGTCAGGTAGGCCGACAGTGTCTCGATGCGATACGGATAATCAACGTCGCCATCCTTCGGCCAACTGTTTAACTGCTGGAAAATATAAAAGCTGAAGGCATACACCGTTGAGGGAGGGATCTCCCACCACGGACGGGAGCTGCCGGAGCGGAGATCGGGAGGATTGTGAATGGTCAGATTGCGCGGAGACATCATCCAGCCAAGCATGGACAACACTAACAGTACCAACATAACCCCACACGCAGTACGGAGCGTCCAGATATGATTGTCCCGGGCATTCAGGGCATTTTTAAACTTACTCATGAACGGCCTCCTGACGGCGAACCACAGGACGCAGACGGCGCAACGCCAGTACTTGGCTGTGTTGTATCAGCCCTTTTGTTCCCAGGCCTGAGTGGCTTAACAGCAGATCCAGCCTGCGATAGAGGTAGTTTTCCGGCTTGCCGCGCTTAAAACGCGCCATTAACCTGCCGCCAAAAATAATCGTGACCAGCGGCATCAACAGCGACACGGTCGGAAAGGCTATCCAGCCGAGAAATGGCAGAACCGGTATGGCGACCACGAGGCCGCCCAGTAGGCTGAACAGCGCGGTAAATCCCAGTTCCGGCGTGGTGAAGCCACGGAACACCACCGGCTCAGCATTCAGCCTGTCAGGCATAAATTCGATAGTCGCCATACGCCATCCTTAAAGCAGAACCGTTGCGGCCTTAGACGCCAGCCAGATAACAACGACGATCAGGATCACCCCCACGACACAAAGCATCCCGAATTTAGCCCAGGTTGATTTCCCGTCACGGACTTCGGCAAAGGTCGCAATAATGGCGTTACCGACGGCCAGCATGGCAACCGCCGCAAGAATTAATCCGCCCAGCACGATACCGTCATTGAGATATCCGGAGATCTGACCGTAAAAAGAACTGTCGGTACTGCTTTTCGGACCTTCAACAGTGGGTAACCCCGCGTGTGCAGCAGAAATTCCGGTCAGAGCAACGGCCAGAACCCGCGCACACCAGAGACGAAAAGAAAAACGCAGAGAAGATAATGCAGAGCAAAACATGGTTATTTCCTTATAAGAGAAGCCAGGCTTAGCTGGCGAAGAGATAGATAGCGATAATAATGAGAAGGACTGAGCGGATGGCAAAACGCACCAATGCCTGCTCTTTGATATGACCTGCTGCGTACCCCCGATAAACATGCAGAAACCCCCATCCCACCCACAAAATCAGCAGGGCAATCAGCGCACCAATAAACACTTTGCTCAGCAGTGCGGGATCGGCGTTGCCACTTGCCGCTTTAAATGCGTTGGTCTGGGCATCATTCACGGGCGACGCTCCATCCGGTACTGACCGGTGAGAGAGGCCGAAGGGACGGGCTGGGCGCGGGAAGGTTCCAGGTAGATACCAATCCCCTGGCGAATCGCTTTGATATCCTGCGTTGCCCGTAGGTAATCGAAATAGAAGCGCCCGTTCTGCCCATCCTGAACGGCGACAACACGGGCGCGTTCCAGTGCGGCCTGCACTTGATCCAGTTGCTTCATTACCAGCGCCAGCTCGTCAGACTCGGCGGCCTGAACGCCCGAAACCAGCAAAAAACCCAACAGGCACCATGCCCGGGGTTGTGTCATGCGCATATAAACCTCCTCCAATGCGATTGCATGTACGGAGGAAGAGTGGCGAAAAGCGTCCTGGCGGGCAGTAAGAAAACAGAAGTGGAATTTTGAAAATTATGGAGGGGTAAGGCGTGGCGCAGAATGCGCCATCGGGGTTCTTTGCCACCCCGGCGCAAGCAGGCTTGCGCTCTCGGCAAGGCTCTTCCCTACACCAGAAAGACTCGCAGGCTTGCTATTCTGGTTCGGGAAGGAGCAGAAACTTAAAACAGAATTATCATCACCTTCTTATTCTAGGTAACAACATTGGGTCTGAGACTCGCCAGTTGAAATTAGGGTTATGCTCCATAAACCAAGTAATTGAAATTTTTGCAAACTTTCTAAAAGAAGCGTCATTCCATAACTCAACGATTGCATCTCGACTTAAACGGTCAATCTGAGCTGAATTTTTGTAAACCCAACCGAGGTATGCATCAAGCTTTGGTTGATTTCTTCCTTTGTAATGCCCATGTGGGACCGATGGAAAAAAATCAGCATCAGCTTGATGAAACTCCCAATCTTTGGTCTTCGAAAGTCGTGATAAAAAATGATAAAACCCATCATCATCAGGATATACTCTCCCACTAGATCTTCTTTGACCAGCATTAGAGTCCTGTTCATTATTTCGGTCCGACTCTCTCCAGGATTCGTTTTCGCCGTCATACCCCTCTAATGAAAGAATCCTACTGGCAGCTATATAGGTCGGGTCTTCCGGCTCACACATTTCACTTAGGGCGAGCATTCTATCTTGAACATGTAGCCAACTTAATGCACCGAGGTAATAAGCGTGTTTGGTTAGATTGAAATATAACAATGATGCTTTCTGTTCTAAGTAATCCATATTTAATCCTATTTATATCAACGAAAAAAATAGTCTATTAAAGGGAATATATTTAAGTGAGTTAGCGAAGTCATCCTCCTAAATTTATGCTACAAATACTTCTTAAAGCTTCCCATCGTCACCGAAATCGCCAGCCCCATCAGCAATGCCGCAGGTAACAGCAACAAGTTCGGATATACCGCGAACGGTGCAGACAGATACAGCACGCACGGTATATATGCCGCTGGCTTCACAACACGCTTGGCGTGATGATAAAGAAAGCTCGACTCATAGGCCGCACCGTAGCGGCGCAGATCGCGTCGCACCATCCCGTCCGCGATCCCCACGATGGCAACCAGAACAAACAACGGCACCGACAGCATCAGAATAGTCACCCGCATCAGAAAGACCAGCGACACATACATTGTCGCCATCAGGTATTCATATGCGACCTGTACCGCCCAGGCACTCCAGGCATTAAGTTCATCCGTAACGCCATTACCGCTTCCGGCAGTCGGCGTCTGAATCGACTGCAACCAGCCCATAAATCCGCTGTTCACAAACAACCACTGATAACCCAGCTCGATCCAGCTCTGTACCGTCACCACCGGCGATGACATGAGCAAACTTTGCGTAAATCCTTCAGCGAAATAACCGATTTCCGTCTGCATAACGGCACGACTATGTTCCGCCCCCTGATCCGGCCAGAAGAACGCGATACCGATATATTCCACAATCAGGCTGAAGAGCAGCGATACCAGCAGCATCCCGATAATATGCCACGGCGTATCCCACAGCAGCACGGTGAAAAAACCATGCGGCTTCGGCGGGGCTGACGGCTGAGCCGGGGCTGAAGACATGTTCATCTGCGACATAGCATCCCCTTAATGCACCGCCAGCGGCTCCATCTGGCAGTTCAGCAACATTTCTTCCTGTCCCACCCAAATCCACAGAGTGACAATATCCGTGAGCGTATCAGCGGTGGCTTCATATCTCGGGCGATAACCCAGCGAAGTCAGACGCTCAATAATTTCCGGGATCTGAAGTGACGAGCAATCCTGCCCACACAAAACATCCATCACATCACGCGGGACTTTCAGCTTATTTTGCTTTGAAGACGCCATAACCGCTTCAACCCGATAACGTTGTTTCATCATGATTTCCTTTTCAAAAAGTGGCTGCATCGTAATCTCCCGGTAATGCACTACCCGACCACCAGACATCGCTGGTCCGGTAATTTCGCTGCATATAGTCGGCAATTTGACCAATACTATCCGGCATCAGGGCATCCGCGCCAGCAGCGGGTAGTGGCATACGGATCTTCCACAACCGACCACCTTCCAGTAAGGCAAACGCCTGTCCTTTCGGCAGGTTAATTACGTTTGCAGCGGTAATTAGCGGCGTACGCACTGTGCTCACCCTGTCCTGGGTGTTCGAAGTAAAATCGCTACCCATTTCCGGATTCGAGATATCGGTGACACCGGAAACCAGCGTTTTGGTATAGACCTCCACTTCCGGTAGTTGCTTCGTCATCAGCTCCGCCGTTTCCGTATGTCGTACCCGCAGCATCACCAGGCTGTTAAAGTTCCCCACTACCTGCGCCGCTTTCGCCGCATTGCCCAGCCGCGCTTCAATATCCGGCAACGTCTGGGTATAGGCCGTCACCTCAATACCCGCCCCGCCGCCTTTGTTGATCAGCGGAATAAATTCATCCCCCATCAGCTCGTTAAATTCATCACAGTGCAGGCTGATCGGCGTCTTCTTGCCCTCTTCACCCGGCAGACCGTCGTTCACGCCAAATTTGTAGATATGCCCCGCTACGGAGACCAGATCGGCAAACATCGAATTGCCCACCGCTGCCGCGACTTCCGGATCGGACAACGCATCAAGACCGATATACACCACGCCTTTTTTACGGATCACCTGTTGCCAGTCAAAGATAGGACGCGGATCGGACATATCGGTGTAGTTTGGTGAGATCAGTTGCGCCGTCTTACCGGAGGTCAGTTTCTCCAGCAACGGCAGCAAACTGGCGACAATCTTGTCGTAATACTTCTGGTCGTAGCGTACCGACGAACGCAGGCCATCGAGCACCGGATCGTAAACTTTCTTCCCCTCGTCGCTGTTCAGTACCTGCTCTATCGCCACCACACGCAGCGAACGGCCTTCCATATGTCTGGGGATATCGCGTTCATCCAGAATTTGCGCCAGATTCTCCACCTGCTGCCACAGTGCCGGAGTGTGCTTCACCATCCAGGTTTCCGCATAGGTCTCAAACAGATCGCCAATATTGTTCACGTAACGCTGGATCAGGCCAAAGTCCGGACGTTGTCCCAGCGCGACCAGCGCCCGGGCAATAATATTAACGAAACGCCAGGCGAACTCTTTAAACGCGGCGCTGTTGCCTTCACTGCTGAGCTGACCAGCGACACGCGAAGCCACTTCCGAAATACGACCAAAGCGCCCTACCGCGTTGTAACGGGCGCTGATATCCGGCCAGCCCAGATGGAAAACATGAAATTCACCGGCGCGGCCTGCGCGGTGCGCTTCGGCATACATTCGCTTCAGCAAATCGGCATCGCCTTTCGGATCAAAAACAATGGTGACGTTGCCGCGACGAATATCCTGAGTGATCAGCAGCTCGGCGAGGCGAGTTTTCCCGACGCGCGTGGTGCCGAGAACCAGCATATGCCCGACGCGCTCACCCAGACTCATAGAGACATTGACCTCATCCGGCTCAATGCCGTGCAATGCCGGATGGCCGCCGACCGGCGGCAATGGTCGAACGGGGTTCAGAGCCGAATCACGGGCCAGCAGCCTGCACAATCCAGGAAAGCGATGTTCATAGTGCTGTTCAAAACGACGTGCTGCCTGGTACAGCGCCGGGGGATTCACATACCCCGCAACTTCCGGGCGCAGGGTATCAAGCAGACGCTGGGTATGCTTTTGCTCCCACATAAACCCCTTCCCCAGAAATAACCGCTGATTGCTCACCGGCACCTCGCTACTTGTCACAACATAACGCGGCAAACGCCGGATATTGCGCCGGTAACGCAATACCCGTAACCCCTGCTGAGTCCGTTTCACCGACAGCACGGCAAACCCTGCCGCCGTGACATAGCTGACTGAAGGTGCCAGCGCCACCGCCCACGGAGCCGTCACGCAGATATAGCTGGCGCAGGCGGCAACAACGGCGGTGTTCAGCTCCACCGCAGGCCGCAGCATGGCTTCAATAACATAGCGGTCGCTCATTTTTTCCTCCCGCCATGCCCGGCAAGAAAAATTAACCAGACCAGTAAATTCACCGCGACCAGGCCAATCAAAAGACTGATGTCATCCAGCGGTAATCCTGCCCTCATTGCTCCAGCCCCTTCTCGCTAATCAGTACCGGATAGTGAGAAATCCCCAGCCGACCGGCCAGATCGCTACCCGAAACCGGAAGCAACTCCAGCCCGTTCGCCTGGTGCTGCAAATCATCCCATGCCGCTTTGCTGGCGACATTCACCACATAGCCCACGGCATTAAGCTGAATAAGCTGATCGCGCCGCAGAGACAGCCAGCGCCGGGAAAGATCGTCGTCACCAATCAGGAAAATCGACCGCATTCCGGGCATAAAGAGAGAACGCGCTTCCAGCGGCCCAGGCGAAAGCTCCGGGGTACGAATGGGTAATACCGATGCTTTATCAGGTGTTGACAGTGTCAACACTTGCGAGGCTGGCGGCTCTTCCTCCTGATTGTTAATACCAGCAAAATATTCAGCCGTTGACTGTCCGCCCAGATCGGCGACAACGGTCAACTCTGCCTGACTTATGCCCGGAAACAGCAGTGCGAGAACGAGCGGAAAACGCATCATCATTGTGTTTCTCCCTGATTGAATGCCAGCGCCTGTACGGACGGCTGCAATGTGCCGAGGTGACGCGACACGATGGCCTTATAGGTTTGCGCTGGTTTGCCGCCTGCCGGATGGTGATAGCACCCCGCAGCCGATATCCAGCTCCCGGGGCTACGCTCATAACAGGCTCGCAAAATACGCGCCGCAGCGTGCAGATTGATATAGGGATCAAATGCTTCCCAGGTGGATGTGAAATAGTGGCCGTTCCAGCCCAGATTGACCTGCGCAATACCGACATCGATACGCTTGAGCGGATAGCGTCGCATAAAACCTAACAGCGCCTGATATGCCTCGTTCCTGGAGGCATAGCGATACCCCTTCCCGGCAACATTAATTGTCCACGGCCATGGACGTACGCCATGCACCAGTTTGCGGGAGGACTCCGTCAGCGCCAGGCTATACAGCGCTTCGGCGGGAACATTTTCCGCCTGCGCGACCCGGTAATATCCTTCCGGAACAGATTGCGCCGCCAGACACTCCGGCAACGCGATGAACATGACCAGCCACATCAATTTACGCGCTGCCATCCCTGCGCCCCCTGTTGCAATGCAACCGGCATCAGCCCGTTGCCATATTTCAGCCACATGCCATTGTCATGGTTCAGAGTTACCTGGCGGGATTTCACCTTTTCAGCAGGGATATTGTGTTTCTTCGCCCAGCTTCGGACCGCCTCATCCTTACCGCCACTACCAACCAGGTAGATATCCAGCGGCTGGTTTGATTTCATCAACTGGGCCAGCTTGCGCTCGCAGGCCGAACAGTTGTCTTTCACAAACAGCGCCTGACGGGCGTTACTGACTTCACTCCGCAGATCCTGAATGGGCAGAACGCCGGGATAGACTCGCATCCACGCACTATTCACTTCCCGCTGAAATGCCAGCTCCGCTTCAACCCGCTGAAACTCCTGCTTCACCGCCAGCTCAGCGAAATGACGACGTTCTTCGTCACTACGCGCCTCGATGCCCAGCATCGTCAGGGGATCTAACCCCGGAGACAGCACGCCGCGACGTCCTTTTTTCAGCGTTTCATAACGCTGCCACTCTTCAGTTGTTAACCCCCACTCCTGTGCGCTCCGCGTCATTTGTTGCTGTTCCAGCGTCTGCAACAAGGTATTCACCGTCTGGCTGTTTCCCTGAACCACTGGCGATACGGCAAATGCGACTGTTGACACTGTCAACACTCCTGACAGCAGCACGACATTGAACTTTTTCATCCCGACCTCCTTATCGCACCGTCAATGTCCGGGTTTGCCCCGCGACACGAAACTGCGCCTGCTGCCTGGCGATCGCCAGCAACGTCCAACCCTGACGGGTTTCCCCGGGTTCCATTAACGCTATTTCGGTGAGCTGTGTTGCTGATTGTGGCGCTATCGCGGCAAAGGCTATCCCTCTCCGCCATTCAATACCGGTGAGGACGAAGGGTGCAGTAACTGGCCACTGCGCTTTCTGTGTGGGCTTCTTCTTCACTACCACCGCGCCAGACGTTACGGCAGGAACAACGGCAGCGACGCTGGCCGGGCGCTGATTCAAAACACGAACCTGCTCCTGAAGAGAAGACAGCCCGGTTTTAAGGGCGGCAACCGAAGCAGCCTGCTCACTCTGTTGCTTATCCAGCGCCTCAACCTTCTGCTGCAAAGCCGCAAGCGCCGGTTTGTCAACCATCCCTCCCAGTTGCATTTGTGACGCCTCAAACTGCTGTTGCAGCGTTGCCAGTTGAGCCTGAAGTGGCGCGATATCCGGACTACCCTGCAACGCAGTTTTAAGCTGGCTGACCTCGGCGGAAAGTACCTGGACGGATTTAAGACTGATAAATGTGGTTACGCCTAATGCAAACAAAACCAGCCCACCAAATCCGTAACGGACTACCGCCCAGAGTTTGCTGCGTGCAGGTCTGACAGACTCTTTCATTTCAGGCACCTCCATGAAACTCGCAGATTCGTTCATTTCAGCATCCTCTGCGGAGCCAGAGCGGTGATATTGACGGGTTGAGCGGGTAACGGCACAGAGACCGAAGTGACTGACGTTTTCACCGCTTCCGGCGGCAAACGATAGCCATCACGTAATGAATGGCAGACGATCCGTTGAACGGAATCAACCTCAAGCTGCCAGGCCGATCCGGCCAGAATTTGTAACGCCTGACTCAGGCGCATTGGCCCCAGTTGATAATGCACAGCAGGCAACTTTTGGTTGTACAGCACCCGGTTCGCCGGTGTCGTACTGCATAACGAGTACCCGGACTGGCGCAGGGCATAGCGCATGGCATCCGCCACGGTCGGCGATAATGACACGGGGATACGGATATCTATGGTTTGCTCTAGCGGCGCACGCTGTGCAGCGCTCGGGGAAGTATCAACCAGCAGATAGCGGTCATAGCGAACAACTTCGGGAGAGGCGGCATAAACATCCAGTCGGGCTGGCTGGACGTTGCCGTTCAGCGCCGTCGGATGAGGTTGGGTATCCAGTTGCTGGAGCTTTTGAGTACAACCGGCCAGGATGCTGGCAGTCAGACAGACAGCCATTGGGATATGAAGATTCATGCGGGTTCCTTAGTCAGACAAAAGAGGCCCAACTTTGCGAAACCAGCGGTATGTCCTCAACGAACAACTGTTTTTACAGCGCAAAAAAAACGCCAGAAAAATCTGGCGCGAATACAACTAACAAGGAGGGTATGACGTGGAGATTAGCTTTCTTTTATTATCAGTATGCGGAGTCAGTAGACTCAGGCTTTTCAGCTTTATAAACCATATTTTGCCCCACTTTAATAAAACTGATTTTTATCAGTCTCGCTTGCAGTGACGCTCTTGATTCACCCGCATGATCGCCTTTGGTCAAAGTAAAAACATCGGCGGTCAGGTTACTGAGCTTAAAGCCGATAAGTACCTTTCTCTCTTCATTCACCGCGTTCTGGCAGCGTCTGATTAAAGAACTGGTCTGTTTACCCGATACTGTGACATCAAAACGCGTGTATTCAGGTTTTTCGGTTGAGCCATGTAACGCGTTAATCGTACAGCTCAGGAATGAACCCGTAGCGGTGTTAATTTCGCGAATGTTGCTCAGATAACCCAGCCCATCGATATGCAAATTAAAGTAGCTGGATTGTGGTTTCGGTTGTGCCGGAACTGCTGATTGAGCTGGAGTTACTGATTCAGCAGGAACGGGAGCCGCGGCTTGCTTGCTGGCGCTGCCTTTTTTAGGTTTAGCGGTAGTGGTTTTAGATGCTGTAGACATGATGTTTCTCCTGGAAAAATTCGATAAACGGAGAAACATCCCAGCCGGGTGTTTTCCCGCTGGGGTGTCAAACAGATATACACGAAATAATTCGGGTTACAGGAAGGCGGCGACGCAGCGAATCCCCAAGAGCTTACTTTAGTAAGTGACTGGGGTGAGCGAGGAAAGCCAACGCACATGTAACCTGAAGAATAAAGTGTATGACGCTGACGGTCTGTGGTTGAAGTATACCTTTATCGCTGTTGCAATCCCTGCTCTCAAAGGTTAAGCAAGGTTACCGCCCGAAGGCATCGTCTCTCAGGCCATGACGATTTTGGCTGGCAATCACCCGAAGGCGTCCCTCTCAGATTGCCGGGACATTGGCTGTTGTCGGAGACAACGGGGTAACAGGTACATTTTTCTTAGTAAGGAGAAAAAGTCAACCTTATGATAGTAATCAAAAAAAACGTAAATGAATTACTTACTTGAAAATCTATACTTGACCCATGAAATCATTTTTTTTACATCAACGCCTACTCCTGAAATATTCGGTTCAAGAATCAAAGCATCGACAAACGAACTATGCTCTCCTGAGCGAAGTTCTCTTGCTATGGAGAAATCTTTTATCTTTTTGTGCGCAGATATATCTTTGAAAACTTTTTCAAGCAACAAAATAACATCACCTGGTGCTTTACATACATCCCTTATTTTTATAAAAATCAAAGAGTCTTTGATCTCTTTCGAAGGAGATTTATTATGTGCCTCAATAAAATAACGAGGGTGAATTGTAGTTATAAGCAATGCAGGCAAAATGGTATTGGGACCTTGTCCATTAATTCCAGCCCAAGACAAAACCTCTGAGGAAAAATGGCTATCTGGCAATCCCTTAATCATTACTGCATCGTTAGCCGCACAAAATACTGATATTTTATCTACATTACGATGAAGCGCATCAGATATAGGTTCATCCCAATTGTAATAATCAAGGATATAAATATAGTAAGCACGTTCCTCTGATAGAGGAAGCTCTGCAACAGAACTAACATGCAATCCCATAGAATAACCTCCAATAAAAAGGCCCGATCCCATCCTGGTATCGAGCCTCTGAACCTGTACCACGGGTTCATCGTCAATGTCACTTCTCCGGGCCAGAGCCTTTTTTGGCCGACGTGTAATCTCACGGAGGGTCACGCCTTACAACCTCATCCAGGTAACAAAATGGGTTGCCATACTGTCCAATCGTCCGCCTGTAGGTACGAAAAATCGGATTACCGCAGTCGCGGGGTACTTCAAAGCCATCAGCAAAATAGCAAATTCACGCCACGCTTCCAACCAAAAACATAAAGCCAGTCAGACACTTTTCTTTGCCGGACTTTTCCGCCGACGACCAAGCTTCTTCGCCCCGACATTCACAATCCCGTTGCAGTCAGGGTAGTTGACACATCCCCAGAATGCGCCTGATTTCCCCGTCCGCTGGCGCGTTGTCCCACCGCAGATCGGGCACGGCGGAGAAGGCGGTAACGTGATCTTAACCGTCTGCTGCTGCCCCTTTACCACCAGTTGCATTGTCCAGGCGAACTGTTTCGCCATAAAGTCATCAAGCGACATCCGGCCTTCAGCAATGTCATCCAGCGACTGCTCCCAGAGCGCCGTCATCCCCGGATCTTTAAGCTGTGCCGGTAACACAGCCATTAAATCAGCTGCGATAGGTGTCGCCAGCAGATACTTACCTTTCTTCACCACAAAACCACGCTTCAGAAGCGTTTCAATCACGCCAGCCCGGGTTGCTTCCGTACCCAGCCCCGCATTCTCTTTGAGGATCTTTTTAAGGTGTGGATCGGTAACAAACTGCGCCGCATTCTTCATCGCAGCAATCAACGTACCTTCGGTGTAATGCTCCGGTGGTTTTGTCTGCTGCGCCTTCGCTTCCGCGCCGGTGACCCGGCATACGCTCCCTTTCGCCATTGCCGGTAACCGGGCCTTGTCACCGGCATCGCCTGCATCCTCTTCAGAATCCTTACCAAACAGGCTCTTCCAGCCAGCAACGATCACAACCTTGCCGCTGGTTTTAAATAACTGCCCACCACAATGCAGCGAAACCCGCGTGGCATCCACTTCATGGTTAGGCAGGAACTGGGCCAGATAATGCAGCCGGATAAGCTGGTAAACGTTGCGCTCCTGCTCACTCATTTTTGCCATGTCGCAGGGCTGCTTCGTGGGGATAATCCCGTGGTGCGCGGTGATCTTTTTGTCATTCCAGATGCGCGAAACATGCTGTATATCAAGCCGCGAGATGATCGCAGATAAAGCAGGATCGCTTTGCTGTATTGAGGCCATCACCTGCCCGATCTCGCCGCGCATGGATGTCGGCAGATAACCGCAGTCGGTTCGCGGGTACGTCGTCGCTTTGTGAGTTTCATACAAAGCCTGCGCAATATCCAGTACCTGCTGAGCGCCATAGCCGAAACGGCGGGAACAGGCTTGTTGTAGCGTACCGAGATCAAACGCCAGTGGAGCAGATTCGGTTTCCCTTTTGGTCTCAACCTCTGCCACCGTCGCCTGCCCGGTTTTCTGGCAAAGCTGAACCACTTGCTGCGCTGCTGACGGGTTAATACAGCGTTTTTCCTCATCACAATATGCCGCTGCTGGCACCCACTGCGCCTGAAATGCGATCCCTCCTGCCGCCAGCTGCGCCACGACATTCCAGTAGGGCTTCGGAACAAACTGCGCAATATCGCGATCGCGTACCACAATCAGGTTAAGCGTCGGCGTCTGCACCCGCCCCACAGATAACACGCTGCCGTAGCCGTTCTCCCGGGCCTTGACCGAATATAGCCGCGTCATGTTCATGCCGATTTGCCAGTCCGCCCGGGCGCGGCCAAGCCCGGCTAAATAGTAGGGTAAAGTCGCGCTTCCGGGCTTTATCACCGCCAGCGCGGCGCGAACGCTGGCCTCATCCAGCGCCGAGAGCCACAACCGCTCAACCTTTCCCTGATAGTGGCAATAATCGAGGATTTCACGAGCAATCACCTCTCCTTCCCGATCCGCATCGGTGGCAATCACTACCGTATCAGCCTGCTTCAGCAGCTTCTGGATGACGGAGAACTGGGCCGCTGCATCCGGTTTAACCCGCATTTGCCACGTTGTCGGCAATACCGGCAACACGTCAGTACGCCACGGCACGCCGAATTGTTCACCGTAGGCATCCGGGCTGGCCTGCTCCAGCAGATGACCAAAACCCCAGGTGACACACATGCCGTTTCCGGTCTGATAACCCGGCATTTTCTTTGTTGCGCCCAGCACGGCGGCAATATCGCGCCCCTGACTGGGCTTTTCACAGAGAAAGAGCTTCATCGGATCGTCCCTTCCGCCACGCTCTTCATATTCTCAAACAGTTTGCTGGTATAAGCCGCCGTGGCATGAGAGGCCAGCCCGGAACGAAAGGTGATATACATGCGGCTACCGGAACCGTTTTTCTCCAGCTCGACCTGAATGCTGTCATTGGTATTCTCGCTTCCCCAGTCGCGCCCCATTTTGTAGTAACTACCGGGTTGCCCGTCCCATACCCATGCGCCATCGGCTACTGAAGCGGCAGTCCACCCTCCACTTTGCGTACCGTTGTTACGTAGCTGCGCTACTTCTTCAGCCGAGATAAAGCGGTAGTAGCGTTTTACCCGCGCAGCTGCGGTATCAACATCAACTGGAACACGGTATTCCTGGGCAATTTTGTGGCTGGCCTGCGGTACGCCTTTTGACAACACCGCCGGACCACTGTCTGCCGGTGCGGAACCGATTGAGAAGATCCCGCCGCTAATCTGGTTTATCGCACTGTTGACATTGTCAACACTCGCACACCCACTCAGGCAGGTACTCAGGATGAACAATCCGGTAAAAGCTGTTTTATTGCTGCTCATCCTGCACCTCCTGCTTTGCCGCTTTCTCTTTGCGTGACTGACGTTTGAAGGCGGCTTTCAGCGCCTTAATACTTTCGGCGCTTACTGGCGGAGAAAAGCGGGAACGGCGGGTTCCCAGCAGGATCGCCCTGTCCAGTTCCCCAAATTGTTCGATAGCCTGTCGGGCAATGTCGTTATCTGAGGCAATATCCTGGCGGGTAACGGGATGAGAACGGTAACGCAGAGCGACAGAGAAGATACGACGAATTTGATGGCTACCACGATGTAACCAGGCTTTGCGCTCTTTAAGCGACATCAGGCCGTAATGATGCGCCCGAAAGACACGCAGAATAAGCTGATCAAATCCAACAAGGAGGTAAACGCAGCGGTATCCCAGTGGGGTATGGCTGTGAACGCCGATATTTAGCGGCGCTTTGGAGGTGACCCCGGAAACAGAAGCGTTCGCTGGCAGCATCGCCATTAGGGCATCAATATCGTTCAGCCATTTCTGGAGCTGCTGACTGGCTGTCTCCAGTAATGTTTCCACTTCAACCAAGGCCGCATCCGCCCACGGATTATCGGCCAGTGAATCGCGGTTAATCCGGGAAATGAATCGGAAAAACAGCGGCATCCCGATAAGTGAAGGCTTGCCATCTGAGGCTGGTCGCCCGCTCCAGGTGTTAATAGCATATTGGGTATGTAGCTCGATGCGCAATTCAGAATGCAGCGCACCTACTTTCTTTTCTGTTTTGTCTGACATGGGAATCCATCCGTTGAAAGTTAACGTGATGGAAATGGTCATGGATTTTTGAAACTGATCACAATAAAAAACTATAAAACAATAATAATTAATTCCTCACGGATAGATATCAGTTACAGTAAAGATAGTCGAGCATATTTCTTTACACGGAGTTTTGAATAATGAAATTGAATTTTCATGCAATTTGTCCAAAGTGCAGTCAAAAACAAAGATTTATAGCTTTAGCAATCAGTTCTGAAAATAGTGCTTTGGCGTACGATATTTTTCATCATGATGAGTGGAAGACATTTTGTTTTCATGCTTTCTCAGTTGCAACCTACTGTGACAATTGTAAAAATTACGTTACCGCAAATATTTCGATCAATAATGATAAGATTACCCAAGAATCTACACTTGAAAGTTATGCTAACAAAACACTTACACTATCGGAAAATGAAGATATTATTATTGACTTTGATATTCCCCCTATTGACCCACCCCAATATTTCGAATCTCCTCTAGTTACGTCACCATATGATCTTCTGACCCAAGCCAAAAGTTGCTTTAAAATTAGCGCGTGGGATGCTGTTGGTATCGTCTGTAGAAAGATAATTGATATTGAGACTCAAAAGATATGGAGAATAAACAACCCTTATAACACGGATAAAACCGATAAAGAAAATGAAATGCCTTCATTAGCAAAACGGCTTGAACATCTATTAGCACCAGAGATCAGGGATAATAAAAAGAAAAGGAAAGATATAGACAGAAACGATGTATATAAACATATTGATGTAGAAAAACTTGAGCATCATCTTTTTTATATAGCCGATAGTTTAAGGGAGGAGGGGAATAGTGCTGCGCATGATATTCTAGCTATCGGGCAGGATGCTGCTGAACATGCAATCATTTGTGCAGAGTTATGTCTTGACTTACTTGATAAACATAAAAGAAATCCGAATAATAAATAGCTCGAAATATATGGACAATAAAACCATACGTTGCCCATAATATATCCCATTTATCCCACCTACATAACCATTCTAATTATATTTGACATTATTTTCTGCATATGAATTAAAAACCATGTTTTCTCAACTCACAAAAAACCTTAACAACAGGATCATTACTTTCATTATCCTTATTTAACAATCCTAGAATCGTAGAAGAAATGCCCAGTATCGAGGCCATTGCAGTCAGAGTTAATGATGCAGAACAAAAATAAGCCAATCCATAACTACCAATGGATGAGGCAGCTATCCCTTGAGGGAGAAAATTTTTTAATTTATTCTTATCTGTGTTTTTTATTTCATCAGAAATAGCTTTTTCTAGATCAATAGCCATTTCATTAAGATTAATTTCCCCTCCAGCATTAATTCTATTAAGAAACTCATAATGGAATTTTTTTTCAGATTGAACAATATTTTGGAAATTAGACAGGGAAATATTATCAATAGTCACAAAACCCTCCTTCGCCAGCATATCTTCTGTTAGAAGAGCGCCTAACAGACCTTTGTATGCATAATCTAATGAGGTTTTTGTTAGTATTTTACTAGATGTAATGTTGACTGACATCAATTCATCATAGTTATCTTTAGATTCAGCAATCGTATAAGGGTGTAAGTTGCATTTTTTAGTAATCGACCACAAGTTAATAAATGACATAATACTTACATTAATCTCTACATCATTTTTAATGCATTCGACCATCATTCTCTTCGATTCTTCATGCCACTGAAAAGGAGAGGGTATAATAACGACACGACCAGTCTGAGCAAGAGGTAGTAAGCTAGCCAGCTCAGTAACAACAGTGCATAAATGAGGAATATTAACTTTCGCCAAATCTTTTCTATTTAATATTCTTTCATATAAGTAATCAATTAATACGACACGATCCGATATTAAAAAACCAATCTGCATTGCCCTTTTAAAATCATTAACCAACCCGAACATTCCAGATTGAATCTTAGCATCATGCTTTTGAACACATATATCTATAGCACTATTCGCCCTCTCCCATATAGAACTGAAATGTTCTTTCAAGGCACTCAACTTCTTAACAGACACATCATCAGGAAAAATAATGGCATTCCCATCATTATCTAACTCTATATCAAGACAATTAATTATTCCAGAGATATAATCAATCGTGAATGAGTTGTATTGAACCATGATATCACCAGCTTTTAAAGGAGTTTCGTATTTCCCTACCAATTATTTCATTGAATGCTTTCTCTAACTCATCCATCCCTGATTGATCACTAGGGTAGATATCTATTAATTTAATACCTGAAATTGAAAGTTTATTTTGCTCTTGGATTATTTCAGATAAAATATCCTTATATAAAGATTCATTAATCGTCTCGAACCCATCACAAATCCATTTATCCACAGTATATTTCACAACACTATTTATTACTGACACAGGGGCAACTTCATTGCATAAAATAGAAACAAAACTCATATTATCAGATAATAGAAGCTCTGTTTCATCGGAAAACATAATTTCAATATGACGCCAGAAATCCTTAGGGCTGAGTTCCCATAAATACTCAAGATAATCCGCTATATAGTCCTGTTGAAACTTTCGCATATTAACTCTATATAGTACATCATGATCACTCATACTCTCGACATCTTTAATTGCATCATTAGGATTCATATCCTTCAAAGTGTCATGATATTCCTCAGTCCAATGATATTTGGTCGAATTACTCACTTTTTTTCCTTATAAATATATTATGTACGTCGTCATTTCACAGCAGTCTTTGGAATGATACATCCCGAGGTAAAGCTCAACAACTACCACTGTTGACACTGTCAACACTGTTCATATTATGACCTGAAATAATGCTCCCGGATCTCAGCCATCACACCGGATACAAACTCTCTTCGGGCACGTTTGACCTCTTTTTTCCTAGCAAATGGTGGCACTACAACCGATTTTGGCTTTGCAGGCGGATGTACTGCCCCCGTATCACCAACGTTAAACTGCCCTTCCCTTGCCCGTTTAAGGTTCGCCAGCAGGTAGGCCGTGACGTTCCTGACCTCCGTCACTTTCATGCGGCCTGCCAGATCGTCCAGCATCCGCTGCCCTAGTCCATCAGGCAGCGCGTTTAGCTGCTGCTCCAGCATATTCCGGTCAGGCGTGTTCAGCCGTTCGATAACCGCTGTCGGCCATGACAACCGACTTTCGCCCCCTACGTACGTATCTTTTACACTCTGTGTAAAACTACGTACGTAACGGTTCGATTTTCGAACTAAGCCGCCATCCCGTGATTTCCGGCTTAGTTCGGAATCCGAACCCGGTAAAATATCCCCTTTTAGAACGCCAAGTTCGGATTCCGAACTCGGTGAATTTTGACCTGGTTCGGTTTCAGAACCGGGAGTTTTCTTCTTCTGTGCTGATACCATTTCCTGCGGAGTTTGTGATGCGGATAAACGGGCTTCTATCAGCGCGACGCGCGAGTGCCGGTGGCGCATACCGGTATCGGCTTTGATATCCTGCAAAACAGCCAGCGCTGTCAGACGTATCGTTTTATTGGTGTGTAGGCAGGCGTCAGCAACAGCATCAAGCCAGCCAGGATCGAAGTATTCCGCGTCAAACAATCCCAGCGGTTCATCATGCTGGGCATAGATATTGCCGCGAATGCGCCCGGATTTATCTCTGACACGTTTGCACAGGCTCAGCCACCCGGTCAGACGCAGCATTAACAACGCCCTGCTGACCGTCTCCCGGGATGCTTTATCCGAATGGGGAAGCGCCAGCTGACACTGCAACTCGTCGTAGGTAGGAAAAACAGCGCCCTCATTCTGCTGGGCATACAGCCGGATCATCACCCACGCCATCTTATCCAGCGGCGATAACCGGCTATCCAGAAATAAACGCCGGGGAACGGCGTCATGCACGTTCCCCAGAAAGAGCAATCCGCTCTGCTCATTACTCTGCTCACCGGACTGCGCCTTTTGCTCAATCCGGTTTTGCATCTTCGCCAGCGTACGCTGTATAACATCATCGACGGGAACAACGGCCATCAGGCGGCACTCCATCCTTTGGTTAGCGTCCAGACTGCGGTTAACGAAATGTCCTGCTGTTCAGCGATTAGCATCATGGCCTCCAGTGCATCCAGCGATTCCAGGTTGTCAACGTTCGATGCCTTCCACTGCTGCCACACCGCCAGCTCCTGTTCTTCTGTCGGGATCTGGCTGCGCCCCTGCCGGGTTACAACACCGACCAGGCGTCGCCGGGAACTGACTTCCGACGCCGTCAGGCCGAAAAAACACTGCATCATCTCGATAGAGCCGCCCAGCGTTAGCGCTCTGTCGATACGCTGTGTCCGGGTCTGCTCACGACGGGCCTGCGCCAGCATGGTGTTCAGATTGGTATGGTTGATACGGAAGGTCAGAAGCGATACCTGTGTATTCACCAGATAATGCAGATCCTCGACGGTCAGGCTGTTTAGTTCCTGGATCTCTTCCAGCGTTAACCCCATCGCCTCACAACGGCGGATATTGCCCGACTTCAGCTCCATAACTATCTGCGTTAACAGTGCATTCATCGCGCACTCCCTCCATAAATAATCGCAATATCAACAGCCCATGCCAGAAAACAAAGCAGAATGACGATCCATGATGTGGCTTCAGCTTTCATCGTATCCTCCAAATCCAACACGCCGCCGAAACTCAGCAATGGTCTGGCATTCAACGCACAGCCTGACGCCCGGAACCGCTCTGCGACGGGCCTCCGGGATCTCATGTCCACAGAGTTCGCATTCAGAGGACGATATCGCCGGTGATATCAACGAAGAGCGAATACGTTCTACCTGGCTATCAACCATCAGTTGAGTCACTTCCTGCGCCTCATCAACCCAGTCCGCTTTCATGCTGTCTCCTCCCTGAACGTCTGACGTTGCAGCTCGCGCAACCGGCGCACTACCCTGATTAAACGCAGGAATTTCACCGCATACACATCATTGAGTAAGGGTTCATCAAACGGACTGGACGCACCGAGAAGAAATCCGGTTAAGGTCGATAACGGGGTATAAGATCCGCCACCACACAATGCGGCCAGCAGCTCACCGTTCGCATTTGGTGGAAGAGAATAGCCTGAGCCAAGGAGAGATTTATCTTCCTGAATAACATCTTCAACCCCCATCACCTCCGCCAGTTCGAACGCCAGGCGAAACGCGATGTCCTGTAGATGTTCAACATCATCCTGTAACGCCGGGATATGCCAGATATCGGTGACCGGCTCCAGCCCGTTCACAGCAAAAGTAATGGGGTTTACTGGCGGCTCCTGACGCTGGCCGCCAGCACAATCACCAGGCTCTTGATCAACGTCCGGAGGAACGTCGGGTAATTCAGATGTCGAATCTCCAGGTATATTCCCACCATAGAGATCCAGTTGTTCTTCATCGGGCGGTAGATCAATATGATCAGAGGAGTCACCCCCGGTAATGACAGGCTTTTTCCTCGTTGATCCGGAATCAGTGGTGACGGAGGGCGGCTCAGCATCCGGTGGTGGTGAAGGCTCATCATGGGTTTTATCTGCATCCAGAACATGCTGGGGAAGCGGCTCCGGCGCTCCAAACAGTTTGCGCCGGTTCTGTTCCTGCGGGTCAAGCTCAATCAGCCAGCTATCATAGTTCAGTTGCGGATCGGGCATTGCCTTCAGCAGGGCCGCAATCAGCTCTTCTTTAAAGATGTCGGCTGAGTAGTGATCCGGGTCGTCAAAGGCGCGGCAGACACCGCCAAAGACATCATTAAATTCCTGTTCCGGCGGCAACACGACGTTCTGACTGAAGGTCTGCCAGGCTTTTTCCGCCGCCGTTCGCAGCGCGATAAGCTGGGCGATCTGAGGTCGTCCCATACCCGAATTCAGCAGATTAGGCATCCACGGCCAGAGATATTCGATTGTCGCCATCATACGGCTGATATTCGAATGGTGAACCGGATAACCCGCCTCTTTCAGCAGATCGGCCAGCTCGCGCTGGCTCACTTCCCGCCCCAGTTGTTCCTCATAGATAGCCCGCGCCTTCTCGATGCCAAAGGCTTTCTCAATAAATGACAGCTCGCCACGCACATCATTCTCGGCCAGATGGCCGATAACGCACTGCAAACGCCCAGGCCACGGTTTCACGATGCACTGAACACGGCGAAAACGCTCATCGCCTGTTTCTGCATACAGTTCCGTCAGGATGGAATAGCGAGTGTTGCCACCGTCGCTGAAGATATAAACGTCCTCCGGGCTTTCCGGGTCTTTGGTGACTTTTGGCACCGAATCCAGCCCCCTGGCGCGGATCGACGCTTTGATATCTTCATACTTTGGATTGCGGGAAGTTCGGGGGTTATCGGGATTCGGGCGCAACTGCTCCAGCGTCAGCACCATCGGCATTTCATTGACCGGCAGCACCACGGCAGAGCTTTCAGTGTTTGGGGTACGACCCCGCTGAAGCAGCTTTTCGCCCAGTTGGATCGATTTCTTAGAAGTCATAACGACCTCCGGTGAAATCCTCGAAACGGGTAATTTCCGCCTGATATTGCACTTTTACGGTGCCAATTGGGCCATTACGCTGCTTGCCAAGAATAATCTCCGCCACACCCGGCTCATGCGTATCAGGGTCATACACTTCATCCCGGTAGACGAACATAATCAGATCGGCATCCTGCTCCAGCGCCCCGGAATCGCGCAGATCGCCGTTGTTCGGACGCTTATCCGCCCGGCTTTCCAGCGCCCGGTTAAGCTGCGACAGCGCCACCACCGGGCAGCCAATTTCTTTCGCCAGCGCCTTGAGTGAACGGGATATCTCCGCGATCTCCTGCGTCCGGTTCTCCTGCCCCGGGCAGCGCATCAGTTGCAGATAATCCAGCAGGATCAGGGATGGATGACCGTATTTACGGATATTTTTTCTTACCCGGGAGCGCAGGATCGCCGGTGTCATATAGCTGGAATCATCAATCACCAGCCTGCCTTTCCAGTCTTCGAGCAGGACTTTTATTGCAGCGCTGACTCGCGCCCAGTCTTCATCCTGCATATCCCCATTGCGAAGGTGTTGTAGAGGCACACGCCCCAGCATGGCGGTAAAACGCATCAACAACTGCTCAGTAGGCATTTCCAGACTGTAGACCTGCACCGCCATATCCGGGCGCTCGTTCAACGCCCCTTCGCAAAATGCCAATCCGAACGCGGTTTTCCCCATCGACGGACGACCTGCCAGCAGAATCAGGTCGCTGGGCTGGAAGCCGCTGGTCATCGTATTTAATTGAGCAAAGCCGGTAGGCGTACCGGTAATGAGATCTTCGCTGCCGCAACGCTGCTCTAGCCGGTTAAGGAAGACTTCCAGTGAAGCAGGCAGATCAACATCGCCATCCGGAGCTTGCTGTTCGGCAATGGCAAAGATGCGGCGCTCAGCTTCATCCAGTAATACCATCAGGTCACTTCTGGCATCACTGGCCTGCCCGACCAGATCGTGCCCCAGCTCCAGCAACTGGCGCTTCTGGCCGTAGCTGGCAACGTACTCGGCATAAGCCACAATATTCGCCGCACTGGGCGTATTTTTGGAGAGTTCGGCGAGATAGGCAAAACCGCCGCACTGTTCTAATGTGCCCTGCTGCTCCATTGATTCCGCAAGCGTGATCAGATCGATAGGTTTGTTCTGAAGTAACAACGTCTGCATCGCAGAAAAAATCACGCCGTGCGGCCGCGAATAAAAGCGGTCAGCAGAAACAATCGTGGCAATATCATCCCAGCGATCGTTATCGAGCATCAGACCACCGAGAACGGCCTGCTCAGCACTAATTGAATGCGGCGGCGATATCTGTTCGGCGTTATTCATGCTGGCCTCCGGCACTACGGCATTCAACCAATGCTTTATTCAAACGGGCCAGCCATGACGGGGAGACAAGAAACAGCGGCCAGCCATCACGTTCGACATCAAGATAAACAGCAGAACCAGCGGAATAACCGACCTCAAAGAAACGCCACTCCCGGGGAGAATCAATCTCCATATCCATGCTGAGATCAACAAGCTGGTTATCCTGCATCAGATTCCATACTTCGAGCTGGGATTCACAACAATCCCACATCGTCATTAATAGACCAGATATTTTTTCCAGCGCGTCAGAGTAGGTTTCTGCTTCAAAAAAGACCCACTGCTCATCAACTGTGACCCGGCCATCGCGGGTTAAGAGGCTGTACGTAGCACGATAGAGTTTCATTATTTATCCCCCTTCGGCTGGTTTTGCAGTACCGCATCAAAGCGGCCGCGCCATTCGGGGAATAATTCACAAGCCAGACCATGCATAGTCTGTGCGGCGGGCAGACTCTTCCGGTCGGTCTGGTATTCAAGACGGTGAGCGGGTTGCCCTCGCGTATGGCCTAATTTATAGACCTCAAGGTCATAGATTTGGGTTTCGAGCAGAGTAACGGGGGGAATATCCGCTTTGCTATACGTTCCATCAGCAATTATCGTGGTTAACGCACCCAGCGCTTCTTCAGCCAGCAGGGTGTAATCCATGCAGTTGACCAGGACTTTCATCGGCGGCAATGTGAGGCCAAACCCACGGTAAGGAAGAAGTTCCTCCATTAGCGTTACCGTTCCTCGCAGGAACTCCCGGACATCCGGCACGACAGGTTTTACCATCGCCACCGCAGTATACGACGTTGCCAGCAGCACCAGTTCCAGCATGATGGAACGAGCGCCCTGTGAATCGATGATGATGACATCGTAAGCAGCAAACAGTGGATGCTGGAGTAAATTACGCAAACGAATACGACCATCCGGTGCATGCATCATGGCCGTCTTGAGCTGTTCATGGGGATCATTCGAGATAATCAGGTCAAGGTTATCGATACAAGTCCGGGAAATCAGTTGCTCAGGACGGTTGAGATCCACTGTCTGCATCAGCATTTCGAAAAGACCGCATGGCGCTTCATAACGTAACGAGTAGTAACTGGAGGCAGTAGGCTGGGCGTAGTCGCCATCAATCAGGAGAGTTTTGAGACCGGCATCGGCAAAGAAGCCAGCCAGGTTGGCGGAGTGAGTGGATTTACCTTCACCGCCTTTGGTAGAAATTACTGAAATTACATGCATATAAGTCACCTGTGTACGGTTTACAGGTAACAAACGTTCTATGCGTGTTTAAATCAGGGATTGAAAATCCCCGTGTCCTTGGTTCGATTCCGAGTCCGGGCACCACTATTTAAAGAACCCGCCCAAAAGGCGGGTTTTTGCTTTTCTGTAGCCGGACTCTCCATCGAACTGCGTTCGATTATTCGCCGCACAGCGGCTCACCCCTTCGGGGCCAGCGCGACACGCGCGCTGTTCAACGCCTGCGGCGTTAGTCCGAATCCGGGCACTCAAATACCGATACCACCATCCGGAATACCAAGTCTGGCAATACGCCTTACAAGCCCAGCGACGCGCAGTGTCTGGACCTGCTGATTAAACCCAACGGCTCTAAGCTCTGGCAGCTCAAGTACCGCTTTGGCGGGAAGGAGAAGAAGCTGGCGTTTGGCGCTTACCCAACCGTTACGCTGGCGAATGCGCGTAAGCTGCGTGAGGAAGCCCGCGCCGTACTCAGCGCGGGTGACGATCCGGGGGTAAAAAAGCAGCAGGAGAAGCAGGCAAAGAAAAGCGGCAACACCTTTGAAGAAATCGCCCGTAAATGGGTGGCAGGCAATATCCGCTGGACGGAGGCACACGCCGCTAAAGCCCTGCGCTCGCTGGAGCTGCACGTATTTCCACTGATTGGCAAAATCCCCGTTGCCGACCTGAAAACCGCCGATCTGCTGATCCCGCTGCGGGTGGCGGAGAGAAAGGGCAATCTGGAGACCGCCGCGCGGCTCCAACAGCGCATCACGGCGATCATGCGCTACGCGGTATAGGAGAGCCTGATCGCCAGCAATCCGGCAAACGATCTTACCGGAGCCATCGCACCGCCGCCGAAAAACCACTACCCCGCTCTGCCGCTGGAGAAAATGCCGGAATTACTGGAGTGCTTCGAGGGCTATTCCGGCAGGCTGTTAACCCGTCTGGCGGTGCAGCTTAACCTGCTGATCTTTATTCACTCCAGCGAACTGCGCTTTGCCCGCTGGACGGAGATCGATCTGGATGGCGCAATGTGGACCATCCCCGCCGAGCGTGAGCCGATTCCGGGTGTGCGCTATTCAGAGCGTGGCGCAAAGATGAAAACGCCGCATCTGGTGCCGCTGTCAAAACAGGCGGTCACGGTGCTGAAACAGTTAAAGCTGCTGTCCGGTAACAGCGAGTTGCTGTTTCCCGGCGATCACGATCCGCGCAAGCCAATGAGCGAAAACACCATCAACAAGGCGCTGCGGGTGATGGGCTACGATACGAAAGTGGACGTATGCGGTCACGGCTTCCGCACGATGGCCTGTAGCGCGCTGATCGAGTCCGGGCGCTGGTCGAAAGATGCCGTGGAGCGGCAGATGAGCCATCAGGAACGTAACAACGTGCGCGCCGCCTATATCCACAAGGCGGAGCACCTCGATGAGCGCACGCAGATGATGTAGTGGTGGTCGGACTATCTCGACGCCTGTCGGCAGAATTTTGTTGCGCCATATCGGTATGACAGGCAGGTTCAGGTGGCCTGAGCCATTCAGTGGATCACGTAGGAAAGCAGATCTCAGCGGATCTGCTTTTTTATTTGTACCAGCTTCGTAATCCATTTCTCGGCGCCAGATCTCCCCGGATAAACACCAATCTGCGCCAGTGCCAGCCCTTTCAGCCCTTTGGTCTGTTCTGGCCTGGCGCTGTTACCGTTAGCGCTCCTTTACCCCTTCGGCCTTTTGCTTTTCATGATTGCACCAGAACAGGAAATTATTCCTCTTCCCGTCGCCCGTAAACCCGCACCACATACCGCCCGCGCCCGTCGCCGTGGCCCAAATCCATCGAGGTCAGCGCCAGCGCTTCCCTGTGACTGAATCCCTGCGCCAGATATCGGCGGAGCGCATCCTGCGTCCATGCATAACGGAATGACTGCAGGATATAAATACCCCGTCAGCCCGGTCTTCGCGATTTCTTTGCGCCAGTAATCCATCGCTTGCTGGAGACTGGGCTTGTCAATCAGTCTGCCGTCACGTTGTTCTGCGACAGCCAGGGCATTTTCCAGCACTTTTTTCACTGCGCCAGCGTCCTAAATGGTTTCACGGGGACGATGGCCTTTGGTACCAAATACCACCGTGAACCGGATTTCGCCGCGCTCCAGCGCCAATTTCCACGTTTTCAGTGACTGACAGCACTGAACCGCTTCCTACGAGTTCAATGTTGTCAAGGCCACGAGACGGTGAGCACCGCACTAGCATGCCCTATGCCGAGGGCACCCGTTCCGTTACTGCACAAGGACCAGGTAAGGATGGTACCCGTGCTCCCTACCCCTACGGTTCCCAGGTCAGACGGGGTTCCTACGAAGTCGAAGTTGTTGACGTCGGGTGTGCACTGCCCGGCAGGGCGGTTTCCTATTAGACCAAAGATATTAGCCATCTTGACAGTATTCGAGGCATCCTGGAGAGCGAGAGAATTTGAAACGTCTCCAACGGTGCCTTGCGCGGATAGGGTAACTGACACGCGATTGGTCCCACTGCCACCATCATCGACAGAGGTGCACGAGGTCGTTATAGTGCTTTGCTGCACCCGCATGAGTTGCCCGGATGCGACGGCCGCGTCAATCTGGCCAAATTGGACTGTAGGTGTGTCTATGTTGACGGTGCAAGAAGTGGACACCACACTCACAGTAGACGGCAAGGGTAGAGGGACTGTGGGAGTACTCCCCCACGCATTGAATTTTGCAAACACAAGCGGTGGCACGTTGTACGTCCCGGCAACGGCGTTCGGACCTGCATGGATGAAGACGCTCCCAATGAACGTGGATGGATACGACATTGTCGCGGGCGACACTTCCACTAGAGGCGACGATGCTGAGAGGGTTGGGGCCGCCCACGGACACAAGGGTTGCGGATAGGTCTGACTCACGGTGAGACCGCTATCAGCCAGCGTCGCAGAGCCAGTCACTAACCCCGTGGTGTACTGGGTCGAGCCAGTCATCGTGCCCGAGATCCCTACCACGAGGTCCGGACCTAGTGCTATGCCGTAGAACCCGTCACTGGTCTTGGTCATAGGCTGGTCATTCGGGTCGCGCATGCAGACGCTACGGTAGGGCGCGGTGTCGGTTCGCGCGACGTGCGCCGGTGCCGCGAGAGAATTTCTAGCGGAGTTGGAACCAGTTGCGGTGGTCCCGGGGATAGTGATGTTCACCGGAACGCGCCAGGTAGCATCCGCCCCGCCTGGGCGTATGACCTCAATGAGGGCGTAAGAGGGGGCGGAGGACAGGAGTCCTACCATAGCCCCCCAAATTTTCCACCGTGCACGGTAATCCGACACACGCCTGGCTTGTTTCGTTTTAGACCAGTGACGTGTCTGCTCATAAAGCCGACGGACCTTCTCCCGGTGGTTGGTCAGTGCGCGAGGGGCAATGCCGACCACACCCTTATCCGTGAGCCACGCGCCCAGCCAGTCAAAACCCCGGCTCACTTTGCCAATAAACGTCTTGTCCGGGTGTTTCTCAAACCCTAATGACGCAAGATATTTATTGAGTTGCTTCACCTGCTTACGTAACTGCCAGCGGCTGTAAGTTAAAATAACAAAATCGTCCATATAACGTCCATAATAGATTTTATGTTGATGAGCAAAATAATTATCCACAGCCCAGAGATGCAACGCCCCCATGAGCGGACTTAACGCGCAACCACGCGCGATACCCTTTTCGGGCGTGTAAAACTCGCCGCCCTCTTCCACGCTGTAGTGAATATACTGAGTTAAAATAGTCAGATACGCCGGGCGCGTAATATGCTCTCTCAGCTGCAACAGCAAAGTCTCTTTATTGATAGCCCCGTAATACCCCTTAATGTCGGTGCGGCAAACCCAGCGGTAACCGTTTTCGGTCAGGCTCTGCGAGATCCGACGTACGGACGATCTACCACCGCCATGCCCCTTCACATACTCACACTTCTCATGTACCGGGATGGATGGGGTGATGGACAGCGCCACCCACTTAAGGGCCAGCGCATCCTCCGCGGACCACATCACCTGACGGCGTGTCCCCACCACCAACATGGGGGACAGGTGGTGCTCTCCCGACTGCAGTTTTCTGAGAAACGCTTCCCGGTAGGCAGGCCAGCGCTGTCGCAAATGCCAGATATCCGCATTCGCTGGCGCCGTTTTGCGCGACTCACACAGCCAGGCCCAGGCCTCGTCTAAACGTTGCGCATCACGCAGGTCGTCGTTATGCCACTTCGTGCGTTCATCGTGCTCCGCACTCAGCTCATTACACTGTGTGGGATTCATGTTCATCATTTCCCGCCCTGACAGGTATAGGTCACCTGACGGACCGGTTTATCCGGCGACGTCGATAAACCGGAGATGTCAAAACTGACACGGCACTGACGTGCTGCTGTCTCGCCCCACTTAACCAGTAACTCCCCCCGCTCCGGCAATCCGGTCAGATAAACCTGTCCGTCATCACCCACGATGCTGCTATTCACCTCTGCCATCCCCGCATTCAGTAACGTGGCAACTGCTCCAAACGGCACCACGCCATTGTCGAGTTTAAGCGTCATCAGCACCTGATAACCCACCCGGGTCGCAAAGTTTGCTTTGACGACAGCGCCTTTGGTCGGGTATACATTGAGGTTGGTCTGTGTGAGGTCGACATTTTCCGGTAAGGTGCTGGGGTCAACACCCACGCTGTTGCGGGTGTAATCCGTCAGGTAAGGCACTACCGCATATCCGCGCCAGTCGGTGACCGCCGTACCACCGTTGACACTCACGCCAGCCGCCCCCGGGGCACTCACCAGCGCCACCGAATCGCCCATGGCACGTGACAGCGTTATCCCGCCACTATGCACCATCACCCCGCCACTGGCGCTCATGTTGATAGCCTGCATATCGCTGCTGTAGCTGTATCCGCCGCTGATACTTCCCTTGCTTCCCTGGTAACCGGTATTTAAGTTGGTGTTACTGATCTGTCCCTGGTTACCCCAGCTTTGCGAAGCACTGTAGGACAGTTTCCCGTCCATAGTGTTACCACTGAGCCCGGTCTGACTCAGGGTCCGCCCGGTGTTATCATGAGTGAGCGTCGTGGTGGCATACATTGATTGCAGGTTACGTGAATAGCCAAAGATGCTGAACGGCACACTGACGTTAAACGAAATCTGGCGATTTTCCGGCCAGTTACCGTTCGCATCCTTTGTCCGATCAATGTTGTAGTTGACACCGTAACTGACGCCTTTCAGGCTGTTGCTGTAACCCAGCGACATGCCGGTCAGCGTACGTTCGCCTCCCCAGTAGTCATCCCGGCTGGCCCGGAAATACATGGTTCCCCAGTCCCCGAGTTGCTGGCTGAGCTGCGTCTGGAAGCTGTTACGGCGGCGCTGCAGGGACCACGGGCTGACTCCCTCCTGCAACTGGTGTCCCTGACTGTTGAATTCACTGAAACTGTAATAATCCTCGGTTGAATACCGCAGCGCGGTTAAATCAACAGAGGTGCCCGTGGACAGCAGACTTTTGGAATAACGGACGCGATAAGACTGGCCTATCAGGGTGGATTCGTTATCAAACTTCGCCGATGAATTCGTGATATCAGCCGAGAGCGCACCGACGTATCCCAGGGATACCCCGGTACCGATGTTGAACGCCTGGTAGTCTTTTGCTGCGAGAATACCGCCGAACAGCGTGACATCACCGGGCAGTCCGTATACCACGGTCCCCAGCATAAAATCAGCCCGGCGGGAACCATCTGTCAGATTGCCGTCATACTGTCCCGCCGTCAGCTCATACTTCCAGCCACCGGGACGCAACATGACCGGCAGGGAAGAGTAGGGCACGATGAACTGGCGCTCGGTGCCGTCCGCTTCCGTGACTTTGACATCATAGTCCCCTGACAGGCCGGCCTGCTGGATATCATTGATGTAAAACGGCCCTGGCGCCACATAGGTCTCGTACACTACATTGCCGTTTTGACGCACAGTCACTCGGGCATTACTGTTCGCCACGCCGCTGATGGCCGGCGCATAGCCACGAAGCTGGCTCGGGAGCATCTGTTCATTAGAGCTGAGCTTCACCCCACGGAAAGGGATACCGTCAAAAACGTCACTACCGGTGCTACTCTCACCCATGAGTAAATTCGAGCGCCAGCCCCGAATATCGCGGGCAAGGTAGGTATTCGAAAAGCGTGTCTGGGTGGTCGTCAGGGCATTATTACCGCCGTTATTCTCCACCCGGGTATGGGTCATGGTGCTGCGCAGGCGCCACGGCCCCGTGTTTGCCCCGGCGCGCACGGTTGCAAAGAGGTTGTTATTATGTGAGGTCTGGTTCTGGCCGGAATTCGTGGTACGACCGGCGCTGAGGCTATAGTTCGCCATCAGGGCGGAAATCCCCTCCTCCCATTGCGACGGGTCAACCGCACCACGTACTTCAGGCTGCATTGCGGCCTGAGGTACGCTGATATCCAGACGCAGGCGCGCCAGATCCAGCATGGTGGTCGCCTGAGGGATAAGCGCGCCAATATTGTCTATCTCAGCCGTAGCAGGCAAATCTTTCAGGTCCGGCAGTTGCCTGACATTCACTCCAAACGTTTCCAGTTCAGATGGCGTGAGAACCGGCGCAATTTTGCCCTGCGTATTTTTCTGAAAATCCAGGGTGTACTGCCCTGCATTGCGCTGGTTAACAAATACCCATACCGTATATTTCCCCGGCTGAACTCCCCCGGCCTCAGAAAATGCGGAAAGGTCGACAGCCGTATTATCGCCGGAATTACCAAGAAATCCCGGATCAAAATAATCACCGGCCCAGGCTGGGTTAATACAAACCAATAAAAAACCTGCCACCGGGGAGTAACGGAAAAGCTTCCCGGAAGAAGGCTTCCCGAAATTAGAAATAAGATGCATGTCGTTTTTTTCCATTCACCAGAAAAGATTGTATTTATTAAAATACTTACCCAGACAGTACGCTGACCTGCTCTGAAGTATTCCGTCCTTCACCGTCAATAAGACTCCAGGTCACCTGCCCCCGCGCACCGGCTGATAATGGGTACCTCTGTTCCCCAAATGGCGGTATCATTTTTGAAAGCGCGTTTTTTTTCGACCGGATATTTCCCGACAGACAGTGAACGAAAAGTGAGATAATATGGTGTCGGGTTTATCACTTTCAGTTCCCCACTCTGCGATATAAACCGTATTTCCCGCGCAAATTCGGACACATCATACTCAGGCATCCCCTCCGGGCGATAAAACAGCTTCAGATTATTTTGCATAGCCAGCGTCAATGACGCTGAATCCGTGTTTTTCTCCTGACCAGGTATGGTTTTCAGGCTCAGAATAAATACCGACTCACGATCCTTAGGCAGTGTATTACGCGTTAAACGGATACGGAGCGTCAGCGCATCTGATGCTTCCAGCCGCTGTAAGGGAGGCAATACAATAAATGGCACCCCTCCACTCTGATTACCGGATACGTTATCCTGTTCATCAGCCTGCCATGGAATAACCCGCGACTGTAAAAGGAAAGGCTTTGCGGTATTATTGGTAACTGTAAATGTAATACCATTGTGGCTCTCACCCGGATATATCACGCGTGTGGATTGTAATTTAATACCGTCAGGGTTATTACCAGTCGACCCATATGATGGCGAGCTGATGATAAACATGGAAAAAAGCAATATCATTAGTCGATATTGACGCAAACAAAAAATACGCAGCATGAGGTTTATTATATTCCTTTTACGGCCGATTGATGTTCGATACTTTCACCACCGAAATCATTAATGGTTGTCCAGGAAACGGTCCGCACAGTCCCGTTGACGGGGTAATACTGTGTGGAGAATGGCGCAAGCATTGCCCCCGCCTCTGTCCCTTTCACATCCATGCTCTTACCGTCTACATTCAGTCGGGACAGGGTCACGTAATACGGCGTGGGATTGCTAATACCCAGTCCATGTTCCGTATTGCTGAAAGTCAGCTTTTTGGCCGCTTCACTCGCCGGCATTGACAGCCCGGAAGGCCGGTAAAACAGTTTAATCACCGACTGTATACCGACTGAAATACGGGCTGACACACCAGACTGTGTCCCTTCGGCGGCATCTGATGTCGAAGGAATAGCCAAAAAACTCAGATAAAAAACCGATTCACGATCCGCAGGTAATTGTGCTGCGCCATTACGGACTATCAGTACCGAATTTTGACTGTTTGGCTCCAGCCTGAATAAGGGAGGCGTCACCATAAAGGGTACAGCAGACTTCGGGTCCGTCTGAGTGTTTCTACCGTCAGGTGTCGCAAATACATCGGCTTTTATCAAATAAACCTGGCCGCTGTTATTCTTTATCGTCGCCTGTGTATCTTTTGCTCTGGCATCAAATATAACGCGTGTCTGACTGAGCTGCAGTCCCCCCTCAGCGGCACTCACTACATTACAGACCAGCATTAAGCCTATAAACCCGGCAAACCACAGTATAAATCTGCCCGCAGCTTGTGCGAATACATTCATTTTTCTCGCCAATTCATTCATAAATAAACTGAAGCGTCACGGTGGCGTTCATATTACCGCCCTTCAACGAAGGTCCGGCAGTACAGTTACCACAGGATAAACGTGCTTCAAAATTCAGTGTCTGACCATTAAGGGTATTAAGCTGCTGGTCCGCAGTACCGACAATTAGCTTATCCATATTAGCGATTGCGGCCATCTGGCCTTGCTGAACCAGTTTTACTCCATACCCCTGAGAATAATCACTGGCCGCATTATCATTGCGGAACAGCGGAATTCCGGACGTGAAGGTATTCCCTTTAATCTGGACTTTGGGTGTTAATCCCCAGCCACTACAGTCAGAAAACGTCATCGAAAATAACTGCGGGTCGATACCATCCCCCCCTGCCGCAATTACCGTGGAAGAGGACACAGGCGAAAATGTAATACTGGGCCGATCCACTGAAATCTGACAGGAGCCTCCAACCAGCGTGGCTGAAAAATTAACCGTCGTTGAGGAAGAGCCTGCATATACTGATGTGGTCAGTGCAAACAACATGCCTGACAACATAAAGCCGACCAGTTTTGTGGAACGGGTCCGTTCATTGTAATGCATCCTTTATACTCTCCAGATTCAGTCAAACGATACCGTAAACGTTAATGTCGATTTGACGGCGCCAGGGGTCACACTTTCACTTCCGGCCCTCACCAGGCCCAGCAGGAAGGGTTCGTTATGGGGCGTGCCTGCATTCCCGACGGGCGACAGAGCAAAACTGACGTTATTACTGACCGCCTGTGAGGGGTTATAAAACGATCCCAAATCTATATCTCCAGTGTCCTGGCGTACCATGAACCCTACACCTGTGGCCACCGAGCCCGGATCGCGGAAAATGGTACTGTCTGAATACGGTGTGCTGCCCGACACCGACATCTTTGGCGTTGTCGCCCCGCTGCATATCACGGTCGCCGTCAGAGGTAACATCGCCACGGTAGCGCCGGACTGAAAATCAACGGCTTTGTGGATACCAAACTGGAGTGATGACTGCGATAACTGGACATCACAGGTACCATCGCTGATTTGCGCGGTAAAATTCACCTCCGCCGTGTCAGCGGCCTGAATGCCCGATGATACCAACACGCAGGCGAGCGCCACGCCGGATAACGGCTTAGCGGACCGAACCATGAAACACCTCCGTACCGCCATAATCATTGATAGCCTTCCATTCAACCCGCCCCTGATGCGGCGCACGTGCATATAACTGAGCCCCAAAAGGCGCTATCATGGTGTTGCCTGCTACCGCACTGAGAGGAACCCTGACTCCGGCCACCTTAAGATCGGCGAGCGTAATGTAATACGGAGTTGGGTTGGTCACCCGAAGGCCCTGCCCGGTGGATGAAAACTGCAGCATACCCATAGCCTGCTGCTGCGGTAACGCCAGCCCTCCCGGGCGGTAAAACAGCTTAACTACCGTTGCCGTGGAAACCTGAAGTGACCCCCCTACCACGGATGACGGGGAAGCGCTCTGCTTTTCCCCCGCCGGCATGGCAACGCTGCGAAAATAGAAGAGGGATTCTCTGTCCGTCGCCAGCCCATCCGCACCCGGTTTTTTCACCACCAGAACCTGATTCGTACTGCCCGGCTCAAGGCGAAATAATGACGGCGTCGTAATGAACGGAGTCTGTACGTTGTTACCTTCGATATCCCGTGAGACCTGTGCCCTGACCAGATAAGGTGCGACCGATGAGACTGAACTTGTTACGCCGACGCTGCGCCCTCTGGCATCATCACTGCTCTGAAATATAATGCGCGAGCTGTCGATGGAAATTCCCGCGAAGGCGGAAGCCATTCCTGCAAATATCAGGAGTAAAACAAAAGTGACATGCTGGAAAGTTTTCATCGTTAATTAATAAAGGGAACGCGTTGCCACGTCCCCTATTCACCTTATGGTTAATTGACAATATAAGCCACAGTCACCGGTACGCTATAACTACCCGCTGCCGGCGTAGCGTCAGTGGTACCCATACCTACATTGAAAGAATAACTATTCGTGTCAGCAGAGGTCACATCCAAAGCCACATTCTGTGACTCAGCCACCTGCACATCCTTAGCATCCTTAATCATAAAGCCAACGGTATCACCCGTCGCGGCGGTAAACAGCTGCTTGCTCGGGTCGGAGCTTGCGCTCTGCCCCTGAATAATCAGCGCGCCAGTCTCATCAGCGCAGTTGGTTAATTCAACCGGCAGCGCAACAGAGCCCTGCTGAGTGTTAGGGGTAAAAGAACTTGCTTTGTAGACCCCCACATTCAGGGTCGCCAGGCCATTGTTAACGGAAACATCACAGGTAGAGTTGGTGATAATACCTTCCAGCGTCACATCAGCAGACGGTGCTGCATTAGCCATCATGCTGATACCAGAAAGGCTTGCAAAAACTGCAGCAGCGATAACACTTTTCTTAATAGACATTTTTCACTCTCACTTATTTATAAAAGACACGTACAGAACATTTCGCCGAAATATAATACTGCCCCTCCCCCTGGGCAAACAATGAGACAGGCAGAGTCCTTGTGAGCGATTAAGATTACATATGTAATCCACTCCACTCTCCTGTAACCGGAATGAAAACACTGTATACACCGGACTGACACGCAAAATGAATAACGGATGATGATGACCCGGTCTTCAAACAGACTGGTATCACGCAGATATAACGATGAGCGCTAATAAAAGCGATATTTTGACCAGCATTCAATTTACCTGCCAGACCAGGCGTTGTTGAAACCAGCATATTCACAGAGAGTATAATATATCCGAATACTATTATCCGGCGCATTTAGAATGCGCCTGTATTTCAGGTTCTTCGCTCTGGATTATTCACATGGAAAAGAAGACAAGGGATGGCGACTATCGACAGACAACAATGCAGAGTCAATCGTCGGACTACATTTTTACCATCAGATAATCTGAAAAATGCCATCAATCAATTAAGAAGTTTCGTGGGCACGGATAAAAATGGAGAATACACTGAGTTTATTACGTAGATGCCCCGTGCTTTTTTTTGAGTTATATCGCTTATATCTGCGATGAACAAACCTGGTATTAGCCAGCCTATAGAGGCGCGAACTCATTACGTAGTACAAGCTCCCCCGCAGGGGTCACCGGGGCGAGTATATCTACTCATTCTGGAATATAGAATAACCATGATACCTACGGAACATAAACAACTGCCATTGTCGATAACAGCAGGAGAAATATACCCACTCTCCCCTTAAGAACACCACCTGAGCCTTTGCATTATTATAGTTACAATTGTAATGAGATACACCAGAGAGGGGCGTCTGTTTCTCCGGGAGAGAGATACTTCGCACTCAGTCGCATTAAAAAATCCCAGAAAAACCAGCAGTGCCGGGAAACAGAAGTAGTCAAAATTGGCTTGTATTTGAACATGATTATGACATAGACACCATCACCTGGGATGACAGGGCGGAATAAACATACCGGTTTTATAACCTGGAAATCTTCCGCCCAAAGATATGACTTATACATGTTGTAAGTCGTGACATTTAGTCAGTATTGATCGAAAGCAGAGTTCGCATAGAATCGAAAAGTTGTCGATCGCGTTATATCGGAAGCAACGGTCGTTTTTTGGAAATAAGCAGGGATCTGCTTCCCATTGAGTACATCGCAACCGTGCTTTTTAGCCTGCACAAAGCCATACTCCCGGATGGCGTCAGCCCGGAGTCCTTCGAAAAGGCCTCACCGTGAGGTGAGAAACTATCTACCGGAGCGTGATCGCTCCAAATGGTGGGTTTTTGCTTTTCTGCATCCGGACTCTCCATCGAACTGCGTTAACCCGTGATTTCCCTGCTGCGTTTTTCTCTTAGCGAGCCAGCTGCCACTGAACGGCGAGCACAGGCCGCATTTTCCCACATAATCTTTTCGAAAATACATTGCCAGATAACACGCGGATTCAAATTGCCATTTTCTCGCCAAAAGTGGCTAAAAACGCCCTTTTCTGGCAATCGATCCACTCAGGCGGCTACCCTGCTTTCCCGCCAGATGGCTGAGCAGCATCTTATATTACATTTTGCGCAAAAATACGGATAAATGTTCTTAAAATTATCAATTTCACAAACCTACCATGCAAAAATATCTTAAACGAGTGGGTAAATGGTTATGTCACGGTTTCATTCCGTGAGAGACCTGTTCGGTCATACTCCCCTGCTCCAGTTGCACAAACTGGATACCGGCCCCTGCAGTCTGTCTTTAAAACTGGAAAATCAGAACCCGGGCAGATCACTTAAAGACCGGGTTGCGTTATCGATGATTAATGAAGCCGGGCGCCAGGGAAAACTGGCACCGGGGGGACAATTATCGAAGCCACCGCCGGCAATACCGACCTCGGACTGGCGCTGATTGCGGCGCAGAAAAATTACCGCCTGATCCTGGTGGTGCCGGACAAAATGAGCCGCGAGAAAATCCTTCACCTGCGGGCGCTGGGCGCGACGGTTCTGCTCACCCGCTCCGACGTTAATAAAGGCCACCCGGCCTATTACCAGGATTATGCCCGCCGCTGGCCAGACTGGAGGGGGGGGGGCATACCGGCAATGAATACTCCCGCAGCTGATCCGCCTGTCGGTGGGGATCGAAGATCCTCACGATCTGATTGCCGACTGGCAGCAGGCGCTGCGGAGGGAGTGATTATTCCGACGCGCGGGTCATCGGCAGCGCGTCGGCCATTCCCTGTTGAAGGTGGGCGATAAACTGCGTCAGCTTCGGCAGAGGCCGACGATCCTGGCGCCAGAGCAGATGCACAGGCCGCGGCTGCGGAGTCCACGCCTCCAGCACGCGCACCAGGCTGCCGCTGGCCAGCGCATCGGCCAGCAGTACCTCCGGCTGCATCAGCAGCCCGGCCCCGGCGATCGCCGCCTGGCGCAGCGCGTAGCCATCGTTGCAGCGCAAAACCGCATCGCGTTTCCAGCGCACTTCCCCCTCTACGCCCGGCAGCCGCCACTCGTTGCGGGCGGTCCAGACCGTATGGGACAGACAGAGATGATCGGCGAGATCTTCCGGCCTGCCGGGCGTTCCGTAACGCGCCAGATAAGCCGGCGCGGCGCAGATCACCATCCGATACGGCGCCAGGTAGCGAGCCACCAGATCCTCCTGATGGATCTCGCCGATACGGATCGCCAGATCGAACCCCTCATCCACCAGATCGACCATCCGGTTAGTCAGATCCAGTTCCACCCGGACCGCAGGCCAGGCCTGCAGGAAGGTGGCGGTCAGGGGCGCGATCACGCTGGCGCCGAACGAGGTGGGAGCGCTCACCCGCAGGGTGCCGGCCGGCGCCAGCCGCAGCCGCTCGACCGCGCTTTCGGCGATGGAGACCTGCTCCATCACCCGTTTCGCTTCGTCAAAATAGACTCGCCCGGCGTCGGTGAGGCTCTGGCGTCGGGTGTTACGCTCCAGCAGACGCGTCGCCAGCTGGCTTTCCAACTGGGCGATATATTTCCCAACCATCACCGCCGACAGCCCCAGGCGCGACGCCGCCCCGGTAAAGCTGCCGCACTCCACCACGGCAATAAACGTCTCCATCCCTCGTAATTTGTCCATATTGCTAACCTCTGGTTAGTAATGTTCTAACTTTTAGCCAGTTTATCCGAGATTACTTTTATTAAAAAATAGCCTCTCACCTCATCAGGAGTCTGCCATGAAAATTATCGTTATCGGTGCCAGCGGCACCATCGGTCGCGCGGTCAGCGAAGAACTGAGTCAGAGACATGAGGTTATCCGCGTCGGCCGCACCCGGGGAGATTATCAGGTGGATATCACCTCGCAGGAGAGCGTCGAGGCGCTATTTGCCCAAACGGGTGAAGTAGATGCCATCGTCTCCACCACCGGCAATCTGCACTTTGGGCCGTTAAGCACCATGACCGACAGCCAGTTCAACCTCGGACTGCAGGACAAGCTGCTGGGACAAATTCGCCTGGCGCTGGTCGGCCAGCATTTTCTGCGCGACGGGGGGGCGATTACCCTGGTCAGCGGTATTGTCGCGCAGGAACCCATTGCTCAGGGGGTCAATGCCACGACGGTCAACGCCGGTCTGGAAGGCTTTGTCCGCGCCGCCGCCTGCGAACTGCCGCGCGGGATCCGCATCAATCTCATCAGCCCCACCGTGCTCAGCGAGTCGCTGGCGGCCTACGGCGACTTTTTCCCGGGCTTCCCCAGCGTTCCCGCCGCCGCCGTGGCGCAGGCCTATCGCCGCAGCATTGAAGGCGTTCAGACCGGCCGCATCTACCCGGTCGGCTACTAGCCTGTGCCGGCCCGCCGGGGCCGGCGCTTACATCAGGCCGTCGTTGCAGGTACACTGACCGCTGATTGTCTCCGGCCGAAAAACTGATGTTGAAAAAATTATCCTTAATTATCCCGCTACTGGCGCTTATCGCGCTGCTGGTCTGGTGGTTCACCCCGCATTACACCGAGGAAGATGAAGCTTACTACCGGGCGGTATTTTGCATAATCGATCATGACGACAGCCGCCAGTTCCTCCACGATATGCAGAATATCGTCGAGGGGGGAAATTCTGACTACGCGCTGCATAAAACCCATTACCTTCCGGCGCTGGGGCAGCGGATGCTGGATACCTGGCGCCAGCTCAGCCCGCAGGAACAGCAGGCGCTGCGTCAGGACAAGCAGCGCTGCGGCGAGATATTGCGCGAAAAACAACAGGGGAAATCATCCTGACGAGTTGGCAAAATTGCAGCATATCGCCAGCGTCGAATAAGATTGTGCTGTTGATGACCGGATCGCTGTCACAAAATATCCGGTCGTCGTCGCGTCACAGTACGACGTTTTTTCTGCGGCGGAATACGATAAAAAGTAGTTGATCTGGTACGAACTAACTCTTATTTTGCTTCACAGTTTTCAAAATGAGATAAAACTGATGCCTGTCATTATTGCCAGTAGTGTTAAAGAAGCCAAAGCGTTAATTAACGGTGGAAAATACAGGGAAATTATTCTTAACTTCGATATTGATGCCGATGACTTTTTCTCTCTCGCCAGCCATTCCGCCGGAACTAAAATCTCCATCGCCGACCGCAACGATCGCTCTCCGGTAGAATCAGCAAAATAATTAACCCGCGAGGGACGTCTATGTGGTTGTTTATTGGAACCTTTGCGCTGGCTTTTCTCGCAGCGCTGATGCTGGTCTGGCTCGATGACCGGATCGCCGAAACGGATTGACCCTGCGCTGGACGTTAACGTCACGCAGGGCTGCGCGCCGCCGAAAAGCGGCGCACAGCAGAGACGTTACAGGGAGGCCGCCAGCCGCTCAACGGCCGTCAGCAATCCGGCTTCTGACACCGTGGAGTAAGAAAGACGCAGGGTACGGGTATCCGGCTTATCGTGATAGAACGCTTCACCCGGGACGTACACCACGCCGTTTTCCAGCGTTTTCTTCATCCATTCCATGGTATCGAACGGATAGCGGAAACGCGCCCACAGGAACATCCCCCCCTGCGGGCGGCTGAATTCCAGGTGCTCGCCAAGGCGGCTTTCCAGCGCATCGGCCAGCGCCACGCACTTCTTGCGGTAGTCTTCGCGAATCAACGCAATCTGGTTATCCAGCCGGTTCAGACTGAGGTATTCCGCAGTGATCACCTGCGACAGCATATTGGTATGCAGATCCGCCGCCTGCTTCACAATCACCGTCTGCTGCGCCAGCCAGTCCGGCATGACGATCCAGCCGATACGCATCCCTGGCGCGAGGATTTTCGAAAAAGTCGAGGTGTAAACCACCTGATCTTCACAGCCCAGCTCGACAGCATGCTGATAGAGCGGGCGCCGAACGGCGTCAGTAAAGCTAATTTCGCCGTAGGGATCGTCTTCCAGAATGACGAAATCATATTGTTTCGCCAGCTCAACCAACCGGCGACGACGCGCCTCGCTCAGCGTTTTGCCGCCGGGATTGCCGAACGTCGGCACCAGGTAAACAGCTTTGACGCGGGTGGTCTCCAGCAGGTCGGCCAGCTGCTCCACCAGCATCCCGTCATCGTCGGTGTCAACGCTGAGAATATTGGCCTGCGCCAGCTGAAATACCTGCAGCGCCGCCAGATAAGTGGGACGCTCAACGACGATAGTATCGCCCGGATCGAGCAGCGTACGGGCAACGATATCCAGCGATTGCTGGGAGCCGGAGGTGATATAGACCTGGGCGGCTGAACAGGCGACGCCACGGGAGTGGCAAATTTCACTCACCGCCTGGCGCAGCGGCGGGTAGCCTTCCGTCAGACCGTACTGGAATGCGTCATTAAAACGCTCGCTCATCACCTTCTGCACCGCCAGCTCCAGGCCTTCGGTATCAAACAGTTCCGGGGCCGGAATGCCGCCGCCAAGCGAAATCACGCCGGGCAGTTTACTGTGCTTGAGAAGTTCGCGGACGGCGGAGGGCTTGAGTTCACCCGCGCGGGCGGCGAGACGCCGATCGTGCATACTATTTTCCTTTTCTGTCTTGTTGTTGTGTTAATTATCTTGGCTTCGTTGCAGGTGCTCCCCGGCGGCGCTTACCATGCCGGGGCTATCCTTTTCAGTACGTTGTCACCCGGACAGGGGTATGCCGCTACCCGGGTTTCGTACGTCATGCTTTGTCTTTCAAAACGATTAACGGCTCGATATCGCTCTCTTTTTTCACCACCAGCGACGAATCGCCGCGCAGGCAGGTACCGCCGTAGTTACCGCCGACGGTAAATGTGCACACCTGAATGTACTTACCGTCCACTTTCGGCAGGCACCACAGCTGCTGGTAGATATTCTTGCGATCGACAAACTGGCCGCTGGTCTTATCCAGAAGTTCATCCTGAGGGCCGATCAGGTCGATATTGTTGCCGCAGCGCCCGGAAATAGGCTTCACCGCATAGCCGGTTTTCGCCAGCTCGTCGTTAACCTCAAAATCGGTATCCAGCAGATAGCGATGATGCGGGAACAGCGACCACAGCACCGGCAGAATGGCTTTGTTGCCGGGGATCACCGTCCACAGGGGTTCGAATACCAATACTTCAGGACGCAGCAGGACGTCAATCAGCCGCACCTCATTCTGCGGATGTCCGGTACGAATCGGTACCGCCGCGTACTCCTCGGCGCTGACTTCGCGCACCTGCTCAATGGCGGTTTCCCATGCCCAGGTTTTCCAGACGCAGTTGACCAGCCGCCCGTCGGCGTCGATCAGCTGACCGGCAGCGTCCCAGCGCAGCTCATCAAGGCCAAAGAGAATTTTGCTCTCAAAACCGGCCTGGGTCAGCGAACGCTGAATAAACTGCGCGTGGTAGTTCTCTTCCAGATCCTTGTCCTGCATGATGTGGACGAAGGGCCGCGCCCGGCTGTGTTTCCACGCCCCCGCCAGCTCATCGAGCAGACCTTCCGCCGGATTGTGGCCGGTGCCGTAGTAGCCCTGCTTCAGCCACTGTTCGAGGATCAGCCCGCCTTCGGTATGGCAGGAAGCGGAATCGGCATTGTACTCGTACACCTTCAGCCCGCGCTCGTCCATGCAAAAATCCATGCGCCCGGTGATCATATGATGACGGCGGCGCTGCCACGAGAGGCGCAGACGAGGCCAGAGAATTTTCGGAATATCGAACAGCGCCAGCAGGTTGTCATCCTTCATCACCTTATCGGTGGCGTGCAGATACATCAGGTGCAGCTCGTTGGTGGCTTTGATCAGCTCCTGTTCGGCACTTTCGCTGATGGTGAAATACTGATAGGGATCCTGGTTGATGAAATGACCGTTGGCTGCCACGTAGGCTTTCTGCAGCGGGTCTTTCTCGTTCAGCCATTTACCGCGAAACTGGCCGTTGTTTGGCAGCCGCGCGCCTTTGATGGCCATCGCCTCGCCCGGCAGCACCGGCTGCGGCAGGCTGTGTTCGGTATCGGCGGTCTGGATCATCCAGCCTAAAATTTCGGTATCGGTAAAGGTATCTTTGATGGTGTACCGGCCGTCGTTGACCTCGAGGGTCAGCTCGCGGGTCCACTGCTGGCCCTGCGGCATCGGCGAGTGAATCACGTTCTGCTCGGCGATACGCACCTTATTGTCGACAAGCTGGGTGATCACCGCCACATGGCCGGTGTGCTTAAACTCGCCCCCCTTCTGCCAGATCAGCAGCGAACCAGCGATAGGCGGACGGCGGGAGCCGTTGGCGAAGGCCTGCAGCGGCAGAATATTGTCATTGACCACTTCGCGCAGGAAACGCAGGGAGAAGATTTCATAAGCCATCCCCACATCGGTGAAGACAAAGCCATAGGTCAGGAACAGAAAGCGGCGCGCAAACTCCACGCACTGCCATTTATGCCCCATATACTCATTACCGATGTAGCTGCGAAACGTCGCGTCATCCGGGTAGTCCTGCGGATTTAAGCTACTGTAATTCGATGAATAAATCGCTACGCCACCGGGTGCATAGCCTAACAATGTCCCAAACGGGGCGTCACTGCTTGTCGATCCTTTGCTCATTTAGCCTGACCTCAAATTAATGCAGCCCGGGCAGTTGGCGAAACAAAACTCCCTCTTCTTATCCTGCCGCAGGCACTTACCAGACAGAGGTGTAACGATGATACCACTCATTCGTTTCGCTAATCGTGCCGTTAAGGAAAATAACCCTGCAGCCGGAAACAAAAGTGATATCGTTATCGGTGATATAACAAAAAAACAACGCAACATCAGGAGTCGACAATGAGCACACCCTCGCATCTGAATGCCCAACCGCTGGTCTGGGGACACGGCCCGCGGACGTTTGAGGTGTTCCTTGAGCCCACCTGCCCCTACTCTGTCCGCGCGTTTAATAAACTCGACGATCTGCTCGATGAGGTCGGCGCCGATAACGTGACCATCAAGATACGCCTGCAGTCGCAGCCGTGGCATCTGTTCTCCGGGGTTATCGTCCGCTGCATCCTCGCCGCGTCCACCCTGCCGCACGGCAGAGAGCAGGCGCATAAGGTGATGCAGGCCGTGGCCGACCATCGGGAAGAGTTTGAGTTTACCGATCACTGCAGCGGGCCGAATATGAACGCCACGCCGCAGCAAATCATTGAGCGCATTGAACGCTACAGTCACGTGCTGCTGGGGGCCGCCTTTGCCCGCCCGGAGCTGCAGGACGTGATCAAGTGGCACAGTAAATACGCCCGTCAGAACGGCATCCATGTCTCGCCGACCTTTATGGTCAACGGCCTGGTGCAGCCGGATCTGGGCAGCGGCGATGATGTCAGCGTGTGGGCCGCGCGGATTATGGCCTGAGGTCACCTGCTACACTTTTTGTACATCCACGAAAAAGGCAAACCAGCATGTCAGAGCAAAACTACCAGCCACCAAAAGTGTGGGAATGGAAGCAAAACAGCGGCGGCGCGTTCGCCAACATCAACCGTCCCGTTTCCGGCGCGACTCATGAACGCGTCCTGCCGGTAGGAACCCATCCGCTCCAGCTATACTCACTCGGTACACCCAACGGCCAGAAGGTGACGATCATGCTTGAAGAGCTGCTGGCGCTGGGCGTCAGCGGCGCGGAGTACGACGCCTGGCTGATACGCATTGGCGAAGGGGATCAGTTTTCCAGCGGCTTTGTCGAGATCAACCCGAACTCGAAGATCCCGGCCCTCAGCGACCATTCCACCACGCCGCCGACCCGGGTATTTGAGTCCGGCAACATTCTTCTCTATCTGGCGGAAAAATTTGGTTTCTTCCTGCCGAAAGATCCTGCCGGTCGCACCGAAACCCTCAACTGGCTGTTCTGGCTGCAGGGCGCGGCGCCGTTCCTCGGCGGCGGCTTCGGCCACTTCTATAACTATGCGCCAGTGAAGATCGAGTACGCGATCGACCGCTTTACGATGGAAGCCAAACGCCAGCTCGACGTGCTGGACAAACAGCTCGCCCGCGGTCGCTATGTGGCCGGCGAGGAGTACACCATCGCCGATATGGCTGTCTGGCCGTGGTATGGCAACGTAGTGCTGGGCAATGTCTATAACGCGGCGGAGTTCCTCGACGCCGGGAGCTATAAAAACGTGCTGCGCTGGGCGCAGGATGTCGGCAACCGCCCGGCCGTCAAGCGCGGACGCATCGTCAACCGCACCAACGGCCCGCTCAATGAGCAGCTGCATGAGCGCCATGATGCCCGAGACTTTGACACCCAAACGGAAGATAAGCGCCAGGCGTAAGGTCTTCACCCTTTCCCGTGGACGGGAAAGGGTTCCCACCACAGGACGGTTCCGCCTGCGAAGCCGTCCTGTTTAGCTTTCCAGCCGATAGCCCGCCAGAAAATAGCGCATCGCCATACCCGACCCACCTTCTTTGAAGAAATCCATCACCATATCTCTGTCAAGGCCATAGCGACGGGTGAGGATCCCCGCCTCCCACGCGCTGAGCTGACGGTCACCGGTTTTTTCAAACATGCGGTGCGAGTAGCCGAGCACAAACCCGCGTTTATAGTCGGCGCAAAAATTCGCCGCATGCGCGGCGGTGTCAGCATAGGATGCCTGTAGCCCCGCCATTAAGCCTTTGCCAAAATGATTTTCCATCGCGCCCTCCCAATCGTTATATAATAAATTATATAGCGTTTTTTTGAGCGAGCGGTAGCGCTATTTATGACGGTTGCGCTAGCGTAAATACTTCTCAAACCATGCCAGCGTGCGTTGCCAGGCCAGATCAGCCGCAGTCCAATCGTAGCGCGGCGTGGAATCATTATGAAAGCCGTGATTCACGCCCTGATAGAAATAGGCCTCGTAGACTTTATGGTGTTCCTTCAACGCCTGTTCATAGGCAGGCCAGCCTTCATTAATGCCGCTATCGAGGCCGGCATAGTGCAGCAGCAGCGGTGCTTTAATTTTATCAACCTCCTTCAGCGGCGGCTGGCGACCGTAAAACGGCACCGCGCAGGCCAGCTCCGGGATCGCCACCGCCGCCGCGTTGCTGACGCCGCCGCCGTAGCAAAAACCGGTGATACCGACCTTCCCCGTCACCTGTGGATAGTTCGCCATAAACGCGACCGCCGCAAAAAAATCATTCATCAGCTTCACGGGATCGACTTTCTGCTGTAGGGCGCGGCCTTCATCATCATTCCCCGGATAGCCGCCGACGGCGCTCAGGCCATCCGGCGCCAGCGCGATGTACCCCGCTTTCGCTACCCGCCGGGCTACATCTTCAATATAGGGGTTCAGGCCGCGGTTCTCATGCACCACCACCACAGCGGGCGCTTTGTCGGCTATTTTTGTCGGCGTCACCAGGTAAGCCCGCACTTCGCCGTGACCGTCAGGAGAGGGATAATGAATATACTCCGGGCGGATATCCGGGTCGGTGAACGGTACCTGCTCTGCCAGGGCATAGTCGGGCTTCAGCAGATTAAACAGCGCCAGCGCGGTCATCCCGCCGACAGTATATTTCCCCGCCAGCTGGAGAAACTCGCGTTTACTGATTTTGCCGTGGGCATAGTAGTCATAATACTCGAGCAACTGCTGCGGGAAATCTTTGGCCGTTAATCGCGTCATCACCCTGCCTCCGTTGTTAAGCGCTCTTTAAGCAAAGCAGAAGCCCGGACATACGCCAGCCCAGAAAAGCATAAAACGGGGAGGAACAGCCCAGCGGCTAACACCGCCGGGAGAGAAGGGATCAGTGTTTCACTTTGGTCAGACGATCAAGGTAGCCCATCACAAAGGCCGAAAGCACGAAGGTCAGGTGGATAATCACGTACCACATCAGCTTATTGTCCGGGACGTTTTTCGCATCCATAAACACACGCAACAGGTGAATAGAGGAGATCGCCACGATGGAGGCGGCAACCTTATTTTTCAGCGAAGTCGCGTCCATTTTGCCCAGCCAGCTGAGTTTTTCTTTACCCTCGTTAATATCCAGCTGCGAGACAAAATTTTCATACCCGGAGAACATCACCATCACCAGCAAACCGCCCACCAGGGTCATATCCACCAGCGACAGCAGGGTCAGAATCATATCCGACTCACTGACGCTAAAAATATGCGGCAGTATGTGGAAGATCTCCTGAAAAAATTTGATGGTCAGCGCAATCAGACCGAGCGAGAGGCCAAAATAAACCGGCGCCAGCAGCCAGCGCGAGGCGTACATAGCATTTTCCAGAAAGCGTTCCATAAGATCCTGTCAGTTAACATAAACGGCCGCCATTATATCGCAACAGGGTAACGCTTATGCAACATCAGCCGCCCGCGTCATCCGCAGGCGGCCAGAAACGGTTTCTTTAAAGTATGACCTCAAAGTCCTGCAAAGCGGAGTAGCCCTCGCTTTGTAGGCCAACCATTGAAGCAGCCAGCAGGCCAAATTTCGCACCGACCCATTTTCCCTTCCCGGCAGCAAAACAAAGAGGAACCTTCCGCCACTCCTCCTCGGCTCGCCAGGAAAATTGACACAGGCCGCCTTCGCCTACGGCCACCTGCAGCTGACACTTGCCGCACTTAAGCTCAGCAAGAACCTGACGAGTTTCGCGCACCACGCCCGCATCGCTCATCCAACCGTGTCGCCACACGAGCCGGTAACCCCCTTGCCCAAACTCCACCAGCAAAGCGGCGTAGCGTTCGCCGTATACGATCAGGCCTCCGGCATCACCGTCCTGAGCGGCATATAACGTTACGCTTGTTTTCGCGCTAAAAGTTAGCGCCGGGAATTTCTGCAGCAACAGCTGCGGCGCCCAGTATAACGCTCTCTGTCCATCGACTTCGGATAATGGGACGCAGCGTAATCGAAGTTCGCCTTCCGCCGGCAGCAGCCACTCAGGGCTGGGGTTAGCCTGCCACTGCCACTGTATTCCCGGTTGGCCTTGCGCAAAATAGTCGCTGGTTTGCGGCGCCATTGCCGGTGAAGGCGTTAACCCTTTAGGACGCGGCCAACGTAAAACCGGCTGTCCGACGCCGCCGTTGCCAATCTGCTCACCGATACGCGGCCAGCCATCGTTACCCCAGGACATCGGCTGGAGGTGAACCACGCGGCCATAGAGGTGTAAGTCCTGGAAATGAACAAACCAGCATTCGCCCTCCTCACCCTCCACCCAGCCGCCCTGATGTGGTCCGTTTATCGAGGTGTTTCCCTGGAAAAGCACGTTTTTGGCTTCCCAGGGCCCCGTCATCTGGCGCGCGCGCAGTACCGTCTGCCAGCCATTTTCAACCCCGCCCGCAGGAGCAAAGATGTAGTACCAACCGGCGCGTTGATAAACCTTTGGCCCCTCAAGGGTAGGTAAATCGCAGCAGCCGTCATAGATAATCTGCCCTTCGCCCAGCAATTCGCTGGCGTCCGGCGCCATCGCAAACAACTGCAGTTTATGCTTGATGCCGCTGCGGCTATGGGCGAAGGCATGTACCAACCAGGCCTGACCATTGTCGTCCCAGAACGGGCAGGGATCTATCCAACCTCTGGCCTCGCGCAGGCAGTGCGGAGCGCTCCATTCCCCCCACGGATCCTCGGTATGGCAGATAAAAATACCTTCATCTGGCGTGCTGAAGCAGACCCACAGCTTGCCATCGTGCCAGCGAATCGACGGCGCCCATACGCCCTTACCCGGCTGATACCGGTCATAACCAGGTAGCGGCAGTTCATCCATAACGTGGTTGATGATAGTCCAATTAACCAGGTCCGTTGAATGCAGGATCGGTAAAGCGGGCACATGGTTAAAACTGGAAGAGACCATAAAGAAATCATCGCCTACGCGCACGATATCCGGGTCGGAATAATCGGCGCATAAGATAGGATTCTGGTATTCAGAAGGGGTCATATTTCGCATCTCCTCAGGCCTTTTCCGGAACGGCGTTTAGCGGCAAATGCGTCTCTGAATGCCCCTGCTGCTGACGCATGGACAGCTCGCGCTGAATTGTCTGCATCATTTTGTCATCCAGCTTATAGAAACGCGCCAGCCACCACAGGAGCAGGTAAGATAGTGATGGACCGAGGGTTAACAGCCCCACAATTCCCATTGTCGCCAGCGGAGTCTGCGCCGTTACGCCCGCCTGATAGCCAAATAGCCCAAGCGAAAAACCTACGGCGGCGCCAGCAACCGCCATGCCCATTTTCAAAGCAAACAGATTACCGGAATAGGATAATCCCGTGATGCGACGGCCAAACTTCCATTCGCCATAATCGGCAGCGTTGGCCATCATGTTCCATTTAAACGGCTGGTACATCTGATGGAAGAAGCCGACCAGGAAGTATAAAGGGAACACCACCGGCAGCCAGGTCGGCGGCACAAAGAACATTACGACGCCAACCAGGACCAGCAGGAGGTTGATATTTTTAAACAGCGATACCGCGCGATAGCGCTTGGCCAGCCATCCGGCGGCGATGCTGCCGATAATCGTGCCAACGACACTGGTGGAAACAAATGCTGATTTCATGGCCGTTCCCGCCGCTGACTCCACACCGCCTAACATCAGGTAGGTTGCATAATAGAGCGTGGCGGCGCTGCGCATAACCCCGGCCATACTGGAGAAAAAAGTAATTATCGCCACAATACGCCACTGGTCATTCGCCAGCAGCTGACGGAGGTCTTCGCGTATGCTCCCCTGCTGTTCAACAGCTGGAGCCACGCGTTCTTTGGTAGAGAAGAAGCAAAAAGCCAGCATTACAATAGCGATCGCGCCCATGATTCCCATTGTCGCCTGAAAACCAAACTGCTTATTTTCTTTACCGAAAAAATCCACCAGGAACAGGGTTGCGACAGAAACCATCAGACCGGCCAGAGATGAGATCGTAAAACGATATGACTGGGCTGAAAGGCGATCCTTCTCATCACGCGTAATGACTCCGCCCAATGCGCAGTAGGGAATATTGATAAAGGTGTAACACAGCATGAGTAAGGTGTAGGTCAGGTAGGCATAAACCAGTTTACCCGATGCGCCAAATTCCGGAGTCGTGAAGGTCATTACCGCCAGCACGGCATAAGGTACGGCAAACCAGATAAGCCACGGGCGAAAATGGCCCCAGCGGGTCTTTACACGGTCTGCAACAATGCCGGTTAGCGGATCGGTAATCGCATCCAGAACCCGCGTCACCAGGAACATCACTCCGACTGCGGCAGCAGAAAGCCCGTAAATATCCGTATAAAACCATGTCAGAAACATGGTTACCGAAGAGTAAACGATACCGCAGGCTGCATCCCCCATGCCATATCCCAGCTTCTCCGCAAATGACAGTTTATTATCGTGATTCACAATATAATCCCTCTCAGATGAAGTGGTATTCACTGTAGAGGCAGGATAAAAACTATCCTATTGTCATTTTTCGCATCGGGTTTATGTTTTCTGTTAACTGAGAAAGTTGTCACACATCTATAAGATTGGTCTTACAAGTTATTGCGTCACCTATTAAAAAGCTGGCGCAAGGCCAGCCTGAGGAGAAAAGTGGAAAGGGGGAGGTTACTTCGCTTTGACGGTCTCTTCGCCCACCAGCCCGATCTTGAGATAGCCCGCCTGATGCAGGGTATCCATCACTTTCATCATCGTCTCGTAATCGACGGTTTTATCCGCGCGGAAGAAGACGGTGGTATCTTTTTTGCCGGCGGTCAGGCTATCCAGGGCGTTAATCATATTCGCTTCGGTAACCGGGTCGTTGCCGAGGAACATGCTCTTATCCGCCTTCACCGACAGGTAGATGGGTTTTTCCGGTCGCGGTTGCGGCTGGCTGGAGGAGGCTGGCAGATTGACCTTCACGTCGACCGTCGCCAGCGGCGCGGCCACCATAAAGATAATCAGCAGAACCAGCATGACGTCGATAAACGGCGTCACGTTGATCTCATGCATTTCGCCGTTATCGTCCAGGTTTTCATTAAGACGCATCGCCATAGCCGATCAACCTACCCGTAATTTCTGCGCGCTGCGCACCGGCTTCACGCCGCTGGCGCTGAGGTCCAGATCGCGGCTTTGCAGCAGGAGTACCTGAGCGGCGACGTCGCCGAGCGAGGCCTTGTAGCTGCCGATCATGCGGGCGAAGATGTTATAGATGACCACCGCCGGGATGGCGGCGAACAGGCCGATGGCCGTCGCCAGCAGCGCTTCTGCGATGCCCGGCGCTACCACCGCAAGATTGGTGGTCTGGGTCTGGGCGATGCCGATAAAGCTGTTCATGATGCCCCAGACGGTACCAAACAGGCCCACAAACGGGGAAATGGCGCCGATGGTCGCCAGATAGCCGTTTCCGCGCCCCATATGGCGACCAACCGCCGCAACGCGGCGCTCAAGGCGAAAACCGGTTCGTTCCTTGATGCCTTCATTGTCTTCGGCACCGGCAGAGAGTTCGAGTTCGTTCTGCGCTTCATTGATAAGCTGGGTGGTGAGGCTTTTCGCCTCAAAGGCGCTGGCGATATCACTGGCCTGATCGAGAGAGCGGGCTTCCGCCAGCTGCTGCTGTTCACGTTTGAGGCGACGCTTGCTGGCGAGGATTTCCGCCCCTTTACCGAAGAAGATGGCCCATGTGACGACCGACGCCAGAATCAGGCCAATCATCACCACCTTAACGACAATATCGGCATGATGATACATACCCCAAACGGAGAGATCCGCCTGCATCAAATTATTACCCACGCTCTATCTCCACGACGATAATCACAAAATCTGCCCACAATAATATCAAAACGACATCGAATTGATAGTGGTTCTCATTAGTATTTACACTGTGCAGCAAATCACGTTTATTTTCCTTGCGCTTACGCAGTAAAAAAGCGGCTAACCGCGGGCCTGGTAAAATTTTCGCCTGTATCGGCGGTGCGCTGGTACAGAAAAGCAGATTCATGTTAGTTTAGACGTCCAGACGTATAAAAACAGGTTCGTCAACATGGCTGATAAACATCTTGATACCGCGCTGGTCAACGCCGGGCGGAGCAAAAAGTACACCCAGGGCTCAGTGAACAGCGTTATCCAGCGCGCGTCATCGCTGGTTTTCGACACCGTCGAGGCCAAAAAGCACGCCACCCGCAATCGGGCCAACGGCGAGCTGTTCTACGGTCGTCGCGGCACCCTGACCCATTTCTCGCTGCAGGAAGCGATGTGCGAGCTGGAAGGCGGCGCCGGCTGCGCCCTCTTCCCCTGCGGCGCCGCGGCGGTGGCTAACACTATCCTGGCGTTTGTCGAGCAAGGCGACCATGTGCTGATGACCAATACCGCCTATGAGCCAAGCCAGGACTTTTGTACCAAAATTCTCGCCAAACTCGGCGTCACCACCAGCTGGTTCGATCCCTTAATCGGTGCCGATATCGCCCGTCTGGTTCGCCCTGAGACCCGCGTGGTGTTCCTCGAATCGCCCGGCTCGATCACCATGGAAGTGCACGATGTGCCGGCGATAGTCGCCGCCGTGCGTCAGGTCGCCCCGGAAGCGATTATCATGATCGATAACACCTGGGCGGCGGGGATCCTGTTTAAAGCCCTGGATTTTGGCATTGATATTTCCATTCAGGCAGGCACCAAATACCTGATCGGCCATTCCGACGCCATGGTGGGCACCGCGGTGGCGAACGCGCGCTGCTGGCCGCAGCTGCGTGAAAATGCCTACCTGATGGGGCAAATGCTGGACGCCGATACTGCCTATATGACCAGCCGCGGCCTGCGCACCCTGGGCGTGCGCCTGCGTCAGCATCATGAAAGCAGCCTGCGCATCGCCGAGTGGCTGGCGCAGCACCCGCAGGTGGCGCGGGTAAACCACCCCGCCCTGCCCGGCAGTAAAGGTCATGAGTTCTGGAAACGTGATTTCACCGGCAGCAGCGGGCTATTCTCGTTTGTGCTCAGCAAGCGCCTCAATGATGCCGAACTGGCGGAGTATCTCGACAATTTCAGCCTGTTCAGTATGGCCTATTCGTGGGGCGGCTTTGAGTCGCTGATTCTCGCCAACCAGCCGGAGCAAATCGCCCACATTCGACCGGATGCTGAAGTCGACTTCAGCGGCACGCTGATCCGCCTGCACATTGGTCTCGAAAATGTTGACGATCTGCAGGCGGATTTAGCAGCGGGCTTCGCGCGTATCGTGTAAAGTGACAGTCAGTGGCAACAATAGCGGACGCTTTTTAGCAAAGCGGCCGCTTTTGTTGCGCCCGGGATCAAGGTGCTCGGGCCTCTTCAGGAGTACACTAGTCAACAATACGGTACCACTTAGGAAAGTCCATGGTTGTCATTCAAGAGATTGTCGCCGCGCTGTGGCAACATGATTTTGCCGCATTGGCGAACCCTCACGTTGTGGGCGTTGTATATCTGGTTATGTTCGCGACCCTGTTTCTGGAAAACGGGCTGCTGCCCGCCTCCTTTTTACCGGGAGACAGCCTGCTGCTGCTCGCCGGCGCGCTGATTGCTAAAGGCGTCATGGACTTTGTGCCCACTATCGCCATTCTGACCGCCGCCGCCAGCCTCGGCTGCTGGCTGAGCTATGTGCAAGGGCGCTGGCTGGGCAATACGCAAACGGTGAAAGGCTGGCTGGCGCATCTGCCGCATAAGTACCATCAGCGCGCCACCTGCATGTTTGACCGCCACGGCCTGCTGGCGCTGCTCGCGGGCCGTTTTCTGGCGTTTGTCCGCACCCTGCTGCCAACCATGGCCGGGATTTCTGGCCTGCCGAACCGCCGCTTCCAGTTCTTCAACTGGCTGAGCGCCCTGCTGTGGGTCTGTGTGGTGACGGGTCTTGGCTATGCGCTGAGCATGATCCCGTTTGTGAAGCGCCATGAAGATCAGGTGATGACCTGTCTGATGATCCTGCCGATTGCCCTGCTGCTGGCTGGCCTGCTCGGCACGCTGTTCGTGGTCATTAAAAAGAAATATTGCAGCGCCTGACGCTTACCTGCCGGGGGGCCTGCGCCCGCCCGGCCGCCCTTTCCCGGTATTACATCCCCTGCATCGTGCGAATACGCGCGGCGTCTTCTCCCGGCGTCAAACCGAAGTAGCGCTTAAACTCGCGGCTGAACTGCGAAGGGCTTTCATATCCCACGCGCATCGCCGCCGCGCTGGCCTTCATGCCGTCATGGATCATCAGCATTCGTGCTTTGTGCAAACGGTAGTTTTTCAGATACTGCAAAGGAGAAGTGCTGGTCACCGCTTTAAAATTATGGTGAAACGCTGACACACTCATATTCGCTTCCGCCGCCAGCCGATCGACGCTGAGGTTTTCGGTGTACTGGCTTTCGATATGCTTGAGCACGCGACTTATCAGGCTGAAGTGGGTCTGCCGGCTGACCAGCGCCAACAGCGCGCCGCCGCAGGGCCCCGTCAGCACATAATACAGAATTTCGCGGACGATTTGCTTGCCAAGGATCCGTGCGTCCAGCGGCCGCTCCATCACGTCAAGCAGCCGTTCGGCAGCGCACAGAATATCCTCCGAGAGTACCGCGGAGTTTATCCCGCTGGAGGCGACCGCGGGCTGAAACAGCGGATCTTCGCCAATATCCATCAGCAGCTCTTGCAGTTGCAGGATATCGACGTTCAGGCGCATCCCGGCGAGGGGCACCTCCGGGGTGGCAAAGGTTTCGCACTCGAAAGGTAGCGGCACGGTCAGCAGTAAATATTCGTTTGTATCGTAGCGAAAAGTCCGTTCATTGATATAACCAATTTTATGGCCCGAAAAGAGAAAAACGATCCCCGGCTGATACATCACCGGCGTCCGGGGCCCCGGTTGCGTTCCGTACAGCAAACGGACGTCAGGCAGCAACGAACTTAACATTTCGTGCTTATCTTTCAGCAGGTTAATCTTCTCCGTTAATGTCCGACATATCTCTGCGTGTTGCATTGCCACCGTCTCTCCCGATGTTTCTTCACCTGTACATTGTGCGCAGGCCGCTACAAATTCTCCAGCCATATGGAGAAATAGGCAAGACATCGGCAGGAATGTGCATTGAGGGTCAACGGCGCCAGGACCACAATAACCTTCATCGGGCAGCGGTATCGTCCCTGTCGACGGTTTTACTCTTTGGAGGACTTAAGCAATGAATAATTTCGACCTGCATACCCCAACCCGCATTCTGTTTGGCAAAGGCGCGATTGAAAAGCTGCGTGAACAGATCCCGGCGGAAGCCCGCGTACTGATCACCTACGGCGGCGGCAGCGTCAAAAAAACAGGCGTCCTGGATCAGGTCCTCACCGCTCTGAATGGCCTGGATGTCCTTGAATTTGGCGGCATCGAGCCGAACCCGTCTTACGAAACCCTGATGAATGCGGTGAAACTCGCCCGGGAAGAGAAAGTGACCTTCCTGCTGGCGGTCGGCGGCGGTTCGGTGCTGGATGGCACCAAGTTTATCGCTGCAGCAGCCCACTACGACGCGGATATCGATCCGTGGGAAATTCTGGAAACCTATGGCAGCAAAATTGCCAGCGCCATTCCAATGGGCTCGGTACTGACTCTGCCGGCGACCGGTTCTGAATCCAACAAAGGCGCGGTCATATCGCGGAAAACCACCGGCGACAAACGCGCGTTTATGTCTTCGCACGTCCAGCCGCAGTTCGCGATCCTCGATCCGGTTTATACCTACACCCTGCCGCCGCGCCAGGTCGCGAACGGCGTGGTTGACGCCTTCGTCCATACCGTCGAGCAGTACGTGACCTACCCGGTTGACGGCAAAATCCAGGACCGCTTCGCCGAAGGCATTCTCCTGACCCTGATCGAGGATGGCCCGAAAGCCCTGCAGGAACCGGAGAACTATAACGTGCGCGCCAATATTATGTGGGCGGCGACGCAGGCGCTGAACGGCCTGATCGGCGCAGGCGTGCCACAGGACTGGGCGACGCATATGCTCGGCCACGAGCTGACGGCGATGCACGGCCTGGATCACGCCCAGACGCTGGCTATCGTGCTGCCGGCGCTGTGGAATGAGAAACGCGATGCCAAGCGCGAGAAGCTGCTGCAGTATGCCGAGCGCGTGTGGAATATTACCGAAGGCTCTGACGACCAACGTATCGATGCCGCCATCGCCGCAACGCGTCAGTTCTTCGAGCAGATGGGCGTGCCGACCCGCCTTTCCGATTACGGTCTCGACGGTAGCTCCATCCCGGCGCTGCTGGCGAAACTGGAAGAGCACGGCATGACTAAACTTGGCGAACATCAGGATATCACCCTGGACGTCAGCCGCCGTATTTACGAGGCTGCACGCTAAGCGCTCCCCGCCTGATTCACCTCTCCTTACGTTAAACAAACGCCGGGGAGAGGTGTTTTTACTACCGTTTTTAGCTATTTCGTCCAGACTTAATGCTACCCCTCGGCGGATCCTGCTTCGCCGAGTTCATTAACAGGAGGAAGGCATGACACATCCAACCGTTATAAAACTGCACGACGGCAACCTGATGCCGCAGCTGGGTCTCGGCGTGTGGAAAGCTGGCAACGAGGAAGTCGTCTCCGCCATTCATAAGGCGCTGGAAGTCGGTTATCGCTCTTTTGACACCGCCGCCGCGTACCAAAATGAGACCGGCGTCGGCAATGCGCTGCACAGCGCTGGCGTCAACCGCGATGAGCTCTTCATCACCACCAAGCTGTGGAACGACGATCAAAAACGGCCGCACGAGGCGCTGAAAGAGAGCCTCAGCAAACTGAAGCTGGACTATGTGGATCTCTATTTAATCCACTGGCCGGTACCGGCTATCGGCCATTACGTCGAGGCCTGGCAGGCGTTGATCGAGCTGCAGCAGCAGGGGCTGACCAAAAGCATTGGCGTGTGTAATTTCCAGGTACCGCATCTGCAGAAGCTGATTGATGAAACCGGCGTCGCCCCGGTGATCAATCAGATAGAACTCCATCCACTTATGCAGCAGCGTCAGCTGCACGCGTGGAACGCCACCCACAAGATCCAGACCGAATCCTGGAGCCCGCTGGCCCAGGGCGGCGAAGGCGTCTTCGATCAAAAAGTCATCCACCAGCTCGCCGATAAGTACGGCAAAACGCCGGCGCAAATCGTCATCCGCTGGCATCTTGATAGCGGTCTGGTGGTGATCCCGAAATCCGTCACGCCGTCGCGTATCGCGGAAAACTTTGACGTCTGGGACTTCCGTCTCGACAAAGATGAGCTGGGAGCGATCGCGAAGCTGGACCAGGGTAAACGTCTCGGTCCTGACCCGGATCAGTTCGGCGGATAATGCTCTCTCTTGCCATCGCCTTTAGCGCCTCGGCGTTAAAGGCGATCGCAGACCAGATGAATATCCTCTGGCTCCAGCGCAAACAGCGCCGGGTCGGGCTTATCCGCTAAGCGACATCCCTGAGCCAGATAAAAATCGACGGTGTTTTTGTTGGGGATCGACGAGATATAGAGGCCGGACGCCCCCATTTCTGGCAGCTGGTGCAGGGCATACTGAAACAGTCGCCGCCCCCAGCCCTGGCCGCGCTTTCCCGCCCCGACATAAAAGAATAATAGCTGGCGCAGCTCGCCATTCATGCCGCGAGGCAGCGTATCCAGCGCCGCTGCGGCAATCATCTGCTCATCGTCAAAAAAGGCGAAAAAAATACCGCCGCGATCGTAACAGGCCTCGTGAATCGGAGTATAAACCTGACGATCGTGAGGGTCCCAGCCACGCACGTCATAATATTCCCGATAAGCCCGCAGCTGACCGTTATCGAGACGGTAGAGCGTATCGATAATTTCGCTGCGGTCTATCTCCCAGAGCTGGTCCAGTTGTTGTCGCGACAGGATGACCGGCGTCATCACCTCTCTCCTTTTTTCACAGATGTTCCCGGCGAGCGATCCCGCCGGGCCAGCCGCTTAGCGTGATACGGCCTTCGGCTTAACGCGTTTTTTCGCGCCCGCAGCGGCAGGCGTCTGGCGCTGATGGGCGATCGGCGTGTGCTTGGTCAGCGCCGGACGAGTATGGCGGTTCTGGCGACGCGCTTCACGCATTTCGTCCAGGGTTGGCGCTGGCACCAGGCAGTCGCGACGGGAGCCAATCAGGTGCTTCTTGCCCATCGCCTCCAGCGCCTGACGGATCAGCGGCCAGTTTGCCGGATCGTGGTAGCGGAGCAGCGCTTTGTGCAGACGGCGCTGTTTATCGCCCTTCGGCACCACCACCTCTTCGCTCTTATAACCAATTTTACCCAGCGGGTTCTTGCCGGTGTAATACATGGTGGTCGAGTTCGCCAGCGGCGACGGATAGAAGTTCTGCACCTGGTCGAGGCGGAAGCGATGCTTCTTCAGCCACAGCGCCAGGTTCACCATATCTTCATCACGGGTCCCCGGATGAGCGGAGATAAAGTACGGGATCAGATACTGCTCTTTACCCGCCTGCTTCGAATAGGTGTCGAACAGCTCTTTAAAGCGGTCGTAGCTGCCCATTCCCGGCTTCATCATCTTCGACAGCGGTCCCTCTTCGGTATGCTCCGGGGCGATCTTCAGATAGCCGCCGACGTGGTGGGTCGCCAGCTCTTTGATATAGCGCGGATCTTCGACCGCGATGTCATAGCGTACCCCGGAGGCGATAAGGATCTTCTTGATGCCCTTCAGCTCGCGAGCGCGGCGATAAAGATTGATCGTCGGCTCATGGTTGGTATCCATGTGCGGGCAAATATCCGGATAGACGCAGGAGAGACGGCGGCAGGTCTGCTCAGCGCGCGGCGATTTACAGCGCAGCATATACATGTTGGCCGTTGGCCCGCCGAGATCGGAGATCACCCCGGTAAAGCCGGGCACGGTGTCGCGAATGGCTTCGATCTCATTAATGATCGAATCCTCAGAACGGCTCTGGATTATGCGTCCTTCGTGCTCGGTGATCGAGCAGAACGAACAGCCGCCGAAGCAGCCGCGCATGATGTTGATTGAGAAGCGGATCATCTCATACGCCGGAATACGCGCATCGCCATAGGAAGGATGCGGCACCCGCTTGTACGGCAGCGCGAAGACGCTGTCCATCTCTTCGGTGGAGAGCGGGATTGCCGGCGGGTTGATCCAGATGTAGCGCTCGCCGTGCTTTTGCATCAGCGCCCGGGCGCAGCCGGGGTTGGTTTCGTGGTGCAAAATGCGCGAGGCGTGAGCGTACAGGACCTTATCGCCTTTCACCTTCTCGAAGGAAGGCAGCAGCACATAGGTTTTTTCCCACGGTTTGGGCCGCGGCGGTTGCACAGTAATGCTTTTCGCTTCCTGTTTTTTCGGCGCGACCGGTTTGTTATCGGCGCACGGCAGATCTTCACCGTACGGATGCGGGATGGAGTCAATTTTACCGGGCGTATCCAGACGGGTGGAGTCCACGCCGCTCCAGCCCGGCAGCGCCTCTTTCACCATGATGGCGGTATTGCGCACATCGCGGATCTGGTCGATGGTTTCGCCCATCGCCAGGCGATGAGCCACTTCCACCAGCGGACGCTCGCCGTTGCCGAACATTAGCATATCGGCCTTGGAGTCCACCAGCACCGAGCGGCGCACGGTGTCGGACCAGTAATCATAGTGGGCGGTACGACGCAGGCTGGCTTCGATGCCGCCGAGGATCACCGGCACATCTTTCCACGCCTCTTTACAGCGCTGGGTGTAGACGAGGGTAGCGCGGTCCGGTCGTTTGCCCGCCACGTTACCCGCCGTATAGGCATCGTCATGACGTAGTTTACGGTCGGCGGTGTAACGGTTGATCATTGAGTCCATGTTGCCGGCGGTCACGCCGAAGAACAGGTTCGGTTTGCCCAGACGCATAAAGTCGTCTTTGCTGTTCCAGTCCGGCTGGGAGATGATCCCTACCCGGAAACCCTGCGCTTCCAGCATGCGGCCGCAGATGGCCATCCCGAAGCTCGGATGGTCGACATAGGCGTCGCCGGTGACCAGAATAATGTCGCAGCTATCCCAGCCAAGTTGATCCATCTCTTCACGCGACATCGGTAAAAAGGGCGCAGGGCCAAAACAGGCAGCCCAGTATTGCGGCCAGGAAAAAAGGTCACGATCCGGTTGGATCAGGGATATTGCGCTCATATTGCTTCCGGGGAAAATGATAAAAAAATAACCAAAAGGGCGTGGATTATAAGCCGGAATGATAGTGGAAATGAAGGAGGATTTTCTCAAACCCTGACCGTGCGCCGGCCAGGGTCAAAGAGATTACGGCGCGGGATTCACCAGCATCTGGCCAATCGAACCGCGATCGGCAAGCTCCAGCGTCTGACTCAGATACTGGAACGGGAAGTGCGGCCACGACGGTTGAGCGTAATAGACCAGCAGCTCAACCTGCCCGTCGACCCACACGGTGTCCTTCCAGCCGCGATCTTCCGGGAAAGGAGACGAGCCGTTGACATTACGGATCTGGAACATCACCCCTTCAATATGGAACGACTGCGGGCGGTCGGCGCGCACCGTCCAGCGCTCCCAGGTCCCCTGCTGCGCCGTGATATCGATACGCTGCGGATCCCACAGCTGGCCGTTGATGCCCGGATCGTCGCCAAGGGTGATATCCCGGCTGCGGATCGGCGTACCGGAGAGCAGCTCGGTCGGCAGCAGGCGCACCGGCAGACTGTCGGTCACCAGCGGCAGCAGCCCGGTCGGACGCAGCGTCAGCACCAGCGTGGAGACCAGGATGCTTGACGGTTCAAAAAAACCGCGGATACGGTCGACGATGCTCGCCGCTTCGCCGCAGGTAATGGATACTTCATCGCCGTTAGTCATATCGACCAGAATTTCACGTCGCTCCCCCGGGGCCAGCGATAGCTGCTTGAGCGAAACCGGCGCCGGCAGGAATCCCTGATCGCCGGAAATCACATGCAGCAGTCGGCCATCGCTCATCTGCAGCTGATAGCGCCGGGAGTTGGAAGCGTTCAGCAGGCGCAGGCGCACCCAGCCGCGCGACACTTCAACATACGGGCTCTGCACGCCGTTAACCAGCAGCGTGTCGCCCACAAAGCCGCCGCTGCCCGGTTCGCTATATTCCGGCGTGCCGAAGTTATCCAGCCGTTTATCCTGAATAATCACCGGGAAGTCATCGACGCCATAGTGGTTAGGGATCGGCAGGTTCTTGCTGACCTCGTCTTCCACCAGCCACATGCCCGCCAGACCGTTGTAAACCTGTTTCGCCATCCGGTTCGGCGTGTTGGCCTGATACCACAGCGTCGCCGCGCTCTGGCGGATAGGCAGCACCGGCGCCCAGTCGGCATTCGGCGACATCATGCGCGCCGCGCCGCCAATCAGCGGGCCAGGCACCTGCAGACCGCGGATGGTCATCGCCACGTTCTCCGTCAGGCGGTTGCTGTAGATAAGCTTGACGTCGTCTCCGTTCCAGACGCGGATCGTCGGCCCCATATAGCGGCCATTGATCCCCCAGACGGGGGCGCGGGTGCCGGGGGTAAACGACCAGTGGGAACGCTGCAGCGTCAGAAACAGCGGCTGGCCGCGACGAGATTCCAGCAGCGGCGGAACCGGCAGCGCAGGCTGCTGGCCGGCGGCATGGGCCTTCAGCGGCGCGGCGCCAGCGCACAGCGCTACGCCGGAAGCCTTAATAAACTGACGCCGACTGAGTGACATATTAACTCCATGACATACTGACAAATGAAAAAGGGAATTCGTTTCCCGCCAGCAATACGCGCGCGTTGGCGGCGTTTCCTGTCTTATTGCTTTCCAGCCGCTTCGCGCTCGGCCACTTCGTTGTCCAGATCAGCGATTTTGGCGGCCATCAGCTCGCGGCAATGCGTCGCCAGCGCGCGCACGTTGTCTTTACCGAACTGCGTGGTATCTACCGGCGGCAGCATTTCCACAATCACCAGACCGTTGTTCCAGCGATTGAGCTTTATTTTATTCGATGTATTCGAGACACACACCGGAATAATCGGCACCCCAGCGGCAATAGCCGCGTGAAAAGCCCCGGTTTTAAACGGCAGCAGGCCGCGGCCGCGGCTACGGGTCCCTTCCGGGAACATCCAGAACGAAATTTTACGCTTTTTAAAAGCGTTGACGACTTCGGCAATAGTGCCGTGCGCTTTGGTTCGGTTATTACGGTCAATCAGCAAATTGCCCGTCAGCCAGTACAGTTGGCCAAAGAACGGGATCCACAGCAGGCTCTTTTTACCTACGGTGACCGTCGGAGCCTGCACGATATTCGACGCCGTCACCATATCATAGTTGTTCTGGTGGTTAGCGATGTAGATCGCGTTGCCATAGCTTTCCGCGTCGGCGGGTTTGCGTAGCTCTACCTTGAGGCCAAATACCGGAGATAAACGGCCAAACAGATGGCCGAAAGTGGCAACGTGTTTTGGATTACGTGGGCTGAACAAGCAGTACAGACAGCCAAGTACGCACACTACGATGCAATAAATGACCACGAAAATTACTCGAAAAATGAATAGCATAGCTACCTCTAAAACCCAAACCGCTTAGAATTATTCGCTGCTGGCAGAAGGCAGGCTCACAAGTTCTGCGCAGGCCGGGACCGTTCTTCCTGGGTCCCTGATGATGGACATTGTTAATCGCAACGCCTGAATAAACAACGATTTTGCGGCATTTTTTCGTCTCCTCCCGTCAAAGACGGGAGGAGACGCGCTTACTCTTCGCTATCGCCTGCCGCGGCACGACGCGGCGAGTCAATTTCCACGCGGTCAATTTTCTGCAGCCCGCGCATCAGCGAACCGCGGCGGCCGCGCTCGCCGGTGACTTTTTGCAGCTCTTCCGGACGCAGTTTGATCTTCCGTTTGCCGACGTGAATGGTCAGCGTACTCTGCGGCGGCAGAACAAACAGATGTGCCAGACCGTCCTGGCCGGCTGCGGCTTCCGCCGCCGGAATGCTGATAATTTTGTTGCCCTTGCCTTTCGACAGCTGCGGCAGATCGCTGACCGGGAACATCAGCATCCGCCCGGCGGCGGTGATGGCCAGCAGCATATCGGACTCATCCTCAATCACCAGCGGCGGCATCACGTGCGCATTGTCAGGCAGGGTGATTAGCGCTTTCCCGGCACGGTTGCGCGCCACCAGATCGTTGAAGGTACAGACGAAACCGTAGCCCGCGTCGGAAGCCATCAGCAGTTTCTGATCGTCGCTTTCCATTAGCATATGCTCCACGGTCGCGCCCGGCGGCAGGGTCAGTTTGCCGGTAAGCGGTTCACCCTGGCCACGCGCGGAAGGCAGAGTAATCGGATCGATGGCATAGCTGCGTCCGGTGGTATCGATAAACACCACCGGCTGGTTGCTCTTGCCCTTCGCCGAGGCTTTCCAGCTGTCGCCCGCCTTATAGCTCAAGCCCTGGGCGTCAATGTCGTGTCCTTTGGCGCTGCGCACCCAGCCCATCTGCGACAGAACGATAGTCACCGGCTCAGACGGCAGCATGTCATGCTCGCTCATCGCTTTCGCTTCTTCACGCTCGTGAAGCGGCGAGCGACGGTCGTCGCCGAAGGCATCGGCATCGGCCTGCAGCTCTTTTTTCAGCAGGTTGTTCATCTTACGTTCAGACGCCAGAATCGCCTGCAGCTGGTCGCGCTCTTTTTCCAGCTCGCTCTGCTCGCCGCGGATCTTCATCTCTTCCAGTTTGGCGAGGTGGCGCAGTTTTAATTCCAGAATCGCCTCCGCCTGGGTTTCGCTGATGCCAAAGCGCGACATCAGGGCCGGCTTCGGTTCATCTTCAGTGCGGATGATCTCAATCACTTCATCGATATTAAGAAACGCCACCAGCAAACCTTCGAGGATATGCAGGCGCTTCAGCACTTTCTCTAACCGATGGTTTAGACGGCGACGCACGGTATCGCGACGGAACACCAGCCACTCGCTGAGGATCTCCAGCAGGTTTTTTACCGCCGGGCGGCCGTCAAGGCCGATCATATTGAGGTTGATGCGGTAGCTCTTCTCCAGATCGGTGGTGGCGAACAGGTGGTTCATCACCTGTTCCATATCCACCCGGTTGGAGCGCGGGACAATCACCAGACGGGTCGGGTTTTCGTGGTCCGATTCGTCGCGCAGATCGTCAACCATCGGCAGCTTTTTATTGCGCATCTGCGCCGCAATCTGCTCCAGCACTTTGGCGCCGGAGACCTGATGCGGCAGCGCGCTGATCACCACCGCGCCGTCCTCTTTACTCCACACCGCGCGCATGCGCACTGAGCCGCGCCCGTTCTGGTAGATTTTGCGAATTTCCGCCCGCGAGGTGATGATCTCCGCCTCGGTCGGGAAATCCGGCCCCTGTACGATATCCAGCAGTTCGTCGAGGGTGGTTTTCGGCTGCTCAATCAGCGTAATCGCCGCTTTGGCCACTTCGCGCAGGTTGTGCGGAGGAATATCGGTCGCCATGCCTACCGCGATGCCGGTGGTGCCGTTCAGCAGGATGTTCGGCAGACGCGCTGGCAGCATTTTCGGCTCCTGCAGCGTGCCGTCAAAGTTTGGCACCCAGTCGACCGTCCCCTGCCCCAGCTCGCTGAGCAGCAGCTCGGCATACTTCGACAGGCGGGATTCGGTGTAACGCATGGCGGCGAAAGATTTGGGATCGTCCGGCGCCCCCCAGTTTCCCTGACCATCCACCAGCGGATAGCGGTAAGAGAACGGCTGCGCCATCAGCACCATCGCTTCATAGCAGGCGCTGTCGCCGTGCGGGTGATATTTACCTAACACGTCGCCGACGGTGCGGGCGGACTTTTTGAATTTCGCGCTGGCGTTCAGCCCCAGCTCGGACATCGCATAGACGATGCGACGCTGGACCGGTTTTAAGCCATCGCCAATAAACGGTAATGCCCTGTCCATGATCACGTACATGGAGTAGTTCAGGTAAGCATTTTCCGTAAATTCATGCAGCGCAAGGCGCTCTGCCATATCGCTCATTAATCGTGGATCCTCAATCTGGGTACCGACCGTTCGGACGGCAAAACTACCCGCGATAATACCCGATCTCACGCCCTGAGTCACAGGCCGTGAGATCGGCTGAGGATTCCGTCACGCTTAATCAGGCCAGCGGCAGATAAATATCGGTTTGCAGTTCATGCTCAGCCACCTCATGGACAAAATTGAGGTAACGGAAGTACACCGGAAAATCCCGTAACGTCTCGCCTGAAGCGGGTAACCAGTCGCGATAGAGAAACCAAACGCTGTTCGCCAGCGTGTCCAGCGAGCCGTGATGGCGCACGACGGCGCAGCGTCCGCCGGGGATTTCGCCGTTAATCACGCCAAAGGCGTTTTCACCAACCGGCCGATCGACCGTACCGCAGATATCAAAACGAAATGCCTCCTGCGGGGTGGTCTGCGGATCGCCCCAGGCGATCCCCCAGGTATCGCTGGTGGCGACGGGCGATAGTCCGCTCGTCTTACGCCAGGCGATAAAACGCGCGGCGGTGGCATTGACAAGGTCCGGGCTACCGCGATGTTGCAGTACGGCTATCCGGGTGGAGGGGCACGAAATAATGTTGACGTCCATCGACGTTTGCTCCTGTAGCGTATGTTTCGGTACGCGTCGATGCCACTCGGCCCAGTCCGGTTGTTGACGGAATTGGGTCGGGCTTTGGTCAAACGCGGTACGGAAGGCACGACTGAACGACTCCGCATTCTGAAATCCGGCATCAAGGGCAATATCGATGACTTTATCGCGGGGGTTGAACGCCAGGCGCCAACAGGCGCGTCGCAGACGCAACCACTGAATATACCGGTACAATGGAATGCCGGTATAAGCGCTAAATTGCCGGTGAAAATGGTAAGGCGAACTGTGCGCTATCGCGCTCAGCGTCTCCAGCGACAGCGGCTCATCAAGATGGCGCGCAATGTACCTACAGACGCGCTGGAAGCGCCCGACATACGCCGGGCTGGCCTTAATATCGTTCATCGTCTCCTCCTCGCGACATACTCTGACAGAGCGAGGATCGCGATTCCTGACCGATCTTGCGCTTATCCGACGGAGACTTATGGCGCGATTTTACGGATCTGTTTAACGTCGATTTCTACCGAGTTCCAGTCCTTATCGACTTCCCCCTGAATTTCTACTGTGTCCTGCGGGCCGACGGTCACGCCGTTCCAGCGCTTGTGGTCGATATCGACATTGATCACCCCGGAAGCATCCTGGAATTTATACAGGTCATCAGAGATGCGCTCGACGATTTTACCGCGCAGGGTCACCCAGGTGTCATCGCGCAGCGACTTGGCGTTCGCCACGGTGGTCACCGCGCCGCTCGGCCCGGTGAAGCCGCCAGCCTGGGTGGTAGTGGTAGTCGACGGTCCGGTGAATCCTCCCTGCCCGGCGGCCAGTACCGGCATGGAAACCAAAGCAATAATCGCGGTCATCGCAGCAATTTTTTTCATCTTATATTCTCCCTTTTGTGTTGGTATGGCTCCTATTACGCCCGACAAAACTTAACGACTTCTTAAGCGGAAAAAAGAAATTTTAATGCTGTACATCACCCGCTTCAACGCGGTTTACTGCGCAAAGAAACGGGATCGTCGGAGGGAAACATGCGCATATTACTGGTGGAAGATGACAAGCTTATCGGCGACGGCATCAAAGCCGGGCTGAGCAAAATGGGCTTTAGCATTGACTGGTTTACCGCCGGGCTGGAGGGCAAAAATGCCTTATACAGCGCCCCCTACGACGCCGCAATCCTTGACCTCACCCTACCCGGCATCGATGGCCTCGATATTCTGCGCGAATGGCGCGATAGAGGCCGCCATGAGCCGGTGCTGATCCTCACCGCCCGCGATGCCCTCAGCCAGCGGGTGGAGGGCCTGCGCCTGGGCGCCGATGACTACCTGTGCAAACCTTTCGCCCTGATTGAGGTGGCAGCGCGTCTCGAAGCGTTGATCCGCCGCGCGCACGGCCAGAGCAGCAGCGAACTGCGCCACGGCAAGGTGATCCTCGATCCGAACCGCTTAACCGCCAGCCTCGACGGCGAAAGCCTGGCGCTGAAGCCGAAGGAGTTCGCCTTGCTGGAACTGCTTATGCGCAACGCCGGGCGCGTATTGCCGCGTAAGCTTATCGAGGAAAAGCTCTACACCTGGGACGACGAGGTCTCCAGCAACGCCGTGGAAGTTCACGTCCATCATCTGCGCCGCAAGCTCGGCAGCGACTTTATCCGTACCGTCCACGGCATCGGCTATACCCTGGGTGACTCATGAAACGACTTGCCCGCCTGAGCCTGCGCCTGCGCCTGACGCTGCTGTTTGCCGTACTGACCACCGCCGCCTGGGGGATGGCCAGCGTTATTGCCTGGCAGCAGACCAGCAAAAAGCTGGATAAGCTGTTCGATACCCAGCAGCTGCTGTTCGCTCGCCGCCTGAGCGTCATGCATTTCGATGAACTGCGCGCCCCGCCCGCCTCGCTCGGGGAAAAGAAAAAGGTACGCCACGGGCACATCGACGACGACGCGCTGGCGTTCGCCATCTTCACCCGCGACGGCAAAATGGTGCTTAATGACGGCGAGAACGGAGAGGATATTCAGTGGAATTCGCAGCGCGAGGGATTCAGCGATGGCTATCTGCGTGACGACGATGACGAGTGGCGTTTCCTGTGGTTAACCACCGCCGACAGCCGCTACCGCATCGCCGTCGGCCAGGAGTGGGATTACCGGCGCGAAATGGCGATGGATATCGTGACCTCGCAGCTCACCCCGTGGATGGTTGCCCTGCCGCTGATGTTCGTGCTGCTCATCGTGCTGTTAAGCCGCGAGCTGGCGCCATTGAAAAATCTGGCGCGCACGCTGCGCATGCGCGCGCCGGACTCGGCGGATTCGCTCAGCGTGGAGAAGATCCCCGCCGAAGTTCGCCCGCTGGTCGAAGCGCTGAATCAGCTGTTCCGACGCACTCACGACGCCATGCTGCGCGAGCGTCGGTTTACCTCTGATGCCGCCCATGAGCTACGCAGCCCGCTGGCGGCGCTGAAGGTGCAGACCGAAGTCGCCCAACTCTCCCTGGACGATCCCGAAGGGCGTGAGAAAGCGTTGGATCAGCTCCACCAGGGGATCGATCGCGCCACCCGACTGGTGGATCAGCTGCTGACGCTGTCGCGGCTGGACTCGCTCGCCCAACTGGATGATGTGCAGCAGGTCGCTATCGCCGATCTGCTGCAGTCGGCAGTGATGGAGATGTATCACCCGGCGCAGCAGTCCGGGATTGAGCTGCGCCTGCATCTTAATGCCAGCCATATCGTCCGCACCGGCCAGCCGCTGCTGCTCAGTCTGCTGGTGCGCAATCTGCTGGATAACGCCGTACGCTATAGCCCGCGCGGCAGCCAGGTCGATATCACGCTCAACGCCCGCGAGTTCCGGGTGCGCGATAACGGCCCAGGCATTAGCCCGCAGGCGCTCTCGCGTATTGGCGAGCGTTTTTATCGTCCGCCGGGGCAGGAGGCGCCGGGCAGCGGCCTGGGCTTGTCGATCGTCCGGCGCATCGCCTCGCTGCACGGCATGCAGGTTGATTTTGCCAACGCGCGCGACGGCGGCTTCGAGGCCCGCGTGTACTGGTAGCGAGATTATTGCTCATTTGGCAAAAGACTTTGCACATTTTGCTCATTTTACTGCCCCGCTTCGCGGGGTAAGATCGTCGGCAAATTTTCATATATGAGGGTAAAAAATGAGCAACATCCTGATTATCAATGGGGCGAAAAAGTTCGCGCACTCTAATGGTCAACTGAACGACACCCTGACCGAGGTCGCGGAGAGTTATCTGCGCGACGCCGGGCACGATGTTAAAAGCGTTCGCGCCGAAAGCGAGTACGACGTAAAAGAAGAAGTACAGAATTTCCTGTGGGCCGATGTGGTGATCTGGCAGATGCCGGGCTGGTGGATGGGCGCTCCGTGGACGGTGAAAAAATATATGGATGACGTCTTTACCGAAGGCCACGGCTCGCTGTACGCCAGCGATGGCCGTACCCGCTCCGACGCCAGCAAAAAATATGGCTCCGGCGGCCTGGTGCAGGGGAAAAAATATATGCTTTCTCTGACCTGGAACGCGCCGATGGAAGCCTTCACCGACAAAGACCAGTTCTTCCACGGCGTCGGCGTTGACGGCGTTTACCTGCCGTTCCATAAAGCCAATCAGTTCCTCGGCATGGAGGCATTGCCAACCTTTATCGCCAACGACGTGATAAAAATGCCTGATGTCCCGCGGTATATCGCAGAATATCGCAAGCATCTGGCGGAAATTTTTGGTTAACTAGGGGTCTATGCTCTACATATTTCGAGTTATTGGAACCTGGAGTATGACAAGATCCACACAGAAGGAGTTGAGTTAACCATGTTAACAGTGATTGCAGAAATCCGTACCCGCCCGGGCCAGCACCACCGCCAGGCGGTTCTCGATCAGTTCGCGAAAATTATTCCGACCGTTTTGCAGGAGGCCGGCTGCCACGGCTATGCCCCGCTGGTGGATCATGCCGCCGGCGTCAGCTTCCAGACCACAGCGCCCGACTCTATCGTCATGGTCGAGCAGTGGGAAAGCGTCGCGCATCTTGAAGCACACCTGCAAACCCCGCACATGAAAGCCTGGTCGGAAGCGGTCAAAGGCGATGTGCTGGAGACCAGCATCCGTATTCTGCAGGCTGGCGTTTAAGTCCGCCGACTCAGTAATGCCATGAAAAAGGGAGCCTGAGGCTCCCTTTTACGTCTGGCGCAACGTACAGACTTACACTTCCAGATCCGCCATATCGCCCTTCTCCTGCAGCCAGTTGCGACGATCTTCCGAACGCTTTTTGGCCAGCAGCATATCCATTATCGCCGTGGTCTGCTGCTCGTCCTCATCGCTGATCACCAGCTGCACCAGGCGGCGGGTATTCGGGTCAAGAGTGGTTTCGCGCAGCTGCATCGGGTTCATCTCACCGAGCCCTTTAAAGCGCTGGACGTTTGGCTTGCCCTTCTTGCGCTTTAGCTGCTCCAGCACGCCGGTTTTTTCTTCTTCCGTCAGTGCGTAGTAAACCTCTTTACCGAGGTCGATACGGTACAGCGGCGGCAGCGCCACATAGACGTGCCCCTCTTTCACGAGGGTACGGAAATGTCTTACGAACAGCGCGCACAGCAGGGTGGCAATGTGCAGACCATCGGAGTCCGCATCCGCCAGAATACAAATTTTACCGTAGCGCAGCTGGCTTAAATCATCGCTATCCGGGTCAATACCAATCGCCACCGAAATGTCGTGCACTTCTTGCGAAGCTAACACTTCATCGGAAGAGACTTCCCAGGTATTAAGGATCTTGCCCTTCAGCGGCATGATCGCCTGATATTCGCGATCGCGCGCCTGCTTGGCTGAGCCGCCCGCCGAATCCCCTTCGACAAGGAACAGCTCGGTACGGTTCAGATCCTGGGCGGTACAGTCCGCCAGCTTACCCGGCAGCGCCGGACCGCTGGTCAGCTTTTTGCGCACCACTTTTTTGGCCGCGCGCAGACGGCGCTGGGCGCTGGAGATGGCCATCTCCGCCAGCAGCTCCGCGGCCTGCACGTTCTGATTCAGCCACAGGCTGAAGGCGTCCTTCACCACGCCGGAGACGAACGCCGCGCACTGGCGCGACGACAGGCGCTCTTTGGTTTGCCCGGCGAACTGCGGATCCTGCATCTTCACCGACAGCACGTAGGCGCAGCGATCCCAGATATCTTCCGCTGACAGCTTCACGCCGCGCGGCAGGATATTACGGTACTCGCAGAACTCACGCATCGCGTCGAGCAGCCCCTGACGCAGACCGTTAACATGCGTCCCGCCCTGCATAGTCGGGATCAGGTTCACGTAGCTTTCGGTCAGCAGTTCGCCGCCTTCCGGCAGCCACAGCAGCGCCCAGTCCACCGCCTCCGTCTCGCCGGAGAAGGCGCCGACGAATGGTTTTTCCGGCAGCAGCGGCAGGCCGTTCACCGCTTCGCTCAGGTAATCGTTCAGGCCATCGGCATAGCACCAGCTCTGCTCGCTGTTGTTCACCTGGTCGCGGAAAACAATTTCCACGCCCGGGCACAGCACCGCTTTCGCTTTTAACAGGTGGGTCAGACGAGAAACGGAAAAGCGCGGGCTGTCGAAGAAGCTTTCGTCCGGCCAGAAATGGACGCTGGTCCCGGTATTGCGTTTGCCGCAGGTGCCGGTGACGTGCAGGTCTTCCACTTTTTCACCATTTTCAAAGGCGATGCTGTAGACCTGACCGTCGCGACGCACGTTGACCTCCACGCGTTTTGACAGGGCGTTGACTACCGAGATCCCCACCCCGTGCAGGCCGCCGGAAAACTGATAGTTTTTATTGGAAAACTTACCGCCCGCATGCAGCCGGCAGAGGATCAGCTCAACCGCCGGCACGCCCTCTTCCGGGTGGATGTCGACCGGCATCCCACGACCATCGTCAATGACCTCCAGGGACTGGTCGGCATGAAGGATAACTTCCACGCGTTTGGCGTGGCCTGCCAGCGCTTCATCCACACTGTTATCAATAACTTCCTGACCAAGATGGTTAGGACGAGTGGTGTCGGTATACATGCCCGGACGGCGGCGCACCGGCTCTAGCCCGGTGAGTACCTCAATGGCATCAGCATTATATGAAGATTGCGTCATGGTGTGTATTCGTAGGTCGTTCAGGGCCGTTTAGCGCAGGCCGAGAAATTCGATAATCTGAGTGAAATGATCGTCAAAGCCGACAAATGCGTGATTACCGCCCTCCTCTACCGTCTGCCGGCAAGAGGCGTAGTAATGAACGGCCTGGCGGTAATCAAGCACTTCATCCCCGGTCTGCTGCAGCAGCCAGAGTAAATCCGGCGCTTCGAGCGGGTCGATTTGCATGACTTTGAGATCGTAAATATGGCGAGACTCTAGCACATATTGCTGCCCGGTGTATGGATTCTCATTGTGGCCGAGAAAATTGTTTAGTAGTTCAAACGGCCGCACCGCCGGGTTAACCACCACCGCCGGCAGCATAAAGCACTGCGAAAGCCAGGTCGCGTAGTAGCCGCCCAGCGACGACCCTACGACCCCCAGCGGCTCGCCTCCGTGCTCCAGCACGATGGACTCCAACAGCTCCGCCGTTTCCGCCGGGTAAGGCGGCAACTCCGGCACCACCATGGTGATCTCAGGATAGTGCTGCGCCAGCCAGGTCTTTAACGCCGTCGCCTTCGCCGAGCGCGGAGAGCTGTTAAAGCCATGCAGATAAAGGAGCGTCGCCATCAGTAGCCTTCTGAAGCAATATCCGGATGAAACGCGGCGCCTTCCAGGCGGCACACTTCGGTGGTCAGCGTCCCGTCAGGGTGAAGCTCCAGCCAGCGCCAGCCCGGTGACACCGTATCCAGAGTGAAATTGGCACAGTGCGGTTTAAACTGGACGCAGGTCGACGGCGTCGCCATCATGCGCCGGCCATTCCAGTCGAGATCCAGTTCCTGATGAATATGGCCGCACAAAAGATGCTTCACCCGCGGCCAGGCGCTCAACGCGCTGTCCAGCGCGCCGGCGTTGCGCAGACTATGCTGATCCAGCCAGCTGCAGCCGGCCGCCAGCGGATGATGGTGCAGCAGGAGTAAGGTATAGCGCTCCGGCGCCTCCGCCAGCTTATGTTCGAGCCACTCCAGCTGGAAGTCGCTCAGCTCGCCATGGGGAACGCCAAACACCTGGCTGTCGAGCAGCAGGATCTGCCAGCGATCGCCGAGAAACACGCGCTTGGCAGGGGAAATGCCCGCCTCCTGCAGGGTGCTGTACATCGCCGGCTGGAAATCATGGTTGCCCGGTAGCCAGACGCAGGGTGCAGCAAAACTCGCGATGCCCTCAGCAAAATGCTGATAGGCCGCGGAGGAGTGGTCCTGCGCCAGATCGCCTGTTGCGACAATCAGATCGCATGGACGCTGTGAGGCATGAATGGCCGACAGTACGGCCTGATAGCTATCCCAGGTATTGATGCCTAACAACGTTTCATGCTTTTCAGCAAACAGGTGAGTATCAGTAATTTGTAATATCCTGACTCTGGCCTCACCAGCCAGAGGTAGGTTTAACAGGCTTTCCAAATGGTGTCCTTAGGTTTAACGACGCTAACAAACCGGAATCGCCATCGCTCCATGTGCTAAACAGTAACGCAGCCAGTCGGCCAAAAACTGGTTAATTTGATGCTTTTCGTCGCGTTGATGCAACTTTTTATTAGGATAATCATATCGCGCTTTGAAGCGAAAGATCTGCTGACTCGAACACACTTCGGCCACCATGGCGTCATGGTAGAGGCGGACGGTCATCGATGGCAGGCTCCAGTAGCTCACTGCAGGCAGAGTCTGCTCTATTGCCACCAGAGTAGTGTAGCGGGTCGATTCAACTATCGTTAACCGATACTGCGCGCTTCCCACCTGATAGCTTACCTTCTCACCCGCTGCATCCGTTCGCGGCAACAGGCGGCGCAACTGCGCGAAATTGGTCTCGCACAGGCGCATCATCTCAGGGAAGTCAGGTGTATAACGCTTCATTTTGTCCACTCATTTCGTAAATTGTGATAATGCAATTGCAGCCATTGCAAGGCGATGACAGAGGCTGCGTTGTCGATTTTCCCCTCTTCTACCCACTGGTAAGCCTGCTCCCGACTCACCACATGCACCCGAATATCCTCGTTTTCCTCGGCCAGGCCGTGAATGCCTTTTGCCGTCGATGCATCAACTTCTCCCACCAGGATCGATAACCGTTCGCTGGTGCCGCCGGGACTGGCCAGATAGCTTAATATTGGTTTCGTCCGCCCAACTTCAAGCCCGGCCTCCTCCAGCGCTTCCCGACGGGCAACATCTTCCACCGTTTCACCCGCTTCAATCATGCCGGCGACCATCTCCAGCAGCCACGGGCTCTCGCTGGTATCATAGGCGGCGATACGGATTTGTTCGACCAGCACCACTTCGTCGCGCACCGGGTCAAAGGGTAGCAAGACGGCGGCGTGCCCGCGCTCAAAAATTTCACGGGTGATTTCGCCACTCATGCCGCCGTTAAACAGGCGGTGGCGAAAACGGTATAAATCGAGCGAAAAAAAACCACGATATAGCGTTTCGCGTGCAATAATTTCTACATCATTTTTGGAGAAGGTAATTCCCTGCTGCGTGGGTTTGCTCATTGTCATGTCCTGCGAATCTGAAATTAGGGATTTCCAAACCGTTTGGCTACCGTTTTACGGTCCGTATGTTAGATTGGTGCAAATTACCGCCGGATGGCACGTAACGCCAACTTTTTACGGCGGCAGAATCGATACAATCAGCGGAATTTTTCTTAGAATTAGACCAGCGCTAAATGCTTCACAACAAGGAATGCAAATGAAGAAATTGCTCCCCATTCTTATCGGCCTGAGCCTGACCGGGTTCAGCGCCATGAGCCAGGCGGAAAACCTGCTTCAGGTTTACCAGCAGGCACGCATCAGCAACCCCGATCTGCGTAAATCGGCAGCCGATCGTGACGCCGCGTTCGAAAAGATCAACGAAGCGCGCAGTCCATTACTGCCTCAGCTTGGGCTGGGAGCGGATTATACCTATACCAATGGCTATCGCGACAGCAACGGCGTCAACTCTAACGTCACCAGCGGTTCGCTGCAGTTAACGCAGGTTCTGTTTGATATGTCGAAATGGCGCGCCCTGACGCTGCAGGAAAAAACGGCAGGGATTCAGGATGTCACGTATCAGACCGATCAGCAAACACTGATTCTGAATACCGCGACGGCCTATTTTAAAGTGCTGGCCGCCATCGACACGCTCTCCTATACCGAAGCGCAGAAACAGGCCATTTACCGCCAGTTGGATCAAACCACGCAGCGCTTTAACGTAGGCCTGGTGGCGATCACCGACGTACAGAACGCCCGTTCACAATACGATGCCGTGCTGGCGAACGAAGTCACCGCGCGTAACGATCTCGACAACGCCGTCGAAGGACTGCGTCAGGTCACCGGTAATTACTATCCGGAGCTGGCCTCCCTGAACGTGAACGGCTTTAAAACCAACAAGCCGCAGGCGGTCAACGCCCTGCTGAAGGAAGCGGAGAACCGCAACCTGTCGTTGCTGCAGGCGCGTCTGAGCCAGGACCTGGCCCGCGAGCAGATTCGTCAGGCGCAGGACGGCCATTTGCCGACCCTGAACCTTTCCGCCTCTACCGGGGTCTCGAATACGCGTTACAACGGTTCGAAAACCAATACCCCGCTCGCCTACAACGACAGTGATAACGGGCAGAACCAAATCGGCCTGAACTTCTCTCTGCCACTGTATCAGGGCGGCGCGGTGACCTCGCAGGTCAAACAGGCGCAATACAACTTCGTCGGCGCCAGCGAGCAGCTGGAAAGCGCCCACCGCAGCGTCGTGCAGACTGTGCGTTCATCGTTTAACAACGTGAACGCCTCCATCAGCAGCATCAACGCCTACAAACAGGCGGTGGTCTCTGCGCAAAGCTCCCTGGATGCCATGGAAGCTGGCTACTCGGTGGGTACGCGTACTATCGTTGACGTCCTCGACGCCACCACTACGCTGTATAACGCTAAGCAGCAGCTCTCGAATGCGCGCTACAACTACCTGATCAACGAGCTGAACATTAAGTCGGCGTTAGGTACCCTGAACGAGCAGGATCTGGTCGCCCTGAACAACACGCTGGGTAAACCCATCTCCACCTCCGCAGATAGCGTCGCGCCGGAAAATCCGCAACAGGATGCCACCGCTGATGGCTACGGCAACACTACCGCGGCGGTGAAGCCGGCGTCCGCACGGACCACCCAGAGCAGCGGCAGCAATCCGTTCCGTCAGTAATTCTCATACTGTGATGCGCATCGCCTGTCCGTCGGACAGGCGATGCGTTAAACGTAAGGCAACGTAAAGATCCCCCGCTTAGCGCCCCTCTTCGCTTCATTTTCCACCACTCATCCTCTATCCTGAGCGTTAACACACGCCATACCACTGGGTCCTGGAAGACAAATATGAAACGGACAAAAAATATTAATCATTCGTCGTTCCGCAAAAGCTGGAGCGCACGCCATCTGACGCCGGTCGCGCTGGCCGTCACCGCGGTCTTTATGCTCGCCGGTTGTGAAAAAAGCGACGAAACGGTGTCGCTGTACCAGAACGCCGATGACTGCTCCGCCGCCAACCCGGGCAAAGCAGCCGAATGCACCACGGCCTACACCAACGCGGTAAAAGAGGCAGAGCGCACTGCGCCGAAGTATGCCACCCGCGAAGACTGCGTCGCCGAGTTTGGCGAAGGCCAGTGCCAGCAGACGCCAGCCCAGGCGGGCGTCGCCCCGGAAAACCAGGCGCAGGCGCAAAGCAGCGGCAGCTTCTGGATGCCGCTGATGGCTGGCTACATGATGGGCCGCCTGATGGGCGGCGGCATGGCGCAACAGCAGCCGCTGTTCAGCTCGAAAAATCCGGCCAGCCCGGCCTACGGTCAGTACACTGACGCCAGCGGCAAGAGCTATGGCGCCGCCCAGCCGGGCCGCACCATGAACGTGCCGAAAACCGCGATGGCGCCGAAGCCAGCCACCACCACCACCGTCACCCGCGGCGGCTTTGGCGAGTCGGTAGCGAAACAGTCGACCATGCAGCGTAGCGCCGCAGGCTCAACGTCCTCTTCTCGCTCAATGGGCGGCTAAGCAACATGGAAAGAGTCAGTATTACCGAGCGCCCGGACTGGCGCGAGAAAGCGACCGAGTACGGTTTCAACTTCCATACCATGTACGGCGAGCCCTACTGGAGCGAAGAGGCGTATTACAAGCTGACCCTCGCGCAGGTGGAAAAGCTGGAAGCGGTCACCGCTGAGCTACATCAGATGTGCCTCCAGGTGGTGGAAAAAGTGATCGCCAGCGATGAGCTGATGACCAAATTCCGCATCCCTAAACACACCTGGGGTTTTGTGCGCCAGTCGTGGAAAACCAACCAGCCGTCGCTCTACTCACGTCTCGACCTGGCCTGGGATGGCGTCGGCGAACCGAAGCTGCTGGAGAACAATGCCGACACCCCGACCTCGCTGTATGAAGCGGCCTTCTTCCAGTGGATCTGGCTGGAAGATCAGCTCAACGCCGGCAAGCTGCCGGCGGGCAGCGACCAGTTCAACAGTTTGCAGGAAAAGCTGATCGATCGCTTCGGCGAGCTGCGCGAGCAGTTTGGCTTTCAGCTGCTGCATATGGCCTGCTGCCGCGATACCGTTGAAGATCGCGGTACCGTGCAGTATCTGCAGGACTGCGCCGCTGAAGCGGGGCTGGCGACGGAATTCCTCTACGTTGAAGATATCGGCCTGGGCGAAAAAGGCCAGTTTACCGATCTGCAGGATCAGGTGATTGGCAATCTGTTCAAGCTCTATCCGTGGGAGTTTATGCTGCGGGAGATGTTCTCCACCAAGCTGGAAGACGCTGGCGTCCGCTGGCTGGAGCCGGCGTGGAAAAGCATTATCTCCAACAAGGCGCTGCTGCCGATGCTGTGGGAGATGTTCCCCAATCACCCTAATCTGCTGGCGGCCTACTTCAGCGAAGATACTCACCCGGAGATGGAGAAGTACGTCATTAAGCCAATCTTCTCCCGCGAAGGCGCTAACGTGTCGATCGTTGAAAATGGCAAAGTGGTGGAGGCAGTAGAAGGCCCGTACGGGGAAGAAGGCACCATCGTGCAGGCGTTTTACCCGCTGCCGAAGTTTGGCGATAGCTATACGCTGATTGGCAGCTGGCTCATCAACGACCAGCCTGCAGGGATCGGTATTCGCGAAGACCGGGCGCTGATCACCCAGGATCTGTCGCGCTTCTATCCGCACATTTTCGTCGAATAATGCCGCGCTCCGGCGACGGTAAATGCCGCCGGAGCGCGCTATCATCAGGCGCCAACCAACACCGACAGCATGCTCAGCGAGCCCATCTCGATGCCATCGACTGGGATCGTTATCGCCTCAACGCCATCCCACGTCCCCAGGACATACAGCAGCGGCAGGAAATGCTCCGCCGTCGGGTTGGAGAGCGAGCCCCCTTCGTGTGCCAGGTAGTTAACCAGCGGGTGCTGCTCGTCCAGCCCCTGCCATTGCAGATTCGCCTTCACGTAGTTATTGAAGGACTCTGCCCAAGGGTACGGCGTGTTCTCGCCATGCCAGCGGGCGGTGCGCAGGTTATGCACCACGTTGCCGCTGGCCACCAGCATAATGCCTTCATCACGCAGCGAGGCCAGTTTCCGCCCCATTTCGAGATGCCAGGCCGGCGGTTTGGTGCTGTCGATGCTCAACTGAACCATCGGGATATCCGCCTGCGGATACATTTTAATCAGCACGCCCCACGAGCCATGGTCAAATCCCCAGGCTTCTGTATCGAGGGTGACCGGCACCGGCGAGAGCAGCTCCACCAGCCGTTGCGCCAGCGCCGGAGAGCCCGGCGCCGGATAATGCGTGTCATACAGCGCCTGCGGAAAACCGCCGAAGTCATGAATGGTCTTCGGCGCCTCCATCGCCGTTACGCCCGTACCGCGCGTAAACCAGTGCGCAGAGACCACCACGATCGCTTTCGGACGCGGCAGGGTTTCGCCCAGTTGAGCCCAGGCGCGGGTATAACGGTTGTCTTCCAGCACGTTCATTGGGCTGCCATGGCCGAGAAACAACGCGGGCATTCGGGTACGGGACATGATGATATCCTTAGGGTGTCAATGTGATGTGCTCACATTACGCGCTTTTGCGCCAGGATAAACTCAGATAACCATGATGATGATCGTCAGAAAATTTGAATGTAATTCGCGGTAAAGGGACGTGTCCCGTACGCGCATCCTCAGGCAATATACTCGTATGTAATTATTTTCACAGGGAGAGAAGCGATGTCATCACCCTTAATATTGACGCTGTTAGCCGGTAGCGCAACCTTCATTGGCGCCATATTCGGCGTGATTGGCCAGAAACCCTCTAACCGCCTGCTTGGCTTCTCCCTCGGCTTTGCCGCCGGGATTATGCTATTGATTTCGTTGATGGAAATGCTGCCTGCCGCGCTGGCCGCCGAGGGCATGTCGCCGCTGCTCGGCTACGGAATGTTTGTTGTCGGCCTGCTGGGCTACTTTGGCCTTGACCGCCTGCTGCCGCACGCCCACCCGCAGGATCTGATGACTCCCGCCATGCCGCGCCCGCGCAACTTACGCCGCACCGCTATTCTTCTGACGCTGGGGATCAGCCTGCATAACTTTCCGGAAGGGATCGCCACCTATGTCACGGCCAGCAACAACCTCGAGCTTGGCATGGGCGTCGCCCTTGCCGTCGCCCTGCACAATATTCCGGAAGGACTGGCGGTTGCCGGACCGGTGTATGCCGCCACCGGCTCGCGCAGCAAAGCGGTGCTCTGGGCCGGGCTTTCCGGCATGGCGGAAATTTTGGGCGGCGTGCTGGCGTGGTTGATTCTGGGGAGCCTGGTCTCGCCGCTGGTGATGGGCGCGATCATGGCTGCCGTCGCCGGGATTATGGTGGCGCTGTCGGTCGATGAACTGATGCCGCTGGCGAAAGAGATCGATCCGCAAAGCAATCCAAGCTACGGCGTCCTGTGCGGGATGTCGGTCATGGGGCTGAGCCTGGTGGTACTCCAGACGATGGGCATCGGTTAAAGCGCAGAAACAACACAGCCCACTAACAAGTGGGCTGTGCTCGGGCGTAGCGAACCGCTATTTAGCTGGCTTTACGCTCATGTTCGCGACGATAGGCCACCAGATCTTCAATCGTGACTACCGCCATATTGTGCTGCTGAGCGAACTTGATGCACTCCGGCGCGCGGGCCATGGTGCCATCGTCATTGGTCAGCTCGCACAGCACGCCTGCCGGTTTAAAGCCAGCCAGGGTCACGAGGTCGATAGTGGCTTCAGTGTGGCCGCCGCGGGTCAGTACGCCGCCCGGCTGCGCACGCAGCGGGAAGACGTGACCTGGACGGTTAAGATCGGAAGGTTTCGCGCCGTCGGCGATGGCCGCGCGGACGGTGGTCACGCGGTCGGCAGCGGAGACGCCGGTGGTCACACCTTCGGCCGCTTCGATGGTCACGGTGAAGCCAGTGCCGTAGGCGCTGGTGTTGTTCTCTACCATCATCGGCAGATCCAGCTGTTTGCGGCGATCTTCGGTCAGGCACAGGCACACAATGCCGCTGCCGTGACGAATGGTCAGCGCCATCTGCTCAACGGTCATGGTTTCAGCGGCGAAGATCATATCGCCTTCGTTTTCACGGTCTTCATCATCAAGCACCATCACGCCGCGGCCTTCGCGCAGGGCGTTCAAAGCGTGTTCCACACGTTCAAAAGCGGTACCAAAAGAAGAAAGGAGCGTCTGATTCATGGTAAAAAAACCTCATTAAAATTATGGTTACCAGAATCAGGGCAGTCTTAGGAGCGCCGGTTTAGCGGCAAAAGTCAACGCGAGCGGGCCTGGGCCCGACTGTGCCGTTACTCTCTCCCATCCGGACTTTAACCGTCGGCCCCGGAATTACACCGGATCTGCTGACCTTCCCGTAGTCACGGGAAGCGCTCGCGGGCTTTCAACGCCATGGTTGATTTACCGCCGGTGGGGAATTTCGCCCCGCCCTGAGAATAAGCGAGATAACTATAACGCTATTGACTATCCTCGGCAATGCATAAGCTTCAAACATTTCTGGTTTATAGGCGGCCTGGTTCGCACTACAATGATCAATCATCCGACCCGAGCAGGAAACCACCATGATTGACCCGAAAAAAATTGAACAAATCGCCCGCCAGGTCCATGAGTCGATGCCAAAAGGACTTCGCGATCTGGGTGAGGATGTTGAGAAGAAAATCCGCCAGGCGCTGCAGTCGCAGCTGACCCGTCTGGATCTGGTTAGCCGCGAAGAGTTTGACGTGCAGACTCAGGTGCTGCTGCGGACCCGGGAAAAACTGGCGCTGCTGGAGCAGCGCCTGAATGACCTCGAAAACCGCCCGGCGGCGACGCCGGGCAGCGAAGAGCAGCAGTAAAAAACGGGCCCCTGGGGGCCCGTTTTGCGTTTGGCTTAATGGGCGGCTTCCGCCTGACTACTCACCTGGCGACAGTACAGTTCATAGCGCTGGCAAAACCATTCACGATGTTCTTCATCCATATTGCCGACAATGGCCTGAAGATCAACTGGCTGGCCCTGGGCGTGCATTCTGGCGAAACTCCGCGCCAAAAAATCAAAATTCTTCATTGAATACATATCGTTATGGTTCATGCGCATACTCCTTCAGCGGTGGATGTTCTGATAAGTCATATGCCTTTTACTCACTTCAGTATTTACGCTTACCTTAACGCGATTTGTACGAAAAATGCGCTTAACATGATTATTTATTGCGCTAAATCATTTTCCACATGATTAAATAAAAACGGCCCGCGATACGTCTATCGCAGGCCGTGATGCTTCACCGTACAAACCGGTGAATAGCGAAAAGCTTATTTGTCGCTATCTTTTTGTATTTTCTTAATAATATTGGTAGTTGAGCAGCCATCTTCAAAGTTGAGCACCAGCACTTCGCCACCGTTCGCCCAGACCTCTTCGCTGCCGGCGATCTGCTCCGGTTTGTAGTCGCCGCCTTTGACCAGCAGATCCGGCAGGATGCCAGCGATCAGGCGCTGCGGAGTATCTTCTTCAAATGATACCACCCAGTCGACGGCCTCCAGCGCCCCCAGCACGATCATCCGCTGTTCCAGCGGGTTCACCGGGCGGGTCTCGCCTTTCAGACGTTTGGTGGAGGCATCGCTGTTGACCGCCACGATCAGACGGTCGCCCAGCTTGCGCGCATTCGCCAGATAGGAGACATGACCGGCATGCAGAATGTCGAAGACGCCGTTGGTCATCACCACTTTCTCGCCGCGCTTGCGCGCCGCCGCAACCGCCTGTTTGAGCTCCTCTTCGCTCATCACGCCAAAGCCGGTCTCAGCCCGGCCGCGGACCGCGTTTTCCAGCTCGACAGGGGAAACGGTGGATGTACCCAGCTTACCGACCACCACGCCCGCCGCGGCGTTAGCGAAATAGCAGGCCTCTTCCAGGGTGTTGCCGGACGCCAGGGTCGCCGCCAGCACGCCAATCACCGTGTCGCCGGCGCCGGTCACGTCGTACACTTCCTGGGCCTGGGTCGGCATATGCAGCGGCGGACGCCCCGGCTGCAGCAGCGTCATCCCCTGCTCAGAGCGCGTCACCAGCAGCGCCGACAGTTCGAATTCGGCGATGAGCTTCATGCCGCGCTCAACGATCTGCGCTTCATCCTGGCACTTGCCCACCACCGCTTCAAACTCAGAGAGGTTCGGGGTGAGCAACGTCGCGCCGCGATAGCGTTCGAAATCGGTGCCTTTCGGATCGATCAGCACCGGCACGCCCGCTTCACGTGCGAGTCGGATCATGGTCTGGACGCTGGTCAGCGCCCCTTTGGCATAGTCCGAAAGGACCAGCGCGCCAATAGAGCCCAGCGCCTGCTGAATGCGCTCGTGCATCGGCTGCGGATCGACGCCGGAGAAGCCCTCTTCAAAGTCGAGGCGGATCAGCTGTTGATTGCGCGACAGCACCCGCAGCTTGGTGATAGTCGGGTGAGTCGGGACGGAGACGAAGTCGCACTTCACATTGACGTTGGCCAGCGCCTGGCTCAGCGCGCGGGCGGCGTCATCAATCCCGGTCAATCCCACCAGGCGCGAGGTTGCCCCCAGCGAGGCGATGTTCATCGCTACGTTTGCCGCGCCGCCAGGACGTTCTTCGATATTTTCCACCTTCACCACCGGCACCGGGGCTTCCGGGGAAATACGACTGGTGGGGCCGTACCAGTAGCGGTCCAGCATCACATCACCCACCACCAACACTCCTGCACGTTCAAACTCCGGCAGCGTTACTTTCATGACTCTCTCCTGCGAGACGCAAACTTTGCGCGCGATAATAGCACACCCGATTTTATAGTTAAGCCATCAGCCATTTCTGCCAGCTGGCGCTGACCTGCTCGCGCTCCCGGCTGAAGGCCTCTGGCGCCGCGTGTCCCGGCAGCTCCTGCAGGGCCAGGTGATGGAGCGCGTCACGCAAGGTGGTGTACGCGTGCGTTAAGGCGCGCGCTTCCTCCTCGTCCATGATGTCGTTCTGCGCCAGCAGCTCGAGAATACGCACATTATCAGACCAGCGGGTCAGCTTCGGCTTGTCGCTGGCATAGCGTAGGACCAGATACTGGGTAATAAATTCAATATCCGTGATCCCGCCGGCATCGGCTTTGATATCAAAACGATTGGGATGCTTGTTGCCGAGGTGGGCGCGCATCTTCTCGCGCATCTCGCGAACCTCGGTCTGCAGGGTTGCGCCCTCCCGCGGGGTGGTCAGGATATCGCGACGAATGGCGTCAAAGCGCGCCTGCAACGCCGGGTCGCCATAGACCACGCGGGCGCGCACCAGCGCCTGATGCTCCCACGTCCAGGCCTCGTTCTGCTGATAGTCGGCAAACGCGTCAGCGGTGGTAACCAGCATCCCCGCCGCGCCGGAAGGGCGCAGCCGGGCGTCCACTTCGTAGAGAATACCGGACGAGGTGCGGGTGCTGAACAGATGCATGATCCGCTGGGCCAGCCGCAGGTAGAACTGACGGCCGTCAATCTCCCGCTCGCCGTCGGTCATCACCTCCGCCGGGCAGTCATGGAGGAACACCAGGTCGAGATCGGAGCTGTAGCCCAGCTCCCAACCGCCGAGCTTGCCGTAGCCGACGACGGCGAAGCCGCGCCCCTGGCGATCGTGCAGGTGGGTCGGCAGGCCGTAGCGAGCCACCATCTGCCCCCATGCCTGCTGCACCACCGCGTCGAGGATCGCTTCGGCAAGCCAGGTTAAATGATCGCTGACCTTCATCACCGGCAGGGTGCCGGCGATATCCGCCGCCGCGATATGCAGCTGCTGCGCCTGCTTGAACTGGCGCAACGCCTCCAGCTGCTGCTCTTCATCCTCTTCCGGCACCCGCAGCAGATACTGACGCAGCTCGTCGCGATAGGCATCGGTCGCCGTCGGCTGATAGAGGGTGTTGGGATCCAGCAGCTCATCCAGCAGCAGCGGGTGGCGCGCCAGCTGGCTGGCGACCATCGGCGATGCCGCGCAGAGCGTAATCAGGTGTTTCAGCGCGCCGGGGAATTCGCTCAGCAGTTCAAGATAGGTGGTGCGGGTGACGATCCCGGTCAACAGCGGCGTGATCCGCGCCAGAGGCAGCGGCGCATCGGCGCGCGAGCAGATTTCGCTCAACAGATGCGGCATCAGCTGATCCAGCACCTGGCGGCCGCGCGGGCCGATGGTGCGCCGATCCAGCTCTTTGCGGAAATCGGCAATCAGCGCCAGCACGCTGCGGCGGTCGGCGTCGTTTAAATGCGCCAGCGCCGGACTGGCGTCATCTTCTTCCAGCGCATCCTGCCACAGCTCGCGCCAGTACTCGGCCAGCTGCTCATCTGGCGACTGAGCCTCGTCATCGCCGATCAGTTCATTAAACACCCGCCGTACGTTGGCCATATGGTTCGCCAGCTGCGCGCTCAGCGTCTCCCAGTCATCGGTATGCATCCCCCACGCCAGTCTGGCGCGGTTCAGTTCATCCTGCGGCAGGGTCTGGGTCTGTTCATCGTTGATACTTTGCAGCAGGTTTTCCAGCCGGCGCAGGAACAGATAGGCCGCGCGCAGCAGCGTCGCGTCGCCTTCCGGCAGCAGATGCAGCTCATCAATCGCCGCCAGTGTCGGCAATAGCGCGCGCTGCTGCAGCGCAGGTTCGCGACCGCCGCGGATCAGCTGAAAGACTTGAACGATAAATTCAATTTCACGAATGCCGCCGGCGCCGAGCTTGATGTTGTCTTTCAGCCCGCGACGCCGCACTTCACGGGCGATCATGCCTTTCATGTTACGCAGCGACTGGATCACGCTGAAGTCGATATAGCGGCGGAAGACGAAGGGGCGAAGCATCGCGCGCAGTTCGCTGGCGTAGGCGCCGTCGTTATCGCCCATGATCCGCGCTTTCACCATCGCGTAGCGTTCCCAGTCCCGCCCCTGCTCCTGGTAATAATCTTCCAGCGCCGCAAAGCTGAGCACCAGCGGCCCGCTGTCGCCAAACGGCCGCAGGCGCATGTCCACCCGATAAACAAAGCCGTCCTGCGTCGGCTGGTCGAGCGCCTTGATAAGCCGCTGCCCCAGGCGGGTAAAGAACTGGGCGTTATCCAGCTCGCGGCGGCCGCCGCGGGTGGCGCCATGCTCCGGCCAGGCAAAGATCAGATCGATATCGGAAGAGAAGTTCAGCTCGCCGCCGCCCAGCTTTCCCATCCCGAGGATCAGCAGCGGCTGCGGCTGACCCTCGGCGTTGCATGGCGTTCCCCACTCTTTACAGCAGGCGGCGTACAGCCAGTCGCGGGCGGCGACAATCAGGGTCTCCGCCAGGACGCTCAGCTGCTGCAGCGTCTCTTCTTCGCGCACCAGCGACAACGCCTGCGCCCAGGCGATGCGGACCATCATCTGGCGGCGGAAGAGACGCAGCTCTCGCATCAACCCCGCTTCGTCAGTGACGGCCTGCAGGCGCTCCTGCAGCCAGGCTTCGTAATGCCGCCACTCTTCCGCCGCCGGCGCGGAGTCCGCAAGCTCATTCAGCCAGCCCGGCTGAGCGATCACACTCTGTTCGACAAAATCGCTGAACGCCATCACCGACCTGGCCTGTGGGCTCAGTTCGGCAACGGGAAAATCCGTTGGCAGACGGTCAGCGACCGTCTGCCAGTGCTGCTGTAACTGCGGAGAAAGCGGCATCATAAGGGCTCCCTGGCCTGTAATTATCGTTTTCCACTATGCAGCCAGAACGGCTCGGCAGCCAGCGCCTGGCGACGGAAATATTCAAACACGCTGCGGTCGTCATGCTCTATCGCACGCTGAAGTTCCTGCCAGTTCTCCAGCCACGGCGCGACGGCGTCGCCATAGGCGCCCGCCAGCAGCTGGACGCTGTCGATGTCGCGGGACAGCTTCGGCAACTGGTCAGCGGCATCTTCTACCGCCAGATGCTGCACGGCGCTGCGCAGCTCGGCCGCCACCCGCGAGAGGTGAATATCGGCAAACCGTTTGAACGATCCGGCTATTTTTTTCTCTCCCGCCTCGTTGAGGAACGGACGCCAGCCGCGCTGGACCAGCCATTCGGTCAGGGCCAGTTTGGCGCCAACGACCTCGGTGCGGAATAACGCTTCGTCGGCGGTGTCCGCAGCCAGCAGAACGGCGTCGGCGTCGTTCAGCAACGCGCGGAGGTGGGTGGTCGCCTTACGCGGCACGATGCCGCCGAACAGCACGAGGGCATGGCGCACGCGGGCTATCGCCAGCAGAATTTCCGCTTTGGCTTTTGCGTTGCCGCGCAGCCAGATCTCGTCGTGATACAGCCAATGCGCCAGGGCGCTCTCCAGCGCCGCCTCCAGCCCCTGCTCCACGCTGGCCTTCGCTGCCACCGGCAGCACCGCCAGCCGGGTCACCGGACGCTCATTGTTACCTTGCGCCAGATGATACCCGCGCGCGGCTTTGCTCAGGCTCCCCTGACGCAGGACGCCGCTCTCCAGCAAACGATGCGCGAGGCGCAGCAGATCGGTGGTCTCCCCGGCGAGCAGCTCCAGCTCCAGTTCGCAGATCGGCTCCTGATGTTCGCCCGCCTTTACTTCGCCGCGATCGAGGGCAATCTCAATCTCACTCTTTCCTTCCTGGATCACCCAGCGTTCACGGGCAAAATCGGTGCTGAACAGCGGCTGGACATGCTCCGCCAGCGCGGCCGGAAGTTCCCCTTGCGGCCAGACCTCCGCCGGCAGGCGCTCAAGCGCCAGCTCCGGTTTATCCAGTGGAATATTATATTCCGGGCGCTGGTGCAGGCCGCCGACCACCCGACCGGCGATTTTCAGCGTCATCTCATAACGCCCCTGATCGCCGCGGATGCGCAGCCCCATATCGTGACGACGCAGCCAGTTATCGGCGGTTTCGTAATAAATGTTCAGCAACTGGCCCGCGGGCGTATGTTTCGCCTCGAGCGCATTGAGCTGCTCGCGCAGCGTCTCTACCCCATCCTGAGCGACGATAAACTTGAGTTCGATTTCTTGAGCCATGACTGAATTCTTCCGCTTCTGTGCTGCGCCGACAAATTGCGGCGAACTTACGACAATATTTTTTGTCAGTAGATAGTATTTTGCGGTGAATCGCCATGCAACGCGCTTTTTGCCGGGCCACCTCCTGGATGATTCCGATTGTGGCGGAAAACTTTGCGTCGCTCTGGCGATGCCTCTACTATCGTTCCACTTTTTATGACCAAACGATGACCTGATGCCAAAATTACGCCTGATTACTTTTACTTTGCTCGCGCTTAGCGCCGCCACGGCGGTTCACGCAGAAGAAAAGCGCTACGTTTCCGATGAGCTGAACACCTGGGTTCGCAGCGGCCCGGGCGATAATTATCGTCTGGTCGGCACCATCAACGCCGGGGAAGAAGTGTCGGTACTGCAAACGAACGACAGCACCAGTTACGCGCAAATTCGCGACAGCAACGGCCGTACCGCCTGGATCCCGCTGAAAGAGCTGAGCAACGAGCCCAGCCTGCGCACCCGCGTCCCGGATCTGGAAAACCAGGTCAAGACGCTGACCGATAAGCTGAATAACATCGATGCCACCTGGAACCAGCGCACGGCGGATATGCAGAAGAAAGTCGCCGGCAGCGACAGCGTGATTAACGCGTTGAAGGACGAGAACCAAAAGTTGAAAAACGAGCTGGTTGTCGCGCAGAAGAAGGTGAATGCGGCAAATCTGCAGCTTGATGATAAACAGCGCACCATTATCATGCAGTGGTTTATGTACGGCGGCGGTGTGCTGGGCGTCGGTCTGCTGCTCGGTCTGGTGCTGCCGCATCTGGTGCCAAGCCGCAAACGTAAAGACCGGTGGATGAACTAATTCGTCTTCTCTGCCAGACTTACGTATCATCTTGCGAAAAACGGATACGGGAGAATCAGGCGTGAAGAGTTATCTGGTCGGTGGCGCGGTGCGTGACGCGCTGCTAGGGCTGCCGGTCAAAGACCGAGACTGGGTGGTGGTGGGCGCCACCCCGCAACAGATGCTAGACGCGGGCTATCAACAGGTAGGCCGCGATTTTCCCGTGTTCCTCCATCCGCAAAGCCGGGAAGAGTATGCCCTGGCCCGCACCGAGCGCAAATCCGGCGCGGGCTATACCGGTTTTACCTGCTATGCCGCCCCGGACGTCACCCTCGAAGCCGATCTGCTGCGCCGCGACCTGACGGTCAACGCCCTCGCCCAGGATGCCGACGGCGCAATTATCGACCCCTACGGCGGACAGAACGATCTCCGTCAGCGCCTGCTGCGCCATGTCTCTCCCGCGTTTAGTGAAGATCCGCTGCGCGTGCTGCGCGTCGCGCGCTTTGCCGCCCGCTACGCCCACCTCGGTTTTCGCATTGCCGAAGAGACTCAGGCCCTGATGGCCGCGATGGTTGAGGCCGGCGAGCTGGCGCATTTAACGCCGGAGCGGGTGTGGAAAGAGACGGAAAGCGCATTAACTACTCGCAACCCGCAGGTCTTTTTCCAGACGCTGCGCGACTGTCAGGCCCTCAAGGTGCTGTTCCCGGAGATTGACGCCCTGTACGGCGTGCCGGCCCCGGCGAAATGGCATCCGGAAATCGACACCGGCCTGCACACCCTGATGACCGTCACGATGGCCGCGATGCTGTCGCCGGATGTCGACGTACGTTTCGCCACCCTGTGCCATGACCTCGGCAAAGGGCTGACGCCGAAGGCGCTCTGGCCGCGTCACCACGGCCATGGTCCGGCGGGAGTCAAGCTGGTGGAGCAGCTCTGCGCGCGTCTGCGGGTGCCGAACGATATCCGCGATCTCGCGAAACTGGTGGCGGAGTACCATGACCTAATCCACACCCTGCCAATTCTGCAGCCGAAAACCCTCGTCAAACTCTTCGACAGCATTGACGCGTGGCGCAAACCGCAGCGCGTGCAGCAGATCGCGCTCACCAGCGAAGCCGACGTCCGCGGACGCACCGGTTTCGAGGCCAGCGATTACCCGCAGGGGCGCCTGCTGCTGGAGGCCTGGGAAGTGGCGCAGTCGGTCTCCACTAAAGAGGTCGTGGCGGCGGGCTTTAAAGGGGCGGAAATTCGCGAGGAGCTGACGCGGCGGAGAATTGCGGCGGTAGCGCAGTGGAAGGAACAGCGTTGCCCCCAGCCGCAAGGCTGAGGGCGCAGGCCTTAGAAGAAGACCACGTACACCGCTGCCGCGACGATAAAGCGGTAGATAGCGAACGGAATGAACGAGATCCGTTTGATCAGCTGCAGGAAGGTTTTAATCGCAATCAGCGCCACGATAAACGCCATCACGAAGCCGACGGCGAACATCGGGACATCGCCCATGTTCAGGAAGCCGATGCTCTTGTAGACGTCCAGCACGGTGGCGCCCATCATCATCGGTACCGCCAGCAGGAAAGAGAACTCCGAGGCCGCATAGCGGCTGACGCCCATCAGCATGCCGCCGGAGATAGTCGCCCCCGAGCGGGAGAAACCTGGCCACAGCGCCAGGCACTGAAAGCAGCCGATGACGAACGCCTGACGGTAGGTCATATCGTCAATCCCGACCGCGCGCGGCTGTTTCGGCTTCAGCACTTCCGCTGCAATCAGCAATACGCCGCCGACAATCAGGGCGTACATCACGTTCACCGGGTTAAACAAGGATTTAATGGTGTCATGGAAAATCAGCCCCATCACCACCGCGGGGATCATGCCGAGAAGGATATGGATAAGCGACAAACGGCCGCTGCCCTGGCCTTCATGCGCCGGCGGTTTCCCGAAATGGATGCCGATCAGGCCGAACAGGCGACGCCAGAACATCACCACCACGGCGAGTATCGAACCTAACTGAATCACCACTTCAAAGGTATTTGCGGTATCACCTTCAAACCCCAGCAGATGACCAACAATAATCATATGACCGGTACTGGAAACAGGTAAAAACTCTGTCAAACCCTCAACCACACCCAATATTGCCGCCACCAGCAGCGAGTGTATATCGCTCATCCAATTAAACCCTTTAAAAAAGTAAAATGAAAAAAACCAGGAACACGGTATCGTTCAACAGGCACAACCCGGCTGCCAGAGCGCGCGTAATCCGCAGCGTACAGGAAGTACACACGGATTCGTCCACCGTTCTGGAAGGACATCGCCAGTAAAATTGCCTGATGACCGGATGCTATGACCGGTATAAACGCAATTTGTTTAACAAGTATGACCTGAAAAGTTTTGTTTCAGATTAAGGCCACGTTCAATAATCACCCCGACGTTTGCCGCGCGAGCCACGGCGCCAGGTTTGCTGACTTTTATGCGCACCCATGGCGACTGGAATGTTTCCAGCAGCAGGTCGGCCACCTCTTCCGCCACCCGCTCCACTAACGCAAATTTTCCCCCCTCCACATGCGCAATCACGCGCTCGCTGATATCAGCATAGCTGAGGCAATCGCTGACATCATCGCTGGCGGCCGCCTTGCGGTTATCCCATGCAATTTCGATATCGAACACCAGCTTCTGCTCAATGGTTTGTTCCCAGTCATAAACACCAATGGTGGTGATTACCGAAAGTTGCTCTATAAATACAATATCCATCACGCCCTGCCTGCTTTTTAGCTAAACCGGATACCACTTCCGGCGAATTATGCGTATTATCCACAGATGCAGAGAATACAACGACATTTTCAAAACGGAACAGCGTTATGAGTGCAATCGCGCCTGGACTGGTACTCCTCGCCTACCTCTGCGGCTCCATTTCCAGCGCCATTCTGGTATGTCGCCTTGCTGGCCTGCCCGACCCACGCGACAGCGGCTCAGGCAACCCCGGGGCCACTAACGTACTACGAATTGGCGGAAAAGGGGCGGCCGTAGCGGTACTTATTTTTGATGTGCTGAAGGGCATGCTCCCGGTGTGGGGCGCCTGGGCGCTGGGCCTTACGCCGTTCTGGCTGGGATTAGTGGCGATTGCCGCCTGCGTGGGCCATATCTGGCCAGTCTTCTTTCATTTCCGCGGCGGTAAAGGCGTCGCCACGGCCTTCGGCGCTATCGCCCCCATCGGGCTCGATCTCACCGGGGTGATGGCCGGGACCTGGCTGCTGACCATCCTGCTCAGCGGCTACTCTTCCCTGGGCGCTATCGTCAGCGCGCTGATCGCCCCGTTCTACGTCTGGTGGTTCAAACCGCAGTACACCTTTCCGGTGTCGATGCTCTCCTGCCTGATCCTCCTGCGCCATCACGACAACATTCAGCGTCTGTGGCGCCGCCAGGAGAGCAAAATCTGGACCCGCGTGAAGAAGAAAAAAACGCCAGAGCAGAAGTAATCACCCCTCCCGGCTCCGCCAGCCGGGGAACTCCCCTGCGCTAATCGCGCCTTTCACCCGCCCTTTTACGCTTCCTCGCCATCAAAGGCGATCATCGCCACATCCTCCTTTTGTAACAATACGTTAGCAGCATGGAAAGGCAAAAGTTGCGCTGGCGGCTGGCGGCGCGGCGCAACCCGATCCGCCGCCTTTTCCGCCGCGCCCAGGCTGCGGATCAGGATATTGACGGCAAAGATTATCCGGGTGAATAATCCGGAGCGGTTATGCCGCTTTCCCCTCGCGCCCGTCGCGACGCTCCGGGTTACGGATGACATAAGCGTTTCGTATGACCGGGATAAACTCCCGCCGATCAATACTCATTGCTGCTGTTTTATCTTGATTTTGCAGGGGCGCAACATTGCACGGCACCGTGTTACCACCACTCAAAAAAGGCTGGCAGGCTACGCTGGATCTCCGCTTTCAGCAGGCCGGCGGCAAGACCGTTCTCGCCAGCGCCCAACACGTCGGCCCGCTGACCGTCCAGCGCCCGTTTTACCCGGAAGAAGAGACCTGTCACCTCTATCTGCTTCACCCGCCCGGCGGCATCGTCGGCGGTGATGAGCTGACAATTAGCGCGCACCTTGCCCCCGGCTGCCATACGCTGATAACCATGCCTGGCGCCAGCAAGTTTTACCGCAGCAGCGGCGCGCAAGCGCTAGTTCGCCAGCAGTTGACCCTTGCCCCGCAGGCGACCCTGGAGTGGCTCCCGCAGGATGCCATCTTCTTTCCCGGGGCGAATGCCCGGCTGTTCACTACCTTTCATCTTTGCGCCTCCAGCAGGCTGCTGGCCTGGGATCTGCTCTGCCTTGGCCGCCCGGTGATTGGCGAAACCTTCAGCCACGGCACCCTCAGCAACCGGCTGGAGGTATGGGTGGACGATGAGCCGCTGCTGGTCGAGCGCCTGCAGCTGCAGGAGGGAGAGCTCTCCAGCGTCGCCGAACGTCCCTGGGTCGGCACTTTGCTGTGCTATCCGGCTACCGATACCCTGCTCGACGGGGTGCGCGACGCGCTGGCGCCGCTCGGTCTCTACGCCGGCGCCAGCCTGACCGACCGCCTGCTGACGGTGCGTTTCCTCAGTGACGATAATCTGATTTGCCAGCGGGTGATGCGCGACGTATGGCAGTTTCTGCGCCCTCATCTCACCGGTAAATCTCCCGTACTTCCCCGAATCTGGCTGACTTAAGAGAACGTTATGGAACTGACCCCCCGAGAAAAAGACAAGCTGTTGCTGTTTACCGCCGCGCTGGTGGCGGAGCGTCGCCTGGCCCGCGGCCTGAAGCTCAACTATCCGGAGTCCGTGGCCCTGATCAGCGCCTTTATTATGGAAGGCGCTCGGGACGGCAAAAGCGTGGCCTCGCTGATGGAGGAAGGCCGTCACGTCCTGACCCGCGAGCAGGTGATGGAGGGCGTCCCGGAAATGATCCCGGATATCCAGGTCGAAGCCACTTTCCCGGACGGCTCGAAGCTGGTCACCGTTCACAACCCGATTATCTGAGGTAGCGCCATGATCCCCGGTGAATATCACGTTAAGCCCGGTCAGATAGCCCTGAATACCGGCCGGGCAACCTGTCGCGTGGTCGTTGAGAACCACGGCGATCGGCCGATTCAGGTCGGTTCGCACTACCATTTCGCCGAGGTTAACCCGGCGCTGAAGTTCGACCGTCAGCAGGCCGCCGGCTATCGCCTGAATATCCCGGCGGGCACGGCGGTACGCTTTGAACCCGGCCAGAAACGCGAGGTCGAGCTGGTGGCCTTCGCCGGTCACCGCGCCGTCTTCGGCTTCCGCGGCGAGGTCATGGGCCCTCTGGAGGTAAACGATGAGTAATATTTCACGCCAGGCCTATGCCGATATGTTCGGCCCTACCGTCGGCGACAAGGTGCGCCTGGCGGATACCGAGCTGTGGATCGAGGTGGAGGACGATCTGACCACCTACGGGGAAGAGGTCAAATTCGGCGGCGGCAAAGTGATCCGCGACGGCATGGGCCAGGGACAAATGCTGGCCGCCGACTGTGTCGACCTGGTGCTCACCAACGCGTTGATCGTCGATCACTGGGGGATCGTTAAGGCCGATATCGGCGTGAAGGACGGCCGGATCTTCGCCATCGGCAAAGCCGGTAACCCCGACATCCAGCCCAACGTCACCATCCCCATCGGCGCCGCGACGGAAGTGATCGCCGCCGAAGGAAAAATTGTCACCGCCGGCGGGATCGATACCCATATTCACTGGATCTGTCCGCAGCAGGCGGAAGAGGCGCTGGTCTCCGGCGTGACCACCATGGTCGGCGGCGGCACCGGCCCGGCCGCGGGCACCCATGCTACCACCTGCACCCCGGGCCCGTGGTATATCTCACGCATGCTGCAGGCGGCCGACAGCCTGCCGGTCAATATCGGCCTGCTGGGCAAGGGCAACGTTTCTCAGCCGGATGCCCTTCGCGAGCAGGTGGCGGCGGGCGTTATTGGCCTGAAGATCCATGAGGACTGGGGCGCCACCCCGGCGGCGATCGACTGTGCGTTAACCGTCGCCGATGAAATGGACATCCAGGTCGCCCTGCACAGCGACACCCTGAATGAATCCGGATTTGTGGAAGACACCCTCGCCGCCATCGGCGGGCGCACCATCCACACCTTCCATACCGAAGGGGCCGGCGGCGGCCATGCGCCGGACATCATCACCGCCTGCGCCCACCCGAACATTTTGCCGTCGTCCACCAACCCAACGCTGCCCTATACCCTCAACACCATCGATGAACATCTCGATATGCTGATGGTCTGCCACCATCTGGACCCGGACATCGCTGAGGACGTGGCCTTTGCCGAGTCGCGCATTCGCCGGGAAACCATCGCTGCGGAAGACGTGCTGCACGATCTCGGCGCCTTCTCGCTCACCTCCTCCGATTCGCAGGCCATGGGCCGCGTCGGAGAAGTGATTCTCCGCACCTGGCAGGTGGCGCATCGCATGAAGGTGCAGCGCGGAGCGCTGGCGGAGGAGACCGGGGATAACGACAACTTCCGCGTGAAGCGCTACATCGCCAAATACACCATCAACCCGGCGCTGACCCACGGCATCGCACACGAAGTCGGATCCATTGAGGTGGGTAAGCTGGCTGACCTCGTGGTCTGGTCACCAGCCTTCTTCGGCGTGAAACCGGCCTCCGTGATCAAAGGCGGCATGATCGCCATCGCGCCGATGGGCGATATCAATGCCTCTATTCCGACCCCGCAGCCGGTGCACTACCGCCCGATGTTTGGCGCGCTGGGCAGCGCCCGCCATCACTGCCGCCTCACCTTCCTGTCGCAGGCGGCGGCAGCCAATGGCGTTGCCGAGCGGCTGAACCTGCGCAGCGCGATCGCCGTGGTGAAAGGCTGCCGTACGGTGCAGAAAGCCGACATGGTGCACAACAGCCTGCAGCCTAACATCACCGTCGACGCCCAGACCTATGAGGTGCGGGTGGATGGCGAACTTATCACCAGCGAGCCGGCAGACGTTCTGCCGATGGCGCAACGATATTTTCTGTTTTAAGGAGAGCGGATGCTTTATTTAACTCAACGTCTGGAGATCCCCGCCGCCGCGACCGCCAGCGTTACGCTGCCGATTGATGTTCGCGTCAAAAGCCGGGTTAAGGTCACCCTCAACGATGGCCGGGAAGCCGGCCTGCTGCTGCCCCGCGGCCTGCTGCTGCGCGGCGGCGATGTGCTCAGCAACGAAGAAGGCACCGAGTTTGTGCAGGTGATTGCCGCTGATGAAGGGGTGTCGGTAGTGCGCTGCGACGATCCGTTTATGCTGGCGAAGGCCTGCTACCACCTCGGCAACCGTCACGTGCCGCTGCAGATCATGCCGGGCGAGCTGCGCTACCATCACGATCACGTGCTGGACGATATGCTGCGCCAGTTCGGCCTGACGGTGACCTTTGGCCAGCTGCCGTTCGAGCCGGAAGCCGGCGCTTACGCCAGCGAGAGCCACGGTCATCATCATGCTCATCATGACCACCACGCTCACAGCCACTAGCATGTCGACAGCGGAACAACGCCTGCGGCTGATGCAGCTGGCCAGCAGCAACCTGCCGGTAGGGGGTTACAGCTGGTCCCAGGGGCTGGAGTGGGCTGTGGAAGCCGGCTGGGTGCCGGACGTCGCGGCCTTCGAGCGCTGGCAGCGACGCCAGATGACGGAAGGCTTTTTTACCGTTGACCTGCCGCTGTTCGCCCGCCTGTACCGCGCCTGCGAACAAGGCGATATCGCTGCGGCCCAGCGCTGGACCGCCTATCTGCTGGCCTGCCGGGAAACTCGTGAACTGCGGGAGGAAGAGCGCAACCGCGGCGCGGCGTTTGCCCGTCTGCTGAGCGACTGGCAGCCGGACTGTCCGCCGCCGTGGCGCTCCCTGTGCCAGCAAAGCCAGCTCGCCGGGATGGCCTGGCTCGGCGTGCGCTGGCGTATCGCCCTGCCCGAGATGGCCCTCAGCCTGGGCTACAGCTGGATTGAGAGCGCCGTGATGGCCGGCGTCAAGCTGGTCCCCTTCGGCCAGCAGGCCGCCCAGCAGCTGATTTTACGTCTTTGTGACCACTACGCGGCCGAGATGCCCCGCGCGCTGGCCGCGCCGGACGGCGATATCGGATCGGCCACCCCGCTCGCCGCCATCGCCTCTGCCCGGCATGAAACCCAATACTCTCGATTATTCCGTTCCTAGGAGAAGCCATGAACTCTTATAAACACCCGCTGCGCGTCGGCGTCGGCGGCCCGGTCGGCTCCGGTAAAACCGCTCTGCTGGAAGCACTGTGTAAAGCGATGCGCGATACCTGGCAGCTGGCGGTGGTCACTAACGACATCTATACCAAAGAAGATCAGCGCATCCTCACCGAAGCGGGCGCGCTGGCGCCTGAACGCATCGTCGGTGTGGAAACCGGCGGCTGCCCGCATACGGCGATCCGCGAAGATGCCTCAATGAACCTCGCCGCCGTGGAAGCGCTGAGTGAAAAGTTCGGTAACCTCGACCTTATCTTCGTGGAAAGCGGCGGCGATAACCTGAGCGCCACCTTCAGCCCGGAGCTGGCGGATCTGACCATCTACGTCATCGATGTGGCCGAAGGGGAGAAGATCCCGCGCAAAGGCGGACCGGGGATCACCAAATCCGATTTCCTGGTGATCAATAAAACCGACCTTGCCCCCTATGTGGGCGCGTCGCTGGAGGTGATGGCGAGCGATACCCAGCGTATGCGCGGCGATCGCCCATGGACCTTCACCAATCTGAAGCAGGGCGACGGCCTGAGCACCATTATCGCCTTCCTCGAAGACAAAGGCATGCTTGGCAAATAGGCCTGTTGCACCAGCCGGGCGCAAGCGCGTCCGGATGGTGCAGCCTCTGCTCTCTCTTTATATCATCCTGCCTCCACCTCCGCGCCACGCCTGCCCTGCAATATGGCATAAGGTTTGCTAATTCAAGTCATGCCTAACCATTAAGGAATGACTATGTCATCACTGGATCTTAACCCTGAATTACCCGCGACAACGCGGACTTCCGGTACCCGGGAAACCTTAGAAGATTACACCTTACGTTACGCCCCGCTGAGCTTTCGCCGCTGGGGTCCGGGCGTCGTCGCGGTCACCGCGCTGGGCGGCATCGCCTATCTGGCCGACTTTTCCATCGGCGCCAGCATCGGTATGGCCTGGGGCACCAGCAACGCCATCTATTCGATCCTGGTGGCGGCGCTGGTGATCTTCCTCACCGGCATTCCGCTGGCGATCACCGCCGCGCGCTACAACATTGACCTTGACCTGATCACCCGCAGCGCCGGCTTCGGCTATTTCGGCTCGGTGATCACCAGCATTATTTTTGCCGGCTTCACCTTTATCTTCTTCGCCCTCGAAGGCTCGATCATGGCCCAGGGCCTGCTGGTGGGCCTCGGGATCCCGCTGTGGATGGGATATCTGATCGCCACCCTGATGGTGCTCCCGCTGGTGGTCTATGGCATGAAAGCCCTGACCCGCCTGCAGGTGTGGACCACGCCGCTGTGGCTGGTGCTGATGGTGGTGCCGGTGGTGTGGCTGATTGTCAAAGATCCGCAGCTGGTGGACGGCTTCCTGCATTTCGCCGGTAAAAACAGCGCGTCGACGGTGGATATTACCGCCATCATGCTCGGCGCCGGGGTATGCCTGTCGCTGATCATGCAGATTGGCGAGCAAATTGATTACCTGCGCTTTATGCCGCCTAAGACCGCGGAGAATCGTAAAAGCTGGTGGCTGGCGGTCTTTTCCGCCGGCCCGGGCTGGGTGGTGTTAGGGGCGATCAAACAGATCATCGGCGCCTTCCTCGGCTTCTATCTGTTGACCCGTTTCCCGGCGGTGCACAATACCGAACCGGTGCAGCAGTTCGTCAGCGTCTTCGATAACCTGGTGCCCGGCTGGCTGGCCCTGACGCTGGCGGTGGTGCTGGTGGTGATCTCGCAGATCAAAATTAACGTCACCAATGCCTACTCCGGCTCGCTGGCGTGGACCAGCGCCTGGACCCGCACCACCAAACGCTATCCGGGACGGATTATTTTTGTGGTGGTCAACCTGGCGATTGCCCTGGCGCTGATGGAGGGCGATATGTTCAGCGCCCTGTCGTGGATCCTCGGCTTTTACTCCAACTTCGCCATCGCCTGGGTCGTGGTGGTGGCGACCGACATCACCTTTAATAAAGGCTTGCTCAAGCTGGCGCCGGCGCAGCCGGAGTATCGTCGCGGCATGATCTACAACGTTAACCCGGTGGGCGTGGTCTCCTTTGGTCTGGCCGCCGGGCTGTCGATCTGCGCCTTCTTCGGTCTGCTGGGGGCGACGCTGGCGCCGTTCTCGCCGCTGATTGCGCTGGTCGTTGCCTTTGTCATGACCCCGCTGATGGGGCTCCTTACCCGCGGGCGCTACTATATTAAGCAGGTGGATGACGGCATCGCCGAGCCGCGCTATGACGCGGCGGGGAATGCCTCCACCACCGTGTATCAATGCGTTAGCTGTGAGGAAGAGTACGAGCGCCCGGACGTGATGCACTCGCACAAGCATCAGGGAGCCATCTGCTCGCTGTGTAAAAGTATGGAGTAGTCAGGAAGGCAGGCCGACGTGACGTCGGCCTGTTTCAGGATGCGTTAGGCGGCAGGCAGCTCGGCCAGCGGCCAGCGCGGGCGAACCGTCACGCCGAGCTCGGCTTTGGCGCCGGTTTGCAGACGCACCATGCCGGCGTAGGCGATCATCGCGCCGTTGTCAGTACAGAACTCAGGGCGGGCGTAGAACACCTCGCCGCCGCGTTTTTGCATCATCTCCGCCAGCTTCGCCCGCAGGGTACGGTTGGCGCTCACGCCTCCCGCCATCACCAGACGCTTAAAGCCGGTTTGCTCCAGCGCGCGGCGACATTTAATCATTAGTGTATCGACGACCGCATCCTCAAACGCCCGGGCGATGTCGGCGCAGGTTTGCTCATCGTCGCCGTTGCTGCGAATGGTGTTGGCGGCGAAGGTCTTCAGGCCGGAGAAGCTGAAGTCCAGCCCCGGACGGTCGGTCATCGGCCGCGGGAAGACAAAGCGGCCTTCGGTGCCCTGGGACGCCATTTTCGACAGCATCGGCCCGCCGGGATAATCCAGTCCCAGCAGCTTCGCCGTCTTATCAAAGGCTTCGCCCGCCGCATCGTCAATCGACTCGCCCAGCAGTTCATACTGACCAATACCGGTGACGCTAATCAACTGGGTGTGGCCGCCGGAAACCAGCAGCGCGACGAACGGGAACGCCGGCGGGTTATCTTCCAGCATCGGCGCCAGCAGGTGCCCTTCCATATGGTGTACCGGGATCGCCGGCACGTTCCAGGCGAAGGCCAGCGACCGGCCAACGGTCGCCCCGACCAGCAGCGCGCCGACCAGGCCTGGACCCGCCGTATAGGCGACGGCGTCGATATCTTTCGCCGTCAGACCGGCTTCTTTCAGCGCCGCCTGGATCAGCGGCACCGTTTTGCGCACGTGGTCGCGCGATGCCAGCTCCGGCACCACGCCGCCGTAATCCGCATGCAGTTTCACCTGACTATACAATTGGTTGGCTAACAGACCTTGCTGGTCGTCATAAATCGCGATGCCGGTTTCATCGCAGGATGTTTCAATGCCCAGTACACGCATGAGTTGTTTTACCTCGCTTCAATACCGCGCAGTGTAGGTCCAATGACCGGCGATGTAAAACTTTGCTCACCCCTGGTGCTCTCTTCGTGTATACTCCTCACCCTTATAAAAGTCCCTTTCAAAAAAGGCGCCGGTGCTTTACAAAGCAGCAGTAGTTGCAGTAAAATTCCGCACCATTTTGAAATAAGCTGGCATTGCGGCCAGCGGCAAACCGAATTAATCAAAGGTGAGAGGCACATGCCGGTAATTAAAGTACGTGAAAACGAGCCGTTCGACGTAGCTCTGCGTCGCTTCAAGCGTTCCTGCGAAAAAGCAGGTGTTCTGGCGGAAGTTCGTCGTCGTGAGTTCTATGAAAAACCGACTACCGAACGTAAGCGCGCTAAAGCTTCTGCAGTGAAACGTCACGCGAAGAAACTGGCTCGCGAAAACGCACGCCGCACTCGTCTGTACTAATTCCCCGAGAGCGTTGCTCTCCGATCAGACCGAGTTGTAGTTGTAAGGCCGTGCTTCCGAAAGGAATGCGCGGCTTATTTTCGTTTATGAATTGCTAAAAATCGGGGCCTATGGCTGGACGAATCCCACGCGTATTCATTAATGATCTGCTGGCACGCACTGACATCGTCGATCTGATCGATGCCCGTGTGAAGCTGAAAAAGCAGGGCAAGAATTTCCACGCGTGTTGTCCATTCCACAACGAGAAAACCCCGTCCTTCACCGTTAACGGTGAGAAACAGTTTTACCACTGCTTTGGATGTGGCGCGCACGGCAACGCGATCGACTTCCTGATGAACTACGACAAGCTCGAGTTCGTCGAAACGGTCGAAGAGCTGGCAGCAATGCACAATCTTGAAGTGCCATTTGAAGCAGGCAGCGGCCCCAGCCAGATCGAGCGCCATCAGAGGCAAACGCTTTATCAGTTGATGGACGGTCTGAATACGTTTTACCAACAATCTTTACAACAACCTGTTGCCACGTCTGCGCGCCAGTATCTGGAAAAACGCGGATTAAGCCACGAGGTTATCGCTCGCTTTGCGATTGGTTTTGCGCCCCCCGGCTGGGACAACGTCCTGAAGCGGTTTGGCGGCAATCCAGAAAATCGCCAGTCATTGATTGATGCGGGGATGTTGGTCACTAACGATCAGGGACGCAGTTACGATCGTTTCCGCGAGCGGGTGATGTTCCCCATTCGCGATAAACGCGGTCGGGTGATTGGTTTTGGCGGGCGCGTGCTGGGCAACGATACCCCCAAATACCTGAACTCGCCGGAAACAGACATTTTCCATAAAGGCCGCCAGCTTTACGGTCTTTATGAAGCGCAGCAGGATAACGCTGAACCCAATCGTCTGCTTGTGGTCGAAGGCTATATGGACGTGGTGGCGCTGGCGCAATACGGCATTAATTACGCCGTTGCGTCGTTAGGTACGTCAACCACCGCCGATCACATACAACTGTTGTTCCGCGCGACCAACAATGTCATTTGCTGTTATGACGGCGACCGTGCAGGCCGCGATGCCGCCTGGCGAGCGCTGGAAACGGCGCTGCCTTACATGACAGACGGCCGTCAGCTACGCTTTATGTTTTTGCCTGATGGCGAAGACCCTGACACGCTGGTACGAAAAGAAGGTAAAGAAGCGTTTGAAGCGCGGATGGAGCAGGCGATGCCACTCTCCGCATTTCTGTTTAACAGTCTGATGCCGCAAGTTGATCTGAGTACCCCTGACGGGCGCGCACGTTTGAGTACGCTGGCACTACCATTGATATCGCAAGTGCCGGGCGAAACGCTGCGAATATATCTTCGTCAGGAATTAGGCAACAAATTAGGCATACTTGATGACAGCCAGCTTGAACGATTAATGCCAAAAGCGGCAGAGAGCGGCGTTTCTCGCCCTGTTCCGCAGCTAAAACGCACGACCATGCGTATACTTATAGGGTTGCTGGTGCAAAATCCAGAATTAGCGACGTTGGTCCCGCCGCTTGAGAATCTGGATGAAAATAAGCTCCCTGGACTTGGCTTATTCAGAGAACTGGTCAACACTTGTCTCTCCCAGCCAGGTCTGACCACCGGGCAACTTTTAGAGCACTATCGTGGTACAAATAATGCTGCCACCCTTGAAAAACTGTCGATGTGGGACGATATAGCAGATAAGAATATTGCTGAGCAAACCTTCACCGACTCACTCAACCATATGTTTGATTCGCTGCTTGAACTGCGCCAGGAAGAGTTAATCGCTCGTGAGCGCACGCATGGTTTAAGCAACGAAGAACGCCTGGAGCTCTGGACATTAAACCAGGAGCTGGCGAAAAAGTGATTTAACGGCTTAAGTGCCGAAGAGCGATCGGGAAGCCCCCGACAGCCGCACTGAGAGGCAGCGGCAAATATATAAGTACGCCCTCGTAATTATCGTTGGCGGTAAACAACCGTTGGATTTCAGCGTTAACGGCTGAAGGACATCGGGTCAATCGCCCAACACCAACCTCATGAAATAAGTGTGGATACCGTCTTATGGAGCAAAACCCGCAGTCACAGCTGAAACTTCTTGTCACCCGTGGTAAGGAGCAAGGCTATCTGACCTATGCCGAGGTCAATGACCATCTGCCGGAAGATATCGTCGATTCAGATCAGATCGAAGACATCATCCAAATGATCAACGACATGGGCATTCAGGTGATGGAAGAAGCACCGGATGCCGATGATCTGATGCTGGCTGAAAACACCGCGGACGAAGATGCTGCCGAAGCCGCCGCGCAGGTGCTTTCCAGCGTGGAATCTGAAATCGGGCGCACGACTGACCCGGTACGCATGTACATGCGTGAAATGGGCACCGTTGAACTGTTGACCCGCGAAGGCGAAATTGACATCGCTAAGCGTATTGAAGACGGGATCAACCAGGTTCAATGCTCCGTTGCTGAATATCCGGAAGCGATCACCTATCTGCTGGAACAGTACGATCGTGTTGAAGCAGAAGAAGCGCGTCTGTCCGATCTGATCACCGGCTTTGTTGACCCGAACGCAGAAGAAGATCTGGCACCTACCGCCACTCACGTCGGTTCTGAGCTTTCCCAGGAAGATCTGGACGATGACGAAGATGAAGACGAAGAAGATGGCGATGACGACAGCGCCGATGATGACAACAGCATCGACCCGGAACTGGCTCGCGAAAAATTTGCGGAACTACGCGCTCAGTACGTTGTAACGCGTGACACCATCAAAGCGAAAGGTCGCAGTCACGCTACCGCTCAGGAAGAGATCCTGAAACTGTCTGAAGTATTCAAACAGTTCCGCCTGGTGCCGAAGCAGTTTGACTACCTGGTCAACAGCATGCGCGTCATGATGGACCGCGTTCGTACGCAAGAACGTCTGATCATGAAGCTCTGCGTTGAGCAGTGCAAAATGCCGAAGAAAAACTTCATTACCCTGTTTACCGGCAACGAAACCAGCGATACCTGGTTCAACGCGGCAATTGCGATGAACAAGCCGTGGTCGGAAAAACTGCACGATGTCTCTGAAGAAGTGCATCGCGCCCTGCAAAAACTGCAGCAGATTGAAGAAGAAACCGGCCTGACCATCGAGCAGGTTAAAGATATCAACCGTCGTATGTCCATCGGTGAAGCGAAAGCCCGCCGTGCGAAGAAAGAGATGGTTGAAGCGAACTTACGTCTGGTTATTTCTATCGCTAAGAAATACACCAACCGTGGCTTGCAGTTCCTTGACCTGATTCAGGAAGGCAACATCGGTCTGATGAAAGCGGTTGATAAATTCGAATACCGCCGTGGTTACAAGTTCTCCACCTACGCAACCTGGTGGATCCGTCAGGCGATCACCCGCTCTATCGCGGATCAGGCGCGCACCATCCGTATTCCGGTGCATATGATTGAGACCATCAACAAGCTCAACCGTATTTCTCGCCAGATGCTGCAAGAGATGGGCCGTGAACCGACGCCGGAAGAACTGGCTGAACGTATGCTGATGCCGGAAGACAAGATCCGCAAAGTGCTGAAGATCGCCAAAGAGCCAATCTCCATGGAAACGCCGATCGGTGATGATGAAGATTCGCATCTGGGGGATTTCATCGAGGATACCACCCTCGAGCTGCCGCTGGATTCTGCGACCACCGAAAGCCTGCGTGCGGCAACGCACGACGTGCTGGCTGGCCTGACCGCGCGTGAAGCAAAAGTTCTGCGTATGCGTTTCGGTATCGATATGAACACCGACCACACGCTGGAAGAAGTGGGTAAACAGTTCGACGTTACCCGCGAACGTATCCGTCAGATCGAAGCGAAGGCGCTGCGTAAACTGCGCCACCCGAGCCGTTCTGAAGTGCTGCGTAGCTTCCTCGACGATTAATCGTCGCGGGGCATCGTCTACAGCCTGTTAAAAAGCTCCCTGCGGGGAGCTTTTTTTATGGCGTTCAGGTGGCCATCCCGGGAAAGTCGCCTCTCTCCGCTACTGGCCGCGGGTTGCCAGGGCATCGTCCAGTTCACGATAGGCCGCCACCAGCTTATCGAGCGTCGCCCGGTTTAAGCCGCTGGGATTAGGCAGCACCCACACCTGGGTCGTCCCGATGGTCATAGCCTGTTTCCCCCACTTCGCGCCGCGCTGGTTAAAGGCCAGCTCGAAGGCCTGCTTGCCGAGCACCGCCAGCGCCTGCGGCTGATACTCCTCAATCTTCCGCACCAGCTCACGGCCGCCGCTGCGTAGCTCCTGCAAGGCGACCTCGCTGGCCTGCACCGTCGGACGCTCTACCAGCATGGTGATGCCGCAGCGCGTATCCAGCAGCTGCAGCTCCTCTTCCGGCCTGAGCTGCCGATCGGTGAACCCGGCCTGATGGATGACCTTCCAGAAGCGATTGCCAGGATGGGCAAAATGAAAGCCGGTATGGGCGGAGGACTTCCCCGGGTTGATACCGCAAAAGACAACGCGCAGGCCCGGCGCAAGGATATCGCTAATCATGTTTTCTCCGGCTGTATGGCTAAAACATGATTATAAAGGATTGAAAATGCATTGTTTATAAAAACAGCAGCTGCGCGCTTTACGCTGGATTGCAATCGCCAGTTACTTTATAATCCCTCGCCACGGCCCCTTAGCTCAGTGGTTAGAGCAGGCGACTCATAATCGCTTGGTCGTTGGTTCAAACCCAACAGGGGCCACCAAATTTTAGATTTAAAATCATATAATTAAGCCACTCGAAAGAGTGGCTTTTTTGTTCCTGAATTTTAAAATGGCACCACAAACCGCTGAGCAGCGCGCATGGCTTAGCGTGTTGTCGCTATCCCATTAAGAGGATAAAAAGTCCGTTATAACGCAGGGAAAATTTGCGCTTACGCTAAAACAGATAGCATTCTGCCTTAGCAAAATATTGCTCAGAGCATCTCGGGCAGCCCATAACCGCCGCACTCCTGTTGACTTCTGTCTAACTACGCAACGTAGTCTTGAAATATCTTTCATTCCTGCAATGCTGGAATTCATACTACTCACGATAAATGTAACAACACAGGTCAATTTCCGAAAAATAACCATAGCCTGCGCCAGCTGATCGAAATCAACGCGTTCCTCCCCCCCGCTCTTATATATAACCCGCTGACTTACAAAAAGGATGAAATGATGAAAATACGGGATATATCAATCAGTACCTGTCTGGCACTGTTATTAATGGGTTGCGTAGCTAAACCACCCATGGCGACGGAAAATGAAATGAAATAGGCCGCCGCGTTTGCTTTTAATGTCGATGCTTCGTAGGTGACAATTTCCGATGCGAGGCAGCAGGATGTGAAAACCAACTTTGTGGTCACCATCGGCAAAACCAGCCATCGCTGCTATGTGACGAAGGCCGCCGAGCCGAAGCTTTACGGGCTGATCCCGCTGGGCGGCGGTAGCACCGTCTCAGATGCCATCTGCGCCGGCGCCAACCCGACGCTAGCGAGCAAAACCTGCGACGCCCTGTCGCAAAAAGCGGGCCGCTGCTGAGCCTTTGCGCAGAAGAAGGCCGCTAACTGCGCATTTAGTCACTTTTTCTGCCGTTTTACCGCGGTCGCTTAGTTCAGTGACCGCACCTGCTGATAAGAATTGAGCCGTTCCCGCAGCGAGGTGAGCCAGACATCCGGCTCCTGACGGCAGATTTCGGTGAGGATCGGCGTCAGCACCAGCTCGGCTTCATGGAAGTCGGTCCACTCCGGCGGCTCCAGTGAAAAAGGATCGTTCATCAGCCAAATCACCATCGGCGTCCAGGCGCGCGGATCCAGTTGCAGATAATCCTGACAGCGCATCATATCTCGGGTCCGCGCCTCATCGGGGACGACATCCTTTCCCACCGCGGCGCTACTCATTGCCAGTACTGTTATTCCTGCCAGCAGATGTTTCCAAACCCATTTTCGCCAGAAGGCGCGTTTTTCTTTCGCCATTGTTATTATTTTACCTGCCAGTTGTCGCCGGACGATATTCCCGAGAACTCACCTTAATAAGAGCAGATTAATCGTTTGCATTTTTTTTAACAGCAGACCGCGCTGAAGCAAGTGAACGCCCGTTCCTACAGCTGTCATCCAGCTATGCAAATATATTCGTCTGGCTCAGCTCCACAATATTTCCCTGGCCCAAAACGATTTGTGTTACAATTACGCCTTATAACGGCATCGATAAAAATAACCCCCGCCGCACCTGCACCAGGCATCGCCCTTCTTTTTTCATATCAGGATTTACGCCCCCATGAATGCGATAATCATTGACGATCATCCATTGGCACGTATCGCCATTCGCAACCTTCTCGACAGCAACGGTATTACCGTCGCGGCAGAGCTCGACAGCGGCGCTCATGCCGTGCAGACCGCGGAAAGCATGCAGCCTGACCTGCTCATCGTCGACGTCGATATTCCGGAGCTCAGCGGTATCGAGGTGCTGGAGCAGCTGCGCAAACGCCGCTACCAGGGAACAATCATCATCATTTCCGCTAAGAATGAACTGTTCTACGGCAAACGCAGCGCCGACTGCGGAGCAAATGGTTTTGTGAGTAAAAAAGAGGGAATGAATAATATCCTCGCCGCAATCGAGGCAGCCAATAATGGCTACAGCTATTTCCCCTTTTCACTGGAACGCTTCTGCACCCACGGCATCACCGATCAGGACCGGCTGGATACGCTGTCAACGCAGGAGATGAAGGTGTTCCGCTATATTCTCAGCGGCGTCGACTACACCACCATCGGCAGCAAAATGAACATCAGCAATAAAACGGTAAGTACCTATAAGGTCCGTCTGATGGATAAATTAGGCTGCAGCACCCTGCTTGAGCTATATGACTTTGCGCAACGCAATAAAATAGGGTGATGGCATGGCGGTTCGTCTTATTTTATCCGTCGTTGTCGGGCTGGCGCTGAGCCTCTCGCCTGCCGCGTATGCCATGAAACAGCTGGAGCTGAAGAGCCATTCTCATATCGCGGCGATCGATATCCCGCTTACCGGTAAGGAGAAAGCATGGCTGGCGGCGCAGCCGACGCTGACCGTCGGGACCTGGCTTCCCGAGAGGACGCCCATCGTCTATGACGGCGACGAGAAAAGTTATCAGGGCATTAACGCCGACTATCTGGCGCTGATGGCGCACAGCCTCGGATTGAAGGTGATTATCCGCCAGTATGACACCGAGCAGCAGGCGCTCACCGCCCTGGCCGACCGCCAGGTGGATACCCTGCTCACTCAGGTGGCGCACCGGGATGCGCTCGCCCCGGGCCTGGATCAATCCGCGCCGCTGCTTAAAACCTGGCCGACGCTGGTCACCTCGCTGAAATCCCCTCTGCCGCCGCTGACCACTGACCGCCGCGTCACGCTGGCCTGCACCCGCGATTGCGCTTTTTTCGATATTATTCAGCAGGCGTTTCCCAACGCCAAAATCACCCTTTATGATAGCGACTATCAGGCTCTCGCCTCGGTGGTCAGCGGCGAGAATCAGTATTTTATCGGCAACAACATCACCACTGGCCACTGCATCTCGAAATATTTCTCGCAATCGCTGGTTATCGCGCACTATTTTCGTCAGCAGGAGCAACACAACCGCTTTGTCACCCGTGACGATCGGCCAGAGCTGCATCAACTCTTCGACCGTTTTATCCATGCCGTCGACAGCGACACCGCGATGCGGATCATGCAAAACTGGCTCAACCGTGGCGATCTGTCGTTTCTCAATACCCCGCTTACCTTTAGCCCCGAAGAGCAGCGCTGGCTGCAGAAGCATCGTCGCGTCCGCCTGCTGGTGAACCCCTATTTTCCGCCATTTACCCTGGTGGATAACGAGGATGAACTGCGCGGCATCATGGCCGATATGCTGAATATTGTCTCACTCCAGACCGGCCTGCAGTTTGACCCTATTCTGGTGCGCAACCGTCAGGCTCTGGCAAAGCGCATGGAAAAAGAGGACTGGGCGATCATGCCCGCCGCCACCCTGACCCCACAGCCGCAGGCCTACGTCACCCTCAGCGATCCGCTCATTAACGTGGCCTTTGTGCTGGTCGCCCGCGGCAGCGCCCCCGATCAGCATCTGCTGACGCGCTCGGCGCGGATCGCCCTGCCGGTCGGGCCTATCGCCGCCCATGATCTGAAAGCGCGTTTTCCGCTGATTAACTGGGTGGAAACGGATAACGTTGGCGTCGCCATGAAGATGGTAGAGGAAGGCGAAGTGGATGCCGCCGTAGCCTCGGAGCTTTCCGCCCGCTATATGATCGACCACTACTATCCACAGGGTCTGCACTACACCCGCATTGATGGACTCCCCGTCGCGGCCATTCGGCTGGCCATCCCGCGCGATGAACCGGTGCTGGCCGCCATTCTTAACAAAGCGCTGCAGGTTATTCCGCCACGGGATATTCTGCAGATGACCGAGAAGTGGTCGAAAATCTCCAGTCAGCAAATAGAGAACTGGAGCCAGTACAGCCGCCAGTTTTACCAGCTGATCGCCTTTGCGCTGGTGCTGATCGCCATCAGCCTCGGCTGGGGACTCTCCCTGTGTCGGGAAGTGCGCAAACGCAAAGACTCCCAGCAGCGGCTCGAGGAGGAGCTGGCGCAGAAGGAGGCCCTCTCCTGTGCGCTGGAGCGCGAAAAAGACAAAGCGATTCAGGCGACAAAAGCCAAGAGCCGCTTTCTGGCCAGCATGAGCCACGAGCTGCGCACGCCGGTGAGCGCCATCGTCGGCTTTCTGGAGCTGCTGGCGAAACCGGAGCTGAACGGCGGCCAGCGTAAAGAGGCGATCGAGCTGGCGGGATCGACGGCGCAAACCCTGCTGGGACTTATCGGCAATATTCTTGATATCGACAAGATTGAATCGGGAAAATACCAGGTTACCCCGCAGTGGAGCGATGTCGCACAGTTAGTGTCGCAGCAGTGTCATACCTTCGACGCACTGGCGCAGCAAAAGGGCATCGATCTGCACTACCATAACGCGCTGCAGGAAGGGACCATGCTGTGGGTCGACCCGCAGGCGCTACGGCAAATCCTCAATAATCTCATCGGCAATGCGCTGAAGTTTACCGTCGAAGGCGCAATTCAGGTCTCCTGCCGGCTGACGCCGGCGAATGAGACACAGGGAGAGTTGGCCCTCATGGTTAGCGACAGCGGCTGCGGGATCAGTGAAGCAGAGCAGGCCACCCTCTTCCACCGCTATGCCCAGGCGCGCCAGGGACGCCAGCAGACCGGCTCCGGACTGGGGCTGGTCATTTGCAAAGAGCTGGTTGCGCTGATGCAGGGTCGCCTGGAGATGGTCAGCCGTCCGGGCGTGGGGACCACTTTCACCATCACGCTGCCGGTCAAGGCGAGCCGCTGCGCGATCCACGCGCCGCAGTCGTCGCCCGCCAGACCGCAGGCTCTACCCGGGCTGGCGATACTGATAGCGGACGATCACCCCACCAACCGGCTACTGCTCAAGCGCCAGCTCAGCACTATCGGCTATAGCGTCGATGAAGCCTGCGACGGTGAAGAGGCAGAGAATAAGCTCGCCAGCAAACATTACGATCTGCTGATAACGGACCTCAATATGCCGAAGAAAGATGGCCTGGAGCTGGCGGCCTCGCTACGCCGTCGCTATCCGGGCCTGGTAATTTGGGGCGTGACTGCCAGCGCGCTGCCGCAGTCGCGGGAGGCGTGTCTGGCCAGCGGCATGAATATGTGTCTGTTTAAGCCGGTGTCGGTCCAGACGCTGAGTCATGAGCTCAGCCGTTTAGCGGTGGGCCGCGCATCACCTCACGCTACCCGGCACCTGAAGCTCAGCGTGCTGAGCGAGAATACGGGGGGAGACCAGGCGCTGATGAATGAGATGCTGGAGACGTTCCGCGATGCGTCGGCCGCGGATTTACAGGCTGCCGGACAGGCAATCGCCCGGCATGAGCCGCAGATCTTTCTGCGGGCGCTGCACCGTCTGCACGGTTCAGCACAAATTCTGGGGATTACTGCGCTACAACAACTGTGCGTCCCTTTTGAGGCAAAGCGGCCTGATTCGCTGACGCCGGCAAGCTGTCTGGAGGTGGTACAGCGCATCACCGGCGTCATGCGCGAGATCGATGGCGAAATCGACGCCCTGATCGGCCGCTAGCCGTTCCGCTCGGGCAGTCCGCCTGCCCGAGCGTTAAGGGGACATCCTTGTCAGTTTTTTCCTCTGCGCTCTCTCAGGGTGGAACAAGTATCAGTTGCCTGCCACCAGCATCTCGCTATCCACCACAATGCCCTCTTCAGCGCCCTTCAGCACCAGATTCGCTTCGTAATATTTACCGGCTTTCAGCAGTTCTTGCGCCTGCGCTACCGCCTTACGGGTCTGGTTAAGCGGCATCAGATACTGGTTCTCAATCACGCCAATACCGGCCAGGCGCAGGGTATCGATAGCCCCTTTCTGATCGCCTTTCGCCAGCTTTTCGTTGGCGGATTGGATAGCGCTCTCTTTTTCCGGCGTGGCCACATAGTCTTCAGACAGGGCGATAGAGGCGTTAATGATCACATAGCGATCGGCGATCATTTTGGCTTTAGCATCAGTTTTCACAAACTTCGCCCAGCTGGCATCATCGGCGGCCAGCAGCGCGGCGGCGTCGTCTGTCAGTTTTTTGGCGCTATCCGGCTGGCCATGGAACAGCGCCAGACGGGCGAACTGGATGTCGCGCATCGCATTCGCGCCCTGCACCGCCACCTGCAGCACATCGGCGGCTTCTTTCTGTACCTGCGTCGTGGCTGCCGCGGCTGGCGCGGCTGGCGCTGCCGTCGCGCTATCTGTTGCCCATACCGGAGAGGTACTCATCATGGTTGCCAGCAGGCTCGCCAGAATGACTTTTTTCATCGTTGACTCCTGATTAAAATCGGTAAGCATCACCAAACGCAGCCAGCTTAAAAAATATCGCGGGCATTGAGAATCAGAGCCCGGAAGTAATATTGCGGGCCTGGTCTGACAGCTGTCAGACCAGGCGTATAAAGTGGCCTCGGCGCTCTTATTTACGCCTGCCGATCGCGCGGCCTACTATTTTCCTCAGACCTTTCTTTTGGCCCGCTGAATAAACCCTCACGCTTTTTATTCAGCGTCAGGCCGCCAACCGGGATCTGCGGAGCAATTATGTTTATGTTTAGCCATTACACCTTAAATGCGTTTAGCCCACGCGTCTTCATTCGATATAAACGGCATGCCTGCCTGATGGCGGTATTGCTGTTTATCTGCGGAGCCTGTTGTCTGGCCTGGCCGTTGGTCGCCGGCTGGTATCTCGCCACAGTAACCGGCATGTTATTGATGATCTGCGGCTTCTATTCGCTGTACAGCCTGATTGTCTTCCGCCAGCAGCACTGGAAATCACGCCTGGTGGCGCTGATCTTCGCCATCGCCTGGATCGTGCTCGGCCTGAGCTTTGTCGTCAATCCTCTCAACGGTATGAGCAGTCTGGCCATTTTATTTGGCTTTTTATTTGTTCTCGGCGGTATTTCCCGCATCGTTAACGGATGTCAAACCCGCAAACAAAGCGGCGCTGGCTGGAATATTTTTATCGGCCTGTTGGATTTACTTATCGCTTGCCTGTGGCTGGCCATGAACCCGCAGCAAAGCTGGTTATTTATTACCGCCTTTATCGGCGTTGAAATGATATTTAGCGCCATCGGCTTGTTGGTCCTGCGCAATAAAATGAAGCACGCTCAGGCTTAAGCCCTATTTTGTCACTGGAGAAGAAAATGAATTTACCTAAAGCACTCGTATTGACCGTGGCGGCTACCACATTCTGTCTGATGACCAGCCCGGCGTTCGCGCTTGAGGAAACCACGCCGCAGAATATGACCTGTCAGGAATTTATGGATATGAACCCAAAAAGCATGACCCCGGTGGCCTTCTGGGTAGTGAATCGCAACACCGACTTTAGCGGCGGCGACTATGTTGACTGGCATGAAGTCGAGACCGTTTCGGTACCGAAAATGCTGCAGGAGTGCCACAAGAACCCCGCCGCTAAACTTGGCGATCTCAGCGCGGTCATCAAAAAATAACCCCCCCGGCATCAGGCCGGGGAAACCCGCCGCGCTGCGGCGGGTCCCGCTTTACTCATCGATACCGCATTCGCACGGCAGATGGCGGCCGATAAGCTTGCGATACAAAAACGCCCCGATAATCGCCCCCACCACCGGCGCCAGCAGCGGCACCAGAAAGTAAGGGATCGCTAGGCCACCGGTAAAAGCGATCGAGCCCCACCCGGCCAGACTGGTAAACAGTTTTGGGCCGAAGTCGCGCGCCGGATTCAGCGCAAAGCCGGTTAGCGGCCCCATCGACGCGCCGATCACGGCGATCAGCAAGCCAATCAGCAACGGCGAAAGCGGCCCGCGCGGAATTCCGTTGCCGTCGTCGGTCAGGGCCATGATCATCGCCATCAGGATTGCCGTGATGGTGGTCTCCACGGCAAACGCCTGTATAAAAGTGATATGTGGATGCGGGTACGTGGAAAAGACCCCGGCCAGGTTAAGGCTGGCGGCAGTGCCGCGTACGATATGCTGACTCTGTTCAAGATCGAGAAACAGCTGGCGATAGAGCCCATACACCAGCGCGGCGGCGCAGAAGGCCCCGGCCGTCTGGGCAACAATAAACGGCAGCACCTTGCGGCGTTCAAAACAGGCGAACAGCCACAGGGCAATGGTCACCGCCGGATTAAGGTGCGCGCCGGAGACACCGGCCGTCAGGTAGATGGCCATGGCGACGCCAAGGCCCCAGATAATACTGATCTCCCACTGACCAAAGCTGGCCCCGGCGACCCGCAGCGCAGCGACGCAGCCCGCGCCGAAGAAAATGAGCAATCCGGTGCCAAGAAACTCGGCCACGCACTGCCCGGTTAAGGTAGAAGTCTGGTTCATTATCGGCATCCTGAAATAGCACGTTAAAGAGAGAGGCTGGCGCGAGCGCCCGTTTAATTCGCCTGACCGGCCAGTAGCAGCCCGGTGGCGACCGCATTGCGCGGCCCTTCTGTTCCCCGAATATTGCCCTGCCCGGCGACCACGCCATAGTGCGACAAGGCTTCCGTGATAAGCTGCGGGATCTCAAAGTCCAGCGATGAGCCGCCCACCAGCACCACAAAGGCGATATCGCGAATGGAACCGCCGGGTGAGACCTGGCGCAGCGCGCGCAGGCAGTTGGTGACAAACACTTTCTCTTTCGCCTGCCGGCGCACGAGACGAATTTTTTCCAGCGGGCTGGCGTTATCGATCGGCACCAGTTCGCCCTCCTTGATGTACACCACTTTGGCGAACACCGCCGGGCTGAGGGCTTCCCGAAAGAACTCCACCGCGCCATTCTCGTGACGAATACTGAACAGGCTTTCCACTTTGGCCAGCGGGTATTTTTTTATCGCTTCCGCCAGCGAAAGATCCTCGAGGCCCAGCTCGGTTTTAATCAACAGGCTGACCATATTCCCCGCCCCGGCGAGATGGACCGCCGTTATCTGCCCCTCCGCGTTGACGATCGCCGCATCCGTCGAGCCGGCGCCGAGGTCGAGGATCGCCAGCGGCGCCGCACAGCCGGGAGTGGTTAACGCCCCGGCGATGGCCATGTTGGCCTCCACGCCGCCCACCACCACCTCGGTCTGCAGTCGGGCGCTCAGTTCGCGGGCGATGACCTGCATTTGCAGACGATCCGCTTTCACCATCGCCGCCATCCCGACGGCATTTTCCATGGCGCACTCGCCGGCCATCCCGCCCTGCACCTTGCACGGAATAAACGTATCCACCGCCAGCAGATCCTGGATGTATATCGCGCTCATCTCATGGCCGGTCAGGGACGCCATTACCTTGCGCACCCGCTCAAGCATGCCGCCGGCGTGAGTGCCCGGTTCGCCGCGGATGTCGCGTACCGGAGCGCAGGCGCTCATCGCCTGCATGATGGCTTCCGCGCCCTCGGCGACATCGGCCTCTCCGCGGCGCTTTTCGCCGCTAATGTAGAGGTTGCCCGCTGGGATCACCCGCGACTGCACGTCCCCCTGCGGGGTCTTGAGCACCACCGCGGAACGGTTGCCAATCAGGGCGCGGGCGATGGGGACGATGGCCTGGGTCTCTTCCGGGCTTAGCCCGAAGAAGGTGGCGATCCCGTAGGGATTCGACAGGATCCGCACCACCTGGCCCGGCGCGGCCACTTCCACCGCCGCCATCACCCCCTCGGGGACCTGCTCCAGCAGCGTCACTTCATCTACCACCGGCAGGGTTTTACGCAGGCGGTTGTTCACCAGCACGCCGTCGTCCTTTTTAAGGATCGCCGCCACCACGTTGATCCCCCGGTCGAGCGCCTCATTGAGCCACCACACGGCGTCAAGGAAATCGACGGCATCGTCAATCAGTACGATCCACCCCTCGGCATACTGCGCCGCCGGCAGCGTCGCCAGCCGCCCGAGGGCGATAGTCGTCCCCACGCCAACGCCCACCCCGCCCGGCGTCTGCGGGTTATGACCGATCATGGTCGATTCGGTGATAATGGTCTCGGTGATGGTCTCCATCGCCACATCGCCAATCACCGGCGCGGCTTCGTTAAGATAGATGCGAGAGACATCGCTCATCGACCACGGTGTTTTCGCCAGGGCCTGCTCCAGCGCGGCGAGGGTCCCGGCGATATTGTCCCGCGTCCCTTTCATGCCCGTCGTCGCAACGATCCCGCTGGCAACAAACGCCCTCGCCTGCGGGTCGTCGGACGCCAGCGCCACCTCGGTGGTGGCGTTGCCGATATCAATCCCGGCTATTAACGGCATGCTGACCTCCGCTTAGCTTCCTTTACGCAGCTTATGCCGCTGCTGATACACTTCCGCCGACTCCCGGACAAAGGCGGCATTCACTGTCGCATGCCAGGTGTGCTCCAGCTCGTCGGCGATCGCCAGCAGCTCCGCCTGCGAGGAGCGGAACGGGCGCAGCGCGTTATAGATAGCCAGAATGCGCTCGTCAGGAATGGCGATAAGCTCCGCCGCGCGGCGGAAATTGCGCGCCACCGCATGGCGCTGCATCTGCTCGGCAATCTGCGCCTGGTACTCAAGGGTCTGGCGGGAGATCCGCACATCCTGCGGGCCCACCTCGCCAGAGAGCACCTTCTCGAGGGTAATATCGGTCAATGGTTTACCGGTAGGCGTCAGGATATGCTCCGGGCAGCGGGTGGCTAACGGATAATCCTGCACGCGCATGGTTTTCTCGCTCATGGTCACTCCCTTACTAAGTCGACGTGCAGGGTGACGGGCTCGGCGTCCTGCACCACATGTTTGGTCTCTTTGATATGAAATAGCGCGGCTTTGGCCATAAATTTCGGCCGCACCATCTGATCGTTCACCACCGGCACCGGCGAAGGTGACTCTTTGCGCGCATAGCGCGCGGCGTTTTTGCCAATCTGCCGGTAGGTCTCCAGCGTCAGCAGCGGTGCCTGGGAGAACAGCTCCAGGTTGCTGAGCGGCAGCAGATCGCGCTGATGGATGACCGTGGTCCCCTTCGACTGGATACCGATGCCGATCCCCGAGCCGCTCAGGTTGGCCGCATCCCAGGCCATAAAGGAGACGTCGGACGTGCGCAGAATGCGCACCACCCGGGCGTGAAGCCCCTCTTCTTCCACCCCGGCAATCAGCTCTTTGAGGATCGCGCCATGGGGCATATCGATCAGAGTGTGATGCTGGTGTTTATCGAAGGCAGGGCCGACGCCGATCACCACTTCATCGGCGCGTTCATCGGCAGAAGCTACCCCGCCCTCGCGGGTTTTCAGGGTAAAAGAGGGCTGAATTTGGGTTGTCTGTTGCACAGGAATACCGCCTTATTCAATGGTGTCGGGCTGAACCACGCCCGGAATATTTTTGATCTCCGCCCAGCGTTCGGCAGAGATGCGATAGCCGGTGCCCGGCCCCTGATAGTCATTGATGTCGTTGACCGCACTCACCACCTCGAACTGCCGATCGAGAATGGCCGAGGTCTGCAGGTAATCGCCGGTGACCCGCTGGCGCAGCATATTGAGAATATTGCTGGCGATATCCTCAAAGCCGCTGCGGCTCAGCGCGCCGACAATATCGAGGCCGGTGATGTTGCGCTTCATCATCTCTTCCACCGCACTCAGATCCTCCACCACGTTACGCGGCGGCATCTCGTTGCTGCCGTGCGCGTAGGTGGCGGCCTCCACCTCCTCGTCGGCGATTGGCGGCAGCCCCAGCTCGCGGAAAACCGCCTGGATCGCCCGCGCCGCTTTCTGGCGAATGGCAATGGTTTCCGCCTCGGTCACCGGACGCAGGCCGCCGTCAACCATCAGGTCACGCTGCAGGATGTTGTAATCATCAAAATCTTCCGCATCGAAGTTCGAGCCGGCGAACATGTTGTCGTAGTTCGGCACCGCGCTGTAGCCGGAGAAAATAAAGTCGGTGCCCGGCAGCATCTGCATCAGGGTGCGCGCGGTGCGGCGAATATCCGAGTGGGAGAAAGTCTGGTCGTTGGCGGACGCCACTTCGAGGTCGAGCATAGAGGCGATCAGGTTTTCCGCCAGCACCGCCCGAATGCCCGACGGCACAGCGCCGGTCATGCCGATACAGCTCACCGCGCCGTTTTGCAGCCCCTGAACCCCGGCGCCTTTGGTAATGAAGATGCAGCGCGATTCGAGGTAGAGCATCGACTTGCTCTCCGAATAGCCCATCAGCGCTTCGGATCCGGTGCCGGAGGTGTAGCGCATTTTCAACCCGCGGGAGGCGTAGGCCGAAGCGAGGAACGCCTTTGACCACGGAGTATCATCGCCGTCGGTAAATACCGCTTCCGTGCCGTAGACCGACACCGTCTCGGCGTAGCTGGTTAAGCCACGCATGCCCAGCTCCAGCTCGGTGGCCTCTTCCACCGAGCACTGCGTCAACACGCCGGGACGGCCGCACTGCGAACCGACCAACAGCGCCAGGGCGTTAAACGGCGCATAGCGCGCGATACCGACCGTGGTCTCCTGTTCTGAGAAGCCGCGGATCCCGGCCTCGGCGGCGTCAGCGGCAATCTGCACCGGATTATCTTTGAGATTGGTGACGTGGCACTGGTTGGAGGGGGTCCGGCGGGCACGCATCTTCTGCAGCGCCATCATCATCTCCACCACGTTCATCTGCGCCATCACCTCGACCGCTTTGGCCGGCGTGATGGCGGTAGTGATGGCAATGATCTCCTCCCGGCTGACGTGAATATCCACCAGCATGCGGGCTATTTCCACCGCCTCCAGGCGCATTGCCTGCTCTGTGCGCTCAACGTTGATCGCGTAATCGGCGATAAACCGGTCGATCATGTCAAACTGGTCCCGGCGTTTGCCGTCCAGTTCGACGATCAGACCGTTGTCCACTTTTACTGAAGAGACCGGGTCAAAGGGGCTGTCCATGGCGATCAGCCCCTCTTCAGGCCACTCGCCAATCAGCCCGTCCTGATTGACGGGGCGCTGGGCCAGTACTGCAAATCGTTTTGATCTTTTCATTGTTCATCGGCTCAAAAGGTGAAATCCGCAGACGGTAGCGAATACGCCGGGCCAGCGTCGTTGCCGCCCGGCCATTACCGGCAATAGCGGAACTTTAAATGAGCCAGTGGTGAAAAAAATAAATTTAATTTCGTTTCAATTTGGCACACGAAATCTACCGACAGTTTCACTATGAAACTTTACTCCGCCGGCAAAAATAAAAAATGTGATCGCCCGCAATGATATAAATCAATTAATAAAAAACGCCCTTAATTACGTTTTGCCGACGCTATTTTAACCCTATTGACTAAATCATGGCGGGCGACAAAATAACGCTGACAAAAATAAAGCAAGCCAACCGAATGGTAATAGTTTTTTACTATCGCCCCCTACTGACTATTCGCGCCAGCGTTATCCTGGTGCGGGAGAGAATGATGAACAAGAGCCAACAAGTTCAGACAATCACCCTGGCTGCCGCCCAGCAAATGGCGGCGGCGGTGGAAAAAAAAGCCGCTGAGATCAACGTGGCGGTGGTGTTTTCCGTGGTTGACCACGGAGGCAACACGCTGCTTATTCAGCGGATGGACGAGGCCTTCGTCTCCAGCTGCGATATTTCCCTGAATAAAGCCTGGAGCGCCTGCAGCCTGAAGCAAGGTACCCATGAAATTACTTCAGCGGTCCAGCCAGGACAATCTCTGTACGGTCTGCAGCTAACCAACCAACAGCGAATTATTATTTTTGGCGGCGGCCTGCCAGTTATTTTTAATGAGCAGGTAATTGGCGCCGTCGGCGTTAGCGGCGGTACGGTCGAGCAGGATCAATTATTAGCCCAGTGCGCCCTGGATTGTTTTTCCGCATTATAACCTGAAGCGAGAAGGTATATTATGAGCTATCGTATGTTTGATTATCTGGTGCCAAACGTTAACTTTTTTGGCCCCAACGCCATTTCCGTAGTCGGCGAACGCTGCCAGCTGCTGGGGGGGAAAAAAGCCCTGCTGGTCACCGACAAAGGCCTGCGGGCAATTAAAGATGGCGCGGTGGACAAAACCCTGCATTATCTGCGGGAGGCCGGGATCGAGGTGGCGATCTTTGACGGCGTCGAGCCGAACCCGAAAGACACCAACGTGCGCGACGGCCTCGCTGTGTTTCGCCGCGAACAGTGCGACATCATCGTCACCGTGGGCGGCGGCAGCCCGCACGATTGCGGCAAAGGCATCGGCATCGCCGCCACCCATGAGGGCGATCTGTACCAGTATGCCGGAATCGAGACCCTGACCAACCCGCTGCCGCCTATCGTCGCGGTCAACACCACCGCCGGCACCGCCAGCGAGGTCACCCGCCACTGCGTCCTGACCAACACCGAAACCAAAGTGAAGTTTGTGATCGTCAGCTGGCGCAACCTGCCGTCGGTCTCTATCAACGATCCGCTGCTGATGATCGGTAAACCGGCCGCCCTGACCGCGGCGACCGGGATGGATGCCCTGACCCACGCCGTAGAGGCCTATATCTCCAAAGACGCTAACCCGGTGACGGACGCCGCCGCCATGCAGGCGATCCGCCTCATCGCCCGCAACCTGCGCCAGGCCGTGGCCCTCGGCAGCAATCTGCAGGCGCGGGAAAACATGGCCTATGCCTCTCTGCTGGCCGGGATGGCTTTCAATAACGCCAACCTCGGCTACGTGCACGCCATGGCGCACCAGCTGGGCGGCCTGTACGACATGCCGCACGGCGTGGCCAACGCTGTCCTGCTGCCGCATGTGGCCCGCTACAACCTGATCGCCAACCCGGAGAAATTCGCCGATATTGCTGAACTGATGGGCGAAAATATCACCGGACTGTCCACTCTCGACGCGGCGGAAAAAGCCATCGCCGCTATCACGCGTCTGTCGATGGATATCGGTATTCCGCAGCATCTGCGCGATCTGGGAGTAAAAGAGGCCGACTTCCCCTACATGGCGGAGATGGCTCTGAAAGACGGCAATGCGTTCTCGAACCCGCGTAAAGGCAACGAGCAGGAGATTGCCGCGATTTTCCGCCAGGCATTCTGAGTGTTAACGAGGGGGCCGTCATGTCGCTTTCACCGCCAGGCGTACGCCTGTTTTACGATCCGCGCGGGCACCATGCCGGCGCCATCAATGAGCTGTGCTGGGGGCTGGAGGAGCAGGGGGTCCCCTGCCAGACCATAACCTATGACGGAGGCGGTGACGCCGCTGCGCTGGGCGCCCTGGCGGCCAGAAGCTCGCCCCTTCGGGTGGGTATCGGGCTCAGCGCGTCCGGCGAGATAGCCCTCACTCATGCCCAGCTGCCGGCGGACGCGCCGCTGGCTACCGGACACGTCACCGATAGCGACGATCATCTGCGTACGCTCGGCGCCAACGCCGGGCAGCTGGTTAAAGTCCTGCCGTTAAGTGAGAGAAACTGAATGTATCGTATCTATACCCGCACCGGGGATAAAGGCACCACCGCCCTGTACGGCGGCAGCCGCATCGAGAAAGACCATATTCGCGTCGAGGCCTACGGCACCGTCGATGAACTGATATCCCAACTGGGCGTCTGCTACGCCACGACCCGCGACGCCGGGCTCCGGGAAAGCCTGCACCATATTCAGCAGACGCTGTTCGTGCTGGGGGCTGAACTGGCCAGCGATGCGCGGGGCCTGACCCGCCTGAGCCAGACGGTCGGCGAAGAGGAGATCACCGCCCTGGAGCGGCTTATCGACCGCAATATGGCCGAGAGCGGCCCGTTAAAACAGTTCGTGATCCCGGGGAGGAATCTCGCCTCTGCCCAGCTGCACGTGGCGCGCACCCAGTCCCGTCGGCTCGAACGCCTGCTGACGGCCATGGACCGCGCGCATCCGCTGCGCGACGCGCTCAAACGCTACAGCAATCGCCTGTCGGATGCCCTGTTCTCCATGGCGCGTATCGAGGAGACTAGGCCTGATGCTTGCGCTTGAACTGGCTGGCGTCAATATCGTACTGCTTCATTTTGCGCCACAGGGTGGTGCGGCCGATATTGAGCAGCTGCGACATCTCCTGCACCCGCCCGCTGGTCACCCGGGCGGCGTGAATAATAGCTTCCTTTTCGATGGCGCTAAAGGTCAGGCTGGCCGGCAGCAGCGATGACGCGCTATCCCCGCCCGGCCGCTCGGAAAAGAGATATTCCGGCAGATTACTCAGGCGAATGTGGCCGTTGTCGCTGCTGATGGCGATATTCTCAATGACGCTATTGAGCTCAAAATCATTCCCCGGCCACGAGTAGGCCACCAGCTGCGCCAGCGCGTCATCGTCCACTTTCAGTCGCGAAGAGAAACGCTTCTCCAGGCTCTTCAACCGGTTATGCACCAGCGACGGAATACTGTTGCGTCGGGCGCGCAGCGGCGGGATGACGATCTCAAAGGAGTGCAGCGCATAGTACAGCTGGCGGCTAAAGCGGTTCTGTTCCACCAGATTGGCCAGATCGACGGTGGTGGTGGCAATCACCTTCACATCCACCGGGATCAGGCGCCGGGCGTCGAGGCGGGTGAGCACGCCCTGCTTAATCACCTGCAGCAGAGCCGACTGCAGCTCCGGCGCCAGATACTCGATCTTTTCCAGAAACAGGGTGCCGCCGTTGGCTAGCTCAAGGCGGCTCAGGCGACCATTTTCATCGTCGGTAGGGGCGCTGCCCATAAAGTCCTGGCCCAGCACGCTGTCGGCATACAGCTGGCAGTTGACGGCGATGTAGGGGCCGCCCGCCCGTTCGCTTTCATTGTGGATAGCCTGGCTCAGCAGCTCTTTCCCAACCCCCTCTTCACCGCACAGCAGCACCGGGAAGCCACCGCGCGCCGCCTGGCGGCCAAAGTGGATCAGGCGTCGGGTTTCCGGATCGTCGGCAGACATCTGCTCAAAGGTGTGGCTGACTTTACCGAGCTGGCTGGTCATCAGCTGCCGCATCTGCTCCACCGGATGCAGCAGCAGAATAAAACTGTTGCCTTGCGCCTCGACAATCGGTTTTAAGGTGATCACCGCATCGACAAACTGATGCTGACTTTCAAAGGTGACTTCGACGTGATTCAGGCCGCGGGCGTGTTTGATGGCGCGGCGCAGCAGCGCCGGGAGGGTCACCAGATCGGCGATATTTTTCCCCTGGCTGGCCTGAGCATCAAGATGCAGCAGTCTCGCCGCCTGAACATTGAGAAACTGCAGCACGCCCTGTTCGTTCCACGCCATCACCCCATCGTCCATGCTCTCCAGCAGGCCGTACATCTGATTGAGGTGGCGGTTGGATTCCGCCAGCAGGCTGTCGGTGAGCAGGGAGTTACCCACCTCGCGGGCGATGGCCAGCGTCAGGGAGAGGTCGGCGCTGGACTGGTGCTCGACCAGACAGCAAAGCGAAATAGAGCCGAACAGCCGCCCGTGGTTATCAAACACCGGCGTCGAGCAAAAACTCCATGGCTGTAGCGCCTGCTTAAAATGCCGATCGCCGGCGGTGTTGATCGGCTGGCCCTGCATCGCGGCCAGCGACAGCGCGCAGGTGCCGATAATGCTCTCCGCACAATAGCTGCCGTCGCGAAATCCCAGGGCAGCCAGCTGGGCCAGGGTTTGCGGCTCGCCGCAACGGCTGAGGATGCAGGCAGACTCATCAAGAATAAACAGCGCGCAGGGGCGACCGTCCATAAACTCCCAGGCGTCTTCCAGCGCCGCCTGGCCGATGGTCAGCAGCGCGGTTTTACGCCGACAGATCGAGTCGAAGGTCAGGCCCTGGGCCTGGTGCGGCGTTTGCCAGGTTTCGCGCTGCATAAACTTGCTGCAGCGGTGCCATGACTGGGCGATGACGGAAGAGACCGCCTTCCCGGTTTCCTGAGTCTGAACAGTCATATCCTTTTCCGCGTTGTACCATAGAGAACCCCCCCGGCAGCGACTGCCGGAGGGGAGAAAGAAAAACCGCTGACCTGGGCCAGCGGTTTAGCCACCGCGAATTAACGCGCCAGCCACTGCTGGCCTAACAGATCGGCGGTGAGGATAGCGGCATGGACGCTCTCCGGGGTCACCGCAAACGGCATATTATGGATGGTTTCCCCTTCCGTGCAGGTAGCTTTCGCCACCGCGGCGATTTTCTCGTCGATCCCCTCTTTGACGCCCATCTGCGCGAGCGTCACCGGCAGGCCGACGCGCTGGCAGAAGCCCAGCACCGTTTCAATCTCGTCCATCGGGCTGTTCTGCAGCACCAGCTGCGCCAGGGTACCGAAGGCCACTTTCTCACCGTGATACAGGTGATGGCACTCTTCAAGAATGGTGAAACCGTTGTGGATTGCGTGGGCGGCGGCCAGGCCACTGCTTTCAAAGCCAATGCCGCTGAGATAAGTGTTCGCCTCGATGATGCGCTCCAGCGCTTCGGTCACTACCCCGGCCTGCGCCGCCAGACGGGCCTTTTCGCCCTCCGCCAGCAGCGTATCATAGCACAGGCGGGCGAGGCTCAACGCCGCCTCGGTGGACTGTCCTCCGGCCATGCTGGTGGCGCGCGCATCGTAGCAAGCTTTGGCCTCGAACCAGGTGGAGAGCGCATCGCCCATGCCGGAGACCAGCAGGCGTACCGGCGCTTTGGCGATAATCGCCGTGTCCATCACCACCATATCCGGGTTTTTCGGATAGATCAGATACTCTTCAAACTCGCCCGCTTCGGTGTAGATCACCGACAGCGCGCTGGTCGGCGCATCGGTCGAGGCGATGGTCGGGATCACCACCACCGGCAGCTTCTGGTAGTAACCGATCGCCTTCGCGGTATCGAGGGTTTTACCACCGCCGATCCCGACCACGCCGCGGCAGCCCTGTTTTTGCAAAATCGCCATCAGACGGTTGATTTCCGCATGGCTGCATTCACCGTTAAACCGTTCCGCATGGCAGCGAATATCGTGGCTCTGCAGGCCATTCACCACTTTCTCTCCCGCCAGCTTCATTACGAAATCGTCGGCGATGACGAAGAAGCTCTCCGCCAGGTTTTTGGCATATTGACCGAACAGAACAGCAGCATCAGGACCCTGAAGATATTTGGCTGGAGATTGAATAACTTTTAGCATTCCTTTCACCCTCAAATAAGTGCGCATGTAGACATGATGAGCCCTGGCGTTATCCGCGCCGGCCAGTGAAGCGCGGCCTGAACGGAGCGTACCGGAGCAGTGCGATCACTGTAGGGCCGGCAGGGAACAAAAAAATCTTTCGCCTTTTTGTTCTGATATGAAACACAGGTTAATTTTTTACGTTCCATATTGGAACAAAAAACCCTAGTCTCTGTCAGGATTGCGATCCCGATCCGCTCCTTTGCCGCATAATGCCCTTACAATCCTCCGTGTTTGACCGCCTTTTCTCCCGCAGTCGGCAGAAAATCAGCAAAAAATTTTTTCCCACCCGCTTCGCCGGCTATCCTGACCGCCGCTTATGGCAGAAGAAAAAAAGCGCGCCAGCTCGCATTTTCACCATATCCTCAGCAAAAACGTTCCATAAAGAAACAAAATCAGGAAGCAATGTTTCGTAATGAAACCCGATCGTCGGGGCATTCTTTTTTTCGTCCGCTCAGCCAGAATCATCATATCGCCAGGCACGCTCCACCGTCAGACGATACCCCTACGCGATGACTGCCTCCGCCAGCAGAGAGGCGGCATCGAACCTTCTCCAACGGAGCACTGAATAATGAAAAAGCTGATTAACCGTGTTGAAGATGTACTGAATGAACAATTACAGGGGCTGGCTAAAGCCCATCCGCAGCTGACCCTGCATCAGGACCCGCTGTATGTGACCCGCACCGACGCGCCGGTGGCTGGCAAGGTGGCCCTGCTCTCCGGCGGCGGCAGCGGACATGAACCGATGCACTGCGGCTATATCGGCCAGGGCATGCTCTCCGGCGCCTGTCCGGGGGAAATCTTCACCTCGCCGACGCCGGACAAAATGTTTGAATGCGCGATGCAAATTGACGGCGGCGAAGGCGTCTTGCTGATTATCAAAAACTATACCGGCGACATCCTGAATTTTGAGACCGCCACCGAGCTGCTGCATGAGAGCGGCATTAAAGTCACCACCGTGGTGGTCGACGACGACGTGGCGGTGAAAGACAGCCTCTATACCGCCGGTCGTCGCGGCGTCGCCAACACCGTACTGATCGAAAAACTGGTCGGCGCCGCCGCCGAGCGCGGCGACTCGCTGGAAGCCTGCGCTGAACTGGGCCGCCGCCTGAACAATCTCGGCCACTCGATTGGTATCGCCCTCGGCGCCTGCACCGTACCGGCTGCCGGGCAGCCCTCCTTTACGCTGAAAGATGACGAGATGGAGTTCGGCGTCGGCATTCACGGCGAGCCGGGCATCGACCGCCGCCGCTTCAGCTCGCTGGACCAAACCGTCGATGAGATGTTCGATACCCTGCTGGAAAACGGCGCTTACAGCCGCACGCTGCGCCAGTGGGATACCGTCAAGGGCGCGTGGCAGGAAGTGCAGCAGAGCAAAACCGCGCTGCAAAACGGCGACCGGGTTATCGCGCTGGTTAATAACCTCGGCGCCACTCCGCTTTCCGAACTGTATGGCGTGTATAACCGCCTTGCCCAGCGCTGCGAAGCGTCCGGCATCATCATCGAACGCAACCTCATCGGCAGCTACTGTACTTCGCTGGATATGGCAGGCTTCTCCATCACTCTGCTGAAAGTGGATGACGAGACGCTGACGCTATGGGACGCCCCGGTTCACACCCCGGCGCTGAACTGGGGAAACTAAGGAGCACGACATGTCACTGAACAGAACGCAAATCGTCGACTGGCTGTACCGCTGCGGCGATATTTTCACCAAAGAGAGCGATTTTCTCACCGGCCTCGATAAAGAGATTGGCGACGCCGACCACGGTCTCAATATGCACCGCGGTTTCAGTAAAGTGGTCGAAAAGCTGCCGTCGATTGCCGATAAAGATATTGGCTTTATCCTCAAAAACACCGGCATGACGCTGCTCTCCAACGTCGGCGGCGCCAGCGGCCCGCTGTTCGGCACCTTCTTCATTCGCGCCGCGCAGGTGACCCAGGCCCACCAGAGCCTGACGCTCGACGAGCTGTACCTGATGATCCGCGAAGGTGCGGACGGTGTCGTCAACCGCGGCAAAGCGGAGCCAGGGGATAAAACCATGTGCGACGTCTGGCTGCCGGTGGTGGACTCCCTGCGCCAGTCCAGCGAGCAGCACCTGTCGATCGCCGCCGCGCTGGATGCCGCCTGCGAAGTGGCCGAGCGTGCGGCCCACGCCACCATCACTATGCAGGCGCGTAAAGGCCGCGCCAGCTATCTCGGCGAGCGCAGCATCGGACATCAGGATCCCGGCGCGACCTCGGTGCTGTTTATGGTTCAGATGCTGGCCGCCGCCGCCAAAGAGTAAGGAAATCGCGATGGTAAACCTGGTTATTGTTTCTCATAGCGCCCGGCTGGGCGAAGGTGTCGGAGAACTGGCCCGGCAGATGTTAATCAACGATGGCTGCAAACTGGCGATCGCCGCCGGGATCGACGATCCCGACAGCCCGATCGGCACCGATCCGCTTAAAGTCATGGAGGCGATCGAATCCGTGGCCGATACTGATCACGTGCTGGTGATGATGGATATCGGCAGCGCATTGCTCAGCGCCGAAACCGCCCTCGATCTGCTCGATCCGGCGATTGCCGCGAAGGTGCGACTGTGCGCCGCGCCGCTGGTGGAAGGGACGCTGGCGGCCACCGTCAGCGCTGCCTCCGGCGCCGGGATCGACAAGGTGATCGCCGACGCCATGAGCGCCCTGGAGGCCAAGCGGGTTCAGCTGGGTTTACCTTCGCCAACTTCTGACGCCGCGCCGGCGCCGATGCTTGCCGACGACGGCGACACAAAATCGGTGTCAGTCATTATTAACAATCATAACGGCCTGCACGTGCGTCCGGCGTCGAAGCTGGTCGCCGCGCTGGCGGGCTTTAACGCCGATCTGCTGCTGGAGAAAAACGGGAAGTGCGTCAAACCGGACAGCCTCAACCAAATCGCGCTATTGCAGGTCCGCCGCAACGATAAGCTGCGCCTGCTGGCCCGCGGTCCGGATGCCGACGCGGCGCTGGCGGCGTTTCAGGCGCTGGCCGCCGATAACTTCGGTGAATCGCCTGCGGCGCAACCGGCAGCGGCTCCGGCAACGCCCGAGCGCGTCGAAGGCGCTGCCCTGCGCTATCCGCTGGCCCTGATCCAGCCGCTCCGCCCGGCTGCCGCCGATGCCGCCCGCGAGCAGCAGCGCCTGCGCCAGGCCATTGACCAGACGCTGGCGGATCTTATCGCCCTGACCGAGCTGGCGGAAAATAAATTTCACGCCGATATCGCGGCGATCTTCGCCGGGCACCACACCCTGCTCGACGATGACGATCTGTTTGATGCCGCCAACGATCGTCTGCTCACCGAACAATGCACGGCGGAATGGGCATGGCATCAGGTGTTGATGGAGCTCAGCCAGCAGTATCGCCAGCTGGATGACCCCTACCTGCAGGCGCGCTATATCGATATCGAAGATATTTTGCAGCGCACCCTGCGCCATCTGCAGGGCGTTCAGGAGAGAGTGCCGACGCCCGGCGAGCCAACAATTATTATTGCCGACAACATTTATCCCTCAACCGTCTTACAGCTGGATGCCAGCTTCGTTAAAGGCCTGTGCCTGCGCGATGGCAGCGAACAGGCTCACGGCGCGATTATCGCCCGCGCGGCGGGGATCGCCTGGCTGAGCCAGCAGGGCGAGGCGCTGAACAGCGTGCAGCCCGGCGAGACTATCGTGCTCGATATGCGCCACCAGCGCCTTATCCGTGACTAAAATTCACGTTGACCGTTACCGCTCCGGGGGCCTGCCTCCGGAGGGTGAGTTTTCGCTTACTCTTCAGGAACCACTATGTCTCAATTCTTTTTTAACCAGCGCGCCAGCCTCGTCAACGATGTGATTGAGGGTACCATTATCGCCAGCCCGTGGAATAACCTCGCCCGTCTGGAGAGCGACCCGGCGATCCGGGTGGTGGTCCGTCGCGATCTGAATAAAAACAACGTGGCGGTGATCTCCGGCGGCGGCGCCGGCCATGAACCGGCGCACGTCGGCTTTATTGGTAAAGGCATGCTGACCGCCGCGGTCTGCGGCGATCTGTTCGCCTCGCCGAGCGTCGACGCGGTGCTCACCGCCATTCAGGCAGTGACCGGCGAGGCGGGCTGCCTGCTGATCGTCAAAAACTACACCGGCGATCGGCTTAACTTCGGTCTGGCGGCGGAGAAAGCGCGCCGACTCGGCTACAACGTGGAGATGCTGATCGTCGGCGACGATATTTCGCTGCCGGATAACAAACAGCCGCGCGGCATCGCCGGGACCATTCTGGTGCATAAAGTGGCTGGCTATTTCGCCGAGCGCGGCTTCAACCTCGCCACCGTCCTGCGTGAAGCGCAATACGCCGCCAGCCATACCGCCAGCATCGGGGTGGCGCTGGCCAGCTGCCACCTGCCGCAGGAAGCCGACAGCGCGCCGCGCCATCAGGCCGGTCACGCCGAGCTGGGAATGGGCATCCACGGTGAGCCGGGCGCCTCGACGATCGCCACGCAAAACAGTGCAGAAATCGTTAACCTGATGGTGGAAAAACTGACCGCCGCCCTACCGGAAACCGGCCGCCTGGCGGTGATGCTCAATAACCTCGGCGGCGTGTCGGTGGCTGAGATGGCGATTCTGACCCGCGAGCTGGCCAACACCCCGCTGCAGGCGCGCATTGACTGGTTAATAGGCCCGGCCTCGCTGGTGACGGCGCTGGATATGAAAGGCTTCTCGCTGACCGCCATCGTGCTGGAGGAGAGTATTGAGAAAGCGCTGCTTTCGGATGTGGAAACCGCCAGCTGGCAGAAGCCGGTGCAGCCGCGGACTATCAACGTCGTGCCGTCCAACCTCGACAGCGCCCGGGTGGATTTTACGCCCTCGGCCAACCCACAGGTGGGCGATTACGTGGCGCAGGTGACCGGCGCCCTCATCGATCTTGAAGAACATCTCAACGCGCTGGATGCCAAAGTAGGCGACGGCGATACCGGCTCCACCTTCGCCGCCGGGGCGCGCGAGATTGCCGAGCGGCTCGAGCGTCAGCAGCTGCCGCTGAACGATCTGCCAACGCTCTTCGCGCTGATCGGCGAACGCCTGACGGTGGTGATGGGCGGCTCCAGCGGGGTATTGATGTCTATCTTCTTCACCGCTGCCGGGCAGAAGCTGGGGCAAGGCGCCAGCGTGGCCGAGGCGCTGAACGCCGGTCTGGGGCAGATGAAATTTTACGGCGGCGCCGATGAGGGCGACCGGACAATGATTGATGCTCTACAGCCGGCGCTGGCGGCGCTGCTGGCCGAACCGGATAATCTGCAGGCCGCTTTCGCCGCGGCGCAGGCCGGCGCGGATCGCACCTGCCAGTCGAGCAAAGCCGGCGCCGGACGCGCCTCTTATCTCAACAGCGAGAGCCTGCTCGGCAATATGGACCCCGGCGCCCACGCGGTGGCGATGGTGTTTAAGGCGCTGGCGGAACGCTAAGCCTTCCCCGGTGGCGCTGCGCTTACCGGGGCGACGTAACACCGCCGAAAAGCAGGTCGGGTAAGGCGTAAGCCGCCACCCGACAAAAAACGGCACCGCCGATAGCCCGGATAAGGCGCGACGCGCCGCTATCCGGGCTTTACCACGATAGCTTTTTACTTGCTGTGCCAGTACGCCTGGGAACGCACCAGCTGCTGATCGATGCTCTCGTCTTCAAAGCGCGCCAGCAGCGATTTCACCACCGCGCCTTCGCCGGTCAGCCAGATAAAATAATCCTCCGCCGGTACCTTCACCTGCGCCAGACGCTCGGCGACGAAGGCCGGATTGTGGCCCACCACCCACTCGATGTTAAAGCCGTCGAGATCCGCCAGATAATCTTTATACGACGCATCGGCGATAGTAACGATGGCCGTCACCTGCGGCCTCGCCGGCAGCTGGCGTAATCCCAGCAGACGACGGCGCAGCGCCGGCATGCCGGACTCATCGCAAACATACAGCTGCCAGGCATAATCTTCCGGCACCACCAGCGAGCCGCGCGGGCCGCCGATCACCAGCTTATCGCCCACTTTTGCTTCCAGCGCCCAACGGCTGGCGATACCGCCATCGTGGATATAGAAATCGTAAGCCAGCTCGTGACGTTCGGCATCGTACAGCGGCGTATAGTCGCGGGTGGCAGGCCGCACGCCTTCCCCCCAGTCAATCCCCTCCTCGGTCACCTGCGGCGGGGTAAATGCCGCGCCCGGCTCGGGGAAAAAAAGCTTGGTATGGTCGTCAAAGCCGTGAGAGGCGAAGCCTTCCAGCGCCTCGCCTCCCAGCACGATACGCTGGAACGCCGCGCCTGCGCGCTCCACGCGCAGCACCGTCAGCTCACGGAAACGCAGCTCATTGCGGACACGCTGCGGGTACTTGTCTGCTTTGGTTTTTGTCATCATCGATTGCCTTCGTGAACGGTAAATAGATATATCTAAACTTGATGCAAATGATAATGATTGCCAACTAAAAAGAATGCAAGTCTTTTTTTGATATAGTCAAAACAAACCGCATCAAAATCCACAGCCAGAAAATAATTACATATATATCAACATCTTAAAAAATAAATAGCAACCAGCATTGCGAACATTCATTTTTTAGATATAAATTAGATATATCAAAAACAGCAGGAGGTAACCATGCGACATCATCATGAAGAAGGGCGTGGGCCACGCGGGCGCCACGGTGATCCCAGCGAACACGGCGACCATGGCCGCCGCGGCGGCGGACGTCGCCAGCGTTTCTTTGGCCACGGCGAACTGCGGCTGATCATTCTGGATATCCTCAGCCGCAGCGCCAGCCATGGCTATGAGCTGATCAAAGAGATCGAAACGCTTACCCAGGGGAACTACAGCCCCAGCCCGGGGGTGATCTATCCGACGCTGGATCTGCTCCAGGACCAGGGCCTTATCAGCGTGGAAGACGACAACGGACGCAAGAAAATCCTTATCAGCGAGGAAGGAAAACAGCTGCACGCCGAGAACCAGGAGCACCTGGCCCATATCCAGGAGCGCCTGCAGGCGCGGATGGTCGGCTGCGAGCTGCGCCGCGATCCGCAGATGAAGCGCGCGCTGGAAAACTTCAAAGCGGTCCTCGACCTGAAAGTGAACCAGCAGGCCAGCAGTGCCGCCCAGCTCAAGCAGATCATCGGCATTATTGACCGGGCGGCAATGGAGATCTCTCAGCTCGACTAAGCCTCTTTTTTCATCACCGGCTGCCCCGCGCTGGGGCAGCCCGCACCACGGCGGATCGCCCCGTCTATTGCCGCCAGGCAGAAAATCTCGTCAGCTCAGGAATAAAACGTGCCAATAGTGGCGCAATGAGATTAAATTTTACACAATTCGCCTTTTGCTTTGCATTTATCCCGATTTTCACCGCTTCTGCCGAACTGGCGTAATCCCTGCAATACTTAATCCAGTATCGTGTGATACGTCCGCCCCAGGAGCACATTTTGAACAGGTTACCTTCCAGCGCATCGGCTCTGGCCTGCAGCGCACACGCACTGAATCTCATTGAAAAGCGCACGCTTGATCATGAGGAAATGAAAGCACTTAACCAGGAGGTCAGGGAATACTTTAAAGAGCATGTGAATCCGGGGTTTTTAGAGTATCGAAAATCGGTCACAGCCGGCGGGGATTACGGAGCCGTAGAGTGGCAAGCGGGAGGGTTAAATACGCTTGTCGACACCCAGGGACAGGAGTTTATCGACTGCCTTGGTGGGTTTGGCATCTTCAATGTAGGGCACCGTAATCCAGTTGTGGTATCCGCCGTCGAGAATCAACTCGCGAAACAACCGCTTCACAGTCAGGAGCTGCTGGACCCGCTACGCGCGATGCTGGCGAAAACCCTGGCAGCCTTAACGCCCGGGAAACTAAAGTACAGTTTCTTCTGCAACAGCGGTACCGAATCGGTAGAGGCGGCCATCAAGCTGGCGAAAGCCTATCAGTCGCCGCGCGGTAAATTTACCTTCATCGCCACCAGCGGCGCCTTCCACGGTAAATCGCTGGGCGCGCTGTCGGCCACCGCGAAATCGACCTTCCGCAAACCCTTTATGCCGCTGCTGCCGGGCTTCCGCCACGTGCCGTTCGGCGATATCAACGCCATGCGCACCATGCTGAGCGAGTGCAAGAAAACCGGCGACGACGTCGCGGCGGTGATCCTCGAGCCGATTCAGGGCGAAGGGGGCGTGATCCTCCCGCCAACGGGGTATTTGCCGGCGGTGCGTAAACTGTGCGACGAGTTTGGCGCGTTGCTGATCCTCGACGAAGTGCAGACCGGCATGGGCCGCACCGGCAAGATGTTCGCCTGTGAGCATGAGAACGTCCAGCCGGACATTCTGTGTCTGGCGAAAGCGCTCGGCGGCGGTGTGATGCCGATCGGCGCGACGGTGGCGACGGAAGAGGTCTTCTCGGTGCTCTTCGATAACCCGTTCCTGCACACCACCACCTTCGGCGGCAACCCGTTGGCCTGTGCGGCGGCGCTGGCGACGATCAACGTGCTGCTGACGCAAAACCTGCCGGCACAGGCGGCACAGAAAGGCGATATGCTGCTGGACGGTTTCCGCCTGCTGGCGCAGGAGTATCCGGACCTGGTGAATGAAGTGCGCGGGAAAGGCATGCTGATGGCCATTGAGTTTGTCGATAACGAGATTGGCTACGACTTTGCCAGCGAGATGTTCAGACAGCGGGTGCTGGTCGCCGGGACGTTAAACAACGCCAAGACGATCCGCATTGAACCGCCGCTGACCCTCACCCTTGAGCAGTGCGAACAGGTGCTGAAGGCGGCGCGCAAGGCGCTGGCGGCCCTGCGCGTTTCGGTCGAAGAAGCGTAATAAAGTGTCCTTCACCCTCTCCCTCAGAGAGGGTGAAGGAAAACCCTCACACCTGCGGTAACAGGCCGATAAAGCTGCGCTTCTGCCGCGGCTGCGACATCATCTCCTCCAGCTTTTCGACGCAGGCTAAATAGTGCGGCGTCTTCTTATGCGCCAGCACCGCCTCATCGTCTTTATAGGCTTCGTAGATAAAAAAGCGGGTTTTCACCTCAGGATCCTGCAGGACATCAAAGCGCAGGTTGCCTGGCTCCTGCAGCGCTCCCTCGTGGTTGGCGCGAAACACCTCGAGAAACTCATCCACCCGCTCGGGTTTAATATTGATCTCCACTAGCGTGACGTTCATTTCAGCTCTCCCTGTTTTTCTTCCTGCCAGAACTGATACGCTTCGCGCGCGTTCAGATTCTCATGCACCACCTTTTTCACCGCCTTCAGCATCGCGCGCGGGGCGCTGGACTGGAAGATGTTGCGCCCCATATCCACCCCGGACGCGCCCTGGTCGATCGCCCGCCAGCACATCTCCAGCGCCTCATGCTCCGGCAGTTTTTTACCGCCGGCGATAACGATCGGCACCGGACAGCTGGCGGTCACTTTTTCAAAGCCTTCCTCAACGAAATAGGTCTTCACAAACTGCGCCCCCATTTCGGCGGCAATCCGGCTGGCCAGCGAGAAGTAGCGCGCATCGCGGGTCATCTCTTTGCCGACGCCGGTAACCGCCAGGACCGGCATACCGTAGCGATTACCGGCGTCCACCAGTTTGATGATGTTATTGATCGACTGATGTTCGTATTCGCTGCCGATATAGACCTGCGCCGCCACCGCGCATACGTTGAGCCGCAGCGCGTCTTCCATCGCCACCGCCACGCATTCGTTGGAGAGTTCGCTCAAAATCGAATTGCCGCCGGAGGCGCGGAGCACCACCGGCTTATTGGTGGCCGCCGGTACCAGGCTGCGCAGAACGCCGCGGGTGCACATCAGCACGTCGGTGTCGGCAAACAGCGGCGCAATCGACAGGTCGATACGCTCCAGCCCGGTGGTTGGCCCCTGGAAGTAACCGTGATCGAAGGCCAGCATCACCGTGCGGTTGCTGTGCGGATTAAAAATGCGCGCCAGCCGCGACTGCATGCCCCAGTCCAGCGAGCCGCAGCCTTTCAGGGTATACAGCGTATTCTGCTGCGGGCGGTCAATACCGAAGTCCTTCCCCTCTTTGATATCGTCTAAATCTGCCATCTCATCCTCCGTCAGAAGTCGTAGTTGTTGATGTTCTCTTTGCTGAACACCACGCGCTCCGGCAGCAGCACGATACCGTTGCCCTTCGCCTCATACTGGTAGCCCTGCACGCTATTCGGTTCGACCTTCAGCGAGCCGATATCTTTCACCTCAACGCTGTCGCCTACGTTAAGATCGCCCTTTTTCAGTAATCGATCGGCGACGTTAACCGCAATTTTGCCCTGCTGAACCACATCCCACAGGCCGAACGCTTTCACCGTGCCGCGCTCAACGTACGGACGCATCACGTTCGGCGTACTAAAGCCGACAATCGCCACGCCCTGACGCTTGAGGTTCTCTGCCGCCTGCGCCGCCGCCGGCAGCGCATTGGCATCCGGCGCGATAATGGCGTCGAGATCCGGATAGGCTTTTAAGATCCCCTCGGCGGTTTGTAGCGATTTGGTGGCATCGTTATAGCCGAACTGGGTGGTGACGATTTGCCACTGCGGATGTTCTTTTTCGATTTTGGCTTTGGCTTCCTTCACCCACTGGTTCTGGTCGGTCACCGTCGGGCTGGAGTAGAAAAACGCTACCTTGGCAGTAGGCTTCGTCACCTGCTTTTCCGCCATCTCGACCAGCAGGCCGCCAAGCTGCTGCGGCGTGCCCTGATTGATATAGATGCTGCGGCACTCCGGCTTGGTATCGGAATCCCAGGTCAGGACTTTCACCCCGCGCTGCATCGCCCGCTTCAGCGCCGGACACAGGCCGTCCGGCGAGACAGCGGAAACGATAATCGCGTTGTAGCCCTGGTTGACGAAGTTGTTGATAAGCTGCACCTGGCCGGAGACGCTGGGCTCGGTTGGGCCGTCATAGGTGACATCCACGCCCAGCGCTTTCCCCGCCTCTTTCGCGCCGTTGCCGCCGCTGGTAAAGAAGCCGACGCCGACCAGCTTAGGAATAAAGGCGATGCGGTCCGCCGCCTGCGCGGTGACTACGCTCATCGCCAGCGCCAGCACGATCAGTTTTAATTTCATTTTATGCTCCGATTGTTTTATGCGAGAAAAGACGCCGCCAGGTCGCGCGCACCCATTCACGGTGCAGGCTCAGCGAACGCCCCATCACCACCACAACCAACAGCGCCCCTGACAGCGCGCTCGACACCTGGTTGGGGATGCCGACCATCTGTAAACCCTGTTGCAGATACCCCACCAGCAATGCCGCCAGCGCGGTACCCAGTATCGATCCCGAGCCGCCGTAAATATTGGCCCCGCCGAGCACCGCCGCGGTCAGCGCCGGCATCAGCAGGTCGCGGCCTAAATCCGAACGTGCCGAGCCGAAATAGGAGACCATCACCAGCGCCGCGACCGCCGAGGCGACGCCAACCAGGCCATACAGCACGTACGGGATGCCGTTCACCGACAGCGCGGCATAGCGCGCGGCGCGCGGGTTTTGCCCGAGTAAAAAGAGGTGGCGGCCAAAGCGCCCGCGATGGGTCAGCAGCCAGAAGAAAAAGGTGATAATCGCGAACAGCACCAGCGGCAGCGGCAGTCCGGCGAGGGTTAAATTGGCGAAGGCGGTGAAGCTATCGGGAAAACCGCCAATCCCCTCGTAACCGGTCGCGCCGGCCATCCCGGAAAGCAGCAGCGCGCCGCCGCCGTACAGATACAGCGTACCAAGCGTGATCACCAGCGGGCTGATGCCGGTGTAGTGGATCAGCGCGGCGTTGAATAACCCGCACAGCAGTCCCAAGAGCAACGTCAGCGATACCGCGAGCCACAGCGGCCAGCCCGCCTGGGTCATCACCCCGAGGGCGATGGCGCACAGGCCGATGGTCGAGCCCAGCGAAATATCGATCCCGCCGCTGATGATCACCAGCGTCAGCGGCAGCGCGACGATGCCGATGCAGATAAAGTCGCTGGTGCTAAAGAGCAGCATATTGAGATCCAGCATGCGCGGATTCAGCGCGCCGAACAGCAGGATCTCCACGATCAGCAACGCCAGCAGCGCGCTTTCCCAGTTAAGCTTCAGCTTCATTTAAGCCACCTCTTTGCTTTTGCGTTCGGGAAAGCGGGCAACCTGTTTCCCCCCTTTGTTACCGGGCTGGAAACGGCTGTACTTTAGCGCCCGCTGATGGCGGGCCAGCGCCTGGCGCAGGCGGCCATCGAGCACCAGCACACCGAGCAGCACCAGACCGGCGATAAAGTCATTCCACCAGGCGGGAAGGCGGAACAGCACCAGTACGGTGTCGATTTGGGTAAGGAAAAAGGCGCCGAGAAACGCGCCGAGCAGCGTACCGGTACCGCCAAGCAGCGAGATCCCGCCCAGTACGCAGGCGGCGATGGCTTTCATCTCCAGGCCGCTGCCGGTCTGATTAGGCACAAAGCCAATCTGCGCGGCGAAGACGATCCCGGCGCAGGCCGCCAGCATACCGTTGAGGGTAAAGGCCAGCATCCGCGTGCGGTTGACCGCCACGCCCAGCTGGCGCGCGGCGGCGAGGTTATCGCCAACGGCGTAAAAATCACGACCAAAGGCGGTGCGCGACAGCAGCCAGCCGCCCGCCAGCAGCAGCGCCAGCACCAGCCAGCCCAGCGGCGACACGCCGAGAAACGCAGGCTCCGAGAGCGATTTCAGGCTGTCGGGCAAGCCCTCGATCCATTTCCCGCCGGTCCACAGCAACATCACCCCGCGATACAACCCCAGCGTGCCGAGCGTCGCAACGATCGCCGGAATGCGCAGCCCCACCACCAGCAGGCCGTTAAACGCCCCGGCCAGCGCGCCAATCGCCAGCGCGAAGGCGATGGCCGTCGCCAACCCGTAGCCGTTGTTCAGCGCCACGCCGACGGCGATGGCGCATAGCCCAACGGTGGAGCCTACCGACACGTCAATATTGCGGGTCAGCATCACCAGGGTCGCGCCCAATGCCAGCAGGCAGAGGAGTTGCGAGCTGGCGAAAATCATCGCCAGGGTCTGCAGGCTGAAATAGGCCGGATTGAGCGCCACCAGCACAACAAAGAGCGCCACGATGGCAAAGAAGGCGCTCAGTTCGCGATTCTTGAGTAACGTTTTCATGCCTGCCCTCCAAAGGCCAGGGTCATCATGCGATCGACGGTGACCGCCTGCCGCGCCAGCTCGCCGCTGTAGCGGCCCTGATGCATCACCAGCACCCGGTCGGCCAGGCCGATGAACTCATCCAGATCGGAGGAGATCATCAGCACTGCCACATTTTGCGCGGCGACGCTTTTCAGCAGCTGATAGATATCGGCGCGGGCGGAGACATCCACGCCGCGCGTCGGCTCATCGACAATTAGCAGCAGCGGGTTGGCCTCCAGACAGCGCGCCAGCAGCACCTTCTGCTGGTTACCGCCAGAGAGAGTGCGCACCGGCTGATCGCCATCGGCCAGCTTGATCCCCAGCGCCCGGTGATAGCGCTCAACCACCGCCGCCTCCCGTTTCCCCTGCTGCCACCACGACGGCTGATTGAACATCACCGTGTTCCAGCGCACCGGCGCATCAAGAAACAGCCCCGAGACCTGGCGGTCTTCCGGCAGATAGACCAGCCCGCTGGCCAGCCGGGCTCGGGTGCTGTCATTACTAATCTCGCGATTCTCCAGCCAGATCCGCCCGGCGCGTGGTGGACGCAGGCCGTATAAGGTTTCAGCAAATTCGGTGCGCCCGGATCCCACCAGCCCGGCGAGGCCGACGATCTCCCCGGCGCGGATCTCCAGATTGAGATCGATAAAGCCTTCTCCGGTAAGATCCTCCACCCGCAGCACGGGAAAATCCTGCGCCTGGGTGCGGCGGTTGCCCGGCAGCGCCAGCCACAGCTTTTGCGTGTCGCTCAGCGTATGGTCGCGGCTGGCCGGCGTCATAGCGCTAATCAGTTGCTCATCGCGGTAAGTTGCGGTCTCGCCGCTCAGCACTACCGCCCCGTCGCGCATCACCGAAATATGGCTGGCAAGCTGGCGGATTTCGGGCAGTTTGTGCGAGATAAACACGATCCCCACGTCCAGCGCCTGTAACGCGCGGATCTGGCTAAACAACCTCTCCGTTTCGCCCGGGGTTAAAGAGGCGGTGGGTTCATCAAGGATCAGGATCCGCGCTTCGCGCATCAGGCCGCGCAGGATCTCGACCATCTGTTGATCGGCTACCTCGAGCGTGCTGGCGCTGGCATCGAGGTTGATCTGGCAGTTCAGCTGCTGCAGTTTTTCCTGCAGTCGCGCGGTGGTATCCGCCCGCTTCGGCAAACGAAAGAGAATGTTCTCGCGCACGCTGAGGTTGGGAAACAGCATCGGCTCCTGCGGCACCAGATAGATGCCCAGCTGGTGGGCCAGCGCCGGGCTGAGGCGCGCAAACGCGCGGTCGCCGATCGTCAGCTCACCGCTATCCGGGGTTTCGACGCCGGCGATGATCTTCATCAGCGTCGATTTACCCGCGCCATTGCCTCCCATCAGGGCATGCACCTGGCCCGCGCATAGCGTAAAGTCGATGCCCTTCAGCACGGCAACGCCGGAGAACTGTTTGCGGATCTGGCGAGCTTCAAGCAGTGGCTTCATCGTCGCGCCTCGTTTGAACAAATGATTTTTAAATTTAATAATGTTCAAAAGCGTAGACGGTGAACTATATTTACAACCGTGCGAAGATCACAGTTTGGCGCTTTAGATCCTCAGGAAAAAATGGGCCAGCGATGAAAGATCCGTTTTGCCAGTCGGCTCACACTTTCCGACCGCGCAATAGCGAACATATGATCTAAATTTTTATAAGAGTTCAATTTATGAGCGAAAAACGCATTACGGAAGAGAACCGCTACGCCGGGCTGGCGTTAGCCGAGGAAGAGCTGGTGGCGCGGGTGGCGTGGTGCTACTACCACGACGGCCTGACGCAAAATGACATCGGCGAGCGTTTGGGGCTGCCGCGGCTGAAGATTTCCCGCCTGCTGGAGAAAGGCCGCCAGTCCGGGGTGATCCGCGTGCAGATCAACTCGCGCTATGAGGGCTGTCTGGCGCTGGAAAGTGAACTCCAGCAGCGTTTTGGCCTCAAGATTGCCCGCGTGCTGCCGGCGCTCAACACCCCGCCGATGAATACTCGGCTGGGGATCGGCGCGGCGCAGTCGCTGATGGGCATTCTGCAGCCGGGACAGCTGCTGGCGGTCGGCTTCGGCGAAGCCACCATGAGCTGCCTGCAGCATCTCAGCGGCTTTATCGGCTCGCAGCAGGTGCGGCTGGTGACTCTCTCCGGCGGCGTCGGCCCGTATATGACCGGCATCGGCCAGCTTGATGCCGCCTGCAGCGTCAGCATTATCCCGGCGCCGCTGCGGGTCTCTTCGGCGGAGGTCGCCGAGATCCTGCGCCGTGAGTCGAGCGTGCGCGACGTGATCCTCGCGGCGACGGCGGCGGACGCGGCGGTGGTTGGCATCGGCGCCATCGATCAGCGACGCGACGCGACTATCCTGCGCTCCGGCTATATCAGCGAGGGCGAACAACTGATGTACGCCCGCAAAGGCGCGGTCGGCGACATTTTAGGTTATTTCCTGCAGGCCGACGGCCGGCCGGTAGAAGGACTGGAGATCCATCGGGAACTGCTCGGCGTAACCCTGGATGAGCTGGCGCAGCTGCCAACCATCGTTGGCGTCGCCGGGGGAGAAGAAAAAGCGCAGGCGATTTATGCCGCTCTGATTGGCAAGCGCATTAATGGCCTGGTAACGGAAGAGACAACAGCACGCGCGGTGCTTACCCTGGCCTCCTGACGGCCAGGCGCCGCGCGACCACAGCGAGGCGCATGTCATGAGTTACCTGTTAGCGTTAGATGCCGGGACCGGCAGCATTCGGGCGGTTATTTTCGATCTTAATGGCCGCCAGCTGGCGGTAGGCCAGGCCGAATGGAAACACCTGAGCGTTGATAACGTCCCCGGCTCGATGGAGTTCGACCTTACCACCAACTGGCAGCTGGCCTGCCAGTGCATTCGCCAGGCGCTCGACGCCGCTCGGCTCTCTGCCGCCGATATTCAGTCCGTCGCCTGCTGTTCGATGCGCGAAGGCATCGTTCTCTATGACCGCAACGGCGAGGCCATCTGGGCCTGCGCCAACGTCGATGCCCGCGCCAGCCGCGAAGTGGCGGAGCTTAAGGAGATCCACGACTATCGCTTCGAATCCGAGGTATACGAGGTCTCGGGACAAACCCTGGCGCTCAGCGCCATGCCGCGCCTGCTGTGGCTGGCGCACCACCGCCCCGATATCTACCGCAAAGCGGCAACCATCACCATGATCAGCGACTGGCTGGCGGCGAAGCTTTCCGGCGAGCTGGCGGTCGACCCGTCAAACGCCGGCACCACCGGCATGCTCGATCTGTTCAGCCGCGACTGGCGTCCGGCGCTGCTGGATATGGCCGGGCTGCGCGCCGATATGCTGTCGCCGGTCAAAGAGACCGGTACCCTGCTGGGCGCCGTCACCGAAGCGGCGGCGCAGCAGAGCGGCCTGCGCGCCGGGACGCCGGTGGTGATGGGCGGCGGCGACGTCCAGCTCGGCTGCCTGGGCCTTGGGGTGGTGCGCGCCGGGCAAACCGCGGTACTCGGCGGCACTTTCTGGCAGCAGGTGGTCAACCTGCCGCAGGTGCGCACCGATCCGCAGATGAATATTCGTGTTAATCCTCATGTCATTCCCGGCATGGCGCAGGCGGAATCGATCAGCTTCTTTACCGGCCTGACCATGCGCTGGTTTCGCGACGCCTTCTGCGCTGAAGAAAAACTAATTGCCGAGCGGCTCGGCGTCGATGCCTATTCGCTGCTGGAGGAGATGGCCAGCCGCGTCCCCGCCGGTTCCCACGGCGTGATGCCTATTTTTTCCGACGCTATGCACTTTAAGCAGTGGTACCACGCCGCGCCGTCGTTTATTAACCTCTCCATCGATCCGGAGAAGTGCAATAAAGCGACCCTGTTCCGCGCGCTGGAAGAGAACGCGGCGATTGTCTCCGCCTGCAACCTCGCGCAGATCTCGCAGTTCTCCGGAGTGACATTCGACAGCCTGGTGTTTGCCGGCGGCGGCTCTAAAGGCGCGCTGTGGAGCCAGATCCTCAGCGACGTCACCGGCCTGCCGGTGCGGGTGCCGGTGGTCCGCGAAGCCACCGCGCTGGGCTGCGCCATCGCCGCCGGAACCGGCGCCGGGCTGTATGACGATATGGCCAGCACCGGAGAGCGGTTAGTGAGCTGGCACCGCGAGTTCACCCCAAATCCGCAGCATCGCGAGCTGTATCAGGAGATGATGAGCAAATGGCAGACGGTGTACGCCGATCAGCTTGGCCTTGTCGATAGCGGACTGACAACGTCGATGTGGCAGGCGCCGGGTCTGGAGCGCCGCCAGCGCGTTGTGTCTTCCCCCTCACCCTAACTACCGGTGCCGCTCCGCCTTTCCCCCCTCTCCCTTTGGGAGAGGGCCGGGGTGTGGGGCAACGCTTCGCCGTTCTTTGAATCCCATCACAATCACCGCACTCCCCTTTTCCCTTTTTCTCCACGATGGCTAAATTAGTAACTCATCCGACCACATAACAATAATTTTACATTGGAAGCCACTATGAGCCGCTATCCGTCGCTTTTCGCCCCGCTTGAGCTGGGCTTCACAACGCTCAAAAACCGCGTGTTGATGGGCTCAATGCACACCGGGCTGGAAGAGCTGCCGGACGGCGCGCAGCGGCTGGCGGCCTTTTACGCCGAGCGCGCCCGTCACGGCGTGGCGCTGATCGTCACCGGCGGCATCGCTCCGGCGCCCTCTGGCGTCACCATGGCCGGCGGCGCGGTACTCAACGATGCCAGCCATCTGGCGCACCATCGCCATATTACCGACGCGGTACATCAGGAAGGCGGCAAAATCGCTCTGCAGATCCTGCACACCGGCCGTTACAGCTACCAGCCCGCGCTGGTGGCCCCCTCGGCGCTACAGGCGCCGATCAACCGTTTTACCCCCCATGAACTGAGCCACGATGAGATCCTGACGCTGATCGATGATTTTGCCCACTGCGCCCAGCTGGCGCGCGAAGCGGGCTATGACGGCGTCGAGGTGATGGGCTCTGAGGGCTATCTGATTAACGAATTTCTCGCCGCGCGCACCAACCAGCGCGACGACCAATGGGGCGGCGATTATGCCAGGCGCATGCGTTTCGCCGTAGAGGTGGTTAAGGCGGTGCGCCAGCGCGCCGGCCACGATTTCATTATCATTTACCGTCTGTCGATGCTCGATCTGGTCAACGACGGCAGCACGCTGGCGGAAGTCACTGAACTGGCCAAAGCGATTGAAGCGGCGGGAGCGACCATCATCAACACCGGGATTGGCTGGCACGAAGCGCGCATTCCGACCATCGCCACGCCGGTACCGCGCGGAGCTTTCAGCTGGGTCACCCGCAAGCTGAAGGGCGCGGTGTCGATCCCGTTGATCACCACCAACCGCATTAACGATCCACAGGTCGCGGAGGATATTCTCGCCCGCGGCGATGCCGATATGGTATCGATGGCCCGCCCGTTCCTTGCCGACGCCGAATTTATATCAAAAGCGCAGGACGATCGCGCCGATCAGATCAATACCTGCATAGGCTGCAATCAGGCGTGTCTCGATCGGATCTTCGTCGGCAAAGTCACCTCCTGTCTGGTCAATCCGCGCGCGTGTCATGAAACCCTGATGCCGGTCCTGCCTGCCAACGCGCCTAAACGGCTGGCGGTGGTCGGCGCCGGGCCTGCCGGTCTGGCCTTCGCCGTAAACGCTGCCGCCCGCGGTCATCACGTCACTTTGTTTGATGCGCTCCCGGAGATCGGCGGTCAGTTTAATATCGCCAAACAGATCCCCGGCAAAGAGGAGTTTCACGAGACGCTGCGTTACTACCGCACCATGCTCGATCTTCATGGTGTCGATCTACGCCTGAACACCCGCGTCACGACAGACGATCTGCTGGCGTTCGATGAGACGATCCTCGCCACCGGTATCGCCCCGCGCCTGCCGGCGATCGACGGGATCGATCATCCAAAAGTGCTGAGCTACCTTGATGTCTTGCGCGATAAAGCGCCGGTTGGCGCGAAGGTGGCGATTATCGGCTGCGGCGGCATCGGCTTCGACACCGCGATGTATTTAAGCCAGTCGGGCGCGGCCACCAGCCAGGATATCGGCGAGTTCTGCCGCGAATGGGGTATCGATACCAGCCTGCAAACAGCGGGAGGGCTGAGTGCTGAAGGCCCGCAACTGAGTAAAAGCCCGCGACAGATTGTGATGCTGCAGCGCAAAGCCAGCAAACCAGGCGAAGGGCTCGGCAAAACCACCGGCTGGATCCACCGCGCGACGCTGCTGGCGCGCGGGGTGAAAATGATCCCGGCGGTCAGCTATGAAAAGATCGATGATGAAGGGTTACATGTCACTATCGGCGGCGAGCGCCAACTGCTGGCGGTCGATCAGGTGGTGATCTGCGCCGGTCAGGAGCCGCGCCGCGAGCTGGCGGATCCGCTGCGCGCGGCGGGGAAAACGGTGCATCTCATCGGCGGTTGCGACGTGGCGGCGGAGCTGGATGCGCGTCGGGCGATTGCCCAGGGCACTAAACTGGCGCTGGCGATTTAGCCCTGTCCCGGGGGCGGCGCGATGCGCCTTCCCCGGGCTACCACGATAATCCCGCACGCTAGCCCGGCTAAGGCGACAGCCGCGAGCAGGGGGAAACCGCGACAAGAATCAGCGCTGCTTACGCACCTTGGTTGCTTTCAAAATGACAAACTTATTGTTCGTCGCAATCGTCGTGCAATTACCAAACGCGCGCTTCAGCTTACGGAAGTAATCGAGGTGGCGGTTGCCGACGACGTACAGCTCGCCGCCGTATTTCAGGCTGCGGCGGGCATCGTTAAACATCTGCCAGGCGATATGGTCGGTAATGGCGTGCTGCTGATGGAACGGCGGATTACACAGGATCGCCGTAAAGCGGTCGGGCTCAATGCCGGAGAGCGAGTTGTTGACCATGAATTCACAGCGTGCGATATCGTCCGGCAGATTGCGCTCGACGTTCAACCGGCTGGAAGCCACCGCCATGTGCGACTCATCGGTAAACATGACCCGCGCGTTTGGATTTTGCGCCAGCGCCTGCAGGCCAATCACCCCATTGCCGCAGCCGAGATCGGCGATCTCGCCTTCTAGATCAGACGGTAAGTGCTGCAGGAAGAAACGCGCGCCGATATCCAGCCCGCTGCGGGCAAAAACGTTGGCGTGGTTATGGATGGTCCACGGCGTGCCGTCCAGCTTCCAGCTGTAGGTTTGCGGCGCATCGGCAAGCTCAGGAGCGGTGAAAACGCAGTGGATCAGACGCGCTTTTTTCCACGCCAGCGAGGTGGTGGTGGTGCCGAGGATTTTTTCAAACAGCGCCAGCGTCGAGTTGTGCACATCACGGGCTTTCGCCGCGGCGATGATGCGGGTTTCCGGCGTAACTACTTCGCGCAGGGCGCGCAGCTGCTGTTCCAGCAGCGCCAGCTGTTTTGGCACCTTAATCAGCACCAGCGCCGGCGCGGCCGGTAGCGGGCTCAGGCTATCCTGAAAGCGCACGCTCTCTTCATCGATACCGTTCATCCGCAGGTTGTGGCGGGTCGCCAGCTCGGAAATAAAGGAGTCGTTGATACTGACCGGGTTGCGCTCCGCCAGCGCGCAGGCGAGCGCGCCGAAGCCGTCGTTGAAGATGAGCGTCAGGCCGTCGACGTCATTCACCTGTTGCAGCAGATATTCATCCGCCGCTTCCCATGCCTGAAGCGCTTCTTCTTCAGCGTTAGGTGGGAACCGCTCTAATGTGAATAACTCACCGTTTAACTCTGCCTGGCTCATCGCCTCTCCGCCTCCGGAATAGTAAAACCCGCGAGTTTATACGCAAATCCTGTCCAGTTGAAGAGAGATCGCTGATCATCGCCGCTCAGCGTAGATCGCCCTCGTCATCGGCTCGGAGCAGCGTTATCGACGCGCGAGCGCCGGGCATCAGCTGCTGCAGATAACCTACCAGCCGCTCTCCCGCCTCATGCAGGGCCGACAACGGCATCGCCGGCAGGCTTTCGAGAATAAACCACATCGTCTGCGCGCCGCTGTCCAGCCGGGTGCGCACGCCCTGTCGCCAGTTCCAGCGTCGGCAGGTTACGCCTATATCATCCCGCCAGATGACTTCGCCCGGCTCCGGATATTCCACTACCGGCTCTGCCGATTTTAGCGTATCGAATGGCTCATCGCCGCGGGCAATGGCCAGCCGCGGTTCGCCACGGTAGGCGGCCAGATTTTCCCCACCGACCGGGACGGCATAGCGAATGCTGATCGCGTTGTAGATATCCACCACCGGATCGATGGCCGGCAGGCTCCCCTCTTTCAGCACCCGCTTGCGCAGCGCCTGCGCCGAACAGGGGGTACGTTTCGCCTTCGCGCCGAAGGCGCTGAACGCTTCATCCCATGCCGCCAGGTGCGCTTGCGCCCAGGGCACATCATCCTGCTGCACCGCCAGGCAGGCCTCGGCCAGCGCCTGCTCCGCGACGGCGGGATCGGCCACCGGCGCGCTCTCCACCACAATACTTAATGCCCGAAAGCCCGGCGCCAGGCGGCTGACCGCAGATTCGATTGACGGCGTTACGCTACGCATTCGATAATCCTGTAATGACCAATTTGTTTCATCATAGTGACCAATGAACGTAAAAGTCAATATAACGACCGATTCAGGATCTGATGTCGACCAGGTAAGTCGCGCCGTCGCCACGCGGCTGAAGGCCTACCGTAAAGCGAAAAAAATGTCGCTGGACGAGCTGTCGCGCCGGGCCAGCATCAGCAAAGGTATGCTGGTCGAGATGGAAAAAGAGGCCGCCAATCCCAGCATTGCGATCCTCTGCAAACTCGCCGCCGCGCTGGGCGTATCGGTAGCGGATATTGTCAATGTGGCAAGCGAACCCGCGTTGCATATTATTCCCGCCGAGCAGATCCCCACCCTCTGGCAAGGCCCGCTGGGGGGCAGCGCCAGGCTCCTCGCCGGCACCGCCGGGCCGAATATGATTGAGCTGTGGCGCTGGGAGATGCAGCCCGGCGAAGCCTTTGCCTCGCCCGGCCACCCGGCAACAACCTTCGAGCTGCTGCACGTGGAAGCCGGCGCGCTGACGCTGACGCTTGGCGAGACCTGCCGCACGGTGGCGGCCGGGGAATCGGCGGTGGCCCGCACCGAAATAGAGCACGGTTACCGCAATGAGGGTACCGCGCCGCTGGTCTTTACCATGACCGTGGCTGAACTGCCCTCCTGACAGACATAATGATAAGACGATGACAAAACTCATTTATTTACAGGGCTATCCTGAATCGCTGCTGGCGCAGGTGACCACGTTAATCGAGCAAGGCCGCCTCGGCGAGGTGCTGCAAAAGCGCTATCCGCAAGGGCACGACGTTAACAGCGATAAAGCGCTGTATCAGTACACCCAGGACTTGAAAAACCGCTTTCTGCGCGGCGCGGCGCCGATCAACAAAGTGATGTATGACAGTAAGATCCACGTGCTGAACAATGCGCTCGGCCTGCATACCGCCATTTCCCGCGTGCAGGGCGGTAAGCTGAAAGCTAAAGCGGAAATTCGCGTGGCGACGGTATTTCGCGACGCGCCGGAAGCCTTTCTGCGGATGATCGTGGTTCATGAACTGGCGCATCTGAAAGAGAAGGATCACAACAAGGCTTTCTATCAGCTGTGCTGCCATATGGAGCCGCAGTACCACCAGCTGGAGTTCGACACCCGCCTGTGGCTGACGCACCTTTCGTTAAATCGTTCTGCGTAGTGACGCACTGGTTTTGTCATGACGGCATGATAGAGTGGCGGCAGGTTCCCTTTAACGGAGTTCGTCAACGTTTATGATACGTTTCGCAGTTGTTGGCACAAACTGGATCACCAAGCAGTTTGTCGATGCCGCCCATGAAACCGGCAAATATAAACTTACCGCCATCTACTCCCGCAGCCTCGAACAGGCGCAAGCCTTCGCCAAAGACTATCCGGTCGAGCATCTGTTTACCTCGCTCGATGAACTGGCACAGAGCCCTGACGTTGACGCGGTCTATATTGCCAGCCCGAACTCGCTGCACTTTCCGCAGACCCGGCTGTTCCTGAGCCATAAGAAGCACGTCATTTGCGAAAAGCCGCTGGCGTCGAACCTGCAGGAAGTCGAGGCGGCGATAGCGCTGGCGAAAGAAAATAACGTGGTGCTGTTTGAAGCCTTTAAAACCGCCAGTCTGCCTAACTTTCTCCTACTGAAAGAAACGCTCGCTAAAGTGGGCAAACTACGCAAAGCCTTTATCAACTACTGTCAGTACTCCTCGCGCTATCAGCGCTACCTTGACGGCGAAAACCCCAACACCTTTAACCCGGCGTTCTCTAACGGTTCGATTATGGATATCGGCTTCTATTGCCTGGCGTCCGCTGTGGCGCTGTGGGGCGAGCCGCAGGCCGTTCTTGCCACCGCCAGCCTGCTGGACAGCGGCGTAGACGCCCAGGGCACCGTGGTGCTGAGCTATGGCGACTTCGACGTGACGCTGCATCACTCCAAAGTTAGCGATTCCGCGATCCCCAGTGAAATTCAGGGCGAAGACGGCGCGTTAGTGATCGAAAAAATCTCCGAATGTCAGAAGCTGGCGTTTGTGCCGCGCGGCGGTAAAGCCCAGGACCTGACGCAGCCCCAGCACATTAATACCATGCTGTATGAGGCGGAGACCTTTGCGCGGCTGGTGGAGACACAGGATGTGGATCACCCGGGCCTGGCGGTGAGCCGGATCACCGCCAAACTGTCCAGCGAAATTCGTCGCCAGACCGGGGTGATCTTCCCGGCCGATACGCAGCCGCTGGCGTAAAAGAGTGTAAAGGCCCGACCGGCCGCCATTGACGAAAACCGCCCTGTGACATATTTTGTTACGTGCAAAGGGGAGTAACTTCCTTGCCGGTGGATCGTCATTACGATGCGTGCAATACCGCATCCGGTCGCCGGGCAATAACCAAAGCCCATCGCGATGTACTTTGGTTGTTGTAAGTGAGACCTTGCCGGAAGGCGAGGTCTATGCATAAAAGCGCAGCGGCTGCCGTCTTCCGACGTCAGCCGTTTTGTTTTTATGTAAGGAATATCAAATGAATACTGTCGGCACGCCGTTGCTATGGGGTGGATTCGCTGTCGTTGTCGCGATCATGTTGGCAATCGACCTGCTGCTTCAGGGACGACGCGGTTCGCATAGCATGACCATGAAACAGGCCGCTGGCTGGTCAATCCTCTGGGTCACGCTTTCTCTGCTGTTCAACGCCGCCTTCTGGTGGTATCTGGTGCAAACCCAGGGCCGGGCCGTCGCCGATCCGCAGGCCTTAGCCTTCCTCACAGGTTATCTGATTGAAAAAGCGCTGGCGGTCGATAACGTCTTCGTCTGGTTGATGCTGTTCAGCTATTTCGCCGTACCGCCTGCTCTGCAGCGCCGGGTGTTGGTGTATGGCGTACTGGGCGCGATCGTTCTGCGTACCATTATGATCTTCGCCGGCAGCTGGCTGATTTCGCAGTTCGACTGGCTGCTGTACGTCTTTGGCGCCTTCCTTCTGTTTACCGGCGTGAAGATGGCGCTGGCGAAAGAGGACGACTCCGGCATCGGCGATAAGCCGCTGGTGCGCTGGATCCGCAGCCATCTGCGGATGACCGATAAAATCGAGAGCGAGCGCTTCTTCACCCGTAAAAACGGGGTGCTGTTCGCCACCCCGCTGCTGCTGGTGCTGATTCTGGTGGAACTGAGCGACGTGATTTTCGCCGTCGACAGTATCCCGGCAATCTTCGCGGTCACCACCGATCCGTTTATCGTGCTGACCTCGAACCTGTTCGCCATCCTCGGCCTGCGCGCCATGTACTTCCTGCTGGCGGGGGTCGCTGAGCGCTTCTCGATGCTCAAATACGGTCTGTCGGTGATTCTGGTGTTTATTGGCGTGAAGATGCTGATCGTCGACTTCTACCATATCCCGGTTGCCATCTCGCTGGGCGTGGTGGGCGGCATCCTGGCCGCCACGCTGCTGATTAACGCCTGGGTCAACAGGCAGCACGACAAGCAGCGCAAACTGCCAGAGTAATCTGCTACCGCGCCGTCGGCCCTCGCTGGCGGCGCGGTAATCAGCTATAGCAGACGTTCTCGTAACGAGAATACCTGCTCATGTCACAATTATGTTGCTACGCAGTTAAAAAATAAGATCCATATTAAAATCACAGTATTTTACGCTTCCCGCCAGTCTTTCTTTCCGTATACTCGACTATGCAAACATCTACTTACATCCTGACATAAACGTAAAAAATAATACGTGGCTGGGATGGCTTGCTACATCACTGGAAGGAATGAATTATGACAACACGCACTCCCTCATCAGGGTGGTTCTCCCGCCTGGCGCAAGGCAGCCTGGTGAAACAAATTTTAATCGGCCTGGTGCTTGGCGTACTGTTGGCGCTGGTCTCTAAGCCTGCGGCTATCGCCGTCGGTCTGCTGGGGACCCTGTTCGTCGGCGCGTTAAAAGCGGTAGCGCCGGTGCTGGTATTGATGCTTGTCATGGCCTCGATCGCCAACCATCAGCACGGACAAAAAACCAGTATACGCCCCATTCTGTTTCTCTATCTGCTGGGCACCTTTAGCGCGGCGCTGACCGCGGTGTTGTTCAGTTTTCTCTTTCCCTCGACCCTGCACTTAACCACCGCCGCCGACAGCATCACGCCGCCGTCGGGGATTGTTGAGGTGCTGCGCGGCCTGCTGATGAGCATGGTGTCCAACCCGATCGACGCTCTGCTGAACGCCAACTATATCGGCATTCTGGTGTGGGCGGTGGGGCTTGGCTTCGCCCTGCGTCATGGTAACGACACCACCAAAAACCTGATCAACGACGTCTCCCACGCGGTGACCTTTATCGTTAAAGTGGTGATCCGCTTTGCGCCGCTGGGGATCTTCGGCCTGGTATCTTCCACCCTGGCGACCACCGGTTTCGAGACCCTGTGGGGCTATGCCCAGCTGCTACTGGTGCTGGTGGGCTGTATGCTGCTGGTAGCGCTGGTGATTAATCCGCTGCTGGTGTTCTGGAAGATCCGCCGCAACCCCTATCCGCTGGTGCTCACCTGCCTGCGCGAAAGCGGCGTTTACGCGTTCTTCACCCGCAGCTCCGCCGCCAACATTCCAGTGAATATGGCGCTGTGCGAGAAGCTGAATCTGGATCGCGACACCTATTCGGTCTCTATTCCACTGGGGGCGACCATTAATATGGCTGGCGCGGCAATCACCATCACCGTGCTGACGCTGGCGGCGGTGCATACGCTGAATATTCCGGTGGATCTGCCGACGGCGCTGCTGCTGAGCGTGGTCGCTTCGCTGTGCGCCTGCGGCGCCTCCGGCGTGGCGGGCGGCTCGCTGCTGCTGATCCCGCTGGCCTGTAATATGTTTGGGATCCCGAACGATGTGGCGATGCAAGTGGTTGCCGTTGGCTTTATTATCGGCGTGCTGCAGGACTCCTGCGAAACCGCGCTGAACTCCTCCACCGACGCCCTGTTTACCGCCGCGGCCTGCATGGCGGAAGACGACCAGCTGGCGAAAAACGCCCTGCGCGGATAACGCCTTTCCCCTCCGCTATCGGGCGGAGGGGCTCTCTTCCTGTACTGCGTTTTCAACCTTAAACGGATCGATACCGCGCTTTTGCATCCGGCGGAAGCGAATGATGTTCAGCCCGTTGACGATCAGGAAACTGCCTTCTATCAGCGTCCCGCCAATGGAACCCAACCACAGATTATGCGTGACCCAGCAGGCGGTGGAGCACCACATCACGCAGCGGACGGTTAGCCCTTTGCAGCGAAACAGCGCCCAGGTGCTGGCGACGGTGCCAATGATCGGCAGCAGCTCCATGGCATGCTGCAGTTTACCCAGGCCGAGAATCAACGTCAGGAGGATAAAGACTGTCATCACCCACAGGCTACGGGTGCGTAAGGAAATGACCGTGCGAAGCGCATTGAGCCCGGCGCTCATTCCAGCCGGCCCGGCGCCCATCAGGAAAAAATGAACGCCGATAATAGCGCTATAGACCGCCAGCTGTAGCCTGAAACGGCGTTCATCGCGGTTGATAAAGGTGGTAATGCCGATAAGAAAGGCGATGACGCCGACCCCCTGGGCCAGCCAATACGCGGTCATGTAAGCTCCCTGACTGAAAAAAACAAACGGCGCTTCACTGGCTGAAACGCCGCTGTTACGAGCCCGATGGCGCAACGCTATCAGGCCGATACACAAACCAAGCCTCTGGGCGCCAACGCAAATACGCCTTTACAGGGTAACACCGCTTTTAAAGATGGCCAGCTCGCGGAAGTCATTCTGCTCATTACAGGTCGGTTTACCGTTGGCGAAGGCTACAATGGCATCCACAAACTCTTCCAGCAGCTGCGGCATCGTTTTGCCGTGGAGCAGCTGCCCGGCATCAAAGTCGATCCAGTGCTTTTTCTTCGCCGCCAGCTCGCTGTTGGTGGCGATCTTCACCGTTGGCACAAAGCCGCCGTACGGCGTGCCGCGACCGGTGCTGAACAGCACCATATGGCAGCCGGCGCCGGCCAGCGCGCTGGTGGCGACCGCGTCGTTGCCCGGCGCGCTCAGTAAATTCAGACCATGAACCTTCAGGCGCTCGCCGTAGCGCAGAACATCCACCACCTGGCTGGAGCCCGCTTTCTGAGTACAGCCCAGCGACTTATCTTCGAGGGTAGTGATCCCTCCGGCCTTATTACCCGGCGAGGGGTTTTCGTAAATAGGCTGGTCGTGAGCAATAAAGTACTGCTTAAAGTCATTGACCATGGTCACCAGCTTGTCGAAGGTCGCTTCGTCGCGGCAGTGGCTCATCAGCAACTGTTCAGCGCCGAACATCTCCGGCACTTCGGTCAGCACGGTAGTGCCGCCGTTGGCGATCACATAGTCTGAGAAGCGGCCCAGCATCGGATTAGCGGTAATGCCCGACAGGCCGTCCGATCCCCCGCACTCGAGGCCAAACTTCAGCTCGCTGAGCTTGCCCGGCTGGCGTTTATCCTGACGCATCACTTCATACAGCTGATGCAGATGCTCAACCCCCGCCTCCACTTCATCGTCCTGATGCTGGCAAACCATAAAGTGCACGCGCTGCGGGTCAAACTCGCCCAGCGTCTCGCGAAAGGCCTCCACCTGGTTGTTTTCACAGCCAAGGCCAACCACCAGCACCGCCCCGGCGTTCGGGTGACGAACCATATTTTGCAGCATGGTGCGAGTGTTGATATGGTCGTCCCCAAGCTGCGAGCAGCCATAGGTGTGGCTGAAGAGATGTACCCCATCGATATCCTCAGCGCCATACGTCTCTTTCAGGAAACGGTTCTGCATTTGTCTGGCCATCGCGTTGACGCAGCCGACGGTCGGCAGGATCCACAGCTCATTGCGCACGCCGACGTCACCGTTGGCGCGACGATAAATCTGCACTTCGCGATCCGCAGGCTGTGGCGGTTGGGCAACCAGGTCCGGTTGATAGCGATACGCGTCAAGGTCGCTGAGATTGGTGCGCGTATTGTGCGCATGAACATGCTCGCCCGGCGCGATATCCGCCAGCGCATGGCCAATCGGCAACCCGTACTTAACGACGTTTTCCCCTTTCGCGATAGCGCGCAGTGCAAACTTGTGGCCGCGAACGATATCCTGGCCGAGGGTGACCGAGTCATTATCAATCGTCACCACGCTACCGGCAGCGATATCCGTCAGCGCGACCGCGACGTTATCCTGCGAATGGATTTTGATGTATTGCATATCAACCGACCTCTGGCCTTAGTTCAGTTCAATGGCGAAATAGTCACGCGCATTGTTAAAGCAAATGTTTTTCACCATCTCGCCCAGCAGCGCGATATCCGCAGGCGCTTCGCCGGCAGCCACCCAACGGCCGATCATCTGGCACAGAATGCGGCGGAAGTATTCGTGGCGCGTGTAGGAGAGGAAGCTGCGACTGTCGGTCAACATCCCGACGAAGCGGCTCAGCAGCCCGAGCTGCGCCAGCTGGGTCATCTGCCGCTCCATACCGTCTTTCTGATCGTTGAACCACCAGCCGGAGCCGAACTGCATCTTGCCTGGCATGCCTTCACCCTGGAAGTTACCGATCATGGTGCCCAGCACTTCGTTATCACGCGGGTTCAGGCAGTAGAGAATCGTTTTCGGCAGCAGGTTTTCTTCGTTCTGCTTGCTCAGCAGCTTAGACAGCTCTTCCGCCATCGGACGATCGTTGATCGAGTCGAAGCCGACGTCTGGCCCTAACAGTTTGAACTGACGGAGGTTGTTGTTACGCAGCGCGCCAATGTGGTACTGCTGGACCCAGCCGCGACGGGCATACTCTGCGCCGAGGAATACCAGCACCGCGGTTTTGAACTGCGCCACTTCGTGTTCGCTAAGGGTCTCGCCAGCCAGGCGGCGCGCCAGAATGTCATCCAGCTCGGCGTCGGTCGCTTCGGCAAACAGCACCACGTCCAGCGCATGATCGGAGACTTTGCAGCCGTGTGCGGCAAAATGATCCAGACGTTTGGTCAGGGCGCTTTGCAGGTCAGCGAAGCGGCGAATATCGGTATCGGATACCTCGCCCAGCTTAGCCATATAATCATTGAAGGTCGCCAACTCGATGTTGAACGCTTTATCCGGGCGCCAGCTCGGCAGTACTTTGATGTCAAAGGAGTTGTCTTTGGCGACAGCCGCGTGGTGCTCAAGAGAATCAATCGGATCGTCGGTGGTACCGACCATCTTCACATTCATCTGCTTCATGATTCCGCGGGCGGAGAAGGCATCCTGAGCCAGCAAATCATTACACTGGTCCCAGATCTCATCGGCAGTGGATGGCGACAACAGCTTACCTGTAATACCAAAAGGTCGACGCAGCTCTAAATGGGTCCAGTGGTATAACGGGTTGCCAATAGTGTGCGGAACCGTGGCCGCCCAGGCGTCAAATTTCTCGCGATCGGACGCATCACCGGTACACAGACGCTCCGGCACGCCGTTAGTGCGCATTGCGCGCCATTTATAGTGATCGCCTTTCAGCCAGATGTCATACAGGTTTTTAAAGCGATAGTTTTCGGCAACCTGCTGCGGCGGAAGGTGGCAGTGGTAGTCGAAAATCGGCTGATCTTTGGCGTAATCATGGTACAGACGGCGGGCAAACTCGGTATCAAGTAGAAAATCTTCAGTCATAAACGATGTCATTCGCGTGTCCTCTTCGCTCCAGTGCGGGAGCCTTTCAGATGATTGACTACAATGCTGACAAAGTTATCACACCAATTTCTACAGACCGAACTGTTTTTCGTGAGTTAGATCAATAAACGTCGATAAAAAAATGACCGCCCTGGAGCAAAACACCTCGCCAGAGCGCGCCATCTCTGGCTTTCCAGGCAAGGGATAAAGACCACACTAACTTTCCCACTTTTGTGACAGCTCTCAACTTTTAAAGTTGTATGACAAGTTATCTTTCTGCCGTCGCAACATATAAACCGACGGAATGCATTACCGGTGCTTATGGCATCGGCTTATACGGAATGGATACCGACTTTCAACATAACAACTGATGGTAAGGTTCAGGCCAGAGGGGACTACCCTCCTGAATCCTCCGTTTCGCTTTCCCGGCCGCTTATTGCGCTCGGTAAAGGCCGCACATGATGCGGAAAGATAACAGACGATGAGGTTTACATGCGTAAAATTAAAGGGTTACGTTGGTACATGATCGCGCTGGTGACGCTGGGCACCGTGCTGGGCTACCTGACCCGTAACACCGTAGCGGCGGCCGCGCCGACGCTGATGGAAGAGTTACACATTTCGACCCAACAGTACTCCTATATCATTGCAGCCTATTCCGCTGCCTATACCGTTATGCAGCCCGTCGCGGGGTATGTCCTTGATATTCTTGGGACCAAAATTGGCTATGCCTTCTTCGCCATCGCCTGGGCGGTATTCTGCGGCTCAACCGCGCTGGCCGGCAGCTGGGGTGGACTGGCGCTGGCCCGTGGCGCAGTCGGCGCAGCGGAAGCCGCAATGATCCCCGCCGGCCTGAAGGCCAGCTCAGAGTGGTTCCCGGCAAAAGAGCGCTCTATCGCGGTGGGCTACTTCAACGTGGGTTCCTCTATTGGCGCCATGATCGCGCCGCCGTTGGTGGTGTGGGCGATTGTCATGCACAGCTGGCAGATGGCGTTCATCATCTCCGGGGTATTGAGCTTCGCCTGGGCCATCGCCTGGCTTATCTTCTACAAACACCCGCGCGACCAGAAAAAATTATCTGACGAAGAACGTGACTACATCATTGGCGGTCAGGAGTCTCAGCATCAGACCAATAACGCGAAGAAAATGTCGCCGTGGCAAATCCTGCGCAACCGTCAGTTCTGGGGTATCGCCCTGCCGCGCTTCCTCGCCGAGCCGGCCTGGGGTACCTTTAACGCCTGGATCCCGCTGTTCATGTTCAAAGTTTACGGTTTTAACCTGAAAGAGATCGCCATGTTCGCCTGGATGCCGATGCTGTTCGCCGACCTCGGCTGTATCGTCGGCGGATATCTGCCGCCGCTGTTCCAGCGCTGGTTTGGCGTCAACCTGATCGTGTCGCGTAAAATGGTGGTCACCATGGGCGCCCTGCTGATGATTGGCCCGGGGATGATAGGCCTGTTCACCAGCCCGTACGTGGCGATTGCCCTGCTGTGCATCGGCGGGTTCGCTCACCAGGCGCTGTCCGGGGCGCTGATTACCCTCTCTTCCGACGTCTTTGGCCGTAACGAAGTCGCTACCGCCAACGGTCTGACCGGGATGGCCGCCTGGCTGGCGAGCACCATGTTCGCCCTGGTCGTCGGCGCGCTGGCAGACACCATCGGCTTTAGCCCGCTGTTTGCGGTACTGGCCGTCTTTGACCTGCTGGGCGCGCTGGTTATCTGGACGGTGCTGAAAAACAAACCGGCTGACGATGACTCGACGCCGCTTAGCAGCCGCAAACCGGTCACGCAGAGTTAGATCGAATGGCAAGGTAATCGCCGATCAAGCCGCCTTCTCAGGCGGCTTTTTCATGCCTGCCAGTGGTGGAAAGCGCGTAAAAGTGGTATAACAAATCGAATATTGTCGCCATCTTCCGGGAGCGAATATGGAAATCATTGAACCACGCCGTCTATATCAGCAGCTTGCCGCTGAGCTGAAGACGCGCATCGAACAAGGTGTCTACCTTGTAGGGGATAAGCTGCCCGCCGAGCGCTTCATCGCCGATGAAAAAAACGTCAGCCGCACCGTGGTTCGTGAAGCCATTATCATGCTGGAAGTGGAAGGGTATGTCGAAGTCCGCAAAGGGTCGGGTATCCACGTTATCTCCAACCATCCGAAATACCAGCAGGTGGCCGATGAAAGCCTTGAGTTCGCCAACTATGGCCCCTTTGAACTGCTGCAGGCGCGGCAGCTAATTGAAAGCAATATTGCCGAATTCGCGGCGACTCAGGTGACCAAACAGGACATCATGAAGCTGATGGAGATTCAGGAGAAAGCGCGTAACGAGAAATGTTTCCGCGACTCCGAGTGGGACCTGCAGTTTCACGTCCAGGTGGCGCTGGCGACGCAGAACAGCGCGCTGGCGGCGATCGTGGAAAAGATGTGGACCCAGCGCGTGCATAACCCCTACTGGAAAAAGCTGCATGAGCATATCGACCTGCGTACGGTCGATAACTGGTGCGACGACCACGATCAGATCCTGAAAGCTCTGCTGCGAAAAGATCCCAACGCCGCCAAGCTGGCGATGTGGCAGCATCTGGAAAATACCAAGCAAATGTTGTTCAACGAAACCAGCGATGACTTTGAATTTAATGCCGATCGCTACTTATTTGCCGAAAACCCAGTCGTTCATCTCGATACCGCAGTCAACGGCGCGAAATAAGGCCTTATCCCTCCGGCGCGCCCTCCTGCGCGCCTGTCTGACAGTGAGGCTGGAGTAAGCAAGTCATATATAGTGTCAGCCTGTGTAAATCCTCTCGCCTCCCATCTCCGCAATCAGCAAAATCAACGAGCAACACGTTGCAATTTCTATGACGGAAAGTCAGGTGATTTGTTACAATTAGATGCATTTTGTCGTTCTGGGGGTAGGTATTTACTTACTTCAGTCTTATACAGGGAAGCGTTCAGAGCGCCTAAGCAGCGACCATAATCTCATAAAAATCTTGTCGCCCTATATGCCACGCGCTCAGACGTGCCGTTAACCGATGTACCAGGAATCGTGAATGGAACTATTTACCCAGTTATTGAATGCCTTGTGGGCTCAGGATTACGAAACGCTCGCGAATCCCTCCATGATAGGCATGCTGTATTTTGTCTTGTTTATGATTTTGTTCCTTGAGAACGGGTTATTGCCTGCCGCGTTTTTACCGGGGGATAGTCTGCTCGTGCTCGTGGGCGTGCTGATCGCCAAAGGGGCGATGGGTTTTCCGGAAACCTTGCTGCTGCTCACCGCCGCCGCCAGCCTCGGCTGCTGGCTAAGCTATATTCAGGGGCGTTGGCTGGGTAATACGCGGATCGTGCAAAACTGGCTGTCACACCTGCCTTCGCACTATCACCAGCGTGCGCATCACTTGTTTCATAAGCATGGGCTCTCCGCGCTGCTGATCGGCCGCTTTATCGCCTTCGTACGCACGCTGCTGCCCACCATCGCCGGGCTTTCCGGCCTTAATAACGCCCGTTTTCAGTTTTTCAACTGGATGAGCGGCCTGCTGTGGGTGCTCATCCTGACCTCGCTTGGCTATCTGCTGGGTAAAACCCCGGTATTCCTCAAGTATGAAGATCAGCTGATGTCCTGCCTGATGCTCCTGCCGGTTGCCCTGTTGGTCTTCGGACTGATCGGCTCGCTGGTGGTGCTGTGGAAGAAAAAATACAGAAGCCGGGGCTAATGATGGTCATGAAACGCCCTTCCCTGCGCCAGTTCAGCTGGCTGCTGGGTGGTTCTCTTCTGCTCGGCGCCCTGTTCTGGCTTTGGCTGGCGGTGCAGCAACAGGAGGCCACGCTGGCGATACGCCCGGTTGGCCAGGGTATCGGAATGCCGGACGGTTTCTCCGTCTGGCATCATCTCGATGCCAACGGCATCCGCTTTAAAAGCATCACGCCACAGAAGGATGGTCTGCTGATTAAGTTCGATTCCACCGCCCAGGGCGCGGCGGCGAAAGAAGTTCTCGGCCGCGCTCTGCCACATGGTTATATTATTGCCCTTCTGGAGGACGATAACTCGCCCACCGCCTGGCTATCCCGCCTGCGCGACGCGCCGCATCGCCTCGGGTAAGCTGCCGCCAGACTGCGTTTTTAACCCAGTCTGGTGGTTTCCCGCATTTGTTACTATGCTTAAACCTGCGGGAATCAACGCATTCACGTTCACCAACGGGAACGGGTATATCCTCCGGGTATCCCCTCAGACAATGGAAGGTACTATCCATGAAACACCGCATCGCTCTGCTTCTGGTCCTGACTTCACTTAGCGCCAGCGCCCTAGCCGCCTCTCCCTGCCAGGAAAAAGAGCAGGATATTCAACGAGAGATCAGCTACGCCGAAAAGCATCATAATCAAAGTCGCATTGATGGGCTAAATACCGCGCTACGTCAGGTTCGGGAAAACTGTAGCGACAGTAAACTCAAAGCCGATCATCAGCAAAAAATTGCCAAACAGCGGGAAGAGATCGCTGAACGTCAGCGCGATCTGCAGGAAGCCCGGAAGAAAGGCGATGCGGACAAAATTAACAAACGCCAGCATAAACTCAATGAAGCGCAACAGGAGTTAAAAACGCTGGAGTCTCGGGATTACTAATCACCATTAACTTTCGCAACACGGACCACGCTACAGGAGAACGACATGGCTAAAGAGAATGTGACTGACGACCTTCGTGCAGAACTGAAAACGCTGGCGGATACCCTGGAGGAAGTACTAAATTCCTCGGCGGACAAGTCGAAAGAAGAGATGGGTAAACTGCGCAGTAAAGCCGAGAGCGCGCTGAAAGAGAGCCGCGCTCGTTTGGGTGAAACCAGCGAAGCGATTCTTCGTCAAACTCGTGAGACCGCCGCGCGAGCGGATGATTATGTTCGCGAAAATCCGTGGACTGGGGTAGGAATTGGCGCCGCCGTCGGGCTGGTGCTGGGTGTCCTGCTGTCGCGTCGCTGATTATGGCGAATACTCAACACACGCAGGGACCGGGTCAGCGCGTTTTCTCCATTGGTCAGCGCATCGTCACGCTGCTGGTCGAAATGGTGGAAACGCGGCTGCGTCTGGTCGTCGTGGAGCTGGAGGAGGAGAAAGCCAACCTCTTCCAGCTGCTGATCATGACCGGACTGACGCTGCTGTTTGCCGCGTTTGGCCTCATGAGTCTGCTGGTGCTGGTTATCTGGGCCGTTGACGCTCAGTACCGCCTGCACGTGATGATCGCCACCACCGTTGTGCTGCTCCTCGCCGCCGCGATCGTGGGTATCCTAACCCTACGTAAGGCGCGCCGCTCCACGCTGCTGCGTCTAACGCGTAAAGAGCTGGAGAACGACCGTGCCCTTCTGGAGGAGGATAAATCGTGAATGGCCGACAGGAGCGTGAACGGCAAAAGACGCAGCTGCTGCGCCAGATCCAGCAGCAACGGCTGGAGCTCAGCGCCTGCCGCCGTCACTGGCACGAGGCGACTGCGCCCCTCGACCGCGGCTGGCATACGCTGCTGAGTTTACGTTCGTGGCTGATGGTTGGCAGCGGTCTGATGGCCGTATGGTCCGTACGACATCCGCATTTTTTAATGCGCTGGACCAAACGCGGACTCGGACTGTGGAGCACCTGGCGCCTGGTGCGCGGGATCCTGCGCCAGTCGGCAGTTCGCTAGCGGCCCTGAGCGTGGGCGCTTTCCCTGGCGCCCACGCTCTGCCATTTCCCTGTCCCTTACTGCACGCTGTTCGCAGCAACATGCGCCTTTTCCGTAGCGCGCCCTTCTCTACGACGCCCTTTACCTTACGCCATACCAGGTCCGGTGGTGGCCCATCGCGTTCGGTACTCTTTCGCCTCCGCGTACTGATTGCTCAGAAACTTTGAAATAGATCTACAGTTTTCCTTGCTAACAATTCCCTCTCCGCCTCGCTACTATCCTCTCCATCGACAGCAACACCGCGTAACTACGCGGGATTGCACTAAAAAACAAAACCGCCGCCCTTTGGGTTTTCTGGAGTAACAAATGAAAAAATTAGAAGATGTTGGTGTATTGGTAGCGCGTATTCTGATGCCGATTCTGTTTATCACTGCAGGATGGGGCAAAATCACCGGTTATGCGGGAACCCAGCAGTATATGGAAGCCATGGGCGTCCCGGGCGCGCTGCTGCCGCTGACCATCCTCCTTGAGTTCGGCGGCGGTCTGGCGATTCTGTTCGGTTTCCTGACCCGGACCACCGCGCTGTTCACTGCGGGCTTTACGCTGCTGACCGCGTTCCTGTTCCATAGCAACTTTGCGGAAGGCGTGAACTCCCTGATGTTCATGAAGAACCTGACCATTGCGGGCGGTTACCTGCTGCTGGCCATTACCGGACCGGGCGCCTTCAGTATTGACCGTGTACTGAATAAGAAATGGTAAGCGCACTATACTGAATGAATGAAAAAAGCGAGGAGACCACTCCTCGCTTTTGCTATCTGTAGTCTGAAGGAGGAGCAAAGATGGGACAATTAGTTGACGGCGTCTGGCAGGATACCTGGTATGACACAAAATCCACCGGTGGGCGTTTTAAACGTTCCGTTTCCGCCTTCCGTAACTGGCTGACCGCCGACGGCGCGGCTGGCCCCAGCGGTGAAGGCGGTTTTGCCGCGGAAAAGGATCGCTATCATTTGTATGTTTCTCTCGCCTGCCCGTGGGCGCATCGCACGTTAATTATGCGTAAATTAAAAGGTCTGGAACCTTTTCTCCCCGTATCCGTGGTCAATCCGCTGATGCTGGAAAACGGCTGGACCTTTGACGATAGCTTCCCGGAAGCCACCGGCGATACCCTCTACCAGCATGACTTTCTCTATCAGCTGTATCTGCACGCCGACCCGCACTACACCGGACGCGTGACCGTGCCGGTGCTGTGGGATAAAAAACAGCAGACCATCGTCAGCAATGAGTCGGCAGAAATCATCCGCATGTTCAATACCGCCTTCGATGGCCTTGGCGCCCGGGCCGGGGATTACTACCCGCCAGCGCTGCGGGAACAAATCGATGAGCTGAACGGCTGGATCTATGACAACGTCAACAACGGCGTGTATAAAGCCGGCTTTGCCACCAGCCAGCAAGCTTACGACGAAGCGGTGGATGCGGTCTTTACCTCGCTGGAGCGGCTGGAGCAGATCCTCGGCCAGCATCGCTATCTGACGGGCAATCAGCTAACGGAAGCCGACATTCGCCTGTGGACAACGCTGGTACGCTTCGACCCGGTATATGTGACCCATTTTAAATGCGATAAACGGCGCATCAGTGATTACCTCAATCTGTATGGTTTCCTGCGCGACATCTACCAGATGCCGGGTATCGCCGAGACGGTGAGTTTTCCGCATATCCGTCACCACTATTACCGCAGCCATAAAACCATTAACCCTACCGGTATTATTTCCATTGGGCCGCAGCAGGATCTCAACGAACCGCACGGTCGCGATCAGCGCTTCCGTTGATCTGTCGGGCGCCAGTGATGGCGCCCAATAATTCAGAAAACAGATATTTACCCACCATTCATTCACGTCTATTCTTATTGCGATCGCTTAAAAAACAAGTGATTGACGGTTAATTGAGGCGTAGAAATGGACTGGTATCTCAAGGTATTAAAAAACTATATAGGATTTGGCGGCCGTGCGCGGCGCAAAGAGTACTGGATGTTTATTCTGGTCAACCTCATCCTGACCGGCGTATTGAGCATCATCGATAAAATGCTGGGCTGGCAGCGGGCTGGCGGCGAAGGCATTCTGACCACTATCTATGGCGTACTGGTCTTTTTACCGTGGTGGGCGGTGCAATTTCGCCGTCTGCATGACACCGATCGTTCGGCCTGGTGGCTATTGCTGCTGTTGATCCCGGTCATCGGCTGGCTGGTGATCCTGATCTTTAACTGCCAGCGCGGCACCGAAGGCAATAATCGCTTCGGGCCCGATCCGAAACCCTTTTCCTACTAATCTTCCTGCTCCTCCCGCTAGCGGGAGGAGCGTCTTCATCACTATCTGCCGGCAAACAGCTTGGGGATCTCACGCAGACACCAGGACTTCGCTTCGCCCATACTGTCCCGTCGCCAGGCCATGATAATGTCAATTTCATTGGTGTATTCCGGGCTGACGACCCGCAGGCGACCTTCGGCAATATCCTTCTCCACCAGCGGATAGGGCATAGTCGCCACGCCCAGTCCGGCCAGTAGCGCCTGACGTTTATCTTCTATCGTACTCACCGTTAAACGCGGCTGTTTATCCAGCAGTTGAACGGTGAGGACGGGCCGCTCGCGCGCGGTATCCGCCACCGCGACGCCGCGGTATTTCACGCGGGTAACCTCAGAGAGCGGCTCCGGCTCCTGATGGATCGGGTGATCCGGCGCCGCGACGTACACACTGAGCACCGAATAGAGTTTGCGCGAGTTAATCTCCGAAGAGGAACGAAAATGCATATCCGGTGCGACAACGATATCCGCCCGCCCCTGCTCCAGCCGCTCCCAGGCGCCGGCCAGCACCTCAGTGATAATCGACAGCTGGGTGTTTGATTTAGTCGCCAGTTTCTCAATCAGCGGAAACAGATCCGGAGTGGGCACCAGCGCTTCGGTAACGATCGTCAGGTGGGTTTCCCAACCACGCGACAGGGCTTCAGCATCGGTGGTGAGTTTATCCGCCGCTTCAAGCAGCACGCGCCCGCGCTCCAGCAGCATTCTTCCAACGTTAGTGAACTTCGTGCGATGACCTGAGCGGTCAAACAGCACCACGTCCAGTTCCTCCTCCAGTTTTTGCATGGTGTAGCTCAGGGCGGAAGGCACGCGTCCCAGCTCATCAGCTGCGGCAGCGAAGCTTCCGCGCCGGTCGATCGCATCCATCACGCGTAACGCTTCCAGCGTTAATGCTCTCTCTTTGGCCATCGCTTTCTCATTCAGGAAATTTGAACATACCGGGCAGAATATCTGGCTAACAATACAGCGTCCATACCTTTACCATTGATTTAGTGTAAAGAGAGGTCAAGAACATGATTACTACCCGAACAGCCAAACAATGCGGACAAGCAGACTTCGGCTGGCTGCAGGCCCGCTACACCTTCTCCTTTGGCCACTACTTCGACCCGAAATTACTGGGCTTCGCATCCTTGCGCGTCCTCAACCAGGAAGTGCTGGCGCCCGGCGCTTCCTTCCAGGCCAGAACGTACCCAAAAGTCGATATCCTGAACCTGATTCTGGAAGGCGAAGCGGAGTATCGCGACAGCGACGGCAACCACGTGCAGGCCAAAGCCGGTGAAGCGCTGCTGATCGCCACCCAGCCTGGCGTGAGCTATAGCGAGCATAATCTGAGTAAAGAGCAGTCGTTAACGCGAATGCAACTTTGGCTTGATGCCTGCCCGCAGCGGGAAAACCCGCTGCAGCAGAAAATCAATGTCGCAGACGCGACGCTGCAGCTGCTGGCCTCTCCGGAGGGCGGGGATAACAGCCTCCAGCTTCGTCAACAGGCCTGGGTCTACCATATCGCGCTGGAGAAAGGTGAGCAGATCAACGTGCAATTACATGGTCCACGCGCCTACCTGCAGTCGATTCACGGCTCCGTCCATGCCGTCGCACAGGAACAGCAAAAGCAGGCTCTCACCTGCGGTGACGGCGCATTTATTCGTGACGAAGCTAACATTACCCTCGTCGCCGATACGCCGCTGCGCGCTTTGCTGATAGATTTACCGGTGTAACAACGGAAGTGATGGAGTCTGTCAGTGAGTAAGAAGAAAAACAGAAAAAAGGCGTCACCAACGCCGTTAGCCCCGGTGCAACCGCAAGTCGCCGGGGCCGCCAGCTTTGGTTATGATGAGATGCTTAGCGAACTGGAAGCCATTGTTGCCGAAGCGGAGATCCGCCTGCGGGATGAAGAAAGTCTCGCCTGAAACGGCAAAATGGCTGGGTTGATTTTCATTAATGGCCTGAAGAAGATATCGGCCCCGCGAGGGGCCGATGGCATTATTCACTCAGCGCGTCGGCAAGATCTTTTTTCACCTGCGTGCGCTGCTCCGGCGTCAGTACCTTATTCACCTCAAAATAGTACTTCACGCGGTAATAACGCACCTGCTGATCAATCTTGCTGAAGGCCGCCAGCTGATCGTTGACCGCTTTTTCATCCCATTTACCGGAATCAATCACGTTTATCAGAGCCCCGTCTTTAATTTCCTGTTGGGAAATCTGCTGGACATTACTCTCCAACTGCTGATGCAGGCTTTTAATTTTCGCGACCTGATCGTTGGTAAGTTTTAAGTGCTGAACAATAGGATCCTGCGCCGGTGCTGGCGCCGCCTTAACGTCTGCGGCCTGAGCCGTGATAGAGAAACCGGTGGTCAACAGCGTGGCAAAGGCAATACGGGTTATCAATTTCATTTTTTTTCCTGAAGTAAAGGTGGCAGAAATAGCGGATTATTATTTTACAGGGCGCAGTGAATAAATGTAAAAAATGATAGCCAAACATTATATATCCACAGCACTAATATACTTCACTAAAACATATAAAATATGAATACTGTGTTAACTTATATATTAGACACCCTAACATCACCAGGTTTTATTTTAATTTCAACAGCAGGCAAAATATTTGACAGCGGTGACTTTTCCTTTAATTTAATTAGCGCATATTACGTTATCCAGCGCATCAAGGATATCATTTAAAAATAGATAAGGAGATTGAGATGTTATTACGTTTTCGCGTATTACCGCTGGTTTTTGTCATCTCGCTGTTAAGCGGCTGCAGCCTGGCTTCTAAAGCCTTTTATTCCGCGGGAGACAAATTATTTCAACCCGGAGATGACGCCGTCGCTTCGATGCAGACGTATTCAGTGGCTCAGTTCCTGCAGCCGTTTACTCTCAACCCGGCGAAGGCCAGCAGCGATTATCTGGGTAAATGGGTCAAGGTACGCGGGGTGATTGTCGACATTCGTCGGAAGAGCGGTATCGCCGGCAGCTACTATTTTATCGTGACCATGCGAGATGAACAGAATAAAACGGATAAACGTCTTACCTTTAATTTTGGCTCGCATAACAGCGCAGACGTAGAGGCTTTAAGCAACGGCAGCGTCGCTACGATCATCGGCCAGGTTCATCAGGTGCAAGATTCCACGATCCCGACGCTACAGAATCCTAAGGTGGTTAAATTATGGTAGCTGACCGATAAGCCGCCTTCTTTTGGTATAGCGTCGTGGACAGTCATTCATCCTGTCCCCGCTATTCGAATAGCAAAGACCCCGCCGGAGCGGGGTTTTGACATAAAAAGGTGAAACTGACCGATAAGCCGCGTTCTTTTGGTATAGCGTCGTGGACAGTTATTCATCCGCGTCACGGGTTCAGATAGCAAAAACCCCGCCGGAGCGGGGTTTTTGCGTAAAAGGTGAAACTGACCGATAAGCCGGGTTCTGTCGTGGACAGTCATTCATCTAGGCC